>BFBZ01000005.1_pt109 | contig 239796 bp, 217 predicted proteins | sample 1888401 | NCBI WGS metagenome assembly BFBZ01 (sample SAMD00112614, study PRJDB3348) | symbiont metagenome | host: Chara braunii
GATGCTGCAGTCGAAGCTCGATCTCGGCAAACTGATCCTGAAATAACACCAGCAGGTTGTCCCGATGGCCGCTCCGCGCACCGCCGTTGTCGACGCTCCGGTTTCGGATACGCTCAGCGAGCGGGCCGCTAGCCTGCTCCAGCGCGATATCCTTGCCGGCAAGCTGGCGCCCGGTGCGCGGCTCGGGATCGTCGAACTCGCGCAACGCTACGAGATCGGCGCCACGCCATTGCGGGAAGGGTTGTCGCGGCTGGTCTCGCGCGGGCTGATCGTGGCGATCGGGCAACGCGGCTTTCGCGTCGCTGATGTGAGCCGGGACGATCTTGCCGATATCACCAAGATCCGCTCCGTGATCGAAGTCGAGGCGCTGCGGTTGTCGATGCAGCAGGGCGGGGACGCGTGGGAGGCGGGCATTATCGCCGCGCTGCATCAGCTCCGCCGTTACATCGAGCGCAGCGGCAAGCATTTCAGTGAGGGCGCCGAAGACTTCGATGCCCTGCACAAGAACTTCCACACCTCGATCCTGCAGGCCTGCGGTTCGCCCCGTTTGCTTGCGGCGCACTCCGATCTCTACGACCAGGCCTATCGTTATCGCCGGGTGATGATGCGCGGTTTCGATGACGGCAGGCAGTTCTTCGATATCCACCAGATGCTGGCGGATCGCGTGATGGCGCGTGATATCACCCCGGCCTGCACCATGCTGGTGAGCCATCTCGAATCCACACTCAGTTTCGTTTACCCGCCCGAAGGAGGCAGCTCATCTTGACGGCGCAGATCTTGAAGGCAAAGGACGTGAGAGCGGACAACGACATCGGCGTGTTGGGGGCCACGGGCCGGCCGCTGGTCGAGTTCTCCAATGTGACCATCAATCTCGGCGGCAAATCGATCATCGAGAATCTCAGCTTCGCTGTGAATCCCGGCGAGTTCGTCTGCATCATCGGCGCCTCCGGCTGCGGCAAGACCACGGCGCTGCGGCTTGCCGCCGGCCTCTATCAACCGACAGTGGGGTCCGTTCGGTTTTCCGGCGAACCGATGACGGGGCCGCGCCGCGACATCGCGGTGGTGTTCCAGGACTATGGCAAGGCGCTGCTGCCATGGCGTACCGCCGCAGGCAACGTGTCGCTGGCGCTGGAGGCGGCCGGTACGCCGACTGCGCAGCGTCAGGCCCGCATCGGCGCGTTGCTGGCCAAGGTTGGTCTGCCGACCCATGGCGACAAGTATCCCGCAGAGATGTCCGGCGGCATGCAGCAGCGGCTGCAGATCGCGCGCTGCCTGGCGCAGGATCCGGTGGCGCTGTTGATGGACGAGCCGTTCGGCGCCCTCGACGCCATGACGCGCCAGGGGCTGCAGGACGAGGTGTTGTCGCTGGTGGCATCGAGCGGCGCGACCGTGATCTTCGTCACCCATGACCTGGAGGAAGCGATCTATCTCGGCGATCGTGTCATCGGGCTGTTGCCGCATCCCGGCCGTATCGGCATCGACGTCAAGGTGGACCTGCCGCGCCCGCGCGATCAACTCGCCACCCGGGAAGATCCGGAATTCCTGCGGCTGCGCCGACATCTGTTCGACTTCATCAAGGCGTCGGAAGCGTGAGGCAGCTAAAGCATGATGAGTTTTGGTTGAATCGATGCGACCACGTGCTCGGTTCACCTCTCCCCGTCGGGGAGAGGTCGGATTGCGAAGCAATCCGGGTGAGGGACCGCTGCTCTCTCGATAGGCTGAAACCCCTCACCCGATTTGCTTGCGCAAATCGACCTCTCCCGATGGGAGAGGTGAACCTCCGATGCCGCGCCAATCGAACCTGCGAACTTCGGAAGGGGGCACTCATATGATGGCGGACCGGCTCAAGCCGTTCATCCTTCCCGTCGCGATCGTGATCGCGCTGGAGTGCGCATCGCGGGCGACTCATCTGCAGAGCGACTCGCTGGCCCCGCCAAGCGCGATCGTCGTGGCTTTTTTTCAAAGCATCGCCGATGGGTCGCTGGCGGTGGCGACACGGGACACGCTGGTCTCCGCCTTTGCCGGTCTCGTCATCGGCGCGGCGATCGGGCTGCTGTTCGGGCTGGCGCTCGGCATGTCAACGCTGTTCGACCGCAGTATGGAGGTGACGATCGAAAGCATCCGGCCGATTCCATCGGTGGCGCTGCTGCCGATTGCACTGATTGCGCTGGGCTTTGGCTATCGGATGGAGATCGCCATCGTCGCCTTCGCCTGCGTCTGGCCGCTGCTGATCCTGACCCGCGCAGCCGTTCGCGGCGTCGAGCCGCGGCTGCTCGAAGTGTCGCGCGCCCTGCGGCTCGGCACAGCCGCACAGGTGACGAAAATCATCATCCCCGCGGCGCTGCCGCGCATCTTCATTGCCTTCCGGCTGGCCGCCGGCATCGCGCTGATCGTTGCCGTCACCGTGGAGATCACGGCCAATCCGCTCGGTCTTGGGGCTGCCATCATGACCGCGCAGCAGGCGCTGCGTCCGGATCTGATGCTGGCGTTGCTGGTGTGGATCGGCCTGGTCGGCTTCGGGCTCAATGTTTTGCTGATGTTGATGCAGCAGCGGCTGTTCGGCCGCGCCGCGACGGTGGAGCAGGGCGCATGATCCGATCTGCCATGCTCTGGCGTCTTCTGAGTTTTGCCGTCGCGGCCGCGTTCGTCGCGGTGTGGCAGCTCGTCGCCAACCTGCGGCTGGTGTCGCCGGTGTTCCTGCCGGGGCCCGATCGCGCCTGGACCTCGCTGACGCGGGGCTTCGCCAGTGGCGACCTCCTCGACAAGCTCGCCGGGACCTTGCAGCATATGGCGATCGGCTGGTTGCTCGCCTCCCTGCTGGGCATCGTCCTCGGTGCGCTGATCGGATCGTCGAAGGCGATGCGGGTCTATGTCGCGCCGATGCTGGAGTTTCTGCGGCCGCTGCCGGTCTCCGCCATCATTCCCGTCGCGATTGCGCTGTTCGGGTTGACCCAGAGCATGGCGCTGTTCGTGATCGCGTTCGGATCGCTCTGGCCGCTGCTGCTCGCCACCATCCACGGCTTCGCGGCGGTCGAGCCGCGGCTCTACGAGGTCGCGCGCGCCCTGCACATGTCGCGTCTGGCGGTGATCTTCAAGATCGCGCTGCCCTCCGCCAGCCCGGACATCCTGGCAGGCATGCGGCTCAGCCTGACGGTGGCGCTGATCCTCTCGGTGGTCTGCGAAATGCTGGCCGGCCTCGACGGTCTCGGGCACTGGGTGCTGCTGTCAGCGCGCTCGTTCCGCTCCGCCGACCTGTTCGCCGGCGTCATCCTGCTGGGCGCGGTCGGCTATGTCACGGCACTTGCGATGTCGCTGGCCGAGCGCCGGCTGCTGACCTGGCGGTCCCGCGGATATTAGCCGTGAACAGGGCGTGACAGGGCGCTTGCCGCGCCCGCGAAACGTGATTATACGTTGCGCCACGCCGCGCCGCCGGAATCGGGACAACGAAGCGAAAGCTCTCTAAATCTCTGATTTTGCTGCAGTTACCGGTGTAACGACAGTGCAGGATGGCATCCCTGGGGTGCGGCCGGACTTTCGTTTTGCTCCCTTCGTCTATCGGTTAGGACGCCACCCTTTCACGGTGGAGAGAGCGGTTCGATTCCGCTAGGGAGCGCCATGCTGCCGATTCCAGCCATTTCAGCGAAGCCCCACGCTCCAGCACGATTGTCGGAGCCAAGGCTGGTCGCCGGTCGGGTGCTGCGGTAGTCCGCTGGACAGTCCATCCAGGGCAAGCTTCTTCTGGTTTGTAAGCTCCTGCGGCCTCTCGCTCGAGCGGACTACTGCATCTCATCTGCGAGTGTCGCGTCTGTCTTTGCGACAACGCGCGATACTGCGATTGGAACCGCCGAGATCGACGGTCCCGAAACCGCGCGATGGCGACGTGCCGGGGACAGTCGAAGATCGCCCGAGGCGCTCCCTTTTTTTCATCGGTCGCAATGACCGGTGGTCATATTCCCTGCCTGGACCGGCTACGCGACCGCACGATCGACCTCTGCTCGATCGACAATGTCAGCTGGGATTTCTCCGGACGTTTTCGCCCGGACGCTGCCGCTGAGTTCCGCGTTCTCGCCGAAACCGTCGTGAGCCCGTCACGGCGCCGTTCGAACTGCTCCGCGATGCTGCCGCCGCAGAGATTCGTAGCGCGCTCCAACTTGCAGATATCACCGTGCCCGATATTGCCGCCTTTGAGAGGCTTGCTCTCCACGAACAGGAAGCAGTCGCGCTTGGCTAGCCCGAGTTCCGATAGCGCGGAAACATCGTTCGTTTCGGACAACAGTATCGATGTTTTCGCAGCCGAAGCACTCTCAGAACGGCGTGCTCTCCCTTCTCCAAATTTTGGAAGCCTTTGATCGGCGAAAGCGCGTAGCCTGCGTGCGCCTGATCGAAGACGTGTCGCCGATGCGGCGGGTTTCGACGGATCATTTCACGTGGACCGGTATCAATGGCGTTGCCGTTACGATTTGGCGTCTGGGCGCTCACCCATGGGAGTTGGGCGTCGCGGCATCATCCTCTCGATCCGCCGGACGCGTCATGGCGGCGCATCAAGCGACAGATTCTCGATGCACAAGCTCTGGGATACGATTCGACGCTGCTCGCCCAGCACATCATGCATCCCAGTGGCGACGATCAGGATTTGCTGGAGGCGTGGACTGGAGCGGCCGCGCTGGCGGCAATCACGGATAAGATTGAGCTGATCGCGGCGATCAAGCCGCTTTTGCAACATCCTGTCGTGCTCGCGAAGATGGCGCTGCAGATCGAGGAGATCAGCGGCGGTCGCTTCGGAATCAATTTGGTGAATGCCTGGTTTCGGCCGGAGCTCGAGCGCGCGGGGATCGGCTTCCCGGAACATGACGAGCGTTATGCCTATGGGCGGGAATGGATCGAGATCGTCGACGGATTGATGGCCGGCCGACGTGTCGATTTCAAAGGACGCCATTTCAACGTCGAATCGTATCAGTTGCGTCCCGGTGACCGCCATCGAAGCAGGCCGTCCATCTATCTCGGCGGCGAGTCCGAGCCAGCACGCGCACTCGCGGCAGAATCGGCCGATGTCTATTTCATGAACGGGCAGCCGCTCGAAGACATCGCGGCGCTCGTGCAGGATGTTGCCAGGAGACCGCGGCGAAGCTTGCCCCTTCGGTTTGGAATGGCCGCCTTTGTCGTGGCGCGCGAAACCGACGCCGAAGCTCAAGCGGAGCTGGATCATTTGTTCGTCATCGGCGAGCGGGACAAGCCGACGCGAGCGCGCCTTGTCGCCAATGCCGATCCGGAAGCGCAGATGTTCAAGACCGCGGCCAAGGAAGCAAGAATCGGCACCAACGGCGGCACATCCGCGAGGCTCGTCGGAAGCTACGATACGGTCGCCCGGCGCATTCTCGCGTTCAACGCGATCGGCGTCGAACTGTTCATGTTGCAGTTTCAGCCCGTTGACGAAAACATGCAGCGCTTCGCCGAGCACGTCATTCCACGTGTGCGCCGCTTGCAGAAACAGGCCGCATGAGGGCCGGTCCAAGAGCGCAACAGGGAGTTCGGGGATGAGTGCAAGCGATCGACGGCCGACAGATGCTCAGCTACGCGACAGATTCAGGTCCGTATTCGAGCGGATCAGCCAGAACACGGTTGCCCGCGAGCTCAATCGCACGTTGCTGTACGAAGAAGTCGGCTGGTTGCGCGAGCAGAGGTTCGGCGCGCTCCGGCTTTCCGTCGAACTCGGGGGGTATGGGGCATCGCTGGTACAGCTATTCGATCTCCTGATCGATCTGGGCGCCGCGGAATCGAACCTGCCGCAATCGCTGCGGCTTCACTTTCACCGCGTCGAGCACCTGCTCAACGCGAAGCCCAGCGCGCAGCGAACGACCTGGCTTGATCGCGTGGCACACGGCGATCTGTTCGGAAATGCGACGACTGAAGCGCCGGATGCCCGGCTTGGCCAAGTGAGCACGAAAGTGGTTCTGCAAGCCGATGGATCGTTTCGGCTCTCGGGCAGGAAGGCATATGGCACCGGCAGCCTCTATGCCCAGTTAATCCCGGTCGAAGCGGTGGACGAGCACGGTGATCGCTTGACGGCGATCGTTCCCGCCGACCGCGACGGCGTAACTTTGGTTGATGACTGGGGCGGCTTCGGCCAGCGTTTGACGGCGACCGGGTCGTCGATCTTCGACAATGTGATCGTCCAGCCGGACGAGATTCTGAGGGCGCCGAAACAGGCGACTCGCGTGGGAAGCAATTTCCCGCAACTCGTTCATCTGGCGACCCTGGCGGGCATCGCGGCCGGCGCCGCGCGCGATGCGCGAGAGAAGGTGGTCGCGCGCCGCCGGATCTATTCCACCGGGTCCGGCGATCTGGCGCGCAACGACCCGCTTGTCCAAGCGGAGGTCGGCAAGATCGCCGCTGCCGCCAGTGCGGCGCGATCGATCGTGCTCGGCGCGGCGAGATTGCTGGAAGACGCGTCCGTTCGCTGGGCCGAGGATGGCGCGGGAGCCCCGGCCACGGAGCAGGCCTATGTCGAGGCCGACATCGCCATTTCGTCGGCCCAGGTCGTGCTGGTGCCGCTGGTTCTGAATGCAACGACTCAACTGTTCGACGCACTCGGCGCCTCCGCCATCGACGCGAAGAGCGCACTCGATCGGCATTGGCGCAACGCGCGCGCGGTGTCATCGCATAATCCCTGGGTCTACAAGGCGCGGCGGATTGGAGAGTTTTATCTAAACGAGACACTGCCGCCGATCTTCATCCCCGGACACGATGTCGGCGTCAGCCCTGCCGCAGCCCCGAGTCGTGACGAAGTCTCGATCGGCGCAAGACAATGACGAGCTCGATCTCTGACAGCGCGCTGGAACCGGTTGTCACGGCCGTACGGCATCATGTGAACGGGCGCCCGCAGGCGCCGTTCCAGCGGTGGCAATCTCCCGGATTGCCGCGGCAGATCCTGCCGTGGCTGGGGCAGACGGCCCGCAGGCTGTCATTGATCGCGACCCTGCTGCTTCTCTGGCAAACTGCCTCCTGGTTCGGCGGGCTGGATGTTCAGACGCTGGCTTCGCCGGCAGAGGTCTGGGCAGCCGCGGCCCGGCTCTGGCATTCCGGCGAATTGCTGCCGAGCATCTGGATCTCGTTGTGGCGTGTGGTTCAGGGCTTGCTGATCGGCGTCTCGATCGGCGGTGTGCTCGGCCTGATCGCCGGCCTCTCGCGCGTCGGCGAGGATATCGTCGATACGCCGCTGCAGATGCTGAGGGCATTGCCGTTTCTCGGCCTGCTGCCGCTGCTGATCGTCTGGCTCGGCATTGGCGAAGGCATCAAGGTCGGCATGGCGGCCATCGGCGTCGTGTTTCCGATCTATCTCAATCTGTCCAAGGGCATCCGCGCGGTGGATCATCGCTATGCCGAACTCGCGCAGACATGCGGCGTCGGCTGGTCTGGTCTCGTGCGCTGGATCATTCTGCCCGGTGCCTGGCCGGCCTTCCTGGTTGGCCTGCGCTTTTCGCTGGGCATTGCGTGGCTGTCATTGGTGGTCACCGAGTCCGTGAACGCGGAATCCGGCATCGGCTATCTGATCCAGCAGGGACAGCAGTTCTTGCAGACGGATGTCATTATCCTGGGTCTCGTCATTTATGCCTTGCTCGGTCTCGCGATGGAGGCACTGGTGCGTCTGATCGAATGGCGCACCCTGCGCTGGCGCGTGGAGTTCACAGCGGCATGAACGCAGAGTCTTCGTTCCATGGCGGCCCCGCGGTGCGAATACGTGGCATGCGGCGGGCCTTCGATGCGCGCGTGGTTCTGCACGACATCAATCTCGATATCGCACCCGGCGAATTTCTCGCAATCGTCGGGCGGAGCGGCTGCGGCAAGAGCACCTTGCTGCGCGCGCTCGGCGGGCTCGATCGTGGCTGGGAAGGCAGGCTCGATGTGCAGGGCCCGGTCGCGTTCGGATTTCAGGATGCGCGTCTGCTGCCCTGGCTGCGGGTCTGGGAGAATGTCGTTTTCGGTATCGACGGCTCTCGCGGCGAGCGTGAGCAGCGCGCGACGCGGGCGCTCGCCGCCGTCGGCCTTGCCGCGCATGCGCAGGACTGGCCGCGCACCCTGTCTGGCGGCGAAGCGCAGCGTGTCGCGCTGGCGCGGAGCCTGGTGCGGTCGCCGGCGCTCCTGTTGCTGGACGAGCCGTTCGGCGCGCTCGATGCGCTGACGCGGTTGCGCATGCATGCGCTGGTGCACGAACTGTGGCGCGATCAGGGCTTTGCGGTCGTGCTTGTCACCCATGACGTCGAGGAGGCGGTGCTGCTTGCCGATCGCATCGCCGTGCTGGATCGCGGGCGGATCGTCGATCTTTATCCGGTCGGCGACGAGCGGCCGCGCGCCAGGCATCACGACAGTTTCGAAGCCGCGCGCTCGCGCGCCTTGCAAGGCCTGGGCGTACTGGATATCGCCCGCGCGATTGAAGCCTGAGGCCAGCGATGCGAGCAGATGCATGATCCGCGCCGCACTGTCCTGCATCGTGCGCCGCTGGATATCGGAACCGCACTGGCGCCTGCAATCCCATCCATTCCCTCGTCCTCAGGAGTCGACCGTGCGACGTTCCTCACCTTTCGCTTCCCGACACGCCTTTCTAACGCTGTCGCTCGCGGCGGCGGTTGTGAGCTGGGCATACGGCATATCGCATGCCATTGCTCAGGGCGCGAATGGTGCGGCTCCAGGACTCGATCCCGCCAATCCAGTAACCTTGACGGTCGGCGTGCCCCGCAACTTCGGCTATCTGAGCACCTTGTGGGCGCGCAACGTTCAGGTGCCGGGCGTCAGGATCGAATACAAGTACTTTCCGAACTTCGTCGACATGCTGACGGCTTTCAATGGCAGGCAACTTGACGTCACCGAGATCGGCGACGTCGGCGCGGCTCAATCGTTTTCAGCAAGCAAAGGCAGCGTCAAAGTGATCGCGGTGACGCAGCCGAATGCCGAAAACACCGGTCTTCTGGTCGCCAAAGACAGTCCCTTCAAGTCTTTCGCCGATCTGAAAGGCAAGCAGCTTCTCTTTCTCAGATCGACCAACACCTATCTGGGCGTGAAGAACCAGATCGCGGATGCAAAACTGGCGGAAGCGGATTTCAAGGTCGTGGAGTTGGCCGGTCCATCGGCGGTCAAGGCGTTTCAGTCCGGGCAAGTCGAAGGTTACTATTCCATCGATCCAAACATGGCCGACGTGATCGAGAAGACCGGCGCACGCTTGATCGCCACCGGCGTCGATATGCGTATCGAAAATCTCTACCCGTACGTCTCTCATCAGAAAGTGATCGACGAGAAGAAAGCAGCGCTGCGGGCGTTCGCCCGGGCTCTCGCCGACACCATCGCCTGGGCGCAGCAGAACCCGGACGAGCAGGCAAAGCTGGTCGCGGAAAAACTCCAGTTCACAGAGACAGCGATCAAGATCACCTTCAAACGCGGGGCCAAAGGACTGCAGAAAATAGACGACGCCTTTTACACCAAGCAGCAACGCAACCTCGATGCCTTGTTGGCGGCGGGCGTGCTCAAGCAGCCCGTATCGGCCAGGGATCTCTATGTCGACACTTTCAACGATGACGTGTCGCCGTCGACCGAAGGCGTCAGGTAGCCGGTCGCAACCCGCGAATGATTTTCCACTCCCGTCGTTTCGTCTCGATAGACCGAGCCAGCTCCCGCCAACCCAAACCCTGAGTCTTCCATATGCGATATGTTTTATGCTCTCGTTCTCTTCGTATGATCGTCGCAATTCTGTTCGGTCTGTTCACCGGGCAGGCCTTTGCCGAACAGCCCTTGCGGATCGGACTGGCCGCGAGCCCGGCAAATGATGCCGTCCGTCACGCGGCCAAACTCGCCGAGCAGCAAGGGCTCAACGTCAAGATTGTCGAATTCACGGATTGGGTCGCGCCGAACGCGGCTCTGGCGGACAAGAGCGTCGACGTGAATTACTTCCAGCACGTCCCTTTTCTGGAAAACGCCGAGAAATCAAACAAGTGGGATTTCAAGGCGGTGGCGCCCGGTTACATCTCCTGGCTCGGCGCCTATTCGGAGAAGCTGACATCAATCGATGCGCTTCCTCAGGGTGCCAAGGTTTCGATTGCGAACGATCCGGTCAATACGGGACGGGCGCTGCTATTCCTGCAATCCCTTGGAATTGTGAAGCTCAGGGAAGGGGCCGATTTCAGCGTGACGCTGCGTGACATCGTGGAGAATCCGAAGAACATCAAGATCGTCGAGGTCGAAGCCCAGCAGGTGGTGCGTTCGCTGCCTGATGTCGACCTCGGGCTGACCTTTCCATCCTTCGTCAAGCTGGCCGGGAAGGATCCGAACGGCGCGCTGGCCTTCGAAAAGCCGAGCAATATTTACGCGATCCATTGGGTGACCCGCGCCGAGGATGCCAATGACCCACGGCTCGGGCGGTTCATCAAGATCTATAACGAAGATCCGGAAGTGAAGCCGCTGCTGACCAAGCTCTATAACGGACAAATCGGATTCGGGTGGTAGTTGAGCTGCTCAAGCCTTCTCAAATCGGGGGCCGCGCGGGTCAGTCTCGGCCGCGAGCTCAATCGTGAACTCATGCGGCCCTGCAGGCCTTCTTCGACGTCGTCGCGCAATGCCTCATCGCTGGCGTCGCTGGAAGGAGAGTGAACTCATAAAGGCGGGTGGTCGCGTTGTTCGAGTGGCAACGGTCCTTTTGCTGGAGACCCAATTTCGGCTCAGAATGAACTGGTGCGCAGCCGACCCTCGTAATCACGTTTACCGAGCGGCACGCCTCGCGAGCGCAGGATGTTGTATGCGGTGACCGCGTGGAAATGGAAGTTTGGCAGAGAGAAAGAGAGAATGAAACTCTCCGACGTGAAAGCAAGCCGTCGCGGGCCGATCTGGAGGTCCAGGTGCTTGCCCGCGCAGTCGTTAATCTCTTCGGGGACGAACGCTTCCAGCGTCGTTTCTGCCTTGCCGATCATCGCCTGTAGGTCGGTGAAAGGAACAGGTCCGACCAAGGCGGGAGGGGCGAACGCGCCGGTCTTGAGAGCCTCGACCCCCCACACGGAATGATGCCATGCCGCTTCGATCTGAAAATGAAATGGCGCCATGTCGTCGAAGAGGCGGGTGTTCACGAAATTATCGGGATCGACACCGGTGTTCGAAAAGTGGGTGGCCGCACGGTCGAGAAAGCCTCCGACGGATCTTACGGTTTGCAGGAAGGTCGGCACGCTGAGGTCGTAGAGTGATGTCCGCATTGCCTTCCTCTCGCGAGCAATTTGAATCACAGTGAGTATGTGGCGTGATGGTCACAACGGCAAGGCAAGCGCGGTCACAGGCTGGCGGTCTTGCCCATTGGGTGGACCCCTGATTCAGCATCGGCATGAGCCGATACGATCTGACCGACTTCGAATGGCGCGTTATCGAGCCGAGCGCTTCTTCTCGAAGCTGAAGCACTTCCGCCGCGTCGTCACCCGCTACGACAAACTCGCTGCCAACTAAGGCGCCACGCCCAACATCCCGCCGAAAAGCAATCGGCGCTGGAAACCCTGCTTCAGCAAGCGCCTCTACCGCGAGCGCAATCTGATCGAGCGCTTCTTCTCCAAGCTGAAGCACTTCCGCCGCGTTGCAACCCGCTACGACAAGCTCGCCGCCAACTTCCTCGCCATGGTCCAACTCGCCTCGATGCGGCTGTCGCTCCGAGCTTATGAGTCTACGGCCCAGATAGAGATTCAATTATATAAGAGTTCGCAGTTTTGTTCTGGGTGGAGCGCCAATCTGCCATTGGCCTGGCGTGCGAAGGGACAGCCGCCAATGATGCGGCATTTTCGCCAGAAGCGAAGCTGACGCGGTCACGGCCGCGGGACTTCGACTCGTAGAGGGCCCTGTCCGCCAAAGCGATCAGGTGATCCAGATCCGCCGAGTGAGCGGAGCATTGGGCAATACCAATGCTCAAGGTTGCGGATATACCGGACGTCAGCGGGTGGCGCCTCGCATGGGCGGCAAATGTCTCGCGAAGGTGTTGAGTGCAGGCCTCCGATTGATGCGGAGTACTGCCCTTCAAAAGCACGGCGAATTCGTCACCACCGCATCGGCCGATGGCCGCGTCGGGCAGGCAAGTGCGTACCGCCTCCACCAATCCCTTCAGCACGGCGTCGCCGGCCGCATGACCGCGCGTATCGTTGATCGTCTTGAAGTGATCGAGATCGATCAGGATGAGCGTGAGGACCGCTTCGGGGGCTCGGCGCATCATCCGAACGGCCGCGGCGAAGGCGTTCGCCAACCCCGCCCGGTTCAGAGCACCCGTCAAAGGATCCGACCAGGCGAGCATCTGCAGTGCATTCTGGTTGCGCTCGACCACGACGAAAAGCAGCACAATGCCTCTCAGGGTGACAAAAATGGTGCCCAGCATGGTCAGCCAATGGCCGATGTCGTTTCCGGTCGTGAGCAGCCGCGACCCGATCTGTCCGGTGGCCGCGAGGCCGGCGCGGAGAAACAGGAGGGCGCCGCTGACCGTGAACAGGACGGCAAGCAATCTTGCCGATGTCAGTTTCTCGTGCCGCCAAAGATCGCGACCCTCCCGGATGATCAGCCCGTCGCAGCACGCGCAAACCCCGCACGTCAACGCGATGCGCGCGGCGAACTGATCCGGTTCAGGAAAGGCGATGACCAGCGCGGCCGACAACGCCGTTCCAACAAGGGCCATCCATTGCCAGCAAACAGGCTTGCCCCCAAAACTGCGAATGCTGGCCAGAAGAGTGAGGTATCCAAAGAGCGTCAGGGCATTGGCCGTGTGGATCGAAAGCCATACGGGGAGGTGTTTCTGCAGCCCGATGAGGAGAGTGCCGCTGCCCAAGAGCAGATTGCTGGCCGCCCACCATCCAAGCCAGGGGCTGAACAGACGCGTCGCGAGAGCACTGATTTGCAACAAGGCCAGACCGAGCAGCGCGCACGCCGTCACGATGTAGGTGGTTCCGATATCCAACATGCCGAAAGCTCTCGTTCTCTCCGGGAGCCTCTCTAGTGCAATCCGATTGTCATCCCATGCGGGAATTTATGAATGTTCGAAGGGGTCTGTAGCGGATTTGGTAATCCTAACGCTGGGCATGGCGTTCGGACGATACCGGTAAAAGCCGGAATTTTATTGTTATTTCAATTGCATAAAAGTTCACGCTCGCTTCTGGCATGCGATTTCCCATTGACCGATGAGCAACTCAACGAGCCGTAAGCCCAAGGGTGCGCTCGGCCGCGGGCATTGGCGGGCCGTTGCGCTTCATCTTCGACGAATAATCGCGGGCTGGCGTTCCCTTCGAGGGAACCCAAATCCAGGTTTCGCCATTATCTCCGATCGGACGTTTCCGATGGAGGCTTCGATGATGGACCTTTGGCGGCAGGCTCCCGGTGAAGTCACGGATGAGATGCGGGCGGTGGGGCACGAGGAAGCGACTTACGCCGTCGGCTGGGCCTTGAGCTGCGTTGCGATGCTGGGCGCGGTTTTTGTCCTGTGGCAACTCGGGTTTTAAACCCGGGAACGGATGAATTGAAATGTCAGCGGGATGAGCCGGCTTCCGCGGCTTTCTCCGCAAAATCGATGACGCCGTTGCTCGCTGTTTCCGCAAACCCCGCGCGGATGACTTCTTCGCGCTTGTGGCGCAGGTGCGCGCGAAGGATGTGGGCGAGCGCGATGCCGTCACGCCGCTGCAGCGCGTTGAGGATCGCCTCGTGCTCTCGTATCGCCAGGGCCCAACGTTGCGGTGTCATCGGCGTGAGATAGCGCGCGCGGCGGATTCGCGCCGTGACCGATTCATAAAGTCCGGAGAGTACAGGATTATCGGCGGCTGCGATGATCGCTTCGTGGATCTGGCGATTGCAGCGGTAATAGCGAGTGAGATCGCCTTCGCGGTAGTGCTGCGCCATTGCATCTTGCGCGGCGGCAATCTCGCCGATCCCCGCATCGGTGATGCGTTCGCTGGCGAGTTCGCCGGCGAGCGCCTCAAGGCCCTGACAGACCTCGAACAAATCATGCAGATCCTTGTCGGTCAGCTTGGCCGCGCGCGATCCCCGATTGGGAAGCAACTGCACGAGCCCTTCGGCGGCCAGCACCTTGAGCGCCTCGCGCAGCGGGGTCCGCGATATCTGCAGCTTCTCGCAGAGGTCGCGTTCGGGAATGCGCGCACCGGGCGGAATCTCGCCCTCCAGCAGCATCACGCGAACGCGGCTCACCACTTCCTCGTGCAGCATGGCCATTTGTGGTCCCTGAAGTAATTTTGAATTCAAAATAGGATATTTCGTCGAGTAGTTCCACTTTTTAACTTGCGTTTCCCTAATTTTTGAATTCAAAATTGCAAAACCAACAAAATGGACCCGAGGACATGGATCAGCAATCGCCCGCGGCGAACGATCTGCTTTTTACGCTCAGCGATGGCATCGGCCGCGTGACCTTCAATCGCCCGCAGGCCAGGAATGCCTTTACCTTCGAGATGTACGAGCGGCTGGCGCAGATATGCGAGCAGGCCAACACCGACCGCAGCATCAAGGTGCTGGTGTTCCAGGGGGCCGGCGACAAGGCGTTCGCTTCGGGCACCGACATCAACCAGTTTCGCGCCTTCAAGACGCCGCAGGACGCGCTTGATTACGAGGGGCGCATCGATCGGGTGCTGGGCACGCTCGAGCAATGCCGCGTGCCGACGATTGCGGCGATCACCGGCGCCTGCACTGGTGGCGGCGCAGGCATCGCGGCTTCCTGCGATCTGCGCATCGGCACCAGGAGCACGAAAATGGGATTTCCCATCGCGCGCACGCTCGGCAACTGCCTGTCGATGTCGAACATCAGTCGTTTGACGGGCCTGATTGGTCCGGCGCGCGTCAAGGATCTCATTTTCACCGCACGCCTGGTCGGTGCGGAGGAAGCGGCCGCAGTCGGTCTTCTGACCGAAGTGGTGGAGGATCTGGCTGCGCTCGAAAAACGTGCCGACGAGATCGCCCGGCTTGTTGCCGGCAATGCACCGCTCACGCTCAGCGCCACCAAGCAGGCGGTCGGGCGGTTGCAGAAACGGTTGACGCGCGAGGAGGGTGAGGACCTGATCCTGATGTGCTACATGAGCCAGGATTTCCGCGAAGGCCTGGATGCATTCCTGAACAAACGCGCGCCGCAATGGCGCGGCGAATAGGAGCGCACATGTCTGTTTGCAACGAGACACCGCGCTCCGGAAAGCCCTTCACAACACCTTTGGGGCCGCTCGCCGGTCTCAGGGTTGTCGATCTCACCCATGTCATGGCGGGGCCGACCTGCACGCTGATGCTGGCCGACATGGGCGCCGAAGTCATCAAGATCGAGAAATCTCCCAATGGCGACGACACCCGCCATTCGATTCCGCCCAAGATCGGCGACGAAGCCGCGTCCTTCCTGATGATGAACCGCAACAAGCGYGGCATCGTGCTCGATCTCAAGACCGCGGGCGGCAAGGAGATCCTGCGCCGGCTGATCGGTCGCGCCGATGTGCTGGTGGAGAATTTCGCGCCGGGCGCGATGGAGCGGCTGGGGTTCGGGTACGAGGATCTGCGGAAGGATTTTCCGGCGCTGATCTATTGTTCGCTGTCGGGGTTCGGCCGCACCGGGCCCTACAAGGATCGTCGCGGCTTCGATCTCGTCGCCCAGGCGATGAGCGGCATCATGAGTTTCACCGGCGAGCGTCCGGATGGTCCGCCGGTGAAATGCGGTCCGCCGCTGTCCGACATCACGGCCGGCCTGCTTGCGGCGATGGGCATTCTTGCGGCCTACACGCACCGGCTGAAAACCGGGCAGGGACAATGGGTCGAGACGTCGCTGTATGAGGCGGCGCTGGTGCAGACCTACTGGCAGTCGGCGATCGCGCTGGCGACCAATGTTGCGCCGCGGGCCATGGGCTCGGCGCATCCGTTGAACGCGCCGTATCAGGCGTTCGAGGCGTCCGACGGCTGGATCGTGGTCGGAGGGGCCAACAGGAAGCACTGGCTGCTGATGCTGGAAGCACTCGGCGCAACGGAACTCGCGTCCGATCCGCGCTTCGTCAATGGCTCCGATCGGATGGGTCATCTCAAGGAGCTCGAGGCTGAGCTCAGCCTTCGCTTCCGCACCCGGACGGCCGCGCACTGGCTTGCCGCGCTGGACGAGAAGGGCGTGCCCTGCGGTCCGGTGCACACCATGCTGCAGGCGCTGGACGATCCGCAGACGCTGGCCCGCGACATGGTGGTCGAGGTCGAACACGCGACGCTGGGGCCGGTCAAGACCATCGGGCTGCCGATCAAGTTCTCCGAGACACCGGGCAAGGTGCGCTCGGGTGCGCCGGTGTATGGCGAGCACACCCGCGAGGTGCTCAGCGAATACGGCTTTGACGATCAGCAGATTGCAGCGTTCGAAAAGGAGGGGGCCGTCGCGGCCGCATCCGCTCGCGAGGGCAAGCAGCACGTCGCCTGACGTCTGCGACCTGAACCGGAGGACAATCGCGCCGAGGACCAGGCGCCAAAACAAAAAGGAGCCGCGGTTCGCAAGCGAACCGAAGCGCTCTGACCGCAAGTTCTCAGACAAAAAAGAACGACGGATCCGGAGGAAATAATGAGCGTCAAGTCACGTCAGCTGCTCGCTGCAGCTGTCATCGCGGTCGTGTCTGCATCACCGGCTGTGGCGGCCTGGCAGCCGCAGAAGCCGATTGAATTCGTGGCGACCGCCGGCCCGGGCGGCGGCACCGATAATTTCGCGCGTGCGGTNGGCTTCGATCTCGTCGCCCAGGCGATGAGCGGCATCATGAGTTTCACCGGCGAGCGTCCGGATGGTCCGCCGGTGAAATGCGGTCCGCCGCTGTCCGACATCACGGCCGGCCTGCTTGCGGCGATGGGCATTCTTGCGGCCTACACGCACCGGCTGAAAACCGGGCAGGGACAATGGGTCGAGACGTCGCTGTATGAGGCGGCGCTGGTGCAGACTTACTGGCAGTCGGCGATCGCGCTGGCGACCAATGTCGCGCCGCGAGCCATGGGCTCGGCGCATCCGTTGAACGCGCCATATCAGGCGTTCGAGGCCTCCGACGGCTGGATCGTGGTCGGCGGCGCCAACAGGAAGCACTGGCTGCTGATGCTCGAAGCGCTCGGCGCAACGGAGCTCGCCTCCGATCCCCGCTTCGTCAACGGCTCCGACCGGATGGGCCATCTCAAGGAGCTCGAGGCGGAGCTCAGCCTACGCTTCCGCACCCAGACGGCCGCGCACTGGCTCGCCGCTCTGGACGAGAAGGGCGTGCCCTGCGGCCCGGTGCACACCATGCTGCAGGCGCTGGACGATCCGCAGACGCTGGCCCGCGACATGGTGGTCGAGGTCGAGCATTCGACACTCGGGCCGGTCAAGACCATGGGGCTTCCGATCAAGTTCTCCGAGACGCCGGGCAAGGTGCGCTCGGGTGCGCCGGTGTATGGCGAGCACACCCGCGAGGTGCTCAGCGAATACGGCTTTGACGATCAGCAGATTGCGGCGTTCGAGAAGGAGGGCGCCGTCGCGTCTGCATCCGCTCACGAGGGCAAGCAGCACGTCGCCTGACGTCTGCGACCCGAACCGGAGGACAATCGCGCCGAGGACCAGGCGCCAAAAACAAAAAGGAGCCGCGGTTCGCAAGCGAACCGAAGCGCTCTGACCGCAAGTTCTCAGACAAAAAAGAACGACGGACCCGGAGGAAACAATGAGCGTCAAGTCACGTCAGCTGCTCGCCGCAGCTGTCATCGCGGTCGCGTTTGCGTCACCGGCTGTGGCGGCCTGGCAGCCGCAGAAGCCGATTGAATTCGTGGCGACCGCCGGCCCGGGCGGCGGCACCGATAATTTCGCGCGTGCGGTCCARAACATCGTCACCAAGTACAAGCTGATCGATCAGCCGGTGGTSGTGGTCAACAAGSCGGGCGGCAGCGGCGCGGAAGGCTTCGTGTATGCCAAGGCGTCCGCMGGCGATCCCTACAAGGTGSTTTTTGGGACATCGAATGCRTGGCAGCAGCCGATCGTCTCCAGGATGTCCTTCAATTACACCGACTTGTCCCCGGTCGCGGCGATGGTGYTGGACGATTTCCTGCTCTGGGTGAAGCAGGACGCGCCCTACAAGACCGCGGGCGATTATCTCAAGGCGGCCGCGGGCAAGCCCGGCGACTTCAAGATGGGCGGCGCGCAGTCGAAGGACACCGATGAACAGCTGACGCGCATGATCGAGAAGGCAGGTCACGTCAAGCTCACCTACATCCCGTTCAAGAGCGGCGCCGAAGCGGCGGTACAACTCGCCGGCGGTCATATCGATTCTCATGTCAACAATCCCAGCGAGAGCATCGGCCAGTGGCGTGGCGGCACCCAGCGTCCGCTCTGYGCCTTCAGTCCGAAGCGGCTGGCGAAAGGACCAAACGTCACCGCGACCGAAGGCTGGAGCGACGTTCCGACCTGCGTGGAGCAGGGCCTCGACATTCCGGAGTTTCRGCAGCCGCGCACGGTCTGGCTGCCGGGCAAGGTCAGCCCCGACCAGATCGCTTTCTACGTCGATCTGATGAAGAAGGTGCAGGCGACGCCGGAATGGAAGGACTACATCGAGAAGACCCAGCAAACCGATACGTTCCTCTCGGGCGCAGAGTTCGAGGCGTTCATCAAGGATGACATCGCCAAGGTGAAACAAGTCGCCGCCGAACAGGGCTGGCTGGCCAAATGAGCCGGGACTGACGATCGGGAGAAGATCAAGCATTTCGAGTGAGCGGAGGGTGGCCAGACATGATCTCGCGACGCGTCCTTGAAGTCTCGACGGCGGCTCTGACCGGAAGTTTCGGTCTCGCCGTTGCCATATCCAGCATCGGTAACGGCATCGGCTGGTCGACCGCCGGCGTCGATGCCGGGACGTTCCCGTTCCTTGCGGGCCTGATCATTCTGTCGGGAAGCCTCATCAACCTGGCGCGCGGTGTGTTTGCCGGCCGGGCTGTCGTGATATCACGGGCGGATCTGAGCCGGCTCGCGGCCCTGTTCGTTCCGGCCGCGATCTTCATCGGTCTCATTCCGCTGCTCGGCCTGTACATCTCGTCCGGAGGGTACATGTTCGGTGTTCTGTTGCGCGTCCGGCCGGTGTCGTGGGTGCGCGCGAGCATCATCGCCGTGGCAACGCCGCTTGCGCTCTACATCGTGTTCGAGCGTTTGTTTCAGGTGACGCTGCCGCACGGCCTGCTCGCCGACGCGCTTGGCTTCTGACGAGGGCGCGATGGACAATTTCGATCAGCTCCTGCACGGCTTCGGCATCGCGGTGACGCTTCCGCATCTCGGACTCATGGTCATCGGTGTGCTGCTCGGCATTCTGGTCGGCGTGCTGCCCGGCCTCGGTGCGCCGAATGGCGTGTCGCTGCTCCTGCCGCTGACCTTCGGCATGCAGCCGGTCTCGGCCATCATCCTGCTCTCCAGCATGTACTGGGGCGCGCTGTTCGGCGGCTCCGTGACCTCGATCCTGTTCAATATTCCCGGTGAGCCGTCGTCGGTGGCGACCACATTCGACGGCTATCCGATGGCGCGCGACGGCAGGCCGACAACGGCGCTGGCCACCGCCTTCGGGTCGGCGGCGTTCGGGGCGCTGGTCGGCGTGGTGCTGATCACGTTTCTTGCGTCCTGGGTGGCACAGGTGGCCCTGGCRTTCGGGCCCGCGGAGTATTTCGCCGTCTACTTCCTCGCCTTTGCCAGCTTTGTCGGCATGGGCGGCTCGCCGCCGATCAAGACCGTGGTCGCGCTGGCGATCGGTTTCGCCATTGCGGCCATCGGCATCGATACGGTGTCCGGCAATGTGCGGCTGACCATGGGGATCGACGAACTGGTGAAGGGCGTGAACTTCGTGGTCGCGGTGATGGGGCTGTTCGGCATCGGCGAGCTGCTGCTGGCCGCGGAAGAGGAGTTTTCCGCCAAGGCCGTGTCGTCGAAGATCGAATGGCGCGAGGTTTTGCGGGCGCTGGCGAATCTGCCGCGTCACAGCCTGGCGCTGCTGCGCAGCGCCGCGATCGGCTGCTGGATGGGGATTACGCCAGGCGGTCCGACGGCGGCTTCCTTCATGAGTTACGGCATCGCCAAGCGTTTTTCCCGTCGCGGTGCCCGCTTCGGCACGGGCGAGGTCGAAGGCATCATCGCGCCGGAGACCGCCGATCACGCCGCCGGCACCAGTGCGCTGCTGCCGATGCTCTCGCTCGGCATTCCGGGATCGGCCACGGCGGCGGTGATGATGGGCGGACTGATGATCTGGGGGCTCAATCCCGGACCGATGCTGTTCGTCGACCAGAAGGACTTCGTCTGGGGCCTGATCGCCTCGATGTATGTCGGCAACATCGTCGCCGTCGTCCTCGTGCTGCTGACCGTGCCRGTGTTCGCGGCGCTGATGCGGATTCCGTTTTCCATCATCGCGCCGCTGATCGTGATCATCTGCTCGGTCGGCGCSTATTCGGTCTCGAAYTCCTATCTGGACGTSCTTTTGATGCTCGGATTCGGTGTSCTCGGCTATCTGTTCAAGAAACTGTCCTATCCGCTGGCGCCGCTGGTGCTCGCCATYGTSATCGGCGACAAGGCCGAGGATGCGTTCCGGCAGTCGATGCTGATGTCCAAGGGATCGCTCGGCATTTTCTTCCAGAACGGGTTGGTGACGAGCCTGGTGMTCGGCGGCATCGCGCTKTTGCTGTTGCCGCTTGTCCTGCARGTGACCCATGTGCTGCGGRCCTCMAGAACCGCGCCCAAYAAGACCAAACACGAGGAGATCCGGATCACATGARCGATCAYCAGAGGCCCRYCATTGCCCTTGCCATGGGAGATCCGGCGGGCATCAGCCCGGAACTGACGGCGAAGCTCGTTGCCCTCGATGAGGTGCGGGCSAGGGCGCATCTCGTGGTCATCGGCGAYCGMCGYGTCTTCGACGAGGGCGCGCGTGTCGCYGGCGTCRRSGTSGATCTYGCGMYGAGYTCCRCGGATGCCGATCTCCGGRCGAMCCRTGACAAASCCGYGTTCATCGATCTCGGCCATCTCGATCCGGYGASCGTCGMACGCGSSGTGGCCGTGCAGGCRGGCGGCGCCTTTGCGCTGGCMAACTATCGTTYTGCGCTGACRCTCGCCCGCGACGGCCGCGTCGACGCGGTCTGCTTTACGCCCTTCAACAAGAAAGCGATGCGGCTGGCGCGTTCCGGCTACGACGACGAGATCGCGTTTTCCTCCGAGGTCGTCGGGCTGACAACGCCCGCCAGCGAATTCAACGTGCTGGACCAGTTGTGGAACGCGCGCGTCACCTCGCACATCGCGCTCAAGGATGTGGCGGCGCAACTCACGGCCGCGCGCATTCATCGCGCGCTGACATTGACGGACAGATGCATGCGCAACGCCGGGTTTGCCCGGCCACGTATCGCGGTGGCGGGCCTCAATCCCCATGCCGGGGATGGCGGCAATTTCGGGCGGGAGGAAATCGACGTGATCGCGCCGGTGGTCGAGGCCGGCCAGCGCGAGGGTATCGCCGCGGAGGGGCCGTTTCCGGCCGACACGGTGTTCTTGCGCGCGAAAAGCGGGGCGTTCGATGCGGTGCTGACCATGTACCACGACCAGGGCCAGATCGCGATGAAGCTCATGGGATTCGATCGTGGCGTGACGCTGCTTGGCGGCTTTCCGTTCCCGATCTGCACGCCGGCCCATGGCACGGCCTATGACATTGCCGGCCAGGGCATCGCTTCGGTCGGCGCCACGCGTGCAGCGCTATTGCTCGCCGTCGAGATGGCCGCGGCGCGGCCGGCTGCCAATTCCTGACCGGCGATATCTGCTACTTGGTCCGGATCGGCGTATCCTTCAATCCGTTGCTGTCATAAGCGCGGCGCAACTGGCCGTTCGATGTCGCCTCCGTCATGAACTTGGTGACGAAGGCCAGTGCCAGGGGATGATTGAGCGGCACTGCGACGGCGGTCGTGGTCTGCTTGAAGGTTTCGTCCAGAACCCGCGTTCCCGGGATCTTCTTCGCCATGGCATTGAGCTGGTCGCGTGACAGWGCGAAGGCATCGAYGTCGCCGCTCTTCAGCAKRCCGAAAATCTCGTCATAGGTCTGATACCCCGTCACCTTCGCGTTCTTGAGATGCGCAAYCGCGCCGCGCATGGTCGTGGTGTTGTTGACGGCGGCSACTTTCACGCCGGCCTGGTCGAGTTGCYGGAAGKTSGTGACCGGCGAGCCGGCCTTCACGATGTAGGTGGCATCGGCCACCTCATAGACCGGGCCGAAGCTCATCCGRGTTGCCCGTTCCGCGTCCTGRGGCAGGAACGTGACATCCCATTTGCCGCTYGCGGCTGCGTCRGTGATCTGTCCGGAGTTCTGRTGGAYGACGTATTCGACGGGAACGCCGAGCTGCGCCGCCATCTCCTTGCCGAGATCCACCGGCACGCCCGCATAACCACCGGCGTCGGTCTTGGTGGACCAGAACGCGCCACCGGCCGGGCTGATGGCGATGGCCACCCGCAGTTTGCCGGTGGGGGCGATTTCGTCCTTGAGCGGATCGGCGTTAGCGGAACTTATCATCATCAACAGAGCTCCCAGAACAAGACCTGACGTCCGCAACTGCGCAAACCTGACCATGGCATCTCCTCCACGCCGGATCTTTGCCGGACGTTATTTGTCTTGTCGACTGACGTTGTTTTGCTGAACATTGCACGATCAGCCCCAGCTTTAGTAACCCGTCATTTCGAGATAACCCACCCCCGCGTGACTGCCCTGAATTGTGATCGGGCCCTCCCAATAGGCAAAGCGCGTGCCCATCCAGCTTTGCGGATTCAGCGGGACCGTGTCGATGGTCAATTGCCGYTCGCGGATGTCGATATGCCAGCCGGTCGGCATATCGCGGCCATTGACCTGGCTGCGGGTTGTCGGAACCATCACAATCGATGCGGCGTCGAGCTCCTGCGTGCCACCATCGGCCGCAATCCAGTTGCCGGCCAGATGGTGCCGGCCGTTCGTCTGGCGCAATCGGTAGAGCATCAGCTTGTCGCCGCCGGCGAGATGGAGGGAGAACCAGTCCCATCCGGTCTGGTCGGGCGCGAGCGGCTGGCTGCTCCACTCCCGATCCATCCAGGCCTGTCCCGTCACCTGGACCGGCTTGTCGTCGATGGTGATCGTGCCGGCTGCGTTGAAAAAGGGCTGGCTGTAGTAGTACGAGGCCTGGCCACGGTCCGATTTTGCGCTGTAGCCATTGTGCCCCTGAAGAACGAGCGGCTGTGTGGCGTCCAGTTTGAGATCGTAGCTGAAAGTCTCGGCCGCGGCGGAGAGCTGCAGCGGTGCAATCGTCCTGTCCGACGTGGCGTCGAAGCCGCGCATCTCCCAGGCATCGATCCAGGCATGGAACGGCCCGGCCTCGACGCCGGCTTGCCCGATGCCGCCGCGCGACAGCCTTTCGCTGTAGCGATGCAGGTCGGCGCGGGTCACCGCGGCGTGGCCCATCCAGATCTGCTTGCTGGCCCAACCGTCGGCCTGCGGGCCGGGCAGCATGGCCTGGCGGAACAAGGTCCACTGCACGCCGCAGCGCCTGCCGGTAGCGTCCCTGAGGTTGGCGGTGACGTACCACCATTCGATGCGGTAGTCCGGATGCGGACCGTGGTCGGAGGGAAATGTGAATGCCCGGCCGGGAACGACGGCCGCGAACCCATCCGCGTTGCCATCGAGCCCGGCGAAGCCCTGCGCCCGGGACGCGGTGTTGCCGACGGCCAGCAGCAAGGCGCCGTGCATCAGGGAGCGGCGGGTCAATCCGGTGTCAGCGTTCATTGGCGAAAATCTTGATGAGTTGCGCGGCCGGCATGCGGCTGAGTTTCAAGACCGGCAGCAGGGTCGCGAGCAGGGCGGCGGACACGGCAACGACCAGCAGCATCGCCAGTTGCGAGGGAAAAACATGCAGCGGCAGCCGCCAGCCGAACGCCTTGACGTTGACAACGGCCAGCAGGCACCACGCGACCGCCAGGCCCAGCGGCAAGGACAGCAGCGCGGTCATCAGCGCCATCATCATGGTTTTCAGCAGTTCGATCCCGGACAGGCGTCGCAGCGTGATCCCCATCGCCCACAGCGGTGCGATCTGCGGCAATCGCGTGACGCTCAGGGTCAAGAGGCTGGTGAGAAGCGCGAGGCCCGCGACGCCAAGGGTGAGGGTGTTCAACGCTGCCGTCACGGCGAAGGTGCGCTCGAAAATGCGGTTCGACTCAGCCTTCACCGTGCTCTGGTCCGCGATCTGCCTGTCGCCCAACCCGAATTGGGTGGTGACCGCTGCGATCAGCGAGGGAACGTCGGCCGGCCGGACACGCAATCCAAACCGCGTTTGAGGAGTTGCCGGAAAATGCGCGATCAATCCGTCGATCGCCACCGCAATCTGGCCCTTGGGGTTGCCATAGTCCGCATAGACGCCGGCGATGGCCAGCGACCAGACCCCGGTCGGCGTGGGCACGCGCAGCGTGTCGCCGATGCCGACATGCAGGCGGCGCGACAGCTGTTCGCTGACGAAGGTGCCGCGGCCGCTCTGAAGCGTGTTCCAGGCGTCGGACGATGCGTCCAGCAGAGGCCAGCGATCGCGATAGGTGGCGTGATCGGCGAGGCCGAGCAGTTCGATCGGCTGCCCGGCCAGTTGTGTCTCCGCGCGTGCGCCGGGCAGGATCGCGGCGACCTCGGGACGTCGGCCGAGCCACTGCTTGAGCGCGGCGGCCTGGGCGTCGCTCGCCGCGTTCAGATACACCTCGGCGGCGAGCCGCCCATCCAGCCAGCTCACGAAGGTGGTTCTGAAACTTCCGACCATGGTGCCGACACCGACATTGACCGCAAGTGCCAGCAGCAGCGCCATCAAGGCGAGCGAGAGTCCCGAGAGCTGCTGCCGGCTGTCGGCCCAGAACCACTTGACCAGCGGGCCGCGGGCCCAGCGTTCCGCCAGCGACAGCACGGCATACAAGATGACTGGCAGGACCAGCGCCGCGCCGAGCAGTAGCGCGCCGAGAACGATAAATCCCGCGAGCAGGGAATCCCACATGGCGAGGACCGCCAGAGCCGCGAGCAGGACGACAATCGCGAGCAAGCCCTGATACCTCAGCAAGCGTTGCTGCGACAATTGCCAGGCGCGCGGTTGAGCGCCTTCCAGCAGCGAAAGTCTGGAAAGTTTGGCAAAGCTGCCGCCGGCAGCGGCGAACGTGCCCACCACGCTCATGGCGAGGCCGGCCACCCACCATTCGGGCTTGAGCGCGAGCTGGCCGGAGATTTGCGCGCCGTACAGGCCGCGCAGGCTGGCGGCGACATCGGGCAGCAGCGCGGCCGCAATGCCATAACCAAGGGCCAGCCCGATCAGGCCAGCCCCGAGCGCCAGCGACACCAGTTCGAGGGTCAGGCACAGATTGAGCGAAGCCGATGATAGGCCGCAGGCGCGCAACGTTCGCAGCATCGGTCGCCGCTGTTCGAAGGCGAGGCCAATGGCCGAATTGACGATGAAGAGACCGACCAGGAACGACAGCAGGCCGAACGCCGTCAGGTTCAGGTGAAAGCTGTCGGTCAATTGCTCGAGATCGCTCTCGGTGTCGGGCTCCACGCGCTGCAACCGGCCGCCGGCCACCTGCGCGAGGGGCGTTGTGGGGCCGATGGCTTTTCGTGCGAGCAGCAGACGCGAGATCTGGCCGGGCCGTCCCAGGATGCGCTGCGCCGCGCCGATGTCCATCAGCAGCACGCCGGGCGCGAGCTGTTGCTGAACCCGCAGCGGCGGCAACGACAGGCCGGCTCGCGATTGCGGCACGGCGCCGTCCTGCAGTCCCATCGCGGCGAGGGTCTCCGGCGCGACATAGGTTTCACCGGGCGGGCCGAGGAACGCCCTGAGGTTCGCACCGCCGATCGAAGGAGCAAACCCGCCATCGCTGGGCAAGGTGACGGGATCGACGCCGATCAACCGGAACGAGCGGTCCGCAATGTCGACGCGGCCTTCCAGCACCGGCGACACGGCCCAGCCCGCGCGTCGCAGATCGACAAACACCTGCTGGGGAATCGCCGCGCCGTCGCGGTCCACCAGCATCGGCGACCGGGCGCCGCCGAAGATCGCCGCGGCACGATCATAACTGGAGCGCGCCTGCTGGTTGAGCGCCTGTACGCCGCTCCACAGGGCCGTGGCCGAGATCAGGCCCAACAACAGCGTCGCAAGCTGGATCGGGTGCCGCCGCCAATGGCTCAGGAGAACGGCGATGACCCAGAGGAGCCGTTTCACGCCACGCGTCCGGCGCTGAGGTGAACCTGGCGATCGAGCCGCGCGGCGAGCCGCGTGCTGTGGGTGGCCATCAATAGGCTGCAACCGGTGCTGCGCACCAGGTCGAGCGCGAGATCGAGAACCTCATCGGCGGTGGACTCGTCGAGATTTCCCGTGGGCTCGTCCGCCAGCAGAAGCGTGGGTTTCACGGCAAGCGCGCGTCCGATGGCGACGCGCTGTTGCTGCCCGCCGGACAATTGCTCGGGATAACGTTTCTGCAGATGACCCAGGCCCAGCCGGTCGACCAGTTCGGCCAGCCAGGCGGAATCCGAGCGTCCGGCGAGGCGGGCCTGAAACGCCAGATTGTCGGAGACATTCAGGCTGGAGACGAGGTTGAATTGCTGGAATACGAGGCCGATCCTGGTCCGGCGAAGGTCCGCAACCTCCGCCTCGGACATCCGCGACACGCAGGTCTGCTCGAACCAGATTTCGCCGCTGTCGGTTCGGTCGAGGCCGGCGATGACATGGAGCAGGGTGCTCTTGCCGCTGCCGGATTCGCCGCTCAACGCAACCGTCTCGCCTGCAGCGAGATCGAGGTTCACGCCACGCAAGACCTGCAAATTATCTTCGGAATTGCGGTAACTCTTGTGCAGGTTGGAGACGCGTAACACCATGTCGTCGTGGTTCTCTCAGCGGCCGGCATCGCAGCCGATGCGCAGCGGAGAAAAGACCGCTGTCGCGTTCGCGTCAAGCTGTCCGACTGGCCTTGTCGGGCAGCCCTGCCGCGCGTTCGGCTCGCTTGCGGGGCGATGGCTGCACCGGTTTCACGGCGCTCCGTCGCGGCGCCGCAGGCCTTTGCCCTGCATTCGCCAGATCAGCAGGTCGATCCGGTCCTGCCCGAAAAACGGTTCTCCCTCGAACACGAAGGTCGGCACGCCCCAGTGGCCGGATGCGGCATGATCGCGTTCGTTCTCGGCGATGACCTGTTCGTAACGATCCGGATCGGCTGCAATCGCGGCATCAAGCGCGGCCAGGTCGAAGCCGGCGCCGGCGGCGGCGCGGGCCAGATGGTCGCCTTCGTTCCAGCCTTTGACCGTGCCATCCCAGAGCACCGGCGCGATGGCATCCACCAACGCCAGTGAGCGGCCCTCGAGTTGGGCTGCTGCGCCCAGCCGGGTCAGCCGGTGGATGTAGGGTTGCTCCTTGGCCACATCGAGCGTGGTCATGTCCTGGACGATCGGATCGGGCCGCGGAAAGCGAAACGGGATGCCCTCGTGCTCCGCGACCCGGATGCTGTCGCGCACCACATAACGGGCGAACTGCGGATTGGCGCTCTTGAAGAAGCCGGGCACGCGCACGGCCAGCGGATAAACCGGCCGCAGCCGAACCGCGACGTCATGCTCCGCCACCATCCGCCGGGTCTTGGTCAGCGCGAGATAACTGTAGGGGCTGCGAAATGAAAAGAACAAATCGACGGCGAAGGACATCGGTTCTACGCCGCGGGCGCGAGGGTGACGCGCAGGCCGTCTTTCGGCTTCGGGATCGGCCACATTTGCCAGGCCGGCGTGTAGCCAGGGCTGAGTGACACGTTGAGGGTGCGCAGAAAGTGCAGGGCGAAACACTTGGCCTGCATGTAGGCGAAGTGCAAACCGAGGCACATGTGGGCGCCGCCGCCGAACGGAACATAGGCGAAGCGATGCCGGGCCCGCTGGGCCTCGTCGGTGAACCGCTGGGGATCGAAGGTTTCCGGATCAGGCCAGAGCTCCGGCATATGGTGGGTGTAGAGCGTGTTGATGCCGGTCAGCGTGCCCTTCGGAATCGTATAGCCGCCGAATGCGAAGTCGCGCATCGCGCGGCGCGGCATCGATGGCACCGGAGGCTTCAGCCGCATCGCTTCCTTGAATGCCATTTCTGTGAGTGGCATGGCGTTGAGCTTGTCGAACGGCAGCGGATCACCCGGGGCGAGCCCGAGCGACGTCACTTCCTCGCGCAGTTTTGTCTGCCATTGCGGATTGGCCGCAAGATAGTAGACGAACGACGTCAGTGACGAGGTCAGCGTATCGTGCGCGGCCATCACCAGGAAACTCATGTGATCGACCACGTCCTGGGTCGAGAGCAGCGCGCCGTCATCGTGGGTGGCCTGGCACAGTTGTGAAAACAGGTCGCCGCCGCCGCGGGCGCGCCGGATCGGGATCTGTTCGGAGAAATAAGCGACGATGCGCTTGCGGCCGGCGACGCCGCGCGCCATCTGGGTGCCCGGCAGCGGCGTGCGAATGACGGCGACCGAGGCCGCGACCATGTCGATGAAGGCGCGCGTGACCTCCTCGACCTCGGGACCGATCTCGGTCCCCAGAAAGGAGGTTGCGGCAAGATCGAGGGTGAGCTGTTTCATCGCCGGATAGAACAGCATCTCGCCGGGCGCGTTGCGCCACTGGGCCACACGCGCCGCTATTCCGGAATCGAGCTGCGCGAGATAGGACTTCATCGGTTCCGACTTGAAGGCAACCGACAGCGCGCGGCGGTGCAGCCGGTGCTCGTCGAAATCCAGCAGCATCAGCCCGCGCGGGAACAGCAGGCCGAGAATGGATTCCCAGCCATGGGTCGACGAAAACAGTTTGGTCTGATCCATGTAGAGAAGTTCATTGGCCTCGGGCCCGAGCAGGGCGACGTTGGACTCGCCGAGAATTCGCGTCCGGTAGATCGGGCCGAACCGCCGCGCCATGCTCTGGGCCTCGCCCAGCGGGTTGGCGAGAACATGCAGCGTGCGCCCGACAAGGGGCCACCCCTCATCACCGGGGATATGGGCGAGAGCCGAGCGATCGACTTTGGCGGGCGCGGGCTGGGCCGTGGCGGCCGCAGGCGTCAGACTCTGCATCGACATCAAGTCCTCCCGGGTTGTTCCTGGGCGTCATCAGCCGCTTGTTGCGGAAGGATGTCGCGTTCCCCGGCCTTTGACAAGGCAGGGCGGTCAACGGGTCCGCGGCGTCCGATCCCGGTCTCTCGGCTCAAAACTCCAGCGGAGCATTGTCAACGACTTCCTTCATCACAAAGAATGTTCGCGTCTGGCGCACACCGGGCAGCGCAATGAGTTGATCGCCGTGAATGCGGTTGAAATCCGCCATGTCGCCGACCCTTATCTTGAGGAAGTAATCGAAATCGCCTGCGACAAGGTGGCAGTCGAGGATGAACTTCAATTTCGCGACGGCCTTTTCGAATGCAGCGAAGCTTTCCGGCGTCGAGCGGTCGAGCACGACGCCGACCATCACCAGCGCGCCGCGATTGACCTTGTGCGGCGCGACGACCGCGCGGACCTGCCTGATGTAACCGTCCTCGAACAGCGCCTGAGTCCGCCGATGACATGTCGCAGGGCTGACATCGACCAGTTGCGCCAGGTCCGCATTGCTCAGCCGCCCATTGCCCTGCAACAGGCGGAGCATCTTCAGATCGATCCGGTCGGGGGCAGTGGTCACGGAAGAATCTTCCATATTTGAGTTCAAAGCTTGAATATTAAGGACATATATCCAGCAATAAGGCAGAAAGAAAGCAAATCGACGAACACCTTTGAGAGCACCTTTCCGGGGAAAAAGACTAGGTTCCACCGATCCCACTGCCCATGAAAGGACCCCGCATGCTCGACAAATTCGAACGCTATCCACTCACCTTCGGGCCGACGCCGATCGAGAAGCTCGGCCGCCTGGGAGCGCATCTGGGCGGCAAGGTCGAGCTCTACGCCAAACGCGAAGACTGCAATTCCGGGCTCGCCTTCGGCGGCAACAAGCTGCGCAAGCTGGAATACATCGTTCCCGACGCCATCGCGTCGAACGCCGACACGCTGGTCTCGATCGGCGGCGTGCAATCCAACCACACCCGCATGGTCGCAGCCGTGGCGGCCAAGATCGGCATGAAGTGCCGGCTGGTGCAGGAAAGCTGGGTGCCGCACGAGGACGCGGTTTATGACCGGGTCGGCAACATCCTGTTGAGCCGGGTCATGGGAGCCGATGTGCAACTGGTGGACGATGGTTTCGACATCGGCATCCGCAAGAGCTGGGAAGATGCGATCGCGGACGTGAAGGCCAAGGGCGGCAAGCCCTATGCGATTCCGGCCGGCGCCTCCGAGCACAAATACGGCGGTCTCGGTTACGTCGCCTTCGCCGAGGAAGTCCGCGCCCAGGAGCGGGCGCTCGGCTTCAGCTTCGATTACATCGTGGTCTGCACGGTGACCGGCTCGACCCATGCCGGCATGCTGGTCGGGTTCGCGAAAGACGGCCGCGCGCGCAAGGTGATCGGCATCGATGCCTCCTTCACGCCGCAGCAGACCAAGGCGCAGGTGCTGCGTATCGCGCAGAACACCGCGAAACTGGTCGAGCTCGGGCAGGAGATCAGTGCTGATGATGTCGTGCTGGTCGAGGACTACGCCTATCCGGCGTATGGCGTTCCGTCGGAGGAGACCAAGGACGCAATCCGGCTTTGCGCGCGTCTCGAAGGCATGATCACGGATCCGGTCTACGAGGGCAAATCCATGCAGGGCATGATCGACCTCGTCAACAAGGGATACTTTCCGGAGGGATCGAAGGTTCTCTATGCACATCTCGGCGGAGCGCCGGCGATCAACGGTTATGCTTATGCATTTCGCAACGGGTGATATTGCGTAGACCGCGGATGTGATCTGCTTTCTGGGCCCTGCCGCGTGACGCGTGGCAGGGCCTTCTGTCTTGCGTCACGGCGCCACGCGAGCAGAAATTTGCCGGGGCCCATCGATACGCATCCGATGGCCGGCAACTTTACAACCTCGTCATCCCGATCAACACTGCGCGACGATCACGGCAAGCAGCATGCAAGCTGTTCGTTCGTTTGCCGGAACGCTTGGAAGATCGCTTGGAAGACCGGGGAGAAGACAGATGGCAGCTCTCGACGCGCCGCGCATTCCCAGCGACATGGCGCGACAGATCGTCAATCCGGCCGCTTATGGCGAATGGCATGGGCTGCAGCGGGCCTTTGCCACATTGCGCCGCGAAAGCCCCGTCGCCCTCGCCGAAGTCGAGGGATATCGGCCGTTCTGGGCGATCACCCGGCACGCCGACATTCTGGGGATCAGCAAGGACAACGCGCGCTTCCTCAACGCGCCGAGATCCGTCGTGCTGGGGCCGCTGGTCAGCAGCGACATCGTCAACAAGATCACCGGAGGCAGCCCGCACCTCGTGCGTTCGCTGGTCACCCTCGACGCCCCCGAACACATGGCGTATCGCAAGCTGACCCAAAGCTGGTTCATGCCGGCCAATCTGAAACGGATCGAGGACGATATCCGCGCCCTGGCGAAGCGGGCCGTCGACAAGATGCTGGCGAGCGGCGGGCAATGTGATTTCGCCCGCGACGTCGCGGCGGAATATCCGCTTCATGTCGTCATGAAGATTCTCGGCGTGCCGCCGCAGGATGAACCGTTGATGCTCGCGCTGACCCAGCAGATGTTCGGCGGTGAAGATCCCGACCTCAACCGCAGCCGCTCGAAGACCCTGGGACCGGAAGAGACGGTTGCGATGGTCATCAAGGTGGTCGCGGACTTCGAACGCTATTTCGAGGGGCTTGCAGCGAAGCGCCGCGCCGAGCCGCGCGACGATGTCGCAAGCGTGATCGCCAACGGAACCATCGACGGCAAGCCGATCGATCCGCGCATGGCGGCCGGCTATTACATCATCGTTGCCGCGGCGGGGCATGACACCACGTCGGCTTCGACCTCCGGCGCGATGTGGGCGCTGGCGGAGGATCCGGCGGAATTCGCCAGGGTGAAGGCGAACCCGGCGCTGCTGCCAGGCCTGATCGAGGAGGCGATCCGCTGGACGACGCCGGTGCAGCACTTCATGCGCACTGCGTCCGAGAACGTGGAGATCGGCGGCCAGACAATCGAAAAGGACGACTGGCTGATGCTCTGTTACGTCAGCGGCAACTATGACGAGCGCGTGTTCGAGGATCCCAACCGCTTTCGCGCCGACCGCGAGCCCAACCGCCATGTCGCGTTCGGATCAGGCGCGCACATGTGTCTGGGGCTGCACATGGCGCGGCTGGAGATGCGGATACTGTTCGAGGAGTTGCTGCAGCGGATTGCCCGCGTCGAACTCGCCGGAGAGCCGAAGCGCTCCAGCTCGACGTTTGTTGGCGGACCGAAGACATTGCCGCTGCGTTTTGTCGCGGCGTGACCAACGCTTCAAGCTCGTGTGATCTATGCGCGCGAAGTTCCAATTTCAGGATGAGCGCGTTGATTCAAGCGTAGAATTCAAAGCACCCTGCATGGGTTGTGCGGCACAGTCAGAGGTTGCGCACGACAGTTACATCTTGTCGCATTTAATCCACGCAACGCATCGCATATGCAGTTCGAACTGCGATCTTGGCGCCGCAACCGATTTCAATGCCGCAAGGTGTGGGTTGACGATCGGTGTGTCGGGTTCGCTCCGTCATCTGATCGCGCGCACTCACATGCGCGCTTCACGTCGACGGTGCGGGCCGCCGCAGCGAACGTTCGTCTTGCCCGTGGGGTCATCCATCCGGCAGGTGTCGGCCAGCGCTTCCCTGGAGATCTGGTCTGGAATCCGGAGCAGAACGCATTGTTCGGAACGGAGCGAGAGAGCCGTTGAACTTCGATTTGCGCGCATTCGAGCACTCGCCGCAAAGCAGCGCGTCCTTCGCTGGTTATCTTTACGGCCGTGCCGACGCCATCGGTGATGATGAGGAGGCCTGGGTCAGGGAATGCCTTCGGGTTGCTGACATCCAGTGCGCGTTCTCCGCCTCCGCCATCGCGCGGGGAGATTACAGGGCTGCGCGCGATGGCTGGGTCCGTGCATCGACGGCCTTTCAGGCTGCGATGCATTTGGTTGCTGCGGACGATCACCGTCGCACCAATATTGCGACGCGACTACGTGTCTGCACACGCAACCTGCTGTTGTATGCCGATCCTCCGGGCGAAGCCGTCGATATGCCTGGTTTCGATCATCGACCATTATCCGGGTACTTCTTGCCGGCATGTCGCGCAAACGCGCCGGTCGTGATTTGCATAGGCGATGAGTGCGAGCCGCTGGATGCATTACGGGATCGCATCCTGCCGGCCGCTGCCGGCAAGGGGATGTCCCTCCTGCTGGTTGAGATGTCCGATATCGCAGGTTCATCACGTTCCGCAGGCCGAAGTATCCCAGCGGATGTTCGGCTTGGCGGGTACATCGATTATCTGCTGTCGCGATCCGACGTTTCCCCTGACCGGATTGCGGTGTGCGGAGATGGCTTGGCGGGCTCTCTTGCGACCCGTTTTGCGATCAGCGATCGTCGGATTGCAGCGGCGGTTTGCGACGGAGGCCTTTGGGACTCGATTCGGACGCGGATGGCCGTCGCGTGGATGGCCGGCTCTGCTGAGCCGACGGAGAGGGGACGTGAAGCGGTGCGGCGTACACGGCTGGCGCGCCGGATGACGTGTCCATTCTTGATTGTTGCGAGTGAGCAGAACGTCGGTAGCATCGAGGAGGCGACTGCACTCCATCAGGATTGCCGGGAACTCGGAATCAGGATGGACCTGCATGAGGCGCAAACCGGCCGGACGCCTGCGGAGGCGCTGAAAAGTTTCGTTCGCAGCAATGCGTTCAGGTTTGATTGGCTGGCGCGCCAGCTGGCCGTGCCAGCAGGCCATGAAGCCGATGCGGAGCGGCTTCGGCGTCGCGTTTAAGCGCGGTTCGGAAAGTCGTTTTCCAGGCGCAGACTGATTCAGGTATCGGCGGCAAGTTGTCGCGCCGCGCGCTCCGACGTTTTCCTGATCATGTCGAGCTTCGTAATCAGGTCCGTCAGCGTGCGTGCATCGAGGGGGGCGAAGACGGACGCATTGAGTGCGTTTCTCTTGCTCGACAGTTTGCTGATTTCCGTCCTCGCCATCGGTGTCAGGGACATCAAAACAAAGCGGGCATCCGTCGGCGACGGTATCCGTGTCAGCAATCCGACCTTCTCCAGGCTCTTGGTCTGAGTCGTGACAAAGGCAGGATGGACGCGAAGCTTGTTCGAGACGTCGACGCCCGAGACGCCGGTGCCGCTGTCGAGCTCGTCGATGGCCATGAGAATCAGCCATTGCGGCTCGCTCACGCCCAGAAGTTCGGCCCAGGTTTTCTGGATTGATTCGAGATGGGAATTAATTTCCACGATATTCCAAACAAAATTTCTGATCGCGTCGTCGAGTTGTTTCCCGATCATGCCAATTCCATCGATCTTGTCGTCTGGTCCAATTCGTCCGATCAAATGCGACAAGTCTTGTAGCGGTAAAACCGCCAACAGTCTCGGATCACGGACGTTTTTTGGACAACAGGCGGTGCCGGGGACAGGTCGACGCGGGACGTCGTCCGCGTTCTGCCGAGGTCGCGGCCTGTTGCAAAATCACAACAGCCAGTACCGGAATTGTATTTCATCAAGTCAATTGATTGAATTAATTATATTGCTCAATTAATCCTAGGTCACGGCCGAGGGGGGCACCCTCAAGGACGTTCCGCCGGGGTTCTCGATCCACGCGATGCGTGCAGCGGGAAGGGCGGATGAGCGAGCGATGAAACATCCAAAGGTGCATGTCGCCGTTGGCTGCCGATCGCCCGAAAACGCAAACTTGGAGGTTTACATGAAGATGGCTAAGAGCCTTATGCTCGGCACAGCGGCGGGTTTCGTCGCACTGACCGGCGCACAGGCAGCCGATCTTCCCGTCAAGGCCAAAGCGGTCGAGTACGTGAAGATCTGCTCCCTCTACGGCGCGGGTTTCTATTACATCCCGGGCACCGACACCTGCATCCGCATTGGCGGTGCGATGCGCATCGACACCTCGATCAACGGCTCGATCTATGACGCGCCGTACTGGCAAGGTGGCGCGAACGGCGCCAACTCCTACAACAGGGACTATTTCCAGACCCGTTCGCGTCTGAACCTGTTCGTCGATACGCGCACCGCCACTGAATACGGCGTTGTCCGCACCTACGCCAACCTGCAGTTCGACTGGACGCGCGGCCGTGAAAACATCGCGGGCGGCTTCATCGAGAACGACTTCCTGTTCATCCAGTTCGCCGGCTTCACCTTCGGTAAGGCTGTTTCGCAGTTCGATCCGCAGTGGGCGCTCGCGAAGCCGTACATCACTTCAGGCTTCCTCGCCGGTTCGAACAACGCGACCGGTATCAACCAGTTGGCCTACACCGCTTCGTTCGGTAACGGCGTGTCGGCGACGATCTCGCTCGAAGACGCGCAGCCCTACCGTTCGGCTGGCGTCATCAACGCCGGTGCCGGCCTGCAGTCGGTGCTCGGTCCGTTCGGCGCAGCATCCCCCGGCTACGGCACCTCTGCCAACACCTTCCTTGGCAACGCGCAGCTCGGCGACCACGTTCCGGATATCGTCGGCAACATCCGTGTCGATCAGGCCTGGGGTTCGCTGCACTTCGGTGCCGCTGCTCACGAGGTGCACGGAACCTATTACACCTCGACGGACAGTTCGTCGGGCAAGCCCGATGCAACCTGGGGCTTCGCGGTCACCGGCGCTTTCGAGCTGAAGAACCTGCCGACCGGCGTGGGCGACAGCTTGAAGGTTGAAGCCACCTTCGCCAACGGCGCTGCCAAGTACGTCTTCGGCGGCACCTACGATACGGCTGGCGGCGGTCGTTTCGCCAAGGTCGGCGATGGCGGCATGGCGTTCGGTTATGTGCTGGACGGCGTGTATGCCGGCACCAGCGGCGCGAACGGCACCAAGATCCACAAGAGCGATGCCTGGGACGTGAGTGCCTACTACGAGCACTACTGGAACCCGGCCTGGCGTACGTCGGTGTTCGGATCGTACAGCAAGATCTCGTTCGGCTCGTCCGGCGATGCCCTGCTGCTCGCGATGGCGAACGGCGGTCGCTTGAACACCGGCGCGACCAATGCCACGGGAAGCTTCGACCTGTCGGTCGCCCAGATCGGTACGCGGACGGCCTGGACTCCGGTCCAGAACCTGACGCTCTCGGCCGAGTTCATCTACACCCGGCTCGATCAGAACCTCAGCGGTACGTTCACCAGCGCTGGCACCGGCGTCCCGGGCTATGCAAACGGCACGACGTTCCGGCTCAAGGACCAGAGCCTGTACAACGGCTCGGTTCAGATCCTGCGCAGCTTCTGACGTTAACAGCGAAAGGGGGATATCAACCAGTTTGATGTAGATCTCCGATACCTCCGGCAATGCCCTGCCGGAGGTATTTTCTTGCGTTGTGGGCACCAGTCTGCACGAGCGCCGATCTCGCAGCGCTGCGAAACGATTTGATCATTGCTTCTTATCGCCTTCGAATGGCGCCATCGTCCGGTTTCACCTTGAACCGAAAGTGCCGTTGCGAAGACCACACAAGGGCATGGTGCCCGTTGTGAAAGCGCTCGTCGGCGTTTTGTTGATCGGATCAGGCAGTCCGCTGCTGGTCCTGGGGCTGGTCCGCCTCGGCTGGCGACGGCATGGCGCATCGCCGGCGGATCTCACATTCCTGCATCTCGACTGGATCGTTCAGCCGCAATTGCCGGGCTGGTCCTCGCATATGGTGAACCTGGCGATGACGTGCGCGGGCCTGATCGTCCTTGCCGTCGGTGTCGCCATAGTGCTGCGGCCAGTTATTGGAACGGCAAGACACGCGCAGTAACAAGCTGACGCTTTGTTGATCGTGCCGGCCTTTTGCAGCCCGGCCCCAAAACCATTACAACCGGTCTTGATTGCGAGATCTCCGCCAGGGATCTTTATGAAGAAGGATCTTCATGAAGAGGGATCTTCGTGAAGGTCTCCTCGGACAGGGGTGGTAAGGAAGCGGAATGATGTTGCGAAAAACGATGATCGCCTTGGCCATCATGGCCATCGGTGTGGTTGCCGCCACCTCGGAGGCATCGGCGCGTGGATGGAGGCACGGCGGGTATTACGGGGGCTTCTACGGACCTGGCTTCTATGGGCCTGGCTTCTACGGCCCCGGCTTCGGTTACTACGGTTATCCGTTCGGATACGGCGGCGGTCCCGGCGGCTGGGGCTATCGCATCCCGTATGAGGAGCAGTGGTCGGAAAGCGGACCGGCCTGCTATCGGGAATTGCGCGGGCGAACCCACACCAGCAAAGGCTGGCGCGATCGTTATGTCACCGTCTGCCCGGGAGCGCGCTGATCCCGGTGCACCGGTTCAAGGTTAGAGCCCCGTTCCGATAGAAGCGGAACGGGGCTCTGGATTTTTGTTTTAACGCGTTTTCCTAACGCGAACCGGTATCCACTTCGCTCGAAAACGCTTTACCCGCGCTTGGCGCGGTCCTTCTCGTTCTGAGCCTTGATCGCGTCGCGCGCCGTGGTCCAGTCGGCGTCCGACCAGTCGCGCAGGCCGTAGAAATTGCCGCCCATGGCGAGCGCCTGTGCGCCGTCCATGGCGATGGTTTCGCCGTTGATCCAGTCGCAGCCGCCGGAGATCAGGAACACCGCCAGGTTCTGCAGTTCATCCATGCTGCCGACTCGGCCCATGGGATTGTGAGCGATGGTTTTCGCGCCGGCTTCATCGCCGGGCTTGATGCGCTTGCTCATGCCTTCGGTCGGAATTTCTCCCGGCGCGATGGCGTTGAGACGGATGCCGTAGCGGCCCCATTCCGTCGCCAGCGACATGGTCATGGCGTGGATCGCCGACTTGCTCATGGCGGAGGGGACGACATAGGGGCTGCCGTTGCGCACCCACGTCACCACGATCGACACCACGTTGCCGCGCTGGTTGCCGGCGATCCAGCGCCGCCCCACGGCGTGGGTGACGTAGAACGTGCCATGCATGACGATATTGGCGACGGCGTCGAAACCGCGCGGCGTCAGGTCCTGGGTCCGCGAAATGAAATTGCCGGCGGCGTTGTTGACGAGATCGGTGAGCGGCTTGTCGGTGAAAATGCCATCGATCATGGCGTCCACCGCCGCCGAGTCCCGGATGTCGACGCCGTGGCTCGTGACCTTGCCGCCAAATTCTTTGTCAACATGAGCCGCCATCAGCTCCGTGGCGGTTTCGTCACAGACGCCCTTGCGGCGGCCGCAGATGTGGACATCGGCGCCAAGGCTGAGGAAGCGGGCGGCCATGGCCTTGCCAAGCCCGGTGCCGCCCCCGGTCACGAGGATATTGCGTCCGGCAAGCAGGCGGGGGGTAAACATGGCAAGCCTCGCTCAAAAATTGACCGATTACGATTTAATCGATCATTTAAAAACTGCAAAGCTTTTCTTGGACAACGGTATGCGAGGCCGCGCGGACCAAATCCCCCCATAACCAGCTGATAATATTTGTTAATTACGAAGTGCGTGGTGATTGCTGCGCGGCAGGCGCGTCAGCAGGACGCGCCCCAACCGGCCGGGAAGGGCACGTAGGGCCATTCCATGGTGTTGTCGTTGGCCGGTTCCGGAAGATTATCGAAATCCAGCCAGTCGTCAGCATCACTGGGCGCCGGCGCCGGGCCCATCACCGCGCTGACCTCGTCCAGAAGATGCTGAAATTCGACGTCCATCATGAGCCTGCCCATCGTTGATGGCGGCACTCTTGCAGAGGACTTTTGCGTTCCCGTTCAGCGGATCGCTAAAATTGTAGCGATCTCGAAACGAGCGACATTTGCAGGGATTTCGAACGTTATTCACGACGTCAGGTTTTGCAGACACTGATGGTGGTCATGGCGAGTTTGGCATCGTCCATCGAACGGTAAGGACCGTCGGAAAACGTCACATCGCCATCGAGATAAATGACCGGGTTTTGTTCGACGATCCGGCAGCCCTTGGCCGCGCTGCCAACCACCCAGAACCCGGCRGTCTGCGCCGTGGCYGACGATGTCAGCAGGACGCATCCCAGGACWGYGGCAACAACTCCACGCATGGCACGCTCCACGCAATATCACGCGAYCGTCGACCACTTGRCGCAAGACCGCGTGGCCTCTCAACACCCAGCGTTAGCGCATGTTCCGTCGGCCGGAAAGTTGCGGTGCGATCACGTTTGCGCGGCTGTACGTTTACGTTAATGCGCTCGGCGCCGGCAGYTCGTGACAATTCGTCTCATATCCGGTGAAATGGTCATGAAGYGATATCAAACAAACGATGCAGGGGAGACCTTTTCGATGAACGATCGTATCTCGGTCAACATGACGGACGGTGTTGCCGATGTCCGCCTGGTTCGCGCCGACAAGATGAACGCGCTCGACGTGGCGATGTTCGAGGCGCTGGTGAACACCGCAGCGAAGCTGCGGACCGAGAAGGGGCTGCGCGCCGTGGTGCTGTCAGGYGAGGGACGGGCGTTCTGCGCCGGCCTCGACATGGGGCGCTTCCAGGCRATGAAGGAGCATGGCGGCAACGGCGTCTCCGGTGGCGAGAAGCGTGACCTCGCGCCGCGCACCCACGGMATTGCCAATCACTCCCAGCAGGCGGTGTGGGGCTGGCGGCAATTGCCGGTGCCGGTGATCGCGGCGGTYCACGGCGTGGCCTTCGGAGGCGGCTTCCAGCTCGCGCTTGGCGCCGACATGCGCTTTCTCGCGCCGGACGCGCGGATGTCGATCATGGAGATCAAATGGGGCCTGGTGCCGGACATGGCGGGCACGCCGATCCTGGCGAGCCTGGTGCGCGACGACATTCTGCGCGACCTGACCTATACGGGACGCATCTTTTCGGCGCAGGAAGCCTTGAGTTACGGGCTCGCGACGCGGGTCTGCGACGATCCGCGCGCGGCGGCGCTGGAGGTGGCGAAGGAGATCGCCGGCAAGAGCCCGGACGCGATCCGCGCGGCCAAGCGGCTGTTGAACAATCTTTCAGTGGATCCCGCGCCGGCGTTGCTGGCGGAGTCGGTCGAACAGATGAAGCTGATGGGCTTTCCGAACCAGACCGAAGCGGTGCGCGCCAACATCGAGAAGCGGGCGCCGCGTTTTATTGATGGGTAGACGGCAAAAAACCGGTCATTCCGGGGCGTCGCGAAGCGACGAACCCGGAATCTCGATCGTCGTTCTTGTTGTGCGTTCGAGATTCCGGATAGCCGCTGCGCGGCTTCCGGAATGACTTAAGAAAAATTTTTCGGCAAGCGATCAGATCGCGTCCCAGGAGAAAATATCCGCGGACCGGTCGAGCGGATAGAACGACGCCTTGAGTGCGGGAATGGCGTGCTCGCCGATGGTCTCGCAATTCCAGCCGTCGGCGCGATGCACCGAGCGCAGCGGGCGCGACTGGCCCATCAGGAAGATCTCGTTCATGCGCACCGCAAAGATCTGCCCGGTGACATCCTTGGCGGCGTCGCCGAGCAGGAACACCGACAGCGGCGCGATCTTTTCCGGCCCCATCTGCTGAATGCGGGCAACCCGCTCCTTCTGGGCTTCGGTCTCGGTCGGAATGGTGCCGATCAGCCGGCTCCAGGCGAATGGCGAGACGCAGTTCGAGCGCACGTTGAAGCGGTTCATGTCCAACGCGATCGACTTCGACAGGCCGACGATGCCGAGTTTCGCCGCAGCATAGTTGGCTTGGCCGAAATTGCCGACCAGGCCCGAAGTCGAGGTGAAGTGGACGAAGGAACCGCTTTCCTGCTCACGGAACAGCCGTGCCGCCGCATGGGAGACGTAGAACGAGCCCATCAGGTGCACCTTGATGACGGCTTCGAACGCGTCCACGCTCATGCGATGGAAGATCGCGTCACGCAGGATGCCGGCGTTGTTGACCACGCCGTCGAGCTTGCCGAAGCTGTCGATCGCAGTCTTGACGATCTTGCTGGCGGGAATGGCTTCGGCAACTGTTTCGAAGTTGGCCACTGCGGTGCCGCCGCGCTTGCGGATTTCGTCGACGACTTCCTCCGCGGGAGCGGCACTCGTGCCCGATCCATCGGCCGCGCCACCCGGATCGTTGACCACGACCTTGGCGCCTTCGGCCGCGGCCAGCAGCGCGATTTCGCGCCCGATACCGCGCCCCGCGCCGGTGACGATGACGACCTTGCCGTCGAGCGCCTTGTTCTGAGCCATGTCTGTGTTCCCTGGACGATCAGCGTTGGTTGGTGAAGATGACGGTGCCGCTGGCGGCGAACATGCCGCCGACGCCGTGGCATACGGAGATCTTAGCCCCCGGCACCTGCGCGGGCGCAATGCCGCGCATCTGCCGCACGCTCTCCTGCAGGGCGTACATGCCGTACATGCCCGAATGCATGTAGCTGAGACCGCCGCCATTGGTGTTGACCGGCAGCTTGCCGCCCGGTGCGGTGTTGCGATCCGCGATGAACTTGCCGGTTTCCTCATGCGGCATGAAGCCGAGGTCGCCGAGGCCGAACAGCGGCAGGTGCGCGAACGCGTCGTAGATCATCACATGATCGACGTCCTTGTGGGTGATGCCGGCCTCGCGGAACGCCGTCGGTCCAGCGACGCGGAAGGCGCGCGAGGAGTCGAACGTTTCCATCTGGCTGACCATGGGCGTTTCCACGCTCTCGCCGGTCCCAAGGATATAGACCGGCTTCTGCGGGAAATCCTTGGCGCGATCGGCGCTGGTCAGGATCAGCGCGCCGCCGCCATCGGTGACGAGACAGCACTGCAGGATCCGGAAGGGGTAGGCGATCATCCGCGAGTTCAGCACGTCCGCGACGGTGATCGGCTCCTTCATGGTGGCGCGCGGATTCTTTGCCGCCCATTCCCGCTGCACCACGGACACCATGGCGATCTGCTCATGGGTGATGCCGTGGGTCTTCATGTAGCGCAGCACCGGAATCGGAAACATGCTGGGCGGACCGTAGACACCGAACGGGGCCTCGAACTGGCCGTTGAGGCTGTCCGGTGGCGTCGAGCGCGGCAGCTTGCCGATCATCGACTTGCCGCTTTCGGCGTGGGTGATCAGCACGGTCTTGCAGAGGCCGGCTTCGATCGCGGCCGCGGCGTGGCGAACGTGCAGCATGAAGGAGCAGCCGCCGACCGAGGTGCCATCCACCCAGGTCGGCGTGATGCCGAGATAATGGGCGATCTGCTGCGGCGTCTCGACCGCTGTCGCGATCCCGTCGATATCCGACAGCTTGAGCCCGGCATCCGCGATCGCATTGAGAGCCGCATCCGCATGAAGCTGGATCTGCGACATGTCGGGGATGACCCCGAGTTTCGTGGTTTCAGCCGCGCCGACGACGGCGACCTGGTTCCTGCGCATGACGGTCAGCCTTTCGCCGGGCGGAATACGGGAAGGGTGATCGCGTCATCCAGTTTCTCGAACGCGGCTTCGAGCTTCATGTCGAGCACAAGCGCTTCGGGGGTCTGGGGGCAATCGATGATGTTGGTCATCATGCGCGGACCTTCCTCGAGCGTCACCACCGCAATGGCGTAGGGCGGGGTGAAGCCGGGCGCCGCCGGGCGATGATTGATGACGTAGCTGTAGAGAGTGGCTTTGCCGCTGGCCTTGTAGATGCTGACCTTGCGCGAGCCGCAGCCCGGGCAGAATGGGCGTGGCGGAAAATAGGTGTTCGCGCAGCTGTCGCAACGCTGCAGACGAAGTTCTCCCGCCGCCGTGCCGTCCCAGAAGTGTTGTGTTTCGGGCGTCGGTTTTGGACGCGCGCGTGCCGGCGTGGACATCAGAGCTGTTTCTCCCGGGGTCGGGGCTTCAGAAGCCCTCGGTTCTTGACCCGGTCATCTTCCACGCCGGTGCAGGGAGGTCCAGTTCGAATTGCGGCGCGCATGCCCGCGCGCTCTCGCTGCATGGCACAAGCGTCGCGTTTAAATTTTCACGTATCGCGGAGACGGCATCCCGAAAGCAGAGGAGCCCCGCTTGCGCGGGGCTCCTGATATCGATCTTCGATGGTCTATCTGCCGAAGAACAACCACAGCAGAATGATCACGGGAATCGGTACGCCCAACAGCCACAACAGAATTCCTCGTCCCATTTCCTCACCTCCATCAATGCCCTGCTGTAGACCCAACACGGGAGGGAGGCAGACGTTCCGTCGATCTGGGGCGTCGGAAAGCGTGCAGTTGAAGAGGCTGCCCGTTTACCAGTGACCGGTGTTCGGCATCGACGACCACGGCTCCTGCGGCGGCTTGGCGTCGCCCTTCTGCAGCAGTTCGATCGAATGCAGATCGGGCGAGCGCACGAACGCCATCTGTCCATCGCGCGGCGGACGGTTGATGGTGATGCCGAGTTTCTGCAGACGGTCGCAGGTCGCGTAGATATCGTCGACCTCGTAGGCGAGATGTCCGAAGTAACGATCCTCGCCGTATTTTTCCTCGTCCCAGTTGTAGGTCAATTCCACCAGTGGTGCGCCGCGCCCCTTGGACTGCTTGAGCAGCTCTTCATCCTCGGGCGCGCAAAGGAAGACCAGCGTGAAGCGGCCCTTGTCGTTGTCGATGCGGCGGGCTTCCTTCAACCCCAGCGCATCGCTGTAGAATTTGAGCGCGGCGTCGAGATTGCGGACGCGCAACATCGTGTGCAGGTAACGCATGTTTCTTATCCTTCTGAGAACATTTTGAAATTTCGTCTGGATCGGTGCACGACGGGCATTAGATAGCAGCAAAATCAAGTCAGGTGCAGACCTCTGCTGGCGGATTCCGCGCGGGAGTTCCAAGACGTGGCCGAATCCTGAAAATGCGACGGCCCTGCCTGGGGGGACAAGCAGGGCCTGTGGGTCGCTTGAGCGGCGGGGTAACCGCTCTGGAGCGGTAGGGGTGACCGCTCCCGAAGTATGACTCTCGGGAGGGCAAAAGGTTCACCCGGTCACCAGTTCTTGCGGTCACCAGTTCTTGAGAACCAGTTGATCGCGTGAGAGTGCAGGCCGAAGGGGCCGGTCAGCGCGGCCAGCTTACGGCCTTCAGGGATGCTTTCACATCAGCCATCTGCTTGCGGCAGCGGTCTTCCTGCTCTTTGATCATTTGCCGTTGAAACGCCACGCTGCGTTCTACGTGCCGGCGGATCAGTTCACGCTCCGACAAGTGGCCGTTACGTTGCTCGACGGGCTCGTCAACCAGTTTGTCTGGCTTCATGTTGTTGCACTCCCAAATCAAACGGCGACTTTCGTCGGGGCACGTCGTCTCAGTCAATGTTATCGCGCGTTGTTCACAACAGGGCAGCCATTACCAAACGCGAGCCGACAATCAGTTGCCGATCAGGCCTTTGTTGATGGCGATTCGATCTCCTCGAATTGCGCCCTTCTCCAGCGGGCTATCTTCGCCGCTCAAACCAACAACGCCGACCGGCCGCGATGGTTGCGATGGTGGGCATCGTGATCGTTCCGTGGATAAGCCGCATAGCTCCTTGCATTGCCCGGAATGTTCACGTTACGTCCATCGGGTGAATGGGAGGCCAGAATGGCTAAGATTGATTTGAATACCCTGAGCATCGAAGAACTGGCGGCGTTGCGCGACGAAGCGACGGATAAGCTCGCCGAGAAGGTTGCAGCTCGTCAGGCCGAACTCGAGGCGGAGTTGGAAAAGCTGTCGCTCTACGGAAAGCCGGCGAAGAAACCGCAGGCTCCCACAGCGAAACCCAGGAAGGACGAGCCTGCCAAGGTTGGCGAGAAAGTCGACGAGCCCATTTCCAAGGAGCACGTTTCCAAGGAGCACGTTTCCAAGGCGGCCTGATTCCGATCGGCAGACAGAGCTGTGCGATGAAGGGGCTTCGGCCCCTTTTGCATTTCGCAGCGGCGTTTGGACAACTTCGTTGCGTCGGTAGATCAACGTCGCGCGGACGGAACCGATGCGTGCGAAAGCTCGCTTGAAACCCCGGCGGGTTTTGGTGTGTAGTTGCGATCAGCCCGAACGGATGCTCCGGATGATCGCCTCAAGTCTCGCAAACGGTATCGAACAACTCGGCGACATGATTGCCGACGCATCTGTGATCGTCCCATTCACCGGGGCCGGGATTTCGACCGAGTGCGGCATTCCCGATTTTCGCTCTCCCGGCGGGCTCTGGACCCGCAATCGGCCAATTCCGTTCGACGAGTTCGTGGCGAGCCAGGACGCGCGCGATGAAGCCTGGCGGCGGCGCTTCGCCATGGAAGAGACCTTCGCGGCCGCGAAGCCTGGGCGAGGGCATCGTGCACTCGCGGCGCTCTACAAGGCCGGCAAGGTTCCCGCCGTCATTACCCAGAACATCGACAACCTGCACCAGGCTTCGGGCATCGGCTCCGACAGCGTGATCGAACTTCATGGCAATACCACCTATGCCCGCTGCATCGGTTGCGACAGACGGTTCGAATTGACATGGGCGAAGCAACAGTTCGATCGCACCGCGCATGCGCCAAACTGTTCGAGCTGTGGTGAGCCGGTAAAGACCGCGACGATCTCGTTCGGTCAGGCGATGCCGGAAGAGGAGATGCACCGCGCCGCGGAACTCGCCCGCACATGCGACCTGTTCATTGCGATCGGATCCTCGCTGGTGGTCTGGCCTGCCGCGGGATTTCCGATGATGGCACGGAACTCCGGTGCGAAACTCGTGATCATCAATAACGAGCCGACCGAACAGGATGATCTTGCCGATCTCGTGATCCGGCACGACATCGGCGAGACCCTTGGTCCTTTCGTAGGCAATTGATCTGCTGAATTGATTCGCAGAAGCGCAAGGCTGTTCATAGCTCCGCGCATACGAGTTTTTTATCTTTGCGAGTTGTCGGGGAGTGTTATCGTCGAATCAGGAGATTCGCGCACGGATCGGCAATGAGAACGGCGCGGATGACGGGAAATTAGACGCGGTGGCTGACTGCGTTTTTGCTTGTGTGAGGTCCGGGGAGATGGGGTCGGACGGTTTTGAGTCCAAGAGGCCGGGAGGGTCGGCGTTAGGCGGATCCGGATCGCGTAGTCTTGGCGCCAATGATTTTCATTCTGGTGAGTTTCCCGGCCCCCGCGACCGGTCATCCGCGGCGGATCCATTCCTTGGTGCCGGCGATGGCGTGGCGGCCAACCTCGTCGAGGTCAGCGGTGTCATCAAGTGGTTCGACGCCTCCAAGGGATATGGCTTCATCATTCCGGACAATGGCTGGCCCGATGTGTTGCTGCATGTGACAGTGCTGCGGCGCGACGGCTATCAGACGGCGTATGAAGGCGCGCGCATTGTCGTCGAGTGCCTGCAGCGCTCGAAGGGCTATCAGGCGTTTCGCGTGGTCTCGATGGACGAGTCCACGGCGATCCATCCGGCGCAGTTGCCGCCGCCGCGCACCCACGCCAGCGTAACGCCGACCAGTGGTCTCGAGCGCGCTCAGGTCAAATGGTTCAACCGCCTGCGGGGGTTCGGCTTCCTGACTTGCGGTGAGGGTACGCCGGACATCTTTGTCCATATGGAAACCCTGCGCCGCTACGGCATGACCGAGCTGCGGCCCGGTCAGTATGTGCTGGTCCGTTATGGGCCGGGGTCCAAAGGCATGATGGCGGCGGAAATCCAGCCGGAGACTGGCGTCCCCGGAATGTCACCACACTAACCGCCGCCAGGTCTCACAAAGGCGCTCTGCTTTCTGCGACACGCTCGCCCTGCTTGATTGTGGGGCGGGTATTTGTTTTTGGGCTGGGAAGGCCATCCCCATCAATAAGATGTGTGCGCCACCCCGCAAAAACGGTATTCACGTCCGCGCCGGACACGCTAGGTTGCGCCGGCTTTTGTCCAGAGGTCGGATGTCATGAGATTTCGTCGCGGTTTTGGTTTTGCGGACGGGCGCAACCTGCGTTGGCTGGTCGCTCTGGCGGTGTTCTGGGGAGCGTTGTTCGGTGTGTCGTTCGCCCGCGCCGCTGACACCGAGCCGCTCGAGATCATCACCAAATCCGGGGTGCAGGTGTTTTCTGTCGAGGTGATGCGGACGAACGAAGAGCGCGAGAAGGGCCTGATGTTCCGCAAGGAGTTGCCCGAGGGGCGCGGGATGCTGTTCGATTTCACACCGGAGCAGAATGTCTCGATGTGGATGAAGAACACGCTCATTCCGCTGGATATGATTTTCATCAAGTCCGATGGGCGGATTCTTCGGATCGCCGAGAACACCCAGGTCGAATCCGAAAAGATCATTCCGTCGGGAGGCGCGGTCCGCGGGGTCCTGGAAGTGATTGCCGGGACGGCCAAAAAGCTCGGGATCAAGCCCGGCGATCGGGTCGGCCATCCGCTTTTCGACGGAAAATAGGGTCATTTTCCAGCGTCTTGCTGGTTTTGCACGAAGCGTGTATCGAAGGCCTCGTCAGGCCGGGTTTCGGCTTTGGCTGTCGGCCCGGCAATCCCTGTCGCCGCCATCTAAAGATATCGTCGGAGCATAGCGCAGTCCGGTAGCGCATCTGCTTTGGGAGCAGAGGGTCGTAGGTTCAAATCCTACTGCTCCGACCACTTTCCCCTCCAAGGCTCTCCTTATTCCTCCAAAAAGGCCTTCTCAAGGGCCCCGGATGCGTTCTGCTGTGCGATCCGCAGCATGAATGGCTGTTCATCACTTTTCCGTGCGGGTTCCCGGAACGACGCCGGTGGCGCGTGGTTGGTCGGGCAGGTGGGGTTTGACGATGCATTCTGGAGGATGCCGTAATGAGAAAGACATTCCTGACAACCGTTGCCGCCATTGCTCTTGCTGTGAGCATGGGGGCTGCCTCTGCTCAGGCTCCGAGCGCTGCTGAAAAGGGCGGCGCGTCGCCCGGCACCACGGAGCGCGGAGCACCGGCCGGCGGTATGGAGCGTGGCGGCGCGAGCGGAGGTGCCGCGAGCGAGCATAAGCCCGGCATGACCGAACAGTCGTCGCCGAAGGCCGGTTCGTCGGGCCAGCAGGCGCAAACGCCTGCCGCGCCCAATAAGATGGACGGCCGGGCTGAAGGCAAGAGCGACAGCAAGAATGCCCAGGCGCCAGCGGCTGGCGACAGCAAAACCAACAGCAAGATGAGTTCGGACAAGATGGCGCCGGACCATTCGGCGCAGAAGACCGGCGACACCAAGCAGCCGGATGGCAAGTCGACCACCAACGCTCAGTCGCAGCCGGCATCCAAATCCACGGTCGGCGCAGCTTCGTCGTCCGAGACCAAGATGACGACAGAACAGCGCACCCAGATCCGTGAAAAGGTGATCGCGACCGGGCCGAAGGTCACCAACGTCAACTTCTCGCTGAATGTGGGAACGGTCGTCCCGCGCACCGTACAGGTCGTGGAGGTCCCGCCGGTGATCATCGACATTCACCCGGAGTGGCGTGGTTATCGCTATTTCGTCGTGAACGACCAGGTGATCATCGTGGAACGTGACTCGCTGCGGATCGTCGCAGTGCTCGACGTGTAATCCAATCCCGATCGAGACGAAGAAGCCGCCGGCCTTTGATGGCTGGCGGCTTTTTTCTTGAGCTGGATTTCCACGGCAGGCGTTATGCCGCGGCACTGCTCTCCGTCGAGGGCACCACGGGCGCGGGCGCCGGCTTTGGCCGTGGCGGCGGCTTGTCCTGCTTCTTGGACCAGGCGCGGTAGTAGGCGACGGCCGTCATCAAGGCGATGCCGGCGGCGCTCACGACGATCTGCACGAAGACGGAGCCCGAGCTCAGGGTCAACAGGAAGTGGGCGATGAAGGACAGGAAGACGCCGACGCAGAAGACTTCAAGCGACTGCTGGCCGCACTTGATCATCGGCGCGAACACCTTCCATTCCAGGCCAGGCCAGGTTTTCGGGAAAAACCGGGTGACGAGGAAGGCGATGATCACGAAGTGCAGCACGCGGTAAGGCGCGAGGTTGGTCTTGTCGTTCGGGTTGAACGCATCGAAGAACCAGCGCGGGAACAAATTGCCCAGCGTCTCGAACCGGCCCGCCATGGTCATCACCAGTGCGAACACCAGATATGCCAGACCCGCGACAAGCAGGTGCTTGGACTTGATGACCGAGCGCGATTCGAGCGCACCTCCGAGCGCAAACCATGCCCCGAAGATGAAGAGCAATTGCCAGCAGAAGGGGTTGAAATACCAGGTGCCGGCCGGATAGGCGGGCAGGTTCCAGCCAAACTGGCGCGCGGCGAAATACAGCACCAGCGAGGCGATCATGATGACATCCGGGTGCCGCAGCATCAGCCACAGGATCGGCGGAAACACACCCATCAGCACGATGTAGAGCGGCAGCACGTCCAGGTTCACCGGCTTGAATTTCAGCAGCATGCCCTGGCTGAGCGTTTCGATCGGATTGTCGATCAGCCCGGCGACGTTGAATTCGTTGATGATGTCGGGATCGTGGAATTTGATCGCGACGAAGCCGATGGTCACGATGTAGATCACAAACAGGAAAACGTGCGCCACGTAGAGCTGCCAGACGCGCTTCATCAACCGCGTGGCGCCGACCACGAAGCCGCGATCAAGCATCATCCGTGCATAGACGAACGACGCAGTGTAGCCGGAGATGAAAACGAACAGGTCGGCCGCATCGCTGAAGCCGTAGTTGCGCGTGGTGATCCAGTTGACGATGTTGTAGGGGATATGATCGAGAAAGATCGCCCAGTTGGCGATGCCACGGAACAGATCAAGTCTGAGGTCACGGCCGCCTGCGGGAAGTATCGCTCTGATTGTCATGGGGACCATTTCATGCGGATGCCGATGAGGGATAATGGTCGATCCCGGGCCCGACAGCCAGATTGTAACAGCGTTGCGGAACGAATATATTGACGGAAATTAGCCCTGTTAAACGGCAGAATCGTACAATAAAACTCACATACCCGTCACCGCAATGGCTTGTTCGCCGGCCGCGGTGGCCCGAGAGAGCCGGTCCCGCAGACCGGTTTGATCATGACAGGGATGTCACACACCCGCTGTCACCACCCTATGGAGCTCGTCTGGTCAATGACTGCCCGCATCTACAAACCCGCCAAGAATGCGATGCAATCCGGCAAGGCCAAGAGCCGGGAGTGGCAGCTCGACTATGAGCCCGAACAGCCGCGGACGATCGAGCCGCTGATGGGCTGGACCAGCTCCGGCGACATGAAACAGCAGCTCACCCTGCGCTTCCACACCAAGGAAGACGCGGTGGCATATTGCGAGCGTGAAGGCATTCCCTATCAGCTGCTGGAGCCGAAAGAGCCGGTGCGGCGGATTGCTGCCTATTCGGACAATTTTGCCTTTCGGCGCGGCGAGCCCTGGACGCACTAGGCCTCGACTGACTGACCGCAATTTCCCGATTCGCTGATCTGGCGCCGACGACGGTCAGTCCGGCGTACTGGCATCTGGCATGCGCGGCCTTCGGCCCCCGTGCTTAAATGAGGCTTGTGCGCCTACCGGCGTCCCCGGCGCCTCCTATGTACGGCACGGGGATTTCGACCGCCACCTGTCTTCGATCATGGATCGGACGCCCGTGCGAATACCGCGGTGGGCGATATAGCCTGCTCTGTCGCCTGCGCACTGGACACGGGCACGGAGACTGCTTTAGTTCGAAAACTGCCCCGGTGCTGAGGGGCCGACAAGAACACTGATCTGGCGGGAGGCCCATGCCGCTTCATTCCGGGATTGATCCCAAATCGTCCGATTTTGCCCGAAATTCCGAAGCGATGCGGGCGCTGGTGGCTGACTTGCGCCAGAAGCTCGACCAGGTGGCCGGGGGAGGTGGGGAAGCCTCGCGGACGCGGCATACGTCCCGCGGCAAGCTCCTGGCGCGCGAGCGGGTCGACCTGCTGATCGATCCCGAAACTGCGTTTCTCGAGCTGTCGCCGCTCGCCGCCTATGATCTCTATGGCGGTGACGTTCACTCCGCCAGCATCATCACCGGCATCGGTCGCGTGGCGGGCCGGGAGTGCGTGATCGTCGCCAACGATGCGACCATCAAGGGCGGCACCTATTATCCGATGACGGTGAAGAAGCATCTGCGGGCGCAGGACATCGCGCGCCAGAACAACCTGCCGTGCATCTACATGGTGGATTCCGGCGGCGCCTTCCTGCCGCAGCAGGACGAAATCTTTCCTGACGAGCGCCATTTCGGCCGCATCTTCTACAACCAGGCGACCCTGTCGGGCCTCGGCATCCCGCAGGTCGCGGTGGTGATGGGCTCCTGCACCGCCGGCGGCGCCTATGTGCCGGCGATGTCGGACGAGAGCATCATCGTGCGCAATCAAGGCACGATCTTTCTCGGCGGGCCGCCGCTGGTGAAGGCTGCGACCGGCGAAGTGGTCACCGCCGAGGAGCTCGGCGGCGCCGACGTCCACAGCCGGCAGTCCGGCGTCACCGATCACTATGCCCAGAACGACGCGCATGCGATTGGCATCGCGCGCCGCATCGTCGGCAATCTCAATCCGGCCGTCAGCGCCGCCACCGGCTGGCGCCAGCCGCGCGATCCGCTGTTCGCCCCGGAAGAGATTTACGGCGTCGTGCCCGCCGATGCCCGCAAGCCATTCGACGTGCGCGAAATCATTGCCCGCATGGTCGACGGATCGGAGTTCGAGGAGTTCAAGAAGCTCTACGGACAGACGCTGGTCTGCGGCTTCGCCCACATCTGGGGTTACCCGGTCGGCATCATCGCCAACAACGGCATCCTGTTCAGCGAAAGCTCTCTGAAGGGGGCGCATTTCATCGAACTGTGCTGCCAGCGCAAGATTCCGCTGCTGTTCCTGCAGAACATCACGGGCTTCATGGTCGGCAAGAAGTATGAGGCGGGCGGCATCGCGCGCGATGGCGCCAAGCTCGTGACCGCTGTTGCCACGGCCAGCGTGCCGAAATTCACGGTGGTGATCGGTGGTTCCTACGGCGCCGGCAACTACGGCATGTGCGGGCGCGCCTACAGCCCACGCTTCCTCTGGATGTGGCCGAACGCCCGCATCTCCGTGATGGGTGGCGAGCAGGCCTCCATGGTGCTGAGCACATTGCGCCGCGACAACATCGAGGCAAAAGGCGGCGCCTGGTCCGCCGAGGAAGAAGATGAATTCCGCGCGCCGATCCGGGCGCAGTACGAAAAGCAGGGCCATCCCTATTAYGCGACKGCCCGGCTGTGGGACGACGGCGTGATCGACCCGGCCGACACGCGCCTGGTGCTGGGCYTGGGCCTGTCCGCCGCCGCCAAYGCYGCRCTCGAGCCGACMCGGTTCGGCGTGTTCAGGATGTGACCATGGCTGAGACCGTACGCATCGACCGCGAGGGCGGCGTTGCCCGCATCGCGCTGAACCGTCCCGAGCGCAACAATGCGTTCGATGAAGAGTTGATTGCCGCACTGGCACGGGCCTTCGACAGTGTTGCGCAAGCCAGCGATATTTCCATCGTCGTGGTCCAGGGCGAGGGCAAGAGCTTCTGTGCCGGGGCCGACATCAACTGGATGAAGAAGGCGGCCGGCTATACCCTGGACGAGAATGTCCGCGACGCGCAGCCGCTCGCGCGGATGCTGGCCGCGCTCGACCGCATGCCGCAGACCACCATTGCCCGGGTGCAGGGACCGGTCTATGGCGGCGGTGTCGGCCTGGTCGCGGCCTGTGACATCGCCATTGCAACGGATGAGGCAAGTTTTTGCCTGTCGGAGGTGAAGCTTGGCCTCGTGCCCGCGGTGATCAGCCCCTATGTCGTCCGCGCCATCGGCCAGCGTCAGGCGCGCCGCTATTTCCAGACCGCGGAGGTGTTTGCGGCGCCCGAGGCCGCACGGATCGGTCTGGTGCACGACGTGGTTGCGGCCGATGGGGTCGAGGCGCGGATCGCTGCCGTCATCAAGCAGCTCAGGACCGGAGCGCCGGCGGCGCGCGCCGCCGCGAAGACGCTGGTGACGGCGGTTGCCGGGCGAGCGATCGACGAGGCCGTGCTTCTCGAAACGGCGCAGTTGATCGCCGAGATGCGCGCCAAGCCCGAAGCCCGCGAGGGCCTCTCCGCATTTCTCGAAAAGCGCAAGCCAACATGGAATCAAGGGTGATGGAGCCAGACGTGACCGAGCCTCATTCCCTTTATCGTCGCTTCCGCACATTGTTGATCGCCAATCGCGGCGAGATTGCCTGCCGTGTCATCCGCACCGCCAGAGCGATGGGGCTGCGGACGGTCGCGGTCTATTCCGAAGCTGATCAGAACGCGCTGCATGTCACGATGGCCGACGATGCCATTCTGCTGGGACCAGCACGCGCGCGCGACAGTTATCTCAACATCGACCGCATCATCGCCGCGGCGAAGGCGACTGGCGCCGAGGCGGTGCATCCCGGCTACGGCTTTCTCTCGGAAAGCGCCGAGTTCGCCCAGCGCTGCTTCGATGCTGGCCTGATCTTCGTCGGCCCGACCGCGGCGATGATCACCGCCATGGGCTCGAAATCCGGTTCCAAGGCGCTGATGGAGGCGGCCGGCGTACCACTGGTGCCAGGCTATCATGGCGAGGCGCAGGACGATGCCACGCTGTCCAATGCGGCAGCGAAAATCGGCTATCCGGTGCTGATCAAGGCCTCCGCCGGTGGCGGTGGCCGAGGCATGCGCGTCGTGCGCGCGGCCGATCAATTGGCGCCCTCGATCGTCAGCGCCAAACGCGAGGCGCTGGCGGCCTTCAGCGACGACAAGGTGCTGATCGAAAAATACGTCGACAATCCCCGTCACATCGAAGTTCAGGTGATCGGCGACAGTCATGGCAATCTGCTGTCGCTGTTCGAGCGTGAGTGCACCCTGCAACGGCGCCATCAGAAAGTGATCGAGGAAGCGCCGTCGCCGACGCTGAACGACGCGCAACGCGAGGCCGTTTGCGCCGCGGCGCGCAAGGCCGCGGGAGCGGTCAACTATGTTGGTGCCGGCACCATCGAGTTCGTATCCGACGGCAAGGATGTGTTCTTCATCGAAATGAATACCCGCCTGCAGGTCGAACACCCGGTGACCGAATTGATCACCGGCATCGATCTCGTGGAATGGCAGTTGCGGGTGGCGTTTGGCGAAGCCCTGCCGCTGGCCCAGGACCAGATCCGGCTCAACGGCCACGCCATCGAGGCGCGCGTTTATGCCGAAAATCCGGCACGCAATTTCATGCCCTCGGTCGGCCGGATCAAAACCTGGCGCACGCCCGACGAAACCGGCGGTCTGCGCATCGACGCAGGCTATCGGGAGGGCGATGTGGTGTCGCCCAACTATGATGCCATGCTCGCCAAGGTCATCGCCTGGGCGCCGACACGGAGCGCTGCGATCGACCGGTTGCACCGCGGCCTCGACGACACCGACGTGCGCGGTATCGTCACCAATATCCCGTTCCTGTCCGCGCTCGTGACGCACCAGAATGTCCGCGACAACGCCATCGATACCGGTTTCATCGAACGCGAATTGACCGTGCTGACACCGCCGCAGGCCGCGGTCTCCGACCTCGAGCTCTGCGCGGGCGTGGCAGCAATCCTGCGCGATGAAACGCGAGCAACAGCGAGCGATGCGCATTCGCCGTGGCGTGTGGCCGGCTGGGCGCAGGTCAGCCGGCGCAAGCGCGTGTTCGTGTTCCGGCAAGGCCAGAGCGATCATACGGTGACGCTGCACTATGGCAGCGGGCCGGCGACCGTGCTGATCGATGGCCGGGAGATCGGATTTGCGTCCAGCCCTGTCGACGATGCAACGATCGGCCTTGATCTCCAGGGTGCGAAGACCCAGATCGTCGCGGTCGTCGAGGGACGCGAGCTCTATATTCGAAGCCGCAACGGACGCTTCGACCTGCATTGGGTCGATCCGTTCGGCGTTGACGAGGAAGATCACGCCGGCGAAGACCGCATCGTTGCGCCGCTGCCGGGCACCGTGGTGGCGCTGCTGGCGGAGGTCGGAGCTGCGATCGAGAAGGGCGCACCGATCCTGACGCTTGAAGTGATGAAGATGGAGCAGACGCTGCGGGCGCCATTCGACGGCGTGCTCAAGGCGCTGAAGTGCAAGGTTGGCGACATCGTGCAGGAAGGTGCCGAACTCGCCGAAATCGAGCCAAAGGCGTAAGAAGATTTTGATGAGCGATCAGGTCCGGATAGTCGAGGTCGGCCCGCGCGACGGGCTGCAGAACGAGAAGACGCCGATCACGGTGGAGGCCCGCGTGGCCTTCATCGAGGCGCTCATTGCAGCAGGATTTCCGACCATCGAAGTCGGCAGTTTCGTTTCGCCCAAGGCCGTTCCGCAGATGGCCAGTTCCGATCAGGTTCTGCGGGCGGTCAACCATCATCCCGACCGTGAATTCCATGTCCTGGTGCCCAACGAAAAGGGCTATGACGCCGCACTGGCCGCCGGCGCGCGCGTGATCGCGGTGTTCGCCTCGGCGTCGGAAGGATTTTCGCGCGCCAACATCAACTGCTTGATCGCGGAGTCGATCGAACGCTTCAAACCGGTACTGACGCGTGCCAAGGCCGATGGCATCAAGGTGCGGGGCTATGTCTCCTGCGTGCTGGGATGTCCGTATGACGGCGAGGTGAAGCCGTCGGCGGTGGCGTCCGTCGCCAAACAGCTCTGGGAGCAGGGCTGTTACGAGGTTTCGCTCGGCGACACCATCGGCGTCGGCACGCCGGCCAAGGCGCGGCAATTGCTGCGCGCGGTCGCAAGTGACGTTCCGATGGCCAATCTGGGCATGCACTTCCATGACACTTACGGGCAGGCACTCGCTAACATCTATGCGGGACTGGAAGAGGGCGCCCGGGTGATCGATTCCGCGGCCGGCGGGCTCGGCGGCTGTCCCTATGCGCCGGGCGCCACCGGCAATGTCGCCACCGAGGATGTGGTCTACATGCTGGAAGGCATGGGGGTGAAGACCGGCATCGACATGAGCCGGCTGCTGGCCGCTACCAACGGTGTCAGCCGCCTGATCGGACGGCCGCCGGCCGGCCGTGTGGCTTCGGCGCTCAACGCCAAGGCTTTGAATGCCAAGGCACGTGTGACCTGAGGTCGTGGCGTTGCCGCGGTCAACGCCCGCGCACGGCGGTTTCGAGAAACTGGAAGATGCGCGGGTCGGCGCATTGCGCAATATTGAAGCGCAGGAAGCTGCCAGCGGATTGTGACAGGCTGAACGCATTGCCGGGGGCCAGTACGATCTTCTCGGCGAGCGCGCGCCGTGCCAGATCGGATGCATCGAGACCATCGGGCAACTGGCACCACAGGAACATGCCCGCCCTGGGCTCGATCCAGGGGGTGATGCCAATCTTCTTCAGGCGTGCCTGGGTTTGTCCCATCGCAACCGCCAGCCGGGTGCGCAGGCCGTCCATGTGCTTGCGATAGGTGCCGTCTTTCAGGACAGCCAGCAGGAGATCGGCGGACAGCCGCCCGCTGCTGAACGTCGTGGCGATCTTCAGATCGATCAGCGCCTGGATCCAGTCGGGCCGCGTCGCGAGATAGCCGCAGCGCACCGATGCCGACAGCGTTTTGGAAAAGCTGCCGATCTGGACCACGCGCGCCAGCCCATCGAAGGCGGCCAGCCGTGGCGCCGGCTCGTGCTCGAAATCGGTGAAGATGTCGTCCTCGACGATGGTGAGGTCGTGCTGTTCGGCGAGTTTCAGCAGCCGGTGGGCGGTGACCGAGGACAGCGATGCGCCGGTCGGGTTGTGCAGCGCCGAGTTGGTCAGGTACAGGCGCGGGCGTTCGTTCGCGAGCACGTTGGCGAACGCCTCCATGTCGGGGCCGACCGGTGTATAGGGGACGCTCACAATCCGGGCCCGATGGGCGCGCAGCAGCGCACGGAAATTGAAGTAGCCGGGATCGTCGACCAGTACGGTGTCACCTGGTTCGATCAGAAAACGGCACAGCAGATCGATCGCGTGGGTGCCGGAGTCCGTCAGCATGATCTGGTCGGGGGCGGCCTCGATGCCGTAGTCGGCAAGGCGGCGCGATAGCAACTGGCGCAGCGGCACCAGCCCCAGCGGGCTTCCATAGTCCGTCAGCACGGCGTTGTCGGCGCGCGCCAGTCCGCGCAGTGCACGGCGCAGGCTGGCTTCCGGCATCCAGGACGGCGGCAGCCAGCCGCAGCCTGGCTTCAGAACCTCGTCGCCAGCATCCAGGGATTGCCGCGAAATCCAGAGCGGGTCGACCGATCGCTCGAGCTGGGGCCCGATATCGGCCAGCGACAGCGGGGCCGTGTGCCCGGTCACGTAGAAGCCCGAGCCGCGCCGGGAGCGAATGACTCCCTCCGCGGCGAGGCGGTCATAGGCCTCGACCACCGTCGATTTGGAGATCCCCAGGGTCTCGGCAAAAGTCCGGATCGAGGGCAGCTTGGCGCCAGGCGCCAGCGTCCGCGCAGCGATCCGTTGTTGAATCGCGCGCATGGCCTGCTCCACGAGGGTGCTGCTGGGGGGTGCGAGAGCTTGGTTTTCGCCCATCCGTACTGCCTATTTTACCAATACAGTTTGGCTAAAGTGTATTGGATTGTCTCTGGCTCCGCCAGACACTTTGGCCCCTTGTGATGGTCCAAGTGGAAAGGCGAATGCGATGGACAAGACGGCGGGCGGCTGGCTCAACGGATTCCTGGGGGTGCTGATCTTCAGCGGATCGCTGCCGGCGACACGGGTGGCGGTGGCTGATTTCGACCCGATCTTCCTTACCGTCGCGCGCGCCGCGATCGCCGGTGCGCTGGCGCTGGTGCTGCTGCTGGCGTTCCGGGAGAAGCGTCCGGGCCGCGAGGATATGGTCTCGCTGATCATCACCGCGCTGGGCGTGGTGGTGGGATTTCCGCTGCTGACTGCGCTTGCGCTGCAGCACATCACCTCCGCCCATTCCATTGTTTTCATCGGCCTGCTGCCGCTGGCAACGGCGGTGTTCGGCGTGCTGCGCGGAGGCGAGCGGCCGCGTCCGATGTTCTGGCTGTTTTCCGGTCTCGGCAGCGCGTTTGTCGTCGGATTTGCGGTGAGCCGCGGTGGCGGTGCGACATCGATCGGCGATCTCCTGATGCTCGCCGCCATCGTGGTGTGTGGCCTCGGTTATGCGGAAGGTGCAAAACTATCGCGCAAGCTCGGCGGCTGGCAGGTGATCTCGTGGGCCCTGGTGCTGTCGTTGCCGGTCATGGTGCTGGCTGCGTGCCTGACCATGCCGTCATCCCTGGCCGGCATTGCCGAGCCGGCGTGGCTCGGCCTCGCTTATGTCTCGCTGTTCAGCATGCTGATCGGATTCGTGTTCTGGTATCGCGGACTGTCGCAAGGCGGCATTGCAGCGGTCGGACAATTGCAACTGCTGCAGCCGTTCTTCGGCCTGGTGCTGGCTGCAACCCTGCTGCACGAAACCATCGATCCCTCGATGGTTGCCGTCACCGTCGCCGTGGTGGCCTGCGTGGTCGGCGCCAAGCGGTTTGCTTGAGCGCCTACCGCACGCCCTCGGGGCCCATCACCAGATCGGGCAGGTAGGTCGAGATCTGCGGCACGAAACACAGCAGCAGCACCGCGACGAACATCAGCAGCACGAACGGCAGCGTGCCCCAGATCACTTCGCTCAGCGGGATGTCGGGCGCCACGTTGCGGATGACGAAGATGTTCAGCCCCACCGGCGGGTGGATGAGGCCGGTCTCCATGACGATGGTCATCAGGATGCCGAACCAGATCAGGTCGAAGCCCGCGGCCTTCAGCGGCGGCAGGATGATGGGCGCCGTCATCAGGATGATCGACACCGGCGGCAGGAAGAAGCCGAGCACGATCACCATCGCCAGGATCGCCGCCAGCAGCTCCCATTTCGGCAGGTGCATGTCGACGATGGCTTGCGCCGCCGACTGCGAGATGTGCAGGTAGCTCATCACATAGGAATAAAGCAGCGACATGCCGATGATCATCATCAGCATGGTCGATTCACGGATGGCGGATGTGAGGATCGGCGTCAGGTCGCGGGGCCGCCAGACGCTGTAGATCGCCGCGATCAGCACCAGCGCCAGCAGGCCGCCGAGGCCGGCGGTTTCCGACGGCGTGGCGTAGCCGCCATAGAGCGCGATCATCACGCCTGTCAGCAGCGTGACGAACGGCAGCACCCGCGGCAGCATGCTGAAGCGTTCCGACATGGTGTAGGTGTCGTGGATCAGGATCGGCGAGGACTGGCCCGTGGCTTCGTAAGCCGCGTGAGCGGTGGCGTAYTCCTTGCGGAAACGAATGACGGCATAGACGCCGAACAGYGTCACCAGCAGCAGYCCTGGTCCGATGCCGGCCAGGAACAGCCGTCCSAGYGATTTTTCRGCSGCKACCGCGAACAGGATCATGGTGATGGASGGCGGCAGCAGGATGCCGAGCGTTCCGCCGGCGGCGATGATYCCGGCCGCGAAGCCGCCTGAATAGCCGCGCTTGCGCATTTCGGGAATGCCGGCCGAGCCGATGGCGGAACAGGTGGCCGGCGAGGAGCCCGCCATCGCCGCGAACAGTGCGCAGGCAAACACGTTGGCGACGCCGAGCCCGCCCGGCACGCGGTGCAACCAGGCGTGGAGCGCCGAATAGAGATCCTGTCCGGCACGCGATTTTCCGATCGCCGCCCCCTTCAGGATGAACAGCGGGATCGACAGCAGCGTAATGGAGGCGAGCTCTTCGTAGACGTTTTGCGTCACCGTATCGAGCGACGCGGTCGGCATATAGATCGCCATGAACGCGACGGCGACCGCACCGAGCGCAAACGCGATTGGCATTCCGGAAAACATCGCGACCAGGGTCGCGGCACCGTACGACAATCCAATCCCCAGAACGCTCATGATCGCGGCCACCGGTAGAACGCGCCCCAGATCTGGAGCGTCATTTGCACGCACAACAGCGTCATGCCGATCGACATCAGGGCGTACGGAATGGACAGGGGAGGGCTCCAGATCGAATTCGAGACCTGGCCGTCGACCCAGGCTTCATGGGTCAGGGTCCAGGACTTCCAGGCGAAGAAGGCGCAAAACGCCAGGCTGGCGAGATCGACCAGCAACTGGCGCACATGATTGACCCGCGGCGACAGCAATCCGACCAGGGCTTCGATGCCGATGTGGCCGCGCTGCGACTGGACATAGGCCGCCGTCATGAACGTGGCGCCCACCAGCAGGAACACCGCGGCTTCGTCCTGCCAATAGGTCGCAGTCTTGAACAGGCTGCGCGTCAGCACGCTGTAGCTGAGGATGACGCAGGCTGCGATCAGCGCCAGCGCCGAGCAAATGATGATGACGCGATTGCACAGGCCGAGACACCGGTCGAGCGCCGCCAGAACCGGATCGGTTCCGACGGCAGTCGACGGCACGGCAGATGGATCTGCCTGACCGTGCATCACGAGGCGACGTCGTTCGCGAGCTTCAGCAGATTGGCCGATGTCGCCGTCTTAGCGGCGTAGTCTTTCCACGCGGTGTCGCGGGCGATATCACGCCATTTTCCGACGACGGCCGCATCGAGGTCGGCGATCTTCGCGCCGGCCTTTTCGTACACCTGGGCGACCGCGACGTCGTCGGCTTGCGCGCCGCTCTTGCCGAACGCTTCCAGGTCCGCCCCGACGGCCAGGATGATATCCTGCTGGGTCTTGGGCAGGCCGTCGAAGATCGTTTTCGACATCAGCAGCGGCTCCAGCATGTACCAGTAGGACTGGCCGCGCCCCGTGGTCAGGTTCTTGGAGACTTCCTCGAGCCGGAACGAGATCAGGCTGGTCGACGAGGTGATGCCGGCATCGCAGGCGCCGGTCTGCATCGCGGCATAGATTTCGTTCGACGGCAGCGAGAGCACCGCGGCGCCCGCGGTCTGCAGCATCATGTCCATCTCGCGCGAGCCGCCGCGGACTTTCAGCCCCTTGGCGTCTTCCGGCGCGATCAGCGGGCGCGAGCGGCTGGCGACGCCGCCGGCCTGCCAGACCCAGGTGAGGATCATGATGCCCTTGTCGGCGAGAAAGTCGGTCAGCGCCTTGCCGACCGGCTTGGTCTTCCAGGCCAGGCCCTGATCGTAGTTCGAGACCAGGCCCGGCATCAGGCCGATGTTGGTTTCGGGCAATTCACCGCCGGCATAGGGCAGCGGGAACAGGCTGATGTCGAGCGCGCCCTTGCGCATGGCCGAGAACTGGGCGTTGACCTTGATCAGCGACGAATTGGGATAGACGTCGGCCTTGATCTCGCCGCCGCTGCGTTTGGTGACCTCGGCGGCGAACATGCGGGTCAGGCGATCACGAAAATCCCCCTGGTCGATGGTGCCACCGGGAAACTGGTGCGAAATCTTCAGTGTGGTTGCGGCCTGTGCCGGGCCGAAGCGGAGGATGGCGGGCGCGGCGAGCGCCGATGCGAGAACAAAACGGCGTGAATGCATGAGCGTTGTCTCCCAATGTCGATTTTTGTTCTAGACGTCTTTGTCTTCCAAGTTCTTCCAAGCACAGCGCGAGCGGCAAATTGGCGCGGCCGCAGCTGTTGACCGAGGTCAGGGCACGGGGACCAGCTCCCGTGGTGTAAACTCCTTGAGGGATCGCCGCACCGCAGCGGATGCGACGATCTCGCCATTCTCGGCATAGGCTTCGTGGTTCTTTTCGATGGCGCCGAGATCGTAGAGATAATTGACCATCAGGCCGTGGGCCTGCTTGATGCCCCGGTCGGACTGGTCGCCGAGAAAATTCAGCCGCTCGAGGCGTGCGCCATTGCCGAGATGGAAGCGTGCCACCGGGTCGACGGGGCGGCCCGCGGCATTCTTCGCATGCAGGAAGTAGTGCGCGGCAATGGGCAACAGGATCTGTTCGACCTGGTCGCGGCTCTCGGCGTCGTCGAACCACCTGGGATTGTCGAGCAATTGCAGTGTCGCCTTCTGCTCATCGTCGAACAGCATGGAATTGGCCGCATTGCGCTCGCGTTTCAGCCAGCCGGCAAAACCGGGGACCGGCGACAGCGTCACGAAGGTCTTCAGCCCCGGCATCTCGCGCTTGAGGTCCTCGACCACCTGCTTGATCAGGAAATGGCCGAATGACACGCCGGCAAGCCCACGCTGGGTGTTGGAGATCGAATAGAAGATCGCCGTGGTGGCGGTGCCCGGTGCGATCGGTTCGCGGTCCTGCGCCAGCAGCGGCGCGACCGCGCCCGGGATCTGCGTGGTGAGGGCCACTTCGACGAAAATCAACGGCTCGTCGACGAGCTGGGGGTGGAAGAAGCCGAAGCAGCGACGGTCGGCCGGCTCCAGCCGGCTGCGCAGGTCGCTCCAGCCGGAGAATGGATGCACCGCTTCGTAGCGGATGATCTTTTCCAGAATGTTGGCAGGCGAGGTCCAGCGGATCGGCTTCAATTCGAGAAAGCCGCGGTTGAACCAGGACGCCAGCAGGTGACCGAAATCGGCATCCACGACCGCCAGATCCGGATGGGCTTTCAGGTGGTCCAGCAGTTCCTCGCGCATGCGGACCAGGGCGAACGTGCCGCCCGGCGCCAGGTTGAGGCGGCGGAACAGCTCCTGGCGCCGCGGCTCGGTCGCAGCCTGAAGGGCCTGCACCGCAGCGGCGTCGGGGTTGTCTTGATAGGCCTGAACGGCGGCCTGCAGTCGCTCCTGGTCAGGGCCGAATTTGTCGGCCAGCGCCTTGAGGAATTCCAGCCGGACGTCCCGCGGGGCATGTGCGAAGCTGTTGAGCAGGGTTTGCGCGAGCACCACACCCGAGGCCTCGCCGCGCCGCGACAACAGCATCTCGGCGAGTTCGACAAGGTCGGTGTTGTCGGCCCGGTTGCGGGTGCGCCGGAGCAGGGCGCGTCCGCGCTCGGTGAGCGTCTGCATCAGCTCGTTGAGGAAGGCCTGCGCCTCACCCGTCTTTGCCATCGCCGGTCCCCGCTTTGGCACCCCGAGCCCCCAGAGCGGGGTGAAGCGCCACATTTTTGTGCATACTATCTTAGAAATCGTGTATACACAATGCGACCTTGGTTTGTCTTTGACAACGTCTTGGACGACACAATGAAGCACCCATCACGGCTGCGAGAGGCCATCGAGGACGAGATCGTCACCGGCCAATTGACCCCGGGGACGCGTCTGGAAGAGACCACGCTGGCCGCCAAATTCGGAGTCTCGAGGACGCCGATCAGGGAAGCGTTGCTGCATCTTGCGGCGACCGGCCTGGTGGAGATTCGTCCCCGCCGCGGTGCGATCGTCAGCGCGCCCAATCCCCGCCGGCTGGTCGAGATGTTCGAGACCATGGCCGAGCTGGAAGCCGCCTGCGGCCGGCTGGCGGCGCGCCGCCATACCACGGAGGACGAGGCCGCCATCGTGGCCGCCCATGCCGCGTGCGAACAGGCGGCCCGATCCGGCGATTCCGAAGCCTATTATTTCGAGAACGCGACTTTCCATGCGGCGATCTACAAGGCCAGCCACAACGCGTTCCTGACCGATCAGAGCCTCGTCCTGCATCGCCGGCTGTCGCCGTATCGGCGCATGCAATTGCGTGCGCGCAACCGCGTGACGCAATCGTTGACGGAGCATGCCGCCGCCGTGCAGGCGATCCTCGCGGGCGATGGCGATCTCGCAGCAAAGATCCTGCGCGATCACATCGTGATCCAGGGCGAGCGGTTTTCGGACGTCGTGATCAGCATGGCCGGCGGCGAAGCGGCCTGAGTTTTCACGAAACCGTTATTGTCCGCGCTGCGTAACATCGATCCTCCCGAGCCGTAGCACTGAAGACGACATCAGTCGTTTCAAACCGGTTTGGAGGATTTTTGACCATGGCAATCAGCAACCGCATCTCGCTCGGCGTGTCCGCCGCTGTTCTGGCCCTCGGCCTCGTGATGGCGCCCGCAGCGTTCGCCCAGGACAAGATGGGCAAGGACACGATGAGCAAGGATTCGATGTCCAAGGATTCGATGAGCAAGGACGCCATGAAGAAAGACGACCACATGTCGAAGGACAGCATGTCCAAGGATGCCATGAGCAAGGACAGCATGAAGAAGGACGAAATGAAGAAGTAAGAGCGTTCGTTTCGCACTGCGCGCGGAGCAGGTTCGCTTCAAGGCGAGCCTGCTTTCCGGCGATCGTTGTAAAATCGGATGAACCGCAGTTCGCCAAAACCAACTAATCGGCACGGCCGGTGTCTGGAGGGTTTGGCTATGACGATGGCAATGCGGTGTCGCGCAGGTGCGATTGCGTGTCTGTTGATCCTGGCGTTCGCGAATTCCGCCCGCGCCGAAGAGCGCGAGGTCCCGGTCAAGCAGAAATTCGTGGTCCGGCTCCAGCAGGCGATCCGATCGAACGACAAGGTCTGGCTCGCCGACCATGTACGGTATCCGCTGCGTTACTTCGGCCATTCGACGAAACAGATTCCGGGCAAGGCGTCGTTCCTCAAACATTATCCGGCGCTGATCGGCGAGAAGCTGCGCGCGGGAATTCTCACCCAGGATCCGGAACAGGTGTTCGAGACTTATCAGGGCATGATGATCGGTGATGGTCCGATCAATCTCTGGGTGCGGCAGCGCGGCGACGACGGATTGAGCGATGTCTTCGACATCATCACCATCAACGACAAGGAATGAGGGGCGACAACTGCCATTCAGCCGATCAGCGCGGCCAATACCTCGTCGGGCTGCTCCGCCGTCAGCATATGGCCGGCGCCGCGCAGCACCACACGGCGCGCGCCCTTGATGGCATTGGCGAGTTCGGTGCCGGACTTCAGTGGCGTCATCATGTCCCGCTCGCCCAGGATCAGCGTCGCCGGCACGCTCACACCGGCGGCGGCTTCGAGCGCCCGTGTATAGTCGTTGCAGGCGGCGAGATCGTTGAACAAGGCGCCCGCCGGCGCATCTTCCAGCACCCGTTCGCCGCCGTTCAGCATCCATAGCCCTGGCGCGCGCGAACCGCCGAGCGAGGCGCGAAAGCCGAGCCCCCAGATCGACACCATGTCGATGGCGTCGTGATGATTGGCCTGCGCGGACGCCAGCAAATCCGGCGACACCTTCATGCTGGCGCCGGCCGCGATCAGGCTGATCTCCGACACCTTGTCGGGGTGCCGCGCGGCGGTCTCCAGCGCGATCAGCGATCCCATCGAATGGCCGACCAGGCGCGCGCGCGAGGCGCCGGCGGCCGCGATCAGCTTGACGACCCAGTCTGCCATGCCGCCGATGGTCGAAATCAACTTGCCGCCGGAGCGGCCATGGCCGGGGAGATCCGGCGCCAGCACGCTGTGGCCGTGATGGGCGAACCAGCGGGCCGGCAGGGCCCAGATGGTGTGATCGAAGCCCGCGCCATGCAGGAACACCACCAGCGGCAGCGACGGATCGAACGGCCGTCCGCCGGTGCCTGCGAAGATCTCGTCACCGTTTACAGAAAGCCGCATGGTCAAACCTTTTGCGAAACGCGCAGTGCCTGCGCGAAGTCGTCGATGATATCGCTGGCGGCTTCAAGCCCGATCGACAGCCGCACCAGCTCCTCGCCGATGCCGGACGTGGCCAGTTGCGCGGCGTCCATCTGCTGGTGCGTGGTGCTCGCGGGGTGGATCACCAGGGTCTTGGCGTCGCCGACATTGGCAAGATGGCTGGCGAGCCGCAGCGTTTCGATGAACTTGCGGCCGGCGGCGCGGCCACCCTTGATGCCGAAGCTGATGATGGAGCCTGCGCCGCGCGGCAGCAGTGTTTTGGCCAGCGCATGATCGGGATGGCTTTCGAGCGACGGGTGAATGACCCAATCGACCGCCTTGCTGGTTGTCAGGAATTTCAGAACGGCCTCGGTGTTCTCGACGTGGCGCTGCATCCGCAACGGCAGCGTTTCCACGCCTTGCAGCAGATGGAACGCATTGGTCGGCGACAGGCACGCGCCGAAATCACGCAAGCCTTCGGCGCGCGCTCGCATGATGAAGGCGGCCGGGCCGAACTCCTCGCTGAAAACGATGCCGTGGTAACCAGCATAGGGCGTGGTCAGGGTCGGAAATTTTTCCGACCTCTCCCAGTCGAAGCGGCCGGCGTCGACAATGACGCCGCCGATGGCGATGCCATGGCCGCCGATCCACTTGGTGGTCGAGTGCATGATGATGTCGGCGCCGAGTGCGCCGGGCTGGCTCAAATAGGGCGTCGCAAACGTGTTGTCGATCAGGAGCGGTATCCTCGCCTGGTGGGCGATCTCGGCCACCTTCGGGATGTCCAGCACCTCGAGGCCGGGATTGCCGATGGTTTCGCCGATCACCAGGCGTGTGCTTGGGCCGATGGCGTTGCGAAACCCGTCGAGGTCGCGCGGCTTCACGAATGTGGTGGTGATGCCGAACCGGGGCAGGGTGTGTGTCAGGAGGTTGATGGTGCCGCCGTAGAGCGAGGCCGAGGCCACGATGTGGTCGCCGGCGCCAAGAAGCGTCGCGATCGCCAGGTGCAGCGCCGCCATGCCGCTTGCGGTGCAGACCGCGCCGACGCCGCCTTCCAGCGCCGCGAGCCGCTCCTCCAGCACTGCGATGGTCGGGTTCGAGATGCGGGTGTAGATGTGGCCGGCGCGTTCCAGATTGAACAGCGCGGCGGCGTGGTCGGCGTCCTGAAACACGTAGGACGTGGTCTGGTAGATCGGGACAGCGCGCGATCCCGTCACCGGATCGGGGTGCTGGCCGGCATGCAGGCTCAGGGTCTCAAAGGCGGGTGGTTTTGGAGCTGGCATCGACGTCTCGCGGCTAAAGCGTTTTCCAGCGAAGTGGATACCGGTTCGCGTGAAGAAAACGCGTCAAAACAAGAAGCTCTATCGCATGGACCGGCGAGGCGCCGGGTCATGGGTGAGCGCAGCCTATTGCGCTCGCTGACGAATGCAACCGCAACGCCGTGTGGGACTATGACGGGATCGGGAGCGCCAGATCTAGAAGCGGATGCTCGCTTCGATCGATCCGAACAGGTCGCTCTTTGGTTGCGTCGTGTACTCGGGTGAGCGCTGCGTCACCGAGACGCCGAGCTTGTAGCCGCTCTGGGTGAAGATCTCGGCGCCGGCGATCAGATCGTACACGAACGGCTTCTTGGTCACGCTCGGGCTGTCGGCGAAGGTGCTGCCGTCGAGGAAGATGTTGCGGGCGACCGCGCGGCCGGCGACGCCGCCGAAAATCGCCCAGCCCCAGCTCGGATCGGTCGAGCTGGTCGACATGAACGAGGCGCCGGACGGCGAGGGCCGAATGCGGGTCGGACCCCAGGTGGTGCCGAGCGACTGGCCGAAGCGGACCAGGCCGCTCACTTCGCCATAGGTGAAGACGTTGCCGGCGGTGACGCCCACGGCGGGGATGAAATCGACCCCGTAGCCGCCACCGAATTCATAACCGAACTTCCACCGTCGATCCCATGCCAGCAGGATGCCGGGTTCGTTGGCGAGCTGATAATTGCCGGGTTGCGGTTGGGTGTCGCCAATGATGCTGTGGAAACCGCCCTGGACCTGCTTCCACAACGAGGCCGAGCCGCCGACCGCGCCGACTTGGATCTCGAATGTATCGAGTTGCCGGCGCCCGGTTTCCTGGGCCAGCGACACGCCGGTGTACAGCCAGCCGCCGAACGGCCGGTCACCGGGCTGGCGCACCGGGTTTTCGATATGCTGCGGCGTGAAGATGCTCTGGCCGAAAATCCACTGCAGCTGCTGCTGGCGCGGGCCGTCCGGCGCACCGAAGGTGATCATCCCGCCCTGGAGGAAATCGTAGACGTTTCCGGCTGTGGGTGTCTTCTTGAAATCGTCGAACACGACCCCCGCAAAGAAGCCCTGGGTGTAGTCGTAGTCATGGACGGCATCAAAACCCTTGGTCGGGTCGTAGCTCTTGGCGATGAAGTCGTTTTCTTCGATCAGGATAAGACGCTGCGCCTGCGCGCCTGCCGTGGGCAGGACGAGCAGAATGAACCCCAGCAAAAGCAGCCGAACGTGCGACATTAACAACCATCCACCTTGCGGCTATATGGCGCGATTTCATGAAGATGAACAAGCCCCTTGCGTCGATGGGCCGGTTGGAAAAGCCCCGCAGAAACAATGCCTTTTCGGAAATTTTGCTGGCTGTTGCCGCAAAGCCCCACATTCGGGGAGGCGCAAGACCAGAGTTGAGGCCGACTCGGTTGCATGTCTCCGAGCGCATATGGCCAGCCGTCTGGGTGGCCAACCTGCAGGCGGACTAAGTGTGGCAAAAATGCATCGCCCCGGCGCGAATACACGCAGCGGTGGTGGTTGCCGGTTGCGGCGTACAACCCCCCTGTGGTGAAAGATGACCGTATTGGAAATCTTGGGAAACAATCCATTATGAAGAAGCTGCTTCTTGCCAGCGTCGCGCTTATCGCGCTCGCGTCCTCCGCCTCGGCGGCCGATCTCGCTGCGCGCCCTTATACCAAGGCGCCGCCGGCCCCGATCAGCCCGGTGTACAACTGGTCCGGCTTCTATGCCGGTGTGATGGGCGGTTACGGCTGGTCGGATGGCAACAACGGCGACCTCAAGGGTGGCTTCGGCGGCGGTACCATCGGCTACAACTGGCAGATGCCGGGCAGCCAGTTTGTGTGGGGCCTCGAAGTCGATGCGGCCGGCGCATCGATCAAGCAGTCGGCGGGTGTCGTCGGCATCTTCTCGATCGAGGACAAGATCCGCTCTCTGGGCTCGGTCACGGGCCGCGTCGGTTTCGCTGCCAATGCCGCGCTGTTCTACGTGAAGGGCGGTTACGCCTGGGCCGACAACCGTTTTGCCGTGAGCGCACTCGGCACCACGCTGTCCGACAGCAATTTCCACTCCGGCTGGACTGTCGGCGGCGGCCTCGAATACATGTTTGCTCCGAGCTGGTCGGCCAAGGTCGAATACATGTACGCCGACTTCGGCAGCGCGAACTACTTCAGCAACATCGTTCCGGGCGGCATCGATTCCGGACATCAGCAGCTCCACACCATCAAGGGCGGCCTCAACTACCACTTCAACTGGGGTGGCCCGGTCGTCGCCAAGTACTGATTGAGTACTGATTGAGACAAGTCCTGATCTGGACGTCTTGATCGCGGCCGCTTGATTGCGATCCAGCAAACAAACCTAGCCCGGCTTCGTGCCGGGCTTTTTGTTGTACGGAGAGCGTGAACCAGGCCATCGGGATTCGGCGCCGACGGATGACACCGCCTCGCAACTTTGCACGACTGATGAACGGCAGCTATCACCTTGATAAGACTGGCGATCCCGAGAGGATTCGAACCTCTGACCCACAGCTTAGAAGGCTGTTGCTCTATCCAACTGAGCTACGGGACCGTGGCCTCGTCATAGCAGCAAATTACTGAAAGAATCCGACACTTTTCAATGGCGAAGACCGAACCGTACCACCCGTTCGGACGACAACTGCTGGGGGTGTCGCGAGATGCCTCCGCAATCGCGCGTGGTTTCGCGCCACGCCGACGCGCCTGTGCTGCACGGCGGGACTTTTCGGTCTCGCAATCGTGTAGCCATGACGGCGTCACGATTCGCGCCTTTCGTCAGCTTGAGACGGCAGCTGTCCGTCACCTCAGGGAGTCCACCATGATTGGTCTGGTTCGCGCCGCCTCGTTGGTCGCAACGCTGGTGTTTGGCCTCGTCTCAGCCCAGGCCGCGGACAAGGCCTTCAAACGCGAGGACCTCGGGGATTCGGCGATCCGGCTCGAAGCCGAACTCAAGAAGGATGCCGGAGTGGTCGCCAAGAGCGTCGCGACACTGAAGACCGACGCCGACGCCGCGTTCAAACGCAACGACATCCGTGGCGGCCTGAACATCCTTGGCCAGATCGCCACGCTGGCGCCGGAGGATACCGGCAACTGGATGCGGATTGCCCGCGTCATTTATCAGGTCCGCCCGACCGACAATCGCGAACAGACGGTGCTGCTGGAGCGCGCCTCGACCGCCGCCTACATCGCCTATCAGCGCGCCGGCAATGCTGGGGAGGAGGCCGACGCCCTGGCGATGCTGGGCAAATCGCTGGGGGACCGCAAACTCTGGCGGCCGGCGCTGGATTCGCTGCGGCTGTCGCTCGACCTGCGCGAAGTCGCCGATGTGCGCGGTCAATACGAGAAGATGCGCGACGACCATGGCTTCCGGCTGCTCGACTACTCCGTCGATTCCGACTCGGCGTCGCCGCGCGTCTGCTTCCAGTTTTCCGAAAACCTCGCCAAGCGCGTGGATTTTTCGCCGTTCCTGGCGCTGGCCGGCAACGACAAGCCGGCGCTGACCTCCGAGGACCAGCAACTGTGCGTCGAAGGCCTCAAGCACGGCGAGCGCTACAATCTCAATCTGCGCGCCGGCCTGCCGTCGACGGTCAAGGAGACGCTGCCGAAATCTGCTGAATTCAATATCTATGTGCGGGACCGCAAGCCGTTCGTGCGCTTCACCGGCCGTGCCTATGTGCTGCCGCGGACCGGGCAGAAGGGCATTCCGCTGGTCAGCGTCAACACCCCGGCGGTGTCAGTGCAGATCTTCCGGATCGGCGACCGCAACCTGATCAACACGGTGCTGGGCAGCGACTTCCAGCGCGCGCTGAGCAGCTATGAACTCTCGTCACTCGGCGACGAGAAGGGCGTCAAGGTCTGGTCCGGCGAGATCGCCACCGCCACCAAGCTGAATGAAGACGTGACCACGGCGTTTCCGGTCGATCAGGCGGTCGGCGATCTGCAGCCGGGCGTTTATGTCATGACCGCCGCGGCCAAGGGGCCGGGCGCGGCCAGCAGCGACGACGATTCCGGTTCGCTGGCGACCCAGTGGTTCATCGTCTCCGACCTCGGTCTCACCGCGTTCTCCGGCAATGACGGCGTCCATGTGTTCGTCAATTCATTGGCCACGACTGACGCCGTCCCGCACGCCGAGGTGCGGCTGGTGTCGCGCAGCAACGAGATCCTCGCCACCAAGAAGACCGACGATGCCGGCCATGTGCTGTTCGAGGCCGGGCTGGCGCGGGGCGAGGGCGGCCTGTCGCCGGCCATGATCACCGTGTCGGGCGAGAAGACCGACTATGCGTTCCTCAGCCTGAAATCCAACGCCTTCGACCTGACCGACCGCGGTGTCGCGGGGCGCGCCGTGCCGGCCGGCCTCGATGCCTTTGTCTATGCGGAGCGGGGCGTCTATCGCTCCGGCGAGACGGTGTATCTGACGGCCCTGGTCCGCGATGGTCAGGGCAATGCCGCGAGCGGCAGTCCGCTGACGCTTGTGGTCGAGCGGCCCGATGGCGTCGAGTTCCGCCGCGCCGTGCTGCCCGACCAGGGCGCCGGCGGCCGCAGCCTGACACTGCCGCTGAATTCGGCCGTGCCGACCGGCACCTGGCGRGTGCGGGCCTTCACCGATCCGAAGGCCGCGTCGATCGGCGAAACCACCTTCATGGTCGAAGATTATGTGCCGGATCGGATCGAATTCGATATATCAACCAAAGCCAAACAGATTTCTGCTGATCTTCCAGTGGAACTTCAAGTCGACGGTCGTTTCCTCTACGGAGCGCCGGCGTCCGGCCTCTCGGTCGAGGGCGACATGCTGGTGGCGCCGGCCGACGCCCGGCCCGGATTTGCCGGCTATCAGTTCGGCGTCGCCGATACCGAGACCACCAGCAACGAGCGCACGCCGCTGGAAAACCTCCCGGAGGCCGATGCCAACGGCAAGGCGACCTTCAACGTCAGCCTGCCCAAGCCGCCGTCCTCGACACGGCCGCAGGAGGCGCAATTCTTCATCCGCATGGTGGAAGCCGGTGGTCGCGCGGTGGAGCGCAAGCTGACCCTGCCGGTCGCCCCCCAGGGCAACATGATCGGCGTCAAGCCGCTGTTCGCCGACCGCAACGTGGCCGAGGGCGACAACGCGAATTTCGATGTGGTGGTCGCGGCTCCGGACGGCAAAACGCTGGCGCGCAGCGGGCTGCGCTATGAGCTCCTGCGCATCGAGTCCCGTTATCAATGGTACCGTCAGGGTTCGTCATGGGACTATGAGCCGGTCAAGACCACCAAGCGGGTCGCCGACGGCGAGCTCAATGTGGCCGCCGACAAGCCGGCCCACATCCAGGTCTCGCCGCAGCCGGGCCGCTATCGCCTCGACGTCAAGACCACGGATGCCGACGGGCCGCTGACCTCGGTGCAGTTCGACGTCGGCTGGTATTCCGACGGCAGCGCCGATACCCCCGACCTGCTGGAAACCTCCATCGACAAGCCGGAGTATCAGTCCGGCGACACCATGACCGTGTCGGTCAATGCGCGAACCGCCGGCAAGCTGACCATCAATGTGGTCGGCGACCGGCTGCTGACCACGCAGTCCGTCGACGTCAAGGAGGGCATGGCGCAGGTCAAGATTCCGGTCGGCAAGGACTGGGGCACCGGCGCCTATGTGGTTGCGACCCTGCGGCGCCCGCTTGACGCCAATGCCCAGCGCATGCCGGGCCGCGCCATCGGCCTGAAATGGCTCAGCATCGACAAGAAGGCGCGCACGCTTACGGTCAATCTCACTCCGCCGGCCCTGATCCGTCCGAATTCGACGCTGAAGCTGCCGGTCAAGATCGAGGGCCTTGCCGCCGGCGAGGACGCCAAGATCGTCATTGCCGCGGTTGATGTCGGCATCCTGAACCTGACCAACTACAAGCCGCCGGCGCCTGATGACTACTATTTGGGGCAGCGCCGCATGACATCGGAAATCCGCGACCTGTACGGCCAACTGATCGACGGCATGCAGGGCACCCGCGGCCAGATCCGCTCCGGCGGCGACAGTGCCGCGGTGGAGCTGCAGGGCAGTCCGCCGAGCCAGAAGCCGCTGGCGCTCTATTCCGGCATCGTCACCGTCGGCGCCAATGGCACCGCAGAAGTCTCCTTCGACATTCCGGAGTTCGCCGGCACGGCGCGGGTGATGGCCGTGGCCTGGAGTGCCACCAAGCTGGGACGCGCGACCACCGATGTCACCATCCGCGATCCGGTGGTGCTGACGGCGACGCTGCCGCGTTTCCTGCTGAACGGCGATCGCGGCACCATGACGCTTGATCTCGACAATGTCGAAGGCGCCGCCGGCGACTACACCATCGGCATCAAGACCGCAGGCCCCGTGAAACTCACGGGCAATCCCGCGACCGTGATGCGGCTTGCCGCCAAGCAGCGCAGCACCGTGCAGGTCGCGCTCGACGCAGGCGGTGCCGGATCAGCCAAACTCGATGTCGACATCAAGGGGCCGAACGGTCTGACGCTGGCGCGCCACTATGCGCTCGACGTCAAGCCGGCCACCCAGATCCTGGCCCGTCGCACCGTCCGCACCCTGGCCAAGGGCGAAAGCCTGACACTGACGCCGGACATGTTCTCGGACCTGGTGCCGGGCACCGGCGGCGTCTCGCTGTCGGTCAGCCTGTCGACGGCGCTCGATGCCGCGACCATCCTGAAGGCGCTCGATCGTTATCCGTTCGGCTGTTCCGAACAGATCACCAGCCGCGCCATGCCGCTGCTGTATGTCAACGACCTCGCCATCGAGGCCCATCTCGCGATGGACACCGATGTCGACCAGCGCATCAAGGACGCGATCGATCGACTGCTGGCGCGCCAGGGTTCGAACGGCTCGTTCGGGCTGTGGTCGGCGGGCGGCGAGGATGCCTGGCTCGATGCGTATGTGACCGACTTCCTGACCCGCGCCCGGGAAAAGGGATTTGCGGTGCCGGACGTGCTGTTCAAGACGGCGCTGGACCGTATCCGCAACTCGGTGGTCAACGCCGCCGAACCGGAGAAGGACGGCGGCCGCGACCTGGCCTATGGCCTCTACGTGCTGGCCAAGAACGGCGCCGCACCGATCGGCGACCTGCGCTATCTCGCCGACACCAAGCTGAACAATCTCGCGACCCCGATCGCGAAGGCTCAGCTCGCCGCGGCGCTGGCCCTGGTCGGCGACCGGGGACGGGCGGAGCGGGTCTACAGCGCGGCGCTGGAGGATCTGAAGCCGAAGCCGGTGCTGGTGTTCGGCCGCACCGACTATGGTTCCTCGCTGCGCGATGCAGCCGCGCTGGTGTCGCTTGCCAGCGAAGGTAACGCCCCGCGCGCGACACTCACCTCGGCGGTCGAACGCGTCGAGGCCGCGCGCGGTCTCACGCCTTACACCTCCACCCAGGAGAACGCCTGGCTGGTGCTGGCGTCGCGCGCCATCGCCAAGGAGGCGAACACCGTCTCGCTCGATGTCGACGGCAGCCCGGTCAAGACCGCGCTCTACCGCAACTACACCGCGGCCGATGTCGCCGCCAAACCGACCAAGATCACCAACACCGGCGATACGCCGCTGCAGGTGGTGGTGGCGGTGTCGGGAGCTCCGGTCACGCCGGAGCCCGCGGCCTCGAACGGCTTCAAGATCGAGCGCAATTACTTCACGCTCGACGGCAAGCCGGCGGACATTGCCAAGGCCAAGCAGAACGACCGCTTTGCCGTGGTTCTCAAGATCACCGAAGCCAGGCCGGAGTTCGGCCGCATCATGGTGGTCGACTACCTGCCGGCCGGTCTCGAGATCGACAATCCGAAACTGGTGTCGTCAGGCGATACCGGCACGCTGGACTGGATCGAGGACGGCAAGGAGCCGGAGAACACCGAATTCCGTGATGATCGCTTCAATGCGGCGATCCAGCGCGCCGGCAATGACAGCCCGGTGTTCACGGTGGCCTATGTGGTACGTGCGGTGTCGCCGGGCAAATACGTGCTGCCGCAGGCCTATGTCGAGGACATGTACAATCCCTCGCGTTATGGCCGCACCGGCACGGGCAGTGTCGAGGTGCGTCCAGCGAAATGACCGGTGAGGGGACCATAACGCTGGCGGAGCCTCCGCACCGCCGGCGGATACTCAGGCGGGTGGCGATCGCCGGCCTGGCGCTCGCCGGATCGGTGCTGGTTGCGGCAACGACATGGATCGTGTCGCTGGGGCCCGTGCCGCTGGCGCAGACCAAACAGATCTCGACCACGGTGGTCGATCGCAACGGCAAGCTGCTGCGGGCCTATGCCATGGCCGACGGCCGCTGGCGGCTGCCGGTGAAAGCGGCGACGGGCGTCGATCCCGGCTATGTCAATCTGCTGCTCGCCTTCGAAGACCAGCGTTTCCGGACCCACCACGGTGTCGATCCGCTGGCGCTCGGCCGCGCGGTGGTTCAACTGCTGACGCGCGGCCACATCGTGTCCGGCGGTTCGACCATCACCATGCAATTGGCTCGGCTGCTCGAACCGCGGCGTGAACGCTCGATCACGGCGAAGCTCACGCAGATCGTCCGCGCCATCGAGATCGAACAGCAGCTCAACAAGGACGAGATCCTCGATCTCTATCTGACGCTGGCGCCGTTCGGCGGCAATCTCGAAGGCGTGCGCGCGGCGTCGCTGGCGTACTTCGGCAAGGAGCCGAAGCGGCTGTCGCTGGCGGAGGCGGCCTTGCTGGTGGCGCTTCCGCAATCGCCGGAGCGGCGCCGGCTTGATCGTTACCCGGAAGCGGCGCGTGCGGCACGCGACCGGGTGCTGGAGCGGATGGTCGGCGAGGGCCGGGTGTCGAAGGACGATGCCGCCGCAGCGCGCGCCGAGCCGGTGCCAAGGCTTCGCAAGCCGATGCCGCTGCTGGCGCCGCACGCGACCGACCAGGCGGTGAGCGCAACTCCTGACGTGCCGCTGATCAGGACCACCCTCGACAGCACCATCCAGAAAAATCTCGAACTGCTGGCGCGCGACCGCGCAGCCGCGCTCGGCGCCGATATCTCGATCGGCATCATCGCGGTGGATCATGAGAGCGGCGACGTGCTCGCTCACGTCGGCTCGCCGGACTATTTCGATGTCCGCCGTGCAGGGCAGGTGGACATGACCCGCGCGGTGCGCTCGCCGGGGTCGACGCTGAAGCCGTTCATCTATGGTCTCGCCTTCGAGGACGGCTTCGTGAATCCGGAAAGCCTGATCGACGACCGGCCGATCCGGTTCGGCAATTATGCGCCGGAGAATTTTGACATGACTTTCCAGGGGACGGTGCCGGTGCGCCGCGCCCTGCAACTGTCGCTCAACGTCCCGGCGATCGCCTTGCTGGACCGGGTCGGCGCCAGCCGCCTGTCGGCGCGGCTGACCCAGGCGGGTGCGACGCTCGTGCTGCCGAAGGACGAGGTGCCGGGTCTGGCCATGGGGCTCGGTGGTGTCGGCGTTACGCTGAGCGACCTGGTCCAGCTCTACGCCGGCATCGCCCGGCTCGGCCAGACCGTGGCGCTGCGCGAGGTCGTCAGCAACGATCATGATGCGCGTGACACGCGCCGCCTGATGGATCAGGCGGCGGCCTGGCAGGTCGGCAATATTCTGATCGGCACGCCGCCGCCCGAAAACGGCGTGCATGGCCGGATCGCGTTCAAGACCGGCACCAGCTACGGCTATCGCGATGCCTGGTCGGTCGGGTTCGACGGCCGCTATACCATCGGCGTCTGGGTCGGACGGCCGGACGGTGCTCCGGTGCCGGGGCTGATCGGGCGCGTGGCCGCGGCCCCGATCCTGTTCGATGCCTTTGCGCGCACCGGCAAGCTGCCGGCGCCGTTGCCGAAGCCGCCGCGCGGCGTGCTGATCTCAAGCAACGCGAAGCTGCCATTACCGCTGCGCCGTTTCCGGCCGGTCGGCGAACTCCTCCGCAGCGGCAGCGAGCAGGCGTTGCGGATCCAGTTTCCGCTGAACGGCTCGCGGATCGACGCCTCGGCAGACAATGAACAATCGTTTGCAGCGCTGCCGGTGAAGGTCGCGGGCGGGGTGTTGCCGCTGACCGTGTTGGTTAACGGAAGATCTGTCGGCGAGATCGACAGCCGCCGCCAGAAACTGGTCGATCCCCCCGGGCCGGGGTTCGTGCGCCTCACGGTCATGGATGCCACGGGCGCCGCAGACACAGTCGTGGTGAGAATTCAATAAGTGGGGTCTAAGCTGTTGTCGGGCTGTCGGTTTCATCGTATGCGAAACCRATGGCCGAGACCCTCTACCGCCCCCGATTTGGCACCCCGCGCGAACCCGCAAACCGGGTCGATCCGGGGCGCGGACTGGCACGCGTGATCGACGTTGTGGCCGGCAGTCATGCCCGCGCCGTGGCTTTTCTGATCCTGGTCGGGGCGCTGTTTTTCCTGCCCGGCTTCTTCAACATTCCGCCGATCGACCGCGACGAGCCGCGCTTCGCCCAAGCCAGCAAGCAGATGGTGGAGACCGGTGATTTCGTCGACATCCGCTTCCAGGATGAAGTCCGCTACAAGAAGCCGGTCGGAATTTATTGGCTGCAGGCGGCGGCTGTCGAAACGGCATCGGCGCTCGGGCTGCCGCGGGCGCAGGTTCGCATCTGGCTCTACCGGATTCCGTCACTGATCGGCGCTATCGGTGCGGTGCTGCTGACGTACTGGACCGCGCTCGTCTTTGTCACAAGACGCGGCGCCTTGCTGGCGAGCCTGATGCTGTGCGGATGCGTGCTGGTCGGCGTCGAAGCGCGACTGGCCAAAACCGACGCCATGCTGCTGTGCCTGTCGGTTGCCGTCATGGGCTCGCTGGCGCGCATCTATGTGCCATGGCAGCGCGGCGAAGATCCGGTGCATCCCTCATGGGCATTGCCCGCGATTTTCTGGACGGCGATCGCCGCGGGGCTCCTGATCAAGGGGCCGCTGATCCTGATGTTTGTCGTACTCACCGTCGGCGCGCTGGCCATCCTCGATCGGTCCGGCGGATGGTTGTGGCAGTTGCGACCGGTCTGGGGGCTGATGTGGGTCCTCGTCCTGGTGCTGCCGTGGTTTGTGATGATCGTGCTGCGGTCGGGCAACAGCTTTTTCGCGGATTCGCTCGGCGGTGACATGCTGAGCAAGCTCGCGAGCCCACAGGAATCCCACGGCGCGCCGCCCGGACTCTATTTCGTGCTGTTCTGGGTCACGTTCTGGCCGGGCTCGGCGTTGGCCGGCCTCGCAGCGCCGGCGATCTGGCGCGCGCGGCGCGAACCGGGGGCGCAGTTCCTGCTGGCCTGGCTGGTGCCGTCCTGGATCGTGTTCGAAATCGTCATCACCAAGCTGCCGCATTATGTGCTGCCGTTGTATCCGGCGATCGCGATCCTGCTGGTCGGCGCGCTGGAACGCCGGGTGCTGTCGCGCACCCCCTGGATTGTGCGCGGCACGTCGTGGTGGTTCGTGGTGCCGGCGCTGTTCTCGGTGGCCGCGGTCGTGGGCGCGATCTCCCTGACGCTGCAGCCGACCTTCCTGGCGTGGCCGTTCGCCGCCGGCGCTATGATCTTCGGGTTGTTCGCATGGTGGCTCTACGACGACAATGAAGCGGAACGCTCAATTCTCAATGCCATCGTTGCATCATGGTTTCTCAGCGTCGTGGTCTATGGCGTGGTGTTGCCGTCGTTGTCGCCGCTGTTCCCGAGCGTCGAGCTGGCCCGCGCATTGCGCAATGTCGAATGCGTCGGTCCGCGTGCCGCCGCGGCGGGTTATCATGAACCCAGTCTTGTTTTCATCACCGGCACGTCGACGTTGCTGACCGACGGTTCGGGCGCGGCGGACTTTCTCGGGCAGGGCAGTTGCCGTTTCGCTCTGATCGAGTCGCGGCAGGAACGGGCCTTCGCGCAGCGTGCCGAAGCCATCGGCCTGCGTTACAACGTGGCGACGCGGATCGACGGCTACAATTTCTCCCAAGGGCGCCAGATCTCGGTTGCGGTGTTTCGCTCCGAAGGGACCAAATGAGATGACCGCGGCTGGTGGCGGTTATTTTCGAGACCTCGTGACACTCACCACGGCATCGCTGGTCCAGCTGGTGCGTGCGCCGTCGCATTCACGCCGGTCGATTGCGGCACGGCGGTTGGCACGGCACTGGATCCTGCTGCTCGCCGGCTGCGGCATTGCGATCATTGTCCTGATGCTCGCGGTCGACGTGCCGACCATCAGCCTGATGCCGGCGCGCGGAACGCCAAGTCTGTGGCCTGTTCGATTTGTCACCAATTTCGGCGACTCCGATCGCGTGCTCTGGACTGTCGGCGGACTGCTGCTGGTCGTGGTGACCGTGACACCGATGCTGCGCGGCGCACGGCGCTTGTCGTTTGCAGCCCTGGAGATCCGTATCGCGTTCATCTTCCTTGCGGTGGCGGTGCCCAATGTCGCCGGCGAAGTCCTGAAGGGCGTCATCGGCCGTGGCCGGCCGTTCGTCGGCGGAGCCGCGAATGCCTTCTACTATTCGCCTTTCACCTGGGAGGGACGGTTCGCGAGCCTGCCGTCGGCCCATGCCATCACCGCGTGTGCGCTAGCGTTTGCGGTGGCGGCAGTCTGGCCGCGGACCCGCTACGTGATGGCGGTCTATGCACTGCTGATCCTGTTGAGCCGCCTGGTGCTGCTGGCCCATCATCCAAGCGACGTCGTCGCCGGGGGACTGGTCGGAGTGATCGGGGTGATGTTCGTCCGGCAATGGTTTGCCGCCCGCCGGCTCGGATTTGCCATTCATGGCGATGGCAGGATCGTGGCGCTTCCGGGACCGTCCCTGGCCAGCCTTAAGGGGGTTGCCGTCCGGCCCCCGGCCTCATAAGAAGCGTCGCGCACACCCTGCGACCGGGTCCGCCGGTTGCGTGGCGCGGCGTGGGCCTGAAGCGGTGTCCTTGAAAACACAGCGCTTTTTCGACAGTTGAACGCCGCTTTCCCTGCGGGCGGTCATGAACCCCGCAGTGGCGGATTGATGGAACGAACGAACACCATGTCTTCCGATGCCGGCGCTGTGGTTCCAGCCGTGTCGATCGTCGTGCCGGTGCGCAACGAAGTGGACAATGTTGCGCCGCTGGTGGGCGAGATCGTGGCTGCGCTGGATGGGCGCTGGAGCTACGAGATCGTCTACGTCAATGACGGCTCGAGCGATGCCACCGCCGAGCGGCTGAAGGCGCTGATGGTGACCCACCGCATGCTGCGCCAGGTCACCCACGCCCGCTCATCCGGGCAATCGGCTGCGGTGCGGACCGGCGTGCGCTTCGCGCGCGGCGCACTGGTGGCGACACTCGACGGCGACGGACAGAACAATCCGATTTTTCTGCGCGACCTGATCTCGACACTGGAGCGTGGTGGCGAGCGCGTCGGTCTCGTCGCCGGCCAGCGCGTAGGCCGCAAGGACACCGGTTTCAAGAAATTCCAGTCGCGCGTCGCCAATCGGGTCCGCGGCGCCATCCTTCACGACGGCACCCGCGACACCGGGTGTGGCCTGAAGGCGTTTCGCCGCGACGTGTTCCTGTCGCTGCCGTATTTCGACGGCCTGCATCGCTTCCTGCCGGCGCTGGTGAAGCGCGAGGGATTCGAGATCGCCTATGTCGACGTGATCGACCGTCCGCGCCACGCCGGCGTTTCCAACTACGGCTTCTTCGACCGGCTCTGGGTCGGCATCCTCGACCTTGCCGGCGTCTGGTGGCTGATCCGGCGCCGCAAGCGCGTGCCGCAGATCGCGACGGAGGCGCGCTGATGCTCATCGACCTGCAGAACATGATCGGGAACTATTTCCACGACGTCTTCGTCAACAATGTCGATTGGTGGGTGCTGCTCGGCGTGGTCGCGCAGGGCCTGTTCACCATGCGCTTCGTCGTGCAGTGGATCGCCTCCGAGCGCGCCCGCAAGAGCGTGGTGCCCGCGGCGTTTTGGTTCTTTTCGGTCGGCGGCGGCATCCTGCTGCTGATCTACGCGCTGTACCGGCGCGATCCGGTCTTCATCGCCGGCCAGGCGCTCGGCCTCGTCGTCTACGCGCGCAATCTGTATTTCATCGCGATCTACGGCCGGCAGACCGCCGCGAGCGAGTAGGTGTATTCAAGTCGTGGGAGAAGGCTGCGGAGGGTGACCATTTTCCGCTGCCTCGCGTTGCGGCAGTTCACCCGCCGCTTCCAGAACAGGATAGGCCACGGCGCAGATATGTGAGTGGATGCGCTTGAGGTCGCGCAGCACGTCAAGGTGCAGCGACGTTGTCTCGATGGTCTCCGGGCGGCCCTCGCGCAGGCGATCGAGATGTCGCTCGGTGGCGGCAAGTTCCGTCGCGCGAAGCTCGGCCTTGTCCGCGAGCAGGCGCCGCGCCTCGTTGACGTTGCCGGACATGAAGACGCCGAACGCGGCGCGAAGGCTTTCCAGCACCCGCTGGTGAAAGGCGGCGAGTTCGGCCGCCCCCTCCGGCGAGAACTGCAGCCGGCGCTTGATCTTCTTGCTGGCGAGCTCGCTGAGGTTCTTGTCGACGATGTCGCCGACATGCTTGAGATTGATCGCGAACGTGATGATTTCCATGGCGCGGCGACCCTCGTGCTCGTCCAGGCTGCCGCGGGTCAGCTTGGTGAGGTAGAGCTTGATGGCGTTGTCCAGACGATCGACGGACTTGTCCATGTGAGAGACCTGGGCGGCCAGCGAGCGGTCGTTGGTGGTGACGGCTGTCATGGCCTGCTGCAGCATCACCTCGACCATATCCCCCAGGCGCAGCGTTTCCCGCGCTGCGTCAGACAGTGCAAGTGATGGCGTCTCAAGCGAGCGTTCATCGAGATAGCGCGGCTTTGACGGATCAGCCGCAAGTTGACGGGCCGGAAACAATTTCACCAGCAATGCTGCGATCGGATCAAGCAAGCCGATGAATATCAGTGCGGTGGCCACATTGAAGACGACATGAAACTGCGCGGTGAGCTTGGCCATATCAGGCTGCCATTGCACAGCCCACTGACTCAAGGGGTGCAGGAACGGCAGCACCACGGCCACACCCAGCAGCCGGTTGAACAGATTTCCCACCGGCAGACGGTAACTTTCCGGATTGTCGCGGCTGGCGCCCTCGACCATCGGATTGATCGCGCTGCCGAGATTGGCGCCGAGCACCAGCGCGATGGCGGCGGTCGGTGTAATGAACTGGGAGTACGCCAGCGACATGATCAGCAGGACACTCGCGACGCTGGAATGGGCGGCCCACGTGACCATCGCCGACAGCAGGATGCACAGCACCGGATCTCCGGTGATCGCCCGCAACAGCACGCGCACGGCCGGCGCATTCTCGGCGGGCGCCAGGGTGTCGAGCAGGATGTGCAGCGACAGCAGCATCAGACCAAGGCCGATCGACACCCGACCCAGGTCCTTGATCCGGGTGCGGCCACCGGTGCGGAACGCCACCAGACCCACGACAAAGAAAATCGGCGCAACCTGGGACACATTGAACGACAGCAACTGCACGATCAGCGTGGTGCCGACATTGGCGCCGAGCATGATGGCAAGGGCCGGCACCAGGGTGACAAGACCTTCGGCGGCGAAAGACGTGGTGATCAGCGCAGTTGCAGTGCTGCTCTGGAGCACGGCGGTCAGACCAAGCCCGGCGGCAAAAGCAGCAAAGCGATTGCCAAGCGCTTTGGACAGCCCCGATCGGAGATCTGCCCCGAACGCGCGCAAGATCCCGCTGCGGACCATATGCAGCCCCCACAGCAGGAGCGCAACCGCACCTATCAGGTCGAGAAGAACGAGGCTTCCCATGTTCTGTGTCCGAACCTCATGTCAGGTCAGCGGGAATGGGCAATGACGTGGGGGTGATCGCAACCATGATCATTCCCTGTCACGGGCGCGGATCGTCAAATCGCGGCCTTGAGTGCGGAAAATCCCCGATCGAGATCGGCCTTGAGATCATCAGTATCTTCGAGGCCGATCTGAAAACGCAGCGTCGGTCCGCCGGGCGCCCATGTGGTCGCGGTCCGATAGGCCGAGCAGTCGAACGGAATCACCAGGCTCTCGAAGCCGCCCCAGGAATAGCCCATGCCAAACAGCTTAAGTTCGTCGAGGAAGGCATGAACAGCTTGTTGCGGCACAGGGTTCAGCACGATGCTGAACAGCCCGCTGGCGCCGGTGAAGTCCCGTTTCCAGATCGCGTGGCCGGGATCGCTCTCCAGCGCCGGATAAAGCACGCGCGCGACCTCCGCACGTGCGCCGAGCCAGCGCGCCATCTCCAGCGCCGAGCGCTGATGATGCGCAAGCCGCACCGCCAGCGTGCGCAAGCCACGCAGCGCCAGAAAGACGTCATCGGGCCCGGCGCAGACCCCGAGCAGCCGGATGCCTTCGGCAATGAGCGGCCAGGCGCGGGCGTTGGCCGAGATCGTTCCGAACATGATGTCGGAATGACCGCCGATGTACTTGGTGGCGGCCTGGGTGCTGATGTCGACGCCCTGGTCGAGCGAGCGATGAAACAGGGGCGTGGCCCAGGTGTTGTCGTCGATCACCAGTGCGTCGCGGGCGTGCGCGACCTCGGCAATGGCTGGGATGTCGGCCATCTCGAACGATTGCGATCCCGGCGCCTCGACCATCACGGCGCGCGTGTTCGGCCGGAACAGGTCCCCAATCCGCTCTCCGATCAGGGGATCGAAATAACTGGTTTCGATGCCATAGCGTGTCAGCAGGCCGTCACAAAAATTGCGGGTCGGGCGGTAGATGCTGTCGCAAACCAGCAGGTGGTCGCCGCTCTTGAGAACCGCGAGCAGGGTGGTTGAAATTGCGGCCAAGCCCGATGGCGCGAGGCCGACGCCGGCGCACTGAGGCCCCTCCAGGGCCATCAGCGCATCCTGCAGTGCTCGGGTGGTCGGTGTGCCGTGGCGACCGTATTGATAGTCGCTGCGATGGTGCAGCAGGTCGTCGGCGGTCGGATAGAGCACCGTCGATCCGCGCTGGGTTGGCGGGTTGATGAAGCCCTTCTGCGCCACAGTGTCACGGCCGGAGGTGACCAGGGCGGTCTCGGGGGCGAACGGGTGTTTATTGGAAGCGGCCATGGGTCCCAGACAATTAAGAGAATTCCAGACGATAAGTGAGCATTGCTCTGGGCCGGGCGTGGGCCGAGACGAGCTTGTCCGATAAGAGGACGGGGGAAGGTGACCGTCAACCCCTTGACCTGTCACGGCTGCCGTTCTGTTATGCGCGGCAAAGGTTTATCCGTCTCGTCATGCACCCGGACCATGTTTGGGCCTTTGGTGCGGGCGAGGCGGCGTTATGCGTTGCTGCAATGTTTGTGAAAGGTTTTGTCATGAAACGCCTGTCCTTGTTGTCCGTCCTCGTCCTGATCGCCGGCGCCTCGACCCAGGCAGCCGAAGCCCAAACGCTGAAGACGGTGCAGGATCGCGGCATCCTGTCGTGCGGTGTCAGCCAGGGATTGCCGGGCTTCTCCGCCCCCGACGACAAGGGCAACTGGACGGGTCTCGATGTCGACGTGTGCCGCGCCGTCGCCGCCGCCATCTTCAACGATCCCACCAAGGTCAAATTCGTGCCGTTGTCCGCCAAGGATCGCTTCACGGCGCTGCAGTCGGGCGAGATCGACGTGCTGTCGCGCAACTCGACATGGACGCTGTCGCGCGACACCTCGCTGGGGCTGAACTACACCGGCGTTACCTATTATGACGGCCAGGGCTTTCTGGTCCGCAAGTCTCTCAAGGTGAATTCCGCTCTGGAGTTGAACAGCGCATCGATCTGCGTGCAGACCGGCACCACCAACGAGCAGAACGTCGCCGACTATTTCAAAGCCAACAACATGAAGTACGAGATCATCGCGTTCGGCACCGCCGATGAAACCGTGAAGGCCTACGAGGCCGGCCGCTGTGACGTCTTCACCTCCGACGTGTCGCAGCTGTATGCCGAGCGCCTGAAGCTCGCCAATCCGGCCGATCACGGCGTGCTGCCCGAGGTGATCTCGAAGGAGCCGCTGGGTCCGGTGGTGCGTCACGGTGACGACCAGTGGTTCGACATCGTCAAGTGGACGCTGTTCGCCATGATCAATGCGGAAGAGCTCGGCATCAACCAGAAGAACGTCGATGAGATGGCCAAGTCGGACAAGCCCGAGTTGAAGCGCGTGTTCGGGACCGACGGCAATCTCGGAGAGACCCTCGGCCTGACCAAGGATTGGGTCTCCCGGATCGTGAAGGCCGTCGGCAATTACGGCGAATCGTTCGACCGCAATGTCGGCGCCGGCTCCAAGCTGCAGATCGCGCGCGGTCTGAACAAGCTCTGGAACCAGGGTGGTGTCCAGTACGCGCCGCCGATCCGCTAAGACGCACGCCAGGGCCGCGTCATGTCGATCGAGTCCGGCCAGCCCAGACCGCCACCATCGCTGTTCTGGCCGAAGCTTCGGCGCGCGGTCGGCGGGCGCGCCGGCTGGGGAGGGCTGGCCCTCCAGGTCGCCTTCGTGGTGCTGCTGGTCTGGGTCGGTTATGAAATCGTGGCCAATGCGCGCGCCAACCTGGCCGCGCAACGCATCGCCTCGGGGTTCGGATTCCTCAACAACACGGCCGGGTTCGCCGTCAGCCAGTCGCTGATTCCGTATTCGGAATCCAACACCTATGCCCGGGTGTTTTTCGTCGGGCTGCTCAACACGCTGATCGTGTCGGTGATCGGGATCTTCTTCGCCACGCTGATCGGGTTTGTTGTCGGGCTGGGGCGCCTGTCGCCGAACTGGCTGCTGTCGCGCCTCGCCGGCGGTTATGTCGAACTGGTGCGTAACCTGCCGCTGCTGTTTCAGATCCTGTTCTGGTACCTGGCGGTGCTGGCGACCCTGCCCAATCCGCGCCAAAGCATCTCGCTGTTCGACAAGTTCTTTCTCAGCAATCGCGGTTTCGTGATTCCCAAGCCGATCGGACAGGACAGTTTCGGTCCGTTCGCAATCGCCGTCGTGATCGCCATCGGCGTCTCATTCCTATTGCGCGTCTATGCCCGCCGCCAGTTGTTCGACCACGGCAAGGTTGTCCGGATCTGGCCCTATGTGCTGGGCCTGCTGATCGGCCTGCCGCTGATCGTCTGCCTGGTGCTGGGCGCGCCGGTCTCCTTCGAGATCCCGGTGCTGAAGGGCTTCAACTTCTCCGGCGGCTCGCGCATCATCCCCGAGTTCGTCGCACTGACGCTGGCGCTGTCGACCTACACCGCAGCSTTCATCGCCGAAAACGTGCGCGCCGGCATCCARTCGRTCAGCAAGGGGCAGTTGGAGGCCGGAGCCTCGCTCGGACTGCCGCGYGGCACGACGCTGCGTCTGATCGTGGTGCCGCAGGCCTTGCGGGTGATCCTGCCGCCGYTGACCAACCAGTATCTCAAYYTGACCAAGAACTCGTCGCTTGCGGTCGCGATCGGCTATCCGGACCTGTTCTCGGTGTTCGCGGGCACGACRCTGAGCCAGACCGGGCAGGCGATCGAGATCATYGCCATGACCATGGGCGTYTATCTGCTGATCTCGCTCGTCACCAGCATCATCATGAATTTTTACGGYTGGCGYCTGAGCCGGAGCCTTGGCACCACATGACCGATCAGCTCGCCKCGTCGTTCGTTCGCCAGGATCTGGTGCCGGAGCGCCCGGCGCCGGTCGCCACGACCGGATTTATCGGCTTCGTGCGAACGCGCATGTTCAACACGCCGTCGAACGCCATTCTGACCATCGTCAGYGCGTTGCTGCTGTGGTTCACCGTGATCCCGACGGTCAAGTTCCTGCTGGTGGACGCGGTCTGGCAGGGCAGYGATCGCAACGCCTGCCTCGCCGAAAATGTCGGCCGTGCCGTCGGCGCCTGCTGGCCCTTCGTCCACGCCAAGCTGACGCARTTCATCTAYGGGTTCTATCCSGAAGCCGARCGCTGGCGCGTYAATGCGATCTTCCTGCTGGCGGTCGTACTGCTGGTGCCGCTGCTGATCCCGCGCATCCCGGCCAAGAGCGCCAATGCCGGATTGTTCTTCCTGGCCTTTCCGGTGATCGCCTATTTTCTACTGCATGGCGGCGGCATCCGCGGTTTCGCGCTGACCTGGACCGCGGACATGGCGCTGGCGCTCGCCAACAGCATCGCGGATGCCGGCCGCAAACTGGCCGAACTCGGAGACGCCAAGGGCGCCATCGGCCTCGTCCCCGCGCTGCTCGGCAAGGGGCTGGTGCTGCTGGGCGGTGCATTGGCGATCCCGATCGCGCCACTGGGCTGGCTGCGCGACTGGATCCAGGCGTCGGGCAGGCCGGTGTGGACCGATTTCGTCCTCACCACCCTGGTGGTGTCGCTGCTGCTGTTCCTGCTGAACGGGGCGTTCCGGACCGGCTGGCGGTCGCTGATCATCAGCCTGGCGGTGTTCGCCCTGATCGGCGTTGTCATCGCAGCGATGGGGCTGGACCGTGGTGGATTGCCGGTCGTCGATTCCCGGCTCTATGGCGGCCTGCTGGTGACGCTGATCGTGTCGGTCACAGGGATTGTCGCGTCGATGCCGATCGGCATCGCGCTGGCACTGGGACGGCGCGCGCACCTGCCGCTGATCAGGATCTTCTCGATCGTCTTCATCGAGTTCTGGCGCGGCGTGCCGCTGATCACGGTGCTGTTCTTCGCAACCTACATGCTGCCGCTGTTCCTGCCGGGAAACTTCACCGTCGACGGGCTGCTGCGCGTCCTGATCGGGATCGCGCTGTTCTCCGGCGCCTCGAACTCCGAGGTGATCCGCGGCGGGCTGCAGGCCGTTCCGCGCGGGCAGGCCGAGGCCGCCAATGCGCTCGGGCTGTCGTACTGGAAGACCACGGGACTGGTCGTGATGCCGCAGGCGCTGCGGCATGTGATCCCGGGGCTCGTGAACAGCTTCATCGCGTTGTTCAAGGACACCACACTGGTGCTGATCGTCGCGATCTTCGACTTGCTGGGGTCGCTGCGGGCGGCGTTTGCGGATCCGGTCTGGGCGACACCGTCGACGCTGTTCACCGGATTTGCCTTCGCCGGGATCATCTATTTCATCTTTTGCTTCGGCATGTCGCGGTACTCGCTGTTCGTGGAGCACCGTCTGAACGCACACCGCCGCCACTGAGAAGAGACCGCCATGACCGCAGAGCCCATCGTTGCCGTCGGCAACCTCAACAAATGGTACGGCGAATTCCATGTGCTGCGSGACATCAGCCTCGAYGTCGGGCGYGGCGAACGCATCGTGATCTGCGGGCCRTCSGGCTCCGGCAAATCGACCTTCATTCGCTGCATCAAYGCGCTGGAGGAATTCCAGGAGGGGCGCATTGTCGTCGACAATGTCGAACTCGGGCCGAACCTGCGCCGGGTCGACGAGGTGCGGCGCGACGTCGGCATGGTGTTYCAGAGCTTCAACCTGTTCCCGCATCTCTCCGTGCTGGAGAACTGCACGCTGGCCCCGATCTGGGTCCGCAACGTCCCCAAGAAGGAAGCCGAAGCCACGGCGATGAAGTTTCTCGAGCGGGTCCGCATTCCGGACAAGGCCGGGAAATATCCGGGGCAGCTGTCTGGCGGTCAGCAGCAGCGGGTGGCGATCGCGCGGGCGCTGACGATGAATCCGAAGGTCATGCTGTTCGACGAGCCTACCTCGGCACTCGATCCCGAGATGGTCAAGGAGGTTCTCGACACCATGGTGGACCTCGCAAAAGAGGGAATGACCATGCTGGTGGTGACCCACGAAATGGGGTTTGCCAAGGAAGTGGCCAGCCGCATCGTGTTCATGGACGCGGGGCAGATCATCGAGAGCAATACGCCGCAGAACTTCTTCGCCAATCCGCAGCACGCGCGGACCAAGCTGTTCCTCAGCCAGATCCTGCGCTGATCCGAAGTTTCATGCCGAGAAGCGGCGCACCTCAGGTCTTCTCGTAGGGGACGCTGATGCTGCTGCGCTGCTCCAGCCACTCCGGCACCGGCAGGTTCTTCTCGCGCATGAAGTCCGGATTGAACAGCTTGGACTGATAGCGCGTGCCGTAGTCGCACAGCACGGTCACGATGGTGTGGCCGGGGCCGAGCTCCCTGGCCATGCGGATGGCACCCGCGATATTGATGCCGGTGGAGCCGCCCAGGCAGAGGCCTTCATGCAGCAGCAGGTCGAAGATGAGGGGCACCGCTTCGGTATCGGGGATCTGATAGGCGGTATCGACGGTCGCCCCCTCGAGATTGGCGGTGATGCGCCCCTGGCCGATACCTTCGGTAATCGATGAGCCTTCGGACTTCAGAGTCCCGGTCGTGTAGTAGGAGAACAGTGCGGACCCCAGCGGATCAGCCAGCGCGATACGGATCCCGGGGTTTTTCGCTTTCAGTCCGATCGAGACACCGGCCAGGGTCCCGCCGGAGCCGACCGAGCAGACGAAGCCGTCGATCTTGCCACCGGTCTGGTGCCAGATTTCCTCGGCCGTGGTCTCGATATGAGCCTGACGATTGGCGACGTTGTCGAACTGGTTGGCCCAGACCGCGCCGTTCGGCTCCGATTTCGCGAGCTGCTCCGCAAGCCGGCCCGACAGTTTCACGTAGTTGTTGGGATTGGCATAGGGCACCGCCGGGACTTCGACCAGCTCGGCGCCGCACAGCCGCAGCATGTCCTTTTTTTCCTGGCTCTGGGTCTCCGGGATGACGATGACAGTGCGGAATCCCAGCGCATTGGCGACCAGCGCAATCCCGATCCCGGTGTTGCCCGCCGTCCCCTCGACGATCACGCCGCCGGGTTTCAGCACGCCGCGTTTGACCGCATCCTGGATGATGTAGAGGCCTGCACGATCCTTGACGGACTGGCCCGGATTCATGAACTCGGCCTTGCCGAGAATGGTGCATCCGGTCGCCGCCGACGCATGCTTCAGCTTGATGAGGGGCGTATTGCCGATCGCTTCGACGACACCGTTATGGATGGACATGATGGGGCGCGGGCCTTGAAAACTTGCGGGATCGATTCAAGTTTCGACCCTAAAGCATTTATCGGGCGCTGGAAACCGCTTCGCCGGCCCGGGCGGTCGACCGCAGGGCTGCCCTGTTGAACAAGGCTGATCTGTCGAAGGACGGTCGTCCGACGGCCGGGCGGTCAGGGCGCCTTGGCAAAAATGACCTGACGGACGTCGATATTTCCCGACAGGAATCCGGCTTCGCAATAGGCGAGATAATACTCCCACAGCCGCCGGAACCGCTCATCGAAACCGAGCGGCTTCAGGGTCGGCCACGCCTTGCGAAAATTATCCCGCCAGGTCGCCAGCGTGCGAGCATAATCTTCTCCGAAGATCCGCTCACGGATCACGGGAACGCCGAATTTCTCGCCCAGCGCCTTCAGCACGTTTGGCGACGGCAGCATGCCGCCAGGGAACACATAGCGTTGGATGAAATCGACCTCCCGGCGGTAGGTCTCGAAAAACCGATCCTGGATGGTGATGGCCTGGATGCCGGCAAGGCCGCCCGGCAGCAGCCGGTCGCGAAGCTGGGAAAAATACCGCGGCCAGAACTGTTCGCCGACGGCCTCGATCATCTCGATCGAGGCGATGCGATCATACTGATTGCGCTCATCGCGGTAGTCCTGGAAACGGATCTCGACCCGCTCGTTGAGCCCGGCTTCCTGGATGCGCCTGCTGGCGAAATCGTGCTGCTCCCTGCTGATGGTGAGGCCGACCACCCGCGCACCGAAATTCTTCGCGGCGTATTCGGCAAAGCCGCCCCAGCCGCAGCCGATCTCCAGCACGGTCTGCTCGGGCTTGAGGTCGATGCCCTCGGCGAGGCGCCGGTATTTGTTGTGCTGCGCTGCCGTCAGGTCGCTGGTGCCGTCCTCGAACAGCGCCGACGAATAGGTCATGCTCGGATCGAGCCAGGCCGAATAGAACGAGTTGCCGATATCGTAGTGCGCGTGGATGTTGCGGCGCGACTGGGTGCGGGTGTTGCGGTTGAACCAGTGGCGGATCGCTTGCACGAAGCGCATCAGCGGCTTGTTGCCGAGCATGGCCTGGATCAGGTCGTGGTTGACGCAGAAAATGTAAAGGAACTGGGTCAGGTCAGGGGTGTCCCACTCACGCCGCAGGTAGGCCTCGGCGATGCCGATGTCGCCGCCATTGAGCAGCCGCCAGGCGAAGGCGTGATCGTAGATGGTCATCGCCGCGGCCGGCCCGGGCTCCATGCCGCCGAACCGGACCTGGCGACCGTCGGGCAGGGTGACGTCCAGCGTGCCGCGACGCAACCGGGAGGCAAATCCGAACGCAAGCCGTGTCAGCCGGGGCAGATCGGGAAAGCTTTGGGTGATGTTGTCCGGAGTCAGAACGATTGGCTCAGGCATTCCGCAGATCCATCAATTCGGTATGGCTCTGGGTCCAGGTTTTGCGCTCACGTCCGTTGTCCCACGTGCTAAAGAACGTGCTGCAGAGCGGGCTGTCCCAGACCCATTCCCCGCCGGCTCTCGGGGAACAAGCCTCGCCCCTTTGCTCCAAAGACGCAAGGCCTCCCAGTGGATCGCCGCCATGATTTTGCAGGTGACAAGGGGCAGAGACACGAATGAGCGCAGCAGCGCGCGAGTCGTCAGCGGGCGCCGGCGACCATTGAACGTCGCGGCGAGCAGGGGGCCGTCACCATCGGTCTCGAGAATCCGCAGCCTCACGGAGGCCGCCGGCGGCGACACACGAAAGTGGTATCGCATGGCCATCCCGACAAAGGGCGAGACGTAAAACAGTTTGTCCTGCTGCTGGCGGATGCCGGCTGCGCTCTGGTCCTCGGGCCGCACGGGCAACGCATAGGCGTGGATGTCACCGAAGGTGTTGCGGACTTCGTAGATCAGCAGTGCCAGCCGTCCGTCGGCTTGATGACAGAAGTACACCGACAAGGGATTGAAGGTGTAACCGAGCAGGCGAGGATAACACAGCAGCAGCACGCGGCCGCCGGTCAGGTCGAGACCATGCCCGCGCGCGCAGCGGCGGGCGTAACCGAGCAGGGACGATCCGTCGCGGTCGCCATGGTCCTTCTCATGGAAGCTGTATAGCGCCGCGCGGTTGACGCCGAACAGCGCGGACTGCCGGTCGGCCTCGTCCAGCCGATCCAGATCGACCAGCAAGCTCATGACCCGGTAGCTGAAGCGGTGCCCCATCGGCTTGAGACGGGCATGCATGACGTCACCAAAGTACAGCGCTGCCGCAGCCGGCTCCCGGTCGCGCTGATGTTCATCGGGATAGGTCCGGCACCGCTCCATCGGCTACTCCGCCGCTTCCGCCAGAGTGCCCGCGATGCCCGGCGCCGGGGCGCGCCACGGGATGGTCGCCCCCAGCGCATCCGCAACCGCAAGCCCGGATCGCAACCCGTCCTCGTGAAAGCCATAGCCGGTCCAGGCGCCGCAGAACCATGTGTGGCGTCGGCCCTGAATTTCGCCCAGGCGCTTCTGAGCCGCGAAGGCTGTGGCGTCGAACTGCGGATGCTCGCAGAGATAGCGCCCGAAGGTCAGAGCCGGATCCGGCTCGAACGGCGGGTTCAGGCTGACGAACAGCGGCTTGTCGTGAGCGATGCCTTGCAGCTCGTTCATCCAATAGGTCACAGCCACATCGTTCAATGCCGTGTCGCCGCGGGTCCAGCGCAGGAAATTCCAGGAGGCCCACGCGCGTCGGCGCCTGGGCATCAGTCGCGGATCGCGGTGCAGAAAGACGATGTTCGGGGCATAGCGGATATCGCCGAGCGCCTCGCGCTCACCGGCGTCGGCGTCGGTCAGCATGTCGAGCGCCTGATCGCTGTGCGCGGCGATGACGACATGATCATAGGTTTCATGGCCGCCAAGACTGTCGTGGACGACGACGCCGGTCGGCTTGCGCGTGATCGCCGTCACTGCGCAACCGAGCCGCAGGCGATCACGGAACGCGGCGGTCAATTTGTCCACATAACGACGGCTGCCGCCCTTGACCGTCCGCCACACCGGGCGGTCGTATTGCAGCAAGCGATGATTGTCGAAGAAGGCCACGAAATTCTCGGCTGGAAAGTCCAGCATGCGATCGGCCGGCGCGGACCAGATCGCGGCCCCCATCGGGGCGAGGTAATCCGTCAGCAACCGCGGCGCGAAGCGGCGTCGCGCAAAATAATCACCCAGGGTCAATCCGGCGAGCCGACCGGCGTTGTGATCGGCCACGGCGACAGTGTTGAACCTCGGAATGTCGCGCAGCATCCGCAGGTAGGAGAGCGACAGCAGGTTGCTCGGCTGGGCGAACAAGCCCTTTGCTGTCGCCGCCCAGGTGTCGCCGCCGCCCTTCCACTCGAAGCGACCGCCATCGGCGGTCACGGCGAAGCTCATGCAGCTTGCCACCGTCTCGACGCCGAGGTCGGCAAACAACGCGGTGAGTTCCGGGTAGTTGAGCTCGTTGTAAACGATGAAGCCGATGTCGACGGAGATCGGTACGCCGTCGTAATCGATCGTCACCGTGTGGCTGTGGCCGCCGGGGCGCAGCTCACGGTCGTAGACGGTCACCTGATAACGCCGGGACAGAGCCCATGCCGCGGCATTGCCCGCGATCCCCGTGCCGACAACCGCGATTCGCATGAACGAGCCCCCAAACATCAAAGACGTGGGAAGGTACGGGGTTGGGACTGCTGGAGTTTCAGCGATCGGAACCGCAGGTTTTCAGCCGCCGGGATGCTCCTGGGCCCAATATGGCGAGGCGTGACTTGCCCGATCCGCAATGAGAGCCACAGCGCGACAGAAAATCGCTTTGAGGGCTGGACAACCCCTCGGACGGCTGTCCGAGCGTCACTTGGCCGGGTACAATGCGCGCCGGTAGCGTCACCGGGAATCCCAGTCAAAACATGCATTTCGCCACAATTTTCAACCTCCGGCTCCGCAGGGGCCATCGTCAGGGCCCTCGGCGGCCCGAACTCCTGCGATGCGCGGCGGGTTGGGTGGCCGCGTGAGCGACAGCACAGTTTCACGGGCACATCGCATGACGCAGGCGACCCGGTTCACTGCGGGCCTCCGGCTGGGCATCGCGCTGTCCCTGGCGGCAATGTCGGCTGGCTGCATCCTGAAGGCCGATTTGCCCGATCCTGCCCTGGAGGTTCCGGCCGGCTACAAGTTTGCGGGCCGCAAGGATACGGCAGTACCACCAACACTGGATTGGTGGCGCGCGTTCGGCTCGCGCGAACTGACGGCGCTGATGGAGGAAGCGCAGACCGTCAATCTCGATATCGCGGCTGCGACAGCACGAATCATTCAAGCCGACGCGCAGGCGCGCACTGCAGGCGCGGCCCTGTTGCCGACCCTGAGCGGAAGCGTGCAGGACACCCGCGCCAAATCGTCCGGATCCAGCGCCAGCGGTCTGACCAACCTCGGGCGCCACACCACCACCTATTCGTCGTCGCTGAGTGCAAGCTACGAGATCGATTTCTGGGGCAAGAACCGCGACGCGGCTTCGGCGGCGGAAGAGACCGCCAACGCCAATCGCTTCGACCGGGACGTGGTGGCGCTGACCACGTATGCCGCTGTCGCCAACGCCTATTTCCAGGTGCTGGTGTCGCAGGACCGGATCAAGATCGCCAACAGCAACATCGCCAGCGCGCAGCGCATCTATGATGCAATCAAGCAGCGGCTCGACGCGGGAACCGGCACCGATCTCGATCTGGCGCAGCAGGAAAGCGTGCTCGTCGGCCAGAAGGCTGCGGTTCCGCCACTGCGGCAGACCCTGCAGCAGAACATCAATGCATTGGCGACGCTGCTGTCGCGGCCGCCGGAAAGCACCAAGGTCACCGGCGGCTCCCTCAACCGGCTGGCTGTGCCGCGCATCACCCCAGGCCTGCCGTCAGAACTGCTGACCCAGCGGCCCGACATCCGGCGGCAGGAGGCAGATCTGGCATCGGCCACCGCCAATGTCGGAAATGCCCGGGCGCAGTTCTTCCCGAGCATCCAGCTGACCGGCTCGGGCGGCTACCAGAGCGCGGCGTTGGCGGCGCTGTTCACGCCGAACGCGGTATTTTTCAATATCGCGGCCAGCGCGACACAGCCGATTTTCGATGGCGGCCGCATCCAGGCCAACTTCGACCTTCAGCAGGCACGCCAGGACGAGCTGCTGCAGACCTATCGCAAGACCGTCGTGTCCGCCTTCGCCGATGTCGACAACGCGCTGATTGCCATCAAGGAGAGCACCGAACGATGGCGCCTGCAGCGCCAGGTCGAGGTGGCGTCGCGGCGTGCGTTCGATCTGTCGGAGCAACGGCTGCGCGCCGGCACCATTGATATTGTGACGCTGCTCAACACACAATTGACGCTATTTCAGGCCGAAGACACTCTGGCGCAGGCCCAACTTGCGCGGTTTCAGGCTATCATCAGCCTGTATCAGGCACTAGGAGGCGGCTGGATGCCGAGGATGGAAGGGCCGGTCGATGCTCTTTAAGCCAGACCAAAGCGGCAAGATCGCCTCGAGGGCACGCCGCAGGGTCGTTTCGATTGCAATCACGCTGCTGATTCTCGGTGGCCTGGGTTACATCGGATGGACCTACTATCAGCAGACCCGGAGCGCCGCGACCCGCACCCGTCCGGATCTCGCCGTGCCGGTGCTGGCGGCAACGCCGCACATTGCGGACGTACCTGTCTATCTCGACGGCGTCGGCACCGTGAAGGCGATGAACACCGTGACGGTCCGTGCGCAGGTCGACGGCAAGCTGCTGTCGGTCAATTTCAAGGAAGGGCAGGACGTCAAGGCCGGCGACGTGCTGGCGGAGATCGATCCGGCGCTCTATCAGGCGACCTTCGATCAGGCGGTGGCCAAGAAGGCGCAGGACGAGGCGCTGCTCGCCAATGCACGCCTCGACCTCGTTCGCTACGAGCAGCTTGCCGCCTCCAAGGCCGGTTCGACGCAACAGGCCGACACCCAACGCTCGCTGGTGGCGCAATACGAAGCGCAGGTGAAGTCCGACCAGGCCGCGATCGACAACGCGAAGGCGACATTGAGCTACACCAAGGTCATCGCTCCGCTGAGCGGCAGGACCGGGTTGCGGCAGGTCGACCAGGGCAACATCGTTCACGCCTCTGACACCACCGGGCTCGTAGTGATCACGCAGTTGCAGCCGATCACCGTCTGGTTCAGCTTGCCGCAGCAGCAGATCGTCCGCGTCAACGCGGCCGCTGCGGCCGGCAAGCTGGCGGTCGATGTCTTCGGCAACGACGGCCGCACCGTGGTCGATACCGGCGCGCTGACCAGCATCGACAACCAGGTCGATCCGACCACCGGCACGGTCAAGCTGAAGGCCGAGTTTCCAAACGACAAGCTCCAGCTATGGCCCGGCCAGTTCGTCAATGTCCGGCTGAAAGTCGAGACCCTGACGCAGGCGCTGGTGGTGCCGACCGCCGCCGTTCAGCGCGGTCCGTCGGGCACGTTCAGTTATGTGATCGGCAGTGACGATGTGGTGACGGCGCGCGCGGTCACCGTCACCCAGCAGAATGAAAGCGATGCCGTCGTCGCCAAGGGACTCACGGTGGACGATCGCGTGGTGACCACGGGGTTCGCCAATCTCTCCGACGGCGCCAAGGTCGTCATCGGCAAGAATGACGAGCAGGCGGTGACGCCCGATCTGGCGCCAAGGCGGCGTCAGGGCGGGCAGAAGGGCGAGCGCGGCGGTGAGCGTAACGGCGAGCGACGAGGCGGCAAGAATCATCGCAGCGGCGAGGGGGCCGGTGCCCCGAACGGCGCGGCGCCGCCACCGGCCGCGGCCGAGCAGGGAGCTCCATCGGGCGGCGGTCCGAAGCAATAGCGTGCTGTTCGTTGGACGCGTTGTTGCGACGCGAACCGGTGCTCCCTTCGCTTGAGAGAGCGACAGAAAACGTAACGCCATGATTGGTTATAAATGAGCGTATCCGAACCATTCATCCGTCGTCCGATCGCCACCTCGTTGCTGGGCATCGCACTCCTGATTGGCGGTGCGCTCGGCTACTGGGCGTTGCCGGTCTCCGCGCTACCGCAGGTGGACTTCCCGACGGTGCAGGTGACGACACAACTGCCGGGCGCGAGTCCGGACGTTGCCGCATCGCTGCTGACGGCCCCCCTGGAGCGGCAGCTCGGGCAAATTCCGTCGCTGTCGACCATGACCTCGACCAGTTCGTTCGGCGTCAGCCAGATCTCGCTGCAATTCGACCTCAACCGCGACATCGACGGCGCCACCCAGGACGTGCAGGCCGCCATCAACGCCGCTGCCGGCATCCTGCCGAAGAATCTGCCGTATCCGCCGACCTATGCGAAGGTCAATCCGGCCGACGCACCGGTGATCACGCTCGCGCTGACCTCGGATACCATTTCGATCCGGGCGATGAGCGATCTCGCCGACAGCATGATGGCGCAGCGGCTGGCGCAGATCACCGGCGTCGGCCGCGTGGCGGTGCTGGGTGGCCTGAAGCCGGCCGTGCGGGTGCAGGCCGATCTCGCACGGCTTGCCGCCTACGGCATCGGCATGGAGGACCTGCGCGCCGCCATTGCCGGCGCCAATGTCTCCGGCCCGAAGGGGTCGCTCGACGGCGCACAGCAGGCCTATACGATCGCGGCCAACGACCAGATCGCCGCCGCCGACGCCTATCGTCCCATCATCATCGCCTATCGCAACAATTCACCGGTCACCATCGGCGATGTGGCCACCATCGTCGATGGCCTGGAGAACGACCGCACCGGCGGCTGGTATCAGGGCACGCCGGCTGTCGTCATCAACATCCAACGCCAGCCGGGCGCCAATGTGATCGATGTGGTGCAGCAGATCAGGGCGGAAATCCCCCGCCTGCAGCGGGCCATTCCGGCCGGGGTCAAGCTGACGGTGGTGAGCGACCGCACGGTCACGATCCGCGCCTCGGTGCGCGACGTGCAGTTCACGCTGGTGCTGAGTGTCGTGCTGGTGACGCTGGTGGTGCTGCTGTTCCTGCGCTCGATCCGTGCAACCATCATTGCCGGCGTGGCCTTGCCGCTGTCCCTGGTGACGAGTTTCGGCATCATGTGGTTTGCCGGCTTCAGCCTGGACAACCTGTCGCTGATGGCGCTGACCATCGGGACCGGATTCGTGGTCGACGACGCCATCGTGATGATCGAGAACATCGTTCGCCACATGGAAAACGGCGACAACGCGATGGACGCCTCGCTGCGGGGCGCGCGCGAAATCGGCTTCACGGTGATCTCGCTGACCGTCTCGCTGATCGCGGTGTTCATCCCGCTGCTGTTCATGTCCGGCCTGGTCGGCCGCATGTTCCGCGAGTTCGCGCTGACATTGACCATCGCCGTGGTCACCTCGGCCGTGGTGTCGCTGACCCTGACCCCGATGATGTGCTCGCGGCTGTTGAAGCGGCACGGCGAGGAGATGTTGGTTCCGGGCCTTGCAACGATCAGCGGATGGATCGACCGCTCCGTTGAATTCTACCATCGCACGCTGCTTTGGGTGTTGCGGCACCAGCGGGCGACGCTGCTGGTGACGTTTGCGACCATCGCGGCCACGCTGGCGCTTTATGTCGTGGCGCCGAAAGGCTTCCTGCCGCTGCAGGATACGTCGTCCATCACCGCGGTGACCGAAGCCGGGCCCGACGTCTCGTTTGCCGAGATGCAGCGGCGCCAGACCGAGATTGCCAGCACCATCCAGTCGGACAGCGACGTCACGGGTGTGGTCTCGGTGATCGGCGCGGGATCGGTCAACCCGACCACCAATGTCGGCAGCATTGTCATCACGCTGAAGCAGCGCGACGAGCGCAAAGGCGGCGTGGTTGCCGTCATCGAGCGGCTGAAGCAGAAGGTCGCCTCCGTTCCCGGCATGACCGTCTATTTCCAGCCGGTACAGGACATCCAGATCAGCACCCGATCGAGCCGATCGCAATATCAGTACACGCTGACCGCGACCGATGCCAACGACGTCGTCACCTGGTCGAGCCGTCTGGTGCAGGAGCTGCGGCGCAACCCGCTGTTTCGCGACGTGTCGTCGGAGGGGCAGGAGGGCGGCTTGCGCGCGGCGCTTGATGTCGACCGCCAGCGTGCCGGCCAGCTCGGCGTCTCGCTGCAGTCCGTCAACGACACCCTCAATGATGCGTTCGCCCAGCGGCAGGTGTCGACGATCTATGGCCAGGCCAACCAGTATCGCGTCGTGCTGGAGGCGCTGCCGCAGGATCAGCGCGATCCGTCGGTGCTCTCCAAGCTCTATGTGCCGGGCGCGGCGGGGGCGCAGGTGCCGATCGCGGCGGTCGCCACGCTGAAACGGACCACGGCGCCGCTGGCGATCTCGCACCAGGCGCAGTTCCCCGCGGTGACGCTGAGCTTCAACCTCGCGCCCGGCGCTGCGCTGGGCGACGCGGTCGCTGCCGTCAGTGAAACCGAAGCCCGGATCGGCATGCCGAGCATCATCACCGGGCTTTACTCCGGCGACGCCGCCGAGTTTTCGCGTTCGCTCGCCGGGCAGCCCTGGCTGATCCTCGCTGCCCTTGTCACGATCTACATCGTGCTCGGCGTGCTGTACGAAAGCTATATCCACCCGATCACGATCCTGTCGACGCTGCCGTCGGCCGGCGTCGGCGCGATCCTGGCGCTGATGCTGTGCGGGCAGGACCTCTCGGTCATCGGATTGATCGGCATCATCCTGCTGATGGGCATCGTCAAGAAGAACGCCATCATGATGATCGACTTCGCGCTGGAGGCCGAGCGTCATCAGGGCATGTCGTCCTATGACGCGATCGTGCAGGCCTGTCTGCTGCGATTCCGGCCGATCATGATGACAACGCTGGCCGCACTGTTCGGCGCGCTGCCGCTGGCGATCGAAAGCGGCACCGGCTCGGAACTACGTTTTCCGCTTGGCATTTCGATCATCGGCGGATTGATCCTGAGCCAGATGCTGACACTCTATACGACGCCGGTGATCTATCTGGCGCTTGACCGCATCAACCGCCGGATCGAGAAGGCTGTCCCGCCCGCACCCGAACCGCCCGCGCCGCCGATCGCCGGAGCGACCGAAGGGGTGCAGTAATGTCGCTCTCCGAGCCGTTCATCCGCCGGCCGGTCGGGACCACGCTGCTGGCGATCGGGCTGTTCCTGGTCGGGGTGGTGGCCTATCAGAACCTGCCGGTGGCGAGCGTCCCCAACGTGGACTTCCCGATGATCCGGGTCTCGGCCAGCCGGCCGGGCGCGGATCCCTCGGTGATGGCGGCAACGGTGGCCGCGCCGCTGGAGCGGCGGTTGGGTGAAATCGCCGGGATCGACCAGATCACCTCGACCAGTTCGCTGGGCTCGACCAGCATCCAGCTTCAGTTTTCGATCGGACGCAACATCGACAAGGCGGCGCGCGATGTGCAGGCCGCCATCAACGCGTCCCTGGCGGATCTGCCGTCGGATCTGCCCTCGCTGCCGAATTTCCGCAAAGCCAATCCATCCGCCGCGCCCGTCTTCATTCTGGCGTTGACGTCCAAGACCATGTCGTCGAGCGCCGTCTACGATGTCGCCGATACGGTGATCGCCCAGCGGTTGGCACAGGTGCCGGGCGTCGGCGAGGTGACGGTCAGCGGCGCGGATCAGCCCGCGGTGCGGGTCCAGCTCAATCCGGTGCTGCTGGCGAATGCCGGCATCGCCACCGACGACGTTCGCACCGCCATCGTCAACGCCAACGCGCTGGGGCCGATCGGCACGTTCAACGGCGACCGGCAGAGCGAGACGCTGGGCCTCAATCCGCAGATGCGGACGGCGGCCGAGTTCAAGAACATCGTGATCAAGGCTTCGAACGGCAATTTCATCCGGCTGTCCGATGTCGCCAACATCGTGGACGCGACGCGCTCGAGCCGCTCGGTCGCCTGGTTCAACAAGCAGCCGGCAGTTCTGCTGCAGATCACCAAGCAGGGCGACGCCAATGTGCTCGACACGGTCGACCGGATCAAGGCGCTGCTGCCCGAGCTGAAGCAGTGGATTCCGGCGGGAGTCGAGATTTCGGTTCTCACCGACCGGACCGGAACCATCCGCGCCAGCGTCGAAGACATGGAGTGGACGCTGTTTGCGACCGCCGCGCTGGTCATGATGGTGGTGTTCGTGTTCCTGCGCCGGATGACGCCCACCATCGCTGCCGGCATTTCGGTGCCGCTGGCGCTTGCCGGCACCTGTGCCGGGATGTGGATGGCCGGGTTCTCGATCGACAATCTGTCCTTGATGGCGCTGGCGATCTCCGTCGGCTTCGTGGTCGATGACGCCATCGTCATGATCGAGAACATGTATCGCAACCTCGAGCACGGCATGCGGCCGTTCCAGGCAGCACTGGAGGGAGCGAAGCAGATCGGTTTTACGGTGTTGTCGATCAGCCTGTCGCTGATCGCCGCCTTCACGCCGTTGATCTTCATGGACGGCATCGTCGGCCGGCTGCTGCGGGAGTTCTCCCTGACGCTCGCTTTCGCCATCATCGTCTCGACCCTGGTGTCGCTGACCATCACCCCGATGATCTGCGCGCACTACATCAAGAGCACGATCTCGACCGACGCGACCTGGTTCGATCGCCTGGTCGAGGGCCTGTTGTCGAGGGTGGTGCGGTTCTACGAGCGCACGCTGCACGTGGTGCTGCGTTTTCCAATTCTCACCGTGCTGGTGTTCTTCGCGACCATCGGGCTGACGGTGATGCTGTATGCCAAGGTTCCGAAGGGGTATTTCCCGACCGACGACAGCGGTTTCATTTTCGGTTCGACCAGGGCTTCGCCGGATATCTCGTTCCAGTCGATGCTCAAGCTGCAGGAGCAGGTGGCCGACATCGTGATGGCGGATCCTGCGGTGCAGGGCATCGGGTCGATCCTGGGCGGCAGTGGCGGACCGGGCGGAGGCGGTTCCAATCGCGGCACCATTTTCATCAGCCTGAAGTCGGTCGAAGAGCGGGGCGACCTGTCGACGGCGATGGTGATCGATCGCCTTCGGCGTGAACTTGGCAAAATTCCCGGTATCCGGCTGTTCATGGTCGCGGCCCAGGATATCCGGGCCGGTGGTCGGCAGAGCGATTCCGACTTTCAATATACGCTGATCAGCACCGATCTCGATCTGCTACAGAAATGGGGGCCGATCATCGCCAAACGGATGGAAACCGTCGAAGGCATCACCGACATTTCCTCCGACAGCGACCCGGGTGGGTTGCAGCTCAATTTGTCGATCGACCGCGACACCGCGGCCAGTCTCGGCGTCAGCGTGCAGAGCATCGACAATGCGCTGAACAACGCGTTTTCGCAGCGGCAGATTTCGATCGTCTACACCCAGCGCAATCAGTACCAGGTGGTGCTGGAGACCGATCCGCAGTTCCAGGACGATCCGTCCGACCTCAATCGCATCTATGTCGCCGGCGCCAACAACGTCCAGGTGCCGCTTTCGGCGCTGGTGCACTACAGCCGCGGGCTGGCCCCGCTGGCGGTGCGCCACTCGGCCTCGTTCCCGTCAACCACGGTGTCGTTCAACCTGCTGCCCGATGTGCCGCTGGAGACAGCCACCGCCAACATCCAGCGCGCCGTCGGCGAACTGCACATGCCCGAGGGGATTCGCGGCAGCTTCGACGGCAATGCCGGGGACAGCCAGAAGACGGCTGGACGGCAGCCGCTGCTGATCCTCGGTGCGCTGATCGCGGTCTATATCGTGCTCGGCGTGCTCTACGAGAGCCTGGCCCATCCACTGACGATCATCTCGACGCTGCCGCCCGCCGGCCTCGGCGCGCTGCTGGCGCTGGTGGTGACCAACACCCAGCTCACCGTGATCGCTTTCATCGGCATCATCCTGCTGATCGGAATCGTCAAGAAGAACGGCATCATGATCGTCGACTTCGCGCTGGAAGGCGAACGCCATCGCGGACTGTCGTCGACCGACGCGATTTTCGAGGCCTGCATCGCGCGCTTTCGCCCGATCATCATGACCACGATGGCGGCGCTGCTGGCAGCCGTGCCGCTGGTGGTGGCGATCGGGCCGGGGACGGAGTTGCGCCGGCCACTCGGCATCACCATCATCGGCGGCCTGATCGTTTCGCAGATCCTGACGCTGTACACGACGCCGGTGATCTATCTCCTGATCGACCGGATGCGGCGGCGATCCGCCCCCGACGTCGCCGCAGTCGCGCCGGCCGAATAGGCCGTCAGGTTGCTGCCGGACGCCGTGCGGCGTATAGCGGGCTGATGTCAGACCAGCCGCAGACCGTTGCGACCGCAACGCCCGACGAAATCCCGGATTGCCCGCGATGCGGCAAGCCGATGCCCTTGTGTGTCTGCGACAGCGTGACGCCGGTGAAGAGCCGGATGTCGCTGGTGATCCTGCAGCACCCGCAGGAGCAGGACCGGCTGCTCGGAACGGCGCGGCTGACCGCGTTGCACTTCGAGAAAGCGGTGCTGAAAATCGGCCTGTCATGGCCCAGCCTGTCCAAGATCCTGGGGCGGACGGTCGATCCGGCGCGCTGGGCGGTGCTGTATCTCGGCTCCTCCAAGGTGGCCGATCTCGACACCGACCAGGATATCGTGGTGCTCGACCGCAAGGGCCAGCCCGAAGACCACCAGCGCGGCATCCTGCGGGAGATCGAGGGCGTGGTGCTGCTGGATGGCACCTGGAGCCAGGCCAAGGCTTTGTGGTGGCGTAATGCCTGGATGCTGAAGTGCCGGCGGGTGATTCTCGGGCCGTCGCGGCCATCGCTTTACGGCAAGCTGCGTCGCGAGCCCCGCCGTGACGGGCTCTCGACCATCGAAGCGGCCGGCATGCTGATCAGCCGTCTTGAGCAGCGCCCGGAAATCGAATCAGCGCTCCTGGCGAGCTTTCAATCGCTGCTGGCCAAATACCGCGAGGTCCAGACGACCTTGCCGGAGCTCGCACCCAAACCAAAGCCACGCCGTGATTGGCGGCGACGGCGCGGTTAGCCTGAAACAGGCCGCGAAATTCGTGTTGGAATGAAAACGGTTTGCTTTTCGGATTGGCGATAAGAACAGACCGAAGACGGGTTGCACAAGCGTTGGTGCCACTGTAACAAGTCGCCCTCTATGGGGCCACGTGGCGGAGTGGTTACGCAACGGTCTGCAAAACCGTGTACACCAGTTCAATTCTGGTCGTGGCCTCCATTAATCTGCRCRCGGGYGTSTGTTTCGRCAAATTCCCGCTATGCAATCAGCAGGGGCTTTGTTATACGCGCCCCATTGCCGGCTCAGCCCGGCATTGTTCCTCGGTAGCTCAGTGGTAGAGCAACCGGCTGTTAACCGGTTGGTCGCTGGTTCGAATCCGGCCCGAGGAGCCACCATTTTCTGAAATCTCAGATAATTCCGATGTTTGCCGGAATATCTTGAATCCGCTTGTTAAGTTGCAAGCGTTAAACGCGCGCATTTCGCGGTAAATCTGCAAGCGCCATTTAAGACCTTCATGAGACGGTTGGGCGGTTCAAACCTACCGTCCGGCGCCCATGTTTCATCAACGCAGATTCGCTCGTGTGAAGCCGTCCGGCCCGATGAGCCGGTCGGGCAAGATCATTGTCGATGCGCGGACCCCTGTCATTGACTGCCAGATTATCGACTACTCGGCAGGAGGCGCCTGCCTCGATGTCGCGAATCCGGCAGCGCTGCCGAAGCGATTCGATCTGCTCTATGGCGGCAACCGGAAGAAGTGCAGGCTGGTCTGGGCCGCCGGCCGGCGCGTGGGTGTGTCGTTCTAGAGTCGTGACGACCGCGGAACGCTCAGCCACCGACAAGGCCGCGAGAGTTTTACCAGCGCCACTGGCCGTCATCGGTCCAGCGTGACCGAAAGCCGAACAACTGGCTCCAGGCCGTGACGATCTGGTCGAAGCCGGTGACGTAGTTGCAGGCCGCGTCGCGCCGCCACCCGGACTGACCGGTCACTTCGCCGATCGTGCTTTCGCTTGCATAGGGGAGCAATTGCAGGGTTTGCGACGGATTCGCGATCGCGTCTCGGTTGGCGATCAGTTCACGCTCCAGCCGCCCGTAGATGACGCAGGACGTGCTGGCGTACGTGTGTCTCTCGCGATCTGCGACGACGCGGGCACCGTCCGGCGGCGGTTCCACCCGATAGATGAACATCAGGGCCAGCACGGCGATTGCGGCAAACAGCACGGTGATCGCGGCGGCGAGGCGCTCGTCGGCCTGTTTGATGGTGGCAATGCCAGACATCGTTCAATGCCTTGAAAAATGACGCGAACAACAACTGTGAAACAAAAGGGCCGGACTTGAAAATACTTAACTATATCAATGTTCATCGAGGTCGACGAGCCCGATTTGCGGGCGCCCGAACGGGGCAGGACCGCCGGGTGTGGGCATGTTGCGTTTTGCCGGCCGTTGTCTCAAAGATGGCGCAACCCGCGGTGCGGGCGGCACGAAAGCAAGTAGGGATGCTCTTTGATGACAAGCTTTTCCAGCGCGCGGCAGAAGATGGTCGATGGACAGGTTCGTCCCAGCGACGTCACGGATTTGCGCATCATCGACGCCATGCTGGCGGTTCCGCGTGAAGCGTTCGTGCCGGAGGGGCAGCAAGGTCTTGCCTATCTCGACCTCGATATCGACGTCAGCGCGGGCGGAGCGGTCAAACGGTATCTGATTAAGCCTGTCGTGATCGCGAAGATGCTGCAGGCCGCGGGCATCGCTGCAACCGACCGCGTGCTGGTGGTCGGCTGCGCATCGGGGTATTCCGCCGCCGTGGCCGCGAAGCTGGCCGTCCAGGTGGTGGCTACCGAAAGTGATGCGGCGCTGGCGGCGAAGGCCAAGGACGTTCTGGCCGGGCTCGGCGTGGCCAATGTGACCGTGGTCGCAGCCGCCGCGGCCGCCGGTGAACCATCGCAGGCCCCCTACGACGTCATTATCCTCGATGGCGCCACCCAGATCGCCCCGGAAAGCCTGTATGAGCAACTCACCATGGGGGGGCGCCTGGTCGGGGTTTTTGCCGCGGGGCAGCCGCCCCGGGTCGAGATCGTGACGCGATCCCCGCATGACTTTGGAAATCGTCCACTTTTCGATGCCTACGCCCCCATTCTGCCGGGCATGGAGCGGCCTGCGGCATTTATATTCTAAGAATCCGCCTTCAATTCCCATTTAAAATCAGAAGTGTGGCCCGGACGCCCCAGCGGCAAAGTTTCCGGTGAGTGTTTCCTCAAGGGGATTTCACCCCCTCGCACTCCCGCCTATGTTGTGTCGCGAAAGACTCGGGGACACGAGGGGATTTGTCTYKATCCAGCGCGACGCAGTTCTGGAGAGAGGCAACGGGCGTCGAAGATGGATGGAAGATCGGGAATGTTGCGTCTGAAAGTTCTCACGGGAGCTGCTGTTGCGGCTCTTATGGTTGGTTATGCGGCCGCGACCCCCGCGCTCGCCGATACGATCGAGGCCGCGCTGGTGCGCGCCTATCAAAACAATCCGCAATTGAATGCGCAGCGCGCCTCGGTGCGCGTGACTGACGAAAACGTGCCGCAAGCGCTGTCGGGTTATCGTCCCAAGGCCTCGATCACCGCGAGCGCCGGTTATCAAACTCTCAGCTCCCTGGCCACGTCCGGTGGGGTTACGGGTAAACTGGACGGAGACTCCGTGCCGCGCAGCATTGGCGCCACGGTGACCCAAACCCTCTACAATGGTCAGCAGACCGCGAACCGGGTTCGTTCGGCGGAAAGCAATGTCTCGGCGGCACGCGAAGGTTTGCGCGTACTGGAGCAGACGGTTCTGCTGTCGGCTGCGACAATCTACATGGACTACCTGCGCGATTCCGCGATCGTGGAAGTTCAGCGCAGCAATACGCGCGTGCTGGAGCAGACGCTGAAGCAGACGCAGGATCGCTTCAACGTCGGCGAAGTGACGCGAACCGACGTGGCGCAGTCCGAAGCGCAGCTCGCCGCCGGACGGACGCAGCAACTGGCCGCAGAGTCGACCCTCGTCACCACCAAGGCGAACTTCCGTCAGATCATCGGTAACGATCCGGAGAATCTGGCGGCGGCCTCACCGGTCGACCGATTTTTGCCGAGCTCGCTGGTGCGAGCGATCGATCAGGGTTTGATCGAGAATCCGAACGTCACCGCGGCGATGTACGGCATCGACGTCAGCTTCCTCAACGTGAAGGTCAACGAAGGCGCCTTGTTCCCGACCCTGACATTCCAGGGCTCGGTGCAGCAGGCGTATGAGGCCTCGCTGGTGCAGCCGCGTGCATTCACTGCTTCGGCCGTCGGCCAGTTGACCATCCCGGTCTATCAGGGCGGGGCGGAATACTCGCTGATCCGGCAATCGAAGGAAACGCTGGCGCAGCAGCGGCTGAATCTCGATCAGGTGCGTAACCAGGCGCGCGCGACCGTCGCGCAGGCTTGGGGACAGTTGCAGGCCACCAAGTCGCAGGTGGTCTCCGCACAATCGCAGGTGACGGCGTCGGAGGTCGCGCTCAACGGTGTTCGTGAAGAGGCGAGGGTCGGTCAGCGCACCACGCTCGACGTGTTGAACGCGCAGCAGGCGCTGGTGACCGCGCGCAATTCGCTGGTGACGGCGCAGCACGATCGCGTCGTCGCGTCGTACAGCGTGCTCAGTGCCGTCGGTCGCTTGTCGCCGCAGGTGCTCAGGCTGAACACCAGCGTCTATGATCCGAGCGTGCACTATCAACAGGTGCGTGACAGCTGGATCGGTGTTCGGACGCCGGACGGCCGCTGAGCGCGGTCGTCGTTCCAAGTCTAGTCTTTTCAGGCCCTGTCGTTTTAGGTCCTATCGTTCCAAGCTTGCGAACGCTGTGATGAAGGGGCTGCATGGACAGCCCTTTGCTTGCATTCAATTGTTAGCCTGACATACCTTTCACAAGGGATACGAAGCGATTCGTGCCGCGTTCGGCGCGCGGACCTCGCGACGCAAAAGATTGTTCCGCCGGGGTGAACGCCAAAAGGGCGCGGTGATGTGGGGTCGGCGATGACGCAACCGGCAAAGGCGCAAGAGCCCTCGATGGAGGAAATTCTGGCGTCGATCAGGCGTATCATCGCTGACGACGAGACCAAGCCCGCCGGCACCCAGGCTGCGGCTGCGCCGAAAGTTGAACCGCCGCCCGCACCGCCGAAAGCCTCGACACCGGTACGCACTCCACCGCGCGTTCCGCCCGCTGAGGTCGCAGCAGCACCCAAACCGGTCGCCGCGCCGCCACCTCCGGCTGCCAAGAACAGCCAGGAGGACATCGATGCGATGCTGGCCGGTCTTGATGCCGATACGTCCGAAGCCGAGATCCGCGCGCAGGAACCGCCCAGCGACGTCTTCGAGCTGACGGAACAAATGGCCATCTCGGAGGAACCTCCGGTTTCGCATCAGCCGCTATCCCATCAGCAGACTGCATCGTTCCGGCAGGTCGATCCGCAGGATGATCTTGAATTTTCGGAGCCGCGACCCGTGGCGAGAAATTACCAGACGCCAACCATGGACCCGCCATCGTTTGCGGCCGACGAGCCGCCGGCCCGCACGCTGATGTCATCATCGACGATGGCGTCGGTGGAGTCGGCCTTCAATACGCTGGCAAACACCGTACTCAGCAACAACGCCCGCACGCTGGAAGACCTGGTCAAGGAAATGCTGCGGCCGATGCTGAAGTCCTGGCTCGACGACAATCTGCCAAACATGGTGGAGCGGATTGTCCGGGCCGAGATCGAGCGTGTCTCGCGCGGCCGCTGATTGGCCGTTTCCCGCCCGAAAAAGCCTCGATTTACAAGGCCGGCCTGATTTGCAGCGTTGACTTACGCCGCACGGGCGGGTTTCTAGTATTCTGAATCCGGAGTTCGCTGCATCGCGCAGCATCTTCTATCCTGTTGTTTTGGCTTGGTCTTTCGAAGGGGAAATTGCGCATTTCGTGCGCTCCAGCCCGGACCAGCCATCCCAGACACCCATGATTGTGTTGCCATGATTGAGAAGACGTATCAGCCCGCAGACATCGAAAACCGTATCGCCCGGGCCTGGGAGGATGCTGGTGCGTTCAAGGCCGGCCGCCCGGAGCGGGCCGCCGCGGAGCCCTTCACCATCGTGATCCCGCCGCCCAACGTCACCGGCTCGCTGCACATGGGACACGCGCTCAACAACACCTTGCAGGACGTGCTGTGCCGGTTCGAGCGGATGCGCGGCCGCGATGTTTTGTGGCAGCCCGGCACCGATCACGCCGGCATTGCAACGCAGATGGTGGTTGAGCGCCAGTTGATGGAGCGGCAGGAACCGGGCCGTCGGGCCATGGGCCGCGCCAAATTCCTCGAACGCGTGTGGCAGTGGAAGGCGGAATCCGGCGGCACCATCATCAACCAGTTGAAGCGGCTCGGCGCATCCTGCGACTGGTCGCGCGAGCGCTTCACCATGGACGAGGGGCTCTCCCGCGCCGTGGTCAAGGTGTTCGTCGAGCTCTACAATCAGGGCCTGATCTACAAGGACAAGCGGCTGGTCAACTGGGACCCGAAGCTGCTGACCGCGATTTCGGATATCGAAGTCCAGCAGATCGAGGTGAAGGGGCATCTCTGGTATCTGCGCTACCCGCTGGAAGGCAAGTCGTTCAATCCCGAGGATCCGTCCAGCTTCATTGTGGTGGCGACGACACGGCCGGAGACGATGCTGGGCGATACCGCGGTCGCGGTACATCCGGATGACGAACGCTATCGGCATCTGGTCGGCCAACACGTGATCCTGCCGCTGGTCGGCCGGCGCATTCCGATCGTGGCCGACGAATACTCCGATCCCGAAAAGGGCAGCGGCGCGGTGAAGATCACGCCGGCGCACGACTTCAACGATTTCGAGGTCGGCCGGCGGCACAACCTGCCGCAGATCAACGTGCTCGATCCGGAAGGCGCGATGGCGCTGACCGGCAACGAGGATTATCTGCGCGGACTGCCCGAAGGTGCTGGCGATTTCGCGGCGGAACTGCACGGCGTCGATCGCTTCGCTGCGCGCAAGACCATCGTTGCGCGGCTGGAAGACTTCGGCTTCCTGGAGAAGATCGAACCGAACACGCACATGGTGCCGCACGGCGACCGCTCGGGTGTGGTGATCGAACCCTTCCTGACCGATCAGTGGTATGTCGACTCGAAGACTCTGGCGCAGCCCGCCCTGGAGGCTGTGCGCTCGGGCGCGACGACCTTCGTCCCGAAGACCTGGGAAAAGACCTATTACGAGTGGATGGAGAACATCCAGCCCTGGTGCATCTCGCGACAGCTCTGGTGGGGACACCAGATTCCGGCATGGTATGGSCCGGACGGCAAGGTGTTCGTYGCCGAGACCGAAGAGGAAGCCGTCGGCAAGGCGCTYGGCTACTAYGCCGARCAGGAGGTCATCACGCCCGAACAGGGCCATGACATGGCGCTCGATCCYGCCTTGCGTGAAGGCTTCATCACCCGCGACGAGGATGTGCTCGACACCTGGTTCTCGTCMGCGCTGTGGCCGTTCTCGACGCTGGGCTGGCCGGACGACAGCAAGGATGTCGARCGCTACTATCCGACCAGCGTGCTGGTGACCGGCTTCGACATCATCTTCTTCTGGGTCGCGCGAATGATGATGATGGGCCTGCACTTCATGAAGGAGGTGCCGTTTCCGACGATCTACATGCACGCGCTCGTCCGCGACGAGAAGGGCGCCAAGATGTCGAAGTCGAAAGGCAACGTCATCGATCCGCTGCACCTGATCGATGACTATGGCGCCGACGCGCTGCGCTTTACGCTCGCGGCGATGGCGGCGCAGGGCCGCGACATCAAGCTGTCGACCCAGCGGGTCGAGGGCTACCGCAATTTTGCAACCAAGCTCTGGAACGCCTCGCGCTTCGCCGAAATGAACGAATGCGCATTGCCTTCGGGGTTCGATCCGTCGACGGCAAAGGAGACGCTCAATCGCTGGATCGCTCATGAAACCGCAAACGCCGCGCGTGAGGTGACCGACGCGATTCGCGCCTATCGTTTCAACGATGCCGCCGGCGCGATCTATCGTTTCGTCTGGAATGTATATTGCGACTGGTATCTCGAACTTGCGAAGCCGGTGTTGACCGGGCCCGATGGCGAGGCGAAGGCCGAGACCCGGGCCATGGTGACCTGGGCGCGCGACGAGATCCTGAAGCTGCTGCATCCATTCATGCCGTTCATCACCGAGGAGCTGTGGGCCGTCACCGGCACACGCGCGGGTTTGCTGGCGCTGACCGAATGGCCGCTCAAGCGGGATGAAACCGAAGCCGCGCTGCTGGCCGCCACGGCCAGCGGTTTTCCGGAGACGGCTCCATTGTTGCCGGCGACGGTGCCCGGCGATTCCATGGATCACCTGCGTGACGATGCCGCTGAAGCTGAAATCGGCTGGGTGGTCGATCTCATCACCGCGATCCGCTCGGTGCGCGCCGAGATGAACATTGCTCCCGCCACATTGACGCCGCTGCTGCTCGTAAACGCCTCCGCCGAGGCCAGGGGACGCGCGGAGCGCTGGGACGGCGTGATCAAGCGGTTGGCACGCCTGGCGGAGATTTCTTTCGCGGATCAGGTGCCGCAAGGGGCCGTGCAGCTCCTGGTGCGTGGCGAAGTGGCCGCGTTGCCTCTGAAGGGCGTGATCGATCTCGCCGCGGAGAAAGTCCGGCTGGACAAGGAAATGGCCAAAGTCGAGGCCGACATCAAGCGCGTGGACGCCAAGCTCGGCAATGCCGATTTCATGGCGCGTGCGCCGGAAGAGGTGGTCGACGAGCAGCGCGAGAAGCGCGACGAGGCGGAGGCCCGCAAGGCCAAGATTCTCGAAGCGCTCGAGCGCCTGAAGGGCGCAAGCTGAGCCATGCTCGATCACGTATCGTGGACCGTCTCGGACATTGCGACCGCTGAGCCGTTCTACGATGCGATCATGGCGGCGCTGGGCGTCGTCAAGGTCGGGCGCCGCGACGACTGGCTGGGCTATGGCGAACGGGCGCGGCCGGATCATCCGGAGCATGTCTACATCTCGATCCGCGGCGGTGGCCCAGTCGAGGATTGTTTCGGGCGCCACTGGTGTTTCAAGGCGGCGACGCGGGCGCAAGTCGATGCGTTCTGGCACGACGGCCTCGCGGCAGGAGGCCGCGACGATGGGGCCCCGGGGCTGCGTGCCTATCACCCGGCCTACTATGCGGCCTTCGTGCGCGACCCTGACGGCAACCGGCTCGAAGCCGTTTGCCATGTGCCGCCAGCCGCATAAGACGACGAGTTCAGCCGTCCTTGAACGGTTTGCTCAGGAAGCGTGATCCCTTGACGCCGTAGCGCCAGGGCAGGTCGACTGCCTTGGTGATGCCGATGCGAAGGCCGGTCACAATCTCCGGTTTTCCGGTGCGCGCATGCAAGGCAATCGGCGCCTGGTCGAGGGGGAGGCCGTTATGCCGGTCTGAAATCGCCAGGGCTTCGCACAGTTTGCCGGGGCCTGAGCAGAGGGATTTCTCATCATGCAACCCGCGCCGCCGGCGCATCGCCGCGATGCCGTGGGTTGGCTCGAGCGCCCGGATCAGCACGGCGCTGGCGGAGCCGGCTTTCTCACAGACAAAATTGATGCACCAGTGGATGCCATAGGAGCGGTAGACGTAGGCGAACCCGGGCGGGCCGAACATCACCGCGGTCCGCGGGGTCGGCCCATTGTAGGAATGCGCGGCCGGCTCGCTCTGGTGATAGGCCTCGACCTCGACAATCAGCCCGCCGACCCCGTCGACCAGCAACGTGGTCCCGATCAGGTCGGGCGCGATCTCATGGACGCTGCGGGCGAAAAAGCCGCGTTTCAGCGGGCGCCCCAGTGTCGGAACCGATGGGTTTTGAGGCATTTCAGAGCAAATGAGGAGGGCCGGGGTGGACTGTGGGGCGATTATGCTAAGGTGGACTCGCACAATAGCATGGCACGGGCCGGTTGCGACAAATCACTGGAGAGACTAGGTAAAGCTCTCGCAAAACAGGTCTTCGATGGTTGTTCTGATCGATACGGTTTCCGACAAGCAGATCCGTCCGCGGCATCCCGAAAAGGTCAACCGGCCGGACGCGCAGTCGCCGCCCAAGCCGGACTGGATCCGGGTACGGGCGCCGAATACGCGCGGCTACGCGGACACCCGCAAGATCGTCAAGGAAAACGGTCTGGTGACGGTTTGCGAAGAAGCCGGCTGCCCCAACATCGGTGAGTGCTGGGACAAGAAGCACGCCACCTTCATGATCATGGGTGACACGTGCACCCGCGCTTGCGCTTTCTGCAACGTCAAGACCGGAATGCCCGGCAACCTCGATGCGCTGGAGCCCGAGCACGTGGCCGAAGCGGTGCGCAAGCTCGGCCTCGCGCATGTGGTGATCACCTCGGTCGACCGCGACGATCTCGCCGATGGCGGTGCGGAGCACTTCGCCCGCACCATTCGGGCCATCCGTGCGCAGTGCCCGTCCACGACCATCGAAATCCTGACGCCGGACTTTCTGCGCAAGGAAGGCGCTTTGCAGGTGGTGGTCGCGGCCAGACCCGATGTCTTCAATCACAATCTCGAAACCGTGCCGTCCGGCTACCTCACGGTGCGGCCGGGTGCGCGCTACTTCCATTCGATCCGGCTGTTGCAGCAGGTCAAGGAAATGGATCCCACGATCTTCACCAAGTCCGGCATCATGGTCGGGCTGGGCGAACAGCGGCACGAGGTGCTGCAGGTGATGGACGACCTGCGCTCCGCCGACGTCGACTTTCTGACCATCGGCCAGTACCTGCAGCCGACGCGAAAGCATCACGCGGTGATGCGTTATGTATCGCCGGACGAATTCAGCGGTTACGAGAAGGTTGCCTATACCAAGGGCTTCCTGATGGTGTCGGCGAGTCCGCTGACCCGCTCATCGCATCATGCCGGCGAGGATTTTGCCAGACTGAAGGCGGCGCGCGACGCGCGCGTTGCGACGTAAAACGTCGGACCGGAAGCATGCGGCGTGTCCTGGTGTTGGGGTCCTCGGGATCCGGAAAATCGACGTTTGCGCGGCGGCTGTCCGCGGCGACGCGGATTCCCATGGTCTCGCTCGATGCGCTGTACTGGCAACCTGGCTGGCGACCGGCGGATCCGTTCTCGTTTGAACGCCGCGTGACGGACGCCGCCAATGAGCCGACGTGGATCATGGACGGCAACTATCTCAATCAGGGTGCGGGCGCGTTGCGCCGTGCGCTGGCGGATACGATCATCTGGTTCGATCTGCCGCGATGGGTCTGCATGACCGGGATCTTTCTCCGGATTGTCAGGACTTACGGCGAGGTGCGGCCAGAGATGGCAGCGGGCTGCCCGGAAAAGCTCGACCCCGAGTTCATCCGGTACGTCTGGGCCTATCGCCGGCAGCAACGCCCCAAACAGCTGGAATTTTTCAAGGGCCTGCGGCCGGACCAGACGTTCATTCGGTTCGCACGCCGCCGCGAGGCCGACCACTATCTTGCAAGCCAGGCCCCAAGCCTGGCCGCAGCCGGAGTGTAGGGTGCCGCAATTCACCAACAAACGCCGCGTCCAGCACACCGCGGGCCAGATGTTCGATCTGGTGTCCGATGTCGAGCGTTATCCGGAGTTCGTGCCGCTGTGCGAAGCGCTGAAGGTGCGCACCCGTACGGCGAAAGACGACGGCACCGAGGTCATCGTCGCCGACATGACGGTCTCGTTCAAGCTGGTGCGTGAACGGTTCACCAGCCGGGTCACGCTGGATCGTCCCAATCTCAAGATTCTGGTCGAATATCTGCAGGGCCCGTTCAGTCGCCTCGAGAACCGCTGGACCTTCGAGCCGAGTGGAGAAGCCGCCTGCAATGTCGGCTTCTTCATCGCCTATGAGTTCAAGAGCCGGATGCTGGCATTGCTCATGGGCGCGATGTTCGACGCCGCGTTCCAGCGCTTTGCCGCGGCTTTCGAGCGGCGCGCGGACGAGATCTATGGGCGGCAGCGCGCGGGCGCTTGATCTTGCTGGTTGGCCCGCGGGCCAGTTCCGTCAGCAGCCGCAGCGCCTCGATCACGGACAATTTCCGAACCACGCTGCGTCCGACAGCACCGAAACGCTTTTCGCGCGACACGATGCGACCGTCGCGCGCCGCCACGGCGAAATGCACCAGACCGACGGGCTTTCCCGGCGTCGCGCCGCCGGGGCCGGCGATTCCGGTGATGGAGACGGCGAGATCGACGTCGGCGGTTTCCAGCGCGCCGACCGCCATCGCAATCGCAGTTTCCTTGCTGACGGCCCCAAAGGTCTCCAGCGTCGAAGCCTTGACTCCGAGCATGATGCGTTTGGCGTCGTTGGAATAGGTGATGAAGCCGCGGTCCACCACGTCGGATGAGCCGGGAATCTCGGTCAACGCGCCGGCGACCAGGCCACCGGTGCAGGATTCCGCCGTCGCGACCGTCAGCTTTCGCATCCGGCACAGATCGAGCAGTGAACGGGAGAGGGCGCGGGGATCGCTGCTGGTCATCTCATGCGCTCCGGCTCCCGCGTTTCATCGTTGGCTGCTCGGTCCTGCCTAACCCAAATTACTCGGTCCAGGGCAGGCGCACGGTGGCGCTCGCGGTCGCCGCGATGCCTTCCTGACGCCCGGTGAAGCCGAGCCTTTCGCTGGTCGTCGCCTTCACGGCAACCCGCGACAGCGGCAGCCCGGTGATCTCGGCAATGCGCACGCGCATGGCGTCGCGCAACGGCCCGATCTTGGGGCTTTCGCAGATCATCGTCACTTCAAGGTGCGCCACGCGGCCGCCGCGGGCGGCGACGCGTTCCATCGCATAAATCAGGAATTTGTCGGATGCGGCGCCCTTCCACTGCGGATCGCTCGGCGGAAAGTGCGATCCGATGTCGCCGTCGGCCAATGCGCCGAGAATGGCATCGACCAGCGCGTGCAACCCGACGTCGCCGTCGGAATGGGCCAGGAAGCCGCGGTTGTAAGGCACCTTGACGCCGCACAGCATCACATGATCGCCGTCGCCGAAGGCGTGGACGTCGTAGCCGGTGCCGGTGCGGATGTCACCGAGCGCCGCGCCGAGACGGGCTTCCTCGCGCGCGAAATCTTCCGGTGTGGTGAGTTTCATGTTCGCAGCATCGCCTTCAAAGGTCGCGACCGTCAATCCCGCCCATTCGGCGAGTGCGGCATCATCGGTGAAATCGTCGCGTCCCTCGCGCTCAGCACGACGGTGAGCGTCGAGAATCACATCGAAACGAAACGCCTGCGGGGTCTGCGCGATGCGCAGCCGCGCACGATCAGGCGTCGCATCGACGTCGCCTGAATCATTGACCTGCTTGATCGTGTCGGTGACGGCGACAACAGGGATCGCAGCGCCGGTCTTGCCGGCGGCATCGATGGCGCGCGCGATCACGGCCTCGGTGACGAAGGCGCGTGCCGCATCGTGAATCAGCACGATCTCCGGCGGGTCGGCGGCGAGTGCCTCGAGCCCCGCGCACACCGATGCCTGGCGGGTGGCTCCGCCGCTCACGGCCGGACGATAGTGCAGGCCCTGCAAGGCCTGATCGAAGATCTCGGCGTCGTCCGGATTGCGCACCGGCTGGACCGCCCAGATGCCGGGATGGCGGCAGAAGGGCTCGGTTGCCCGGGCGATCACGGTCCGGCCGGCGATGGAGCGGTATTGTTTCGGTCCGCCGGCACCGGCCCGCAGGCCGCGGCCCGCGGCGACGATGATGGCAGCGGCTTTCGGTCGATTCGCCATGAAATTTCTGTCTTTAACGCGTGTTATTGGGACGGGGACCGCCGTGCAAAGGCGGTTTTCGGCCCTGCCCATAGCATGCCGGCGGGAAAAACAGCACGATTCAGTGGCAGTAATCCCGAATCCAGCGAAATTTCAGGACCCCCATGCAAATGGGTAAAACCCTCGCATTTTGCTGCGCTGCACTTGCAAAGTGAACAAAAAACTGGCTAAAGTGTAGGCAGGTCGCGGCCATGCCCAAAAAATACGCGACCTAACGGACCGCAATGCCGCGGCCAGTTGATGAAAATGAGAAGAGCTTTGTCAGGGCCATCAGTCACGGGTCTCGCACCATTGCAGTCTGCACCTCTCGCCGTTGGTGATATCGGCATTGCCAATCGGGTGCTGCTTGCGCCGATGTCCGGGATCACCGATGCACCGTTCCGCCGCATGGCCGCGGAGCTCGGCGCGGGGCTGGTTGTCTCCGAAATGACTGCGAGCGAGGACCTCGCTCAGGGGCTGCGCCGATCGCAGCTGCGCTGCGAGGCGGCCGGTATCGGTCCCCACGTCGTACAACTCGCCGGCTGTGAGGCGCGCTGGATGTCGGAAGGCGCCAAGATCGCGGCTGACGGTGGCGCCGACATCATCGACATCAATATGGGCTGTCCCGCACGTCATGTGACCGGCGGGCAGTCCGGCTCGGCGCTGATGCGCGATCTCGATCACGCGCTGACCCTCATCGAAGCCACCGTCGCGGCCGTGGATATTCCCGTCACGCTGAAGATGCGGTTGGGCTGGGACGATCGCTCGCTCAATGCGCCGGACCTGGCGCGCCGCGCGCAGGCCGCCGGCGTGCAGATGATCACCGTTCACGGCCGCACCCGCTGCCAGTTCTACAAGGGCGACGCCGACTGGCAGGCGGTCCGCGCGGTGCGCGACGCCACCAGTCTGCCGCTGGTGGTCAACGGCGATATCACCTCGTTTACGCGCGCGGTCGACGCCCTGAAACAATCCGGCGCCGACGCGGTGATGATCGGACGTGGCGCGCAGGGGCAGCCATGGCTGCCCGGCCAGATCGGGCGCCGGCTGCAGTCCGGGATCGCTGAACTGGCGCCGAAACTCGGCGTCCAGCTCAGCTACATCAGCCGGCTCTACGATGAATTGCTCACGCACTATGGTTTGCGGGTTGGGCTTCGCCATGCACGCAAGCACCTCGGGTGGGCGCTTGATGTCGCCGCGCAAACCAGCGCGGTGCCGATCGACGCGCTGAAGCACTGGCGCGGCGTGATCCTGACCGCGGAGGAGCCGGCAGTCGTGCAGCAGTCGCTGCAAGCCGCATTCGATGATTTCGCCTGGAGGTCCGCCGCATGAGTCTGGCCGCCGAAAACCGACCGCAGCGCCCACCGGACAGCGACGCCATTCTCAATGCGCTCCCGAATCCGGTGATGCTGATCGCGCCTGACGGAAAGATCGTTGATGCGAATATCGCCGCGGAAGCGTTCTTCGAAACGTCGATCCAGTTGCTGCAGCGCCAGTCGCTGAAGGAATTGGTCCCGTTCGGAAGTCCGCTGCTGGCGCTGATCGATCAGGTTCGCCAAAGCAACTCGCCAGTGAACGAGTACAAGGTCGATCTCGGGACACCGCGGATGGGCGGCGACCGGCAGGTCGACCTGCATGTCGCCCCGCTCAACGAGCGGCCCGGCCATATTGTGGTGATGCTGCAGGAGCGCAGCATCGCCGACAAGATGGATCGGCAGCTCACCCATCGCAGCGCCGCGCGCTCGGTGATCGCGTTGGCGGCGATGCTCGCGCACGAGATCAAGAATCCGCTGTCGGGCATCCGCGGCGCCGCGCAGTTGCTGGAGCAGGCGGCGTCTCCCGAGGACCGCACGCTGACCCGGTTGATCTGCGACGAGGCTGACCGGATCGTCACCCTGGTGGACCGCATGGAGGTGTTCGGCGACGAACGTCCGGTGACCCGCGGTCCGGTCAACATTCATTCGGTGCTCGATCACGTCAAGCGGCTGGCACAGTCCGGCTTTGCGCGCGAGATCAAGTTTGTCGAGGACTACGATCCGTCGCTGCCGCCGGTGCTGGCGAACCAGGATCAGCTGATCCAGGTGTTTCTCAATCTGGTGAAGAACGCCGCTGAGGCTGTCATGGACATGGGCAACGATGCCGAAATCCAGTTGACGACGGCGTTTCGCCCCGGTGTCCGGCTATCGATCCCCGGCAAGAAATCGCGCGTGTCGCTGCCGCTCGAATTCTGCGTCAAGGACAATGGTCCGGGTGTGCCCGAAGACCTGATGCCGAATCTGTTCGATCCGTTCGTCACTACCAAGCCCACCGGAAGCGGACTGGGGCTTGCCCTGGTCGCCAAGATCGTCGGCGACCATGGCGGCATCATCGAGTGTGAATCAGTGCCACGGAAAACCACCTTCCGCGTGCTGCTGCCGATGTTCAATGAAACCAAGAACAACCATCACAATAGCAATCGCGACGACGAACCGGGAGCGTCGTCGCATGCCTCACCACGTGCGAAATGAGCACCAAGTTCAAGATGAGGAATTGAGATGCCCGTAGGTAGCATTCTGGTCGCCGACGACGATACCGCAATCCGCACGGTATTGAATCAGGCGCTGTCACGCGCCGGATACGAGGTGCGCCTGACTGGCAATGCCGCGACGCTGTGGCGCTGGGTCAGCCAGGGCGAGGGCGACCTTGTCATTACCGACGTGGTGATGCCCGACGAAAATGCTTTCGATCTGCTGCCGCGGATCAAGAAGATGCGGCCCAATCTGCCGGTCATCGTGATGAGCGCCCAGAACACCTTCATGACCGCGATCCGTGCATCGGAGCGGGGCGCCTACGAATACCTGCCGAAGCCGTTCGACTTGAAGGAGCTGATCGCCATCGTCGGGCGGGCGCTGGCCGAGCCGAAGGAACGCGCAGCGCATCATCCCGACGAAAACGAGTTCGATTCGATTCCGCTGGTCGGCCGCTCGCCGGCGATGCAGGAGATCTACCGGGTGCTGGCGCGCCTGATGCAGACCGACCTCACGGTGATGATTTCCGGCGAGTCCGGCACCGGCAAGGAACTGGTGGCGCGCGCGCTGCACGACTACGGCAAACGGCGCAACGGCCCGTTCGTCGCCGTGAACATGGCGGCGATCCCGCGCGATCTCATCGAATCCGAACTGTTCGGCCACGAGCGCGGCGCCTTCACCGGCGCCAACACCCGCGCCACCGGCCGCTTCGAGCAGGCCGAAGGCGGCACGCTGTTTCTCGACGAAATCGGCGACATGCCGATGGAGGCCCAGACCCGGCTGCTGCGGGTGCTGCAGCAGGGCGAGTACACCACGGTCGGCGGCCGGACCCCGATCAAGACCGACGTCCGCATTGTGGCCGCCAGCAACAAGGATCTGCGGATCCTGATCCAGCAGGGCCTGTTCCGCGAGGATCTGTTCTTCCGGCTCAATGTCGTGCCGCTGCGGCTGCCGCCGTTGCGCGAACGCATCGAGGATCTGCCCGACCTGATCCGGCACTTTTTTGCATTGGCCGAGAAGGACGGGCTGCCGCCGAAAAAGCTCGATGCGCAGGCGCTGGAGCGCATGAAGCAGCATCGCTGGCCAGGCAATGTGCGCGAACTGGAAAACCTGGCCCGGCGGCTGGCGGCTCTTTACCCGCAAGATGTGATTACCGGTTCGGTCATTGAGGGCGAGCTGGCGCCGCCTGCGGTCGCATCCGGAAACGGGGCGCCCCAGGGCGTGGAGAATCTGGGGGGCGCTGTCGAAATGTACCTGGCGTCCCACTTCGCGGGCTTCCCCAACGGCATGCCGCCTCCGGGGCTCTACCACCGGATTCTCCGGGAAATCGAGGTCCCGCTGCTGACCGCGGCCCTGGCGGTTACCCGCGGCAACCAGATCAGGGCGGCCGATCTGCTGGGGCTGAACCGCAACACGCTTCGGAAGAAGATCAGGGATCTGGACATTCAGGTGTACCGGACCGGGAGTTAAGCGAGGCCTCGCGCTCCATTAGGGTGGGGACAATCCCCCGAACGGCCCCTCCGGCGCTCTGCCCGGAGGTTTCCGGGGCTGTACATGCCGTGGAAATGTCGTAATTGAGCAACATTGTTGTATCGTTGCATCAGTTGATTGCGGCCGCTGCTCGGATTGACCCCTTAGCCAAACGTATTGTTGGCCACACACACCCTAGAAATGACCAGCGCAGAGACGTCGGCCCCAACGTTTGATCCGTCGTTCACAGAACCGCGTGGCTGGTCGCTGCGCCGGCTGCTGGTGCCGTTGGCGGTGGGCATTGCGCTGCTCTCGGCCTGCCTGACCTTCGTTATCCTGACCGAGCTGACGCCGATCCGGGCCACCGACAAGGTCGTGAAGACCTTCCTGGCGATCAATGCCGGCACCGTCCTGATGCTGGTCGCGATCATTGTCCGCGAAATCTGGAAGGTGGTGCAGGCGCGCAGGCGGGGACGGGCGGCTGCCCGGCTGCATGTCCAGATCGTCGCGTTGTTCACCTTTGTCGCAGTGCTGCCGGCGGTGCTGGTGTCGATTGTCGCCAATGTGACCCTCGATCGCGGTCTCGACCGGCTGTTCTCGGTCCGGGTCAGGTCGGTGATCGAGAACTCCCAGATCATCGCCCGTGCCTATGTGGAAGAGCAGGGGCCGCTGATCCGTGGCGATATCATGGGAATGGCCAGTGACATCTCGCGCTGGCGTCCCCTGTACGACCAGGATCGCGCGTCGTTCCTCGACCTGCTGACCTCGGATGCCGCCGCGCGCAACCTTCCGGGAGCGATGCTGATCGACAAGAACGCCAAAGTCCTCGAATCGGCAAAGACCGGAATTCAGCAGAATTTTGCGACACCGCCGGCCGAGTTTCTCAACAATGTCGGCGACGACGAGCCCACCATCGCGGTCATCACCGAGGGGAACTATGTCGCGGCCGTGATCCGGCTGCGCGCCTTTACCGATACGTTCCTTTATGTCGCCCGCCTGCTCGATCCCCGGGTTGTGGCGCTGGTGCAGGAAACCCAGGAAGGCGCCGCTGTGTACTCCAGCCTGGAGGCCCGCCGGCTCGGCATTCAGGTGGCGTTTGCGCTGATGTTCACCGTCATCGCGCTGACCGTGCTGATGTCCGCGGTGCTGATCGGGTTGAATTTCGCGAACTGGCTGGTGACCCCCATCCGCCGCCTGATGGGCGCCGCCAATCTGGTTTCAACCGGAGATCTGCACGTCCAGGTACCCGTGGTGAAATCCGAGGGCGACCTCGCCCATCTCGGCGAGACCTTCAACAAGATGACCCAAGAGCTCCGCACCCAGCGCGATGAACTGGTCAACGCCAGCGAGGTGATCGACAGCCGCCGCCGCTTCATCGAGGCGGTGCTGTCGTCTGCGAGCGCGGGCATCATGGGGGTCGACGCATCGGGCAATATCGGCATTCTGAACCGCTCGGCCGAAAAGCTGGTTGGCCATTCTGAATCCGAGACCCTCGGCCATCCGCTGACGGACATCATTCCCGAACTGAACGAGTTGATGGCGAACGCCCGCGAGGGCGCCCAGCGACTGGTGCAGGGACAGATCACCATCAGCCGGGACAACCGCGAACGTAATCTGTCGGTGCGCATCAGCGCCGAGCAGAACAGTCAGTCGCGCGACAGCTACATCATCACGCTGGACGACATCACCGACCTGGTGGCAGCGCAGCGCACCTCGGCCTGGGGCGATGTCGCGCGCCGCATCGCCCACGAGATCAAGAATCCGCTGACCCCGATCCAGCTCTCGGCGGAGCGCATCCGCCGCAAATTCGGCAAGGTCATAGTCGAGGACAAGACCATCTTCGAGCAATGCACCGACACCATCGTCAGGCAGGTCGACGATATCCGTCGGATGGTCGATGAATTCTCGCGGTTCGCCCGTATGCCGAAGCCGGTGATGGAGGGCGAGGACGTCGCGGATACCGTGCGCCAGGTGGTGTTCCTGATGCGGGTGGGGCATCCCGACATCGACATCGAGGCCGACATCAAGGAAGATCCGATGCCGGCCCATTTCGACCGCCGGCTGATCTCCCAGGCGCTGCAGAACATCATCAAGAACGCCACCGAAGCAATCGGTGCCGTAGCGCCCGACGTTCTCGACCGCGGCAAGATCGACGTCGTGGTCGCACGCGAGCATGACGATATCGTCATCGACGTCATCGATAACGGAATCGGTTTGCCGAAGGAAAGCCGCTCGCGATTGCTTGAGCCGTATGTGACGACTCGCGAGAAGGGTACGGGTCTTGGTCTTGCCATCGTTGGGCGCGTACTGGAGGACCATGGTGGACGCATCGAGCTCAATGATGCGTCGAATATTCGTCCCGGCGCACGTGGCGCCTGGATGCGACTGCGGTTTGCGGCTTCGGGACATGCTGTTGGTACCGCGACAACTGAAGCAAAGGCCGAACTGGCCACGAAACAAGCAGGCGTGACTCATGGCTAATGAAATTCTGATCGTGGACGACGAAGCCGATATCCGCGACCTGGTCGCGGGTATCCTGGAAGACGAAGGGTTCACCACGCGCACCGCGCGTGACAGCGACCAGGCTTTGGCGGAAATCTCCAATCGCCGCCCGAGCATGATTTTCCTCGATATCTGGATGCAGGGCAGCAAGCTTGACGGCTTGCAGCTGCTTGAACAGGTCAAGCGCGATCACGCCGAAATGCCGGTCGTGATGATCTCCGGTCACGGCAACATCGAGACCGCCGTTGCCGCCATCAAGCGCGGCGCCTACGACTTCATCGAGAAACCGTTCAAGGCCGATCGCCTGGTGCTGGTGGCGACCCGCGCACTGGAGAACTCGCGGCTCAAACGCGAGGTGAGGGAGCTGAAACAGCTCGCTCCGGTGTCGAGCACGCTGGTCGGACATTCGCCGTGCATGAACCAGCTGCGCCAAACCATCGAGCGGGCAGCGAAGGCCAACAGCCGCATCATGATCGTTGGCCCCGCGGGCGGCGGCAAGGAGTTGGCCGCGCGCACCTTGCATGCGATGTCGGGACGGGCGGATGGTCCATTTGTCGTGATCAATGCGGCGGCGATCACGCCCGAGCGCATGGAGGTCGAACTGTTCGGCATCGAGAATGCCGAAGAGCAAAGCCGCAAGGCCGGCGCGCTTGAAGAGGCGCACGGCGGAACGCTGTTCATCGACGAAGTCGCCGACATGCCGCGCGAGACCCAGAACAAGATCCTGCGCGTGCTGGTCGATCAGACGTTCCAGCGTGTCGGTGGAACGGCAAAGGTCAGCGTCGACGTGCGGATCGTGTCCTCGACCGCCCGGAATCTCGAAGCCGAAATCGCCGAGGGGCGTTTCCGCGAGGATCTCTATCACCGGCTGTCGGTGGTCCCGATCCGGGTGCCGCCGCTGTCGGAACGGCGCGAGGATATTCCCGAACTGATCGGTTACTTCATGGATCAGATTTCGGCGGCGACCGGTTTGCCGAAACGCCAGATCGGCGAAGACGCCATGGCGGTGCTGCAGTCGCATGTCTGGCCCGGCAACGTCCGCCAGCTGCGCAATAACGTCGAGCGCGTGATGATCCTCGCCGGCGGTGAACCGGAGGCGGTGATCACTGCAAACATGCTGCCTCAGGATGTGGGATCGATGGTGCCGACGATGCCGACCAGCAACAACGGCGAGCACATCATGGGACTGCCGCTGCGCGAAGCGCGCGAAGTGTTCGAGCGCGACTATCTGATCGCCCAGATCAGCCGGTTCTCGGGCAACATCTCGCGCACCGCGGAGTTCGTCGGCATGGAGCGTTCGGCTTTGCACCGCAAGCTCAAGGCCCTCGGCGTCGGCTAGCCAGGTGACGACCTTCGTGGCCTGTGATCACAGTCTGCGCGGAATTCCGCGGTTCGCTATCCAGACGGTATGCCAGCGGTCCGCGGTACGAATTTGATGTTTTTCGCTGTTTTATTGGGCTTTGTGACAAGTTCGGCACAACTCTTGCGTGAACTGGACTTGCTTAAGCAGGGCGTGTGCTCTCTAATCGGCAAACCACTCCCGGAGGGGGATCTCGGGGAGCGGGTGGTTGGTCGCAGACTCTCGGGGGAGAGATGCGGCCGGACAAACAAAAAAACGAAACAAGGCTGCGAGATAAGAAAATGGCGGCAGACCGCGCACAAAACCTTCAAGACACTTTTCTCAATCATGTCCGTAAGACGAAAACACCACTGACCATCTTTCTGGTGAACGGCGTCAAGCTGCAGGGAATCGTCACCTGGTTCGACAATTTCTGCCTGCTGTTGCGGCGCGACGGCCACTCGCAGCTTGTCTACAAGCATGCGATCTCGACCATCATGCCGGGTGCCCCGATCCAGTTGTTTGAAGGTGGCGAGGACGCACCAGCTTGAGATCGATCTGATTGGAACCCCGGCGTATTGACGAGACCACCAACCGTCCACAGGCGGCAGGCGGCGAAGCAACCGGGCGGGTGATTGTCATCGGCCCTTACTTGCGTACGCGGCGGGGCGATCCCGATCCGCAAGCGTCTCATCATGTCGCGCGCGATACCGACGCGCGGCTTGAAGAGGCGGTCGGGCTTGCACGCGCAATCGATCTCACCGTCGCCGAGGCGTTGATCGCGCCGATCGGCCAGATTCGCCCCGCGACCTATCTCGGCAAAGGCAAGGTCGAGGAGATCCTCGGCCTGGTGCGCGTGCATCATGCCGATCTCGTGGTGATGGATTGCGCGCTGTCGCCGATCCAGCAGCGTAATCTCGAGAAGGAATGGAGCGCCAAGGTTCTCGACCGCACCGGATTGATCCTCGAGATCTTCGGCCGCCGCGCCAAGACCAAGGAAGGTTCGCTGCAGGTCGAGCTTGCGCATCTCAATTATCAGCGCAGCCGGCTGGTGCGGTCCTGGACCCACCTCGAGCGGCAGCGCGGCGGGTTCGGTTTTCTTGGCGGCCCCGGCGAAACCCAGATCGAAGCTGACCGCCGCATGATCGGCGACCGCATCATTCGACTCGAAGCCGATCTCAAGAAGGTGCAGGCCACCCGGCGGTTGCACCGCGCCGGCCGGCGGCGTGTGCCCTATCGCGTGGTCGCGCTGGTCGGCTACACCAACGCCGGCAAGTCGACGCTGTTCAACCGCCTGACCTGTGCCGACGTGCAAGCCGCCGACATGCTGTTCGCGACGCTCGATCCGACGTTGCGGGCGCTGACATTGCCGCATGGCGGCAAGGCGATGCTGTCCGACACGGTCGGCTTCATCTCCGACCTGCCGACCATGCTGGTGGCGGCCTTCCGCGCCACCCTGGAAGAGGTGATGGAGGCCGACGTCATCCTGCATGTGCGCGACATCTCGCACGAGGATGCCGAAGCGCAGCAGCGCGATGTCGACAGCATCCTGCAGCAGCTAGGGATCGGTCCCGATGCGGGCGACCGCATTGTGGAAGTCTGGAACAAGATCGATCGCTTCAGCGACGAGGAGCGTGTCGATCTCGCCAACATCGCCGCGCGCCGCCCGGCGACGCGGCCGTGCCTGCTGGTCTCGGCCGAAACCGGAGAGGGCGTCGATGCATTGCTGGCCGCGATCGAGGAGCGGCTTGCGGCGACACGCATCACGCTGGACCTGTCGATCGATGCCGCAGACGGCGCCGGCATCAGCTGGCTGCATCGCAATTCCGAGGTCCTGGACAAGACGCTCGAGGACGGCAAATACGCGATGACCGTGCGTGTCGACGAGACGCGTCGTGACATCGTGATCAGCCGGTTCGGCGCGACCGTGCGGGGTTCCGACAGCGACTAGGCGCTGCTGCGCTACATCAGCGCCCGATACGCCATGTACAGCGCCATCGCGCCGATGAAAAGAAACGACAACCCGCGAAGATTCTGTTCGGGGATGCGGTTGGCGAATTGCGAGCCGATCAGGGTGCCGATCCACAGCCCGGCAACCACGCCCGCGACGATGACCCACGGGATGCCCGCGCCCTGTTGAACGTAGATCCAGGCTGCGGGCAAGGTCAGTGGCAGGGCTGTGACCGCGAGGCTGAAGGCCTGGGCGCGATGCTGCGGAAGGTGCAGTACGGCAGTCATCAGTGCGGTGATGGCGAGACCGCCGCCGATGCCGAGGAAACCCGACGACAGGCCTCCGGCCGCCCCGATCGCTGCCAGCGCGCCCCAGTGCGCCGGCGCATCGGACGACGTAGCCTCCGCCTGGCTGCCCCGAGCGCGTCGGCGCCGGCTTGCCTCCATCAGCGTCATCAGCAGGACCAGGTAGGCGACAAAGGCCCATCGCAACGCCCGGTCCGCGACACCGCCGGCTCCCAGTGCGCCGAGCACGCCTCCCACGGCAAAGCCCGCGCCGAGATAGCCCACCCAGCGCCAGGACACGTCATGGCCGTGGCGGGCGTACTGCCGGACGCCAGACAGGCTCGCGGGAAACACCTGTGCCAGCAAGGACAGTCCCTGCGCAGAGTGCTGGTCGCGGCCGAGAACGAGGATCAGCAGCGGGACGAGAATGCCGCCACTGGTGACGCCAAGCAGGCCCGAGACAACCCCTCCGAGCAGCCCTGTCAGCAGGCTGCCGAACACGTCACTCATCAGCATGGGGGAGTGCACTTCGCGCGAAAATGACGATCCGGTGACTGAGACCCGAATATGGGACATTCCCTGGCGCATGGCGAGCATTTCGGGAACGGGGACACTTGACCACATTTTTCAGACCGCTATCTCATGCCCGTCATCCCCCAATCCCGCCAAGGAGACCCTCTGTGACGTATTCCAATGTTCTGCTGCATATCGACGGAAAATGGCGCGGGGGCTCCTCGGGCAAGACCATTGCGGTGCTTGATCCCGCGACCGAGGAAGCGATCGGGACCGTCGCCCATGCCGACAAGGCGGACCTCGACGAGGCGCTTGCCGCCGCCGACCGCGGCTTCAAGCAGTGGCGCGCCGTATCGCCGTTCGACCGCGCCAAGGTGATGCAGAAGGCGGCGGCGCTGATGCGGGCCCGCATCGACGAGATCGCCCATGCGATCACGCTGGAGCCTGTCTCTTATACACAGCGAGCGCGCCGACACCATCGCGCCCTTGATGGTGCAGGAGCAGGGCAAGACGCTGGTCGAAGCCAAGATGGAGACGATGGCGTCGGCCGACATCATCGAGTGGTTCGCCGAGGAAGGCCGCCGTGCGTACGGCCGCATCATCCCGGCCCGGCTGCCCGGTGTCTACCAGATGGCGATCAGGGAACCGGTCGGCCCGGTTGCCGCGTTCACGCCGTGGAATTTCCCGATCAACCAGGTGGTGCGCAAGCTGTCCGCGGCGCTGGCATCTGGTTGCTCGATCATCGTCAAGGCGCCGGAAGAGACCCCGGCATCGCCGGCCGAACTGATCCGCGCCTTTGTCGATGCGGGCGTTCCCGCCGGTGTGATCAACCTCGTGTACGGCGTGCCGTCGGAGATTTCGCAGTATCTCATTCCGCACCCGATCATCCGCAAGATCTCCTTCACCGGCTCGACCAATGTCGGCAAGCAGCTCGCTGCACTGGCCGGCCAGCACATGAAGCGGGTGACCATGGAATTGGGCGGCCACGCCCCGGCCATCGTGTTCGATGATGCCGACGTCGATGCGGCTGCCAAAATTCTCACAGCAGCGAAGTATCGTAACGCCGGCCAGGTCTGCATCTCGCCGACGCGCTTCCTGGTCCAGAAGGGCGTCTACAATCAGTTCATCGAAAAGTTCACCGACGGCGCCAAGGCCATCAAGGTCGGCAACGGCATGGACAAGGACAGCCGGATGGGCGCGCTAGCGAATCCGCGTCGCGTCAGCGCCATCGAAGAGATGGTGCAGGACGCCAAGGCCAAGGGCGCCACCATCACCGCCGGCGGTCACCGCATCGGCAACAAGGGCTACTTCTTCGAACCGACGGTCGTGACCGACGTGCCGAAGGACGCACGCGCCATGAACGAGGAGCCGTTCGGGCCGCTGGCGCTGATCTCGCCATTCTCGACGTTCGATGAGGTCGCGACCGAAGCCAACCGGTTGCCGTTTGGACTGGCGTCCTACGCCTTCACCAGTTCGACCAAAACGGCGACTGCGATCGGCTCGGCGATCGAAAGCGGCATGGTTTCGATCAACAGCTTCGGGCTCGCATTGCCGGAAGTGCCGTTCGGCGGCATCAAGGATTCCGGCTACGGATCCGAGGGTGGCACTGAGGCGATGGAAGGCTACCTCAACACCAAGTTCATCACCCAGACCGGCGTCTAATTCGCCCGGATGTGATGCAAAGCACGCAGGAGGCGGCGGATATTACTCCGCCGCCTCCTTGCGTTTGGCCTCGTTCCACAACGTGTCCATCTCTTCGAGCGAGGCGTCGTCCATCGCCACGCCGCGCGCCGCCAGCGTGCGCTCGATATAGGCGAAGCGGCGTTCGAACTTGGTGTTGGTGTTGCGCAGCGACGTTTCCGGATCGGCGCCGACATGGCGCGCGAGGTTGACCAGCGCAAACAGCAAGTCGCCGGTTTCGGCCGCGACTTCAGTGGTATCGCCCTGGTCAAGCGCGGCCTCGATCTCGTCGGCCTCTTCGCGGATCTTGTTGAGCACCGCGCGCGGATCATTCCAGTCGAAGCCGACGGTCGAGGCTTTGCGTTGCAATTCCAGCGCCCGCGTCAGCGCCGGCATGCCGGCCTTGACGCTGGCCAGCAGCGAGGAGGGGGCCGGCTCGTTGGGATGGCGCGCGGCGCGCTCCGCCTTCTCCTCGGCCTTGATGCGGTCCCAGTTCCCTTTGACCTCGACGGGGCTGAGTTTGCCGGCCTTGTCGCCGAACACATGCGGATGGCGGCGGATCATCTTGCGGGTGATCGCCTCCACCACGTCGCCGAACTCAAACGCATTTTGCTCCTGCGCCATGCGAGCATGGTAGACCACCTGCAGCAACAGGTCGCCGAGCTCATCCTTGAGGTCCTCGAGATCGTGGCGCGCGATCGCATCGGCCACCTCATAGGCTTCTTCAATGGCGTAGGGCGCGATAGTCGAAAAATTCTGCTCCAGGTCCCATGGACACCCGGTCACCGGCGTTCGCAATTTGGCCATGATGTCGATAAGGCGGGCGATGTCACGGGAAGGGGTCATGGGGCACCACGGGCTGGACGTATCGGTCCTGTATGCCGGATTCAACCGTTCCAGCCAATCGCGGCATTTTCTGCTGTAAAACCGGATTCCACTGCGGCGGAAAATGCTCTATGGGCACGGCATGAGCGAACGAACGAGTGAGACATCCGCGCTGGTGCTGTTTTCCGGGGGGCAGGACTCCGCCACCTGCCTGGCCTGGGCGCTGGCGCGGTTTTCCCATGTCGAAACCATCGGGTTTTCCTACGGCCAGCGCCATATCGTCGAGTTGGCCTGCCGGGATGCCCTGATCGCCGGCATGACGTCGCTGCGGCCCGACTGGAGCGAGAAACTGGGCGAGGCCCATACCCTCGATATCCCGACGCTCTCAGCCATTTCCGACACCGCGCTGACGCGCGACGTGGCAATCGAGATGGGGGCAGACGGCCTGCCCAACACGTTCGTGCCCGGGCGCAATCTGGTGTTCCTGACTTTTGCGGCCGCGCTGGCCTACCGGCGCGGGATCACGCATATCGTCGGCGGCATGTGCGAGACCGATTATTCCGGCTATCCGGATTGCCGCGACGACACCATCAGGGCGCTGAATACCGCCCTCAATCTCGGCATGGCCCGGCCGTTCGAACTGCACACGCCGCTGATGTGGCTCGACAAGGCGCAGACATGGTCGCTCGCCCACGACCTTGGCGGCGACGCGTTGATCGACCTGATCCGCGACCATTCCCACACCTGCTACCTGGGCACGCGTGGCGAGCGTCACGACTGGGGCTATGGCTGCGGCGAATGCCCGGCCTGCCGGCTGCGCGCCAAGGGATGGTCCGGTTATGTCGCGGCCCGACCGCGGGCGACGCCGTGAGCATCGACCGGCAACGTCGCATCGAAGGCGTGCTGTTTTTGCTCGCCTACATGGCCTGCATTCCGGCTGCCAACTGGCTGATCCAGCATGTCGGCACGGTGTGTCCGCCGAATGGGCCGTGTCTTATTCCCGTCGCGCCGGGCGGATTCATGGCGCCGAGCGGCGTACTGATGGTCGGGCTGGCGCTGGTGTTGCGGGATCTGGTGCAGCGCCGTCTCGGCACGGCGTTCGGGCTCGGGGCCATCGCGGTCGGCGCCGTGATCTCGGCGGTCCTGGCGTCACCGTCGCTGGTGTTCGCCTCCACCGTCGCGTTCCTGATCTCCGAGATGGCCGACTTCGCGGTGTACACGCCACTGCAGCAGCGCGGCCTTGTGCTGGCTGTGCTGGCGAGCAGTGTCATCGGCTTGCTCGCCGACTCCATGCTGTTTCTTTGGCTGGCCTTCGGCAGCCTTGATTTTCTGGCCGGCCAGATCATCGGCAAGGCGTTGATGGTGCTGGTAACCCTGCCGGCGATCCATTGGCTGCGTCGGCGCGATGCAAGACTGAAACTCGCGTAAGTCCGCAACCGGCGCAGAAAAAATCAGGCGAGAGCCTGTCCCGTGAGCCGCTGCAACGCTTCCTGATACTTCTCGCCGGTCTTCGTCACGACATCATCGGGCAGCTTCGGGGCCGGCGGTTCTTTTTTCCAGGGCTGGGTTTCCAGCCAGTCGCGCACGAACTGCTTGTCGAACGAGGGCGGATTGGTGCCCACCTGATACTGGTCCGCCGGCCAGAATCGTGACGAATCCGCCGTCAGAATCTCATCCATCAGGTACAGCGTGCCGGCATCGTCTAGGCCGAACTCGAATTTGGTGTCGGCGATGATGATGCCGCGGGTCGCCGCATAATCGGCCGCTTCCTTATAAAGCCGGATCGAAATATCGCGAATCCGGCCCGAGAGTTCGGCGCCGATCCGGCGCTCCATCTCGGCGTAGGTGATGTTTTCGTCATGATGGCCCATCTCGGCTTTCGCCGCCGGGGTGAAAATCGGCTCCGGGAGCCTCTCGGCGTTCTGCAGGCCCGGCGGCAGCTTGACGCCGCAGACAGAGCCTGTGGCCTGATAATCCTTCCAGCCGCTGCCGGCCAGATAGCCGCGCACCACGGCCTCGACCAGGATCGGTTGCAGCCGCTTCACCACCACGGCGCGTCCCTTCACCTGCTCGGCTTCATCGGGCGCGACGACCGTTTCCGGCGCGATGCCGGTCAGATGATTGGGCACCACGTGCTTGAGCCTGTCGAACCAGAAGTTCGCCATCTGGTTCAGTACATGGCCCTTGGCGGGGATCGGCTCGCCCATAACGACATCGAAGGCCGACAGCCGGTCCGTGGTCACGATCAGCAACTGGTCGCTGCCGACGGCGTAATTGTCCCGGACCTTGCCGCGGCCGAGCAGGGGCAGGGAATGGAGCGTGGATTCGTACAGGGACGGCAATGGCATGTGGCTGAACTCGAAGGCAGAGGACGAGGGAGGCACCATAAATCATACGATTGGAGGGGCCCACAACACCTTGGTGCGCGAACGCAGGGGTGCCTCGCGCAATTGTGGTGAAATGGCTCCGTCAACCTGTGGCATATGTTGCATACTGAATGCCAAATTGCATACTGGGTCCCATGAGCAACATAAATCCCAATCCGTTCACCACCCGTCCCGAAATCGAAGGCACCTTCGGGGTCGTCACGTCGACCCACTGGATCGCCACGGCGGTCGGCATGGCGACACTGGAAAAGGGTGGCAATGCCTTCGACGCCGGTGTGGCAACGGCCTTCACCCTGCAGGTGGTGGAACCGCACCTGAACGGCCCCGGTGGCGACGTGCCCATCATCGTCCACGACACCAGGCGAGGACGCACCGAGGTGATCTGCGGCCAGGGCCCGGCGCCCGCCGGCGCCACCATCGCGCATTACCGCGCCGAGGGCCTCGACATGGTGCCCGGAACCGGGCTGCTGGCGGCCTGCGTGCCCGGCACGTTCGAAGCCTGGATGCTGCTGCTGCGCGACTATGGCACGCTGCGATTGCGTGATGTGCTGGAGCCGGCCATTGCCTATGCGCGAAACGGCTACCCGCTGGTCGAACGCGCATCGGCGACGATTGCCACGGTCGAGCAGCTGTTCCGGCAGCATTGGCCGACCTCGGCGGCGGTTTATCTGCCCAACGGCGCGGTACCCGAACCCGGCACGCTGTTCACCAACGTCAAACTCGCCGATACCTACGCGCGCATTCTGGAGGAGGCCGAGAGTGCCGGAGGTGATCGCGTGGCGCAGATCGAGCGCGCGCGCAAAACCTGGTCGCAGGGCTTCGTGGCTGAAGCCATCGATCGCTTCTGCCGCACCCAGGCCGTGATGGACGTCAGCGGCGCGCCGCATCGCGGCGTGCTGCGCGGCGACGACATGGCGCGCTGGCAGGCCCATGTCGAGGCACCGCTCACCTATGATTACGCCGGCTATACCGTCTGCAAAGCCGGGGCCTGGAGCCAGGGGCCGGTGCTGCTGCAGCAACTTGCGCTGCTGAAAGGCTTTGAGCTGGACGGGCTTGATCCAGCAGGGCCGGACTTCATCCATCTGCAGACCGAATGCGCCAAGCTCGCTTATGCCGATCGCGACACGTTCTATGGCGATCCGGATTTCAGCAATGTGCCGATGCCGGTACTGCTCTCCGACGCCTACAACAACGAGCGCCGGAAACTGATTTCAAGGCAGACCGCTTCGCTCGACTATCGCCCCGGCTCCGTCGAGGGCTTCGGCGCAGTCGTCAAGCTGCGGCGTGCGGAAGAGGGGCGCACCGCGGTCGGCGCGATGGGGGCCGGTGAGCCGACCGTCGGCCGGATGGGTGAGGTCAATGGCGACACGGTCCATTTCGATATCATCGATCAAGCCGGCAATATGATCTCGGCAACGCCGTCAGGCGGCTGGCTGCAATCATCGCCGGTGATCCCGGAGATCGGTTTCTGCCTCGGCAGCCGCGCACAGATGTTCTGGCTCGAGGAAAATCATCCGGCGGCGCTGGCACCGGGACGGCGACCGCGCACCACACTGAGCCCGACCATGGCGCTGCGCGATGGCGAACCTTATCTCGCTTGGGGATCGCCGGGCGGCGACCAGCAGGATCAATGGATCACGCAGTTCTTCCTGCGCCACGTTCATGCCGGCATGAACCTGCAGGAGGCGATCGACGCGCCGGCCTGGCATTCTGAACATTTCCCGATTTCATTCTGGCCGCGAACCGCGCGTCCCGGTGTGCTCGTCGTCGAAAATCGCGTGCCCAAGACCACCACCACCGAGTTGACCCGGCGCGGCCATATCGTGGAAACCGGGCCCGACTGGTCGGAAGGACGACTGACTGCAGCATCCCGCGTGGGCCGACGGCGGCGCGCGGCCGCCAATCCGCGCGGCATGCAGGGTTACGCGGCCGGACGATAGAAAGTGCGCGCATGACATGGTCGATCATCGCCAGAGACCATGACACCGGGCATCTTGCCGTCGCCGTTGCGACCAAATTCTTCGCGGTTGGCGCGCGGGTGCCGTTCATTGCCGCCGGCATCGGCGCCATCGCGACCCAGGCGCTGATCAATCCGTTCTATGGTGTCAAAGGCCTGACACTACTGGGCGAGGGGGTATCCCCCGCAAACGCAGTCGCGGGTCTGGTTGCTGATGACACCGGCCGCGACCATCGGCAGCTTCATATGATGGACGCAACCGGCCGGACCGCCGCCCACACTGGAACGGCCTGCGTGGACTGGTGCGGCCATCTCGCAGGCGACGGGTTTTCAGTCGCCGGCAATATGCTGGCAAATGCGCGCGTGATCGAAGCGACAGCCGCAACCTACGCGGACAATATCAAGATGCCGTTCGCCCGCCGCCTGATCGCCGCGATGCGCGCTGGCGAAGCTGCTGGTGGCGACAAGCGCGGCAAACAATCCGCCGCGCTTTTGATCCACGGCGAAGACCGATGGTCCGATCTTGATCTGCGGGTCGACGATCATCTTGATCCGCTGGCCGAACTTGAACGGCTGGAGCAGGTCAGCCGGGAGCGCTGGGTGCACTTTCGACCGTTTCTGCCAGGGCATGCCGATCCGGTCGGTGTCACCGATCGCACGACGATCGAGGCGGGCATCGCACGGTCGCGCGCGAGCGAAACATGATCAGCACGTCGGCATCGTGCATGCAACGACACGAGACCGACGCCTCGCCGCGGAATAACCTGATCGCGCCGGGGTTCGTACGCCAAAGCAGGAAAGCCGCGGATGCTGCTGCCCGACAAGAAGAAGGAACCTAGCACATGACCGGTCTGCGGCTTGTCATCTCTGTGGTTGTTGCCCTGCTGCTGTCCAGCCTGCAGGCTGGTGCGCAAACCACCCTGCGGATCGGCCTTGCCGAAGACCCCGACATTCTCGATCCCACGCTCGCGCGGACCTATGTCGGGCGTATCGTGTTCGCGTCGTTCTGCGACAAGCTGTTCGACATCGATGAGAAGCTCAACATCGTGCCGCAACTGGCGCTGTCGCACGAGACCTCGGCCGACGGCAAGGAGGTCACGATCAAGCTGCGGCCCGGCGTCAAATTCCATGACGGTGAGCCATTCGATGCCGCGGCGGCCAAATTCTCGCTGGACCGGCACCTCACCATGCCGACCTCGTTCCGCAAACCCGAGCTTGCGGCGGTCGATCATGTCGATGTCGTGGATCCGCTGACCATCAAGCTGGTGCTGAAGACGCCTTATTCGCCGCTGATCGCGCAACTGACCGATCGGGCTGGAATGATGGTGTCGCCGAAAGCCGCCAAGGAAGCCGGCGACAAGTTCGGCCTGCATCCGGTTTGCGCCGGGCCCTACAAATTCGTCGAACGGGTTCCACAGGACCGCATCGTGTTCGAGAAATTCCAAGATTACTGGAACAAGGACAAGATCTTCATCGACCGTATCATCTATCGGCCCATCGTCGATGCCACGGTGCGGTTGGCCAATCTGAAGTCTGGCGGGCTCGATCTGATCGAACGGGTGCTCGCGACCGATATCAAGGATGTGCGCGCCGATTCGAGGCTGAAGCTGTCGACGGCGCTCGAGCTGGGCTATCAGGGAATCACGATCAACATCGGCAACGACAAGGCCAAAGGACCGCTCAGCCAGTCCGAGAAAGTGCGACAGGCCCTCGACCTGTCGATCGATCGCGAGGCGATCAATCAGGTGGTGTTCAACGGCGAATTCGTCGCCGGCAACCAGTGGGTCAGCCCGGAACATCCGTACTATCAAAAGAAATTTCCGGTTCGCGGCCGTGATCTCGCCAAAGCCAAAGCGCTGTTGAAGGAAGCTGGAATCACCGGCCGCATCAGTGTCGACTTCATGGTGCCGAACGGCGCGGAAACCGAGGCCGCGGCGCAAGTGGTCCAGTCGATGGCGGCCGAGGCCGGCTTCGACATGAAAATCCGGCTGACCGAATTCGCCACGTCACTGAAGCAAGCAGAGGCGGGCGAGTATCAGGCCTTCATGCTGCGCTGGAGCGGGCGAACCGATCCGGATGGCAACAGTTATATCTTCCTGAAAAGCAACGCGCCGCAAAACTACAGCGCCTATTCCAGTCCGGAGGCCGACAAGGCGCTCGACGATGCCCGTACCGTTACCGACCCGGCGCAACGCAAGGCCATCTACGAGACCCTTACCCAAATCGAGCAGCGGGACGAGCCGATCATCTATTTCGTGCATTACCGCATCCTGATCGCGCACACGGCCAAGCTCGAGGGCTACACCCAGATGCCGGACGGCCTGGTGCGCGTGGTCGGGCTGAAGCTGAAGTGAGGATCGCGGGCGTGGACGCGACGTCCGACAACAATCGAGGGAGGTCGTCATGATCTTTCTTGGCCGGCGTCTGCTGCAGCTCATCCCGACGCTGTTCTTCGTCTCGATTCTGATCTTTTCGCTGCAGCAGTTGCTGCCGGGCGATCCGGCACTGGTGATGGCCGGCGAAGAGCGCGATCCCGCCGTCATCGCCCAGATCCGCGAGCAATACCGGCTCGATCGGCCGTTGCCCGTGCAATACGTCTATTGGGTCAAGGGGGTGCTGTCCGGAGATTTCGGCGAGTCGCTGCGCATCAAAGTGCCGGTGCGCACCCTGATCGCCCAGAAACTCCCGGTCACGCTTCAACTCGCCTCGATGGCGATCATCATCGCGTTCCTGATCGGCATTCCCGCCGGGATCATTTCCGCGGTCAAGAAGGGCACGGCCTGGGACTACGCCGCCAACCTGTTCGCGCTGTGGGGCATCTCGACGCCGAACTTCTGGCTCGGCATCATGCTGATCTTCCTGTTCTCGATTGAACTGAACTGGCTGCCCGCGTCCGGGTACGTCTCACTGGCCGAGAACTGGAAGGCCAGCCTGGCGTCGACCATCATGCCGGCTTTCGTGCTGGGCAACGCCATAGCCGCCATTCTGATGCGGCACACCCGCAGCGCCATGCTCGAAGTGCTGGAGAGCGACTATATCCGCACTGCACGCGCCAAGGGACTGAGCGAGCCGGCCGTCATCATCAAGCACGCTTTGCGCAACGCACTGACCCCGGTCATCACCCTGGGCGCCCTTGAGCTGGGAACGCTGCTGTCGGGCGCCGTGCTCACCGAGCAGATCTTTTCCATTCCCGGCTTCGGCAAGCTGATCGTCGACGCGGTGTTCAATCGCGACTATGCCGTCGTGCAAGGCGTCGTGCTGGTGACGGCGACGACCTACATCGCGCTCAACTTGATAGCCGACCTGGCCTATGTGCTGGTCAATCCGCGGTTGAGGTCCTGACGCATGACGGACCTCGCGAAATCCTTCATCGACGAAGCCCCCGGTGACCGGCTGGAGAGCCCGGGCAGGGCGGTGCTGCGGCGGCTCAGGAAAAGCCCAAGCGCGATGACCGGACTGATCGTCATTCTTGTCTTCATCACGCTGGCAGTCTTTGCGCCGCTGATCGTGCCGTACGATCCGATCGCGACAAGTTGGTCGGCAGTGCGCAAGGCGCCGTCGGCGCAGCACTGGTTCGGCACCGACGAACTGGGTCGCGACGTTCTCAGCCGGGTCATCGCGGGCGCCCGGGCATCCCTGCTAGCCGGCCTGATCTCGGTCGCCATCGCACTCGGCATCGGCGTGCCGTTGGGCCTGCTGGCCGGGTATCGCGGCGGATTTGTCGATGGGCTGATCAGCCGAATGACCGACGCGATGCTGGCGTGTCCGTTCCTCATTCTCGCCATCGCGCTTGCCGCGTTCCTCGGGCCAAGCCTGGGCAATGCGATGATCGCCATCGGCGTGACCACCACGCCGATCTTCATCCGCCTGACGCGCGGGCAGGTGATGAACGTCAAGATGGAGGAATATGTCGAGGCCGCGCGTGCGCTGGGCAACCCGCCATTGCGTATCGCCTGTGTCCATATCCTGCCGAATATTCTGCCGGCGCTGCTGGTGCAGGCCACGTTGTCCATTGCCGCAGCCATCATTGCAGAGGCGGCGCTCTCGTTTCTCGGGCTGGGTCAGCAGCCGCCGGCACCGTCCTGGGGAAGCATGCTGAATGCATCCCAGCGTTTCCTGAGCACAGCGCCCTGGATCGCGCTATGGCCGGGCCTGGCCATCTTTGTCGTCGTTCTTTCCTTCAATCTGTTCGGCGACGGACTGCGCGACGCGCTCGATCCCAACGAGAGATGACGCGCGCCGATCATGACATCGATGTGAAGGGGTTGCGGCCCGGATGTGCGGTTGGACAACCGCGACGGTTGTTACTCTATAACGTCGACAGGCGCTTTTGGCCGTGCTAGCCGTTGAACGACAGCAGACGAGAGACGCATCGCGCGCAATGTTCGCAGCAGTGGCCCAGACAGTACGATTTCACCGCCCGGCCTTGCGCCGGGTGATGGCGATGCTGTGTATGATGGTCTATCTGCTCGCGGGCGCGCTTCATGGCGCTTGTGATATCGACGTCACCAATCCGGCTCCTCGCGGTATGGCCGTGATGTCCGGGACCAGCGATGCCGGTCATAATGCCGCAGACAAGGCGATTGCGGATCATCACTGCCACGGCTGTTTTTCAGTGTCGGTCGCGGACTCCGTTTCAACGTCGGTTCCGGTCGCGTTCTCCAGCCCGGTGCGCGCGGCCACCCAGCCGGATCATATTGGCGCGACACCCATGCTGGATACGCCACCCCCGAAGCATCTGACCTGACAATCGCCACCGGCGCCCGCGCGCTTTGACCTGTCGTTTTTCGAGGTCCGATCCATGTTTTCCAAACGTGCCGCGGCACGCCTTTTGGGCGCGTCGCTGCTGCTGGTCAGCCCGTGGCTGTCCGCCGCATCTTTTGCGCAGGCGCTGAACCTGCAGACCGCCTTGCAGCGGGCGCTGGCAGCCAATCCGCGACTGACATCGGCGGAGCGCGACGTCGGCATCGCCACGGGGCAGCGCATCCAGGCGGGTGCGCTGATCAATCCTGAAGTGTCCTACGAGCAGGACAATTCCCTCGGCTCCGGGCCCTACCGTGGCACGCGATCGGCCGAGACAACGTTGCAGATCAGTCAATTGTTCGAACTGTTCGGCAAGCGCGAAGCGCGTGTCGCGGCCGGAGCGGCAGGGGTCGACGCGGCGGTGTGGCAGCGCAGGGCGACGCGCCTTGAAGTGCTGTCGGAGACCGCGATCGCCTTCCTCACGGTGCTGGGAACGCAACGGCGCATCCAGATCCTCGACGAGCAGATCGCAGCCATCGATCGCCTCACGCCATTGCTGCAGCGGCGTGTGGACGCCGGCGCCTCGTCACCGGCGGAAACCGGCCGGGCACAAGTCGCCTCCGACTTGGTCAAGGCCGACCGGGAACGCGTCAAAGCTTCGCTTGCCAGCATCCGGCGCGACCTCGCTGTGCTGATGGGCGAGACCGCATTCAAATATACAGCGGTGAACGGCCGGCTCGACACCGTCGGCCGACCGCCGGCGTTTCAATCCATTCTCGCGGCCATCGATGCCAATCCACAACTGATTCGATGGACCAGCGTGTTCGCGCAGCGCAACGCCGAGCTATTGCTGGCCCGGCTGAAACCTTATCCGGACGTTCGGCTGAGCGCGGGCTGGCGGCATTTCAACGATACCGGCGATGATGCCGTGCGCCTCGGTGTTTCGATCCCGGTCCCGCTGTTCGACCAGAACCAGGGCAACATCCTGTCCGCCCAGGAGAACCTCGCAAAAGCCGGTGCCGAACGGGCGAACAACAAAGCAGTGCTGATCGTGCTCGCCGGGCGCGCCTATGACTCGCTGCAGGGATCGTTGCGCGAACTTTCGATCCTGCGGGATTCAGCGATTCCGAAAGCACGACAGGCCGCTCGCGCCATCGAGGATGGATACGGCCAGGGACGTTTCACACTGCTCGAGGTGCTGGACGCCCAGGCGACGGTCGCTCAGGCGCAGCTTCGTGAGCAGGAGGCTTTGCAGAATTTCCACGTCGCGGTCGCCGCCATCGAAGGGCTGGTCGGCAATCCGCTGGTGCTTGCGCGAGGGGGCGCACAATGAAGAAAGCATTTGGACCGATTGTCGCGAGCCTCGTGCTGGCCGCCGCCGTGATTGTCGGAGTCTGGCTGGTGTTTCCGGTTTTCGACCGTGGACAGCCGCAGAAGCAGTCGCACGCCGAAGCCTCCGAGGCAGAACATGCCGCCGACCGTGTAGAAATGAGCGACGACAAGCTGGCGGCGGCCCGCATCAGCCTTGAAAAGGCGGGTGCGGCGACGTTGAGCGACGTGCTGCTGATCAACGGCACGTTGCGGGCCAACCAGGAGGCGCTGGTGCAGGTGACGCCGCGGTTTCCCGGCGTTGTCCGTGACATCCGCAAGCGCATCGGCGACCGCGTCCAGAAGGGCGACCTGCTGGCGACCGTCGAAAGCAACCAGAGCCTGACATCGTATGAGCTGAAGGCGCCGATCGACGGCACGGTGATCGACCGGCAGATTTCGCTCGGCGAGTATGCCTCGGAGCAGAAGCCGGCCTTCACGATTGCCGATTTGTCGACCATTTGGGTCGACCTGTCGGTCTATCGCGCCGACATCAAGCGCATCCATATCGGCGACAAGGTCCGGATCGATCCGGAAGACGGCGATCCGCCGGCCGAGGCGGAAGTCTTCTACGTGTCGCCGATCGGCTCCAGCGAGACCCAGAGCGCGCTGGTGCGCGCGGTGGTCGCCAATCATTCGGATGGTCATTTCCGTCCGGGCCTGTTCGTGCGAGCCCAGCTGGCGCTGACCGGCCGGCCGGTTCCGGTCGCCGTCAAGCTCGGCGCACTGCAGACGCTTGAGAACAAGACCGTGGTTTTCGTCCGCAACGGCAACGTGCTGGAGGCGCGTCCGGTCCGGCTCGGTGACAAGGATGCGCAGCATGCCGAGATACTGTCCGGCCTGTCTGCAGGGGAGACCTACGCCGCCAACAACAGCTTCGTCATCAAGGCCGAGATCGGCAAGGAGGACGCCGGTCATGACTGACATGCAAGCAAGCCGGCGCAAGTCCGTTACCGGCAACGAGGTCATCTCCTCATGATCGATTCCATTCTCGCCTTCGCGATCCGTCAGCGCTGGCTGGTGATGATTGCGGTTCTGGGGATTGCGGCCCTCGGAGCCTGGAATTTTACCCGGCTGCCTATCGATGCCGTGCCCGATATCACCAACGTTCAGGTGCAGATCAACACCCAGGCGCCGGGCTATTCGCCGCTGGAAACCGAGCAGCGCATCACGTTTCCGATCGAGACCGCGATGGGTGGCTTGCCCAAGCTGCAATACACCCGCTCGCTGTCGCGCTACGGGCTGAGCCAGGTCACCGTGGTGTTCGACGACGGCACGGATATCTATTTCGCGCGTCAGTTGGTCAATGAGCGGATCCAGCAAGTGCGGGATCAGTTGCCGCCGGGCGTCGCCACCTCCATGGGGCCGGTCTCCACCGGTCTCGGCGAAATCTACCTCTACACCGTGGAAGCCAAGGAAAACGCGCGCAAACCCGAAGGCGGCGTCTACACGCCAGCCGACCTGCGCACCATCCAGGACTGGATCATCAAGCCACAGCTGCGGCTGGTGTCCGGCGTGGTCGAGGTCAACACCATCGGTGGCTTCGCCCGTCAGTTCCACGTGCTGCCGGATCCGGCTCGGCTGATGTCCTACAAGCTCGGATTCCGCGACGTCATGACGGCGCTTGCCGCCAATAACGCCAATGTGGGCGCGGGCTACATCGAACGCAACGGTGAACAGTATCTGGTCCGAACACCGGGGCAGGTGGGCAATATCGACGAAATCCGGGATATCGTCATTGGTTCGCGGGGCGGAATCCCGGTCCGCATCCGCGACGTCGCCGACGTCACCGAAGGGCGCGAGCTGCGCAGCGGCGCCGCAACCCTCGACGGCAAGGAGACGGTGCTCGGCACAGCGATGCTGTTGATCGGCGAAAACAGCCGGGTGGTGGCGCAACGCGTCGCCGCCAAACTGACCGAGATCGCCAAGTCGCTGCCGGACGGCGTGGTCACCCGCACGGCCTATGATCGCACCCGTCTTGTGGATGCCACGATCGCGACCGTCGAGAAGAACCTGGTCGAAGGCGCGTTGCTTGTTATCGTCATCCTGTTTCTTCTGCTCGGCAATATCCGCGCTGCCATCGTTACCGCCTGCGTCATCCCCCTGGCGATGCTGTTCACCATCACCGGGATGGTGGAGAACAAGGTCAGCGCCAATTTGATGAGCCTTGGGGCGATCGATTTCGGCATCATCATCGATGGCGCGGTGATCATCGTGGAAAACTGCCTGCGGCTGCTGGCCGAGGAACAGCACAAGCGTGGCCGGCTGCTCACCGCTCCCGAACGTTTTGCGACCATCCTCGAAGGCGCGCGCGAGGTGATCAAACCGAGCCTGTTTGGCACCATGATCATCGCCGTGGTCTATCTGCCGGTGCTGACCCTGACCGGTGTCGAGGGTAAGATGTTCACGCCGATGGCACTGACAGTGCTGATGGCACTGCTCGGCGCGGCGCTGTTCTCGATGACATTCGTGCCGGCCGCGGTCGCCCTGCTGGTAACGGGCAAGGTCTCCGAAAAAGAAAACATCGTGATGCGCAGCGCCCGGCGCATCTACCTGCCGCTGCTCGACCTGACGATCCGTTACCGCAGGAGCGTGGCGATCGCCGCCGCCCTGATCGTGATCGGCAGCGGCTTCGTGGCGACGCGGATGGGCGGGGAGTTCATTCCGGGCCTTGACGAGGGCGACGTGGCGCTCGCGGCCATCCGCATTCCCGGCACCAGCCTCACCCAGTCCCTGGAGATGCAGATGGCGCTGGAAAAGCGGCTTCGGCAGATCCCGGAAGTCAAGGATGTCTTTGCCCGCACCGGCACCGCGGAGGTGGCCACCGATCCGATGCCGCCATCAATCTCGGACGGTTACGTCATGCTCAAGCCCAGATCGGAGTGGCCGGATCCGAAAAAGCCGAAGTCCAGCGTCGTCGATGCCATCCAGCAGGCCGCCGACGAAATTCCCGGCAGCAAATACGAGATTTCGCAACCGATCCAGTTGCGCTTCAACGAACTGATATCCGGTGTGCGAAGTGACATCGGTATCAAGATCTTCGGCGACGATCTCGATACCTTACTGCGCATGGCGCAACAGGTGCAGTCCGTGATCCAGCCGATCAGGGGTGCGGCCGACGTGAAAAGCGAACAGGTATCAGGGCTTCCGGTGCTGACCGTGAAGATCGACCGGCCCGCGCTGTCGCGTTATGGCATCAGCGTCAATGACGTGCAGAGCCTGGTCGAGATCGCGGTCGGCGGCAAGGATGTCGGCAAGGTCTTCGAGGGCGACCGCCGCTTCGATATCGTGGTGCGGTTGCCGGAAAACCTGCGTGGCGACATCGAATCCATCCGCGCGCTGCCGATTCCACTGCCTCCGGCCGAGGCGGAGCAGGGCCCGACGCGCGCGACGTGGAGCGGATCTTCGGCAGCGCCCATGCGCTATGTTCCACTATCGTCGATCGCCCAGGTAGACGTTGCGCCGGGCCCAAACCAGATCAGCCGCGAGAATGGCAAACGCCGAATCGTGGTGACGGCGAATGTGCGCGACCGTGATCTCGGCTCGTTCGTCGACGAAGCCCAGCGAGCGATCGCCGAGAAGGTCAAGCTGCCCGCAGGCTACTGGATCGGCTGGGGTGGCCAGTTCGAGCAGTTGGTGTCGGCGACCCGGCGGTTGACCATCGTAGTTCCCGTCGCCTTGCTGCTGGTGTTCCTGCTGCTGTTCATGAGCCTGGGATCCAGCGCCGATGCCCTGCTGGTGTTCAGCGGCGTGCCGCTTGCATTAACCGGCGGTATTGCCGCGCTATTGGTACGTGGCATTCCATTGTCGATCAGCGCGGGCGTCGGCTTCATCGCGTTGTCCGGTGTCGCGGTTCTCAACGGCCTCGTCATCATCGCCTTCATCGAGCGGCTGCGAACCGAAGGCCGGCCGCTGCGCGAGGCGGTGCGGGAGGGCGCCTTGACCCGCCTGCGCCCGGTGCTGATGACCGCGCTGGTTGCCTCCCTGGGTTTCGTGCCGATGGCGATCGCAACCGGAGCCGGCGCCGAGGTGCAACGCCCGCTCGCCACCGTGGTGATCGGCGGCATCATCTCGTCGACCATTCTGACGCTGCTGGTGCTGCCCGCACTCTACGTGTTGTTCCGGCGCGAGGCAGCACGGCCACAGACAGAGGGGGAACGATCAGGATCGGCAAGCCCATGATTTTACGGGGCTGACGAGGCAACATGGCTGAGACGGAAAGAGCGCGCATGATCAGCCCCGCCGAGGGGCGGGACCTGCGTCTCGATCTGTTCCGGGGGATCGCGAACTGGGCAATCTTCCTCAATCATATCCCGGACACCTCGCTGATCTGGCTGACCACCCGGAATTACGGCTTCAGCGACGCTGCTGATCTCTTTGTTTTCATATCCGGATATTCCGCCGCCTACGTCTATGCCAGGGGCATGCGCGCCAACGGCTTCATCGCAGGTGTCGTCCGTCTGCTCAAGCGCGTATGGCAGATCTACGTCGCTCACGTCCTGCTGTTTGTCGTCTACGTTGCGGCGATCGGCTGGGTTGCTCAGACTTATGGCCATTCGCATCTTCTGAACGAATTCAACGTCGCGGTCGTGATCGAGCAACCGATCGCAGGTCTGACCCAGGGACTGCTGCTGAAGTTCAAGCCGCTCAATCTCGACGTGCTGCCGCTATACATCGTCTTGATGGCGCCATTCCCGCTGGCGTTGTGGGCCATGATTCGCCGCCCGGATCTCGTGCTCGGCGCTTCCTTTGCACTCTACGTTGCCGCGAGGCAGTTGGGCTGGAACCTGCCGGCGTACCCTTCCGGAAGCTGGTTCTTCAATCCATTCACCTGGCAGCTCCTGTTCATCCTCGGGGCCTGGTGCGCGCTGGGTGGAGCGGCGCGGATCCAGGCTGCCGTGCAGGCGCGTGCCGTCATCTGGATCTGCGCGGCTTATTTGCTGTTCGCGCTGCTGATCACGTTATCGGATGATCTGGCCCCGGTGGCGCGCATCGTGCCCTCGTGGTTGTCGGCGGTGTTCCTCCCCATCGACAAGACCAACCTCGGCCCCTCGCGCCTGCTGCATTTCCTGGCGCTGGCGGTGCTTGTGACAGCGATGCTGCCACGCCAATGGCCCGGACTGAAATCGCCATGGCTGCGGCCGTTGATGACCTGCGGCCAGCATTCGCTCGAGGTGTTTTGCGTCGGAATCTTCCTGTCTTTCGCAGCGCATTTCCTGCTCGAGCTGATCTCGACGTCGCTCGCTGCGCAGGCCCTGGTCGGCCTCCTGGGATTTGCAATCCTGACGGCCGTCGCCGCTTATCGATCATGGTCGAAACAATTGGAGAGGCAACGAACCTGATAATACGCCATCACATTATCGTGTGACTGACGAGGCCTGGGATCGACGGATACTACGGCCAGGCGATGCGCTCCGTGGCCGGGGTATCACGCCCCTGATCGACGTGCGATCGAAAATCGGAGAGCGGCCTATGCCCCATGTCACCGCGAACGGAATCGAGCTGTTTTACGAGGACAGCGGCGGCGAGGGACCGGTGCTGGTCTTCAGCCACGGCCTTCTGATGGACCGCAGCATGTTCGCACCTCAGATCGAACAGTTGCGGCGGACGTATCGGTGCATCTCCTGGGACCAGCGCGGGTTCGGCCGCACCGGCCCGGTCGACGATCCCTTCACGTACTGGACGTCAGCGCAGGATGTGCTCGCTCTGCTGTCAGCGCTGAATATCGAAAAAGCCGCCTTGGCGGGCCTGTCCCAAGGCGGATTTCTGTCCATGCGCGCGGCGCTGCTCGCGCCGGAGCGTGTCTCGGCTCTGATCTTGCTGGCGACCCGGTCGGGCATCGACGACGCCCAGACCATCGAGAACTTCCGTGCACTGAAGACGGAATGGCAGGCCAACGGCTCCACGAATGTTCAGGCGATGCTTGAACAGGTCCTGCTTGGACCGAATGTGAACCCGGAGCCCTGGGTCACCAACTGGCGCGCCATGGGTCGCAACGACATGGCCCATCCACTGGACACGCTCATGGGACGTGACGATCTCACCACAAAGCTCGGCAGCTTGACCTGTCCCTCCATCGTCATTCATGGGACCGACGATATCGCCATCGCAATCGAACATGGCCGCCAGCTCGCCCAGGGGCTGCCCGCCTGCAAAGGCTTCCACGACATCGCCGGCGCCGGGCACGCCGTCAACCTTGCGAGCCCTGATCAGGTCACAGGTATCATCAAGGCTTTTCTGGCAAATGCCGCATGACGAACGCGTGTCTTCCGACCTCAGATGCGTTCGACAATGGAGAGACCGCCGACACGGTCGATCAGATAGACCAGCCCGCGATCGTCGGCGAACACGTCGTTGCTTGACACCCGACCGGTGCCGTCGGCGGGATCGGGAAGATAGTACGCGGTTTCCTTGGGCGCCATCGGATTGGAAATGTCGATGAAGCGCAACCCTTGCGCAAACCATGCCACCGGAATTTCGGTGCCGCGGATAATTTCGACCGGCTGATGGCATCCGGTCATCGATGGGTTGCGGCGGCCATGCACGCCCTCGACCTGAAAGGTTGCGACCGGAACCGGCTTGCGCTCGTCGGTCGCGTCAACGATCCAGATAAAAGCCGCGAGCTCGGGTGCCATCTCCGGATCGATGGGGTCGACATCTTCGTCGGCTACGATGAGGTAGCTTCGGCCGTTGATCGCAAACGGAACCGGAACCAGCGAATGGGTCGGCCAGGGGAAGGGCGGGCTCCAGTCGAAGCCCGTGACCTGCTTCGGCTTGCCGAGATCGCTGATGTCGAGGATCACCCCTCCGCCGTGCCAGTAGCTGACGTAAAGCCGATCGCCATGTCGGATCGAATGATGGCAGCGGTGTTGCCGGCGCGGCCATGATGGCGTTTCGCCGCCTGCGGTCCACTGTCCCGGCATCCACCAGCGGCCGACTTCGCGCGGTCGGCCCGGATCGATCAGATCGAGGATCATGACGATGTTGCCGACGTATCCCTCGATCTCCGGTGAAATATAGGCGTAACGGCCATCGAAGGTGAAACGGTGCACGCCGGTTCCGTCGCAATGCCAGCGTGTGATTTCCCTTGGACGATGCGGATCACTCACGTCGAAGATCCCGAGGCCGCCACGCAGGCCAGTGCTCCGCGCCGCCGTCGGGTCCACGATCTCGTGGTTCACGATCATGAGTCCATTAGCGACCTGAACCTTGTGCGAATGGAAGCCCGCGGGCATGTCGAGTTGCGCGATCAGGGCAGGGTGCCGGGGATCGCGCAGGTCGACGATCGACGTGCCGCTCGGAGCGGCCATGTGCCCGATATAGCCAATGCCGCGATCCACCACGATCTGGCCGCCACCACGACAATCGAACCGGGCGATCTCGCGAACGCCTTTGCAAACAGACATGCCTACTCCATTTGATCTTTATAAGGTCACTGATCGTGCTTCGCGAACACTTCGCGGCAGGCGATGACGCCGTTGATGGCGGTCGCGACACCGGCATAAGGCACGAGTTGCAGCATGATCTCGATCAGTTCCTCACGCTTCACACCGCAGCGCAACGCGCCGCCAATGTGGGTTCGCAATTGCGGCCCCGCAGTGCCGAGCGTGGCCAGGCTTGCGACGGTCACGATCTGGCGTGTTTTGCTGTCCAGTGTCGGTGACTGGTAGATCTGCCCGTAAATCGTTTCCAGCACATAGGTTGCCAGATCCGGGGCAATGTCGCCGAGCGAATTTTCGACATCGGCTGCGGTTTGTCCCAGGATTTCGCCGATTTTCTGAGCCCCGCGCGTTCGCAAATTCTCGTCGGATTCCACAGAACTTCTCCACTCCAAAATCGATGCACGCGTTAGAGCAGTTTTGCAGCCGCGGCGGCGTCACAGCATGCTGTGACTGACGCAGCCCGGGCGCATGCCGGATACTCCCAACAACAAAATTGCAAACATCTTGCAATCCCAGTCGCGCCCAAAGAACCGCGTCACGGGGGCGCGTGGAGGGTCGATGATGGATGTATCCGGACATGTGCTGCGGTTGGGCTTGGCCCTCTGCGCTGTAATACTGTCCGTCCCGGCTTTGTCAGCTGGATCATACCCCACCGGGCCGGTACGGATCGTGGTTGGATTCGGTCCGGCATCCACGGCCGACATCTTGGCGCGGCTGGTCGGCAAACACCTGGAAGACAAACTCGGCAAACCCGTCATCGTCGAAAACCGACCCGGCAACAGCAGCATGATCGCAGCCGAGGCCGTCGCACGGTCGGCGAACGACGGCCGGACGCTGTTCATGGCGACGGTGGCGAACACGCTCAATCCAGCACGGATGGAGGGCGGCTTCGATCTGAACAAGGACATGCAGCCGATCGCTCTGCTCGGCACCGTACCGAACGTCCTGGTGGCCAATGCCTCGGTGCCGGTGAAGACGGTGAGCGACCTGATCGCGCTGGCAAAGGCCAACCCGGCCGCGCTGACGTTCGCGACCTCGGGCCAATGGACCGCCAGCCATATGGCCGCCGAGATGTTCAATCTGAAGGCCGGCACCTCAATCGTCGCCGTGCCGTATCAGGGCGGCGCCAACCAGGCCGTGACGGATCTTCTCACGGGACGCATCAATCTGATGTTCAATGTCGCTGTCGCGGTCGCACCTTATGTGAGTTCGGGGAAGTTGACCGCCTTGGCCGTCGGCCAGCCGAAACGCACCGCCCTCATGCCGGATGTCCCGACCATGGATGAGGCCGGGCTCCCTGGTTTCGATGTCGGCGTCTGGATCGGGCTGCTGGCACCGGCCGGAACACCGCCTGAGATCATCAACGCACTCTCCGAGGCTTCCAACGATGCACTGCAGCAACCGGCGATCAAGGATGCGCTGAAAGCCCAGGGAATCGATCCCCTGGGCAGCACGCCGGCCGCATTTGCCGAATTCATCCGGAACGACATGCGCAAATGGAGGGAGCTGCTGGCGTCGACCGGGCTGAAGGAATAACGCCCTATTGCTGGTATTTTCTGTCTCAGCCACGGCCGGTCCCGGCGGCGTGGCCATGAAAGTCGTTTGGCCAAATTGTCGATCGCAGACCGTCCGGTATAGAATGATTGCCAAAGCAATCACCCCGGGAGGACGCGGTGGACATTCGACTTCTGAACGCGCGAACCGCGCACGAGATCACCGACCAGCGCTTGTGTCACCTCATCGGCGCAATCGGAACGCCGGATTTCGAACGGTCCATGCTGGCGCTGGCCAAACAGACCCTCAAGTGTGCCCATCTCACGGCCTTTTCCATCTCCAAGCGGCGGCCGCCTCGCGTCCTGCTCGCGGTCAATGACGGCGATTTGCCGATCGCGCGCCGGCTGGCCTCGAAATACATCCAGGACTACTGGGCGCTCGATCCAGCCAACAGCGTCGTCGACAATGATCCGCGCACAGGTCTTGGCGCGATGATCAGGCTGCGCGACGAGGAAATCAAGAATGTCTCCTACCGTCGCGACTGTTACCGCTCGGTGCATCTCATCGACCGCCTTTCGATCGTGAGGTCCCATGGTCGTGACACCATTCGCCTCAACTTCTACCGCGACGGCCCCCGAGGCCGCTTCAGCGATGGCGACCTCGACGTCGTGGCGAGTCTCGCCAATCTGCTCGCCCAGGTTCTCAAGAAGCATGACGACATCCGGCCGTCGCTCAGCAAGGAGGATCGATTTGAGCAATATTGCAATCGGCTCGGAACGATCGCGCCGCAACTGTCGAACCGGGAGATTCAGATCTGCGCCGAGATCGTTCGTGGATTGAGCTCACAAGCCATTGCCAGCAAGCTCGGCGTCAGCATCAACACCGTGCTGACACACCGCAAACGCGCTTATGCCAGGCTCGGCATTTCGAGCCAGAATGAACTCTCGCATATGCTGTTGCAATGATCCGCGTTTGCGACACCGCACGGACGATTTGCACGGATGCCGGGGCAGTCCGGGGCGTCCGACAGACGGTCTTGACCCGGCACGGGCCGCGCAGTGTAAGTTGAATTTACCGGGTTGTTCCGGTGTCATTCGAGTCGTGAATCATGGAAGAGCTGCCGCTGGCGGGAACCGTTCAAGGCACGCTGTTGCGTCCGGCACGGCGCACGAAATGGGGCATCGTGGTCATCTCGGGCACCAGTGGACGGCTGGATGTCGGTCGCGCACGCCTGTTCGCCGAGCAGGGTGTGACGGCATTGGCGCAGCGATGGTTTGGCGGCGACGGGCAAAGCCCGGGGATTTGCGAGATCCCGCTGGAGACCTTTACCCCGGCAATCGATCGCCTGGCTGCCGAGGGCTGCGAAAAGATCGCATTCCTCGGCGTGTCGCGCGGCGCCGAAGCAGCCTTGCTGATGGCGGTCCGCGATCGCCGGATCGATGTCGCGATTGCGATCAGCCCATCGCCAGTGGTCTGGGCCCACAGCGGCCCCGGACTTGACGGACAGAGCTGGTATGCGCGGTCGTCCTGGACCTGGAGTGGCAAGCCGCTGCCCTTCATCGCCTATGACCCGCGCTGGCGGCCGGCCGAGACCACCCGTGTGCGTTATCGCGGCTTGTTCGAAAAGAGTTTGGTGACCTTCGCCGAAGATATCCCAGCCGCGACCATTCCGATCGAGCGGGCGCGGGCCACATGTTTCCTGATCGGCGGGGCCGCCGACGAGATCTGGCCATCGGTCCGGTTTGCCGAGATGATCGCCGATCGCCTGCAACGCGCCGGGCGTCGGTGCTATGTCATGAGTCACCCCGACGCGGGGCATCGCGTGATTTTCCCCGGCGAGCCGGAGATCGTGGAGCCGATCGAACGTGCCTGGGGCGGAAGCATCGGAGCGGATCGCGAACTCGGCCGTGTCGCGTGGACGAAGATTGCCGAACTGCTCGAATTTCACTGACAACACGCGCCACTCCGGTTTCAGACAGTGGCATCCGTTGATGGCTGGCACTACAGTCGATCAATGGACACGATCTGGCTCGAAGACTTTCTGGCGGTTCTGGACGAAGGCGGCTTTTCCCGCGCCGCGGATCGCCGCGCCGTCAGCCAGCCGGCCTTCAGCCGACGGATTCGCGCACTGGAAGACTGGGTCGGCACCACGCTGTTCGATCGCAATACCCATTCGGTCCGCCTGACCGCCGCGGGGGAGCGCTTTCGCCCCGTCGCCGAGGAGATGTTGCGGCGCCTGCAGGCCGGACGGCAGGACGCCCTTGGCGCCGCGCAAGCGGCCTCGGAAACGCTTCGGTTCGCGTCAACCCATGTTCTGTCGCTGACGTTTTTCCCGGCCTGGCTGCGTCTGCTGGAGACATCGGCGCCGATGACGTCGACGGTGCAGCTCACCGCTGACAACATGGCGGCCTGTGAAAAGATCATGCTGGAGGGACGCGCGCAATTTCTGCTGTGTCACCACCACCCGGCTGCCAGCAATCGCCTGGCCAACGATGCCTTCGTGTCGATCTCGCTGGGAAGTGATGTTCTGATTCCAGTCGCGGCTCCGGTGCGACGGGGCAGGCCATCGATGGAGGGGCCGTTCCTCGCCTACACATCCGAATCCGGCATGGGCCGGATCCTGGTGTCAGCCTGGACCGCTGAGGGCAAGACAGCGCCTGCGGAGCCCGTGTTCTCATCACATCTCGCCAGCGTTCTCGCGACCATGGCGCGGGAAGGGCGGGGCATCGCATGGTCACCGCTGAGCCTTGTCCGCGAGGACCTGGAAGCCAGGCGTCTGGTGCGGGTCGGCGAGCAATCCGATGAGGTGCCGATGGAGATCCGGCTGTTCCGCCCCAAGCCACGTCAAAGTCCGGCGGCGGAAGCGCTGTGGCAGCGCGCGGTCAAGCTGAAGACCGAATTACAGGAAAAATGACCTCAGCTCAGTGATGGTCTCTTCAGGGCGCTCTTCCTGCAGGGTGTGGCCGCAGTCAAACGCGCGGCCGGTGACATTGGTGGCCTTCTCCCGCCAGGTGTCGAGCACATCGTAGAGTGCGCCGACGGTGCCGAGCTTGCCCCAGATTGCCAGCAGCGGCGCGGTGACACGCGCATCCGCGTCCTGCGCATCATGGTCGAGATCGATCGTGGCCGCCGCGCGATAATCCTCACAGATGGCATGACGCGTCGCCGGATCGTTGTAGCAGCGCAGATACTCCGCGAACGCCGCGGGCTCCGTTGCGCCCGGGGTCTTGACCTGGCCGTCGATGTGCTTGCGGAGGAACATCTCCGGGTCGGCTCCGATCATGCGCTCGGGCAGCGGTGCCGGCTGGATCAAGAAGAACCACCAGAAATAGCGGGTTGCGAATTCCTTGTTGGTGCGCGCGTACATCGTGGCCGTCGGGGCGATATCGATCACGGCAATGCGCGAGACCGCGTCAGGATGGTCCAGCGCCATGCGGTGCGCGACCCGGCCGCCGCGATCGTGGCCGGCCACGCCAAAACGCCGATGGCCGAGGCCGCGCATCAACGTGACCTGATCCTGGGCCATGCTGCGCTTGGCATAGGCGATGTGCCTCTCGCCGCCTGCGGGCTTGCTGCTGTCGCCATAACCGCGCAGATCCGCCGCAACGATGGTGAAGTGTTCAGCAAGGCGAGGGGCCACCTTGCGCCAGGTGACATGGGTTTGCGGATGGCCGTGCAACAGCAGCAGCGGCGGCCCTTTGCCGCCGATCGCCGCACGGACGGTGATCCCGTTGCCGAGTGCGGCATCGATCAGCCTGAAGCCATCCAGAAACGGCGCCGCGCCCAGTTCCGTGACAACGATCTGGGGTGACGATGATGTCGGTCCGGTCATGTCAGGCCAACCATGGGTTTTGTTTCAGGTGGGTTCGTTCGAACGACAGGATAGCCTCACGGTGTTTCAGCGTCGTGCCGATTGCGTCCAGGCCGAGAACGAGGGCCTCCTTTTGCCCGGGATCGATGGTGAAAGGAAACGTCCGCCCGTCGGCCGCGACGATGGTCTGCATGGGCAAGTCGATGGTCAGCATAGCGGTCGCTGGATCGGCGGCAAGCTCGCTCAGGCGTTGCACAGGCTCCGCGTCGAGGGTGATGGCCAGGAGGCCGTTGCGCGCGCAATTGTCGAAGAAGATTCCGGCGAAGCTTGTGCCGATCAGGCCGCGTATTCCGAGCTGGCCAAGTCCCCAGACCGCATGCTCGCGGCTCGATCCGCAACCGAAATTCGGACCGACCACCAGGAAGCACGCCTCACGCCAGCCAGCACGGTTGAGCACGAAATCGGGCCGTTCGCCCCCGGACGGATCGAAACGCAAACCGTGGAACGTTCCGTCCGCAAGCCCGCTGCGATCGACGCCCTTGAGAAACTGCTTGGGCATGATCACGTCGGTGTCGATATTGGCTGACGGCAGCGGCGCTGCGATACCGGTTACGATCGAAAACGGGTGCATGTCACACGACCTCCGGCATGCGGCGCGGATCGGCCAGATGGCCGTGGATCGCGGCTGCCGCCACCATGGCGGGACTCATCAAATGGGTCCGGCCTCCCGCGCCCTGGCGCCCCTCAAAGTTGCGGTTGGTGCTGGAGGCGCAGCGTTCGCCGGGGCGCAATACATCGTCATTCATGGCCAGGCACATTGAACATCCGGACTGCAGCCATTCGAACCCGGCCGCAAGAAAGATTCGGTCGAGCCCCTCGGCTTCCGCGGTTCGTCGCACACTGCTTGAGCCCGGCACGACCATGGCGCGAACACCCGCAGCGACATGACGGCCACGGGCCACATCAGCCGCAGCCCGCAGATCCTCAATGCGGGCATTGGTGCACGAACCGATGAAGGCGCGCTCGATGGGGACGTCGGTGAGACGGGTTCCCGGCGCGAGATCCATATAGGAGAGCGCGCGCTCGGCAGCGGCGCGACGCGACGGGTCGGCTTCCTGCGCCGGCGCCGGAACCCGGCCATTGACCGGGCCGGCCTGGTCGGGGCTCGTCCCCCAGGTCACCATCGGCTCGATCTCGCGGGCCCGGAGGATGACATCCCGGTCGAACGCCGCATCGGGCTCGCTGTGCAGGGTGCTCCAGCTGGCGACGGCGCGATCCCAGAGCTCACCCTTGGGGGCGCGTGGCCGATCGCGCAGATACGCAAGGACCTTCTGGTCGGGGGCCATCAAGGCGCCGCGCGCGCCGCATTCGACGGCCATGTTGCAGATCGTCATCCGCCCCTCGACGCTCAGCGCTGCGATGGCCGCTCCGGTGAATTCGATCGCAAAGCCGGTTGCGCCGGCAGCCCCGATGGTGCGGATCAGCGCCATGACGATGTCCTTGGCGCTGACGCCGGCACCCAGATCACCATCGACGGATACACGCATGGTCTTCAGCCGTCGATAGACCAGCGTCTGGGTCGCCAGATAGTGCTCGATATCGGAGGTGCCGATGCCGTAGCCGAGCGCGCCGAAGGCGCCATAGGTCGTGGTGTGGCTGTCGCCGGCGCCGACCACCATGCCAGGCAGGACAAGCCCGATCTCGGGCATCACCACGTGTTCGATGCCCTGCAGGCGATGCAGCACATCGAACAACTCGATGCCGAAATCCCGGCAGTTGTCGGCGAAATAAGCGACCTGCCGCGCACCGCCGGGGTCAGGCATCTCCGCGGTGCGCTTTACCACGGTCGGATTGACGTGGTCGACCGTGCCTAGTGCCGCCTGCGGGCGCCACACCGAACGGCCGGCCTCGCGCAGCCCGGTAAACGCCTGGGGGCTGGTGTATTCATTGAGAACCGTGCGGTCGACATAAAGCAGCAGTAGCCGGCCATCCGGGTCAAAGCTGCGGACCGTGTGGTTGTCGACCAGTTTGTCGTAGAGGGTCTTGGCGCGCATCGCATCGATATCCCTGCGAAATGACGTCCCATCATCGATCCGGGTCGGTCGGCGCGACCATGCCCGGTCAGCGACGCCCGTGGTCATGCATTGTTTGCATCGATTCATCCGGGAACGGTCTTGGCGGGATATCCGGCGCCTCGGCTAGCGTTGCCAGGCAGTCCGCCGCGAGAGCGGACGACGGCGCAGGCCGGATTCAGATTTCAGAGGGAAACCCCATGATGTTCCGCAAGCTCTATGTGCAGGTCCTCTGCGCCATCGCCATCGGTATCCTGCTCGGCTATCTGCAGCCGCAACTCGCCGAGCAGATGAAGCCGCTGGGCGATCTCTTCGTCAAGTTGATCCGGATGATGATCGCGCCGGTGATCTTCGCCACCGTGGTGGTCGGTGTTGCGAAGATGGGCGACATGAAGGAGGTCGGTCGTGTCGGTCTCAAGGCGCTGATCTATTTCGAGGTGGTGACCACCATCGCCCTGGTGCTCGGCTTGATCGTAGTCAACGTGCTGCGGCCAGGCACGGGGATGAACGTCGATCCCGCCACGCTCGATGTCAAGTCGGTCGCGAGTTTCACCACCCAGGCCCAGCATCTCAGCACCATCGACTTCCTGATGCATATCGTGCCGGATACCTTGGTCGGCGCATTCGCCCAGGGTGAAACCCTGCAAGTGCTGTTTTTCTCAGTGCTGCTCGGCCTCGTACTGGCGAACATGGGCCGCAAGGGTGAGGCGCTGGTCAACGTCCTGGACCAGATGTCCCACGCGCTCTTCGGCATCATCGGCTTGTTCATGCATTTCGCACCGCTTGGGGCTTTCGGCGCCATGGCGTTCACCATCGGAAAATACGGGCTGGGAACGCTGCACCAACTGACCTTCCTGATGATCAGCGTCTACCTGACCTGCCTCGTGTTCGTCTTCGGCGTGCTGGGGCTGATCGCCTCCCTGGCGGGTTTCAACCTCTGGCGCTTCCTGGCCTACATCAAGGAGGAAATCCTGATTGTGCTGGGCACCTCTACATCTGAAAGCGCGCTGCCGCGGCTGATGGCCAAGCTCGAACATCTGGGGTGCGCCAGACCGGTCGTCGGCCTGGTCATTCCGACCGGCTACTCGTTCAATCTCGACGGCACGTCGATCTACCTGACCATGGCGGCCATCTTCATTGCCCAGGCGACCAACACCGATCTGACCTGGTCGCAGCAGATCGGGTTGCTCGTGATCCTGCTCTTGACCTCGAAGGGATCCGCCGCGGTCACGGGGGGAGGGTTCATCACGCTTGCGGCCACGCTGTCGTCGATCCACACGCTTCCCGTCGCGGGCCTCGCGCTTCTCCTGGGCGTCGATCGCTTCATGTCGGAGGCCCGTTCCATCACCAATCTGATCGGCAATGGCGTGGCCACCGTGGTGGTGGCGCGATGGGAAGGCGCGCTTGACCGTGATCGGATGCGACGGGTGCTGGCCGGCGAATTGGTGGCCGATGCCGGCGGCTATGAAACGCTTGTCGATCCGGCCGGCAGCCGTATGTCATCAGGCGTGGCCGCTGTTCCGGCTTACGAGCCGTTATCGCGCTAGCGGCGTTTCGTCCTCGCTTGCGATGTGTTGCCACAGCTTGCGGATCATGTCCTTCATCAGCAGCGCTTCCTGCCAGCGGTCCGAAAGCTCCGCGCCATCGGCTCCAGTAATGGCGTAGGGCGGCGGCCCGAGTTCGCAGAGGAAGGTGAGCACGGCATCGGGGCCGGCGCGCCTGCGCCAGGAGCGAATGGCGTACTCCCACCATCCCATGAACAGTTCCACCCAACCCTGGTGCTGCGGAAAGGAGAGCGAGACCTGGATCTGCTCGCGGCTGGCGACACGGCCGTGCAGGCCCCAGTCATTGTCCAGGATGCGATGGATCAGGCCGTGGTTGGTCTCATCGACCGGCCAGGCGAACTCGCGTCCGACCAGATAGTGCGAGACGTCGGCAGTCAGTCGCAGGTCCGGAAAGCAGTCGAGCAGTTGCAGGGTGAAGAACAGGTCTGTCGTCATGCGGTCCCGATGCGTTTCGACATGCACAGGGACATCAGCCTGATCGGCCAGCCGCCGCCAGCCCTCGATATAGGGAATGCAGGCGTCAAGCCGGAGCGGGCGGACATCGGGCTGCAGGTTGACGTGATCGGCGCCGAGCCTGGCGACGAGGTCCAGGACCGGCTTCAAATCGTCGACCGTCTTCGGATAGCATTGCGCCTGCCAGATCAGGCCATGATCGCTGAGGAAACGCGTGGCCTCGGTCGCAAACACGGGATCGATGAACCGGACGCCGGCGCCGTCGAAACCGGCGTCGCGGATCATCGTCAGTTGGGTCCGCAGCGGCCACTCCGCCTCATCGGCCAGTCGCCGCTCCATTGCCCAAAGCGATTGCAGGATGCGGAGCTGTTGTCCCATCAGCTAGATCTGTTCCGCCAGCACTACTACAGGCCTGCTGATCATGGTGGTCGTAGTGTTGTCGACGGTGATGCTCTCGTCATACGTCTCCGGTCCCCACCACACGGCAAGCGCGGTAATGCCCGACAGCACGATGATGTAGCAGGCGACCGGCCACCACGATCCGCTCGCCCAAGCCACCAGGCTGGTGGCGAGGAACGGCGCGGGACCTCCCGCCAGCAACGACCCCAGTTCGCGCGCGAACGCAAAACCGGCAAAACGCCGTTGCGGCGGAAACAGTTCAGCGAAGTAGGCGGCTTGTGGTCCGAACATGCCGGCGGTGACCACGGCACGCGCCAGGATGAAAGCCAGCGCGATCCAGATCCATTCCCTGGTTCCGACCATCCAGAAGAACGGGAAGGCGAGGGCAATCCCGGACAGAGCGCCGAACATGTAGACCGGTCGCCGGCCGATGCGATCGGACAGCGCCGCAAAGCCGAGGATGGCGAACAGCTCGATGACGAACGCCAGCATCAGTGCGCTGAGCGCTTCCGACTTCGGTACCCCCAATGTCACCGTGACATAGCTGAGGCCGAACACCGGAAACAGATAGCCGAGACCGTTCTCCGCCATGCGTGCGCCCAGCACCACCAGGAAGTTGCGCGGATGCTTGCGCAGTGCGGCCATGGCGGGATTGCGCTCGATCTTGCCACGCTCCACCACCGCTTGGGTGAAGACCGGCGTCTCGGCCAGCTTGAGCCGGACATAGATGCCGACCAGAATGAGCAGGAAGCTCGCCAGGAACGGAATCCGCCAGCCCCAGGACATCAGGTCTTCGCGCGGCAGCATGGTCACGAGCGCAAACGCGCCGGCCGCGAGCAGATTGCCGATCGACACGCCCAGCGGCGCAAAGCCTCCCCAGAAGCCGCGATGATTGGGCGGTGCATTCTCGACGAGGTAGATGACGGCACCGCCATATTCGGCGCCGGCGCCCAGGCCCTGCAGCACACGTAGCGCCACCAGCATCAGCGGCGCCCAGTAGCCGACCATGGCATATGTCGGCAGCAGGCCGATCGCCGTGGTGCCGATCCCGATCAGCAGCAGCGTCGCTACCAGAACGGGCTTGCGACCATAACGGTCGCCCATGATGCCAAACAGGATGCCGCCGAGCGGCCGCACCACGAAGCCGACACCGAACGTCAAGAAGGCGAGCAGGGTGCCAACCAGCGGGTCGCTCTTGGGAAAGAACAACTCGCCGAACACCAGCGCAGCCGCGGTGCCGTAGAGAAAGAAATCATACCATTCGAGTGCGGAGCCGACGCAGGCGGCTGCGATGACTTGCACGGGCGCGCGGCCGACGCCGGCCTTGTTCGATGCAGGCATTTGTCTCCCCATTTTTTATGTGTTGATTGTTTGCCGGCACCCGCATGACGCGGATGCCGGATCGTCAAGTCGTGTGTCAGGCCGCGCGGCCGAARTARGAYTTCTTGGMCGCRGACTGSGTCTCGTAGATCGATCCCTGGCGSGCCGGCGGCGGCAGYGGCATGCGCACCGGCACCGCCGTCATCCGCGGCACCGTGACAGGATCGCCGGTCAGCAGGCGGCTGTTGAATTCGTCGAAATCCTTCACCCCGGCCAGCGGCCAGGCATCRCTTGCCGCGACCTCGTAGAGCAGCAGGTTGCGCGGCCGATCCGAGGTGTTCAGCGCCGAGCCGTGCAGRGCGCGGACATGGTGGAACGACATGCTGCCGGCCTTGCCCATGCAGGGGATGGCGCGGCTGATCTCGTCCTTGACGACATCCGGATCGATCAGGCCGGCAAAACGGCCGTCCTCGCCATGGTGGTTCCAGACTTCGCCGGTGTGGGTGCCTGGGGTGACCAGCATGGGGCCGTTGATCAGGTCAGTGTCGTCGAGCAGCACGCCAATGGCGAGGATGTCGTCGTTGGTGTGCGGATAGAAAGCCCAGTCCTGGTGCCATTCCACCGGCGAGCCGAAATGCGCCGACTTCATGTTCAGCTTGGAGCCGTGCAGGCGCAGGCCGGGGCCGACCAGCTTGGTCAGGATGTCGATCACCGGCGCACTGCGCACGATGTCGTCGAACAGCTTGTGAACCTTGTGCGGGGCCTTGATCCGGCGCACCCGCGGATTGTCGGGGGTGTGCCCCGGCTCCAGGTCATAAACATCGGTATGCACGGTCGTGCTGGCGGAGGCGGCCACCAGCTCGGCCACCACCTTGCGCAGCTCGGCCAAGTTCTCGGCGCCGAGCACCTCGGGCACCACAATCACACCATCGCGCTGGTAGGCGCGCACGTCTTCCTCAGACAGCATCCTGCAGTCCTCCTTTGAAAGGCCCAGGTTTGATCCGGGCCATGGTTTGGTCAGAATCTCGTAATGACAGCGCTATCATTAAACATGGTAACGCTGTCATTTGCTGTTTTGCAAGACTTTCGTGGTCCGGTGGAGCAAATCAGCTAGATTGCTGCCATGACGTCCGACTTGGAACCCGCCCCAGAATCCGACCGCCAGGATGCTTTTTCCGAGGGCGCCCCGACACTTGCCGAGGTGGCCGAGCGTGCCGGCGTCTCCATGATCACGGCCAGCCGGGTGGTACGTCTGCCGCATCTGGTGGCACCGCAGACCCAGGCGCGGGTCCAGGCGGCGATGCGGGAGCTCGGCTACATTCCAAACCTCGTGGCCGGCTCGCTGGTCAGCGCCAAGACCAGTTCGGTCGGCGTGCTGGTGCCGACCATCGCCAACTCGATCTTCTCCGACACCGTACAGGGCCTGTCAGACCGGCTGGAGCCGCTCGGCTATGCGGTGATCCTCGCGCAATCGCGCTACGACGCGGCGCGCGAGGACCGCATGCTGAGGGAGCTGCTGGCGCGGCGCACCGACGCCATCATGATGGTGGGATCGCCAGCGACGGCGGAGGGCGCGCTGCTGCTGCGGCGAGCCCGCATTCCGGTGGTGGAGATGTGGGACCTGCCGGTGGATCCGATCGACGCGGTTGCCGGCTTCGACAATCACGCCGCCGGCGTCACGGTGGCGCGGCATATGGCGGAGCAGGGGCGCACCTCGCTCGCCTTCATTGGCGGCACCGATCCACGGGCTGCGCGGCGCTGGGCCGGCTTCCTGGAAGGCGCGCTCGCGGCCAATCTCGCGCCGCCAAAAAAGCTCACACTGGATCGCACCGCCGCCAACGCGGCCACGGATGTCCTCGATCAATTGCCTGATGTCGACGGTGTGTTCGCCGCCAACGATGCGCATGCCATCGGCTTCCTCGCGGCGTTGCGACGCGCCGGACTGTTGCGCAACGGGCCGGCATCGTCGCAGCCGATCGCCGTGGTCGGCCTCGGTGATCTCGACATGGGCCAACTGATCGAGCCGCGGCTGAGCACCATCCGCATTCATGGCGCGGCCATCGGCAAGGCAGCGGCGGGACTGATGCTTGACCGCAGCGGGCCACGCCGGATCGATCTGGGCTTCGAATTGGTGCTGCGCGAAAGCGGCTAGGGAGCTCGCCAACGGGCCTCGCCGACCATCCATTTTCATGGATGTGCAAATGCATGCGCAGATGTGTTTGTGGTGGCTTTTTATCGCCTGCGCTCGCACAGTTCTCGGCAACTCGCACGATACCAAAAACAAAATGGGAGCGGCGCATGGCCCAGAGGCGAAACCTTCCACTGGACGGCGTTACCGTCATCGATCTCGGGCAAATCTACCAAGGGCCCTATGCCACGTTCCTGATGGCCAAGGCCGGCGCCGATGTCATCAAGATCGAGCCGTTGTCCGGCGAACCTGTCCGACTGCGTGGCGCGGCGAGCAGGGGCGCCGCCGTTCCGTTTGCGATGCTGAATGCGAACAAACGGGGCGTAAGCCTAAACCTCAAAAGCGAACGCGGCCGAACTATCCTCAAGCAACTCGCGGAGAAGGCCGATGTGCTGCTGGAGAACTATGCGCCCGGCGTGATGGACAAGCTCGGCGTCGGCTGGTCGAAGTTGAGTGCGATCAATCCCCGCCTGATCTACGCATCCGGATCCGGCTACGGCCTGTCGGGCCCGGATCGGGACAATCTCGCCATGGACATCACCGTGCAGGCCGCATCCGGCATGATGAGCGTGACCGGATTTCCCGACGGACCGCCCGTCAAGGCCGGGCCGGCGGTGGTCGACTTCCTCGGCGGCATCCATCTGTATGCCGGCGTCATGACCGCGCTCTATGAGCGCACCTTCACCGGCAAGGGACGGCTTGTCGAGGTGGCGATGCAGGAAACGGTGTACCCCGCGCTCGCATCGAATCTTGCCTTCGTCTATGACACGGACATCGCGCCGCCACGCACCGGGAACCGCCACGGCGGTCTCGCGGCCGCGCCGTATAACGTCTATCCGACATCGGACGGGCATATCGCGATCATCGGGATCAACGAAACCCACTGGAACAACCTGCTTGCCGCGATGGATCGCCGCGACCTGGCTGACGACGCGCGCTTCTCGACCCGCTCGGCGCGGGTTCAATTCATGGACGACACCGACCAGCTGATTGCCGGCTGGACGAGCCGCTACAGCAAGGCCGATGCTGTCCGGATTTTGAGCCAGCACAAGGTGCCATCCGCGCCGGTGCGCGATCTCATCGAGGTAACCAACGACGCGCATATGCATGAACGCGGCATGCTCGAATGGATTGATCATCCGGAGTTTGGCCGCATTGTCGTTCCGAATTCGCCCTTGCGGCTGCATGGTACGGATCGGGTCGACCGTGCACCGTCACCGCGCCTTGGCCAGCACAATCATGACATTCTCGAGCAGTTGCTGCATCTCTCCGAAGCAGAGATCGCGCAACTTGAGGTCGAAGGCGTCATCGGCGAACCGGAACCATTGGCAATGGCGAGTGTCGGACCGGGTTGAAGACCTGCAATTGAACACCCTAATGTCTGCCGCAGGGAATGCGGAAACCGGAGACGTCGTTGTCGGCCCAGGGTAGCGTCATCAAGACAGCCAGACGTATCTTCGAGGTGCTGGAGCATTTTGACGAGGTCCAGCAGCCGATCAGCCTGAAGGATCTGTCGCTTCATCTCGGCTATCCGGTTTCCAGCGCATCGGCACTGCTCAAGAGCATGGTCGTGATGGGCTACCTCGACTATGACAGCTACTCCCGCACCTACATGCCGACGATGCGGATCGCCACGCTGGGAAACTGGGTGCAGGGCGCGCTGTTCGGGGAAGGGCGCATTCTCGCGCTGATGAAGCGCATGAGCGAAGCGACGGGCGAAACCATTGCCATCGGCACGCAGAGCGATCTTTTCGCCCAGTACATCCATATTATTCCGTCACAGCATACCATCGGTTATCAGCTCAAGCCGGGCACCGTCCGACCACTGGCGCGATCGGGCCTCGGCCAGTTGCTGCTCAGCGCGCGCCCCGATGATACCGTCGACAGGTTATTGCGTCGGATCAATATCGAAGAAGCGCCGGACCGGCGCACGCTGCTGCCCGATCTGATGATTCGCATTCGCGACATCAGGCAACGGGGCTATGTCTTTTCCAAGCACAACGTATCGCCGGGGGCAGGGATGATCGCGATGCTATTGCCGGTTCGCCGTCATGGCCGCGTCCTGGCAATTGGCGTCGGCGGCCCGGTTGATCGGCTGGAGCAGAAGGAAGAGCAGATCCTGCACGAGTTGCGCGAGGGCATCGCAACATTCGCTGACGACGAAAGCTGATCCCTCCCGATTTTCATACATGTGAAAATCTGTCCTGCGACGTGAAATTCCGGGACGGCGCAGTGCCGAGACTGCATAATCCACGCAAGCGGCAATTCAGACCGACTTGAAAACAAGGATTGGACGATGAGCGGAGCGCACCCCAGAGAAGGCATCGTCGCCATGAGCGACGAAGAGACCGCGATGGTCCGCAACACGGTCGCCGCTTTCGTCGATCGCGAGTTGATCCCGCTCGAACCTCATTTTTTGAAATCGAGGGCATCCGGCGGCGATCACCCGGGCCTGACCAACGAGCAGATTGGCCGGCTGCGCAAGGTGTCGAAGGACCTTGGACTTTGGGGCCTCGATGCGCCCGCAGACCTTGGAGGTCATGACCTGCCAGCGATCACCATGGCGGCCGTGAATGAAGAACTGGGGCGCAGCTGCATTCCGTTCATCCTGCCGCCGGATTCACCGAATTTGCGCATGCTGCAGGCGATTGGAACCGACGCGCAAAAGGAGCGATATCTGCGGCCCTATATCGAGGGCAAGATGACGTCGGCGATCGCCATCTCCGAACCCGGTGCCGGCGGTGATCCGGCATCGATGAAAACGCGTGCGGTGCTGGATGGCTCCCAGTGGGTCATCAACGGTCGCAAGATCTGGATCAGCGCCGCGAAAACCGCCGATTTCGTCATCGTCATGGCGCGCGTGGGCGAGGGGGGAAGCCGCAACGGCATTACATCGTTCATCGTCGAAAAAGGCACGCCCGGCTTTATCATCGAGCGCGAGATTCCCATGGTCGGCGGCTGGACGACCTATGAGATCGTGTTCGACGACTGCCGGATTCCGGCCGATGCGGTTCTTGGCCAGGTTGGGCAGGGCTATGCACCCATGCAGTTGCGGCTGCGGACACGCCGGCTGGAAATGGGAGCAACCGCGATCGGCATGACCCGGCGCGCGCGCGACATGCTGTGCGAGCACGCGACCCAGCGTGAGACATTCGGCGTCAAGCTGGCCGACCGCCAGGCCATTCAATGGTGGGTGGCCGACATCAGCATTCGGCTGCATGCCTGCACATTGATGGTTCAGGACGCCGCACGGAAAGTCGATCGCGGCGAAGACGTGCGGCACGAAGCATCCATGATCAAGGTCTTCGCGACCGAGATGGCCTACGAGGCGCTCGACCATGCGATGCAGACACTGGGCGCGCTGGGCATGACCCAGGAACTGCCGCTGAACACCATGTGGCAGAAAGCACGGCTGATGCGGATGTACGAAGGACCGAGCGAAGTCCACCGGCAGTCGATCGCACGGCGGGTTCTTGGGTTGCGCAACTAGCCTGTSCGAACGCCRGCGCCCGGYGAAGCCGCCTGCCGGGTGAGGGCCATTCARCCCAATCGCACCGGAAGCTGCCGTGGTCCGCGGACGGTACCTTCCGACCATGTCACCTCGCCCGCGGGATCGAGGTCGAACTCCGGAATTCGCTTCAGCCATTCTTCCAGCGCGACCGTCATTTCCATGCGCGCGAGATTGGAGCCGACACAGCGGTGGATGCCGAGACCGAACGCGGCGTGGCGGTTCTCCCTGCGATCGATGATGACCTTGTCGGCGTCGGCGAACATCGTCGGATCACGGTTGGCGGCCGGGAACGACAGCAGCACCATATTGCCCGGCTTGACCGGGCAGCCGCTGACCACGGTTTCCTTCATGACCTCGCGCGCCATGGTGACCGGCGAATAGGCCCGCAGGAACTCCTCGATCGCAAACGGCATCAGTTCCGGTTCTGCGAGGAGGCGCTTGCGGTCCGCCGGAGTCTTGGCCAGATGCCAAAGCGACGAGCCGATGCCGCTCCACGTAGTGTCGATGCCGGCGATCAGCAGCAGCCGTAACGATCCCAGCACATGCGGGTCCGACAGGGGCTGGCCGTCCGGGCCCTTCGCGCGGATCAGATCCGTGATCAGATCGTCGCGCGGCGTGGTCCGCCGCTCTGTGATATGCCCCAGGAAGTACTCGTTCATTTCCTTCGCGGCATTCATCAGGATCGCGTCGTTGTGAACGCCAAGCTCGAGAATTTCGTGGATCCATTTCACGAACAGATGGCCGTCGGATTCYGGAATGCCCAGCATGTGGGCGATGGTGCGAACCGGAATATGCTTGGAATACTGGGYGGCCGCATCGCAGGTCTTRTCWGTGATGAAGTCGTCGATCAGCTCGTTGCAGATCTGGCGCACCCGCGGCTCGATCTTCTTCATCGCATCCGGGGTGAACGGCGGCAGCAGCAGTTGTTTCGCTGGCTTATGGTTCGGCGGATCCGAGGTGATCGGCGGCGAGGGCATGGTGATTTCGGGACGGGCGTTGCGCACGACGACACGGCGCGACGAGAAATGCTCGGTATCGTAGGCGATCTGCTTCACCGCCTCGTACGTGGTGGGCAGATAGACGCCGAGAAATCGCTCGGTATGCACGACCGGACACTTGGATCGCAGATCATCCCAGATCGGGAAGGGGTTTTCGGTCCATTGCGGATCGGTGTGGTCGAAATCGTTCACCCAGTCGGTCACCGGCGGATTGTGGTTCATCGCTTTTCCCTTTCTGGGGCCTGTTCCCGTTCAATTCGATATGCAACAGCAACGCAAACGCGCCGGCTGATCATTCCTCGGTGATGTCGATGGCGAGTTCGGGACAGTTGGATTTTGCCAGGTAAGCCTTCTCGACGAGGTCATCGGGCACAGAGCCGTCGCCGACTTCGCGGGCATTGCCGAATTCATCGAGATCGAACAGTTCAGGCGCCAGCGACTTGCAGCGGCTGTGGCCCTGACATTTGCTGGGATCGACGTGCAGACGGATTTTTCCCTGCATCAGGTAGTCCTCCCTGGGATCAAGACCAACCGAGCGGCCCGAGGCCGGCTTGCGGTCGGTGAGGGCTTAACCGCATCGCAACCGCGGCAGCATCCTTCTGTTGCCGAATTATAGGCGCGACTATAATATAGCTGTCAATACAAATTTCTCAACGAGGCGCTCTTGACCGACGGTCTTCATGTCGCGGGCTGGCAACTGATCCAGGACCTGCCGGGCGTTCTTCCGACCCGTCAGCGACGCAGCCAGGAAACCACCGTGGCGCTGCTTGAGGCGGGCGCCGCGATGTTGCGCGACTGCGCTTTCGATGARCTGYCGATCGAGGAGCTCTGTGCMCGGGTCGGGGTKACGATCGGYGCGTTCTATGGCCGGTTCGAGAGCAAGGATGCGTTCTTCAGCGCGCTGGTRTCRCTGGCCACCAATGRRTGTCTGGCTGCGATCGATGCCGCGATCGCSAACGACGAYCGSAYCCRCGCCAGCCTYGMRACYGTGTGCCRCGACATGGTGGCGGTCGTGACCGAGGCGATTCGCGACAATGAGGGCGTGCTGCGCGCTGCCATGCAGTACAAGGCGGTGCAGCCGGCGCGCTGGATGACGGTGCGGGAMACCGGYAKCGGCATCGTCGAGCGKGCCAYGCCGCTGCTSYTGGCGCAGATGGGGCCCGGKCGGCGCGCCGCGAAGGAGCGCACCRTCGGYTTTGCRTTCCAGATGGTGTTCGGCACACTGATCAATGCGGTTCTCAACAAGCCGAAGCTGATCACGCTGGACGAGCCGGAAATGATCGATCGGCTGGCGCTGGCGATGTTCCTTCAGCTTGATCACGAAGCCTCGCAGACCGCACGGCCGCGCAAAGCGTAGCGCGTTCTGTCCAGCAGCCATGTCGTTTACGGCAGGCCTTCGACTTGTGTGAACAGCCGGTCTGCTGGACAATCGGCGGAGCGAACTTCACGTGAGAAGGAAGGGCGGAACCATGGCGGATATGGTCACCATCGAAAAGGGGCTTGGCGTCGAAGGCCGCGTGGCCGTGGTGCGTTTCGATCGCGGCGATGGCCTCAATGCCTTGTCGCCGGAAGCGCTGCGGCAACTGACCGACGCTGCGCGCAGTTTCGAGGACGATGCACAGACTTCCGTCGTGGTGCTGGCCGGCAGCCCCAGGGCGTTCAGCGCCGGTTTCGATCTGAAGGACGCTGAAGGCCGCTCGCGGGCCTCCATGGATCTTGGCGCTTTGCGCCGGCACGTGAAGCTCGGTCCGCGGCTGACGCGCGCCTGGCAAGACATGGAACAGATCACCATCGGCGCCATCGAGGGCTTTTGTGTCGGCGGCGGCGTGGCGCTGGCGGTCGCGCTCGATTTCCGCATCATGAGCTGCGACGCCCACATCCGGGTGCCGGAAATCGGCCTCGGCATGAACATGAGCTGGCAGAGCGTGCCGCGCATGCTGGCGCTGATGGGGCCGGCCAAAACCAAGCAGGCGGTCATCCTGGCCGACGACCGGATCAGCGCCACGGAGGCCTATGAGTGGCGTCTGGTGGAACAGGTGGTCGATGCCGGCACGACGGTCGACGCGGCCATGGCGCTGGCCAACAAGATTGCCGCCCAGCCGCCGATGTCCGTCGCCATGACCAAGCTGACCGTCAACCGCCTGGCGCACGCGCTGGACGATCTGGCTGGCCACATGGACGTCGATCAGTTCGCGCTGGCGAGCCTGAGCCAGGACCACAAGGAAGGCGTTGCGGCTTTCCTGGAGCGCCGCAAGCCGCGCTTCACGGGGCGCTGAGCTGCAGCCGCAATGAAGCGGGGGCGCCGGAGGAAACACGGCCGCAAAAAGCGCGAAATCCCCCATAAGAGTGTCGTAACGGGGTGTTTCCCCACATAAGATTGTCTTCTGAAAAAACTTGGAAAATCCGAAACCATGATCATGGACCGTGGAATGGCCGACACCGGCGCGATGGGCGGGGACGCTCTGCCTGGGCTTCGGTCGCGGCTTCTCAACCGCCGGGCGTTCCTGCTCGGCTCATCTGCCGGTCTCGCCGCACTAAGCCTGGCCGGTTGCGCATCCGACTACATGAGCCTTGCCGAGGCGGAGAAAGTCTACGGGCCCGTGCCCAACGAGAAATTTCCGATCCCCGCGGTCGATGTTAGTAAGGTCAATCCGAAATATTTTCGCAAGACGGTGAGCTACGACAGCAATGAGGCGCCCGGTACGATTATCGTCGATCCTGGCAAATACTATGTCTACCGCATCGAGGGCGAGGGAAACGCGACCCGCTATGGCGCCAATGTCGGCCGCGATGGATTCCGGTGGAGCGGGGAGGCTTATGTCGGGCGCAAAGCCGAATGGCCTATCTGGACGCCCCCCAAGGAGATGATCGCGCGCCAGCCGGAGGCGGGCAAATATGCTCGCGGCATGCCGGGAGGTCTCGACAATCCGCTCGGCGCCCGCGTGCTTTACCTCTATCAAAATGGGGCGTACACGCTCTACACGATTTATAGCACCAGCGACCCCGAAACGATCGGGAACGGTATTACGAGCGGCTGTACCGGCCTCCTCAGTCAGGACATGATCGACCTTTATTCGCGCACGCCCCTCAAAACAAAGGTGATCGTGCTGCCGGCATAGCCAACAGCGGGCTGAGGATGCGCTTGCATCAGAGCAGGCGGCCGTCGCGGTTTGATCGCAATTACGCACGATGCGGAAAACATTGACGCGTTTTCCGGATTGAAAGCGCGCGGCATAGCCGGTCAGCGCGATAGTGCAAGTGAAGACAGTCGCCCACATAGGCCCGAGTGGACGACCCACGCGGCCGCGATTGCAGACAGTCCATTTCCTCGTCGCAGCATCGGTATGCCGTGGGCCAGGAAAGCCAGCGCAGACAATGGAAGACGCCCGAGTTAATTCTCGACCGCTGACTCAGCGGCATGCCGTCACCGTCGGCCTTATGAGGGATCGCGACGATCCACTGGCGAGTACCGCGGACCGATCGGCCGGAGGCCCCGACAAGCGCGTCGATCTTATGTGGGGGTGGACATGGGATCTTTTTGGAGGGAGCCACACCAGGATCACCCTGTGATCGGCTTCACTCTCGACCGATTCGCATAAGGTATATTATGGAATATATGCAGACGGCCACGATCTGGCGAAGCTTGTTTTATTTTCATAGAAATGCCGTCCAAACTCATGTTTTATCTTCAATTTTACGCGAATTCACCCGACCCATCCATCAACCAATCCCAAGTCAAGCGCGTTTGGCTCGCCTACGATTGCGTGCCGCCGTTTCGGTCGCGTCAGCCTCAACGACGTCCGATACAGCGCTGACCTCGAGCGACTGCAGCAGCTTGCCAAGCAGCCGACCCAGCTGCGCGCGCTCGTCGGCCGACAGCACCTCAGAGACCTCGTTGGCGCGCGTCGAATGTTCGGTCATGGCCTTGGTGGCGACCGTCCGGCCGGCCTTCGTCAATGCCACGCGCGATGCACGGCCATCCGTCGGATCCGGCTTGCGCTCGACCAGGCCGAGCTTCTCGGCGCGATCGATGCGGTTCGTGGTCGCACCGGATGACAACATGCAGGCATGGTACAGGTCGGTCGGCCTCAAGCCCTGGCGTTCGCCGGAGCGCTGCAGCGACGCCAGCAGGTCGAACATCTCCCAGGTCAGCCCGAACGGCGCGAGCCAGGCATCCATCTTCTCCCGCAGATGCGCTGAGATCCGCAGCACGCGTCCAACCGTCGCCAGGTAGTTGAAATCGAGGTCCGGCCGCTCGCGGATCCATTCGGCCGCAAACACATCGATGGCATCCGAGGCCTGGTCTTTCAGCATGCGGACTTCTCCAATTATCTTGACATCGAGATAAATTCTGATCAGCTTATATCACTAACATCGGACTGCTCGGCAAGACATAACCGAGAACCATCGCAACAGCTGCTCACAACACTCGGCGAGTGACGTCATTCGCTGAAACGGACTCGTGCGCCCAATGGAGGGTCGAATGCCGACGCGTTTCGTGAACCGCAGACATCTGATGACAGGCGCCGCCGCCGTCGGTATCGCCAGCGCATTGCCCTCGCCTTATGTGCGTGCCCAGGAACCGAAGGCCAAGATCCGCATCGGGCTGGTGCCGCTGATTTCCTCGGCACCGGTCTTTGTCGCAGCCGCCAAGGGCTATTTCGACAAGGTCAATCTTGATGTCGAACTGACGTATTTTGCCGATGCTGCACTGTCGATCCCCGCCTTGATCGCCGGCGAGATCGACACCACCGTCGCAACCCTGAGCGCAGGCCTGTTCAACGCGGTGTCGAAAGGCGCGCCGTACAAGCTGGTTCTCGATCGCGGGTCGGAAAAGCCCGGCTGCGGCTCAATGACCATTGCAGCCTCGAACGCCATGGTCGAAGCCGGCATGACCGCCGTCAGCAAGATGGCGTTGCTCAAAGGCAAGCGTCTCGCCATCCAGGCGCCGGGCGGCATCGACCAGTATCTGCTCGGGCTTGGTGTGCAGCGTGCCGGTCTCGATCCACGCACCGACGTGAGCTGGAATCCAGGCTTGTCCTATCCCGACATCGTCAAGGCCATCGGGGCAGGCCAGACCGATGCCGCCAATGTGCCGGTGCCGCTCGGTTTCCTGGTTGAGAAGAACAACTTCGGCAAGCTGGTGTTCTCCGGCTTCGATATCGAGCCAAATACCCAGCTCGCCTGCTGGGCGATGTCCGGAACTTTCTTGTCGGCGAACAAGTCCGCGGCGATCCGTTTCGCGATGGCGCATACCCATGCCGGACGCGTCGTCAACAAGGCGGCCATCAGCAAGGATCCCGAGATCCTCAAGATCCTCTCGGACAACACTAAAGTCCCCGTCTCGCTGATCGAAGCCGCCGCCCCGCGCTGGACCTGGTTCAACGAGGATGGCCTGCCGAACGTCGATTCCTGCCTGGCCCAGGGCAAGTTCTGGACCGAGACCATGAAGATGGTCAGCGCCGGCGCCGTCACCAAGGAGCAGCTGTTCGATCTCTCGCCGGCCGTCGAGGCCAATGCGCGTCTCGCCAGCAGCAACCCGTTCGCCTGACATGACGACGGCTTCAATCGCGATCGAATTCAAGGATGTCGGCCTGACGTTTCCCAGCCAGGCCGGAGAGCCCGTGACGGCGCTGTCCGACACGACATGCCGGTTCGAGGCGGGGAAGGTCACCGCCATCATCGGTCCGAGCGGATGCGGCAAGAGCACCCTGCTCCAGATCGTGCGCGGTTTCCTGACGCCGTCGCGCGGCAGTGTTTTGTTTCTGGAAGCCGATAAGATCACCAGCCGGCCCGCCATGGCCACGGTCTGGCAGGCCTTCAATCTGTTTCCGTGGCTCAGCGTGATCGAGAACGTCGCGTTCGGTCTCGAGTTGCGCGGCGTAGCGCGGCCCGAGCGTGAAGAACAGGCGCGCCGGGCGATTGCCGCAGTCGATCTCGCAGGTTTCGAAAACAAGTATCCACGCCAGTTGTCCGGCGGAATGCGCCAGCGCGTCGGCATCGCCCGCGCGCTGGTGATGCAGCCGGACATCCTGCTGCTCGACGAGCCGTTCGGCGCGCTCGATGCGCAAACGCGGCTGGTGCTGCACGAGCAGCTCGCGAAACTCGTCGACCAGAGCGGCATGGCCGCGATCCTGGTGACGCATTCGATCGAGGAGGCGATCCTGCTCGCCGACACCATTTTCGTCATGTCGGCTCGCCCGGGGCGGGTGATCGCACAATTGCCGGTGGACCTGCCGCGACCACGCAGTTTCGCCACCACCCACGAGGTCGGTTATTCGCGACTGTTCGACCAAATCTATGGATTGCTGCGCGACGAAGTCATGCGCGCCATCGTCATCGAAAGCGGCGCCTGATGAATGACCGCAGCACAAACGGCCTGCTGGACGATCCGCGGGTGCTCGGCTGGGGCTCCGTTGTCCTGGTGCTGGCTTTCTGGGAGATCACGGCCCGCCTCACTGGCGTCAATTCGCTCTACATGCCCCGGCCCTCGCAGATCTTCGTCGCGCTGGTGGCGATGTTCAGCACCGGCGGTCTGCTCAACGACCTAGTGATGACGCTCTACCGGGTGTTTGCCGGCTTCGCTATCGCCATGGTGGTCGGCACCCTGCTCGGCGTGTGGATCGCGATTTCGCCACGCGTTCGCGCGGTCGCCGACATGTGGGTGGCTGCGCTCTATCCGCTGCCGAAGGTGACCCTGATCCCGCTCCTGATCATCTGGCTCGGCACCGGCGGCCCGTTCATGCTGACCATCAGCGCGCTGGGGGCGATCTTTCCCATCCTGATCAACACGGTGCTGGGCGTGCGCCAATGCGATCCCGGCCTCGTGCTGGCGGCGCGCGACCTCGGCGCCAGCCAGCAGCAGATCGTGCGCAAGGTTTTGATTCCCAGCGCCATTCCCTCCATTTTCACTGGCATGAGGCTCGGCCTCGGCGTCTCGATCATTCTTGTGGTCGCGGCAGAGATGGTGGTCGGAAAAATCGGACTGGGCGCGCGGCTTTATCTGGCCGGCCAGATCCTCGAAACCGAGCAGGTGTTCGCCATCCTTATCGTGCTGGCCACCCTCGGCATCATCGTCACCAAGATTCAGGACCTGATCGACATCCGGCTCGGCCGCTGGCGGCTGGCCTGACCTCTTCAAGCAGCATCATACATCAGGAGAACACTCATGGCGGACCGCTCCCACAATCAGCACACGCTCGACGTCATCCACCCTTCCCCGGACGAAGCCTACAAGATGCCTTATGCGCCTGCGATTTCGATCGTCGGCGCCTGCGATCTGATGTTCGTCTCGGGCTGCACGCCGTCGGACCTGTATCATCATCATCCGCACCGCGATGACGAACATATCCATCCGCATTCCATCGAGGAGCAGACCACCAAGGCGATGGAATGCATCAAGCTGATCCTCGACCAAGTCGGCGCCAGCTTCTCGGATATCGTCAAGATCACCAAATACCTCACCGACATGCGCGACGCCGACGGCATGAACAAGGCGATGAAGCCCTTCATGGGCGACTGGCGGCCGGCGAGCACCATGGTGTGCATCAACTCGCTGAGTTCACCGGGCGCGCGCGTCGAGCTCGACGTGATCGTTGCGGTTCCGAAAAAGGCCGTGCAGGCAGCCTGAGCGGGATTCCGGCCAGGGCGATCCCTTTCAGGTCTCCGATCGTTCCCAGTCGAACGCCGAGACGCGGGCCACCCGCTTCAACTCCTGGATGAAGGCCCGCACCAGGCGCTTGGGACTGCTAGCCTTCTGGTACAGCGCATAGGCGCTGACCGGAACGCGCGGGCTCAGGGGCCGGAAGTCGAGCCGGTACCGGTTGCCGACAATGCCGGTGAAGCTGTCGACCAGGGCGACACCGACCCCGCTCTCGGCGAGCAGACAGGCGGTGTTGCTGTAGCGGGTCTGGATCGCGGCGGGCGGCGGCGCATCGTTACCAAAAAACGCGCGCTGCAGCAGCGAGCCCAGCAGCCCGTCCCGCTCCAGCGCCACATAGGCATGGCTGTGCAGATCGGCGACGGTGACCTCGCTGCGAGCCGCCAGCGGATGGTCCTGCGGGAAGACGCAGACCATCTCGCCTGAGCCGACCAATTCCTGCTCCAGCCCTGGCCGCGCGCGGGGCTCGAGCACAATGCCGACGTCCGCCAGACCGGTCTCCAGCCATTCAATGGTCTCATCGGCGCGACGGACATCGAAAAACACATGCAGGTCAGGGCGCGGGGCGAGAAACGCCCGCAGCGTCGACGGCACCAGGGCGTTGGCCAGCGGCGGGGTCGCCAGCAGGCGCAGGCTGCCGGAGCGAGTGTCCTTCAGCCCCTTCAGCTTCTGGGCAAAGGATTGGTAGATCGAGAAGATCGGATCGCTGTCGCGATAGACCTCATGCGCCTCCGGCGTCGCCATCAGCCGGTTGCCGATTCGGTCGAACAGCTTGAAGCCGAGCTTCGCCTCCATGTGGCGAATGGCATTGCTGACCGCCGGTTGCGACAGGCCGAGCATCTGCGCCGCCCCGACCGTGGTCTGGCAGCGCATCACCTCGCGGAAAATCTCGAGTTGATGGAGGTTGAGCACAATCGATATCCAAGCCGACGATCAGGTTGCACAGAAAGCAGTCACAATAGCTTTTAGTTATAGACCGGCCCCAAATTTTTTCAGCACTGATATTGAGATCGTGACGGCTGCACGGCTAGCTTTGAAAAAGTCGGTATTTTCCCACAGCCTAGGAGCGAACCGCATGCGCCGCCCCCTCTCCGCCGCCCTTGCAACGGCGTTTCTGCTGGTTTCGCCCGCCCTCGCCCAGGAAACGYTGAAAACCGCCATCGACGGCACCTTYGCSCCGCAYGCCATGCCGAARCTGTCCGGCGGSATCGAAGGCTTCAACGTCGATCTGGCCGARGCCATMGGCAAGCAGATCGGCAAGAAGGTGACGGTGGACGCGGCCCAGTTCTCCGGCCTGATCCCGGCGCTGCAGGCCGGCACCTAYGATTTCCTGGTGGCGCCGGTCACCGTSACCAAGGARCGGGCCGAAAGCCTTCTCTTYACCGAGGGCTAYCTCAACACCGACTTCCAGTTCATCACCAAGAAGGACGCGCCCGAGATCACCAAGCTYGAGGACCTCAAGGGCAAGGTSATYTCGGTYAACAAGGGCTCGGCTTACGACAGCTGGGCSCGYGGGCTGGAAGAGAAGATCGGCTGGAARGTCGARTCCTACGGAACGCARACCGACGCCGTGCAAGCCGTSCTGGCCGGCCGCGCCGATGCCAACGTSGCCGGCAACACSGTGATCCAGTGGGCCGCCAAGAACAACCCGCAGATCAAGCTGTCSTATCTCTATTCGACCGGRCTGGTCTGGGGCCTGGCGCTGCGCAAGGATTCCRCCGAAYTGCGCAAGACCCTGGAYGTCGCSCTSGAATGCCTCAAGACCGACGGCACCATGGCCAAGCTGCAYGAAAARTGGTTCGGYACCAAGCCGGCCSCYGGCKCSGCCGCCATCACCGTCTTTCCSGGCTAYGGCGTTCCCGACATGCCCGGCTATGACGCAACCGCRCACCAGGCTGCCTGCAAGTCATGATGCGGCCAGCCRCSCCGATCCTCGACGTTCGYGCCATCCACAAACGCTTCGGCGCGACCGARGTGCTCARGGGYGTCGATCTYGCGGTGGCGCCGCAGGARCTGGTGTTCGTGATCGGACCATCGGGATCGGGCAAAAGCACGCTGCTGCGCTGCTGCAACCGTCTGGARGAGCCCGACAGCGGCTCGGTSTGGTTTGACGGCGTCGAACTGCTGGATGCWCGCACCGACATCAATGCCACGCGCCGGCGGATCGGCATGGTSTTCCAGTCMTTCAAYCTYTATCCGCACATGACGGCRCTCGGCAAYGTGACCCTGGCGCTGARGAARGTGCTGAAAAAGCCRAAGGCCGAAGCCGACACCATYGGSCTTGCGGCRCTGGARCGSGTYGGCCTCGCCCACAAGGCGCAGTCCTATCCGGCGGARYTGTCCGGCGGCCAGCARCAACGCGTSGCCATYGCCCGYGCGCTGTCGCTGGARCCSAAGATGGTGCTGTTCGACGARCCGACSTCGGCGCTSGATCCGGARCTGGTCGGCAGCGTKCTGACCGTRATGCGCGACCTGCGCGAGAGCGGCATGACYATGCTGGTSGTCAGYCACGAGATGCGSTTCGCCCGCGAGGCSGCSGACCGCATCGTGTTCATGGAYGGYGGCCWGATCCTGGAACAGGGACCGCCCGAACAGATYTTCACMGCCGCRGCYCACGARCGCACRCGYTCTTTCGTCGCYGAAATCGCGCGCTGAGMCGGCYGCYGTGGATCGCTTCATCGAAACCTTCTTCAAGCCGTCGATCRTGGCCTCGACCTGGCCGTCGATYGCCAAGGGCATGCTGGTGACGATCGAAATCGCCCTRCTGGTCGTSRTCACCGGGCTGGCGCTSGGYCTCGCGCTGGCCGTGCTGCGCACGCTGCGCAACCGKCTGCTCGACGCCCTGATCATCGTCTTCATCGAYCTGTTCCGCGCSYTGCCGCCGCTGGTCGCCGTGCTGCTGATCTACTTCGGCCTRCCCAATGTCGGTATCAACCTSCCGAGCTTYACCGTGCTGTGGYTGGTGCTSTCGCTGGTGCTSGCCGCYTTCGCCGAGGARATCTTCTGGGCCGGCATTCTTTCGGTGCGCAAGGGACAGTGGGAGGCCGCCCGCTCGACCGGACTGACCGCCACTCACACGCTTGCGTTCGTGGTGCTGCCGCAGGCGATCCGGCTTGCGGTGCCGCCTTTGACCAACCGCACCATCGCCATCATCAAGAACACCGCGCTCGGCACCGTGATCGGTGTGCCGGAGATCATCAACAACGCGACCACAGCGGTCTCCTTCCTCGGCAATGCCACGCCGCTGATGATGGGCGCCATCGCCTATCTCATCCTGTTCATCCCGATCCTCGCGCTGGGGTCCTGGATCGAACGGCGCTTTGCCTGGAGGCGCACCTGATGGACGCGCTGATCCAGCAATTCTTCAATTTCGAGATCATGGGCCGCGCGCTGCCGCTGGTGCTGACCGGGCTGTGGACCACGCTGCTGATCTGCCTGATCGTGATCCCGATGGGGCTCGCCGGCGGGGTGCTGGTGGCGGCCGCGAGCCTGTCGCCGCACAGCGTGGTCCGGCGAGGCACCAAGCTCCTGATCAATCTGTTTCGCGCCCTGCCCCCCTTGGTGCTGCTGATCCTGATCTATTCGGGCCTGCCGTTTCTCGGCATCCGGCTGGGGCCGCTGGCCGCGGTCTCGATCGCGTTCTTTCTCAACAACTCGGCCTATTACGGCGAGATCTTTCGTGCCGGTCTCGAAAGCGTCCCCAACAGCCAGTGGGAAGCTGCGCGCTCGACCGGCCTGAGCGCCACCCAGAGTTTTCTCTGGGTGATCCTGCCGCAGGGCATCCGCAATGTGCTGCCCGACCTCGTCTCCAACACGGTCGAAGTGGTGAAGCTCACGTCGCTCGCGAGCGTCGTGTCGATGCCGGAGATGCTCTATTCCGCCGACATGGCGCGCTCGCTGACCTTCAACGCCTCGCCGATCGTGCTGGCGGCGGCCATCTACATCGCCCTTTTGTGGCCTGCCGTGCGGCTTGTCAGCCGGCTCGAGCATGCCGTGTCCCGCTGACGCATTACCGGAGGTTCCCCATGCGCATCATCACCACCGCCGCGGCCCAGATGGGTCCGATCCAGAGGGCCGACAGCCGCGAAGCTGTGGTCAAACGCATGATCGCCCTGATGGACGAGGCCAAGGCCAAAGGCGCCGATCTGATCGTCTATCCGGAGTTGGCGCTCACCACCTTCTTCCCGCGCTGGTACATGGAAGATCAGGCCGAGGTCGATACCTGGTTCGAGCAGACCATGCCCAACGCCGCGACCCAGCCGCTGTTCGAGCGGGCCGCAAAGTATCAGATGGCGATGAGCTTCGGTTATGCCGAGCGAACACCGGACGAACATCATTTCAACACCTGCATCCTGACCGACAAATCGGCTGAGATCGTCGGCACCTATCGCAAGGTGCATCTGCCGGGCCATTCGGAATTCGATACCGAACGCGCATTCCAGCATCTGGAGAAACGTTACTTCGAGCCGGGCGATCTCGGCTTCAATGTCTGGCGCGCGCTGGGCGGCATCTTCGGCATGGCGATCTGCAACGACCGGCGCTGGCCGGAAACCTATCGCGTGATGGGTCTGCAGGGTGTGGAAATGGTGCTGCTCGGCTACAACACACCCTCGGTGAATTCTCAGAAGAGCGAGGAAGGGCCGGAGAAGCGCTTGTTTCACAATCGCCTGTCGGTGCAGGCCGGCGCCTATCAGAACTCGACCTGGGTGGTGGCCGTAGCCAAAGCCGGGTCAGAAGACGGCCATCCGCTGATCGGCGGCAGCCTCATCGTCGATCCCAATGGCGAGATTGTCGCCGAGGCCAAGACCGAGGAGGATGAACTGCTGGTGCATCCCTGCGATCTCGACGCTACCGTGTTCGGCAAGAAGACCATCTTCGACTTCGCTCGGCATCGCCGCATCGAGCATTACGGCCTGATCACCAGCCGCACCGGGGCCGTGCCGCCGCCGGAGGTCTGAAGCCCAAGATTTGAAGACAAGGCTTGAAACCAGGGTCTGAAATCATGTCCGGCATYTCGTTCCCCGACCTCGACCCGCGCGACCGCTACAAGCTGCTGTGCGGCGTCGTGGTGCCGCGCCCGATCGCGCTGGTCACGACCCTCGACGAGAACGGAGCCGTCAACGCGGCGCCGTTCAGTTTCTTCAACGTCTTCTCCGAAGACCCGCCGCTGGTCGTGCTGGGCTTGCAGCACAAGYCGGAYCAAAGCCCSAAGGACACYACGCGCAATATCCAGCGCAGCGGCGAGTTCGTCATTCACATGGTCGACGAGGCGCTCGCGGCCACGATGAACGATTGCGCCATTGATTTCCCCGCCGGCGACAGCGAGGTCACGGCCACGGGACTGGCGGCGCTGCCATCGATCGACGTCAAGGTGCCGCGGCTGGCCGCAGCGCCCTTCGCCCTCGAGTGCCGGCGCCATGTCGGGCTCACCTTCGGTCCCGGGCGCGAACTGCTGGTCGGCGAGGTGTTGCGCCTGCATGCCCGTGAGGGCCTGCTYGATCAGGCCAAGATGTATGTCGACATCGACGCCTACCGGCCGATCGGCCGCTTGTTCGGCAATCTCTACACCACCCAGCGCGACATCTTCGCACTGGCGCGGGAGAGCCACGCACAGTGGCTCGCGCGCAGCAATAGCGCCGGCCAATCGCCGGACGAGGCTTAATGAGCGGAGAATTGCACCGCACCCAGCGCCATGGTGACCGCGGCCTGGGTCGGGTCGATCACCGGAATGCCGAGCGCCTGTTCCAGCGGCTTGCGATGCCGTGCCATGCCGGCGCAGCCCATGACGATGGCGCCGGCGCCATCCTCGTCCTTCAGCACGCGACCGACCTCGATCATCCGCGCCAGCGTCCGTTCACCCGATGCCGTCTCCGCCACGCTCATGTCGATGGAGCGTTCACCCGCCATCCGGTCCATCACGCCGATTTGCCGCATATAACGAAAATGCCGGCGGATCGAACGCGGGCCGATGGCGATCACGCCGAACCTGTCGGCGCGCATCAGCGCCGTCAGCAGGCTGCACTCGGCGATCCCGAACACCGGCCGATCGGTGGCTTCGCGACAGGCGTGCAGGCCGGGATCGCTGAAACAGGCAATGACGAAAGCGGACGCGGCGTTGTCGCTTTCCACGCGCCGCACCAGCGGCAGAATGATGCCGTCGGCATCGGCCTGGCTCTCGACGCCGTGGGGGCCCTCGGTCAGGGTGTCGCACACGATCTCCGGGCCGCCGGCGAGATCCAGCGGCTTGAGCGACTCCTCCAGCCCTTTGGTGACGACAGTGTTGGAATTGGGATTGATGACGAGAATGCGCGGCCGGGACATGCTGTGTTCCTGGGACTGATGACCAACGACAGATGAAAGCGATGGCTGCGCCATCAAACTTTCGATGCTGTCATCCATACTCTAGCCTCTCTCCTGTCAGAGAGGGAAGACAAGACCACGGAGATCATCAATGACCGAACTCGTCTATGACCTTGTGATCCGCGGTGGCCGTGTCGCGACTGCAACCGATGTGTTCGAGGCCGACGTTGCCGTGTCCGGCGAGACCATAGCCACCGTTGGCCGCGATCTGCCTCCCGGCAAGCGCGAGATCGACGCCCGCGGCAAACTGGTGTTGCCCGGCGGCGTGGACAGCCACTGCCACATCGAGCAGCTCTCGGCCGCAGGCATCATGAACGCCGACACTTTCGAGAGCGCAACCGTCTCGGCAGCTTTCGGGGGCACCACCTCGGTGATCTCGTTTGCGGCCCAGCACGTCGGCATGAAGCTGCCGCAGGTGCTCGCGGATTATCACGCCCTCGCCAAAAAGGGCGCCGTGATCGACTACGCCTTTCACATGATCATCGCCGATCCGACCAGAGAGACGCTCACGAACGATATTCCGGCGCTGGTCAAGCAGGGCCATTCCTCGATCAAGATCTTCATGACCTACGATCGCCTCAAGATCGATGACGAGCCGCTGCTCGACATCCTGCTGGCTGCCCGCGAGAACGGCGCCCTGCTCTGCGCCCACGCCGAGAACCACGGCATCATCGCCTGGATGGTGAAGCGGCTGCTGGAGCGCGGCTACACCCATCCGAAATACCACGCCATCAGCCACGCCCGGGTGTCGGAATCCGAAGCCTTCAACCGCCTGATCGGGATGGCTGCACTGATCGACCAGCCGATCATGATCTACCATGTATCGACTGCGGAAGGCGCCAAGGTGATCCGCGATGCACGCGGACAAGGCCTCAAGGTGTTCGCGGAGACCTGCCCGCAATATCTGTTCCTGACCGCCGACGACCTCGACAAGCCGGGCGCAGAAGGCGCGAAATGGATGTGCAGCCCCCCACCTCGGCGCGCATCGGATCAGGACGCGCTGTGGCAGGCGCTCGCGCTCGGCGACCTACAGACTGTGTCTTCCGATCATGCGCCGTATCGTTTTGACGAGACCGGCAAGCTGCGTGCCGGCCCGACCCCGAACTTCAAGCAGGTTGCGAACGGTCTGCCGGGGCTGGAGGTGCGCCTGCCGCTGCTGTTCGACGCCATGGTCTCCAAGGGCCGTCTCGGACTGGAAAAGTTCGTCGAACTGACCGCGACGGCGCCGGCGAAGATCTACAACCTGCATCCGCGCAAGGGCTCCATCGCGATCGGGGCCGATGCCGACATCGCCATCTGGGATCCGGAACGGGATGTCACATTGAGCGACGCGATGATGCACGACCGCACGGGCTACACGCCGTTTGCTGGCCGCACAGTCCGCGGCTGGCCGGTAACGGTGCTGTCGCGCGGTCGCACGGTGGTGGCTGACGGCAAGCGTTCGGTCGAGGCAGGCTCCGGCCAGTTCCTTCCCCGTACCGGTGGCACAGCCGCAAAGCCGACCGGCCGTCTGGTGGCGGATATGGACCCGGAGCGGAATTTCGGCGCAAGCCTGTTGTGAGATGTCGAAGATACGAAGTTTGAGCCGAGCGCTGGATGCAGACTGCCACTACGCCGCGCGTTCGCCGGCCGGATAATTGGCTCCGGATTCGGTGATGTGGCGTCGGACCGCCACGATCAGCGCGTCAACATCGCGGGCCTCGATCGCTGCGACGATCTCGACGTGGTGCGCGGCGCTTCTCTGCAAATCGGCATGCGACGGCCAAAGCACGATCGGTCCTGGCCTCGCGCGGTTGCGGATCTCAACAACGAGCTGGGACAGCGATCGGTTCGGCGCATGGCGATAGATTTCGTCGTGAAAGGCCGCATTGGTGTTGGCCTGGTCCGCCCTGCTGCCCTGGGCGACGGCAATCTCAAACGCCTTCTGAGCGGCCTTGATCCGTTCAAGCTCGGCCGGGCCGATATGCTGTAGCGCCTGTATGATGGTCTCGATTTCCAGCAAGATCCGGATCTCCCGCATCTCGCGACCGACATTCAGGTCCAGCAGCACGACCCGGTACCCGCGATTGGCGACATGGGTCACCATGCCGCGTGTTGCGAGTTCACCGAGCGCGCTGCGGACCTCGAAGCGCTTGGCAGCGAACGTCTCTTCGAGATCGATCTGCCGCAACCACTCACCCGGGCGATAGGCGCCCTCCAGGATCGCGGCCGCAATCTCGGCTGCCAGATGCCGTTTCGGTTCCTTCCGGATTTTTATCATTGCTCAGCCCGCACAGCCCTTGACACTGAAATTTATGGCGCACAAATTGGCGCCAATATAAGCGCACGTTACCAATAGCGCAGATCGGGAGAAATACCAGACATGTCGAACATCGATCGCAGGGGCATGCTGGTCATGTCGCTGCTGGGCGCAGCCGTGGGATTGCCCGCAGCCCGCGCCCAGACCGCGCCGAACGGCTATCCCGAGAACTATCGCCAGATTATCGCCGACGGTGAGCGCGAAGGCAGCCTGCTGATCTATTCCATCATGTCGCCCGAGAACTGGCGGCCGGTCATTGAGGGCTTCAACAAGCTCTACCCGAAGATCAAGGTCGAGACGCTGGACCTGCCGGCGTCGCGGGAAAGCTTCGAGCGTTATCTGGCCGAACGCAGCACCAACAGCCGCACCTGCGACCTGATCGCCACCGCGGACCCCGGCGGCTGGATCGATTTCCAGAAGCGCGGCGAGATCCTCGACTACCTTTCCCCCGAGGCCCAGGCGTGGCCGGACTGGTCGAAACCATTCCCGGGCGTCTACACCGTCTCCTCCGATCCAATGGCGTTGATCTGGAACAACAGCCTGGTGCCGGAGGGCAAGCGGCCCAAGAGCTTCGCGGAGTTCGTGGCGCTTGCCACATCGAACGAGAAGGCCTGGCGCAACCGGATCACCAGTTACGGCGTGCACCAGACCACCTTCGGCTACGGCATCAACTACGCCTTTGTGAAGAAGCACGGCGATAAGGCGTGGGAGTGGTTCGCGCAACTCGCAAAGCTCACGCCGCGCTTCGAACGTTCGGGCGGTCCGATGACCGAAAAGGTCACCGCCGGCGAATACACAACCGGCTGGTTCGTCTCGGCCATCACCTTCTGGCCGCGCCTGAGCGATCCGGCACGTGCTAAGGTGTTGGGCTGGAGCTTCATTACCGACGGTCAACCCGTGGTGCTGCGCGGCGTAGCGATTCCGAAGGGCTCGCGCAACGTCAATGCCGCCAAACTGATGCTCGATTACATCGTGTCCGAAGAGGGCCAGCGTGCATTCGGGCGCGGCGGGCTGACACCGGCGCGTCCCGGCATCAAACCCGGCGACGGCATCCGCCATACCTATTCGTCGATCGCGGAGGCCGTCGGCGAACAGAACATCTTCTATATCGGCTAYGACCCCGACGCCCTGCGGGACTACGACGCCTTCCTGGCGCGCTGGAAGCAAGTCTTCAATGTCTCTTGATCACGGCGGCGCGCTGGCACCCGCGATGCCGGATGCCTTGCCGAAACCCCTGCCCGGGCGCGATACCGCCATCCAGTACGGCATGGCGCTGCTGACCGTTATCCTGGTCGCGGCGCCGCTTGTCCCCGTGCTCTACCAGTCGTTGCTGGATCGCGCGCTCTACGACGCCGGACAGCAGTTCACGCTGAGCAATTTCGGACGGCTGTTCCGCACCGATGGCTTCGGCCTCGTGATCTGGAACACGCTTGTGTTCGCCACACTTACCACGGTGATTTCGCAGACACTGGGCACCCTGGCCGCCGTGCTGTTCGGCCGCACCGACATGCCCGCCGCACGGCTGTTCGGCGAACTGTTCCTCTGGCCGATCTATCTGTCAGCACTGGTGCTGTCGTTCGGCTGGTACACGATCTATGGCCCCGCGGGCTACCTGACCCTGGTGGTGCAGGACCTGTTCGACGGCGCGCCCTGGAATCTCTACACCTTGCCGGGCATGGCGATGATCGCCGGCGTTTCGCAAGCGCCGGTCGCCTACATCTACTGCATGTCCTCGGCGACCATCACCGATCCCTCGCTGGAGGAAGCGGCACGGGTCGCCGGCGCCGGCACCTTCAGGACATTGTGGCGGATCACGCTGCCGCTGCTGAAGCCGGCGATCGCCTACAGCGCGGTGCTGAACTTCACCGTCGGACTTGAGCTGCTCGCCATTCCGCTGGTATTCGGCGATCCCGCCGGCATCACGGTGCTGACCACGTTCCTGTACAACAACGGTGTCGCGTCGGCCCGGCCCGATCATGGGCTGGTGGCGACCGCCGCCGTGCTGATGCTGATCGTGGTCTGCCTGCTGGTCTGGCTGCAGGGGCGGCTGCTCGGCAACACCAGGCGCTTTGTCACGCTCGGCGGCAAGGCCACCCGTCCGCGTCCCTTCCGCCTTAACAGCCTGCGCTGGCCGCTGTGCCTGGTCTCGGCCGTCTATATCCTCGCCACGGTGGTCGCGCCCATTGGTGCCCTGCTGCTCCGCTCGTTCACCAGCCTGCTGTCGCCCATGGTGCCGCTCGCCGACGTGCTGACGCTGGACAATTTCGCCAGCATGCTCGCGTATCCGATTTATCTGCGTTCGATCTGGAACTCGTTCGTGGTCAGTGCCGTCGGTGGCGTGCTGGCCACCGCCATGATCGCGCTGATCGCCATCATCGTGCTGCGTTCTGATTTCCGCTGGCGCGGTCCCCTGCACTATGTCGCGCTGTTCCCTCGCGCCGTCCCGGGCGTGGTCGCCGGTATCGGCTTTTTCTATGCGTTCGCGCTGGTGCCCGGCCTGGGCGGGCTGCGCAACACCATCTGGATCCTGATCATCGCCTTCACCATGCACTACATTCCCGTCGGTCTCGGCGCCGTGGCGCCAATGCTGATGCAGATGAGTCCGGATCTCGACCGGGCCGCGCGCGTTCAGGGCTCCGACTGGTGGACGGCCAGCCGCCGCATCGTGCTGCCTTTGATGCGGCCTGCCCTGGTCGCCTGCTTCACCATTCTCTTCATCACCTTCTTCAAGGAATACACCACCGCGATCTTCCTGTTCGCGCCGGGCAGCGAGGTCATCGGCACCACACTGCTGCAGGCCTGGACCCAAGGCGAGGTCGGCCTGGTGTCCGCCCTGGCCACGCTGCAGGTGCTGGTGATCGGTTTCTGCGTCACGGCTGCACGCGCGATATTTGGAGTGAGGCTTCATGGCTGAGCTGTTGATCGAAAACCTGCACAAGCACTTCGGGGCGTTCCGCGCCGTCGACGACGTCAATATCCGCGTCGCGGACGGCGAGTTCGTCACCCTGCTCGGCCCCTCGGGGTGCGGCAAGTCGACCACGCTCGGCGCCATTGCCGGACTGGACCAGCCGACCGGCGGTCGCATCCGCGTCGGCGACAAGACCTATTTCGATGGCGACAAGGGCATCTTCCTGCCACCGGAGGCGCGCAATTGCGGGCTGGTGTTCCAGAGCTATGCGCTATGGCCGCACATGACGGTCTACGACAACGTCGTATTCCCACTGACGCTGCGCAAAGTCTCCACCGCCGATCGCAAGCGGCGCGTGGAGGAAGCGCTGGCGCTGGTCGAGATGGAGCGGTTTCAGGGGCGCTATCCGCATGAGCTGTCCGGCGGCCAACAGCAGCGCGTCGCGCTGGCGCGCACGCTGGTGTACCGGCCGGAAATCCTGCTGCTGGATGAACCACTGTCGAACCTCGACGCCAAGCTGCGTGATCGCGCCCGCACCTGGCTCGCTGAATTGCGCACGCGCCTCGGCCTCACCACGATTTATGTCACCCATGATCAGGTCGAGGCACTGGCGCTGTCCGACCGCATCGTGGTCATGAACGGCGGCCGTATCACCCAGATCGGCACGCCGCAGGACATCTATGAGCGGCCCGCCGACAGTTTCGTCGCTGATTTCATCGGCACCACCAATTTCCTCGCCGGCAACGTGGTCGAACCGCCACGGGCCAATGGGCAGACGCTGGTCCGTCTCGCCGATGGACAGCGCGTCACCATCCAGTCCGAACGACGTCCTTCGCCGGGCGACAAGGTGACGTTTGCCTATCGGCCCGAACAGATGCGGCTCGCCACCGACAACGAGACCGAGGCCGGCGGCTCGATCGTCAATGCCAACGTGGTCAGCCACTCCTACATCGGTGGACGCTGGCAGATCGGACTCGATGTCGGCGGCAATCCCATCCGCATCGAAACCCAGGAAGCGACCGCTGCCCGCCAGTTGCGCCTGTGGCTCCCTCTCGCCGGCGGCATTCTTTTTCCAGGACAGAGCCATGCCCCATCCCACTGACGCCGCGCAATCCACGGGAGGGCTGCCGCACGCCGACTACACGCCCGGCGCGCGTGGTCCGCTGAGCGGGCTCCGCGTCGTCGATCTCTCGCGCCTGGTTGCCGGCAATCTGCTGACCCAGCACCTTGCTGATTTTGGCGCCGACGTCATCAAGGTCGAACCGCGCGAGGGCGATACGTTGCGCGGCTGGCGCATCAACAACGTCGAGACCACCTGGAAGGTGCATTCGCGCAACAAGCGCAGTCTCTGCGTCGAATTCCGTCATGAGGACGCGGTGCCGCTGATCCGTAAGCTGATCCCCGGCGCGGCGATGCTGATCGAGAGTTTCCGCCCCGGCACGCTGGAGCAGATGGGTCTTGCTCCGGATGAATTACTCCGCCTGGAGCCGAAACTCGTGATTGTCCGCATCTCGGGCTGGGGACAGACCGGACCGTATCATCGCCGCCCTGGCTTCGGCACGCTGGTCGAAGGGTTCTCCGGGTTCGCCGAAATGAATGGTTTCCCGGATCGCGAACCGGTGCTGCCGCCGATGTATCTGGCCGATGCGCTGTCCGGCCTCACCGGCGCCTTTGCCGCCATGGCCGCGTTGCGCGAGGTCGAGGTGAATGGCGGCCACGGCCAGGTCGTTGACCTGCCGCTGCTCGATCCGATCGTCAATTCGCTCGGGCCGCAAGCCGCCAACTACCGGCTGACCGGCAAGATCAAGCCGCGCAGCGGCAGCCGCTCCAGCGGCTCGGTGCCGCGCAATGTCTATCGCACCCTCGACGGTGGCTGGGTCTGCCTGTCGGCCTCGACCCAGGGCATGGCGATGCGCGTCTTGCGCTCGATCGGACGGCCCGAGCTTTGTGAGGACCCGCGGTTCAAGACCAACGAGCAGCGCCTCGTCCATGTCGTGGAGCTCGACCGGATCATCGGCGATTTCATCGCCGCGCGGACCGTGGACGACAATGTGGCGTTCTTCGAGGAAGCTGAAGTCACCATCGGCCCGGTCAACGACATCGTGCGGCTGATGAACGACCGGCATGTGCAAGCACGCGCCCTGCTCGCCGATTACCCCGACGATGACATGGGGTCGTTCCCGATGCATGCCGTGCCGGCGCGGCTTTCGGAGACGCCGGGCACCATTCGCACACCGGCGCCACGCCTCGGACAGCACACCCGCGACATTCTGGCGGAAGCCGGCCTGACCGACAAAGAGATCGATGCTGCGTTGGCCTCGGGCCTCGCGAAGGAGAAGACGACATGACACTGCCGCAGAAATTCCCGGTCTGGCGCTCCGCGCTGTTCGTGCCCGCCAATGTCGAACGTTTCGTGGCCAAGGCCACGGACCGCGGCGCCGATGCACTGATTATCGATCTCGAGGACAGCATCCCGCTGGCGCAGAAGGAGGCTGCTCGGGCGCTGGTGCCAGGCATCGTCAAGCGTTTCCGCGAGACCGGCCGCTCGGACGTGATGGTGCGGATCAACCAGCCGCTGGAACTGGCGGTGCGCGATCTCGAAGCCGCCGTCATCGCCGGTGTCGACGCCATCAAGATCACGAAGGTCGAAGGTCCCGAACATCTGCGGCTGCTCGATGAGATGGTGACCCGGCTGGAGCAGAGCCGCGGCCTGCCCCCCGGCAAGATCTGGTTCATCGGACTGATCGAGGCGCCAGGGCCACTCGCGAGGGCTCATGAGATCGCACGGTCGACGCCAAGACTCGCCGGCATTTCGCTGGGCGCGGAGGACTATGCCACGGCGATCGGCGCCAAACCCTCGGAAGAGACCATGCTGATGCCCAAGCAGCAGATCGTGCAGGCGGCCTGCGCCGCCGGAATCCTGCCGCTCGGCACCATCGGCTCGGTGGCGGATTTCGCCGACCTCGACGGCTACACCCGCATCGTGCGGCGCTCGGCGGATTTCGGTTTTGTCGGCTCGGCCTGCATCCATCCCTCGCTGGTGCCGATCCTCAATGCCGGTTTCAGTCCGTCGGCGAAGGACATCGCGGACGCCGAACGCATCGTGGCGCTCGACCGGCAGGCTGCGGCCGAGGGACGCGGCTCGTTCGCCATCGACGGCAAGATGATCGATATTCCGATCGTGCAGCGGGCCGAGGCCCTGCTCGCGCGTGCGAATGCGATCGCCGCGCGAACCCGGAGTGCTCCGGCGCCGACCTGACCGCCGTTACGGATAAGCCGGCAGCAGACCGGCGGCGGAGAAGCCGCCGTCGACCGCCAGGATCTGTCCGGTCACGAAGCTCGCTTTGCTGCTGTCCAGCAGGAACGATGCGGCGCCGGCGATCTCTTGCGGGGGCGCATAGCGCCTTTGTGGCACCAGTCTCAACCAGCCGGCGCGCACCTCGTCACTGTGCATCTCCTTGACCATCGGGGTCTCGATCGGTCCCGGCGCAATGGCGTTGACGCGGATGTTGTCCGGCGCGAGTTCGGACGCCATGACCTGGGTCAGCGTCACGACGCCACCCTTGGATGCGCCGTAGGCCGAGCGGCCGATATTGCCGCGCAGGCCGGAGACCGAGGCGATGTTGACAATCGCCCCGCCGCCATGGGCCTTCATCAGCCGGCCGACCTCACGCGAGACCGCGAATGTTCCGACCAAGTTGATATCGAGGATTTTGCGGAATAGCTGCACGCTGGTGTCGAAGAACGGCACATCCCGGCCGATCCCGGCGGAATTGACCAGGCCCCGCACCTCGCCGAAATTGTCTTCACAGCCTTTCAGCCCGGCGATGACGCTGGCTTCATCGGCGACGTCCATCTGGACGAACTTGACGCGGTCGACACCGCGCGACTCCAGCCTGGCGCGCGCCGCGTGCAGCGCATCGGCCGACAAATCGGCGATCAGCAGCTTCCAGCCTTCGCCCAGCAGCGCCTCCGCAATCGCAAGCCCAATGCCGGAGCCACCGCCGGTCACGACTGCAACACCTCGATCTGCCATTTTCATCCTCGTTTCGGTTTCTTGATTGCGGCGGGCACGCGAGCCGGCCGTCTGCCAGACTACCATGCCGGGGGCAAAAGACGCTGACTTCGCCTGTGTGTTGCGTTATAGCCCTCGTACTTTAGTCGGCGGTGCTTTCCGGATGCAAATGCATCAAGAAGCCTGATGACCTGCCCAAACCGGGTCATTATGATAGTGGACGTGATTGTCCAACAAGAAACGTGTGGTCCAGGGGAGAACGTCCAATGAACTTTTCGCGTCGTGCCTTGCTGAAGGCCTCCGCAGCCGTGACCGTTGCGGGAGGTGTCGGTGCGCCGTTTGTCGCGCGCGCGCAGCAGGCCGAGTTTACCTACAAATTCGCGAACAACCTCCCTGACGTCCACCCCCTGAACGTCCGCGCCAAGGAGATGTCGGCGGCGATCAAGGCTGAGACCAACGGCCGTTTCGACCTGCAGATTTTCCCGAACAACCAGCTCGGCTCCGACACCGACATGCTGAGCCAGATCCGCTCCGGTGGTGTCGAGTTCTTCACCCTCTCCGGCCTCATTCTCGCGACCCTGGTGCCGGCGGCCTCGATCAACGGCATCGGCTTCGCGTTCCCGAACTACGAATCGGTCTGGAAGGCCATGGACGGCGATCTCGGCGCCTATGTGCGCGGCGAAATCACCAAGGCCAACCTCGTGGTGATGGACAAGATCTGGGACAACGGGTTCCGCCAGACCACCTCGTCGACCAAGCCGATCACCGGCCCGGACGACTTCAAGGGCTTCAAGATCCGCGTGCCGGTGTCGCCGCTGTGGACCTCGATGTTCAAGGCGTTCGATGCCGCCCCGGCCTCGATCAACTTCAGCGAAGTCTATTCGGCGCTGCAAACCAAGGTGGTCGAAGGCCAGGAAAACCCGCTGGCGCTGATCGCAACCGCAAAGCTGTATGAAGTTCAGAAGTACTGCTCGCTGACCAACCACATGTGGGACGGCTTCTGGTATCTCGCCAACCGCCGCGCCTGGGAGAAGTTGCCCGAGGATGTGCGCACCATCGTGGCGAAGAACATCAACGCGGCGGCGGTGAAAGAGCGCGGCGATACCGAAAAACTCAACATCTCCACGCGTGACGAACTCGCAGCCAAGGGGTTGGTGATCAACCAGCCGGACACCGGTCCGTTCCGCGACAAGCTGCGCCAGGCCGGCTTCTATGCCGAATGGAAGGGCAAGTACGGCGACCACGCCTGGGACCTGCTGGAAAAAGCCGTCGGCAAGCTGGCGTAAGCCGTGCAGATCGCGGAAGCCAGCCCTGCTCCAGGAAGCGGAACGGTGAACGGCGGAGAGGCCACCGGCCTCTCCCAGGCCCGCGTCTGGGTACGCTCACTGGACAACATCTTCGGTGCGCTGGTCGAGATTCCCGCCGCCGTGCTGGTGACGGCCGAGATCGTCATCCTGTTCATGGGTGTGGTCTCGCGCTACGGCTTCCACAGCCCGCTGATCTGGTCCGACGAACTGGCCTCGATCCTGTTCCTGTGGCTGGCGATGCTGGGTGCGGCGATCGCGTTTCGCCGCGCCGAACACATGCGGATGACGGCGATGGTGGCCAAGGCCTCGCCGGAACAACGCGCGTTCCTTGATGTGGTCGGCACCTGCGCCGCGCTCGCCTTCCTGCTGCTGATCGCCTGGCCGGCCTACGAATACGCCTACGAAGAAAGCTACATCACCACCCCCGCCTTGCAGATCGCCAACAGCTTTCGCGCCGCCGCATTGCCGGTCGGTATCGCCTTGATGGCCATTTTTGCGATCCTGCGGCTTGCCAGGGTCGGGCGGATCCGCACCGTGCTGCTGGCGGCCGTGACCGTCGCAGTGATCATGGCCGCATTCTGGTTTGCGCAGCCCTGGCTGCGGCAGCTCGGCAACCTCAATCTGATCATCTTCTTTGTCGGCGTGGTCGGCTTTTGCGTCTTTGCCGGCATCCCGATCGCCTTCGCATTCGGGCTGGCAATCTTCGGCTACCTGATCCTGACCACCCACACGCCGCTGCTGGTGCTGGTCGGGCGGATGGACGAGGGCATGAGCCACCTGATCCTGCTGTCGGTCCCGCTGTTCGTCTTCCTCGGCCTGCTGATCGAGATGACCGGCATGGCGCGGGCCATGGTCGCGTTCCTCGCAAGCCTGCTCGGACACGTGCGCGGCGGACTGCACTATGTGCTGCTCGGCGCCATGTATCTGGTGTCTGGCATCTCCGGCTCCAAGGCCGCCGACATGGCCGCGGTGGCGCCCGTGCTGTTCCCGGAAATGAAGGCGCGCGGCGCCAAGCCCGGCGATCTGGTGGCGCTGCTGGCGGCGACCGGCGCCCAGACCGAAACCATTCCGCCGAGCCTGGTGCTGATCACCATCGGCTCCGTCACTGGGGTCTCGATCTCGGCGCTGTTCACCGGCGGCCTGCTGCCGGGTGTGGTGCTGGCGCTGATGCTGTCGGCCCTGGTCTGGTGGCGTTATCGCAACGAAGACCTGCGCCATGTCACCAAGGCGACGTCGAGCGAAGTCGGCCGTAGCTTCGTGATCGCCCTGCCCGCGATCGCGCTGCCATTCGTGATCCGTGCAGCGGTGGTCGAAGGTGTTGCCACGGCCACGGAGGTCTCCACCATCGGCATCGTCTATGCGATCCTGGCCGGCCTCTTGATCTATCGCCGCTTCGATTGGCGGCGGCTCATTCCGATGCTGATCGACACCGCCTGCCTGTCGGGCGCGATCCTGCTGATCATCGGCACCGCCACAGGCATGGCCTGGGGATTGACCCAATCGGGGTTCTCCCGCTCGCTCGCCGCCACCATGGCCGGCCTGCCCGGCGGCTCGCTGACGTTCATCGCGGTCTCGATCTTGGCCTTTGTCATCCTGGGCAGCTGTCTCTTATACACATCTAGATGTGTATAAGAGACAGGGATTGACCCAATCGGGGTTCTCCCGCTCGCTCGCCGCCACCATGGCCGGCCTGCCCGGCGGCTCGCTGACGTTCATCGCGGTCTCGATCTTGGCCTTTGTCATCCTGGGCAGCGTGCTGGAGGGCATCCCGGCCATCGTGCTGTTCGGCCCGCTGCTGTTTCCGATTGCCCGCGCGGTCGGCGTGCACGAGGTGCACTATGCGATGATCGTGATCCTGGCGATGGGGATCGGACTGTTCGCGCCGCCGTTCGGGGTCGGTTATTATGCCGCCTGCGCCATCGGGCGGGTGGACCCGGCGGAGGGCATCCGGCCGATCTGGGGCTACATGCTGGCGCTGTTTCTGGGCCTGATCATCGTGGCGGCAATTCCGTGGATTTCGATCGGATTCCTGTAAAAATTATCCAAATAAGAGCTAGCTGTTGGACGTATTTTCCAAAGTACAGACTTGGAAGATCGACGTAACCTTCTGGGAGTTGAACAAAGCCCTGGAAGCTGCTGAAAAAGAAGACATTCTCAAGTAATCGGACGATCACATGAGCATCTCGCAGGGACAATACAGCGTCGGTCTGGACAAGACCCCGGCCAACTACGTGCCGCTGTCGCCGATCAGCTTCCTGGAGCGTTCTGCGGCGGTGTATCCGCACCTGACCAGCGTGGTCTATGAGGGGCGCAGCTTTACCTGGGCACAGACCTTCGAGCGCTGCCGCCGCGTCGCCTCCTTCCTGACCCGCCGGGGCATCTCCCGCGGGGACACGGTCGCGGCCATGCTGCCGAACATCCCCGCGATGAACGAGCTGCACTTCGCGGTTCCCATGGCGGACGGCGTCCTGAACACCCTCAACACCCGCCTCGACGCCACCGCGCTGGCCTTCATGCTCGACCATGGCGGCGCCAAGGTGCTGCTGGTCGACCCCGAGTACGCCGACGTGATCACCGAGGCCCTCACCCTGATGACGGGACCCAAGCCCCTGATTGTCGATGTGGCGGACGCCGCGTTCGCGGGCGGTCGTCCGGTCGGCGAGATCGAGTACGAGGCGGCCGTCGCGTCGGGCGATCCCGACTTCGCCTGGAAACATCCGCAGGACGAATGGGACGCGATCGCGCTGAGCTACACATCCGGCACCACCGGCAATCCCAAGGGGGTCGTCACCCATCACCGCGGCGCCTACCTCAATGCGGTCAGCAACGTGATGGCGGGCGGTCTCGGCCAGCATCCGGTCTATCTCTGGACGCTGCCGATGTTCCACTGCAACGGCTGGTGCTTCCCCTGGACGCTTGCGGCAACGGCCGGCATCAACGTCTGCCTGCGCAAGGTCGATCCGGCCAAGATCTTCGAACTGATCCCGAAGCACGGCGTCACCCACATGAGCGGCGCGCCGATCGTCTACAACACCCTGATCAACGCCCCGGGCGCGCCGACAGCCGGTTCAGCAAAACCGGCCACCGGCCTGATCGCCGGCGCGGCGCCCCCGGTGGCCGTGCTGGCCGGCGCCGAGCGGATCGGGATCAAACTGACGCATGTCTACGGCCTGACCGAAGTCTATGGGCCGGCCTCGGTCTGCGCCGAACAGCCGGGCTGGGATGACCTTCCGTCCGAGCAACGCGCGCAACTGAAGCGGCGGCAGGGCGTACCCTATCCGCTGCAGGAGGCGGTCACCGTGCTCGATCCGGAGACCATGCGGGAGGTGCCGCGCGACGGCGAAACCATCGGCGAGGTCATGTTCCGCGGCAACATCGTCATGAAGGGATATCTCAAGAACGAGAAGGCCACCCAAGAGGCGTTTGCCGGCGGCTGGTTCCATACCGGGGATCTCGGCGTCCTCGATGAGCATGGCTACGTGATCATCAAGGACCGTTCCAAGGACATCATCATCTCCGGCGGAGAGAACATCTCATCTGTCGAGGTGGAGGACATTCTCTACAAACACCCGGCCGTGCTGTTCGCCGCCGTCGTCGCCAAGCCGGATGCGAAGTGGGGTGAAGTGCCCTGCGCGTTCGTGGAACTGAAGGACAACGCTTCCGCCACGGAGGCCGAGATCATCGCCTATTGCAGGGAGCATCTGCCCGGCTTCAAGACGCCCAAGGCGATCGTTTTCGGCGAACTGCCGAAGACGTCCACGGGCAAGATTCAGAAGTTCGTGCTGCGCAACCAGATCGGATCGGCGAAGGCGATCACGGCCTGAGCAAATTATCGCCGTCGAGGTCGTCTCTATCTTTTCAACGCTATCCGCGAGTAGACATTCAAGACGTCTCTCGCCCCATCCAGATTGTGCGCCCTGCCTGCGCCTCGGGAATATCCAGTTCAACAAAGCCGACCCGAGACCAAAATCTGATGGCGCGCGTATTGTCCCTGTTCACTCCAACGTGCATTGCGCCGATCCCCCGGGTCACCGCCATGGAACGCCAGGCAGCAAACATCCGAGACCCGGCCCCGCGTCCCTGAAGGCGCGGCAACAAATTCATATGAACGTGCGCGGGATAGGATTGGGCAATCGTGGCCGGTGTCGGTTTCGGATTGTGGATCATAACGACACGCCGGTGATCATACGACCATTCGGCAGTTCGCGTCTCGTCTGGTGAGGGATATTGCTGGCGCAACCGTGGCCACCATTCCTGTTCGAGCCGCCGTTCCCACGCCCAGGTATCAGCCGCGCCGACGATGAAACCTGCCACACCGGATTCATCTTCCGCCACCAGGCAAAGGTCCGATTGCAGGTTCGCGTAGGGCGCGGAATAGATGTGCCCCATAAGCTTCGGGTCGCTGTAAAGCGAGGACGCATCGCCTCCCGCCAGCCCGGTCGCGAGCGAAATGGCATAGAGCGCATCGATGTCGCATGGTTGAAGCGGGCGAACGTTCACCATGGGAAACGGTCCGATTGCCTTTGCTTCGTTTCAACGCACAAGCACACCGGACGGGATATCCGATTTGCTAAAGCATGATGAGATAAGGTTCGCTCAATGTAATCCGTAATCCTGAGGTGCGCAGCAACCGGCTACGCCGGTTGCGTTCTTTGAATAGGTCGCAAGTCGGATAAATCCGACTTGCCATGCAAAGCATGGCCCTCGAAGGACGACGGCCCATACGCCAGCTCCTTGGCCGTCGTCCTTCGAGGCGCGCAAGAGCGCGCACCTCAGGATGACGGAGTTGATTCAACCTCAATTCATCTCGCGCGAGGTGTTCGTCTCCAGCGTCAGCCGCATGCCGTCATATCCGGCGACGACATGCGTCGGCAGCTTGGCGCTGACCACGTCATAGTCGAGGTCGGAGTGCAGGTTGGTGAGGACAGCCCGCCGCGGCTTGAAACGATCGATCCAGCCGAGTGCGTCATCAAGGCTGAAGTGGCTGGGATGCGGCGCATAACGCAAGGCGTCGATGATCCAGAGCTCGAGACCTTCCAGCGCCGCGAAGCTCTCGCGGGGAATGTCGCTGACATCGGGCGTGTAGGCGGCGTCGCCGATGCGATAGCCCAGCGCCGGAATGTTGCCGTGCTGCACGTTGAACGCGGTGAGCGACAGTTCGCCGCCCTTCCCCGTGATGGTACGGCTCTCGCCGCCCTCGATGGCGTGGCTGGTCAGGATCGGCGGATAGTCGCTGCCCGGCGGAGACACGAAGCAATAAGAGAACCGCAGCAGGATGTGATCCGCTGTCGACTTGTTGAGATGGACCGGTATCCGTGCGCGCTGGTGCAGCACGACCGAGCGCAGGTCATCGATGCCGTGGGTCTGGTCGGCATGCTCGTGAGTCAGGAACACCGCGTCCAAGTGCTCGACATCGGCGCTGATCAGCTGTTCGCGCAGGTCCGGCGAGGTGTCGATCAGGACGCGCGTCGTGCCGGCGGCCGATTGTTTGTCAGCCAAAATCGAGCAGCGCAGCCGGCGATTCCTCGGATTGTTCGGGTTGCAGGCGCCCCAGCCGAGCGCAGGGCGCGGCACCCCGGCGGACGACCCGGATCCAAGGATGGTCAGTGTGGTGGTCATGCCGTGGTGTCCGGTTTGGGGACCTTGCTGAAAAGCCGGAAGAAGTTCTCGGTGGTCTGCTTCGCGATCTCGTCCAGGGAGACSCCGCGCACGTCCGCCAGCACTTTCGCGGTTTCCACCACATAAGCCGGCTCGTTGCGTTTGCCGCGGAATTTTCCGGGCGCGAGATACGGGGCGTCGGTCTCGACCATGATGCGATCGGCCGGCAATTCGGCGGCGAGATCGCGCAGGGGCTGCGAGGCTTTGAAGGTGAGGATGCCGGTGAACGAAATCGACAAGCCCAGCGCGATGGCTTTCATCGCCAGCTCGCGGCCACCGGTGTAGCAATGCAGCACCGCGCGGAACGGACCCTTCGCCATCTCGTCGTCGAGAATGCGCCCGCAGTCCACGTCCGCCTCGCGGGTATGGATTACCAGCGGCAGTCCGGTCGCGCGGGCAGCGGCGATATGGGCGCGAAAGCCACGCTCTTGTGCCACCGGCGATCCATTGTCGTAGAAATAATCCAGCCCCGCCTCACCCAGCGCCACGACCTTCGGATGCCGAGTCAGCGCAATCAGCTCGTCGGCGGGAATGCCGTCCTCCTCATCCGCATGATGCGGGTGCGTGCCCACGGAACAATAGACGTTCGGAAAACGCGCCGTGATATCGAGCAGCCCCTGGACGCGCTTCACCCGCGTCGAGATGGTCACGATGCGGCCGACACCCGCGGCCTCGGCACGGGCAACGATCCCATCCAGGTCCTCGGCGAAATCCGGAAAATCCAGATGGCAATGACTGTCGACCAGCATCACACCTTGCCTGATCCCTTGCCCGGTCCCTTGCCGTTGCCCGCGTCATCGGCGGGCTCGACATAGCGCGGGAACACCGGCGCGGGCGGCGGCAACTGGCTGCCCGGTGAGAGGCGAGCTGCCGCGCCCAGCGCCGCAAACGAGCGCGCATCGGCTCCGACACCGAGAATATCGAGCAGCTTCGCTGCCGACTCCGGCATGAACGGCTGAGCGAGGATGGCGACCTGCCGAACCACCTCGGCAGTCACGTACAGCACGGTGCCCTGCCTCGGAGGATCGGTCTTGGCCAGCGCCCACGGCGCCTCGCCCGCGAAATAGCGATTGGCTTCGGCAACCACCAGCCAGATCGCATTGAGCGCCTGATGGATCTGCTGGGTGTCCATCGCAGTGCGGGCCTGCGCCAGCATGCCGTCGGCTTGCGCCAGGATCGCCTTGTCGTTGTCGCTGAATGCGCCGGGTGTCGGCAGCACGCCGCCGTATTGCTTGGCGATCATCGAGAGCGAGCGCTGCGCCAGGTTGCCGAGATCATTGGCGAGATCGGCATTGGTGCGCGCAACGATCGCCTCGTGATTGTAGCTGCCATCCTGGCCGAACGAGACTTCGCGCAGCAGGAAATAGCGAAGCTGGTCGACGCCGTACTGATCCGCCAGATTGAAGGGATCGACAACGTTGCCGACCGACTTCGACATCTTCTCGCCGCGGTTGAACAGGAAGCCGTGGGCAAAGACGCGTTTCTGCACGGGAATGCCAGCCGACATCAGGAACGCCGGCCAGTACACCGCGTGGAAACGGATGATGTCCTTGCCGATGATGTGCAGGTCCGCTGGCCAGTAGTGCCAGTTCTTATCGGTCTCATCGGGAAAGCCGACACCGGTGATGTAGTTGGTCAGCGCATCGACCCAGACATACATCACGTGTTCCGGATCGCCCGGCACCTTGACGCCCCAGTCGAAGGTGGTGCGCGACACCGAAAGATCCTTCAGCCCGCTTTTGACGAAGGAGATGACTTCGTTGCGGCGTGAGTCCGGGCCGATGAAATCCGGCTGGGTTTCATAAAGCGCCAGCAGCTTGTCCTGATAGGCGGACAGGCGGAAGAAATAGCTTTTCTCCTCCACCCACTCCACCGGCGTGCCCTGCGGGCCACGGCGCACCTTGTCCTCGCCGACGACGGTCTCGTCCTCGGCGTAATAGGCTTCGTCACGAACCGAATACCAGCCGGCGTAGCTGTCGAGATAGATGTCGCCGGCCTCGGCCATCCGCTTCCAGATTTCCTGGACCGACGCATGGTGCGCCGGCTCGGAGGTGCGAATGAAGCGATCGAACGAGATGTTCAGCCGCTGGTCCATCTCCTTGAAGCGCGCCGCATTGCGCGTCGCAAGCTCCATCGGGGTGAGCTTTTCGTTCTGCGCGGTCTGAATCATCTTCAGGCCGTGCTCGTCGGTTCCGGTCAGAAAGAACACATCCTTGCCGTTCAACCGCTGGAAACGGGCCAGCGCGTCGGTCGCGATCGCCTCATAGGCATGACCGATGTGCGGCACGCCATTCGGGTAGGCGATCGCAGTCGTGATGTAGAACGAGGAACCGGAATTAGTCGCATTCGCCATCGTCGCGAAAGCCTTTCATGGCATCTCAAAATCGCAGGGATGATACGGACCGCGGGACCATTTAGGAAGGTTTTGGGCCCATCAGCGCGTCGCGTCTGCGAGAAGCCCAAATACCGAGAAAACCAGCGGTTTTCGCTCAAGATTATAGGATTCGGTGTCACGCGCAGCGCGATTGATCTTTTCCCATACCTCCGCCAGCCGTGCAAGCCGGGGCAGATTGGCATTGGCGTCCGCCACCCTGAGCCGTTCGCTCATCCAGCGGTCGATGGTATCAACGAACGCCGCAATGGCGGTGCGGTCGTTGCTGCCGAGCGCGTCGCCCAGCGCATGCAAGGCCTTGGGATCGACATGCGGCAAAGTAGCGAGCAGCGCGGCCGTCCGCTGGTGAAGTCCCAGGGCGTCGCCGCCGATCAGCATCAAAGCCCGTGCCACGCTGCCCTCGGAGGCGCCAGCCGCTTCGCGCAGCGACGGGTCGTCGATGTCCAGCCCGGCACTTTCCACGGCCGCGCGAGCGACGTTGTCCTCGCCCAGCGGGCGCAGGAACAGTTTCCGGCAGCGCGATTGGATGGTCGGAAGCAGGCGCGCGGGCGCATGGCTGATCAAGAGAAAGAGAGAACGCTCCGGCGGCTCCTCCAGCACCTTGAGCAGCGCATTGGAGGCATTGGCATTGAGCTCGTCCACGGTGTCGACAATGCAGACCCGCCAGCCTTCGGCAGCCGCCGTCGAGCCGAAGAAGCCGATGGTCTCGCGCGTCTCGTCGACGGTGATGACGGTGCGCAGCACACCCCTGTCGTTGGCGGTCCGCTCCAGTGTCAGGAGGCCGCCATGACTGCCACCTGCGATCTGGCGCGCCGTCGGATGCGATGCATCCACCTGCAGGCTGTCGACCCTCTGCACACCAGGCGCCGACGGATCGGGATTGGCCAGCACAAATCTGGCCATCCGATAGGCCAGCGTGGCCTTGCCGATACCGCTGGCGCCACCGATCAACCAGGCATGTGGAATACGACCGCTGCGATAGGCGGCCAGCAACGTGGCCTCGGCGTCATCGTGGCCGAACAGCGCCACGGTCTCGCGCGGCGCACGCACATCAAGCTTGCTGTCGTTGGATTTGCCACTCACGGATGCACGGCCTTTTTGCGCTGTGAGGGGAGTTCGACAAAGCGCTCCCTCACCACACGCCAGATTCGCGACGCAACGTTGGTCGCCGATGCATTGGCGTCAACGATCACGCAACGCTGCGGGTTCTCTTCGGCAATCCTGTGATAGGCCTCGCGAAGTTTTTCGTGGAAATCGACGTTCTCCGCCTCGAACCGATCCGGCGCGGCACTGCCACGGCGTTTTGCCGCACGGCGCAACCCGACCTCGACCGGCAGATCCAGCACCAGGGTCAGGTCCGGGCGCAAACTGCCGATGGTCACCCGCTCCAGCGCCTCGATCAGCCCGGGCTCGACCTTGCCCAGACGTCCCTGATAGGCCCGCGTCGAATCGGAAAAACGATCGCACAGCACCCAGACGCCGCGCGCCAGCGACGGCTCGATCACCAGATGGACATGATCATCGCGCGCGGCTGCGAACAGCAATGTTTCCGCATCCGGCCCCAGCAGCTTTCCGATTCCCGACAGCACCAGATGCCGCATGATCTCCGCGCCGGGCGAGCCGCCCGGCTCGCGCGTCACCACGGTACGCACGTTGGCGGCCGTCAGCCGGTCCGCCAGCAGCTTGATCTGAGTCGACTTGCCGGCGCCCTCGCCGCCTTCAAAGGTGATGAAGCGTCCCCGCTTTGTCGCCGGTGCACCGTCGGAAACCATTGTCACAACTTCCTGGTGCTGGAACGAAACAACCCGATAACCAGTTCGCTGACGCCGTCGAACGCGCGCCGCATGGTCGAGCCCACTCCCACCGCTTCGGTCGTATAGAGCGGTGTCTCGACGGCGATATTGGGGCCGCGCCAGACTTTCACCACTCCGACCGGTTGTCCCGGTTCGATTGGCGCCCGCACCGGCCCCTCATAGACGATGCGCGCAATCAGTTTGTCGCCGCCACTCTTCTGGACCATCACCCCGACTGGCTCATGGCTGGCGAGGGCCACCGAACCGCTGGAGCCGCCAAACACCTTGGCGTAGCCGACCACGCGCTCGGGCTCGAACAGCGTCCGCAGCTCAAAGCTGCGAAATCCCCAGTCCAGCAGCTTCTTGGCTTCGGTGACACGATCGTCCGGATCATCCAGGCCATTGACCACGACAATCAGCCGCAGTCCATCTTGCACGGCCGAGGTGACGGCTCCATAGCCGCCATCCTTGGTCGAACCGGCGATCAAACCATCGGAACCCGACATCGCATTGAGCAGCGGATTGCGGTTCTGCTGGCGGATCTTGTTCCAGATGAATTCACGCTCGTTATAGAGCTTGTAGTAGTCCGGATAGGTCTGGATGACATGCCGGGCAAGCTTGGCGATGTCGCGCACCGACATCTTGTTGCCGGGATCGGACATCCCGGTCGCGTTGGCGAACGTGGATTGCTCCAGGCCGATCTCGCGGGCACGCTTGGTCAGCATCGCCGCGAACTCGCGCTCGTTGCCGGCCATCCCTTCGGCCAGCACCATGGCCGAGTCGTTGCCATTATCGATGATCATGCCGCGCAGCAGGTCGTCGATGCCGACGCGGCTGTGGATCGCGGCGAACATGGTCGGGCCGCCCGCCGGCGCGCCGCCACGCCGCCACGCGTTCTCGCTCACCACGTACTGATCGCTGCCCTTGATGTCGCCCTTGCGCAGCGCATTGAAGACGAATTCCGCCGTCATCAGCTTCAGCATGCTGGAGGGGGCGACCGGCTGATCGGCGTTCTTCTCGAACAGCACGCTGCCGCTCTTGGCTTCGATCAGGATCGCGGTCGGCGCGTCGATATCGATGCCGCCCTCTTCCTTCTTGGCACCCTGGACGCTGTTGTTGGCGGCATGGCTCAGCCCCCCCGCCGCGAGGCCGAGCAACACCAACGCCGCGATCAGGCCGCGGCGCCAAACCGTCGGACCGCCGATGGGAAAGCTGTGTCGCAAAACCTAGTGCCCCGCATCCGAAGTTCGTGAACCATCGCAGCACTCTCTGACACGAACTTCGGATGCATCAGGGGCACTAGCAAGTCTATTATTCTAGTGCCGCTTTTCGATCTGAAGTTCCTGGTACGAGTTCGCGGCAAGTGGTGCAGGAACTTCAGATCGGCGGCACTAGTACCGCACTCATCTGCCGTTCGCTGGCCTTCTATCAGTTGCCCCAAGACCAAACAACGCCACCCTATCAGCCATTGCAACCGTGCCATGTGAGCGGTCGCAAATGCGCTGGCGGCCTTGCCTCGCCACTGGGAGCCTGATTGAACGATGGGAAGGCAACAAAACGCGGCAAAAGGGGCGGAATGGCGATGTCATCCACACGCATGCTCGCAGTCAACGGGATCGACATGTTCATCCGCGAGAGCGGGAGCGGGCCGCTGGTGCTGCTTTGCCATGGGTGGCCGGAACTGTCCTACTCCTGGCGGCATCAACTGAGCGCCTTGGCCGATGCCGGCTTTCATGTGGTTGCCCCGGACATGCGCGGCTTCGGGCGCACCAGCGCGCCTGCCGCCATCGACGCCTACACGATTTTCCATACCACGGGCGACGTGGTCGCACTGGTTGCAGCCCTCGGCGAGAAACAGGCCGTGATCATCGGCCACGACTGGGGCGCCCCGGTCGCCTGGCACGCCGCGATGTTTCGGCCTGACATCTTCACCGCCGTCGGCGGCCTGAGCGTGCCCCCGCCGACGCGCGGCCGCGGCCGGCCGCTGCAAACCCTGCACGACCAGGGCATCACCAACTTCTACTGGCAGTATTTCCAGGAGCCCGGAGCCGCCGAGGCCGAATTCGAGCAAGATGTCGACTTCACCATGCATGCGGTGTTCTCGAAAGGTTTCTCGACCGAGAGCCCCATGTCGCAGTTCGTGCAAACCGGCCTTGGATTTTTGGGCGACCGGACGATCCCACGCCCGCTGCCGCCATGGATCACGCCGGCCGATATCGCCCACTTCATCGACACCTATCGCGCCGCAGGCTTCCGCGGCGGGCTCAACTGGTACCGCAATATCGACCGCAACTGGGAACTGACGGCGCCCTGGCAAGGCGCGCAGATCCACCAGCAGTCGATCTTCATTGCGGGATCGCAAGACCAGGTCATCACTGGCCTGATCGGGGCCAAGCGCGTCAACGACATGGAAAAGGTGCTGCCGAACCTCAGGCGCAAGCTCCTTATCGAAGGTGCCGGTCACTGGATCCAGCAGGAGTGCGCCGACGAGGTGAATGCCGCGTTGATCGAATTCCTGAAGGAAGTCAGCTAGACCCTTAGCGGGACGAACGTCCGATGGAGTCCGGCTCAGTAGAGGCCACGCCCCTTCAAAAGCGTCGTGATGCCGTCCTGCTCGGCGTTCGCCGGGGCGTAGGCCGCGACCGGCCGGGTCATCGGTTGTTGGGGCGCAGGCTGGCTGGTGTCCTGCCGATAGGCCGCGTTGGCCTCGTACGACACGGCGTGCGGATTCTCGAGCACCCGTCCGCCTGAACGCCGGCTGCGGGCGGCGGACATTTCCGAGGTGGCGCTGACCGAAGCCACGTCCTGCTGCGTGTTGCCGAGCGTATAGGGGCGCCCCTCCGGCAACGGCACATCGCCGCGAATGGCGCGTCCCGCCGGCGCGACCTCCGGGACGAACGGCCGCGCGGAGGCAATCCGGACCGCGGACGGCGCAGGAGCCGGCTCGCCGGTCCGCAGCGTAGCCTCCAGAACGCGATCGTCGGATCCCTCAAGCGGCGCCCGGCCGACATACTCCACGCGCACACGCGCGATGCCATTTCCCTTGAAATCCAATAGCCTGGCGGCATTGTTTGAGACGTCGATCAAACGATTGCCGTGATACGGTCCCCGATCATTGACCCGCACGACCAGGGATTTGCCATTGCCGAGATTGGTGACTCGCACATAACAGGGCATTGGCAGGGTCGGGTGCGCGGCGGTCAGCGAGGTCATATCGAACACCTCGCCATTGGCGGTCAGGCGACCGTGAAAATCATCGCCATACCAGGACGCCAGCCCTTCGGCGCGGTAATTGACGTTTTCCTCCGGCACGTACTGGCGGCCGCCGACCATGTAGGGCTTGCCGACACGATAGGCTCCGCCGCCCTTGGGCACCGGTTCGCCAAATTCAACCACCCGCGGGCTCGACGACACGCCGTATTTTGGATCGACACGGCTGGACAGCTTGTTGGAGGCGGCACAGTTGGCAAGAACGACGCAGGCGCCCGCCACGGCCGCGACCCGCGCAGCCTGACCGACCCGCTCTGCTTTCAGAATCCCCATTCGTCCCCAACTACCACATTTCCCTGGCCGCGGAGCATAACGACCCCATCCGTCACGCCAAGGCACCCCGTCCCAGTCCGGTGCGCCCACATCCGCACCGGGATGTGATCATATCGCAGCCAGAACAAGGCAAAAATGGGGATAGCAGCCAACTGGTAAACCGGAGGTTGCTTTTCCTCGTTTTGGTCAAAGGGTTGACGCCTATGCCGGGCGCCGGCGGGGTTCAGCCTTCGGAATCACGGGCTGCCGGATCGCCGAACGGTGCGCCCTGGACTTCGATGAGGTCCACCGGACCGCCCGGCTGGTCGTCATCGAAGACCCCGATCACCAGCCGCCCGGTCGACCAGGCCATGGTGTCGAGGTTGGTCCGCCCTGCCAGCAATTTCGGCCCCTCCGGGGCGCGATCATGCCCATGCACGACATGACGCTCGCCATGCCCGGCAGCGTGCTCGTCCGGATATCGCTTCCAGAGCAAGGTCTGCCGGGTTTGCTGATCGAGCGGTTGCTCGGCGTCGACACCGGCATGAACGAACACGCGATTCCGATCGACATGCATCAGGGGCAGCGCTTCCAGCCATCGGATATGCGCTTCGGGAATGGCGATCTCGCCACCCGGCCGCTGTCCGTAGGACGACAGCGCGATGTCCCCGCCCCGCGCCATCCAGAAGTCGCGGGCTTCCGGTTTGCGAACGGCGTCGCTCATCATCGCGTCATGATTGCCCATGAGACAGATCACACGCCATCCGGCCGGCGGATTGCGCTGCAGGGCACTCATCGCCTCGATCACCTGGCGGCTTTGTGGCCCCTTGTCGACGTAGTCGCCCAACGCAATCAGCGTCAGCGAATCGCCGGCGGCGCTGGCCGAGATCGCGGCGATGGCGGCAGTCAGCAGATCGTTCCGGCCATGCAGATCGGGAATTGCGTAGCTGCGGGCCAAGCATCACTCCACAAGTCGCGCTCCAGGTGTCACACGCCACAGGCCCGATCCTACCAGCGCGCGACACATTCTCCACGACCTTGCTCCACGACCTTGTGCAGCCTCACCTGGCCTTGAGCCGCCCTCGGACCGCGCGCTGCTTCGGTGCCTGGCTGGCGTGATAATTCAGCACCTCAAGCACCGCCATCTTCAAGATGAGCTCCAGATCGCGAAGGCCCAGATTCCTGGCTGATTGCATGGCGCCTTCCAGATTCGTGAGCAGATTGGATTCTTCGTCGCCATCAATGATCGACATATGTCACCTGCCGGCCGCTTCCCGACGAGAAACGACCGCCTCCCATGATTTGTGAAACTACCGAACTTGCGAAGACAGCTTCGAGCTCAAACGCAGATCGATACGCGCAACGGACCCCAGGTTACGCCACTGCAGCATCGGCCCGGCGACCCCCTTTCGCTGAACCATGTCGTCCCATGTGTCCTCGTCACAGGCGACGAACACCGCGATGGTCGACATGCCGTCGATCTCGATCGGAAGGCCAAGCGGCTTGGCCCGCCACCCCTGCTCTTCGAACCGGGGAAGCCACCAAGTTTCGAGCACGATGGTGAAGCCCGTGAGACCGACGGCCAGGCCGTACTCGATGATCGCCGCCTGCAGCAGCGTCGCAAGCCCCGGCCCGGAGTACTCACCGCGCCGTTCGGGAACGACGAAGATCCTGGATAATTCGTAGACGTCGGGGCGATGGATCGGAGCACGAAGGTTGAGCTGCGGGAAGACGTCGCTCATCAGCGTCGGGGACGTCGTTGGAACGGCCCGCATGGCTCCGACAATTCTCGCCCCGTCGAGCGCCAGGAGGTACACCGCATCATCGGTATCGAACTGGTCGATCTCGCGTCCGTCCGGCCGGTCGAGCGCCATCCAGCGCCGTTGCTTGACGTAGATCTCGTGCCGCAGTCGGTAATATGGGTCGAACAAGTCCTCGTACAGGTGCCGGTTCTCTTTCCGGACAACGTGAATTTCCGCCATTCCTGCCCCCACCGAAGCAATATTGCTTCGGCCGGGACACTAAATTCAGGACGGCATTCTTCCAGTGTAAGGACGTACAGGTCAGAGTTCGATTTCGCCCTTGACAAGGGCCTGCACCACCGCCGCGGTCCGGTTGGCCGCATTGAGTTTACGCTGCGCTTCGGTCAGCAGAAACCTCACCTTGCGCTCCGGGACATCCATGATCACGCTGGTTTCCCACGCGGTCTTGCCGATGGCGGCCCAGCGCAGAACTTCGGCCTCGTTGTTCGAGAGCAGTCTGGCCGGCTGCTTTTTCCGGACCAGCGAGCGGATACGTGTGTGCGAATAGAGACCGATGATGTGCAACGCACGTTTGGTCTCGTCCGTAATATAGGGACGGTCTCCGGCCATGCTGACGGCGGCCGTGGCCGCCTCGTAGTGGATCGGAATGCAGAAGCCGCTGTTGAAGCGGAAGTCCATCGCCCGCTCCATCACGCGGCGCGCCGCGCTATCCGCCTCGCGGTCGTAGAGGGCTTCGCTCCAGAGAAACGGATGGACGGTGGTCAGGGCATGGCGTGGAATCGGATCCACCGCGCAAAGATTGTCCCGGACATAGAGATCGAACCACTCGGCCGGCCAGCCGTTCGCAATCGTCACGCGATCGAACGAAACGTCAGAGGTCGGAATTCCGGCCATGATATAGGCGTGGAAGCCGAATTCGCCGACGGCGCTCTCGAACAATGCCATGACTTGCTGCGGAAGCGTCGCGACTTCTGCTGCATCGATGAATTCAAGTACGCGACGCCCCAGATAGGGGTCCGCCAAATTGGCCATGTTTGAGTCTCAGTCCCGGCGAGAGCGTGGGAGAGCGTTCGATGTTAGTCAATGGGAGAAGCCCCGTCCACGGCATGTATACGTTATGCAACTTTGTCATCGCACATTGCGACACCGTGCCGCTTATCCACATGGCTTGGTGCCAGGCACAGGGCGCATCAGCGACGCTGCATTCGCTGGCCACTCGAGAGCGCGCATGGTCGTAGAACGACATGCAATCGTTTGCTGCTCAGGTGTACCCTTGCTGCTCACGTGTGCCTAAGAGCGCGACGCATGTCGTTCTCCACGCGCCGCCCGAAATTTAACTTGTTACGCATCACCTTAAGTCACGCGCTCATCTTGCCACCGGCAACTCGTCATAGAGTTTTGCGTCGAATCGTGCCAGCATCACCCTATTACCGTGACATTTTTCAAGGGGGGCACGATGCAAAACAAGCAGAACATCGTCGCCTCCCGGATCGCCGAGAAGTGCGCCGAACTGGCAAGCCTTGCAACGTCGCACGGCCTTGAGACCCTCGCATTGGTGCTTCGCATGGGTGTGCTTGAAGCCCAGTCGCACGAAGCCCCTGGGCGTGTCGATGTCATCCCCTCGCCGCCGCGTGCACCGTGCATCGTTGGTTGCTGGAATTGGGACGTCACATCGAACAAGGTCTACGGGACCAGGCAGTTTGCCGAGTTCTACAACGTCGACCCGCGGCTCGCAGCCGCCGGCGCACCGATCGAACTCTTCATCGAGGCCATTCATCCGCTCGATCAGGATCGCGTCTCCCAGGCGATGGAGATCGCGATCAAGACCGGTGAGGATTACGAGATCGAGTATCGTGTGGTCGGCAAGGACCATGTCATTCGCTGGGTTCGCGCGCGAGGGCGATGCTGGCGCGAAGAGGAAGGCAGGCCGCTGCATTTCCCCGGCAGCCTGGTCGACATTACGCACGAAAAAAGAATTCGAGCGGCGTAGCTCGTCGTTTCGTCAGCGATGACGATCATGCCGACATCCTGCGGTCGTCGCGCCGCAGCGCTTCCGAGCGACGCGGAAACCGGTTCGCCCGTTCGTTTCGCACGAGCGGAACAGGCGCTCCGTCGACGAAAGATCGAAGCCGAACTCGGGCTTCGACCCCTCGCCCGCCCCAAGACTAAATCACTTCCTTGGTTTCCAGCCTCGGTGCGCCGGCGTCGGCTTCCGAAATCACTCGCCCGGAATGCCTCGCCCACATCGCGGTCAGGATCGGCACCAGGATCGCCGTGATCAGGCAGGCCGTCGCAACCAGCGCGGTTGCCGCCGGCACGACCGGCTTAAACTTCGGGATCATCTCGCCTATGATCGTCGGATTGGCGACCGCGGCGCCAGCCGTGCTGGAGGCCGCGATACCAGCGGTGCCATTGCCTCCGCCGATGAACTTGTCAGCGAGGATCAGCGGAATGCCGGTGACCACGATCACGCCCAGCCCGAGAAGCACACCCGCCGGCCCGCTGGTGGCGATGACATTGAGATCGATGCCGCACCCGAGCGCGAAACCGAAGAACGGAATCAGCGGATGGACACAGCGGCCAAAGAACTCCCGCAGCTCGGAATCGAGATTTCCGAGTGCGAAGCCGATCAGGAAAGGCAGCACCGCGCCGACGAACAGGCGCGGCTCGAACACCGCAACCCCGGCTGCGCCCAGGATCAACATGCTGAACAGCGGTCCCGATTCAACCGACATCAGGACGAACGCGCTCGCCTCCTCCTTGGTGCCGTATTGCTGCATCACGGCCGCGTAAAGACCGCCATTGGTCATGTCCATCGATGCCGTGATGGCGAGCACCGAAAGCCCGGCGAGCAGGCCCGTCGTGATGCCGCCGTCGGGAAGAAATTTCGACGCGATCAACGTTGCGAGCCACGCCACGATCACCTTGGTCACCAGCAACGTGCCCGACTTCCGCAGCACGACACCGGTCGCACGCAAATCGATCGTCGCCCCCATGCAGAAAAACCAGACCGCGAGGATCGGCACCGTTCCGGTGATCAGCCCATTGGTGAACGAGCCGAAGTATTTGCCGGCATCAGGCGTAAAGGTCTTGCACAGCGCGCCCAGGATCAGCGGAATCAGCATCAGGCCGCCCGGTACTTTTTCGACGAATTTCTTGATTTGCACCGTATTTCCTCTTTGTTTGTTGTCCTTGCGCTGGCGGCAAGCTGGCAATGGGTCTTCGACGCCACATCGCGTGTTGCAATCCGGCCCGCGTTGACCGGCATGGTGCGGTCAGACTCGCGGCCCGACGCGATACCAAATCGGATTAGATAACGAAATCAGATTATTTTGCGAGATGTCGCGCTGCGGCTCACGCATGCGATAGCGCTCCGGCCCACGTTGTGGGATGGACGCAACGGAGGTGTCCGCCTCCAGCGACGTCGATTTCAAGCAGACAGGCTGGAGACGTGGCGGAGCGCGCGCCGAGGATGACCTCAAGCCGCCGCCCGCTCACCTCGCATGAGACGCGGCTCTCAATCGGCAAGCTTGGTCAGGAGCGCCTTGAACTTGAGGCCCGGCGCTTCGGCGGCGGTCCCTTCGCACATCGCAAGGTCGCCGCTGACGACCCCCGAAAACGAAATCCTGACCTCGTCGAAAGGATAGACCGAGGGAAGATTGACATCGTTGCTGTGCCGCCGACTGGCCACGTCTCCGATGATGGTGCTGCCCTGCTGCGAATAGGACCCCACATAGGCAAAGGCCGAACTGCCGCCGCGGAGTTGACCGTCCTGTGCGTTGACGACGCCACGCGCCTTACCACGGGGAGTTTCGAATTCTACCTTGTACAAACCTCTGAACACGACACCGCCCGCAAACATTCACATCTGGCCCGGTGGTAAACCGAGAGCATTTATTAGTCGTTACCACTATAGATAGCACCGCCATTTGCCTAAAAGTATTTTGCAGTATTCGTTACAATTCGAAATGACGCGCCATTTCGATCTGGAAGCGAATACGAGTGTTCGGCTGGAACGGCAGGCTAGTCGTCAAACGGCCGCAGCCTTAACTCACCGATGCGTCGTCCCTTCATCTCTCAATTGCATGAGATCGGCGGCCAGAAGGCTGCGATCCTCTTCATCCGGCACCTGCTTGGCCAAGGATTCAGCCTTGTCGAGATACTTCGCCAGACCGGCGGCGTCGTTTGCCAAGCGGGATGCCCGCGCCAGGGCCTCGTAGGCATAACCCCGGTAAAAGGGCCCGAGGTTGGTGCTGTAGCTCAAGCAGGTCTGCGCATGACGCATCGCCTCCTGAGCACTGCCGATGAGCGCCTGGATACGAGAGGCCTGCCAGTAGCCGATGGACAGATTCTTGTCGGTGCAGTCTGGGCGGTTGATCCAGTGAAAGATCGAAGCCTGGTTGAGCGCCACCATCATTCGGTCGTCGGCTTCGCTCCGATCAGGCTTGACGATCAGTTCCCAGGCCCGATTGAAACACCAGGCGGAGAAATGCCTGTGGGCTGCCGCGAGATCGATGTCGGCCTTGTCGATCATGAGAGCTCTCCGGAGTTGGACCGCCGAGCGTCCACGGCGCCATCGCGGCTTGGAATAGGCCCAGTCCCAGGCCTTCGCAGCCGCACGCGGAGAGACAGTTGAGAACCGGTTCCGCGAAATTCAAGGCGGCCTGCCGCCACTCGTGGGTCTGGACTGGCGCAAGAGCGCCTGCCACCCCTATTGATTATACAACATAATCCGTAACGACGATGGGGTTGGCCACGGCTCATGCTCCGGCCGTCCTTGCCGCGGAGGCCACCACGGCAGGCGCCGCACGGCAACTTTTGAGCCGCCGCCGCGTTGGAACATATCTTCTGATGCTTGCCCAAGGAGCGATTGATGAAAAAGGCAGTTCTGGTTCTGGCGTCGGTGGCCGCCCTCGCGGTAATGGCATCGGCGCCGGCCGAGGCGCGCGGATGGGGCCGTGGCGGCGGCTGGGGTCCGGCCGTCGGACTTGGTCTCGCGGCCGGGGCGCTGGCGGCTGGCGCGTACGCAGCCTCCGGCGGTCCTTACGCCTATTACGATGGCCCGGCCTATTCGTACGGTCCATCCTATGACGACGGCCCGGTCTACTACAGCGCGCCGCCCCGCAGCTATCCGGGCTATGGCTATTACGGCGGCCACGGCTACGACAATTCCCGGAACCAGACCTGGTAGCGCCATGAACAATGACCAGCGACAAGTCACCGGCAGCCTCGTGCCGCCGGTGACTTGTCGCTGGAGAACCTCACACCTCAGTTTGCTCGGCGTCGATGGGTTCAGCCGCGTACGGCACCCTCGGCCTGGTCCCTGCAAATGGCTTGCAATTCCGGCCACCTTCGCTCATGAGGAGCGAACTGGAAGGGTGGCCGAGTGGTTTAAGGCACCGGTCTTGAAAACCGGCGTGCCTGCAAGGGTACCGTGGGTTCGAATCCCACCCCTTCCGCCACTTCAGTCCTGTCCGGCCCGGAGACATGGGTAACGGAACGTCCCTGAGACACAGGTGATAACCTCGCGCCGGAGGTGCACGCGGCATCCCATCGAACTCCGCGGTCGCCGTCATGGCCGAGATCGTGGATTTGACCGGCGACGACCGCACCATCATCCTCGGCGCATTGCTCTGGATGGTCGATAGGCTCAACAGCGAGCAAGGGGGGAGCAGCGCCCGCGCAATTCCTGATGCTTGCTACGTTGCCGGCAAAGTGAGTCGGTGGCTTCTGAGAATTGTGAAGAACGGAAAGCCGGATGATGGCGCGACAACCGTTTCCTCTGCTGGATCAACTTCCGGACGTGCTTGACGGCGTCATCCTCGACTACCTTTGGGATCATGCCAAGCTTCAAGCATTGACCGGCCTGCGCGAGGTCGCGGTGCCGGTTCGCGATCTTGCTTGGCATCTCGAATTGCCGTTTTGGGCTGAAGGCGGGAAGCCGTTTATGGTGTGTCCGACCGAAGTCGCGTCAGATCGCGATAGGCATTCTGCTCAATGGGAGCGGACGATGGCTGCTGACCTGCGTTTCCTCTGCACGCGCGCATAGATCCTGCCGAGAAGATGGTCATCATGGACGGCATTCATCGCCTGCTAAAAGCGTCGATCTTTGGTTGGCAAACGGTGACGGTTCGGATTCTGACAGATGACGACCTGAACAAAATCGCCATTCTTTCCGTCTCCCACAATTCATAGTTGCATGGTTTGGGAGTTTTTGCGACGGCTGCTTGGGCCCACACCGGCCATTCGTGTTTCGCAAAGATGTGAGCCTTTTCCGTTCCGATCAAGTCGGAACGGGGCTCCAGCATTTTGTGTTGACGCGCTTCTCCGCGCAAACGCTTTGCGTTTGTCGCGGGGGGAACCGGTATCCACTTCGCTCGAAAATGCACCTAGGCGATTCCAAACATCACTTTGCGCCCATCAGGATCGGAGACAGTCACCACAACATCATCGACGGCCACGGGCTGGACTTGAAGGTCCTCCAGGTGAGCGAGGAACGCCTTCTGATCTTCGATCTTGAAATAGAGATGGGTCAGATTGGAACCTGCCAGGGGCGGATATGCGTAGTCCGCAAAAGCCTTGGCCTCGTGGATCGCCAACTGCATTCCGTCACGGTCCAGACGCCAGTAGATATATTGCCCCGGCGTTCCCACCGTCTCCAGTGGGAACAAGGCAACCTGCTCGTAAAACCTTGCCGTCGCTTCGGGCTTCTCGCTGGTCAGGAAGACCCCTCGGAATGTCGTATTCATGGCGGCTGATCCTTTATATTCCTTCACAAGCACGGTTAGGCGAAGCTCATTGAGCGATATCAGGAGAAGCTGAAAACGTCGCCCAAATCCCGAGACTGTTGCGTCACCTAACTGTCGCAAGATGTGTCGCATGCTTCGAAGATTTGTATCGTAGGGAACGCGATGACAGGCATCAAATACGATTTGCGAACGGCAACCTGCCGGTGCGGTGCGGTCAGGCTCGATGTGAGAGGTGAAGCGATCCTAACCGGCATCTGCTATTGCACGAGCTGTCAGGCAGCAGGACGACAGTTTAAGACATTGACGGCAGCGCCTGCCATTCTCACCGAAGATGGCGGCACCCCGTCTGTTCTTTACCGAAAAGATCGCGTTCAATGCGTGCAAGGCGGCGAGCACTTGAGGGAATATCGCCTCACATCTGGCAGCCCCACGCGGCGAATGGTGGCAACGTGCTGCAATACACCGATGTTCCTCGACTTCACCAAGGGCTTCTGGCTGACAATTTATCAGGGACGATTGTCGGGTGACGTACCTCAACCCGAGATGCGGGTGATGACCGCTGAGCGGCCGAAAGGCGTCGTCCTGCCGGACGATCTTCCCGATTATGCTGGGCGATCAGGACAGTTCATGTGGCGGCTGCTTCGGGAGTGGGTGTTGATGGGATTCGGCCGCCCGAAGGTAGAAGGTATTCCGCCCCCAAATTCGGATATCGCACCCGAGAGGACTATCGAGCAAATGTAGTAATCGCCACCAGCGATCGCAGCCGGCCGGCGGCGCCGACGTCTCTCAGCTTCTATAATATAATCAATCGCCATAACCGAGGCGCAAGCCGAAGCCTCTGATGACGACCGCTCGCCGCCACGGCGATTAACGCTGCATATCCCCGCCTCCCGATCTGACTGTCCGATCGGGAGGCTCCGCGCGGCGAAGTCCAGTCCCGACGCTAGCCGGCCTTTCTCAGGACGCGCGCGGCGACCCGATCCGGATCCTCGAGCAGCGGCCCGTTCACCTGCGCCGTTCGCCGGATGCGCTCGAGCGACGGTTCGTCGATATCGAACTTCACGGCAACCAGCGTCTCGCCATCGATCTCCTGCGGCAGCCCCAGCGGATGCACCTTGAAGCCGGCGTTCTGAACGACCGGCATGCGGAACAGCCGGATGATCGCGATCACCGCCGACAGCCCCTGTTGCAAGCCGTACTCCTGCAGACCGGTCAACAACTCGTAATAGGTGTTGCCGTGCCGCCGGTCGCGCGCGACCGAGATGCGGGTCATCTCCATCACATCGGGGCGCTGGAGAAGCTGCCCATCGACGAGTTGCGGAAACACCTCGCTGGTCATGTGCGGATCGAGTGTCGGATACAGTCGAAAGCAGCCGATCACTTTTTCATTATCGTCGAGGGCGACGTGATAGACGGTCTTCTCGTTGTCGTACTGGTCGACTTCGTATTCCCCGTCCTTGTCGAAATCGGTCCAGCCACGTTCCCGCACAAAGATCTCGTGTCGAAACCTGAACTGGCGATCGAGGGTTTCACGATAACGAAGGCGATTGGCATGATCGATAACGCGGATCATCAGGTCCTCCTGTCGAAACAGGAGGACGCTCACATTTAGGCCGGTCGGGGCGTAGGCATAGGATTGGCCATTGACATCGGCTTGCTAAAGCTGGATTTCGCCGCGTCGCAGAGATTCGGCCACCGCCTGCGTCTTGGTATACGCCTTCAGCTTGCGCATGGCGGATGCCATGTGCTTGTTCACGGTGTCGGTCGAGATCGACAGGATGCAACCGGTGTCCCAGGCCGTCTTGCCGATCGCCGCCCAGGTCAAAACTTCCTTTTCGCGCACGGACAACACCGCCTGCTCCGTTCTTTCCTTGGCGCGCAACCGCATCAACTGGTTCATGGCATAGAGCGCGACCAACTCCATCGCGGCGTTCGCTTGCGCGGTGCAATCGACATCCGGTCCGGCAAAGGAAATCGCGGCCTCATAGCCGTGCATGCCGTGAACCGGGATGCAAAGCCCCTGGCGCATGTCGTAGTTGCGCGCGGCCTCCATCACATGAGCCGTCTTGGCTGCATGCGGATCCAGCGGCGCGTCGGTCCACGCAAAGCCCTTGCATTGTCCGCGTGCGTGGGCGGCGATCGGATCGTGCTGATGAAATTCTTCGTGCAGATATTCCTTGAACCACTGGTCGGGCCAATGGCGCAACAGCACGAGCTGATCGAATTCACGTCGCGTGAAATTGGGGGCCGCGGCAAAAAGAAAGCGCGTATAGCCGTAGCCAGCGGCCATCGTCTTGATGCCTTCGATCAGTGCGGATGGCGTGGTGGCACGCCCGAACAGTTCGATCGAGGCCAGCACATTGTCGAAATGATTGAACTGGTTGTGAAGCACTCTCATGTCCCCCCGAACATCAAGAATGAACCCCAGGGAACTATTGCACGCACGTTTTTTAATGACAATTGGAACAAAGTTCAGCCCCGGGATCGGCCAGCCCGCAGGATCGCCCTGCCCTGACGCGCCAAACGCACTTATCTTGTGCAATCACCCCGGCTGTCGATCATGGCCTGAAGCTTTTCTCCCGGCGACGTGAGAATACACATCTGCACTTCCTTGCCCGCCGGAACAGGCTTTGTGCAGGTGATATGCGGCCGGACACCGACTTTGGCCGTCGAAAACTGACAGGTCACGAGGCAAGACGCCTCGTGATCGAACGGGTTGGTCAGCATCAGACTGGCGGACTCCCCGTCGGGGAGAACCGTGCAGGAAAACGGAACCTGTTCCGCAACGGCCTGCGGACTGTCCGCGGCAGCAAACACAAACGCCGCCGCCAACACCAGCGCTCTCATGGCGTCACCACCATTCGCAGACAAGACCGATCCTGCGCCGGCAGGAGCCTGGCCTTACGCCCTCACCGGCCGATCGGTCCGCCATACTCGTCGTCGGTCACATGCTCCATCCACACCACATGGCTGCCATCGAGCGACTCCTGGGTGGCGATATGGACCATGCCGTTCTTGGCGCTTGCCCCATGCCAATGCTTCTCGCCCGGCGGAATCCAGACGGTGTCTCCGGCCCGGATTTCATGGATCGGACCACCTTTGGCCTGCACCAGCCCAACCCCCGAGATGACATGGAGCGTCTGGCCGAGCGGATGGGTATGCCAGGCAGTACGCGCTCCCGGCTCGAAGGCGACGCGCGCCGAAACCACCCGCGCGGGCGCTGGTGCCGCGATGATCGGATCCTGCCAGACCGTCCCCGTGAAATAGTCCTTCGGGGGGCGGATCGAAGGCCGTGAGCCGGCGGCATGAATATCCATGGACGTCCTCGTTCGAGCTGCGTGTTGTTTTGAGTTTGTTGTTTCCAGCCGTTGCGGCATCGGGACGATCGCGGCCCCGATGCCGGCCGGCAGGATCAGGACTTTGCTTTGGTGGCGGCGTAACGCGCCTTGGTCTCGGCGTTCATCGGATACAGGCCAGGCAGCACCGCGCCGTTGTTCACTTCGTTGACGATCCAGGCTTCCATGCGCTCCTGCTCGGGTCCGTCGGCAAGGATATGATCGAGCTGTGCCTGCGGGATAAGCACTGCCCCGTCCTGATCGGCGACGATGATGTCGTTCGGAAACACCGCCACGCCGCCGCAGGCAATCGGCTCGCCCCAATTGACGAACGTCAGGCCAGCGACCGATGGCGGCGCAGACGCGCCATTGCACCACACCGGCAGACCGGTGCCGAGCACGCCCTCAAGATCCCGCACCACACCGTCGGTCACCAGCGCCGCGACGTTGCGCTTGACCATGCGTGCGCACAGAATGTCGCCGAAGATGCCCGCATCGGTCACGCCCATTGCATCGACCACAGCGATGCAACCTTCCGGCATGGCTTCGATGGCCGTTCGGGTCGAGATCGGCGCCGACCAGGATTCCGGTGTGGCCAGGTCTTCGCGCGCGGGCACGAAACGCAGGGTGAAGGCCGGCCCCACCAGCCTCGGCTGACCCGGCCGCAACGGGCGGGTGCCGCGCAGCCAGACGTTCCGAAGCCCTTTTTTGAGCAGAACCGTCGTGATGGTCGCGGTGGAAATGGTCTTCAAAATCTCAACGGATTTCGGATCGAGCGGCATAAAACGATGAACTCCTTGAACAAATCATGTGCATTCTGGCGCCGGGACGCGGGCGCTTCGAACGCCGGCGTGCTCCGCAATCCGGACACCAATTTTGCGACCAAAACACGCGCAGCCCGCTAAGTCATGCCTCAAATAACCCGGGTTGCCAATTGATTGAGAGTATCCGACAAACCGATGATCACATTCCGTTGAGCAGATTTGCCGATCTCAGATGACCGCTCCAGTCCCCACGCTGCCTCGCATCCTGCCAAGCGGTGACACGGCCCTCACGGTCGAGTTTGGACGGACCGTCGATGAGACGATCAACCGGAAGGTGCTCGCATTCGACCGGATCGTGGCCGCAGAGCAGATCGCCGGCATTCGCGAAACCGTTCCCACCTACCGCTCGCTGCTCGTTCACTACGATCCGGTGGCCGTCGATTTCAACACGCTTGGCGCCCGGCTGCTGACCCTGGCGCGACAACCGATCATGCCGGCTGAAACAACCCGGCGCTGGCGCGTTCCCGTGGTCTACGGTGGCGAGTTCGGCATCGATCTTGAGGATGTTGCCAAGGCTCATGAGCTTTCGCCGGATGATGTTGTCGCGCGCCATTGTGCGGGCAATTATTTCGTTGCCATGGTGGGGTTCACACCGGGCTTCGCCTATCTCAGCGGCCTCGACCCATCCCTGGTCACCCCGCGGCTCACCACCCCCCGCACCCACACGCCGGCCGGCACTATCCACATCGGCGGCGTTCAGGCCGCGATCCAGTGCCTTGCCGGTCCCAGCGGCTGGCATCTGCTCGGCAGAACCCCGGTGCGCACCTTCCATCCCGACCGTGACCCGATGTTTCTGATCGCACCGGGTGACGCGGTTACGTTCTATCCAATCCCGGCACAGGAGTTTCCCGCACTCGATCGGGCCGCGGAGCGTGGTGAAATGGTCGCGCAGCTGGTGACGCCGTGAGCAGGCTTGTAATCATCTCGGCCGGACCGGCCACGACGGTCCAGGACCAGGGGCGCAGTGGCGTGCAGCGCTACGGCCTACCCCCCAGCGGCGCCATGGACCAAGCCTCGCTCGCGATCGCCAACTGTCTGGTCGAGAACCCGCCGCTTGGAGCCGCCATCGAGATCGGCCCCTTTGGTGCGGTGCTGTCGGCACGCCAGGGTGCCGTTCGGGTGGCGTTGGCGGGCGCCTCCCGCAAGGCGGAGATCGCCGGCCAGCCGATCGATTTCAACCGCACCCTGGTCCTCGGCGATACCGAGGAGCTTCGGCTCGGCCCCGTCCGTGACGGCGTGTTCAGCTATCTGGCGATCGAAGGCGGCATCGCCGGCAAGCCGGTTTTCGGCAGCGTGGCCGTCAATGCGCGCGCCGGCCTCGGCAGCCCGTTTCCGCGAAACCTGCAGGCCGGTGACGCATTCGAGACCGGCGACATCCGCGCCCTGCACGCGGAGCGCAAATTCGATCGTCCTGCAGCCGATAACAGCCCGATCCGTGTCGTGCTGGGGCCGCAGGACGATGAATTCGAGGCCCCCACCCTCGCGCTGCTGCTGGAAAGCGACTGGTCGGTGTCATCAGCCAGCGATCGTATGGGCTATCGTATCGAAGGGCCCCGTCTCGTCCACACACGCGGCCACAACATCATCTCCGACGGAACGGTGACGGGAAGCATCCAGGTGCCCGGGTCGGGGCAGCCGATCGTGCTGATGGCGGACCGTGGCACGACCGGAGGTTATCCAAAGATCGCGACCGTGATCAGCGCCGATATCGGCCGGCTGGCGCAAAAGCGCGTCGGCGAGCCTTTCCGCTTTCGCGCCGTCAGTATCGATGAAGCGCAGCTGGAGGCACGCCAGTTCGACAGCTTTCTTGCATCGCTGCCCCGGCAAATTTCCGAGATCGACGCGGTTGCGCTCAATATCGCCGCGCTTCAAAATGCCAATCTGGCCGGTGTCGCCGTCAATGCCATCGATGCGGCAACATGGCAGCAAACAACGATCGAACAGGGCAAGACCCCCTCATGAGCATCGACCTGAATTGCGACCTCGGCGAAGGTTTCGGCATGTGGCCGATGGGCAACGACGAGGCGATGCTGGGGCTCGCCACCAGCGCCAACGTCGCGTGCGGCTTTCACGCCGGCGATTCCGACATCATGCGCAAGACCGCCGAACTCGCGAAGGCCCGCGGCGTCAGCATCGGCGCGCATCCCGGCTATCGCGATCTGCACGGGTTCGGAAGACGGCCGATCCCCGGCCTGACGTCGTCCGAGATCGAAACGCTGGTGGCGTATCAGATCGGCGCACTGCAAGCCGTAGCAGCACTGGCGGGCCATACCGTCACCCACGTCAAGGCGCATGGCGCGCTGTCGAATGTCGGCTGCGTCGACGACATGACCGCGCGCGCGATCGCGACCGCCATCAAGGCCGTCGACCGCAACCTGATTTTCGTGGTGTTGCCGAATTCGGCGCTGGTGCGCGCGGGCGACGCCGCCGGCCTGCGCATGGTCAGCGAGGTGTTCGCCGATCGCGCCTATGAAGACGACGCCTCGCTGGTGTCGCGCAGCAAGCCGGGCGCTGTGCTGCACGATGCCAAGGCGATCGCTGCGCGGGTGGTCCGCATGGTACAGGATCGTGCGATCGTCGCCGCCTCGGGCAAGATCATCAAGGTCCCCGTCGACACCGTCTGCATCCATGGCGACACGCCGGGCGCCGTCGATATCGCGCGCAGCATTCGCCAGGCCCTGCAGGAGCAGAACATCGACGTCGCGCCGTTCAGCGGGCGGTTCTGAAGGCGGCAGCGGTCAGGCGCCGACCAGATCCGCCTGCGCGGCAGGCACGGGCGTTTCAGCGGATACCGGCGTCTGCGCGATCAGCCGGTTCAATTCCGGAATACACGACCCGCAATTCGTTCCGGCCTTCAGATGTGCACCGATTTCGGCGGCGCTGTGAACCCTGCCGGACGCGATGGCGTCGCAGATCGTGGTCCGTCCCACCCCGAAGCAGGCGCACACGATCGGCCCCGAGCTGCTCATTCCGTCGCGCGACCGCCCGGACAACAGGGCACGGCGATCCTCGTCGCCGAGAGCAGGCGCTGCGAACGCCGTCTTGACGGCGTCCCAGGCGATGGCCTCGCTCGCAGGACCGACGAACAGGCACACCTGGGGGATGTCGCCGCGATACGCGGCCGCGCGATAGACATGGCGGCTGCGATCCTCGTAGTCGGCGATATCGCTCGCCCCCGATACGGTCCGCAGCCAGGATTGCCAGTCTTCGATCGGTTCGTCCGCGGCCAGCAGGTAGCCATAGCCACCCGTCACGGCAACGCGCGCCCACCACGCTCCCGCCGGCAACGACAATGGTCTGCGCGACAGCACGAAGCCGCGCTGCGCGAAACCATGCGGTGCAATGGCGGCCGGCGTCGCCTTGCTCTCCGGCTGTCCGGACAACGGATCGGTGAACGGCGCGACAAGCGCTCCGACGCGCGCCGACGATGAGGTTTCACCGCTCCAATGGATCGGTGCGAATACCGATCCCCGCTGCTGGCGATCGGTCACCACGGCCTTCAGGATGCAATGGCCCTGCGCAGTCTCGACGCGGGCAAAGCCATCACCCGCAATGCCGAACATGGCGGCATCATCGGGATGGATTTCGACATAGGGTTCCGGCAGATGCTGGCCGAGGCGCGGGCTGAGACCGCTGCGGGTCATGGTATGCCACTGGTCGCGGATGCGGCCGGTATTGAGACGCAGCGGACGTTCGCGCGATGTGGCCTGGCGCAATTCGGGTTTCTCGGGCGCAACGAACCGCGCCTTGCGATCGGGCGAATAGAACCCGCCCTCGGAGAAGAACCGCGCCTGCGGCCGCGCGTCGCCCGCCCGAAGCGGCCACATCACCGGCGGCATGATCTCGAAGGCAGCGTCAGGGATGTGGCCGAGCGCCCCGATGTCGAAGTCGCGGCTGCCGTAGTTTTCGAAGGCCGACAGACGGGCGTGCTCGCGAAACACGTCGCCGGCGGTCTTGAAGTTGAACGCATCACGAAATCCCAGCCGCTTCGCGACCTCACTGACGATCCACCAGTCGGGTTTCGCCTCGCCGGCCACCGGCATGAAACCACGCTGCCGCGAGATCCGGCGCTCGGAATTCGTCACCGTGCCGGACTTCTCACCCCAGGCGTGCGCCGGCAGCAGCACATGAACGCCGGAATTCACGGTATCGTTCGACAGCACGTTTTCCGACACCACAAACAGATCAAGCTTGGCCAGTGCGGCACGCACCGCGTCGGCATCCGGCAGCGAGACCACGGGATTGGTGCCCATCACCCACAGCGCCTTGATCTTGCCGCGCCCGATGGCCTCGAACATCTGCACGGCCTTCAGCCCTTCGTGCTTCGCCATGTGCGGAGCGCGCCAGAACCGCCTGGTACGATCGATGTCGGCCGGGCTGAACGACATGTGGGCCGCGAGCTGATTGGAAAGGCCGCCGACCTCGCGGCCGCCCATCGCATTGGGCTGCCCGGTCAGCGAAAACGGCGATGCGCCGGGTTTTCCGATCCGGCCCGTAGCCAGGTGGCAATTGATGATGGCATTGACCTTGTCCGTGCCCTGGGCCGACTGGTTCACGCCTTGGGAATAGGCCGTCACCACCCGCGACGTGGTGCGGAACAGCTCGAAGAAGCTGATGACGTCGCCCTCATCGAGTCCCGTCGCCAGTGCCGTCGCCGCAACACTGCCGGCGATGACGCGCGCCTGTGCCAGCGCCTCCGCAAAGCCCGACGTGTGGCGCTCGATATAATCGCGGTCCATCGCGTCACTGTCGGCCAGATGCACCAGCAGCCCGCAAAACAGCGCGGTGTCGCTACCGGGTTTAAGGCCAAGAAACAGCTCGGCGCCTTCGGCGGTATCGGTGCGCCTGGGATCGATCACGACCATCCGTGCGCCGCGCTGTTGCTTGTTCTGTATCATGCGCTGGAACAGGATCGGATGGCACCAGGCGGCGTTGGAGCCGACCAGCACCAGCAGATCGGCCTCATCCAGATCCTCGTAACATCCGGGAACCGTGTCCGCGCCAAACGCGCGGCGATGCCCGGCGACCGACGACGACATGCAGAGCCGCGAGTTGGTGTCGACATTGGCCGTGCCGACAAATCCCTTCATGAACTTGTTGGCGACGTAATAGTCCTCCGTCAGCAACTGGCCGGACAGATAAAAGGCGACGGAGTCCGGCCCGTGCTTGGCGACGATATGCTTGAAACGCTCAGCGACATGGTCGAGCGCGTCAACCCAGGCCACCTGCTCGAGCTTGCCGTTCGCGCAGCGCACCATCGGGTGCAGCAGCCGCTCCTTGAGGCCGAGGGTTTCGCCGAGCGCCGATCCTTTCGAGCAGAGCCGGCCGAAGTTGGCGGGATGATCGGGGTCGCCGGCGATGATCGCGCTGTTCTTGCCGTCAGGCGTGGCGAGCACGCCACAACCGACGCCGCAATAGGGGCACGTGGTTCGCGTGGCCTTGAGGTTGGGATCGACCGCGGTCATGCGGCAGCCCGCATGACCGGCAGCTCATTGCTGCCTGGGAAAAAAGCGCTGTCTAGAACGGATGATAGGACAACGTCCCGAAGATCACGATCGCGATCATGGCGAATGCGCCGTACAGCGCCACCGTGTGCAGGCGGTCGTCCGCCTTCGGCGCGACCGAACGGGCGTAGGAATGCAGCCGTACCTGTGACAACAGCTCGCGCATGGACCTCGATCTCCACCGGGTGATCATGGGCCATATTCGGGGGCCGGCGCCGCCTTTCGCAAGGTACGGCTGAAAATAACGAAAATCTTGCCTGCGGGCCCAGCCTTCTAGGCAAAGATTCTTCCGCTCCCCCATCCTGCGCCTGCTTCATTTCGTCATTCCGGTTCCAAAATCCGCAATTTTCGGCAAATTATCGCCGCTGCAACTGCCGCGCCCCTGTCGGATTCGCGGCAAGATCCGCACTTTCATCTGATCCCGTGCCGGTTCAGTAGACGTCCTGCTGGTAGCGTCCTTTCTTCTTGAGCTCGGAGACGAACGCCACGGCCTCATCGATCGACCGCGCGCCGAACTGCGCCGTGATATCGATCAGCGCCCGCTCGACATCCTTGGCCATGCGCTTGGCATCACCGCAGACATAAACGTGCGCGCCATCGGCGAGCCACGACCACAGCTCGCGTCCGACTTCGCGCATCCGATCCTGCACGTAGAATTTTTCGGCACCGTCCCGCGACCACGCCAGCGACAGTCGCGTCAGCAGGCCCGATGCCTTCATCGCGTTCAGCTCATCCGCATAAAAGAAATCGCAATCGCTGCGCTGATGGCCGAAGAACAGCCAGTTGCGCCCCGGCGCGCTGGTGGCCTTGCGATCATGCAGGAAGGCGCGGAAAGGCGCGATGCCGGTGCCCGGCCCGATCATGATGATCGGCGTGTTCGGGTCCTGCGGCAGGCCGAAGCCGTGCGCCTTCTGCACATAGACCGGCAGCGGATCGCCGGGATTGATCCGCTCCGCCAGGAATGTGGACGCCAGCCCCAGCCGCTTGCGCTTGCCGATCACGTAACGAACGGTGTCGACAGTCAGCGACAATCGACCCGGCGTGGCGTTGTGCGACGATGAGATCGAATAGAGCCGCGGCTGCAGCGGTTCCAGAGCTTCGACGAAGGCCTCCGGATGCGGCCGGATGCCGGGAAATTTCTGCAGCGTCGCCAGTACATCAAGGTTGGCCGCATCTCCGTCAGGGTCCCCGCCCTGTGCCAGCGCGCGCGCCTTTTCTCGCGTCGGGCCGCCGGAAATGAACGACAGCAGTTCGAACAGGCTGTCCGGTGCCGGCGACAGCGAGACATCATTCTGCAACACGTCGCGCAGCGTCTTGCCGTTGACCTCGGTCATGTGCGACGCGCCGAGCATGGCGATGATCTGATCGACCAGACCGAGGTCGTTCCTGGCGAACACGCCGAACGAGTCGCCGACGACATAATCGAGGCCGGCGGCGCCCAGATCGAACTCGATATGCCAGGTCTCTTTCTCCGAACCGGCCTTGTTCAGCAATCGCCGCGACACAAACGCCGCCAGGACCGGGTTGTCGCGCGACCGACCCGCCGCAACCGGCGATGCCGCTGCGACCGGAGCGGATGCCGCATCCGGCACGGCCGCATCCGGTTTCGCGATGGGTGCGGCGGGAACCTTGTCGAGCTCGTCGTAGAGCGTCTTGAGCATCCGCATGGTGTCTTTGCCGCCGGGCACGCAGAGATTGAGCCGAGCCTCCTTGCGGTCGGCGATCACCTCGGAATAGTCGTGGCAGTTGTAGCCGCACTGGCCGCAGTCCTGCTGCGCCATCGCCGCCATCATCCGGCGGCGCAGCGGCCGGCCTTCGGCAAGCTTCATGCGCTCGGCCATCGGCATGGTCTGGTCGTGCCAGGGCGCCTCGCCGTCATCGCCGTCGCCGGCGGCCTGTTGCATCACGGCCGCGCCCTGCTCCGCCGACAGCGGCGTGACACCCGCCCCATCCAGCGACACCAGCCCGGCCAGAAATCCGTTCAGCCAGGAGCGCTGCTCGGCGGAAAACGGCGCGGTCTCGGGGATCAGCGCGATCGGTGGCGAAGGCGACATCTGGTTCATTCCACGGTCTCCGCCATACGCCTGAGGGTGTCGATATCGTTGCGGGCGGCGAAGCGGACGAAGGTCTCAGTGGCGTCCGTGCGGTTCGCGAGATAGGCCCTGAGCACACGCTCGACCGCGCGCGGCGCATCCTCGGCCTTGACGTCGCGATAAAGTTCACGGGCCATGGCACCGTCCGGCCCGAACCCGCCGCCGACATGGAGGTGATAGCCGTCCACCGTGTCGCCATCGTCGTTCAGCGGCACGCGGGCGCCGATCAATCCGATGTCCCCGATATAATGCTGCGCGCACGAGTGATGGCAGCCGGTCAGGTGAACATTCACCGGCGTATCGAGCGCAACGCGCTCTTCGCACCAGGCCGCGATCTCATCGGCATTTTCCTTGGTGTGCGCGGCGGCGAAGCGGCACCCGGTTGCCCCGGTACAGGCCACCAGCCCGGCGCGAATGGCCGACGTCTCGATCGCCAGATCGAGCAGCTTGATCGCCTCGACGACCGTGGTGACATCGGCGTCGGCGATTCCGGACAGCAACAGGTTCTGCCAGACCGTCAATCGGATGTCGCCGTCACCGTAATCCTGCGCCAGTTTCGCCAGGCCGCGAATCTGCGCCGGCGACAGCCGCCCGAGCTTCAAGGCGATGCCGATCCAGTTGCGGCCGGCCTGTTTTTGCGGATGAACACCCAGATGGGCTGTCCGGTCATACGCTGGCCGAGGAGCAACGGCATCGGCCGGGACCCTGGTCAACGCGTACCCGAGCTTGTCTTCGACCGCCTTGAGGAACTTTTCGAATCCCCAGGCATCGAGCACGTACTTCAGCCGCGCCTTGTTGCGATTGGTACGATCGCCGTGTTCGATGAAGACGCGCACGATGGCGTCGGCAACCCGGGTTGCCTCCGCCGGCTTCAGGATCACACCGGTGTCGCGGGCGAGATCCTTGTGACCGGTAATGCCGCCGAGCGCCAGCCGGTAATAAATTCCGGCGTCGACACCATGCCCCTCCTTCAGCTCAACGGCCTGGAACGCGATATCGTTGGTGTCCTCGAGCACCGGAATGCGCCCGGCGCCATCGAAGGCAACGTTGAACTTTCGCGGCAGCCCGAACAGCGAGCGGTCGTTCAGGATATGATAATGCCACTCCCGCGCATGCGGCCGGGTGTCCAGCAGTTCCTGCGGATCGATCCCCGCGGTCGGCGTTCCCGTGACATTGCGGATATTGTCCGCCCCCGATCCCCGCGAGCACAGCCCGAGATCCTGGATGCCCTCGATGACATTGATGGCGTTCTTCGGTTCGATCTCGCGGATCTGCAGGTTGGCACGGGTGGTGACATGGGCGTAGCCGCCCGCGAACTGCTCGGCCAGATCGGCCACGCCGGCGAACTGCCAGTGCTTGAGAATGCCATTCGGAATCCGCATCCGGCACATGTAGGAGTTCTGCGCCGGCGCGACGTAGAAGATGCCGTAGTAGCGCCAGCGAAAATTGTCGGCCGGTTTCGGCGCCTCGTTGGCATGCGCCTGGGCGACCAGACGCGGATAGGCATCGAACGGATGTTCGTCGCGCTTGATTTTTTCCTGCTCGTTGAGCTTGCCGCCGGCAGCGACCGTCCGGTCCTGGGCCTTGAGGTGAATGGCATCCGGGCCGACGGGTTCGGAATGTGCCGGTGCGTTCGCCCGCGCGGCGCGCGAGGCGCTGAGGCCGGAGACAAACCCCTCGAGGTAGCGCTTCTGGTCGGGGGTAAAATCACCGGACATGATCATGCGGCCTTTCGTTCGGCAAGCGCGCGGCCGAACATCAGATCATCGCGGATCGCGGCGATCGGCGCCGCGGTCCGGATCAGATCCAGGTACCAGAGCGCATCCTGGGTATCGCCGACCAGCACCGCGCCGGTCAGCCGATCGTTCTCCACGATCAGCTTCTTGTAGGTCGCAAGCCGCGCATCATTCAGGACAATCGCTTCGCTTGCGGCACCGCCGAGAAAATCGCCAGCCGAGAAAACGCTGACGCCCGACACCTTCAGATTGGTGGCGACGACGCTGCCGGCGTACTGCGCACGCCCCTCGCCCAGCACATCCGCCAGCACCCGCGCCTGCTCATAGGCCGGCTCGACCAGCCCGTAACAGGTGCCACGATGTTCGGCGCACTCGCCCAGCGCGTAGATACCCGGCACCGATGTCTGCATCAGGTCGTCGACGACGATGCCGCGATTGACGCTCACACCTGCGTCCCGGGCCAGGCCCGCATTGGGGCGAATGCCGGCGGCGAAAATCACCGCATCGGTTGCAATGCTGGTGCCGTCGGCAAACGTGATCCCTTCGACGACCGTCTCCCCGACAATATGCGACGTGCTCGCCTCCAGCACGACGCTGACACCCTTGGCCTCGACCAGACGCTTGAGCAGCGCGCCGGCCGGGGTGTCGAGCTGGCGTTCCATCAGGCGATCCATCAGATGCACCAGGGTGACGTTCGATCCGGCCTTGGCCAGCCCATAGGCGGCCTCGAGTCCCAGCAGTCCCCCGCCGATCACCACAACGCGCTTCTTCTCGGCGGCCAGTCGCAGCAGCAGATCGACATCGCGGCTGTCCCGAAAGGTATGGACTCCGTCGAGCTGAGCGCCCGGCACGTTCAATCGCAGCGCCTGCGAGCCAGTGGCGAACACCAGCTTGGCGAACGGCACCGCGCGACCATCGGCCAGTTGCACGGTCCTGCTTTCGACATCGACCGATGTCGCCGCCCGGCCATAACTCCTGTCTCTTATACACATCTAGATGTGTATGTCAGACAGGGTATGGACTCCGTCGAGCTGAGCGCCCGGCACGTTCAATCGCAGCGCCTGCGAGCCAGTGGCGAACACCAGCTTGGCGAACGGCACCGCGCGACCATCGGCCAGTTGCACGGTCCTGCTTTCGACATCGACCGATGTCGCCGCCCGGCCATAACTCAGTGTGACGCCCCGGTCGCGCCACCATTGCGCCGGCTTGAGCTCGATGTCCGCGGATGCGACCTCGCCGGCCAGTACCGACGACAGCAGCACGCGGTTGTAGGCGAGCCGCGGCTCGTCGCCGATGATTGCGACGGCATATTTTCCGAGCGTTCGCTTGGCGAGTTCCTCCGCCAGGCGGGCAGCAGCCATGCCGTTACCGATGATGACAAGGGGTTCACTCACGGTAGCCGCCTCACTCTGTGAAGTTACGCCGCTTCCACATACCGATGCCGCTCGTAGAGGAATTCGAGCACGCGTTGACGGCACTTGAGGTAGGTCGGATTGGCCGCCAGCTCGAGACGCTTGCGCGGGTGCGGCAGCGGCACGTCGAGGATCTCGCCGATCCTGGCGCTCGGACCGTTGGTCATCATCACGATGCGATCGGACAACAGCACAGCTTCGTCGACGTCGTGGGTGATCATCATCACCGTATTGTTGAGCTTCTGGTGCAGCGCCATCACCGAGTCCTGCAGATGGGCGCGGGTCAGCGCATCGAGCGCGCCGAACGGCTCGTCGAGCAGCAGCACCTTCGGCTCCATGGCCAGCGCCCGCGCAATACCCACACGCTGCTTCATGCCGCCGGAGATTTCACCCGGACGCTTGTCCTTGGCGTGGGCCATCTGCACCAGATTGAGATTGTGCATCACCCAGGCATCGCGCTCGGTCCGGCTCTTGCTCTTCGCAAAAACCTTGTCGACGCCAAGCCGAACGTTGTCATAGACCGTCAGCCACGGCAGCAGGCTGTGGTTCTGAAACACGACGGCGCGGTCGGGCCCCGGCGAATTCACCTCCCGATCTTCCAGCAACACGCCGCCACGGGTGGCCGGCGTGAGCCCGGCGACGATGTTGAGCATCGTCGACTTGCCGCAGCCGGAGTGGCCGATGATCGAGACATATTCGCCCTGCGCGATGGTCAGATTGATATCCTTCAGGACCTCGGTTTCGGTCGCGCCGCGGGTGAAGGTCTTGTCGATGTGGTCGAGCTTGAGGTAGGCCTGCATGACAATCTCCTTCAGTTGGTGGCGGTGCCGCGGGTGACGATGGTCGCAAGCAGCGCGATCATGCGATCCAGCACGAAACCGATGATGCCGACATAGAAAAGCGCCAGGATGATTTCGCTGATGTGCGAGGAATTCCAGGCGTCCCAGATGAAGAAGCCGATGCCGACGCCGCCGATCAGCATTTCCGCCGCGATGATCGCGAGCCACGACAGTCCGATGCCGATACGCAGACCCGTGAAGATGTACGGCGCGGCGGCCGGGATCATGATCTTGGCGAAGAACTCCAGCGGATTGAGCTGCACCACCGCCGCGACGTTGCGATAGTCCTGCGGAATGTTGCGAATGCCGACGGCGGTGTTGATGATGATCGGCCAGATCGAGGTGATGAAGATGACGAAGATCGCCGACGGCTGGCCGTCGCGGAATGCGGCCAGTGACAGCGGCAGCCAGGCCAGCGGCGGGATGGTGCGCAGCACCTGGAAGATCGGATCGAGGCCGCGCATCGCCCACACCGATTGACCAACCAGCGTTCCCAGCGCGACGCCGACGACCACGGAGAGCGAGTAGCCGAGGGCGACGCGCTGCAGGCTCGCGGACAAGTGCCAGAACAGGCCCTTGTCGATGCCGCCATGGTCGAAGAACGGATCGAGGATCAATTCCCTGGTATCACGCAGGACGCGCGATGGCGGCGGCAGCGTCGAGCCGGCCTTGCGGCACAAGAGCTCCCACACCAGCAGAAACAGCGCGATCACGATCACCGGCGGGATGACCCGCGCCGATGCTTCCCGACCGAACTTCAACAATTTGTCGGTCAGCGGCGGGCGCTTCGGCGACAAAGTCAGGATCGGCGCCGACACGGCCGGCACTTTGGTGACGGGCTCGGTCTTGAGCGCGGGCATGTTCATTGCGTGATTCTCCAGGATCGAAATTCAAAGGGAGCGGGGCCGCCCGCGGACAGGCGGCCCGACAGTCGTCAGGCTTCCACCCGCTTGATCGTGAGCGACTTGAGGTACGCCGACGGATTTTCCGGATCGAAGACCTTGCCGTCGAAGAAGGTTTCCTTGCCACGCGAGGTCGAGGTCGGGATGTCGGACGCGGCAACGCCAAGTTCCTTCGCCGCCTCGCGCCACAGATCCTCGCGGTTGACCTTGGCGATCAACGCCTTGGCATCGTAGTTCGCCTCATACTTGCCCCAGCGGATATCTTCGGTGATGAACCAGAGGTCGTGGCTCTGGAACGGATACGACGCCTGGTCTTTCCAGAAGCGCATCTGATGCGGACTGTTGTCGACCACCCGGCCGGTGCCATAGTCGAACTTGCCCTTCATGCGGTCAGTGACGTCCTCCACCGGAACGTTGATCCACTGGCGCTTGGCGCAGATCGCCGCGGTTTCTTCGCGGTTTTCCATCTTTTCGCACCACTGCTGAGCTTCCATCACGGCCATCAGCAGGGCCTTGGCCGCCTTCGGATACTTGTCGACGTACGCCGCGCGCAGACCGAAGGATTTTTCCGGGTGCTTGTCCCACAATTCGCCGGTGGTCAGCGCGGTGTATCCGATCTCCTGATGGATGAGCTGCAGATTCCACGGCTCACAGACGCAGAACGCGTCCATGGTGCCCACTTTCATGTTCGCGACCATCTGGGCCGGGGGGACAACGATCGTTTCGATGTCCTTGTCGGGATCAATGCCTCCTGCCGCGAGCCAATAGCGAATCCACAAATCGTGGGTGCCGCCCGGGAACGTCATCGCCGCCTTGACGGCTTTCCCCGATGCCTTCTTCTTGTCGAGTGCCGGCTTGAATGGGGTGGTATCGACGCCGATCTTCAGGTCGCTGTACTCCTTGGCGACCGAGATGCACTGGCCGTTCAGGTTCAGCCGCGCCATGATGTACATCGGCGTCGGCACATTGTTTTGCGTCACCTTGCCGGATGAAATGAGATAGGGCATCGGCGTCAGGATGTGTGCGCCGTCGATACCGTTGCCTTCGGATCCCAGCACCAGATTGTCGCGGGTGGTGCCCCACGAGGCCTGCTTCTGCACCTCGACATCGGGCATGCCGTATTTGGCGAAGATGCCCTTCTCCTTGGCAACGAACAGCGGCGATGCATCGGTCAGCGCGATGAAGCCGAGCTTGGCGCCCTTCACTTCCGGTCCCGCGCCTTGCGCAAATGCGCCGCCTGGAAAGTTCAGCTTGATCGAGGCCAACAGTGCGGCCGTGCCGGCGCCGGCCTTGATCAGCGTGCGCCGATTGACGCTGCGGCCGTTTGATCCTTCGTTGGATCCCTTGGTGGTCTTCGTCATCGTGTCCGTCTTCCTTTTCCGGTGTGGCCCTGAGTGCTGCCAGTCCGGCCTTGCGTCCGCTCCAAACGACAAATGCCGCCCCCGGGGAGCGCGCGGATGCGTTTCCTCGGGACAGCGGCATTGCTGTTTGGTCCTCCAGCGGACCGATGGCCTTCGTCTCAGCCTGGAATCCTTTTATTCAAACTCCGTGCCAGTTTTTAAATCCGGATAACCTATTGATTTAATTTCAATTCATCGAATCGCATCCCAAGGCGCAGCCCTGCGGCCGGCCTTTCCGGTTTGCATGCAGATTGATTTGTGTGCACCGCACAAAATTTAGGCAGCGCAGGATGCCTGCGGAGTTTCAGGTTCTGGAAGGCCGACGAATGGCAAAGGACTTGAGGTGATTTGCGATGTCGTCGGGATCGAATGCCGGGCCCGTAAACGCGCCAATGCCATCGGCGACTCCGTGCGCCGGCTCCGCGGTCGAACCGAGCGCTCTGTCATAGAGATCGGGCCTGAAGACGGACTTGGCAATCTGGAGCGCCTCCGGCGTGGCCGCGGTTTGGCCCCAACGGACCATCTGGGCGTAGAGCCACGCCGCCTGGACCGGATCAGGCCGCGCGGCGCCCTCCCGGCCGACCAAGAGGTAGCGCCCGCTTTCGCGGAGCTTGCCATCGGGCGATATCTTCAGGCGACCGTCGAGGGTACGGCGGATGACTTCGGCATCGACGCCCATCCGGTCCGAACCGGCCAGGATCTCGGCCGCTACGGCCCGGTTCTCCGGCTTCTCGATGAAGGCAGCGGCACGCTGGCAGGCGCGCACCAGCGCAGCGAGAGTGTCGGGATTGTCATCGGCCCAGCGCTGGCGCACCGCCAGCACCTTCTCGGCGGCCCGCACCAGGATGTCCGAGACGAAATGCAGGATGTGGCCGATGCCGAGATCGACGGCGACCGAATTCCAGGGCGCGCCGACACAGAACGCATCGACATGACCGTTGGCCAGGCTGTCCACCATATAGGGCGGCGGCAACACCACCAGGCGCACGTCCTCATCGGGATCCACGCCGCCCGCCGCCATCCAGAACCGCAACTGGTAATTATGGGTGGAAAACGGAAACGTCATGCCGAAGGTCAGCGGCTCCAGCCCCTTGTCCCGGCGGGCTGCAACGACGCGAGCCAACGCCTTTGCCGTCACCATCGGCTCGGTCACGTCACCTTCGATCTGCGCCATGATCGCGGCATGCAGAGCCGGTGAAATGGTGATCGCATTGCCGTTCACACCCAGCGTGAACGGGGCAATAATCGGCACCTTGACATGACCGAGGCCGAGGCTCGAGGCGATGGCGACCGGCGCCAGCAGATGGGCGGCGTCGAACAGGCCGAGATTGAGCTTGTCGCGCACATTGGACCAAGAGACTTCGCGCACCAGCGTGACGTCCAGCCCCTCCGCTGCTGTGAACCCCTTGTCGACCGCGACGATCAGCGCTGCGGCGTCGATCAGCGGAATGAATCCGATGCGCAACGGTTTGCCGGTCATTTCAACATCTCCGCAGCCGTGATGATCGACTGTGCGATATCGGCGATCTTCTTTTTCTCGCGCATCGCGGTCGACCGCATCAGCACATAGGCCTCGTCTTCGGTCAGCCCCTTCAGCTTCATCAGCAAGCCTTTGGCCCGATCGATGACCTTGCGCTCTTCCAGCGCCGACTTGGTGCGGTCGAGCTCATCCTGCAGCCGCGCGAACGCGTTGAAGCGCGAGATGCAGAGATCGAGCACCGGCTTGATCCGCTCCTTCTTCAGGCCGTCGACGATATAGGCCGAGACCCCGGCATCGACCGAGGCCTGGATGGAGGCGGAATCACTCTGGTCGACGAACATGGCGATGGGACGCCTGACAGCCCGGCTGACCTGGAACATCTGTTCCAGCACGTCGCGGCTGGGGTTTTCGAGGTCGATCACGATCACATCCGGATCGATGGCGTAGATGCGCGCCAGCAGGTTCTGCATCTCGCTGATATGCTCAACAGCGGTAAATCCCGCCTCCCGCAGCCCCTCCTGCAGGATGGCGGCCCGGATCGGACTTTCGTCGACAATCACGATTTTGGTCGATTCCGCCGGCATTCAACGCTCATTCGCCGGTCAGGCCGGCCCACCACGGTTATCTGCAAACAGGCGCGTCATTGGGCCCGAGGTGTCCAGATCCGCGCCGGCACACGGTCGGACCTTAACTGGCCTTGAAATCAACAGTAATCAAGGCTAGCTCCTCCGCTTCTAACCGGATGGAGAATGATGGACAAGGGCGTCGCGCCAAAAGTCAGTTTCGTGTCCTTGGGTTGCCCCAAGGCGCTGGTGGATTCCGAGCGCATCATCACGCGGCTGCGCGCGGAAGGCTATGAGCTGGCGCGCAAGCATGACGGCGCCGACCTCGTCATCGTCAACACCTGCGGTTTCCTCGACAGCGCCAAGCAGGAATCGCTCGGCGCCATCGGCGAGGCCATGGCCGAGAACGGCAAGGTCATCGTCACCGGCTGCATGGGCGCCGAGCCCGAGCAGATCGAGCAGGCCTATCCGGGCGTGCTGTCGATCACCGGCCCGCAGCAGTACGAAAGCGTGCTGGACGCCGTGCATCGCGCCATCCCGCCGCTGCATAACCCGCACCTCGACCTGGTGCCGCCGCAGGGCATCAAGCTGACGCCGCGGCACTACGCCTATCTGAAGATCTCCGAAGGCTGCAACAACCGCTGCACCTTCTGCATCATTCCCAAGCTGCGCGGCGACCTCGTTTCGCGCACCGCCGACGACGTGCTGCGCGAGGCCGAGAAGCTGGTCAATGCCGGCGTCAAGGAGTTGCTGGTGGTGTCGCAGGATACCTCGGCTTACGGCATCGATCTGAAATATGCGCCGGCCCAATGGAAGGATCGCGAGGTCCGCACCCGCTTCTACGATCTCGCCCGCGAACTCGGTGAACTCGGCGCCTGGGTCCGCCTGCAATACGTCTACCCCTACCCGCATGTCGATGAAGTTATCGGCCTGATGACCGAGGGCAAGGTGCTGCCTTACCTTGACATCCCGTTCCAGCATGCAAGCCCCGACGTGCTCAAGCAGATGAAACGCCCGGCGGCGCAGGACAAGACCCTGGGACGGATTAAGGCCTGGCGCGAGCAGTGCCCTGACCTGACCTTGCGCTCGACCTTCATTGTCGGCTTCCCCGGCGAGACCGATTCCGATTTCGCTTATCTGCTGGACTGGCTCGACGAGGCCGAGATCGATCGCGTCGGGTGCTTCAAATACGAACCCGTTGCCGGAGCGACCTCGAACGCGCTGGACAACGCTGTCCCCGACGAGATCAAGGCCGAGCGCTGGAATGCGCTGATGGCGCGGCAGCAGAAGATCTCGGCGCGACGGCTGAAGCGCAAGGTCGGCACCCGTCAGCAGGTGATCATCGACGAGGTCGGCCCAAGTGTTGCGAAGGGGCGCTCCAAGGCGGACGCGCCTCAGATCGATGGCAACGTCTACGTCACCAGCCGTCGTCCGCTGCGTGTCGGCGACATCGTCACCGCCAAGATCGAGCGCGCTGACGAATACGACCTGCATGGCAGTGTCGCAGGCTTCTGATCGCTGCCGCTTGACTCCGCGGGCCATTCGGATGTATTGGCCCGCCCCATGACATTGACCCGGACCATCATCCGCGCAGACCGCCGTCGTCGCTCGTTCGACGATGATGGGTCGCGCCGTGTCCGACGACAACGCTGAACAAATAAATCAGCAACGTTTTCGAAAAGGCCGCACCCGCAAGGTGCGGCCTTCTTGCGTTTTGGCCCAAAACTTCCCCCCACGGTGTCAATCACAGGAGTGACCCATGACCGTTGCAATACATCCGTTCGATGCGCTGATGGACATCACGGCGCGCCCGCCCGTCGTGTTCGCGCGCGGCGAAGGCGCATGGCTGTGGGATGACGCCGGCAAGCGCTATCTCGATTTCGTGCAGGGCTGGGCTGTGAACTGCCTGGGACACTCGCCGCCGGCGATTGCCGACGCGCTTGCCGCGCAGGCGAAACTGCTGCTGACGCCGAGTCCTGCATTCTACAATGGCCCCAGCGTCAAGCTGGCAAAAGCCCTCGTCGATCAGAGCTGCTTCCGGCAGGTGTTTTTCACCAATTCTGGTGCGGAGGCCAACGAAGGCGCGATCAAGCTCGCCCGCAAATACGGCGCGATGCATCGCAACGGCGCCTATGAAATCATCACCTTCGAAGGCGGCTTCCATGGCCGGACGCTGGCCACCATGTCGGCGTGCGGAAAGAAGGCGTTCGAGCCCTTGTTCGAGCCGAAAGTCCCCGGCTTTCCGAAAGCGAAGCTCAACGACATCGACTCGGTCAAACGCCTGATCGGCGACAAGACCATCGGCGTGATGCTGGAGCCGATCCAGGGCGAGGCCGGCGTGTGGCCGGCGACGGACGAATTTCTGCAGGCGTTGCGCGCGTTGACAACGGAGCAAGGGCTGCTGCTGATCGTCGATGAGATCCAGACCGGCATCGGCCGGACCGGAAAGCTGTTCCACTACGAGCACGCCGGCATCACGCCGGATATCATGACCCTGGGCAAAGGCATCGGCGGCGGCGTGCCGCTCGCGGCCCTGCTAGCGACCGAGGCTGCGTCCTGTTTCGCGCATGGCGACCAGGGCGGCACCTTCAACGGCAATCCGCTGATGTGCGCGGCCGGTCTCGCGGTTTTGCAGCAGGTCGCTCAGCCGGATTTTCTGAAGGCGGTGACCGGCAACGGGCTGTTTCTCGAAAGCGAATTGCAGCGATTGTCGGCGCGGCACGGTCTCGGCAGTGTCCGCGGCAAGGGACTGCTGCTTGCGCTCGACCTGAAGCGCCCGATCGGCGCAGCGATCGTTGCCGAAGGGCTGCAGGATGGCGTGCTGCTCAACGCGCCGCAGCCAGATACGCTACGGTTCATGCCGGCCCTGAACGTCACGCGTGATGAGATCATGCAGATGATCACGATGCTCGACACCATCCTGCGCAAGCTCGGCGTGGCGCGCTGCGTCGGCTGACGTGAGCATGAGAGATCGACGGTAGCGCTCGTCACCGAGGCTGCCGCCGATCGATTTCGAGGGCCGTGCTCGGTCACACCACGTCATGGTTTGGAGCCCTGCCCCCTTGTGTGATGTCGTATCCGGAGGCGCATTTCCGCTAAACCAAAGATTTAATTTTCTCGGAGCACAACTTTGGCTTGCAATCCCTCCGGAAAGGCGTTCTGATTGCACCGTGGCCCGACCACAACCTCATCAAGTGATAAATCGGAAGACCCCCGCGCAGCTTGCCAGGTAGGAAGGGCAGATGCCACGGCCGACGGATCGTCAGTCAGCTACGATTGCGTTGCCCAAGCTCACCCTGCCGAGCGGAGGTGGACGAACCGGCGATCCACCGAGTGCCTTTGCCGCCGACGAAAACCTCGGCAGCGGCACGCTGATCTTTCCATTCGACCTGCCGGTAGCCCGTGAGCTCACGCTGCAGCTCGCGATCAGTTATTCCAGTGGCGGCGGCAATGGCCTGTTCGGCGTCGGCTTCTCCATCGACATCCCCAGCTTTTCCCTGAACACGCGCTTCGGCGTGCCGCGTTACGACGGCAGCGATCCGGTCACCTTCACCGGTGAGGATCTCGTCCCGTCGCTGCTGCCGGACCCGGGAGGCTCCTGGGTCCGCGAGATCTCCAAGCGCACCGAGGATGGTGTCGCCTTCGAGGTCACGCGTTATCAGCCACGGATCGAAAGCCAATTCACCCTGATTGAACATTGGGTCGATGCCGCCTCGCAACAAAGCCACTGGCGCACCACCAGCACCGACAATGTGGTGAGCGAGTACGGGAAAACGCCCGCGGCGCGGGTCGCAGATCCGTCGGACCCAAGCCATATCGTGGAATGGTTCATCGAGCAGAGCACGAACGCGAAGGGGGAGCGGATCGCGTTCCACTATATCGAGGAAAACCGCGACAACGTTCCGGACCGTCCCGCCGATCAGGGGCGTGTCGTGGGTGCGAACCGCTACCCTCACCGCATCGAATACGGCAACTATATCGTCGGTGGCCCGGATGGCGATGTCGAGCGCTTCGCCTACGAGATCGTCTTCGATTATGGCGGCTTCGATTTCGATGCATCATTGCAGCCACTCGTCTCCTGGCCGATGCGGAACGATCCCTTTTCCAGCTTCATATCCGGCTTCGAGCGGCGAACCTACCGGCTGTGCCACGGCCTGCTCGCCTATGTCAGTATTCCCGAGTTGTTCGACGGCCGCAGGACACTGACCCGCGCCTATCGATTTGGCTACGAGCAGCAGCCCTTCGTCGCGCTGCTCACCTCCATCGAGCAGATCGGCTATCGCTGGCAGCAGGACGGCATCGCCTGGTCACGGGCAGCGATGCCGGCACTGACCTTGAGCTATTCCGGCTTCGCGCCCGATGCGGGCAGGTTTCACACCCTGACCACCGAGCAGCGGATTCCGGCGGCCCCCGGTTATCTCGATCCGGCGGGATTCCAACTGGTCGATCTCGACGGCGACGGACTGCCGGGACTCCTGCAGAGCAATGCCGCCTCCACGATCTATTGGCGTCCTGAAGGTGACGGCCGCTACGCGCAAGGCGCCCCTCTTCAGTTTCCCATCGAGCGAGATCTCGGCCGCCCTGATCTGGCACTGCTTGATCTTGAGTCCAACGGCCATCTCGATCTGGTTGTCACGGCGCCGGCGCGGGCCGGCTATTACCGTCACGAAGACGACGAATGGCAGACCTTTCGGCCATTCGAGCGCGCCCCCACAAGTCTTTCCGACCAGCAGACCCAATATATCGATCTGAGCGGCAACGGCCTCGCCGATCTCGTGCTGTTTTCCGGCCGCAACCTGCTGATTTATCCCTCGCTCGGCTCAGACGGCTTCGGACCGGCGCAGCGACGGACACGACCGTTTCCGTTGGCGTCACCGGATGACCCGACCATGTTCACCACCTTCGCCGACATGTTCGGCGATGGTCTGCAGCACTGGGTGGTGATCACCAACGGCGAGGTCCAGTGCTGGCCCAACCTCGGTCGCGGCCGTTTTGGTGAACCGGTCATCTTTGACAATGTCCCGCGTTTCGGCGCGGAGTTCGATGCGCGCCGGATTCGGCTGCTCGACGCCGACGGATCGGGCTGCGCCGATATCCTGTATCTCCAGCCCGACCACATCGCGCTCTATCGCAACCAGAACGGCAACGGCTTCTCGGCGCCGGTGTCGATCACGCTGCCGCAGCTGGCGAGCACGCTGGATCGCATCACGACCGCCGACGTACTCGGCACCGGATGCGCCGGGCTGGTTTTCACCAGCGCCATACCGGCCGCGACCCAGAGTTTTTATGATTTCGGCATCGACGGCGGGGCCAATGGCGCAAAACCCTATCTTCTGGTCGAGACCGACAATCATCTCGGTGCGCTGACGCGCATCTCCTACCGCTCGTCGACACGTTGCTTCCTCGATGACAAGCACACCGGCAGGCCATGGCTGACACGGCTGCCCTTCCCGGTGCAGGTTGTCGACCGTCTCGAAGTTCTGGAGCAGGTCACCGGCAGCCGCCAGGTTCGAACCTTCGACTATCATGATGGCTACTTCGATGCGGCCGACCGCGAGTTCCGCGGCTTCGCCTGTGTCGAGCGTCGCGACAGCGAAAGCTTCGAAACATTCAAGCGCGACGGCCTTTTTGCCGCAACCGACTTCCACGCCGGCAACGCTCCTCTCCACCAGCCGCCGAGCCTGGTCAGGACCTGGTACGACGTCGGCGCCTACGATCCCACCGGCGCGCTCGCCAAGGCCCAACGACTGCAATTCTTCCAGGGCGACCCGGATGCCGCTCCGATCCTGGGCAACCGCCTGGATCCAGCGATCTGGGATTACTCCCGGCCGCTGCTGCGGCAGGCCCAGTCCGCCAGCAAGGGTCGCATCATCCGCGAGGAAATCTACGGCGAGGACGGCTCAGCTCTCGCCGCGGTGCCCTATAAGGTCACGCAGAACCGCCTCTACGTTCGCCTGTTGCAGCCCACCGCGAACAATGTCTTCGCATCGTTCCTGGTCGCCGATTGCGAAACCATCGTCTACGACTATGAGCGCGAAGCGAGCGATCCCCAGGTGTCGCACAGCTTCGCGCTGGAGATCGATGGCTTCGGCATCGTCGTTCGCGATTGCGGCGTGAATTATCCAAGGCGCCGTCAGGTCGATACCCGCAGCGACGAGAACCCGGCACACGGGCGGGTGCCCGAGCAGGATGCGCTGCACGCGACCGCTACGCTGACCGACGTCATCAACGTCATCGACGGGATGCGGTGGATCGGCCTTCCCTGCCAGGAACAGACCCTTGAACTGAATGGTCTCGATCCCGGACCGTCCGGCTATTTCAGTTTCGAACTGATCGGCAAGCAGATCGATCAAGCACTTGCCGACGTCGTCCCCTATGCCTCGCTGTTCAAGGCGGGAGCGAGGCAGGCCCGGGCACGAAACATCTCCCGCGTGTTTTTCTGGAACGACGCGCAGACTGCGGCGCTGCCGCTTGGACAGACCGGCATCCGTGCGCTTGAGCATCACGACGCCGACGCGGTATTTCCGGACGGCCTGTTGCGCGCGCAGCAGCTGTTTAGGGCGTCCTCAAGCCTCGTTCCGGAGTTGAATCAGGCCGTCCTGCCCGTCGCGTTGCGCGACCAGTTCGCGCTGGCCAGCATCGCCCTGCCGCAAGGCCCACTCAGCACCGTGACCGTTGAGGCTCCCGATCAGCGTTGGTCGGTCACCGATCAGACGACCGGGCAGGTGTATACGATCATAGCTGAAACGTCCGATCTCATGGTCGCGCGCGACGTGTTTGGCGTACTGGCAGACGGCTTGCCGGAACAAGCCGGTTATGTGCTGGAAGACGGTTATTGGTGGAATCGCGGCGACGTCGGCAGCTATTTCACCGAGCCAAGACAGTTCTACATGCTTTCGGCGATCGAAAACCTGTTCGCGGCATCGAATTCGGCCCTGCATTCGAAGTCGGTGCTGACTTACGACCAGGCGCAGCTGCATGTCACGACGCTCTCGCAATGGCTGAGCGACAGCGAACAGAATGTCACGCAACTGACGATGGATTATCAGGCGTTGCTGCCGGCGCGTGTGACGAACCCCAATCTTGTCGTCAACGAAGGATTGTATGATCCGTTGGCGCGGCTGATTGCGACCTCGCTGCACAAGGGCGCGACCGGAGACAAGCCGCTGTCGGATTATGTGGTTCGAAGCGGCACGACCCTGGCAGATGTGGTGGCCCGCCCGGCCTACTATCTGCAGGGCGCTTCGAGCTTCCAGTTCCAGGATATGTTCGCATGGAGCGGAGATCGCCAGCCGACGGCGGTCTGCTCGCTGGCGCGTGAAATCCATGTCAGCGATCTGGCCGCGGACAAGGTGTCCCCGATCACCCTCGAAATCCAATTCATTGACGGGCTGGCGCGCGAGATCGAAACCAAGAAAGCCAGCGATCCTGGTCCTGCCATCATCCGCACCCCCGCCGGCGCCCTCGCCCGCACCGCCAATGGCGCCGTGCAGCGCGCCGTGGTGGCCGAGCGCTACTGGGTCAGCGGACGCACCGTGTTCAACAACAAGGGCCTGCCGGTCAAAGTCTACCTGCCGTATTTTTCCAACACGCCCCACTATGAGGATCGCACTGACGTGGCCGAGGCCGGCCTGCTGCCGCCTCCGACCGTCATTCACTACGATGCGCTCAACCGCGCCACGCGGATCGACACGCCCAAGGGCTTCTTCAACCTGAATGTCTATCGGGCCTGGACACGCTGGCTCTACGACGAAGACGACACCGTCAAGCAATCGACCTACTACCAGCAAAACATCGATAATCCGCAGACGCCGCTCTCGGAGCGCGAAGCGCTGCGCAAGGCCGCGRTYTTCAACGAYACSCCGGATGTGCTGATCCTGGATCCGACCGGCGAGCCGGTTCGRCGGGTGCAGATCCAGGTCGAGGCGGACAAYGRYRCGSYSGGYGYGCCGCGGTATCTGACCACACGRCGAACGCTSGACGCYGACGGCGAYACCATCGCCATCGCCGATCCGCGCCTGATGGCGCTGACGCCGCCGATCGACAATGTRCAGTACCTGCTCGACATGTCGGGCACGGCYCTGCTCGAAGTCGCCGTCGATTCCGGRCGMCGCGCSCAGTGCGCCGACATCWATGGCARTCCGATCCGGCWRYGCGAYGGACGCGGCGTGGAGATCGCCAAATCTTACGATCGTCTGCAGCGTTTGAGCGACATTGACGTCCGTGAGGGGGCGGATGCGCCATGGTGGACGGCGGAACGGGTGGTYTATGGYGAAGGCCAGGCCGGMGAYRTCGATCAYAATCTSCGCGGRCARGTCTAYCGGARYTTCGAYCAGGGCGGCRYYGCCACSTATCCGGAYTACAAYATCCAGGCCCAGCCGCTTGTGCTGGAACGGCAGCTGACSCAGGCCTATTCMGGCGARATCRACTGGAGCMAARCSGRRMCGRYGRCKMTSGMGSYYGWSCCGSTG
>BFBZ01000010.1_pt288 | contig 236605 bp, 202 predicted proteins | sample 1888401 | NCBI WGS metagenome assembly BFBZ01 (sample SAMD00112614, study PRJDB3348) | symbiont metagenome | host: Chara braunii
GCCGCGGCGCAGGAGATGGGGGCAGGGCGCGTGATCTGCGTCGGCGCGCCGGAGACGCCGCGGCTAAAGCTGGCGCGCAAGTTCGGCGCGGAGGCGACCGTCGATATCGAGCAGCTCAGGACGCCGGAGGCACGCATCGCGGCGGTGCGCGACATCGTCGGTGGCTTCGGCGCCGACCTCGTGATGGACTGCTCGGGCCATCCGACCGCGGGTCCGGAGGGCATCGAGATGCTGCGCGACGGCGGCACCTATGTCGAGATGGGCCAGTTCACCGATGCCGGCTCGATCGAGACGTCGTGGCACCGCATCTGCACCAAGGATCTCAACGTGCTCGGCTCCTGGGGCTTCACCGGCAACGACCTGCCGCTCGGCGTCGACATGCTCTACCGCACGCGCGACAAATACCCCTGGCTCGAGATGCAGACGATCTATCCCTTCACCGAGGATGGCGTCGCGCGCGCCGTCGCCGACGCGATGGCGATGAAGACGGTGAAGTCGACCATCGTGCCGTGGCCGGATCTGGTCGGCTGACCGCAGCGATCCTGTTGCAGTGCGTCCAATGCCGGCGAGCGCGATGCCTGCTTAAGGCGCGATATCGCTCGCCGGGACGGCTGCGCGGCGCTAACATCCGGTCATGCAATCGAACCGGGTGCCGCCGACGCACGCAACGGGCGCGACGTTTGCGTGGGGAAACCCCTCCGACGACTTCGCGCTGTTCAGGACGCTGAGCGCCGAGCAGCGGGTGATCGCCTTTGCCGCCATGACCCGGCGCGACCTGGTGCGCGGCCAGTTGCTGGTCGAGCAGGGCGGTGCCTCGGACGCCTTGTTCCTGGTGCTGCACGGCGCGCTCGCGGTGTACCGGACCGATCAACCCGAGCCGATCGCCGAGCTGCGTGCCGGCGAACTGGTCGGCGAGGTCGGGTTCTTTGCCAACATCCCGCGCACCGCCAATGTGATCGCGATCCGCGACACCAGCGTGATGGTGCTGACGCGCGCGGCCTATGCCAAGCTCGCGCAGGACGCGCCGGCCATCGTCGAGGCCGTGCTGGCGGCGCTCGCGCGGCGGTTTGCCACCGAGACCGCGCGGCTGCTGCCGGCCCGCGCGTCGCCGAAGGCGCGCACCGTGGCGCTGGTCACGGGCGGACACCGGCCAGTCCCGCCCGAGTTCGAACAGCGGTTGCGAAACAGCCTTGCTGCCGCCGGTGCCGAGATCGTCGACCTCGCGCGGCTCGAGGCGATGTTTCCCGGGCGCGCGCTCGATACCTCCGAGGTCGCCGACTGGCTCAACAGGATCGAGTATGACGCGCCGCTGGTGGTCTATGTCGGCGGCGAGGGCGCCTCGGACTGGTCGCGCAAGGCCATTCGCCAGGCCGACCTCGTGGTGTTCGCCTGCCGCGGCGATGCGCCCGCGCCCGTCCTGACCGAGATCGAGAGCTTCGCCTGCGGCGTGCATCCGGCGTCGGCGCGGCGTCTGGTGCGCGTTCATGACCGGCGGCGAAGCGAGGTCAGCGGCACCGCGGCCTGGCTGGCGCGGCTGCCATGCTTCATGCATCATCACGTCGCGCTCGAGGACATGATCGATATCGACAGCCTGGTCCGCTTTCTCTGCGGTCGCGCGGTCGGCTTCGTCGCCGGCGGCGGCGGCAGCCTCGGCACGGCGCATGTCGGCGTCTACAAGGCGTTCCGCGAGCGCGGCGTGATGTTCGACATCTTCGTCGGCACCAGCGTCGGGTCGGCGATGGCGGCGGGCTTTGCCAAGAACTACGACGCCGAGCATCTCGAGCGCGGCACCCATGAGATCTTCGTCTCCAGCCGCAGCTTTCGCCGCCCGACCTGGCCGCGCTATGCCTTGCTGGACCACAAGGCGTTCGATGCCGCGCTGGCCGATCAGTACGGCCATGACTGCCGGATCGAGGACTGCTGGCGGCCGTTCGCCGCGGTCGCCACCAACCTGTCGACGCACAGTCTCGAATTGATCAGGACCGGCCTGCTGTGGCAGGCGGTACGCGCCTCCAGCGCCATCCCGGGCCTGCTGCCGCCGTTCTACACCAGGGATGGCGTGATGCTGGTCGACGGCTGCCTGGTCGACAACGTTCCGCTGGGGCCGATGCATCAGATGAAGAGCGGGCCGAATCTCGTGGTCCATTTCGGCGAGCCGGCGACCGAGATGTTCGACGTCGACTACGCCGCGCTGCCGGGACGGTTCGAGCTGCTGGCATCGCTGCTGATGCCGTTCCGGCGCAAGGCGCTTCCGGCCGCGCCGAGCGCCGTCAACGTGCTGTGGCGCAGCCTCGTCGCGCACCAGCGCTACGACACCCTGCCGACCACGCCGCTCGACATGGTGATGCGCCCGCCGACGCCCGACGGCATCGACGTGACCGATTTCGACCGTCATCAGGAGATCTTCCAGTCGTCGTACCATTGGGCCAGGGAGACCATTGCCGGGCTGGAAGCGGCGCGCGACCCCGCCATTGCGGCGATCGTCGCGTCGGCCAGGGGTGTGGAAACGGGCGCGGTCACAGGAGCGAGCGACGGCGCGGATCAGGCATCCGCAGTGAACACAGCGGTGTTCGGCGAACCCCTTCTGCCGTGAGCGGCGAAACCACAGAGCTGTCCGCGAAACTTGGCCATTGTGTCCTGATCGCGACCGGTGACATAACAGCCTTGTAAAAGCGACTTGCCTGAACGCTGATTGCAACGGAAGCAATAGCCGACCATGGCCGACATGTCTGAAGCCCCCAGTGCCGCGATCGAGGCCATGCTGCCCGAAATCGATCGCCTCGCAGCAGATGCGATGGCCGACTGGAAGGTGCCCGGCGTGGCACTCGCGGTGGTGCAGGACAGCGTGGTGACGCTGACCCGGGCCTATGGCCAGCGTGATGTCGAGGCCGACCTGCCGATGACGCCGGCGACGCATATGGTGATCTGTTCGATCACCAAGACCTTTACCGCGAGTGCGATCGCACTGCTGCACAGCGAAGGGCGGCTCGACTGGACCAAGCCGGTCCGCGACTACCTGCCCGAGTTCCGGCTCAGCGATCCCGTCGCCACCGACCGGGTTACGATTCAGGACCTGCTCAGCCACCGCTACGGCCTGCCGCGTCACGACTGGGTGCATCTTCCCGGCGATCGCTCGCCGGCCGAGCTGCTGGCGCCGATGCGCCATCTCGAACTGAGCCGCGATATCCGGACCGAGTGGCAGTACAGCAACCTCGGCTACAATGCGCTCGGGCTGTTGATCGCGCGCGTCAGCGGCGAAAGCTACGAGCGTTTCATCCGCGCCCGCTTCGCCGACCCACTCGGGATGACCGTCAGCTTCTCGCTCGACGAACTCGAGGCGACCGAAGGTGCGGCGCGCTATTACATGATGCACGACGATACGAGATTGCCGGGCCTGCGGCTGCCGATCCGCACCACTGCGGCCGGCGCGATCAACACGTCGGCCGCGGATCTGGCGAACTGGATGCGGCTGCACCTCGGCAAGGGCGAGGTCGACAGCCGGCGCCTGCTGCCGGCGGCGTTGACCAGCGACCTTCTGGCGCCGCGCATTCATGTCGGGACGTCGGAATACGCCGAGTTCAGCCATGGGCATTATTGTCTCGGCTTTCAGAGCAATAGCTATCGCGGCGACCGGATGGTCTGGCATGGCGGCGGTTGGACCGGCTGGGGCCATTTGATGACGCTGCTGCCGGATCACGGCATCGGCGTCGTCGTGCTGACCAACCGTAGCCCCAGCCAGGTGCCGCCGGCGCTGACCTGGTCTATTATCGACCGGTTGCGCGGCCGCGAGGCTGTCTCTTATACACATCTAGATGTGTATAAGAGACAGACCACATGCTGATGGCGCCGGAGCAGGGCGTCGGCGTCGTCGTGCTGACCAACCGTAGCCCCAGCCAGGTGCCGCCGGCGCTGACCTGGTCTATTATCGACCGGTTGCGCGGCCGCGAGGCTGTCGACTGGCGCGGGCGCTTCCGCAAGCAGCGCGACGAATTCATTGACCATATGCAGGCCGACAAGGATGCGCACGAGGCGTCACGCCACAAGGGCACGCATCCCGCGCACCCGCTCGCGGCCTATGCCGCCGACTACGAACATCCGGGCTACGGCGTGATGTCGATTGTGGAGCGTGACGGCGCGTTACATTGGGGGTGGCGCGGCATGGCCGCGCCGCTCGCGCACCGGCACTACGAGACCTTCGAACTGCCCGAGATCATGGACAGGCTGCTGCCCGACCGGCTCACCATCACTTTCCTGACCGATCGCGACGGTGACATCATCAGCCTGTCGGCGCCGCTCGAGGTGATGGTGAAGGACATCGTGTTCACGCGGCTGGCGGGTGGTGAGTGCACCGACCCGTCGTTCCGGGCGCGCTGCGTCGGCCGCTACAAGGGCGCGGTGTTCCATCGCATTACGCTGGATGCGCAGGACAGGCTGGTGCTGAAGATCGAGTTTCAATCCGCCTACCATCTCGAGCCGTTGCAGGGCCGGCGTTTCCGCATCGCCGAACTGGAAGGCTTCGTCGTCGAGTTCAAGGGCGACGACGCCGACGTCAGCGAGATCGTCTTCCACCAGCCGAACGGCATCTTCGTCGCGGCGCGCGTCGCGGACGACGATGCCGGCGCGCCGGCGACCGCGCCGTGACCGCCTGATCCGGAGAATATGATGCCTTTCGATTTGATCCTGCGTGGCGGGCGAGTGATCGACCCGTCGCAAAAACTCGATGCCGTGACTGACGTGGCCTTCGCGGGCGGAAAGGTGGCCGCAATCGGACCACGGCTCACGGCCGATCCCACCACCGACGTCCGCGACGTCTCCGGCTTGATCGTCTCGCCGGGGATCATCGACCTGCACACCCATGTCTATTGGGGCGGCACCTCGCTCGGCATCGACGCGGAGGAATTCTGCCGCGCTTCCGGCGTCACCACTGCGGTCGACACCGGCAGCGCCGGCCCCGGCAACTTTGCCGGTTTCCGCAAGCATGTGATCAAGCCGAGCCAGGTCCGTATCCTGGCCTATCTGCATGTCTCGCATGCCGGCATCTTCGGCTTCTCGGATCGCGTGATGGTCGGCGAGAGCGAGGAACTGCGGCTGATGAATCCGGTCGATGCGGTGCGCGTCGCCGACGCCAACCGCGATCTCATCGTTGGCATCAAGGTGCGGGTCGGCCTGTTCGCCTCGGGCACGTCGGGGCTGGTGCCGCTCGAGATCGCCCTCGAGGTCGCGGACGAGGTCGGCATGCCGCTGATGGCGCATATCGACCATCCGCCGCCGAGCTATGAGGAGGTGCTGGCGCGGTTGCGCCCGGGCGACGTGCTGACCCACGCGTTCCGGCCGTTCCCGAACACGCCCGCGACCGCGCAAGGCACGGTGAAGAAGGTGGTGCTGGAGGCGCGCGAGCGCGGCGTGCTGTTCGACATCGGCCACGGCAAGGGCTCGTTCGCCTTCAAGACCGCGCGCGCGATGCTCGCCAACGGCTTCTCACCCGACACCATCTCATCCGACATCCACCAGCTCTGCATCGACGGCCCGGCGTTCGACCAGGTGACGACGATGTCGAAATTCCTCTGCATGGGCATGAGCCTGAACAACGTCATCGCGGCCTCGACCGTGAACGCGGCGATGGCGCTGAAGCGGACGGAATACGGCTCGCTCAAGGTCGGCTCGCTCGGCGACGCGACCGTGCTCACCGTCAAGGAAGGCAAGTTCGATTATGTCGATGTCGTCGGCGAGCACCTGATCGGCGATCGCAAGATCGTCTCCGAGGCCGTCGTGATCGGCGGCCGCTGGTGGCATCCGCGATGACGGCCAGGAGTGTTTGCACAGGTGTCGCGCTTTAGTCGCTCACGGTCGTCGCGCCGAACTTGTAGTTCACGCCGACGCGGATCGCGTCGAAGCGCACCCGCGCATCGGAATCGAACGATGTTGCGACGCCTGCCGCGGGAGGGGGGCTGGCGCGGAACGAACCGAGGTCGGAGTGGAGATATTCGATCCGGCCGGTCCAGTTGGCGAACAGCCGGCTTTCAAGTCCGGCGCCGACAGCCCAACCGAAGCTGAACGTGTCGACGTTGAAAGGCGTCGTCGTAGCCGCGCCGGTCGTGGTGAATCCGGACACCGCTCCCGATGAGGACACGGTGCCGAACGGCACGCCGGCGGTGAGGTAGGCGAGCGTCGTCGGCGTGACCGCGACGCCGACGCGGCCGCGCAGCGACGCCAGCCAGTCGAGCCGATAGTTCATGCTGGCCGTCATCGCGGCATCGAGCGGCAGCAGCGCCGGATTGCAGGCGGCTGCCGGGCAAGTGGCCTGGGACTGGCCGCGCTGGTTGGCGTAGACGAAATCGCCTTCGATGCCCGCCACCATCCGGCCCATCGTCCAGTTGTAACCGGCCTGGACACCGATGCCGGCATGATCGAGGCCGGCGCTCGGGCGTTGGCCGGCAAGCGGTGTCTCGCCCGCATCGTCGATGAAGCCCGCATAGGTGCGGGCCGCGCCCCACGAATATCCGGCACTGCCGCCGGCGTAGAATCCGCTCCAGTCCCACGCCGGGGCATCCGGCGCCTTGCGGAAGATCGATGCGACGTCGCGATCCCGCGCGGCACCAAACGTCGTGTTCGCCGGCGCATCGGCACCGTATTTGACATTGAGGAACAATTTGACGGTCCGGCCCGGTTGCAGGATCTCGTCCTTGTGGAATTGCACGGAGTTGCGGATATCGGCGTTGAGCAGGTTGTCGCCGATCAGGCCGGTTGCCACTTCCACCGCGCCCCACGGCGAATCCGTCCAGCGCTGCCGGTGCTCGAGCTGGAACTTGAGCAGATTGTAGCCGTCGGTCGGGGTGTCGAATTGTGCGTAGTCGTTCTGCGTGAAGGCATGCAGCAGGTTCAGCCGCGCATACCACGCGTCGCTGCGCCAGTAGACGCCGCCGCCGAGCCGCATCGGTGGAATCCGCGGCACGTTGCTGCCGTCGGTGAAGGTGGCGCGCACCATGTCGAACTGGCCCTCGATCCCGAAGATGCCGCCGGACAGCGCCGAGACGTCCCATTGCCAAGACAATTCGCCGCCGCGGAAGATGGCGTCGCGTTGGGAGTAGGCGACCTGGATGTAGTCGCCGCTGCCTCCCGCAGCGCAGGTCGCAAAGGTTGCGCCGCAGAAATTGCCGGTCGCCGCACCGAAGATGAACTTGTCGTAGCGGGTGTAATAGAGGTTGGCGTCGAACCTGACATCGCCGCGGGTACGCTTCAGGCCGATCTCAGCGGTATTGGCGGTCTCGAGCGTGAGGTCGGGATTGCCGATCTTGAAGGTCTTTTCCGAGTCGTCCGGACCGCTCGCGAACAGTTCGAGCGCGCGCGGCGCGCGCTGGATCCGTTGCAGCGTCATGCTGGCTTGCAGATAGGAGGGCAGGTCCTTGATCACCCCGACGCTGAGGCTGGTCGGCAGGAAGTCGGACCGCGACGGCGAACTCGCCGGCTCGTTCGGCGGCGGCAGATAGTTCGACGGAAACCCAAACGCGGTGCCGGCAACGTCGACGGCTTCGACGCGGGCGGCGAACTGGGTCCGCAGCGTGTCGGTGTGCCGCATCTCCTCGAAAAAGTATCCGGCGGCGGTCGTGGTCTGGGCCGGAAGCAGGATGGCCTGGCCGAGCGTGTCGAGGCGCTGATAGGCGCCTTGCAGGCCAATGATGCTGGTCAGCGCGCCGAGTGGCGTCGCCACGGGCTGGCTCTCGACTTCGAGCTTGCCCTCGGTCTGGCGGTTCTTGAACGTCGCGCCGATGGTCTCGAAATTGCCGAAGGCGGTCTGGTTGAGGTCGATCTCGTCGTGCCGGTAGTCCGAGTAGCCGAGCCAGTACCGCACGGCTGCTATGGCGGTTGCATCGGGGCGATACTCGCCCTTGCTCATGATCTTGGTCTGCTCGAGCTGATTGTGCTGCTGGCTGTCGGCCGATGCGATGCCCGGGACGTGATAGTCGCTCGTGAAGCGCGAGATCGACAGGCCGGCATAGCCGCCGTCGAACAGATAGGAGCCGCCGATCGCGGCGCCCGCGCTCTGCGTCGCCGAGTTCGGCTGCCGTCCGTTGAACGCGGGCGCCGGACTGGGCGGCACCAGATAGGGATAGCTCGGGATCCGGTAATCCTGGGCGCCGCGGCCATAGACATCGGCGTGCACGGCGACATTGCCGGCGCCTGCGTCGAGCAGCAGGCCGCTTTCCCAGCCGCTGTCGACCGAGGTGACGGCGGAGCGCAACTCGGCTGCCATGCCACCGATCGGGGCGGCGGTCGGAATCCGGTTGTTGGTGACGTCGACGACGCCGCCCACCGCCTGTGAGCCGAAGCGCAAGGCGCCAGGACCGCGAAATACCTCGGTGTTCTGCAATGCCAGCGGATCGAGCGGCACGCCGTGATCCTGCGCAATGTCGGAGACGTCGACGCTGCCGATGCCGTTCTCCTGGATCCGGACCTTGGCGTCGGACAGGCCACGCAGGACCGGGCGCGACGATTGGGTTGAAAGGCCGGCCGAGGTCGCGCCCGGCGCGGTGAAGAACAGATTGCCGAAGCTCGGGCTGGTGCTCGACTGGATCTGGTTGCCGGTGAGCGCCGACGGCGCGAACGGCGCGGCGCTGGTTGTTGCCACGGGCGGCGCAGCCGGTGGTGCTGCGGCGGCAGGCGAACCTGTCCGGCCGGCGCGCGCGTGATGGGTGATGCGGCGCGCCGCCCGGGGCCGCCGTGGTTCGACCGTGACCGGGGGAAGTTCGATTTGGGTCGCAGCATTGGTCTGCGCCGATGAGGCCGTGGGCGGCGAGGATTGTGTCGGGGCGGTCGACGCATCCGGTGTTGGGGGACGGGTTGCGGGTGGCGCTGCCGGGCTATCGGTCGCGGCAGGGGTCGCTTGCTGGGCTCCCGCGATCCCTTGCAAACCGATCAAGGCGACCGACGTCGTGCCCAACAGGGCCCAACGGGCGACGCAAACACGCATTCCCAACCTCCGATACGCCTTCAGCAGGCTTAGCAAACACACCAACATGTAGCTTTAGCTACATTTGAAGAGGCGAGGCTACGAAGTCAAGCAGTTGTTGCAATTGCGAGGCTGTTGCAACAAGGAAGGGGCGCCTGTCGCCAGCTTGCAATGTCCTGCCGGCGGGACCATGGTTCGCCGGTCATGGCCACGGATTCTCCGACACGCCGGAAGGCGTCACCAACGCGCACGGCGTCGCTGCATGAGCTGCCGACCGAGCAGGTGCAGGCGCGCCGTTTCGGCAAGGCCCGCTCGGCGCGGTCGTCGGTGATCTTGGAGGACTATGTCGAACTGATCGCCGACCTGATCGAATCGACGGGAGAGGCGCGCGCCACCGATATCGCGCGCCGGCTCGGGGTCTCGCATCCCACCGCCATCAACACCATCACGCGGTTGAAGCGCGAGAACCTGGTGACGGCACGTCCCTACCGCGGCATCTTCCTGACCGAGAAGGGCGACGCGCTCGCCAAGCGGGTGCGTGCCCGGCACCGTCTGGTGCTCGAAGTGCTGCTCGCGCTCGGCGTGCCGCGCGAATCTGCCGAGGCCGACGCCGAAGGCATCGAGCATCACGTATCGGAGGCGACGCTGAAGGCGTTTTCGGATTTCCTCAGGGGATCACGGGTGAAGAAAGCCAGCTAATCGCTGGCCGACCGCCGCCTCATAGCTCCTGTAGTTGGTTGAGCTCGGCGTTGAGCACGGCCTTTGGCAGGCGAACGCGTTCGTCGGCAAACAGCGTAGCGCGTTCGTCGGGATGAGCGTCGGGTTCGCGGCTGACGAGCGCCAGCCGATCGAACAGGGCGAGATCGAGCTCGTCATCCTGCCGGCGCATCGCGCCCCAGATGTCCCACGGCAGCAATTCGTGATTGTTCAGCGCGGCGACGTCGCGGATCAAATTGCCCGCGATGAACCACAGCCCGTGCATGTCGAGGATGCCGAAGGCGCCCGGGTCGGCCTTTCCGCTGCGACAGAGCTGCCAGGCATCGCCGGCAACCACGAACTGATCGCGCGGCACGTTGGCGGTGTCGAACCCGATCTTGAACAGTTTGTGCTGATGATCGTCGATCTGGGCGTCAAACAGCAGCCAGGCATTGTGCGGTTCGCTCCAGTATTCGGTGACCCAATGGTCGATGTAGCGGCCCTTCTCGAAATAGGCGCCGAAGCCGCAGCGGGCGCGGGCAGGGATGCCGTGGGTACGCAGCATCGCGACATGGAGCAGCGTGAAGTGCCGGCAGACCCCGACCTGCCGCTCGCCGGCCGCGCGTGCCACGGACAGCGGCCGCGCGTCGCGCATCGTGATCGCGTCGAGCATCGTCCCGGCAGCCCGAACATGAGATTGGGCGCGCTGGTCCGGACTGAGCGTCACGCCGTAGCTGGGCGCGATATGCTGGTGGATCATGAGACCCTGCACGGTCCTTGCGAGCGCGTCGGGCTCACGCGGCAAGCCGGACAGTCGCGCGGCATGTTGGCCGGGGTCGCTCATCGCAACCGGCTTTCGGTATTGATCCAGCATCATGATGTGCCTCCTGCAATCGATCGCCCGCGGCATCCTTTGCGATGGACGTTTGTGTGAGGGCGACCGCAGGCTAGGCTTTCCCCGAAGCGCCCGCTTGATAGCGCTTGACCTGTACCTCGTTCAGGGCGGTGAGCTCATCTGCGATTGATCCGCAAGTGCAGCAGCGACGTCGCGGCTTCACGTCGCGTGATTCGCGCAGCGGTTCATCCAGTCATCAAAAAAAGATTGGCACCGCGAATATTGTTCGCTGCCTTGCGCCGGCAGCCCCGCACCACATGTCCGCACCGCAATTCTTGGTGCAGGTTTGGGTTCCCGAGCCGCCCAGTTGCGAATTGTGGAGATGGACTATGGACTTCCTCGGTTTTCTTAATGGCTCAGGTTTGACCCAACCGGCCATTTGGAGCGCAGTTTTGATCGCGCTTGTGATCCTGCTGCGCATATCGAACGTGTTTCGCTACATTCCGAACAATCAGGTCGGCATCGTCGAGAAGTTGTGGTCGGCGAAGGGCTCGATCGACGACGGCTTCATCGCGCTGAACGGCGAGGCCGGCTACGAGCCTGAGGTGCTGCGTGGCGGCCTGCACGTGATGTTTCCCTTCATGTATCGCATCCATCGCTCGGACCTCGTGACCGTTGGCCAGGGCAAGATCGCCTATGTGTTCGCACGCGACGGTGCGCCGCTGGAGCCCTCGCAGGTGCTCGGCGCCAATGACACAGAAGACAAGTCGGACTTCCAGGACACCCGCCGCTTCCTGCGCGGCGGCGGCCAGAAGGGCCCGCAACGCAAGATCCTGCGCGAGGGTACCTATGCGATCAACACCACGCAGTTCGCCGTGATCACCGACGAGCGCGTCTATGGTCACGCGCTGAGCGAGCGCGAGCGCGGCGTGCTCGAGAGCATGCAGCTCACGATCTCCGAACGCTGGGGTTTTGCGCCGGTGGTGCTGGCGGCCGATCACGATCTGGTCGGCATCGTCACGGTGCATGACGGCCCGTCGCTGCCTCCGGGCGAGATCATCGCGCCCGAGGTCGGCATCGAGCTGCGCGACGCAGCGACCTTCCACAACAACTTCCAGGAACCGGAGAAATTCCTGCGCGGTGGCGGCTATCGCGGCCGCCAGCTCCAGGTCATCGTCGAGGGCACCTGGTACATCAACCGGCTGTTTGCGACCGTCGAGGCGGTGCCGAAGACGGTGATCCCGGTCGGCAATGTCGGCGTCGTCATCTTCTACACCGGCCCGCGCACCGACGACGTTTCGGGCGAGCAGTATCGCCATGGCGAGCTGGTGCTCAACGGCAGCCGCGGCGTCTGGAAGGACCCGCTGCTGCCGGGCAAATACGCGTTCAATACCTATGCCGGCAAGATCGAAGTGATCCCGACCGTCAACTTCATCCTGAAATGGGTGCGCGGCGAGGTCGGCGCGATGAAGCTCGACGAGAACCTGTCGGAGATCTCGCTGATCACCAAGGACGCGTTCGAGCCGACATTGCCGCTCTCGGTGGTGATGCACATCGACTACAAGAAGGCGCCGATGATCATCCAGCGCTTCGGCGACGTGAAGAAGCTGGTCGAGCAGACGCTCGACCCGATGGTCTCTGCGTTCTTCAAGAACATCGCGCAGAAGATGACGTTGATCGAGCTGCTACAGAACCGCGCCGCGATCCAGGCGGAGGCGGCGCACGACATGAAGGCGAAGTTCGAGAGCTATTCGCTCGACCTCCAGGAGGTTTTGATCGGCACGCCGCGGGCGGCGGCCGGCGACCACACCATCGAGAACATCCTGATCCAGCTCCGCTCGCGCCAGATCGCGCGCGAGCAGATCGAGACCTACCAGGAGCAAGAGAAGGCCGCGGTGCAGGAGCGTGCGTTGAACGAGGCCAAGGCGACGGCGGCGGCACAGAGCGCGCTGACGCAATCGCTGATCCAGGTCAGGGTCAACGAGAACGAGGGCGCGGCCGCGCTCGCCCGCGCGCAGAAGGATGCCGAGACGCGGAAGGTGACCGCGGCCGCGGTCGGCGAGCAGTCGCGGCTCGAAGGCCAGGGCGAGGCCGACCGGGTGCTCGCCGTCGGCGCCGCCAACGCGCAGGCGACCAAACTGTCGGTCGATGCCTATGGCGGGCCGGAGTACCGGCTTGCCGAGCAGAACTTCGCGAAGTTCGCCGACGCCTTGACGCGGATCAACCAGCCGCTGGTGCCGCAGTTCCTGATGTCGGGCGGGCAGGGGCAGGAAGGCAACAGCGCCGGCCTGATCCCGACCGCGATGTTGAGCTCGATGTTTGGGCAGATGATGCCCGGCGCGCTGGAGAAGCTGAAGGACGAGGCGCCGAAGGCCGCGCGCCGGACCAACGGTCAGTGAGGCCGCGATAGCAGCCGCATGCAAATGCGCACCCTCTCCCGCTTGCGGGGGAGGGCTCGGCGTATCGTGAGGAAGCCCCACCCGCCAGTCGAGAGCGAATTAGCTTGCCTTGCTTTGAGTCCTTTTGCACTCTCAGGCAAGGAGGCCGGATGCATGAAAAGAATGACCGTTGCGTGCGCTCTCGGAGCGACCCTGGTGTTGTGCAATCTTGCGACGTCGGCTGCTGAAGCCCGGGCGCGGAAGGCACAAATCGTTCATGAACGCAGGAGGGTTGTTATCACGGCGCCCGTGATAAGCCCAACTCCGTGGGATTATAATATTGTTCCACGATATCGTTATCGCCCCGAGGACGACCGCGTCGATCCATACGCTCCTCCGCTGGTGTCGTCATGGGATCTCTATGAAGCATGGCAATGGCCATACTGGTGATGAACAGCGATCACACCAGGTCGATCGCATTCCGGGGGACGCGGTGAGCGTCCTCTGACCGACGTGTCAACTTGCCCTGTCGATCGCTGGCCGCCGCCGGCATGCTTTGCATGGGGTTGTTTTCGATATTTTTGGCCGCGCGCGGGTGCGGCCGGTTCCGCCAGCGGTAGGGGCGAAGCGAGCCTGCGGACAGCCCGGTGCTATTCGCTCTTGTCGACGTTCCAGAACACCGGCGGCACCGGGCCTTCCAGCACGCCGGTGAGCGACTTGCGCCAGGCGCTCGGCAAGCGGAACTGGCCGAGCGGGATATAGATCACCTGCTCGTAGGCTTCCTGCTGGATCTCGACCGCGACCTTCTTCTGCTCTTCGGGCGAGGTGGCGCGCGCGTACGCATCGCGCAACTGCTCGAGCTTGGCATCCTCGGGCCAGCCGAACCACGCCTTCTTGCCGTTCGCGGCGATCTGGTTGTTGACGATCGGGTTCATCACCTCGGTCGCGCCGGTGAAGGTGAAGAACAGGTTCCAGCCGCCTTCCTTGGGCGGCTTCTGGCTGGCGCGGCGGCTCACCAGGGTCTGCCAGTCCGTCACCTGCGCGTCGACGGTGAAGCCGGCCTCTCGCAACAGCTGCGCCGCGACCGTCGGTGGCCCCTTCAGCGTCTGCACGTCGCCGGGGATCATGATCACGACGGGCGTGCCGTCATAGCCCGAGGCGGCGAGCGCCTTCTTGGCCTCGGCCATGCCGCTGGCCTTGACCAGCGTCTCGGAGCCGACGTCACTGGCGAGCGGTGTGTCGCAGGCGAAATAGGCGCCGCAGATCTGGTAATATTTGGGATTGCCGACGGTGGCGTCGAGCACGTCCTTCTGGTTCATCGCCAGGAAGGCCGCGCGGCGGATTTTTACATTGTCGAATGGCGGATGCAGGAAATTCATCCGGCCGTCGATCTGGAAGCCGAACTTGTTCAGCACGGCCACCGTGAGATCGGAATTGGCCTCCAGCACCGGCAGCAGGTCGACCGACGGTTGTTCCAGGAAATCGATGTCGCCGGACTGTAGCGCGTTGATCGCGGTCTGCGCGTCGGGCATCGTGATCCATTCGACACGATCGACCTTGGCGACCTTGCCGCCTGCCAGCCAGTCCGGCTTCTCCTTGCGCGGCACGTACTCGGCGTTGCGCTCATAGACCGCCTTGACGCCGGGCTGGAATTCGCCTGCGACGAACTTGAACGGGCCGCAGCCGATCTGCTCGGCGATCTGCTTGCCCGCCGGCGTCTCGGCGAGCCGCTTCGGCATCATGAAGGCGACATAGGAAGAGGCCTTTGCCAGCGTTTCCAGCACCAGGCCGTAGGGCTCCCTGAGCTTGAGCACGATGGTCTTCGGGCCGCCGGCCTCGAGCGAGGCGGTGAATTGGGCGAGCTTCTGCGCCATGCCGTCGACGGTGGTCCAGCGCTTCAGCGAAGCGATGCAGTCCTCGGCGGTGACGGGCGCGCCGTCATGCCATTTCAGCCCGTCGCGCAGCGTGAAGGTGTAGGTCAGCTTGTCGTCCGAGATGGTCCAGTCCGCCATCTGCGGCCGGACCTTGAAGCTGGAATCGATGCCGAGCAGCGTATCGTAGACCATGTAGCCATGGTCGCGGGTGATGTAGGCGGTGGTGAAGCCGGGATCGATGATGCGCAGGTCGGAATGCATCACCGCGGTGATGGTCTTGCCCTTGGCTGCTGCGATGGCGCCCGACGACAGCATGGCCGGGGCCGCCATCGCCGGCGGCACGCTGGCCGCGAGCTTGAGGAGCGTTCTGCGCGAAACATCGACCATTCGCCGTCTCCCGGTTTTTCGTTGCGCCGGCACGCATGCCACAGCGAACCGCATGCTTCACCAATCCATTGTCGAAAGCAAGCAAGAGCCGCGCCAGCGCGCTCAATGCGGCTGCGACATAGCGCAGCCGAACAGGTTCACTGCTTCAGCGCGTAGCCGAGCAGATGTTCGTTGTCGCCGAGCTTCTCGCAATCGGCGGCGTTGGAGGCGAAGTGCGATTGTTCCCGCGCGCTGTAGCAGCGGTAGAGCGGGATGGCGTCAGGCCGCGGTTGCGCATAGACCCAGCCGGCGGTGCGCAGCCGCTGATAGGCGTGTGTTTCGCAGAAGCCTTTCTCCGCCAGCAGGTGATCCGGATGACTGCCCCGCTGGCTGACGCAATCTTCGAGTTCGGTGGTCGTCGCATCGGTTTGCGCTGATGTCATCAGGTAGCCGGACCGCGCTTCGAGCCGATACGCGGTGCCGTTGCCGGGAACGGGGCCCGTGGTGGACCAGCGGTCATGCAGCCCTGAATTGTACCAGCGCGCGAGCTGCACGCCGACCTGCGGGCCGGACGCCGTATCGCTGCGCGCCACCTCGATCGGCCTCAACACCAGATATCGGCCTCAACACCAGATAGTGGTCGGCATGACCGCCGCCCGGCGGCCAGTAGGCGTAGCTGAGCATCCATTTGTTCGAGAGCTGGTTGCCGCCATTGATGGCGTCGAGCAGCACCGGATAGGTGACCAGTTCTGACGGCGCCGGACGCTGCCAGATGCCGGGATCGAGCACCAGCAGCGGCTCGGGCATCGCCTTCAGCGTGACGTGATCGCGGCTCAGGAACAGGCCGAGGCCGCCCGGCACCCAGCCGGTCAGGACCAGTTCTCCGCTTGCCGCCCAACGGGCAACGCTCGTACCCGAGCCGTTCCTCAGACGGGCGGCCTGGCCGCCGAGCCCGGGCTGGTCCCACCGTCCGTCGAGATACTTGGTCCATTTGCCTGGGCCGGGATCGGCAAGCGGCGCGCGCGCCACGATCAGACTGCCGTCGCTCGAACGAAAGCAGTAGAGATAGTAGAAGTCGTCATGTCCATCGACAGCGGTGCAATCGCCTTCACCGGTGTCCTTGCCCGGCGTCGGTTTGTCGGTGCCTGTGATGATCTGCCCGAGTTCACGCCAGGTCAGGCCGTCATCGGATGACGTCGCCAGCGACATCGATTTGTGGGTTTGGCCCGCCGCGTAATTGCACGCGGTCTCGTCGTGGATGAAGCCCAGCACGACTGCGCCCTTGCGTTCGGCGTGATTCAGCCACCGGCCGCAGGAATCGTAGCTGCCTTGTGGTCCCGCCCGCAGCACCACGCGGGCGGGGCCGCTCATGTCGGACGGCCGGGCGCCGTCGATCGCCCGGGTCTCGCCATGGGCATCGAAGCCGCGAATCCGGCCGTTCGGCAGCGCGATCTCGTTGAAGTGGTTATCGGCAATGTCGGCCGCGGGTCCGCGCACGATGGTGGGGACGCCGACACGGATTCGAATGCAGGTGACGCAGACGTCGCTGCTCGCAGGCGCGGCGGAGGCAGGTGGCGGTGCCACCCAAACCATCAGCATGGCGGCAAGGGCTGCGACACGCGGCCAGCGCTGGCCACGAACAAATGAGCGGCATGGCATGGCTTACGATGACGTCGGCAGATGAGGAATTTGTGCCATACGCAACACTATCGCGTGATCCTGCCTCGCATCACCGCGCGCAGCGCGCGTTGCGGCGGCCCCGCACAAGTCCGCATCCTGCATGGGAGCCTGCGCTTCCTGCCGCACCTCACGGGCTGTTCGGACCTTGATCCGCCGTGTAGGCTTGCGGTCCTGCCGGCCGGCAACAAGGCCATATCCTCCAAAGGGAACAAGCAGCGCGAGCACGCAGCCGAGGGAGACTCAAAGAACCGTCATGACCGATATCCGATACGTAGCACCGCGCACGCTTGATGAAGCGATTGGCGCATTTGCTGCCGCCGGACGTGCCGCCCGCATTATGGCAGGGGGCACCGATTTGTTGGTGCAAATGCGCTCCGGCCTGGTGCGGCCGGGATTGATCGTCGACATCAAGAAGATCGGCGAGATGACCGAGATCACCGAGACCGCCGATGGCGGTTTCCGCGTCGGCGCCGCCGTCTCCGGCATGGCGCTGTCGGAGCATCCGCGCTTCGGCAAGGTGTGGCCCGGCGTGCTCGAGGCCGTCAACCTGATCGGCTCCAAGCAGGTGCAGGGCCGGGCGTCGGCCGGCGGTAATCTCTGCAACGGCTCGCCCGCGGGCGACAGCGTGCCGGCGATGATTGCGGCCGGCGCCGTCGTCACAGTGCAAGGCCCCAACGGCCGCCGCGAGATCAAAGTCGAGGACGTTCCGGCCGGACCGGGACGGACCAACCTCAAGCCGGGCGAGATCCTGGTCAGTTTCGCGCTGCCGCCGCGGCCCGACGGTTCGAGCGATGCGTATTTGCGGATGATCCCGCGCACCGAGATGGACATTGCGGTGGTCGGCATCGGCGTCAGCCTCACCTTGCAGGACGGCGTCTGCACCGCCGCTCGCGTCGGCCTCGGCGCGGTGGCGCCGACCGCGCTTCTGGTCGCGCCGGCTGCGCGAGCGCTGGTTGGCTCGAGGCTCGACGATGCGGCGCTGGAAGCCGCCGCCGCGGCGTGCCGCGCCGCCTGCCGTCCGATCGACGACAAGCGCGGCACCATCGCCTATCGCACGAAAACCGCCGGCGTGCTGCTGAAGCGCACCGCCGCGATCGCCGCCCAGCGCGCGGGAGGACACTAGCACCATGGCGAAACTGCACGTCACCACCTCCGTCAACGGCGAACCGGTCGAATTCCTGTGCGAGCCCTATGACACCATGCTCGACGCCTTGCGCGGGCAACTCGGTCTCACCGGCTCCAAGGAAGGCTGTTCGTCCGGCGATTGCGGCGCCTGCTCGATCACGCTCGACGGCCGGCTGGTCTGCTCCTGCCTGATGCTCGCGGCCGAGGCCGAGGGCCATGAGATCGGGACCATCGAAGGTATGGCCAGGGGCGGCGAGCTGCATCCGTTGCAGCAGAAATTCCTCGAGCATGCCGCGCTCCAGTGCGGCATCTGTACCTCGGGCATGCTGGTGGCTTCCGAGGCGCTGCTGGCGAAGAACTCCGATCCGACCGAAGAGGAAGTCCGCTTCTGGCTCGCCGGCAATCTGTGCCGGTGCACCGGTTACGACAAGATCGTCCGCGCGGTGATGGAGACCGCGGCTGAAATGCGGGAGGCTGTGCGATGAACGTCGTCGACAACAAGTGGATCGGCCAGCGCACCATCAGGCCCGATGGCGTCGACAAGGTGACCGGCCGCGCGGCGTTCGCCGCCGATACCACCATGCCCGGCATGATCTGGGGCAAGGTGCTGCGCAGCCCGCATCCGCACGCCCGCATCAAGTCGATCAACACCGCCAAGGCCGAGGCGCTGCCCGGCGTCAAGGCAGTGGTCACCTCGCGCGACATCGTCGACTACAGAATCGAGAAGGGCGCGGTCATGCTCGGTATCCAGGACATGCGCTGGATGTGCCGCAACGTGATGGCGCGCGACAAGGCGCTGTTCCCCGGCCACCCCGTCGCAGCCGTCGCCGCGACCACGGAGGCGATCGCCGCGGAAGCCTGCAAGCTGATCGAGGTCGATTACGACGTGCTGCCCTGGGCGATCGAGATCGACGACGCGCTGAAGGACGGCGCGCCGATCCTGCACGAGTTCAACACATTCGACGGCAAGCCCTCGAACATCATGGGCCGGATCGAATCCAAGAAGGGCGACATCGCGCAGGGATTCAAGGACGCCGAGATCGTGGTCGAGCGCTCCTTCACGACGCGCCCGGTGCACCAGGGCTATATCGAGCCGCATGCCTGCCTGATCTCGGTCGCCGCCGACGGCAAGACCACGATCTGGTCGTCGAGCCAGGGCCAGTTCATGGTGCGCGCGATGACCTCGATGCTGACCGGCATCCCGCAGAACGACATCCGTGCCATCCCCGCCGAGATCGGTGGCGGCTTCGGCGGCAAGACCATCGTCTATCTCGAGCCGCTGGCGACCTTGCTCGCCAAGAAATCCGGCCGCCCGGTGAAGATGGTGATGACGCGCGAGGAGGTGATGCGTGCCACCGGCCCGACCTCGGGCTCGAAGAGCACGGTGAAGATCGGCGCGAAGAAGGACGGCACCATCGTCGCCGCTCACGGCACCTTCTATTTGCAGGCCGGCGCCTTCCCGGGCTCGCCGATCCGCGGCGCGGTCGGGTGCAGCTTCGCGCCCTACGACATCCCGCATGTGCTGTCGGAAGGCTTCGACGTCTGCTCCAACCGCTCCAAGGTCGCGGCCTATCGCGCGCCCGGCGCGCCGATCGGTGCCTATGCGGTGGAATGCGTGCTCGACGAGCTCGCCGAGGCACTGAAGATGGATCCGCTGGCCCTGCGGCTGAAGAACGCGGCGAAGCAGGGCACCAAGGCGGCGCACGGTCCGGTGTTCCCGCGCATCGGCTACATCGAGACGCTGCAAGCCGCGCAGAACCATCCGCATTATGCCGCACCACTCGGCAAGCTTCAGGGCAGGGGCGTGGCCTCGGGCTTCTGGTTCAATGCCGGCGGTGAATCTTCCGCGCAGGTCAACATCACCGAGGATGGCAATGTCGTCGTCACCACGGGGCATCCCGATATCGGTGGCTCGCGCGCCGGCATCGCCAATATCTGCGCCGAACTGCTCGGCATCGACTACAAGCGGATCTCCGTCATCATCGGCGATACGCAGACGGTCGGCTTCTCGAATCTCACCGGCGGCAGCCGCGTGCTGTTCGCCTCCTCGATGGTGGTGACGCAGGCGGCCGACAAGGTGATCGCGACCTTGCGCGAGCGCGCCGCGAAGATCTGGGAGATCGATCCGGAAGCCGTGAAGTGGGAGAACGGTGCCGCGCATCCCGTCAGCCCGAACGCCGGCGAGTTCAAGCCGCTGACGCTGGCGGAGTTGGCTGAGAAGGCGCCGTCGCAGGGCGGCCCGATCGGCGCCAGCGTGCAGCTCAACACCCAGGGCGCCGAAGGCGGCTTCGGCACCCACATCTGCGACGTCGAGGTCGATGTCGAACTCGGGATCGTCAGGGTGATCCGCTACACCGCCGTGCAGGATGTCGGCCGCGCCGTGCATCCGAGCTATGTCGAGGGCCAGCTCCAGGGCGGCGTCGCGCAGGGCATCGGCTGGGCGCTGAACGAGGAATACATCTACAACAAGGACGGCAAGGTCGATAATCCGGGCTTCCTCGACTATCGCATGCCGGTTTGCTCCGACCTGCCGATGCTCGACTGTGCCCTGGTCGAAGTGCCGAACCCGAAGCACCCGCAGGGCGTCAAGGGCGTCGGCGAGGTGCCGTTGGTCCCGGTCATGGCGGCAGTCGCCAACGCGGTTCACAACGCACTCGGCAAACGCTTCTACAGCCTGCCGATGTCGCCGCCGAAGGTTTCGGCGGTGCTCGATGCGCCAGCGCAGCAAGCGGCGGAATAGGCAGCGTAGGGCGGGTTAGCGTTAGCGTAGCCCGCCCTACGGTTCTCCGCCGACAACGGCCATTGACGTTTCCGGCTCTGCCTCGGCAAGATCGGGGAATGACCCAGCCCGACGACGAGCTCTCGGCCTACATGATCTTCAGCCGCAGCGACTGGGCGGCATTGCGCGCCAGCACGTCGCTGACGCTGTCGGACGCCGACCTCGCCGCACTGCGCGGCCTAAACGGGCCGATCACGGCTGCCGAAGTTTCCGACGTCTACCTGCCACTCACGCGCCTCTTGAACCTGCATTTCTCGGCAGCGCGCAATCTGGCGCAGGTCAAGGCGGAGTTTCTTGGCCGGCCGGCACGGCGCTCGCCCTACATCATCGCGCTGGCCGGCAGTGTCGGCGTCGGCAAGAGCACCTTTGCCCGTGTGCTGTGCGCGCTGCTGACCGGATGGGCCGACCATCCGCGCGTCGAGCTGGTGACGACCGACGGCTTCCTGCATGGCAATGCCGCTCTGGAAGAGCGCGGCCTGATGCGGCGCAAGGGCTTTCCCGACAGCTACGATCTGCCGCGGATGCTGCGCTTCCTCGCGGCGGCGAAGGCGGGTGAGGGCGAGCTGGAGTTGCCGGTGTATTCACACCTGATCGGCGACATCGTGCCGTCGGAACGGCAGGTGATCCGGCAGCCGGACATCCTGGTGTTCGAGGGCCTCAACGTGCTGCTGGCGCGCGGCGCAGCACCAGTGGTGGTGTCGGACTTCTTCGACTTCTCGATCTATCTCGATGCCGACGAGGCCGACATCCAGTCCTGGTATGTCGAACGCTTCCTCAAGTTGCAGCCGACCGCGTTCCGGAATCCGGCATCCTATTTCCACCACTACCGGGACCTGCCGCCGAGCGATGCGCGCGAGGTCGCCGAGCGGCTATGGCGCGAGCATCATCGCGCCAATCTCAGGGAAAACATCCTGCCGACGCGGACGCGCGCCGACGTCGTGCTGCGCAAGCGCTCCGACCATTCGATCGGCGAGATCTGGTTGCGCGAGACGTAGCGTAGGCAGAGTAGGGCGGATTGGAAAATGGAGGGCGGGTTAGGCGGAAGCCGTAACCCGCCGTCTTACCGCGCGTCGAGTTGCGTCGGCGGGTTACGCTTCGCTAACCCGCCCTACGTTCTCGCCGTTACCGCAACTCCTTCCCCAGCCGCGCGAACACGGTCTCGCAGGTCATCAGATCCAGATGCCCGCCGCCGGCATTCTTGAAGAAGGTGATGTCGGTGTCCGACAGCCGGCCTTTGACCCTGCCGCTGGCGAGATCGTAGTGGTCGCCGAGCACGTCGCTCTCCTTGATCGCACCGCTTGCGATCGGCGCCAGGATGTCGCCGACGCCGTCGAAGGCGGATTCGTGGCGGTCGACGAAGATGCGCGAACGTCGCGCCGCCTCGTCGTCGGACTCACGGGTCTCGGGGGTGAAGCCGCCGACCAGATCGAGATGGGTGCCGGGCTTCAGATTCGCGCCCTTGACCAGCGGCTCGCGCGAGCGGGTGCAGGTGGTGATGATGTCGGCCTCGCGGGTCGCGGCGTCGAGATCGCTGACGGCCTCGGCGGCGATCCCTTCGCCTTCGAGCTGCGCGGCGAGTTCCTCGGCGCGCGCGATGGTCCTGTTCCAGATCCGGACCCGCTTCAGCGACGGCCGCACCGTGCGGTGCCCGCGCACCAGCCATTGCGCCATCTCGCCGGCGCCGACCACCAGCAGCGTCTCGACGTCGGGCCGGGCCAGCAGCTTGGCGCCGAGCGCGGAGTCCGCCGCGGTCTTCCAATGCGTGATCTCGGCAGCGTCCATCACCGCGAGTGGTCGTCCGTCATTGCCGTCGAACAGCACGCAGACCGCCTGCACCGCCGGCAGCTTGCCGTGGGCGAGGTTGCCCGGGAAGCTGGTGTAGAGCTTGGTCATCATGAAGCGGCCGCCGTCGACCGCGCTGCGCGTCACCAACTGCTGGCCCTTGTCGTCGCCGAGATAGCCGTCCCTGACGGCGATCTTGGGCCGCCGGTGCGCGGCCTCGATCGCCTCGATCAGGATCGGAAAGGTCAGGACGCGATTGACCTCGCTGTCGTCGACAAAATGCACGGTTGCTCTCCTTAGGCGCCGTTGCGCGCCTCCGCGAGGCGCACCAAAGCCGGTCCGGACTGGATAGCGCGTGGGGAGGGCCAGTCAACCGGACATGCGCCGCTGCGTGTCACTTGCTATCCTGCACACCTGATTCTCTCGCAGGTCATCGCAAGCCGTGGTTGCAGTCGTCGTCGCCATCCTCATCTTCATGCTGCTGAGCGGCGCCGCGCTCGCGACCATGGCGATCCACGGCCGTCTCGCGGAACATCACCGCAGCGACGAGACCAATACCTCGGTACGGCTGGTCGCGACGCTGTTCGTCACCATGCCGTCGCTGCTGCTCGGCCTGATGATGAACAGCGCCGCCAACACCTATGTGGCGGTCGATCGCAACCTGCACGTCTTCGCCACCGATCTCATCCTGCTCGACCGCAGCATGCGGCCGCTCGGCCCCAGCGCCGACGAGCCGCGCAAGCGGCTGCTCGCCTATGTCGAGCAGGCGCTCAAGGATACCCCGATCTCGCGCGCGAACGAAGTCTCCGAACATCTGCTCGACGAGGTCGGCACCAGCCTTCGCGAGCTGAAGTTCGACGACGAGCAGAAGGTCGCGCTGTGGAACGACGCCCGAACCTTCTATCGGCAAGCGGTGCAGCAGCGCTGGACCTTTGCGGAGCAGTCCGATGGCTCGTTTCCGTCACCGCTGATCTGCATCCTGGTCGGATGGCTGACGCTGATGTTCGCGACGCTGGGCTTTCGCGCGCCGCGCAACGCCGTCGTGATCTCGATCACCATCGCCGCGGCGATGCTGATCTCGGCTGCGATCTATCTGATCCTGGAAATGAGCACGCCGTTCTCCGGCCCGATCCAGCTCTCCGACCGCCCGCTGGTGCGCGCGGCCGAGCAGATCAGGAAGTAGGGCGGGCGGGTACGCGACGCCAACCCGCCCAGCAATCGCGCCTCACGTCCTCTGCTTCAGCGCCATGCCCATGCTGATCCAGCTCACGCCGGCACAGATCAGATCGACGCTGAGGAAGATGCCGAGCACATAGAGGCTCGAGACCGGCCAGCGCGCCAGGATCATCACGCCGAGCACCAGCGTGATCACGCCCGAGATCGCGACCATGCCCCAGGGCGCCGCCGAGTTCATGCCGAAGGCGAGGAAGATGCGGACGATGCCGGAGACCACCAGGGCGACGCCGAGGAACAGCGTCAACGTCGCTGCGGCGAGCAGCGGGTTCTCGAAGGTGATGAAGCCCGCCACGACATAGAGCGCGCCGAGCAGCAGCCAGAACAGGAACTTGCCCCACGACTTGAACTGGAACGCGTTCACGATCTCGGCGGCGCCGGCGACGATCATCATGGCGCCGACGAACAACACGCTGACGACGGTGGCGAAGAACACGCTGCCGAAGGCAAGCACGCCTGCGATCAGGTAGATGACGCCAAGGGCGACGATCCAGCCCCACTTCGCGCGAAGGTTGGCAAGCCCGGATCCGAGGCTGTGAGGAGGTGTGGCGGGTGAGCTGGACGCAGTCGACATCGTATCGCTCCCGAATACTGAACCGAAATCATGCTACCATAGGTGAGCGCGCCGACAAGGGCAGGTGTACGGATGGCACCAACTGCATGATGGCACCAAAGGCGCCGCGACACGTTGATTCAAATCAACGGCTGTGCTGCCGCGCAGCATTGGCGACGACAGCCGGCTGACACCGGACGACCGGCTGTCCGGATCGGACTGCAAATCGTCCGGATCGCGCAACCCGAGAGGAGGTCGACATGCCCACCACGCACGACAAGGATCACGTCTACAAGATCCTCGAACTGGTCGGATCATCGGACAAGAGCATCGAGGCGGCGATCGAGAACGCCGTTAGCCGCGCGTCGACGACGATCCGGGAAATGAAATGGTTCGAGGTGGTGCAGACCCGAGGCCATATCGAGGACGGCAAGGTCCGGCACTATCAGGTGACGCTACGGGTCGGCTTCACGCTGGAGTAGGCAGGCTCCAGCAACGTGCTGGTGGTCGGCTTGTCGGATGGGTGGAGTGTAGCGAGATCGATCCCATCCTCAACTGTCGTCGCCCGGCTCGACCGGGCGATCCAGTACGCCGCGGCCTTTCGGCTCAAGCACGACTGCCTCTGGAATGCTGGATCACCCGCTATCGCGGGTATGACACCGCGTGTTTGACGTTTTGAGTGGAAATCCGTCTTCACCGTCGTCCTGGCGAAAGCCAGGACCCATTACCCCAAATCTTGATTGTTACGCGACGCCGGGGCCGCCATCTCGTTCATCACCGGATGCGGTGGCTATGGGTCCTGGCCTTCGCCAGGACGACAAATTGAAAGAGCCCGGCCCATCACCGCCGCGACAGCGGTGCGGGCGGCGGTGGCGCGGTGGAGCCGGCGGCGAGCGAGCGCTGCACCATCACGGTGTCCGACCAGCGGCCGTAGCGATAGGCGACCCCCGGCAGATGGCCGACGCGGGCGAAGCCGAAGCGCTCGTGCAGGGCGAGCGAAGCGGCATTGTCGCTGTCGATGTAGCCGATCATCTGGCGGAAGCCGGCCGCGGCGCAGGTGTCGACCAGCTCCTGCAACAGCCGGCCGCCGACGCCTTTGCCGGTGAAGCGGTGGTGGATGTAGATCGAATGCTTCACCGTGTAGCGGTAGGCCGGGCGCTTGCGGAACTGGACGACATAGGCGTAGCCGACCACTTCGCCCTCGCACACCGCGACCAGATGCGGCAGGCGGGTGCTGCGCAGATTCTTGCGGCGGTCGCGCAGATCGTCGGGCTCGGGCGTGCCGCTGTCGTCGACGCTTTCCTCGATGCCGTGGCGGATGTGGTGGCGGTAGATCGCCAACATCGCATCGACGTCGCTGTCGCGCGAAGGACGGACGGTGATCTTGTGATCATTCTCCATTGTGCTGCGTCCGATCGCCTATTCGGACACGACATAGGTGTAGAAGCGGATACGGCCGGATTCGTCGATCTCCTTGTAGATGCCCTGAACCTCGACCTCGAAGCCCGGGAAAGCGTTGAAGCTCGCCTCGAAGGTCCGGAGATAATCGATCATCGGCTTGCTTCGTTCCGTCAGCCGTTCGCCGGGAACGATGGTCGCGATGCCGGGCGGGTAGACCACGAACGGCGTCGCCGCGACGCGTCCGAAGATCTGGTCGATCGGCAGATAGTCGACGTCGTTGCGGATCAGGTATTGCGCGGCCTGGCGCGGCGACATCGCCATCTCCGGCAGATGTTCGGGCAGGAACTGGCTGGCCTGCAATTTGCTGACGCCGGCGTCGCGGAAGAAGCGGTGCATGTCGCCGCAGAGGTCGCGCAGCCGCACCCCGGTGTAGCGTTGCGGACGGCGGCGGAAGAATTCCGGGATGACGTCCTCGATCAGCGCGTTGTCGTCGTGCAGCTTCTTGAAGGCRACGAGGCCGGACACCAGYGTGCCGGCCTTGCTGGCCTCGACGCCGGGCGTCAGCAGGAASAGCAGGGAGTTGAGRTCGTTCTTCTCGGCGACGATCTGGTTCTCGCGCAGATATTGCGCCACGACCGGGGCGGGGATGCCRTGATCGGCATAGGCGCCGGTKGMGTGRTCGAAGCCCGGCGTCAGCARGGTCAGCTTGTTSGGRTCKGTCATGGCGAAGCCCGMGGTCARCTCGGGGAAGCCGTGCCAGGTCTCGCCCSGRCTGAGCTGCCAATAGGACGGCGTGGTCGCGAGCTGGTCGGTCGAGATSGTCTCCCAGGCRACRTTGTGCACGCCGTTCTCGCGCGCGAYGTCGGGGATCATGACGCGGTCSGGCACGAACGGCTCGAAGAACCAGCGCCGCTCGGCYCGCGYCTCCTTCTCCTCGAACTCGCGYTTCACCGCGCGGATCTTCTTGCGCAGCTCGATGCCGAGCCGGATCGTGTCGTCCCACAGCACTTCGCCGGAGCGGCCCTTCATCATCTGCGCGCCGACGTCGAGCGAGGCGAAGATCGGGTAGAACGGCGAGGTCGAGGCGTGCTGCATGAAGCTTTCGTTGAAGCGGCGATGCTCGACCCGGCGCTTCTGGCCCTTGATGTGGCGGTCGCGGATGTGGATCTGCGAGGCCTGCGAGAAGCTCGCGAGCTGCTTGTGGGTCGATTGGGTGGCGATGATGCCGGGCGCCTCGGGGCCGAGATTGGCGAGGCCCATCGCGAAACGGCCGGCGTAGATCGGGTGGAATTTCATGAAGCCGGCCCAGGCTTCGTCGAACAGGATGTAGTCGCAGAGATGACCGATCCGTTTCAGGATCATCTCGGCCGAGTGGATGGTGCCGTCATAGGTGCACTGCTCCACCACCGCGACGCGGAACGGCCGCTCCTTCTTCCAGGCGTTCTCGTCCTTGACCAGCGGATGCTTGCGGATGGCGTCGCGCAGCGCGCCCTCGTCGAGCAGGTCCCAGCGCATCGGGCCGATCAGGCCCCAGGCGTTGCGCACGGTCGGCACATAGACCGGGATGCCGCCGCCGATCAGCAGCGCGCCGTGATGGGCGGCCTTGTGGTTGTTGCGGTCGAACAGCACGAGGTCGCCGTCGGTGACCAGCGAGCCGAGCGCGACCTTGTTGGAGGTCGAGGTGCCGTTGAGCACGAAATAGGTCTTCTCGGCGCCGAAGATCCGCGCCGCTTCCTTCTGCGCGCGCAGCGCCGGCCCCTCATGGGTGAGGAGGTCGCCGAGGTCGAGCACGGAATTGTCGAGGTCGTCGCGGAACACGGCTTCGCCGAGATGCTCGACGAACACCCGGCCGATCGGGCTGCGGCTGTAGAACACGCCGCCATTGTGGCCCGGGCAGGTCCAGAGCTGGTTGCCTTCCTCGGCATAGTCGACCAGSGCGCCGAAGAACGGCGTCTTCAGGTTCTCGGCATATTGCTTCAGCCKGGAGATCAGGTTCTTGGCGATGAAGGASGGGGTYTCCTCGGACAGGAAYACRTAGCCGTCGATGAAATCCAGCACCTCGACGGGCAGGTCCTCGAASCGCTTGCGGCGGATCAGCAGCAGGATCGGGAAGTCGAGGCCGCGGCGGCGCATCAGGTTGATCAGCGCGGCGGTCTTGCCCTCGAGRCCCTTCTTGCCCCAGTCGACCACCATGCAGCCGATCGCRGCATCGGTCTGSACCGCGATCTCGGCGTCTTCCAGCTTGCGGGCRCGGACCACCTCGAAGCCGGAACGCTCGATTTCGGCGACGATCTGGTTGAATCGGATGCCTTCGAGGTCGTCGGCCTCGAAAACCGGCGCCGCGAACAGGAAGTTGAAGCGTTTGAAATAGTCCATGCGTGTCCCCGAACTGTACCGGCTGAACCTGTCTGCACAATTCATGACAAAGAGATGACAATCATTCTGCGACGCCACGCCAGATGGTCAAATCCCCGTCGCCGCGCTGAACTCACGATATTGCACAGCTTTCGGAGAGGACGGCGCCATGCCCCAGCCTGCCAAAGACCCTGCCATTGCCAGTATTGCCGACTATTTGGCCGCGATCGAGCGGCTTGTCCCGTTGATTGCCGAGCACCGGGCGGATTTCGACCGCGCGCGCCGGCTTCCCGACGCCGTGATCCGCGCCCTGGCCGAGGCCGGATTGTTTCGGCTGTATTTGCCGAAGGCACTCGGCGGGCCGGAATTCTCCCCACTCGACTTCATGACCATCGTCGAGGCGGCCTCGGCGCTCGACGGCTCGGTCGGCTGGCTGGTCGCCAATGGCGGCGGCATGAGCCGGGCCGGCGGCTATCTGCCCGAGGAGGTGGTGCGGGGCTGGTTCGCCGATCCGCTGGCGTTCATCGCCGCCGCGACCGGCGCGATCGGGACGGCGGTGGAGGTCGAGGGCGGCTATCGCGTCAGCGGACGCTGGCCGTTCGGCAGTGGTGCGCCGCACGCGACGAAGTTCATGGGGCTCGCCAGCGTCAAGGGCCCCGACGGCAAGGACAGCCCGCCGATCTGCTGCTACGTCGACCGGGCCGACATCCGTCTCCACGACACCTGGTTCGTGTCCGGGCTGCGCGCCACCGGAAGCTGGGACTTCGAGATGCAGGATTGCTTCGTGCCGGCGAGCCACAGCCATCCGCTGGTCGACTTCAAGCCGACCCAGCCGGGCATTCCATACCGCCTGCCGGGCGTATCGGCGTTTTCCTGGACCGTCTCGGTCGTGCCGCTCGGGATTGCCCGTGGTGCGCTCGACGCCTTCATCGCGCTCGCGGCCAGGAAGCCGCGGATGGGCGGCGTCGGCCAGCTGCGCGACGGCGAACTGGTCCAGGCCATGGTCGGCCGTGCCGAAACCACGCTGCGCTCCGCCCGGGCACTGCTCGTCGAAGGCATGACCGAGCTGATGGCGGCCTGCGACAGCGGGGGCGAGCGGCTGGTCGAGGCGAGGCTGCTGCACCGGATCGCCTGCGCCAATGCCGCCGAAAGCGCCGCGCGCGTGGTCGAGATGATCGCCGCGCCCGCAGGCACCGCGGCGATCTTCGAGACCGGCACGCTCGAACGATCGATCCGCGACGTCCAGGCGGCGATCAAGCATGTCGCGATGACATCGAACAGCTACGCGCTGACCGGGCGGCTCAAGCTCGGCCTGCCGCTTGGTACGACGCGGTTCTAGCCGGTAGAGGATAAGACATCACGATGCAGAACGCGCTTTACTACATTTACCATCAGTACATCGCCTGCCTCAATCGCCAGGGCTGGTCCGAACTCGGCGAGTTCGTGGCGGACGACGTGGTCCATAATGGCAGGCCGCTCGGCCTGCGGGGCTACCGCGAGATGCTCAAGCGTGACTTTCGCGAGATACCCGACCTTCATTTCGACGTCGAGTTGATGGTGGTGGATGAGGGCCGTGTCGCCAGCCGGTTGATGTTCGAATGCTCGCCGACGGGAACGTTCCTCGGTCTCGCCGTCAACGGCAAGCGCGTCGCCTTTGCCGAAAATGCGATCTACGAATTTCGCGACCGCAAGATCGCAGAAGTCTGGTCGGTGATCGACAAGGCTGCGATCGAGGCGCAATTGCTGTGAGCGTGCCGACGACACCCCCGCAGCCGGGATGGCCCAACCGAACGCGTGGCAGCGTCCAGCAGCGCCGTCACATGCTGCTGTATGTCGGGGCCGGCGGAAGGATGCGGGCGACGAGCGGCAAGGCGTTTCTCCACAGCACGCAATCCCGCTGGCGCGCCGGCAGCTCCTTCGCGAGTTGATGGATTTGCGCGCGGGAGATCATGCTGCGCTCGCAACGAAATGGCCGCAGCGGCACGCGCCCGATATAGTTGAAGAAGATCGCGTAGCGGTCGCGCGTGATCGCCGGCATCCCGCGATGGTAGAATGACGCGGTGTCGGAGAAGACGACCGTGCCGCGTTTTCCAGTGCAGGTGACGACGTCCCGAGCCATGTCGAAATCGGGCAGGGCTCCTTCCAACTGGTGCTGGGTCAATCCGGGAAGCCTGCCGCCGGGCAAATGGTCGTATGCGGGAATCCGGCGCCGCAACACCTGGAATGGGCCATTGCCTTCGTCCACGTCGTGGATGTAGACGGCGATCTTGAGCATCCGACGATCTTCACTGTCGCGATGCCAGAGACGAACGCCGCTCTCGCGGCCATCGGCCAGCGTGAAAAACACGTTGATGCCGTCGTAACCGACCGGCACGCCGAGATAGTTCTCGGCGATGTCGAGCAGCCGGCCATGGAGTCCCCAATGGTAGATCTGGCGATGAGCCATGATGGCCGCGGCTCCAGCCTGGAACGATCGGCGGAGGGGCAGGTGTTGGCGCTCGAGCGCGTCGGCTTGTTGCAGGAAATGCTCCGCACTCGGAAGATTCAATTGCTCGAGTGACGTGACGAAAACGCCGTTCGTCCTCAGTCCATCGACGATGGCCCAGTCGTTCCCGCCAATCGCGGGGAGGTGCCGGGCGTATTGGCGCTTTGTCTTTTCGTAGCCGGCGTCGAGGCGGGAGGCGATCTGCGGCAAGGCGACGATGCGGCAACCGAGACCTGCCGGCAATTCGAGAACCTTGTTCAGGCCGGAACTCAGGACACGCCGGAAATTACTCATTTGCACGGAACGCCAGGGAAACCCGGATAAAGATAGCGTTCGCTGTCTAGTAGTGGAAGCCGAAAAAATGTTTCTAAGATTGTGCACGGTCGCGTGAATTGCGCGCGGCGCGCGGAGATATCCGGTTGGGTTGCCGCTACTTGTGCTCCAGATGCCAGGCGCCGTCCCAATCGGCCGGCGGCGGACTGCGGCGGAAATCCAGGACCCGCGCCTGCATCGCCAGTGACGGCCCGTCGCCGGGCGCTGCGTGAAGTGCCGCGGTGAAGGCGTGCTCGGCATCGTCCCAGCACCGCGCACGGTAGGCGGCGAGGCCGTCGGCATAGTGCTGACGTAATGCCGCCTGCGCCGGCGTCAGTTCGTCCTTCTTGCCGATGATCTCGAACACCGCAACCGGGTGGGTCTGGCCGACCACGACCAGGCGGTCGATCTCGCGCAGCTCGATGGTCGCAGCACAGGCCGCCGCGGTCGTTTCCGAGATCAGGCTGCGGCTGCCGTAGAACTTGTTGGCGCCTTCCAGCCGCGAGGCCAGGTTCACGGTGTCGCCGAGCACCGTGTAGCTCATCATGAATTCGGAGCCGATGCTGCCGACCAGCGCCTCGCCGGTGGCAATGCCGATCCTGATGTCGCAATCGGCCGGGATCGCGCGCACGCCGAGCAGTTCGGGCAAATCCTTGCGCAGCTGGCTGACCTGGCCGACCATGTCGATGGCGGCAAGCGCGGCCAGATGGGTCTGCTCGGCTTCCTCGACGAAGGGAGCGCCCCAATAGGCCATGATGGCGTCGCCGATATATTTGTCGATGATGCCGCGATGGGCGTGGACCGGCGCCGACATCGTCGACAGATAGAGGTTCATGATCTTGACCAGGCCGCGCGGCGTGACGCCCTCGCTCAGGCTGGTGAAGCCCTTCATGTCGCAGAACATCACCGTCATGATGCGGCGCTGCCCTTCGGTGGCGGCGATCGCCGGCTGCTCGAGCAGGCCCTCGGCGATCCGCGGGTTGATGTAGCGGCCGAAGGTCTCGCGGATGCGCTGGTTGTGGCGCAGCGTCTCGATCATGCGATTGAAGGCGGCGGAGAGCTGACCGATTTCGTCCTGCGTGGTGATGGTGATGGTGCCGTCGAGCCGGCCGGCCTCGACCTCGCGGGTGCCCTCCAGCAGGCGCATCACCGGGCGGGTGATGCCGCTGCCGACCAGCATCGCGAATACGAAGCCGAGGATCGCAGCGATAGCGGTGACGACGCCGGAGATGATGATCGCCCGCTGCTGGGTCGACATCACTTTGGCCGCGGCCGCGCGGACCTGCGCCAGCATGTCGGCGCGGATCGCTTCGATCCTGTTGTTGAACTCGTCGCGCAATGCGTCGGCGCGCAACGTGGTCTGCCGCGCGGCGATGAAGTCCTTGGCATCGAGCTGCTCGAGCAGCGTCCTGTTCTCGGCATTCAGGCGCATCAAGAGGTCGTTGACGGCATTGTCGATGCGGTCGTCGAGGCGCCCGAGGGCGGCGTCGTCGGACGGCGTCGACGGATCGGCGATGATCGCATCGATCAGCACGCGCGCGGCATCTGCCTCGCGCTTGATCAGCGGCTCGACCTCGTCGAAGGTCTTGCGCGCCGACGCATAGCCGGTGTCTTCGCCGGGCGGCTGCATCTTCGCCATCATCATCCGGCGCATCGCCAGCGATCGCTCCAGCGCGCGGATGTTGACGCGGGCGAGGTGGCCGTAAGCGGGGATATAGCGGTTGGTGAGCTCGTCCAGCAGATGGCCGACCTGGGCCGCCATCACCATGGACAGCAGCGAGGTGATCACCGCGAGCACGATCAGCCCCGCGGCGATGCCGACGATCTTCTGCCTGATCGAATTGCGAAACATGGCGCGCCCCGCCGCAGCTGCAATGAGCGGGTCACCCCCGCCGTGGCGGCGAGACAGCTAATAGAGTTCCACGGTCCTTGGCGCAAGCACCCGGCGGCGACGGCCCGAGGCTAGCGCAAGCCCTCGTAGACCATCAGGCCGCGCGCGACGGCGAGCTTGCGCAGGGTCCGCGGCACCAGCCGCTCCGGTGGATGCAGGTAACGCCACGAGGTCAGCACCAAATCGTGCAGCCGGGTGGCGTCGTCCTCGAACGGGGCCAGCAGCCCGGTGAGGCTTGCCGGCATATGGACGCGGGCGGTGAACGGGAGCAGCAGCAATTCGAGATGCGCCTTCGCGCCGCTCTCGGTCGTTGCGGTCACGCCGGCGATGGCCGGCAGCGTCTCTTCGGCGACGCAGGTGATGATGTCTTCGATCTCGCCGCGGCTCGCGCCGGTAAACAGGGCGGGAAAACTGCGGTTCTTGAGGTCGCAGCCGAGCAGGGCGGAGGTGCGGGTGCCGGCGACGCGAAACGGAAACCGGGTCTCGGCGTCGTAGGACAGCACGAAGATGTCGGACAGCAGCTCTCGCACCGCCGACGGCTCGAACTCATTCCGGTCAGGTGCACGTGCGTCGCCGCGCTTCGCATTCCAATAGGCGAAGAACGCGCGGCTCGAACTGTGTTTCATCTAAAGAACCTTGCCCGGCACYTGTCTCGGCGGGACACATCTGTCCCGGTTTTGCCCAAGTGCCTTCCCTTCTCTGTTGTGCCGGGAAGGCTGTGCAGCGTCCATGCCGGGGCCGCGTTTTGGGCGGCTTATCGGCAGCTTTGTGTCGTTAACGTAAATTTAACTATGTCCTTGGCGTTCSSGGWWGGGCCGCGTAGGGTCGCCGCGTTCCCGTTCGCCGGCTGCCCCAAGCGCCGGCGTGGTTGGTACACAGGTGGCGTCAAACAGTTTGGTCATCGTGCGGGGAGGGGTGGGGATGTCGTCCCGATCCCTCTGGGACACGACAAGACCAGCCGATCAGGGAGGGTGTTCTCAGCACCCTCCCTTTTCTTTTGCCCTGGTCCCGCCCCGATGCGCGGCACCGGGCGTCCGATTTCGGGACTGTGCACTTGCACAGGGGTGCGAAAGCCGCCTATCTCTGATTCACAGCCGCCTGCGAGGTCGCCGACCCCTTGGACTCCCATCCCGAAGCCACGTTCCAGCCGCCGCCGGAGGCGCCGCGCGAGCCGATCCTGACCTTGCCGCCGGCGCTCACCGCTTACATCCTGCTGATCGCGGTGATCCATCTGCGGGTGTTGTTGCCGCCGGAGCTGGAGAACTGGACCATCGACGTCTTCGGCTTCATCCCGAAGCGCTACGATTCGACGCTGCTCAACGTCACCTTTCCGGGCGGCGAGGGTGCCAAGATCTGGACCTTCGTCAGCTATTCGCTGCTGCATGCCAACCTCACCCATATCGGCTTCAACGTGCTGTGGCTGCTGCCGTTCGGCAGCGCGCTGGCGCGGCGCTTCGGCACGGTGCGCTTCTTCGTCTTCATGGCGGTGACCGCGGCCGCCGGCGCGCTCGCGCATTTGCTGACCCATCAGCACGCGATCGCGCCGATGATCGGCGCGTCGGCTTCGGTGTCGGGGACGATGGCCGCGGCGATCCGCTTTGCTTTCGTGAAGGGCAGCTTCCTGTCGTTCAGCCGGGGCGATGCCGAGGCGGCGGCCAAGGTGCCGGCACTGTCGCTGCTGCGGGCGCTGAGCAACCGACGGGTGCTGGCATTCCTGGCGATCTGGTTCGGCATGAACATCCTGTTCGGCGCCACCTCGCTGTCGCTCGGTGCCGAGAGCGGCAGCGTCGCCTGGCAAGCCCATATCGGCGGCTTCCTCGCCGGGTTGTTGCTGTTCTCGCTGTTCGATCCGATTCCGCGTGCGCGAGACGATGTTGCAGATGCGTCGTCGGTGGACCAATCGGGCCGCGTCTGATCGCCGCTTGCGGCTCGTATCGAATTCCTCCATCATCCTCACGACACAAAATTGAGCGGGCCGATCGGCCCTTGCTACTGACCGCGCCCCGGAACCGAAATCGGCGCGGAACTGTTGATTGAAGACTCTGGCGAACAGGCGCGCCCCCGCTGAAGAGGGACGCGAACGGATTCAGGGAGGCGACAATGACGGTACGTTCCATTCTCGATGCAAAGGGCCATCAGGTCATGAGCGTCGCGCCGGGCGCGCAGCTCTCGGCCGCGGTCAAGCTGCTCGGCGAGCGCAAGATCGGCGCGGTGCTGGTGATGGAGCAAGGGCGCATGGAGGGCATCCTGTCTGAGCGCGACATCGTGCGCGTGCTCAGCGAGCGCGGCGCCGGTGCGCTGGACGAGCCGGTCAGCGCGGTCATGACCAAGAAGGTCGTCAGTTGCCGTCAGTCCGACACCGTCAGCGCCATCATGGAGATGATGACGACGGGAAAATTCCGCCATCTCCCCGTGGTCGAGGACGGCAAGGTGGTCGGGCTGATCTCGATCGGCGACATCGTCAAGAGCCGCGTGCAGGAATACGAGCGCGAGCAGGAAGCGCTGCGCGACTACATCAAGACGGCCTGAGGCTATTTGCCGGTGCTGCCGGCGCCGGTCGACGGCGGCACCAGGATCTCGATCGCTTCCTCGATGGCGCCGATGGAGCGCTCCGCCGCACGGATACCATGCGCGATCAGGTCATCGGCGCGGTGGAAGTCGAACCAGCCGATCTGGCCGACGCGGGGCGAGATCAGCATGTCAGGCGGATCGCCGGCGAGCCGTGCGCGGGTGATGCGGTCCTGCATGATGTTGAAGGCGTCGACCATGACGCTGGAGATGCCGGGCCGGGTGGCGCTGCCGAAGAATTCGCGCTTCACGGTGCGCTCGGCCGAGAAGAAGCGGCCGAACCGGCGCTTCGGTGGCTCCGGCTCGATCTCCGCCTCGGCGGACACCGCGACCGTCACCTCGGGCGCCGCGGCGCCGTGATTGTAGATCGTGGTCGAATGCGCGAACACGTCGCTGGAGAGATTTGCCGCGATGACGATCTCGGCGCCGAGCGCGCGCGCGGCGGAGACCGGCACCGGGTTGACCAGCGCACCGTCGACCAGCCAGCGGTCGCCGATCAGGACCGGGGCGAAGATGCCGGGCAGGGCATAGGAGGCTCGCATGGCGTCGACCACGCGGCCATGGGTCAGCCAGATCTCGTGGCCGGTGCGGACTTCGGTCGCGACGCTGGCGAACTTGACCGTGAGGTCTTCGATCATGACCTGGCCCAGCGCCGCCTCGATCTCGGCGGCCAGCTTGGTGCCGCCGATCAGGCCGGAGCCGTTGAGGCGGATGTCGAGGTAACCGAGCACGCTGCGCGGTTGCAGGCTGCGGGCCCATTGCTCCAGGGTATCGATATGGCCGGCCGCATAGGCGCCGCCGACCACCGAGCCGATCGAGGTGCCGACCACGACATTGGGGACGATGCCATGGGCGAGCAGGGTCTTGATGATACCGATATGGGCAAAGCCGCGCGCGGCCCCGCCGCCGAGCGCAAGCCCGATCACCGGCCGGCGAACCGGTCCCAGTCCTACCTTGTCGGGGCCGTCGGAGCTCTTGTGGCCTCGGCCCATCCAGCTATCCAACACGACAAATCTCCTGCCAGCGCGAGACTAGGCCCCGCCGCACGGGGGCGCCAGCATCGTCCGTTTTCATGGTTATTCCCGCAGGCACGATTCATGCCCGACCCGACCGCCGTAGGCAGGGAATGTGACTGGACCGCGACGGCATGGCTAACATCGGCTTGATCAACCGGGTTCCTGGCCGGGTGTCAGCGCCGGGATTGTGACTAAGGGGCGGACCAAGGCTTGAATTTGCCGCGTTTTCGTTGAAAAGCATGGAGATGACTTCGAGGGGCAACGGCATCGGTGGATGCGGGCGGGGCGTGCGGCTCCTTCCGCTGCTGGCGCTTGCGGCATTTTTGCTGGCCCTGATCCCCGGTTCTGTCTCGGCGCAGTTCTTCAGCGATCGCCCGCCGCCGATTCCGCCCGCTTCGGTGCCGGAGGTGCCATCCGGCCCGGCGCTCAATCTGGCGCCACCGTCCGGGGCCGGTTCGGGGCCCGTGCTGCCCGGCCCGCTGAACCAGCCGACCATCGTCCAGCCATCGATCGCGACGGTGCCCCCGGTCACGCCGCCGGCCGGCTCGCCGACCGCGGGGCAGGCGGTGCTGTCGCTGACGGCCCGTTACGGCAAGGACCTGCCGGTCATCAATGGCGGGCTGGTGTGGCGGGTGTTCGCCGACAAGCCTGACGACAACGGCACCTACAAGCTGATCCGCGAGGAACGCGGGGCGACGCCCAACGTGGTGCTGCCGCCCGGCAATTACGTCGTCCATGTCGCGCTTGGCCTGGTCAGCGCGGTGCGCGCGGTCAGCCTGAAGTCGGAGACCGATCGCGAAGCCTTCGTGCTGCCGGCCGGCGGCTTGCGGATCGAAGGCCGGGTCGGCGGCAGCAAGATCCCGGCCAATCAGATTTCATTCTCGATCTACAAGGGCAGCCAGTTCGACGGCTCGGACCGCGGTCCGTTGGTGCCCAACGTGTCCGCCGGCGACGTCGCGCTGCTGCCCGAAGGCACCTATTACATCGTCTCCAACTATGGCGACGCCAATTCGGTGGTGCGTTCCGACATCCGCGTCGCGGCCGGCAAGCTGACCGATGTCACCGTCACCCATCGCGCCGCCGTCATCACGCTCAAGCTGGTCAGCGAGAAGGGTGGCGAGGCGCTCGCCAACACCGCGTGGTCGGTGATCACGCCGGGCGGCGACGTGATCAAGGAATCGATCGGCGCGTTCCCGCGCGTCGTGCTCTCCGAAGGCGAATATCGCGCGATCGCCAAGAACGAGGGCAAGGTGTTCGAGCGTCCGTTCAACGTCGTCAACGGCGTCGATGGTGAGGTCGAGGTCGTGGCGCGCTGATCTGCGACGGGTTGCATTTCATGCAACTGTCACAGTCTCTAATGCCAACTAACCATCGCGCGAATTTCAGCCGTCATAATCGCTTGCGGCGATGTGCAGCGTCGCCATTTTTACACGGCGTTAAGCCGCTGCATGACTTGGATGTCGCGGGGACTTGAGCGCGCCGATTGGGATCAATCGTCATCACGCTCGGGATTCTATTTAAGCATGGTCTTCTCGGAAATCCGTGTCGCACTTTCCGGATCATGCCTGGCGTTTGCGTGAACGGGGCGTGCCATGGTCATGGCCAACAAGAAATCAGCAAAGACATCGGCCAAGTTCAGTTCAGAGATGTTCGCCGACGTTCCGGTCCTGCAACGCAAGTGGCAGGCCGCGGTTCGGCCCGGCGAAAAGCTGCCGCACTATGAGGACGTCATGCTCGGCAGTCTCGGCCGGCTCGCGGACCACATCGTCTTGTTGCGCGACGTCGATGGCGTGCTGTGCGCGTCCCACACCGGCCGCTACGTCCAGACCTGGCTGAACGACGATCGCTGGGACGTCCCGCTCAGTGTGCTGCCGCCGGATTGCGCCACCGCATTGACGGAAGCCGCCGCGAACGCGCGCGAGAACTGCCGGCCCTATCTCGCGTCGGCGCATTGCGTGCGCGACGGCCTGGTGCGGACCTTCGACGTGCTGGCGTTGCCGACGCGGTCGCGTTGGGGCGGCGTCCTGGTCGGTGTCTACGTCAACGAGCGCAATGCGCAGTACAACCTTCTCGACACGATCTTCTCGGCCGCCGACGAGGGCGTGCTGTCGCTCGCCGCGATCCGCAACGCGCGCGGCGAGCCGGCCGACTTTCAGATCGTGCATCTGAACCAGGGCGCGGCAAGATTGCTGATGCAGCCTGCGACGGAATTGCTGTGGCGCAGGCTCGGCGCAGGCGGCAACCCGCTTGCCGCGCCGCACGTCATGGGCCGCCTGCGCGCCTTCGTCGGCAGCGGTCCCGGCGGCCAGTTCGAGATCGACAGCGGCGATCGCTGCCTGCGGCTTGGCGTCACCGCGTTCGGCGACATGCTGTCGCTGACGGTTTCCGACGTCACCGCGCTGAAGCAGCGCGAGGTGTCGTTCCGCCTGCTGTTCGAGAACAACCCGATGCCGATGTGGGTGTTCGACGCCGGCACGATGGAATTCCTCAGCGTCAACGACGCCGCCGTCCAGCACTACGGATACAGCCGCGAGAGATTTCTCGGCATGACGCTGCGCCAGATCTGGCCGGAGGATGAGTGGGGCGTGCACAGCGCCGCCCTGCGCGAGATCGGCGATGTCTATCAATCGAGCCGCGACTGGCGGCATATCAGGGCCGATGGCACCGAGATCCATGTGCTGACCTTCGGACGCAGGGTGGCGTTCGAAGGCCGCGACGGCTATCTGGTCGCGGTGGTCGACATCACCGAGCGCCGCGCGGCCGAAGCGCGGATCGCACATATGGCGCACCATGACGGGCTCACGAATCTGCCGAACCGCGATTTCTACCAGGAGCGCCTGCGCGAGGCGCTGGAACGCAGCCGGTCGGGCAACAAGCGCGTCGCGGTGATGTGCCTCGACCTCGATCTGTTCAAGAACGTCAACGACTCCTTCGGCCATCCGATCGGCGACCGGCTGCTCAAGCTGGTGGCGGAACGGCTGCGCGAACTGGTCCGCGACGACAATGTGGCGGCCCGCCTCGGCGGCGACGAGTTCGCGATCGTGCTGGCCGCCGATGTCTCGCCGAACGAGGCGAGCGCTTTCGCCGAGCGGCTGATCGATGCCCTGAGCGCGCCGTACAACATCGACGGGCTCGAAGTCGTGGTCGGCGCCAGCGTCGGCATCGCGCTGTCACCGGGGGACGGTACGACGTCGGAAGAGTTGATGCGCAATGCGGACATGGCGCTGTACCGCGCCAAGTCCGAGGGCGGCGGCGTGCATCATTTCTTCGAGCCGGAGATGGATGAGCAGGCGCAGAAGCGCCGCGACATGGAACGCGATCTGCGGGCGGCGTTCACCAACGGCGAATTCGAGCTGCACTACCAGCCGCTGGTCGATATCGCGGCCGACCGCATCTCGGGTTTCGAGTCGTTGCTGCGCTGGCGGCATCCGCAGAAGGGGATGGTCTCGCCCGCGGAATTCATCCCGGTGGCGGAAGACATCGGCCTGATCGTCGCGCTCGGCGAATGGGTGCTGCGTGAAGCCTGCGCCGAGGCGATGAAATGGCCCGCCGACGTGAAAGTTGCGGTCAATTTGTCGCCGGTCCAGTTCCGCAGCCGCAATCTGGTCCAGGCCGTGATCTCGGCGCTGGCGCATTCCGGCCTGCCGGCGCGGCGGCTCGAACTCGAGATCACCGAATCGGTGTTCCTCGCGGAGACCGAGGCCAACCTGGCGATCCTGCATCAGCTGCGTGAACTCGGTGTCAGCATCTCGATGGACGATTTCGGTACCGGCTATTCCTCGCTGAGCTATCTGCGCAGCTTCCCGTTCGACAAGATCAAGATCGACCGCTCGTTCGTGAAGGATCTGGCGCGACGCTCCGATTGTCTCGCGATCGTGCGCGCGATCTCCGGCCTCGGGCGCAGCCTCAAGATCACCACGACCGCGGAGGGCGTCGAGACGACGGACCAACTCGACTGGCTGCGCGCCGAAGGCTGCAACGAGGTGCAGGGCTTCCTGTTCAGCGCGGCCAGGCCGGGGCACGAGATCGCCGCATTGCTGGCCGGCTTTGCCGAGCGCGCGTCGAAGGCGGCGTGAGCGTTCTCTCTGCTCTCCATGGCCGGGCTTGACCCGGCCATCCATCGGTCTCCGAAGAGACGTCTATCTGACGATGCGTCAGAATCGCGTCACGACATCCGACAGCGCAGGGCGCGGGCGATCCTCGCTCGGCTTGGTCGGCGTGCCGATATGGATCAGGCCGGCGAGCTTTTCGTCCGGCTTCAGGCCGAGGCCGTCGAGCACGTCGCGGTCGAAGGAATACCAGCCGGTCAGCCAGCAGGCGCCATAGCCGAGCGCGGTGGCCGCGGTGACGATGTTCATCGCGCTGGCGCCGGCCGACAGTTCCTGTTCCCACGGCGGCACCTTCGGATGCGGCTTGGTGAAGGAGACCACGCCGATCACCAGTGGCGCATCGGTCAGGCGCTTCTTCTCGACCTCGATGTCGGAGGCCGGCGCGCCGGGATTCTTCCGGGCAAACACCTTCGCGATCACGTCGCCGGCGCGGGCGCGGGCATCGCCCTCGAACACGATGAAGCGCCAGGGCGCGAGCTTGCCGTGGTCGGGCACGCGGGCGCCGATCGTCAAAATGGTCTCGAGCTCGGCCGCGGACGGGCCGGGGCCGGTCATCTCGCGCGGTTTCATCGAGCGGCGTGTCTTCAGAAGTTCAATGGCTTCGGGCACGGAAATGTCCTTCAGGGGGGAGTCGTGCCCCCAAGATGGGGACACGACCGGGCCAGTGAAAGCCAGTTTAGACCGATTGTGAGGTTCACGCGACGGATCGCGCCCGCTTCACGTCCGGCGGGGTCGCCTCGTCGACCAGCGCGGCGATCGCCTCGTCGGTCGGCATCACGGTCTGGCGCTCGCTGCCGAGCCGGCGCACCGAGACCGAATGGCTCTCGGCTTCCTTCTTGCCGACCACGAGCAGCGCCGGGATTTTGGCCAGCGAATGCTCGCGGACCTTGTAGTTGATCTTCTCGTTGCGCAGGTCGATCTCGACCCGAAGGCCAGCGCGCCGCGCTGCGGCCGCCACCACCTTGGCGTACTCGTCGCCTTCGGAGGTGATGGTCGTGACCACGAGCTGGGTCGGCGCCAGCCAGAGCGGGAAGTTGCCGGCATAGTGCTCGATCAGGATGCCGATGAAGCGCTCCATCGAGCCGCAGATCGCGCGATGCACCATGACGGGCGCCTTCTTGGAGCCGTCGTGATCGATGTAGAACGCGCCGAACCGCTCCGGCAGGTTGAAGTCGACCTGGGTCGTGCCGCACTGCCAGTCGCGGCCGATGGCATCGCGCAGCACGTACTCGAACTTCGGTCCGTAGAACGCGCCTTCGCCCGGGTTGATCTCGGTCCGGATCCGGTTGCTGCCGGTGGCCTTGATCTCGGACAACACGGTCGCCATCACGCGCTCGGCGTGATCCCACATCTCGTCGGTGCCGACCCGCTTCTCCGGACGCGTCGAGAGCTTGACCGTGAGCTCGCCTTCAAAGCCGAAATCGGCGTAGGTCGACAGGATCAGGTCGTTGATCTTGAGGCATTCCTCCGCGAGCTGCTCCTCGGTGCAGAACACATGGGCGTCGTCCTGGGTGAAGCCGCGCACCCGCATCAGCCCGTGCATCGCGCCCGACGGCTCGTAGCGGTGCACGACGCCGAATTCGGCGAGCCGCAAGGGCAGGTCGCGGTAGCTCTTCAGGCCATGCTTGAAGATCTGCACATGGCCCGGGCAGTTCATCGGCTTCAGCGCGAACCAGCGCTTGTCCTCGGCCTCGTCGCCGGCCGACTGCGCCGCGAACATGTTCTCGCGATACCAGTCCCAGTGGCCCGAGGTCTCCCACAGCACCTTGTCGAGGATCTGCGGGGCGTTGACCTCGTTGTAGTCGCCGAGCAGCCGGCGCCGCATGTAGGCGATCAGCTGCTGGAAGATGGTCCAGCCCTTGGGGTGCCAGAACACCACGCCGGGGCCTTCCTCCTGGAAGTGGAACAAGTCGAGCTCGCGGCCCAGCTTGCGGTGGTCGCGCTTCTCGGCTTCCTCGATCTGCTTGAGATAGGCGTCGAGGTCTTCCTGCTTGGCGAATGCGGTGCCGTAGATGCGGGTCAGCATCGGATTGTTGGAATCGCCACGCCAATAGGCGCCCGCCACCTTCATCAGCTTGAAGGAGTTGCCGACCTTGCCGGTCGAGGTCATGTGCGGGCCGCGGCAGAGATCGAACCAGTCGCCCTGGTAATAGATCTTGATCGGCTCGTTGCCGGGGATCGCATCGACCAGCTCGACCTTGAAGGCCTCGCCCTTGTCACGGAACACCTGTTTGGTCTTTTCGCGATCCCAAACCTCTTTCGTGAACGGCTTGTCGCGCGCGATGATCTCGCGCATCCGCTTCTCGATCGCGGCGAAATCTTCCGGGGTGAACGGCTCGTTGCGGAAGAAGTCGTAGTAGAAGCCGTTCTCGATCACCGGGCCGATCGTGACCTGGGTGCCGGGCCACAGCGACTGCACGGCTTCGGCGAGCACATGCGCGGCATCGTGCCGGATCAGTTCCAGCGCGCGCGGGTCTTCGCGGCCGATCAGCTCGATCCTGGCGTCGCTTTCAATGGGATCGTTGAGATCGGCAACCGTGCCGTCCAGCGCCATCGCGACGGTGCGCTTGGCGAGCGAGGGCGAAATCCCCTTGGCGATGTCGAGGCCGGTGGTGCCTTTGGCGAATTCACGCTTCGCCCCGTCAGGAAACGTCAGCGCGATCTTGTTCACGGGTTCGGCGGGCTTGAGGTTGGAGAGACTGTACTGGAATCCGGATTCGGATTTAGGCGTTTCTGTCATCGATGGCTCCTGGAGCTCACTCCTGCGAACGAGCGCAGGTAAGCGGAAAGCAGCGGTATAGCAGGGGATTTGACGCCTGCAATCCGGCAATATCAAGAAAATGCGGCCTCCGGCCGCAGCTTGCCGAGGAAGTTCGCCCGGCTCTGGCGGCTCCAATCGTTGCGACGATGCCGATCATCGTCTAACGTCGAAAGGCCGTTTTCCGCCATCGCACTATCTGCAAGGTTCATGTTTTCCCGTCTCCTGTTCTTTGTGGCGTTGCTTCTGGTCCCGGGCGTGCTGCGGGCGGAGGAAACACCGGTCGAGAAGGCCGGATTCGCGAAACGGCTGACCATCTATCTCGCCAAGGGTGCGGCGGGTGCGGCGAATGCCTGTGGTGCCGGTTGCGATCGCTGGATCGCGATTGAAGGCGAGATCGACCGCGATGCCGCGGCGCGGATTCGCCGCTTCCTCGCCGGCGTCAAGGATACCCAGCTTCCAATCTATGTTCATTCGCCGGGCGGCAATGTCGAGCAGTCCTATGCCATCGCGCGGCTGCTGCGTGCCCGCAAGGCGGCGATCCGGGTCGGCCGCACCAGCGTGCCGGCCTGTTCCACCGGTACGCAGGTCGATGCGGCCTGCCAAAAGATCAAAGCCGCGAAGGGCGAGGTCGAGGCCGAACTCGCCACGCGCAGCGCGATGTGCGTCTCGGCCTGCGCCTATCTGTTCCTGGGCGCGACCAGCCGCGAAGTGGCGCCTGATGCGGTGGTCGCAGTCCATAACTCCAAGCTGATGTTCGTGGTTCACGGACATCCGCCGCCGCAGGCCGTCGCGGATTTCAGGCGGCGCGAGATGGTCAGCGCCGATCGCGACCGCAACGCATTCCTGGCGGCGATGGGAATCAGCCATGAGCTCAGCGGCCTGATCCGATCGGTGAAGTTCGAGGACCTGCACGTGCTGACGCGGCCGGAACTCTATCGATTCGGAATCGACACCAGGGCGTTGCCGGAAACCTTGTGGGCGGTGGAGAAGGAAACGCGGCCCTATGTTCGCAAGATCGCGTTGGAGAAGAAGGGCGACGGCAGCGCGTACCGGATGATGGAGTGGCGCCTGTTCTGCGAGACCAGGGATCGCGGGCGGCTGATGTTCGTCCGCGAGTTCGACGAGGGCGCTGCGGGCAAGAGCACGGTGGTGATGATGGCCGGCGCCAGCAAGACCATCGCGTTGGGCAGGTCGCCGGCGCGGTTCGGCAAATACGAGGTCTGGAGCGATCCGGTGAACTCGGATACCGTCAAGGCGATGCTGGCGGTGCCGCATCTGCAGGTCGCAGAGAGCACGCCATCGGCCGACGCCAAACCTGACACCAAGCCTGGCCTCACCACATTCGACATCGACACGACGGGGCTGGAGCAGGGGTGGACGCAACTGTTGGCGTCGTGCCCGGCGGCGGCCGCTGCTCCGAAACCTGCGGGTTCGCCTCCGGCAGCGGTGTCGCCAAGCGTCAATGCGACGCCGGCGGCATCGCCGTCGCCATGAGCATGGGCGCCCTGACAATCAAGTGCCGCTTCGCTCAAGTGCCATGCATTTAGATGCAGTTGCATTGATCTTCGGGTCTGCTATCAACGGCGCGTGAAACGCTTCGCTCCCACTGCATTGATGTTCGGCAACATCGTCACCGGCTGCTCGGTGCTGGCGCCGGCTGGCATGCTCGCGGAATTGTCCGACCGGCTCGGCGTCACGATCCACGCCGCGGGTCTCCTGATCACCTTCGGTGCGATCGTGTTGTGCGTGGGGTCGCCGGTCACTGCGTGGCTGACCAGCCGGATCGAACGCCGCGCGTTGCTGACGGCGACGTTGCTGGTGCTGACATTGACCAATGCGGCATCGGCCTTCGCGCCTGACTACGACAGTCTGCTGATCATCCGCATGGTGATGCTCGCGATCGGCGTGCTCTACACGCCGCAAGCGGCCGGCACCGCCGCGCTGATCGTGCCGGTGGAGAAGCGCGGTAGCACGATCGCCTACGTCTTCCTCGGCTGGTCGCTGGCGGCTGCGATCGGGCTGCCATTGATCACCTTGATCGCAAGCCGCTATGGATTTCGGGTGACCTACGGCGCGATCGCACTGAGCGGGCTCGCGAGCTGCCTGCTGCTGTGGTGGCGGTTGCCCGGCGGATTGCACGGCGCGCCGGTCGATCTGAGGACCTGGGCCGATCTCGGCCGCAATCCGACCGTCATCCTGCTGCTGGCGATCACGACACTGCAAATGTCCGGCCAGTTCGTGGTGTTCACCTTCATGGGGCCGCTGCTGACCAAGCTGACCGGCGCCAATGCGGACGCCATCGGCATCGTGTTCGCGCTCTACGGCATTTTCGGGTTCGTCGGCATCGCAATCGCAACGCGCATCGTGGATTCCTGGGGCGCCTGGAAGACCTCGGTGCTGTTCACCGGACTGCTGCTCGCCGGCGTCGCGGGCTGGGCCTTGAGCGCCGGCGCCTATGCATTGATGGCCGCCTCGGTCGCGGTGTGGGGCCTGGGCTTCGCATCGACCAATTCGATGAAGCAGGTGCGCCTGGTCGGTGCAGCGCCGGCGCTCGCCGCGGCGTCGGTCTCGCTCAACACCTCGGTGCTGTATATCGGCCAGGCCATCGGCTCCGCGATCGGCGGCCTGCTGTTCGCGCGCGAATGGCTGTATGGTGCGGGCTATGTGGCCGCGGCCTTCGTCGCCGCGGCGCTTGCGGTCGTGGTCGTCACCCGGCCGCGACCGGCTGCGCGTGCCGCCGCGGCCGAGTAGGCCTTTCGCTTCGACGCCAGGAGGCTAGTCGGCGATCCGCGTCAGGACCGCCTTGAAGCTCACGCCGGGCCGCTGCAGCGCCTCGCCCTCGAAGTCGACCAGGTCGCCGTCCGCAGTGCCCTTCAGCATCAACGTGATCGCGTCGGTCCCGAACAGCGGCCGGAAAGCCGGATCTGGATTGTGCCGCTGGGTCGAGACCTTGACGTGAATGCCGTCACCACGGTCGGCGTAGTTGCCGACGAAGGCAAACGCCGAATTGCCGCCGCGGAGCTTGCCGTTTGTGGCGTAGAGCACACCGGCGCCGGTGCCATGGACGGTGTGAAATTCGAGCTTGTACAAGCCTTCGCGCAATGCCCACCTCCGGAAAAATGTTCGTCCCAATGCTCGCACCCTATGGGGCACGCCGGGCGCAAGCAATGCCGGGCATCGCAAAATCCCTCGGCGTTCATCACCGCGATGCCTGCGGAATCGGACTGGAGGCTGGCGCCCGAGCCCGTTGATTTGGCGGCGCAGCGGTCGCTGGTCGGGGCTCGCCGATAACCATTGCAGATCATTTCTACCTTTGATTGACGATATCAGGCCCCTATGCAAAACTGCCGCCGAAATTTCTGCTCGGTCAGGGGATACGATCGTGCATGTTGTTTTTTGCGCCATATTGATTGTCTTTTTCATTGCTTTGGACGGCTCGGCGGACACCGCGAAGGCGGCCGAGACCTTCAAGGACTGTTCAGTCTGCCCCACCATGGTCGGCTTGCCCCGTGGCAGCTTTCTCATGGGCACCAAGTCGGAGCAGTCTGACGCCAGGGCGCCGAAGGGCGAAGCCGCCGGAGCCGATCCCGCCAAGAGCGGAGGCGAGGACAACGAGCTGTCCGATGGCGACGACGAAGGACCGCCGCACAAGGTCGAGTTCAAGAAGCCGTTCGCGATCGGCCAATACGCGGTGACGCGTGGCGAGTTCGCGGCTTTCATCAAGGAGACCGGATACCGTCCTGAGGATTGCTTCACATTCCGCAGCGAGGACGTATCGAACATCGTGATCCCGCATGGGCTCAACTGGCGCAATCCCGGATTTGCACAGACCGATCGCGATCCGGTGGTGTGCGTGTCATTTGACGATGCGAAGAAATACGCGGCGTGGCTGGGCAAGAAGACGGGGAAACCCTATCGGCTGCCGACCGAGGCCGAATGGGAATATGCCGCCCGGGCCGGCACGACGACCCCGCGCTATTGGGTGGGCGACGATGCCGAGGTGTGCCGCCACGCCAATGTGCTCGACCGCGCGGCAGCGCAAACCTTCGGGACCGACAAGGACCACAAGGACGCGTTCATTCCATGTCTGGACGGTCACCTCTATACGGCGCCGTCCGGCTCATACCCGCCGAACCCGTTCGGACTCTACGACATGCTGGGGAACGTCTGGCAATGGGTCGAGGATTGTTACGTCGGCAGTTACAGGAATGCGCCTGCCGACGGCACTGCCGTGAAATCTGCCGGCGATAATGATGGCGACGGCAAGAGCAACGGCGACAGCGACCAATGCTCGACACGCGTGCTGCGCGGCGGATCGTGGGCGTCCGCCATGAACCAGGCCAGGTCGGCCTACCGCCATGGCGACGGCTCGCGCACCATTTTCTACGGCTTCAGGGTGGCCCGGCCGCTCTGAGGCTTTTCTGGAGCGGGCCCGCCGGCGCTTGCGCTCCCTCGACAAGTCGATTGCACCAGCCCGGTCAGGTTCGCGAGAGCAATGAAGATCAAATCGATGAAGTGGTCGGTCATTTCCAGGAACGGAGAGATGCTGCATTCCGCCGGTCAGGGGAGGCTGGGATGCGCAAGCTGAAGATCTTCGTCAGTTACTCTCACGCCGATACCGAGCCGCGTCCCAAGTCCGACAACAGCCGCCTCGGTCTCATCATGGAGGACCTCAAATACGAGTTGCGCTGCAACTCCGGGCGTCCGCGGTTCGAGGTGTTGCGCGACATCGACATCACCAGGGTGTCGGACAACTTCCGGGTGGAGATTGACAAGGCGATGGTCGCCTGTGACGTCGCGATCCTGTTCATCTCGGAGGAGTTCAGCCGCTCCGAGGAATGCGAAGCGGAATTCGCACGGTTGATCGAGCTCGGAAAGCCGCTGTTTCTGGTGGAAATCGAGCCGGTGTCGCTCAACGAGGACGAGGACCGCATCAGGAAGTATCGAAACGCGGTCAAGGACATCATCTTCGTCAAGTTCTGGGGGCCGGACCGCAACAAGAGGTCGGTGAGATACGGTTATCCATTGCCGAACGATACCGCGACCAGGGATGAGTATGGCGCGGCGCTCGAACAGGTCGTGGCAGGCCTCAAGGCGCGCGCCCTGATGCTGCCGCCGGAAGCCCCCAACGATCAGGATGCCCGGACCAACGACCAGTCGGATCAGACCGGCACGGCCGTCTTCGTTGCGTATCCGGCAACCGACGTCAAACCGGAAACGCAGCGGCTCGCCACCACGATGGAAGCGAACAAGCTCGTGGTCCGTGCATTCGATCCGGAGCTCGATGTTCGCGAAGGCGATACGTTCGCCGCCGCGTTCAAGCGCGCGCTGGCCAAATGCGACGCATACGTTCAGCTGCTCGGGGCTAGTCCGGGGAAGCTCGTGCCTGGATCCGATTTGCGCCTGGTCCGCGCCCAATGTGACATGGCTCGGCAGGCTGGCAAGCCGATATTCCTCTGGCGGTCGGCCAGCTTTGATGTCGAGGATCTCGAATCCGACTACGGCGCCTTTCTCAAGAGCATCAGCGATTGCCAGATCGGAAATTTCGTCGAGTTCGAGGAATATCTGTTGAAGAAGCTCGACGACCTTGCCGCGCAGCGGCGGTCCGACGAGCGTCGTGCCGGAAAATTTCGTGGCCGCAATCCTGCGGCGCCTTTTGTCGTCATCGACGCGGCGCGCCCCGACAGCGAACTCGCGCAGAAGATCGCCGACGCGCTGGCGGACCACGTCAACGTCGATCATCTCGACTACGACCTGACCGGACAGACGCTGGCGAACGCAGTCGCCGACAACAACGCCCTGATCCTCGCCTACGGCAAAAGCACCGAGGGACAGAAGCGGACCCAGGCGCATTTCAGGTTGATCCGGCGGCCGACGGGAGAGCTCAACGTCAGCCAGCTCGAGCTCGCGGTGGGGAATGGGGCGCCGCCCACGGCGCTGCCGTTCCCGCGCGGCCCGAACGTCCATGTGATCACCGTTACCGACCAGGTCGACAATGCCGAGATTTCGAGCTTCCTGGCGAAGCTCGGCGTCGTCATTGCCCAGCGCGAGGCGCGATAAGGTGGAACCCGGCGACACCAGCAGTCTTGAGCCTTACCCGGGATTGCGGGCGTTCCGGAAGGACGAGAGCGACATCTTCTTCGGTCGTGACGATCATATCAGCGAGATGATCGTCAAGCTTTCGAGCAGCCATTTCCTTTGCATCACCGGATCCTCCGGTTGCGGCAAGTCGTCCCTGGCGCGGACCGGGCTGATGAACCATCTGGAGGCCGGCTTCCTGTCTGGCCGGGGATCCGACTGGATCTTCTGCGACCTGCACCCGGGTAACAATCCGGTCGACAATCTGTTTCGCGGCATTGCCGATGCGGTTGTCGGCGAGGTCGAGGAGGATACCGGGGGCGGGACGGGCGAACGGTCGGCGCAGATCAGGGACTTTCTCGAGGGCCACGTCATCGCCCAGCGGCGCACCAGCGACCTGAACACGGTGCTCGATCTGGTCGCCGGGATCGGCACGCGCCCGATCATGATCCTGGTCGATCAGTTCGAGGAGTTGTTCCGCTATGCCCAGTCGGACTCCGAGGCGGCCGTCAACCTTGTCGACATATTGCTGAAGACGGCGGCGGCAAGCGGCAAGATCTATATCGTCATCACCATCCGCACCGACGAGTTGGAGAAGTGCTCGCGCTATCCCGGACTGGTGCGGCTGATCAACGACAGCCAGTTTCTCACGCCGGTGCTCGATCGCTACCAGATCCAGCAGGCGATCGAGGGGCCGATCACGCTGTGGGGCGGCCAGATCCTGCCGGACCTTTCGACATGGCTGCTGAACTGCCTCGAGGACGAACTCGACAAGCTTCCGCTGATGCAGCACGCGTTGCGGGTGCTCTACGCGGCGAAGACGTCGGCCGAAGGCCACAAGGACGTGATCATCGGGCTCGCCGACTTCGTCCAGGTCTTCGGCCTTCCCGAGAAGCTCGACCTGATGTCGGCGGAAGGGCGGCTTGCGCTGCGCCGTACCCTGTCGGATCGGTTGACGCGGCGTTACGATACCTTGCAGGATCGACTGAAGCCGGCGGCGCGGCAGGCATTTTGTGCGCTGACCGCGGTCGACAGCCGAAACCGTGACATCCGCCAGCCGCAAAAGCTCGGAACGCTCGCGAAGATCATCGGCGCCTCGGAAGAGGATACCCGCGCCGTCGTTCGCGCGTTCGTGACCCGCGAGGAGGCCTATCTTCGCTACGATCCTCATCTCGCCAGGGAAGACACCGTCGACGTCACCCATGAGTGCATCCTGCGCCTCTGGCAGCCATTGCAGGCGGAATGGCTGCTCGACGAGAAGAGATCGGGCGACAACATCATGTCGCTGGCGCGCCTGGCGCGCGACTGGAGCGGCGCCCCGGACAATCAATCGACCTTCGAGAGGTTGCTCGCACGGATCGCCCTGAAATGGGTCGCGCGTGGCCAGTACCAGTCATGGTTCGACAAGGCCCGTCCGAATTCGGACTGGGCGGCCCGCTATCTCGGCAATGTCGATTGGCCGGCGTCGCCCGACAGCAGCGCCCGGCGGATGGCGCCAGAGGCGATCTTCAAGTCGATCGTGGCGTTGCTGGACGCCTCGAAGCGGCAACAATGGCTGTTCGTGCTGACTTCGATCGTCCTCGTGCTTGGGATCCTGGCAGGCGTTTCGCTTGTGTCGTTGCAGATCATGAACGCCAAGGCCCGCGAGAGGGAAGTTGCCGAGCGGGAGAAGCTGAGGGCTGCGGCCAACCTGGCGGCCTGGAGCCTCCCGCCCGAATACACGCGCATTTCTCAAGTCAATACCGCACTCGAGGCGGTCTCCCTCGGCGAAGCCAGTTTCGGCGTCGTATGGAGCAAGTTGCAGCAGGTCTACGAACTGTATCGGTTCAGTGCCGCAGACGAGGTGCATGCCGCCGATTTTGCCGCCGATGGAAAATCGGTGCTTGCGATCGACAAGACCGGCATTCTGCATCAATGGGCGGTCACCACGGAACGGACCGTCTTGCGTGAGGTCGATTTCGGCCAGCGCGACCCTGACGGCAACCGGGCGCAGGGCCGATCGCTCGCCGTCTCGCCGCAAGGCGACGTCGCAGCGGTCGGATTCAATCAGGGGGCGGTCGTGCTGCTCGATCTGACGAGCGCGGATAATCGCTTCGATGCCCTGCAAATCAAGCGCGCGAACCCGCATGGTATCGACAGCGTTTTCAAGATCGTGTTTTCAGCCGACGGCATGCTGCTCGTGACGTCGTCGCGAGCGGGAAACATCGCGATCTGGGAGCGATCCCGGTCCGTGCCGGCGCAACCCGGCGGAGCGAAGGGGGGCGATCCGCTACGCTGGACCTTGAAGCAGGATATCGACCTGACGAAGACGCTCCCGCCGGCGGATATCTGGGCCGTCGACATCGATCGTGCCAAACAAACGATCGCGGTGGGGCTGGGAGACGGACGCATCTGCTTCCTGCGGCTCGATGACCTGGATCACCCGTTCTGTCCGGAGGAGTCGGCGAGGGGCAGGGTGAAGTCGGTCAAGTTTCTATCGGACAAGCCGATCCTGTTGTCTGCCGGCAACGACGCCAAGGTCACCATATGGGATGTCGACACGTCGTCGCGAACCGCGAAACCATTGCCGTTTGCACTTGAGCATGACAATGCCATTTGGGACCTCGACGTCAGTCCGGACGGCAGCCTGCTCGCGACCGCAGATTTTGATGGATCGGTGCGGGTCTATCAGACCGGCACCTGGCGTCTGCTGAACAAGATCGCTGCGGACACGTTCGCATCACGCAGCGGCTCGCGACGCCTACAGCCGGGAGTTTCGGCGGATGACCTGAATGCGTTGCGGACCGTCCGATTCAATTCTGCATCGACGATGTTGGTCACGTCGTCACTTGATCGCACCGCGCGGGTGTGGACGCCGCTGCTCGGCAGGGCGAACATCCCGGAACTGAGCTACCGTTTGCCGCCGGGCGACGACAAGCGGCCTCGACGTATCAATTCGGTCGCGCTCAATCCCTCCCGGGAAGAGGTCGCCTTTACCGACCGGGCCGCAGTCTATGTGAAATCCGTGGGCAAGTTGCCGAAGGCGCTTCCATCCGGCCGGTCGGACGGAGCGAGCCACCCGGCTCAGCCGAACTTCAACCAGGTGCTGTTCCAGTCACCGAACGTGATCATCGCAAGTGGCGTCGAGCCGCTGCTCACGGTTTGGACCAGGCGAGACGATGCCGAATGGGCGATCCGGACGATCGCCTTGCCCGGCGATCCCGTCCCGACCGGCCGCGGCGTCGCGATCAGTGCGTCCGGCGCCCTGCTGGCAGTCGAGCTGCGAAACGGCGAGGCGGCAAGCGTCATGCTGTGCCCATTGCGGGGAGACACACAGTGGAGCTGTCCAACGTCGAAGACCGGGGGGCTGTCGCTCGCTGCGAAGCTGCCGTCGAAACCGACCGACAAGGACTGCGCCTCGGCTGGTTCCGAAGTGCACATCGCAATGTCCGGCAGCGAGCATCTGGTCGCCGTCAGTGCGGGAATTTGTCCGATCGAGGTGTTCGACCTTCGCAATCGAGAGCAGCCGCGCTTCTACAGCGGCCATAGAGGAGACGTGAACTCTCTCGACTTCTCACCGGATGAGACGGCGCTGGTCGCATCGTCTCAATTCTACGACGTGGATATCTGGAACCTGGCGGGCGGCAAACCGAGGGATATCAATCATCACGGATCGCCCTATGTGACGTCGGCAAAGTTCTCACCATCGGGCAAATCGATCGTCAGCGTATCGGACGACAATTCATTGATCGTCACTGACGTGGCTTCGGGCCAACTGGTGACCAAACTGGACTATCGCAGCAGCTTGCTCGACCTGGCGGTGATCAAGACCGCACGCGGCACCCTGATGGCGACCGGCTCCGGCGCTGGCGACGTCGATGTCGCGCCATACTTCGAGAATGGCAACGACGTCATCTCGTATACGAAATCGGTCCTGCACGATATTTCGGCGCAATAGCGCGTTGCGCTGCCGTGGGGCGGGCACGGCCGTGACCTCAATGCGCCTCGATCTGGCGCGCCAACTCGTCATACTGGTCGGTGTCTCCGACGGTCTGGTCGTAGCAGGACGAACTGATCACCGGCTCGCCCGCCTTGAGCAGCTCCGTCACGGTGACGAAGTCGTAGCCCTGCTTCCTCAGGCTGGAAATGATGTCCGGCAGCGCATCGTCGGTGTACCAGCCGCGGCCGTTGGCATGAAACAGCACGATCGATCCCGGGTGCACATTGTCCAGCACCTTCTTCGTCATGGCGTCCGGGCGCTCCTTCCAGTCGGGATCGTCCGACGACACGTCCCACTGGATCGGCACGAGACCCTGCCGGCCAACGGTGGCGAGCGATCTGGAATCGCATGCTCCGTAGGGAAACCGGAACAGGCTCATCGATTTCGGAGCAATTTCGTCGGCCATCCCCCGGCGTCCGGGCACGGCGCATTTGCGTCCCTCGAGGTCCTGGCGGAGCTCGTCATAGGCCTGATCGGCTTTCCTGATCTCCTCCGCCGCGTCTGGACTGGACAACAGGCGCAGATTGCGATGCTCCCAGGTATGATTGCCGACTTCGAAGCGGGCATCCGAGATCAGCTGCTGGGCGCGCACCTTGTGCGTCATCATCCATTTGCCGCTCATGAAGAAGGTGGCCTTGACCCCGTGGTCCCGTAGGATGTCCACGATCTTGCCTTGATAACCTGCGACCTCATTGACGCCCTCGCACAAGTCGAAGGTCAGCGCGATCAGCTTCTTTCCGGGTGGCAGGCGGACACTGCGTACGCTGCCCAACGCGCGAGGTTCGGCCGGTGCGGCGTCGACCGAAGCGGGTTGCGGGAGCGGCGGCTCGATCCTCTCCTTGACGATGGTGTCTTCGCCGTCCCGCGCGGCCAGGTCCGCGGCAACCCAGCAGGCTTGCGGGGCATGCGTCGAGACCTGACCGTCTTCGGCGTACAGCGGCCGCGGGGCGAGCGACGGGCTCGATATCGCCAGGACAATCGTGATCAAACTTCTTGTGAACATGGTCGCGCTCGAAAACGATGTCCGGATATGAAGCCTGGCGTGTAGACAGGACCCAGCCGCAGGCAGAAACAGACGGATTCGTAACGGGATCACTGCAAATTTTACGGCAACCTGCGGTATAATCCAACATCAATCATGCGTTGCCCTCGAGCGGCATGCGGGCCTGCACCATCCTGTGAAGCGGCCCGATCATCGCGTCTGGAGTTGAAATGAGAATATCGTTGTCCGTTGCCATCGTGGCGCTGGCCCTGGTGCTGTTGGCGCCGGCGGTGCGGGCTGCCGAAGTGACGGCGAATGATACGGCGCGCTTCCTTGCCGGCTTGCAGCCCTCAGCCAATTCGCCGTTGCTGCGGTTGACGACGGATCCCGCCTGGCAGCGCCACGCGCAGTTCTTCGACACGGCGTTCGCTCAGCTCGAACAACAGCAATTGTCCCGGATCCGGAACTGGTCCGGCGCCAATCTCCCCGCGGCGAGGCCGACCATGTTCTACATGTTCGCAGGACCGGACTTCCTCTACGCCAATGCGTTCTATTCCGGTGCCACGACCTATGTGCTGAGTGGCCTGGAGCCGACCGGCGCTGTATCCGATCTGACCTCGTTGCCGTCCGACACCGTCGCCGTCGCGCTCGACAGCGTCGAGCGCTCGCTGTGGTCGCTACTGAATTTCTCCTTCTTCGTTACCAGGCAGATGAAGACCGACCTCGATGTCGCCGAGGTCAGCGGCACCCTGCCGATCCTCTATGTGTTCCTCGCGCGCTCCGGCATGACGATCCGCGACGTCAAGCCGGTGGCGCTCGATGCCAATGGAGCACTCACCGTTGGAGGCAACGAGTTGGCGAGCAGCAAGGCGCGCGGCACGCGCATCGTGTTTGCCGGCGCCGATGGCGTCGAGAAGACGCTGTATTATTTCTCGACCGATCTCTCCAATTCCGGCCTGAAGGCGAGCGGTTTCCTGAAGTTCTGCGCAACGCTTGCGCCCGGTGACAGCCTGATCAAGAGCGCCTCCTATCTGATGCACCTCGGCGACTTCTCGACGGTCCGCAAGTTCATCCTCGCCAACAGCGCGACCATCATCCAGGACGATTCCGGAATTCCGCTGGCGCAATACAGCCCGAAGATGTGGCGGTTCGCGCCGTTCGGCCGCTACCTCGGTCCGATCGACAAGTTTCCGGGCCTCTATCAGCAGTCCTATGCCGAGCTGTTCAGCCGCGCGCGGCCGATCGATTTCGGCATCGGCTATCGCTGGCGGCCGAATGAATCGAACCTGCTGCTGTCGGTGAGATTGCCCGGCGACGGAACGACCGCAGAAGCGCTGCCGCCAGGCGAGCAGGCGCCCGCGCTTTCACCGAGCCCGAAGCCGCGCAAACCTCGTCCGCCGAGACCGCAGCCGTCCGACGATTTCTGGGGCTCGCGCTAGAGCCGCGTCACCACCTCACGCTCTGGCTGGGCACGATGAACGCCGTCGTGCTCGGCTTGCTGGGACTGTGGGTGAAGTAGCCGTAGGCGGCGACGATCACGACGAGCAGGGCAAGCACCGCCAGCAAATCGATCTGCCGGGGATCGTGACCGTTGTGGCTGATTTTCCAGCGCATCGTTGTTTCCTCCCCAGGGGGTAGCAAGGGGGCACCGAAACAACGCGCCAAGTATCGCCACAGTTCCGCCGGGCAGCAATGCGCGCCACTTTTGGAAGCGCCGCAGCAATCATCAATTGTCGTTGACGCCACGCCAGCGGCCGTAGCGCCAGGGCAGATACCAATGTGCGCCCGGCGGCTTTGCCGCAGGCACGTTGTCGATTCCCGATGTGCCCCAGGGCCGGCAGCGCAGCAGCCGCGCCAGCGTCATCCACCCACCGCCCCACAAGCCGAATCGCTCGATCGCCTCATCGCCGTAGACCGAGCAGGTCGGCAGGTGCCGGCAGTTGTAGCCAACCAGCGGCGACAGCGTATGCCGGTAGATCCAGATCAGGGCGCGCCCCAGATTGCGCGGCAGGCGGCGCATGCCGGTGGCACATTCCGTGCATCGTGTGGCGTGTGACGTCGAATGATCTGTCGGGTGCATCGCGCAATCATGTACGTAGTCTTGCGGGGGTTCCAAGCCGCGGAACCGTGCTGCTGCGGATATTTACGCCACAGTTCGCAATTATCCCACCGCGCAGGGTGGCGCTGCAGCAAGGGTCCTATGGACGCTCCAGGTCAGCAAGGCTACCGTTCCCATAACGCGCCGATGACAGAATCGTGGCGTATTGCCGATGGGGCCGTAGCCAACGCCTGCACCGTCAGGGGCTTGGGGGAAGGAACCAAATTGAGGCTCGTCAAGTCGCTCTCGTTGCGCAGTTTGGCGCTGGTCGGCGCAACTGCGCTTTGCTTTGCAGTATCCGGTACCGTCACCACGGCGGGGAGTTCCGCGCAGGCGAGTTCGACGCTCGAAGAACGCAAGCTGCCGATGAAGTTCAGCTGGATTGCCTGCCAGCCGAATTGCCGCGGATGGGTATCGGCGGTCGGTATCATCACGGCGGATAGTCCCAAGGATTTCGACGAATTCGCACGCGGTCGCCAACTCAGCGGCGCCACCATCGTGCTCGACTCCAGCGGTGGCTCGGTCAACGACGCGATCACGCTCGGCCGCCGCTTCCGTGGTCTCGGGGCGCTGACGACGGTCGGCACCAGCGTCGTCAGCCAGGCGGCGCAGGGCGACCGTGCGAGCGTTTTGCCCGATGCCTATTGCGAGTCGATGTGCGTGTTCCTGCTGCTGTCGGGCAAGACCCGCTACGTGCCGCCGGCCGCGCACGTCCGTGTGCATCAGATCTGGATGGGCGACCGCGCCGACGATGCCAAGGCCGCGAGCTACACCGCGCAGGACCTGATGATCGTCGAGCGCGATATCGGCCGTCTTGCCAAATACACCTTCGATATGGGCGGCGCCGGTGAGCTGCTGTCGCTCGCGCTCAGCGTGCCGCCGTGGGAAGACCTGCACGAATTGTCGGCGGCCGAACTGCGGCTGACCAATCTCGTCACCACCGATGCGGTCGCCGACGTGCTGCCGCGTCAGGACGATGCGATCCCGGTCGCTGAGGCAAAGCCGAAGAACAGCGATCGCTTCCTGAGCAGCGCGGTGGAAGGCGAATTGCAGCCGCAGGTCGCGAAGGCGACCAAGACCGCCGAGGCCGTGGTGCCGACCGGCGGCACCGCCGCGCCGGCGCAGGTCCAGCCTTCGCAGTGACTGCCTAGGCCGGTTGTTTCGTCTTGGCCTCGATCTGCCCGATGGCATCGACCACGGCGTCGAAGGTCAGCAGCGTCGAGGCGTGGCGGGCCTTGTAGTCGCGCACCGGCTCGAGCAGCGCGATGTCGGCCCATTTGCCGCCCTGCGGGGGCTGGCCATTTTCCTTCAGCATCTTGCGAACGGTCTCGCGCAGTTCGCGCAGCTCGTCGGCGGTCGAGCCCACCACGTGGCTCGCCATGATCGAGGACGAGGCCTGGCCGAGTGCGCAGGCCTTCACGTCATGGGCGAAGTCCGTCACCACGGGGCCATCCATCTTGAGGTCGACCTTGACGGTCGAGCCGCACAATTTGGAATGGGCGGTGGCGCTGGCGTCGGGGTCCGCGAGCCGTCCGAGGCGCGGAATATTGCCGGCCAACTCGATGATCCGCTTGTTGTAAATGTCGTTCAGCATGGGGRCAGGTGCCTGGTTCCGGCCGSGCCGGGCGCTCTTGGCGGCTGGGTTTCAYCGTCCTATATAWGAACGGCAGCGCCGGAAACATAGTCCGGCCATGCSGCCGCCGCGGTCCACTTTCGCCGGGGYGGTGCTACAAAGATGGGACTCAGGCGCCCGGCGGTTCGACGATCCGCCCCGTCTGCCCGGTGACACATCCGGCCCGAGGGCAGTGCCAGGGCCGGTCGAACGGAGAAGACATGGACGCCTTGATCAAATCGATTCGCCCCAACAAGCCAACCGACGCRAAGTCCGCCGAGCTCGATCCTTCCGAGTTCATGGGSGCTGCSGTCCGTGCCGACCARCCGCGCCCGTCGCGGGCCGAGGCCGAGSAGGCCGTGAAGACGCTGCTCGCCTATATCGGCGAGAACACCAAYCGCGAGGGYCTGCTCGACACGCCGCGYCGYGTCGTCGAGGCYTATGACGAGCTCTATCAGGGCTAYCATCAGGCGCCRGCCGARGTGCTGAACCGKACCTTCGGCGAGACCGCCGGCTACGACGAYTTCGTSCTGGTYCGCGACATCGAATTCACCTCGCAGTGCGAGCATCACATGATGCCGTTCTACGGCAAGGCGCATATCGCCTATACGCCGGTSGAGCGCGTCGTGGGSCTGTCCAAGCTGGCGCGGCTSACCGACATCTTCGCCCGCCGCCTGCAGACCCAGGAGCATCTCACCGCGCAGGTCGCGGCCGCGATCGACGAGATCCTGAAGCCGCGCGGCGTTGCGGTGCTGATCGAGGCGGAGCATACCTGCATGTCGGTGCGCGGCGTCGCCAAGCACGGTGCATCGACCTTCACCAGCCGCTTCACCGGCATGTTCCGCGACAATCCGGCGGAGCAGCAGCGTTTCCTGTCCCTGGTGCGAGGACCGAACCGGTAACCTCGCGTTTTCTCGAGCGAGGTTTGCCGTGTCCGCATCGACCCACGATCACGACCGCGAAGAGGGGCTCGGCTTCGAGCCCAAATTCGACGCGGCAGGTCTCGTGACCTGCGTCGCGACCGATGTCGCGACCGGCGACGTGCTGATGGTCGCGCATATGAACGACGAAGCCCTGCGCAAGACGATCGCGACCGGCGAAGCCTGGTATTTCAGCCGTTCGCGCAATGCGCTGTGGCGCAAGGGCGAGAGCTCGGGCCAGACCCAGCGCGTGGTCGAGATCCGGACGGATTGCGACCAGGACGCGGTGTGGATCAAGGTCGAGCAGATCGGCGCCGCCTGCCACACCGGACGTCGCTCCTGCTTCTACCGGGCGGTGAAGGGCGAGGGCGGCGACGTCAGCCTGTCCTTCGTCGATGCCGAGCGGCTGTTCGATCCGGCGCAGGTCTATCGCAAGTAGCGCAGTCCAGGCCGGCTTCCTCCCCGACGGGGCGCTCTTAACGTGCCATTAACCATAATTGCGGCAGGTTGACAGGACTTGGGTGCCGATTGCCGGCGCCCGGCAAGGCACCGGATCGATGGCGGTCGACCTCTTCAATGCCACGGCTGCGACAGGTGTCGATCCCTCGCGTCTGCAAGTCGCGAGCTCGATCAAGCAGGCGGCCGCGACCACCGGCACGAGCTTCGAATATCTGCTCACGACCGCGAAGATGGAATCCAATTTCAATCCGCGGGCCGGCGCCACGACATCGTCGGCGCATGGGCTCTATCAATTCATCGACCAGACCTGGCTCGGCACCGTCAAGGAGGCCGGCAGCCAGCTCGGCTACGGCCAGTACGCCAACGCCATCACCAAGAATTCCGACGGCAGCTATTCGGTCAGCGATCCCACCGCGCGCAACGCGATCATGAAGCTGCGCGACGATCCCGATGCCGCGTCGTCGATGGCGGCGGTGCTGACGCAATCCAACAGCTTCAAGCTCACCGGAACGCTCGGCCGTCGCCCGACCGATGCCGAGCTCTACATGGCCCATTTCATGGGGGTCGGCGGCGCCGGCAAGCTGATCTCGGGTGCCGAGGACAGTCCGAGCGCCAACGCGGCCGCGATGTTTCCGAAGGCGGCGGCCGCCAACCAGTCGATCTTCTACGACAAGTCGGGCAATGCGCGCAGCGTCAGCCAGGTCTATTCGGTGCTGACCACGCGCTATGCCGCGGCAGCGAATTCCAAGGATACCCGCACTGCCTTTGCCGCGGCGGGCGGCGACACCATGAGTCCCTACGCGATCGCGAGCGCTGTGCCGACACCGGCGCTGACCATGGACACCGCGTCCTATCTCTCGACTTTCCCGGACGCCCGCGCGGCCACGTCGGCAGGAACGACCTCCGCCGTCGCCTCGGCCCAGCCGGCGCCGGCCTTCCGCTCGCTCTATCAGGGTGGCGACCGCCCGCAACCGATCTCGCCGACGGTGCAGGAACTGTGGGGCAGCTCCTCTGCGCTGACCACGTCGGCGACGCCGAAGGTCCGCGCGCCCGGCCGGCTCGACCTGTTCAGCGATCCCAACGGGACCTACAGCAGCAGCAGCTAGCACCCGGCGCTCTGCGGGGACCACTGCGCGTCCTGGCCGCATTAACGAAACGGCAATAATCCCAAACGTTTATGGTGAACCCTTTGTTAAGCGTCATGGTTTATTTTTCCTTGTAGTGGCGTCGTATGTCGATGCCGTTACGTTGCGTAAGCCGGCAGGACCATGATCGTTCGGCAGTTCATTAGTTGGATTAGGACCGCTCCGGCAGGCGAGCGGGCAGAGGCGACGCGGGCGCTGGCCCGGGCGTGGCTGATTTCAGATCTCACCGAGGACGACCGGATCGCGGCCGAAGGCGCGCTGCTGATGCTGCTCGACGACCCGTCGCCGCTGGTGCGGCAGGCGATGGCCGAGGTGTTTGCGCACAGTGCCGAGGCGCCGGCCACGATCGTGCAGGCGCTGGCCGCGGACCAGCCGGCGATCGCGCTGCCGCTGCTGGAACATTCGCCGCTCTTGATCGACGCTGACCTTGTCGACATCGTCGCGACCGGCTGCGACGAGATGCAGTGCGCGATCGCACGCCGCGTCGACCTGCCGGCGTCCGTTGCCGCCGCGATCGCCGAGGTCGGCTCGGCCGCGGCCGCGCTCGAACTGATCGAGAATCCCTATGCCGGGCTCGCGGCGTTCTCCTGGGACCGCATCGTCGAGCGTCACGGCCATCTGGCGGCGATCCGGGAATCGATGCTGGCGCTGGAGGATTTGCCGTCGGCGACGCGGCTGGCGCTGGTCGCAAAGCTCTCCGACACACTGGCGCAATTCGTCGTGGCGCGAAATTGGCTCGGCACCGACCGCGCCGAGCGGATCGCCGGCGAGGCGAAAGAGCGCTCCACGGTGAACATCGCCGCACGTGCGTTCGGCGACGACATGCAGAACCTGATCGCGCATCTGCGCGCCACCGGCCAGCTCACCGCCGGACTGATCCTGCGCGCGCTGCTGTCGGGCAATCTCGATCTGTTTGGAGCGGCGCTCGCCGAATTGTCCGGCTTGCCCTATGGCCGCGTCTCCGCGCTGCTCAACGATCGCGGCGGCAACGGCCTGTCGGCGCTGCTGCGGCGCGCCGGCCTGCCGGAATCGACCTATGCGGCGTTCCGCGTCGCGCTCGAGGCCAGCCACGAGGTCGGCTATGTCGACAGCGGCGACGGTGCGGCGCGGCTGCATCGCCGCATGGTCGAGCGCGTGCTGACGCATTGCGAGACCGATCACACGGCGGCCGAGCCGCTCTTGATCCTGCTGCGGCGCTTCGCGACCGAATCGGCACGCGAGGACGCGCGGATGTTCTGCGAGGAGCTCGCCGCCGAAGACGCGCTCGCGGCATTGCCCTACGAGGACGACCTCGTCGCGGCCTGAAGCATGGTTCGGAAAAGTGCGAAGCAGTTTTCCGAGAAGATCATGCGCAAACAGGAAGCTAAAGCGAGATGAGTTTTTGTTGAATCGGTTTTGCGCGGTCTCGGTTCACCTCTCCCCGCTGGGGAGAGGTCGGATTGCGCATGGCGATGCGAAGCATCGTCCAGTGCAATCCGGGTGAGGGCTCTTGCTCTCTCGATAAACCGTAACCCCTCACCCGATTTGCTGCGCAAATCGACCTCTCCCAAAGGAGAGGTGAACCTTCGATGCCGTTCCAGTTCAACCTAATCTCATCAGGCTTTAGAGCGAGATGACGGTTCAACCTCATCTCGTCTCGCTTCAGACGGGCCGCGTTTCCGGCAATTGATGATGAAGTCGTGGCCGTTCGGCGCGCTTATTCGCCCGGCACGATGCTCGGCGCCAGGATCGCCTCGAGATGCTCGGGGCGGTCGCGGTTGGCGTGGGTCAGGAATTCGTCGGCGATGCCGCGGAGCTGCTTGCTCAGCACGCCGGCGACGACGGCGGTGTCGAGCTTGGTGCGGTTGCGCACGATCGCCTGCACGGCGTTGATGTGATGGGCGATCAGTTGGGCCGGCACCGCGGCGAGATCCGGCGCGTGCTCGATGATGCGGCACAGGCTCTCGGCGGCTGCGGCCGCCGACGGATAGCCGAATGTCGCGGCGTCGCCCTTGATGTCGTGCGCCGCCCGGAACAGTTCCTCGCGGGTCTTGTTATTGAAGCCCTCGCGCAGCACCGTGGCGTACGCGGCGGAAAGGCGGTCGGCCTCGATCGTCATCCACTCCTTGAACTCGCCCGACAGCCCGGCGAGCGCCTTTTCGGCGCGGCCGACCGGATCGTCGAGATCGCTCTCTGGCACGCGCAACAGCATCTTGCGCAGCGGGTTCGGCTGCGTGATCACATGGTGGGTGCCGAAGCTCTGGACCTCGATGGTCCCGGGTTTGTCTTTCGCCATGGCGATGTCCTAGATGGTCGAGCGCGCCTTCTCGAGCAGCGACGGCTGTTGCAACACCTCGACCTCGCCGCTGCCGCGGCGCTCGGGGCCGATATAGGTGTTGGTGGTGTTGCGGCGGCGGTCGGGGCCGAAATAAGTCTTGGTCTTGATGAACGGGCGCGGATTGGCGACCACGTTCATGATGCGCTGGTAGAGGCCCTTGGCCGAGATCGGCTTGGCCAGGAATTCGGTGACGCCGGCATCGCGCGCCACGGTGACGCGTCGCTTCTCGGAATGGCCGGTCAGCATGATGATCGGGGCGTAGGGATTGCCCTTGGATTCCGGCTGCCGGATCATCTGCGCGAGCTCGAGCCCGTCGAAGATCGGCATCGACCAGTCGGTGATGACGATGTCGGGCACGTAATGCGTATACATTTCGAGCGCGGTGGCGCCGTCCTCGGCTTCATAGACTTCGCGTGCGCCGAACGAATGCAACAGCGTCCGCAGGATGCGGCGCATGTGCGGATTGTCGTCGCAAATCAGAAATCGCAGCTTGTTGAAATCGATGCGATACATGGTCCGGTCCCGAAAGGGCATACCGGGCCAACGCGGTATTACCCGACGTTAACCATATCCTCCCCAGGGTTAATGATTGGTTGCCGGCAAGGGGAGCAAGGAACGCGTCGCCGTCAGTAGCCGAACTGCTCGCGCAGGATGCGCTCCTCGAGCGAGTGGCCGGGGTCGAACAGCATCCGCATCGCGATCGTCTTGTCGGACAGCACCTCGACGCGGCGGACGTCGCGGACCTCGTCGTGGTCGGCGACCGCGGCGACCGGGCGCTTGTCGCCCTCGATCACCTCGATCACAACGAAGGCGGAGTTGGGCAGCAGCGCACCGCGCCAGCGCCGCGGCCGGAATGCGCTGATCGGGGTCAGTGCCAAGAGCGCGGCGTTGATCGGCAGGATCGGGCCCTGGGCGGAGAGGTTATAGGCGGTCGATCCGGCCGGCGTCGCCACCAGGATGCCGTCGGCCATCAGCTCCGCCATCCGCTCATGCTCGTCGATCAGGATGCGCAGCTTGGCGACCTGGTAGGTCTGCCGGAACAGCGCGACCTCGTTGATGGCGTGATGCAGATGCACGGTGCCGTGGATGTCGGTGGCGCGCATCAAGAGCGGATTGATCAGCGACTCCCGCGCGGCGGCGAGCCGGGTGCGCAGATCATGCGTCGAATACTCGTTCATCAGGAAGCCGACGGTGCCACGATGCATGCCGTAGATCGGCTTTCCCGTGCGCATGTTGGCGTGCAGCGTTTGCAGCATCAATCCGTCGCCGCCGAGCGCGACCACGACGTCGGCATCGCCGGCCTGATGGTTGCCGTACATCGCCGAAAGCTGCTCGAGCGCCGATTGCGCTTCTGCGCTGGCGCTGGCGACGAAGGCGATCTTGTCATACCGCTTGGAGCTGGCCATCGCTCACGAACTCGTTTGGCACGGACTACGCCGCGCTCGTCTATACATCCCGGGCGGCCTTGTCGAGATGGTCCGGGAACGGACCGGATGCCTTGCCGGTGTCGCCAAGCTATCGCAGTTTGATGATGGTATGCGTAAAGGTCGGCCCAGGGAGTGAATGACATGGCTAACGGTTTTGCGACACGGTGCGCGGCTGCGTTGCTGATGGCCTGCCTTGCGACCGCGGCGCGGGCCGACGACGAGACCCCGCAGCCGCAGCCGTCGCCGAGCGCACAGGCGCCGGGCGGTCAGAACCCGAGCGGCCAGAAGGGCCGGGCAGGGCGCGGCGAGGGGGGCGGTCCCGCTGCCAACGCCGCCGGCAACGCATCGGCGCCCGAGCAACATCGCCTGCCGCCCGACTCCACCACGAAACAATCAGTGGCGCTGCCGGGGCGCACATTGGCCTTCAGCGCGACCGCGGGCTCGATCCGCGTGTTCGACGACAAGGGCGAGCCGCTCGCCGATATCGCCTACACGTCCTACCAGCTCGACGGCGCCGAGAAGGCCAACCGACCGGTGACGTTCCTGTTCAACGGCGGGCCGGGCTCGGCGTCGGCCTGGCTGCAATTCGGCAATGTCGGGCCGTGGCGGCTGCCGTTCGATGGCGACGGCGCGGTGTCCTCGGCCTCGCCCGAGTTGCAGCCGAATGCCGACACCTGGCTCGACTTCACCGATCTGGTGTTCATCGATCCGGTCGGCACCGGCTACAGCCGCTTCGTCACCAGCTCCGAGGATGCGCGCAAGCGCTTCTTCACGGTCGACGGCGACGCCAATTCGGTCGCGCTGGTGATCCGCCGCTGGCTGGAGAAATTCGACCGGCTGACCTCGCCGAAATACGTCGTCGGCGAGAGCTATGGCGGCATCCGCGGGCCCAAGGTGGTGCGCAATCTGCAAATGCAGCAGGGCGTCGGCCCGCGCGGCCTGATCCTGATCTCGCCGGTGCTGGATTTCCGCGAATATACCGGCTCGAGCCTCCTGCAATATGTCGCGAGCCTGCCGACCATGACGGCGGTGGCGCGGCAGGCCAAGGGACCGGTCAAGCGCGAGGATCTCGCCGACGTCGAGCGCTATGCGTCCGGCGATTTCCTGCTCGATCTGGTCAAGGGTCAGGCCGACAGCGAAGCCACCACGCGGCTGGCCGACAAGGTCGCCAGCCTGACCGGCATCGATCAGGCGATCAGCCGCAGGCTTGCCGGCCGTTTCGACATCGGCGAATTCCGCCGCGAGTTCGACCGCAAGAACGGCAAGGTGACCGGCCGCTACGACGCTTCGGTCGAAGGGTTCGATCCCTATCCGGACTCCAGCTACTTCCACTTCAACGATCCGTCGGGCGATCCCCTGATGGCGCCGCTGACCAGCGCCGCGGTCGATCTCACCACCCGCAAGCTGAACTGGCGGCCCGACGGCTCCTATCAATTGCTCAGCGAAAGCGTGAACAAGGCGTGGGAGTTCGGTCACGGCATCAATCCGACCGAGTCGGTGACGCAGCTGCGCCAGATGCTCGCGCTCGATCCGAAGCTGAAGCTCCTGATCGGCCACGGCCTGTTCGATCTCGCCACGCCATACTTCGCCTCCAAGATCATTCTCGACCAGCTGCCGGCGTTTGCCGGTCCGAGCCGCACCAGGCTCGTGGTCTATCCCGGCGGCCACATGTTCTACTCCCGCGACGGCTCGCGCCAGGCGTTCCGCAAGGAGGTCGAGGCGCTGATGAAGTGAGGGGGATGGGTGGCGTGGGACTGCGTCGCGTGCGGCAAATGTTGTCGTCGTCCTAGCTTACGCCAGGACGACGTCAAAGGATGGTTCTAAGCTCAAGATACCAGATGCGCGGTGTCATCATCTGCGCGTTCGGGTCTTGCACGCCTTTGGACGATGCGCAGCTGGCGCGATCGTGAAGTTGCGCGGATTTGCAGGTTCCGCTGATCCGTGCGACAAGCGGGCATGCATCTGAGGCGGATCGCCAATCTCTGGGTACTGCTGCTTGTCGCGACCGGGCTGTTGCTCGCGCCCGTGGCGCCGGCATTCGCCCGGATGATGCCGGATGCGCAGGTTGCCGCGACACAGGCGATGACTGACCATCAGGCCATGTCGGGTCATGCGATGCCCGACGGAGCCATCTCGGCGCAGGCGATGGCGGACGGCATGCCGTGCTGTCCGGACCAGACCAAGAGCAAGGGCTGCGACGATTGTCCGTTCCTTGCGTTGTGCATGCTGAGTGTCTCGCTACCGCTTCCTGCCGGGGCCGCCTCGCTGATCGCGCGTGATCCGTCGCAGAACGCCTTTGCGGCGGGCGACGACCGTCTGCTTGACGGGCTTGGCGCCAAGCCTCCGGATCAGCCACCTCGATCCAACGTCTGACGGGCGCTTGCAGCGCCTGATCGCTGACGCGTGCGCCTGACGGTGCGCGCGCCTTGCATGCCGTTCACGCGGTTCATCAGACCTATCGAGGATCATCACCCATGAAGTCTCTCCACCTCGCGCGCGCCGCTGCGGCCGCGCTGATCGGCGTTGCCCTGGCCCACGCGCCCGCTCATGCCGAGATCAAGAACTACGAATTCCAGCTCGTGCAGCCGACCGTCAAGGCCGGGGCCGATCGTGTCGTTACGGTACGGCTGCTCGACAAGAGCACCGGAAAATCCGTTCCAGATGCGATCATCTTCTCGACCCGGCTCGACATGGCGCCCGACGGCATGCAGGAGATGGCCACCAAGGTGACGCCGATGCCGTCGACCGAACCCGGCACCTACCGGCTCAAGGCGACCTTCGGCATGGCCGGCCGCTGGCAATTATCGCTCGGCGCCAAGGTGCAGGGCGAGACCGGCTCGGTTGAAAACAAGCTCGTCGTCACGGCCGAGCAATGAGGCGTCTCGTTTGGGCCGGTGCTGCCGCTGCGATCGTCGCAGCGGCCGGCGTCGCATGGAACCTTCGCGGTTTGCCGCCGCGCCTCGCGATCACTGCCATCGTCTCCGCTGCGCGCGCAGCAGAGAGTGCTGCGCCGATCTATTACCGCGATCCCGACGGCAAGCCGCTCTACTCGGCGACGCCGAAGCAGACGCCCGACGGGCGCGACTACTTGCCGGTTTTTCCCGAGGCTGACGCGCATTCGGGCGAGCCCGCGCAGCCGAAAGCTGCGGCCGCGCCCAGCGATCGCAAGGTCAAATATTATCGCAACCCGATGGGACTTGCCGACACCTCGCCGGTGCCGAAGAAGGATTCCATGGGGATGGACTACATCCCGGTCTATGACGGCGAGGACAGCGACGATGGTTCGATCACGCTGTCGCCCGGCAAGGTCCAGCGCACCGGCGTCAAGTCGGAGCCGGCCGAGATGCGGCGCATCCGTACCCTGGTCGGCGCGCCCGGCACGATCCAGCTCGACGAACGGCGCGTCTCGGTGATCGCGATGCGCGCCGAGAGCTATGTGCAGAAGGTGGCCGACGTCACCACCGGCAGCCGGGTGACCAAGGGGCAGCCGCTGATGGAGGTCTATAGCCCGGCGATATCGTCCGCCGCGGCCGAATATGTCGCGACCATCACGTCGAAGGCGACCGCAGGTATCGAGCCTTACGGACGAGGCTCCAAGCAGCGGTTGACCAATCTCGACGTCCCCGAGGCCGTCATTGCCGAGATGGAGAAGAGCCGCACGGTGCCGATCGCAATTCCGTGGTCGTCGCCGCGCGACGGCATCGTGTTGCAGCGCGCTGCGATCGAGGGCATGCGTGCGCAGCCAGGTGACGTGCTGTTCCGGATCGCCGACGTCTCCGTCGTGTGGGCGCTGCTCGACGTCGCCGAGCGCGACCTCGGCAACATCGTGGTCGGGCAGCAGGTCATGGTGCGGGCGCGCAGCTATCCCGGCCGTGCGTTCGCGGGGAAGATCAGCATGATCTATCCGCAGGTCAACAAGGAGACGCGCACCGCGCGGGTGCGGATCGAATTGGAGAACGCCGATCTCGCGCTGCTTCCGGACATGTATGTCGATGCCGAGATCGACACCGGCAGCGCGGCGCCGGTGCTGACGGTTGCCGATAATTCCATCCTCGACACCGGCAGCCGGCAGACCGTGCTGCTTGACCGCGGCAACGGGCGGTTCGAGCCGCGCGAGGTCAAGCTCGGCCGGCGCGGCGACGGCTATGTCGAGATCCGCGACGGTGTTGCCGAGGGCGACGCAGTGGTGACCTCGGCGACCTTCCTGATCGATGCCGAAAGCAATCTGAAGGCCGCGATCAAGGGCTTTGCCGAGGCCGGCGGCAAGCAGGCGGCGGGCGGAAGCGAGATGATGGATGGAGGCAGGCCATGATCGCCCGCGTCATCACCTGGTCGGCGCGCAATCTGCTGCTGGTGCTGTTCGGCACCGGCTTCGCGGCGGCCGCGGGGCTCTATGCGCTGCTGCATTTGCCGCTCGATGCCATCCCCGATCTCTCGGACACCCAGGTCATCGTCTACACCGAATACAAGGGCCAGGCCCCGCAGGTGATCGAGGACCAGGTCACCTATCCCCTGACCACGGCGATGCTGACGGTGCCGAAATCCAAGGTCGTGCGCGGCTTCTCGTTCTTTGGCGTGTCGTTCGTCTACGTCATCTTCGAGGACGGCACGGACCTCTACTGGGCGCGCTCGCGCGTGCTCGAATTCCTCAACGGCGCGGCGTCGCGGCTGCCGGCCGGGGTGTCGCCGACCATCGGCCCCGATGCGACCGGGGTCGGCTGGGTCTACCAATATTCCGTGATGTCGAAGCAGCTCAATCTCGCCGACACCCGCACGATCCAGGACTGGAACCTGAAGTTCGCGCTGGCCAAGGCGGAGGGCGTCGCCGAGGTCGCAAGCGTCGGCGGCTTCGTCAAGCAGTACAACGTGGTCCTCGACCCGCAGCGGATGCGCGACCGCGGCATCACCATGCAGCGGATGCGCGATGCGATCCGCGCCAGCAACGCCGATGTCGGCGGCCGCACCGTCGAGCTGTCCGAATTCGAGTACGTTATTCGCGGCAAGGGCTATCTCAGGGACATCAACGACCTCGGCAATGTCGTGCTGAAGACCGACAACGGCACGCCGGTGCTGCTGCGCGACGTCGCCCGCGTCGAGCTTGGTCCGGACGAGCGGCGCGGCATCGCCGAACTGAACGGCGAGGGCGAGGTGGCCAGCGGCATCGTGCTGCAACGCTTCGGCGTGAACGCGCTCGACGTGATCGAGAACGTCAAGAAGCGATTCAAGGAGATCGCGACCAGCCTGCCGAAATCGGTCGAGATCGTGCCGGTCTATGACCGCTCCAACCTGATCTATGCGGCGATCGACACGCTGAAGCGCACGCTGCTCGAGGAGAGCGTGGTGGTCGCACTGGTGTGCATCGTGTTCCTGCTGCATGTCCGCAGCGCGCTGGTGGCGATCCTGATGCTGCCGGTCGGCGTGCTGATGGCATTCGGCGCGATGAAGCTGCTCGGAATCGGCTCCAACATCATGAGCCTGGGCGGCATCGCGATCGCGATCGGCGCCATGATCGACGCCGCGATCGTGATGATCGAGAACGCGCACAAGCATCTGGAGCGCGCCAAGCCCGGCCAGTCGCGGGTGTCGATCCTGATCGAGGCCGCGGCCGAAGTCGGGCCGGCGCTGTTCTTCAGCCTGCTGATCATCACCGTGTCGTTCATGCCGATCTTCACGCTGGAATCGCAGGAAGGCCGGCTGTTCKCGCCGCTCGCCTTCACCAAGACGTTTGCGATGGCGGCGGCCGCGCTGCTGTCGGTGACGCTGGTGCCGGCGCTGATGGTGATCTTCGTCCGTGGCAGGATCATCCCCGAGCACAAGAATCCGATCAACCGCTTCCTGATCTGGATCTACCGTCCGGTCATCAACGGCGTGTTGCGGGCCAAGACGCTGGTGATCCTGCTGGCGCTCGGCGCGCTCGCGGTCTCGATCTGGCCGGCGCGGCAGCTCGGCACCGAGTTCATGCCCGATCTCAACGAGGGCACGCTGCTCTATATGCCGACCACGCTGCCGGGCATCTCGGTGACCAAGGCATCCGAACTAATGCAGATGCAGAACCGCATCATCAAAAGCTTTCCGGAGGTCGCCTCGGTCTATGGCAAGGCCGGGCGCGCCGCGACCGCGACCGATCCGGCACCGTCCGAGATGTTCGAGACCATCGTCAACCTCAGGCCGAAGCAAGAATGGCGCAAGGGCCTCACCCTCGACGGCCTGATCGCCGAGATGGACAAGGCGTTGCAATTCCCCGGCGTCTCCAATGCCTGGACCATGCCGATCAAGGCGCGCATCGACATGCTTTCGACCGGTATCCGCACGCCGGTCGGCGTCAAGGTGATCGGCCCCGACCTCGGCACGATCGACCAGCTCGCGCGGCAGGTCGAGCAGGTGCTCAAGACCGTGCCGGGCACCTCGTCGGCCTATGCCGAGCGCAGCCTTGGCGGCTACTATCTCGAGATCGCGCCGAACCGCGAGGCGCTGGCGCGCTACGGCATCGCGGTGCAGGACGTTCAGGACACGATCGCGACCGCGCTCGGCGGCCAGACCGTCACCACGACGGTGGAGGGGCGGCAGCGCTTCACGGTCAACATGCGCTATCCGCGCGATCTACGCGACAATCCCGGCGCAATCGCCAGCGACGTGCTGGTGTCGATGCCGGCCGGCGGTGCGGTGCCGCTTGGCGAAGTCGCTGACGTCAAGCCCGCGCGCGGGCCGAGCTCGATCCGCACCGAGAACGGGCAGCTTGCGACCTACATCTATGTCGACATCCGTGAGCGCGACCTCGGCGGCTACGTCGCGGATGCGCAGCGCGCGGTGCAGGCCGCTGTCCAGTTCCCGCCCGGCACCTATGTGGTGTGGAGCGGGAGCTACGAATATCTCGAGCGCGCCGCCGCCCGACTCAAGATCGTGGTGCCGGTGACGCTCGCGATCATATTCCTGCTGCTCTACCTCAACTTCCGCTCGGTGGCGGAGACCATGATCGTGATGCTGTCGCTGCCGTTCGCGCTGGTCGGCGGCCTCTGGCTGATGTGGGCGCTCGGCTTCAACCTGTCGGTCGCGGTCGCGGTTGGCTTCATTGCGCTTGCCGGCGTTGCCGCCGAGACCGGCGTCGTGATGCTGATCTATCTCAACCATGCGCTGGACGAGGCGAGGGCGCGCTGCGCCGCCGAGGGACGGGCGGTCGGCCGCGACGATCTGCACCGCGCGATCATCGCGGGCGCGGTCGAGCGCGTCCGGCCCAAGATGATGACGGTGGTTGCGATCATGGCCGGGCTGCTGCCGATCCTGTGGAGCACCGGCACCGGCTCCGAGATCATGCAGCGCATCGCGGTGCCGATGATCGGCGGGATGATCTCGTCGACCTTGCTGACGCTGATCGTGATCCCCGCGATCTTCGCCATCGTGAAGGGCAGTGCGGTCACCGGCCGGTCAGGTTCTCATTGGCCGCTACATGCGGCATCACCGCAGCATTTTCCGTCCGCCTGGACGGGAGGGCACGGCACGGAGCCGTAGGAGCAGAACACGCAGCAATCGCCGGGCTTCGGCTTGAGGCGGATGCCGCAGCCCACGCAGTCGTAGAAGAACTGGCAGGCGTCGGTCGGCATGGTCTCGGTCTTGGCGAAGCCGCAAGCCGGGCAGGTCAGGGTGGAGATGCGTTGCATGTTGCCTAGGTAAGCCCGGATCGGGGCCCTGCCAGCGTTGCCCGATATGGTCGCTCCTTCGCGGACGGGCCCCTGCGGAAGCGGTCGTTGGGGTTAACTCTGCCGCGGCGGCGTTGGAACGCGATCGGCACTGGCGCGTTGCTGTGCATCATTCGCGCGCAGAAGGGCCCTCCATGACAGTCAACGCGGCAATACTGATGGCGGCTCTGGTGCTGTCGGGGACCGTGTTGGCGCAGAGCTCCGGTCCATCGACCGGTTCGGCCGGGGCCGGGCAGACCGCCGCCAATGTCACCACCACCGGCCAGGCGCCGAACGCCGGCAAGACGACCGGCGACAGCGGTCAGCCGGACGGGACGGCGGCGCGTGCGGGCAGGCCGGACCCGGCAACGCCCGGAAACACGGTGGGTGCGAGCCATCGGCAGAAGCCCGACCGGCGTCTCGAGCATTATCCGTAATCCCTCATTATCCGTAATCCCTGGGGATGCTGGCCGGCCTGTGCCCGGCCGGACCGCCGCAGTCATGATACCGTCACGCCAGTTCGGCTAACCCGGCCTTTTGGGTCGAAATGCGGTGGTGGGAATGACGATGGCGGACCGGGCACGGGTCCTTGGCATGGACAGGCAACTCGCCGGCGTTCTCCTCGTCCTTGCCGTCGCCCAGGTGTTCGGGTGGGGCACCCTCGGCCTGCCGGCCATCGCCGGCCACCAGATCGCGGCCGATCTGCGGATCCCGCTCCCCATGGTGTTTGCCGGCACCTCGGTTTTCTATGTGACCATGGGCCTGTGCGGGCCGCTGCTCGCCGGGCCGTTCCGGCGGGTCGGCGCGCGGCGCGTCATGATGATCGGCAGCGCCGTCGCCGCGCTCGGCTTCGTCGTGCTGGCCTGTGCCCGCGAGGTGGTGTTGTACTTCACCGCCTGGGCGATCCTCGGCGCCGCCGGCAGCGCGGCGCTGAGCACGGCCGCCTACATCATGCTGAACGAGGTGGCCGGGCGGAACGCGAAGGGCGCGATCGGCGCGCTGATGCTGGTCACCGGATTGTCCAGCAGCATCTTCTGGCCGACGACAGGGTTTCTCACCGCGGCGATCGGCTGGCACGGCACCTGTCTGGTCTATGCCGCGACGATGATTTTGGTCTGCCTGCCGCTCTACACGTTCGGGCTGCCGCGCCGTGCGGTCGATGACGCCGAAGCCGCGCCGTCATCGCACCGGTCGGCCGCGCCGCCGCCGGCCAGAAGCACGTTTTTCCTTGTGGTCGCGGCGATCGCGCTGAACGCGTTCGTCAGCTTCGGCTTCAGTGCGGTACTGGTGGAACTTCTGAAGGCGCAGGGATTGTCGGCGCCGGAGGCGATCGCGTTCGGCTCGATGCTCGGCATCGTGCAGGTCTCGGCGCGCGCGATCGATTTCCTCGGCGGCGGCCGCTGGGACGGTATCAGCACGGGACTGGTCGCCGGCGCACTGCTGCCGGTCGCGATGCTGATTCTGATCGCCGGCCACGGCAGCCACTGGGCGATTGCGGCCTTCATCCTGATCTACGGTCTCGGCAGCGGCGCGCTCGCGGTTGCGCGCGCGACCATCCCGCTGGCGTTCTACGACAAGAGCGAATTCGCCAAGGCCTCGTCCCATATCGCGCTGCCGTTGAACCTGATCTCGGCGGCGTCGCCGCCGACGCTCGCCTATCTGCTGACACGGTTCGGCGGCAACGCCGTGCTCGAGCTCGCGATCGCCTGCTCGGTCTGCGCCCTGGTGCTGCTCGCCATCCTCGGCCGCCGCCGGCCGGTGTTCGAGATCACCGCGACCTCATGACGGTGTGGCGATTCGTGGGAAGGTGTCGGGCATGGTTCTTGCTTCGCACCGGCTGAGCGATCGCGTGACGCGTGGGGTTGCCATGACCCAAAAGACAATCGGCTTTGTCGGCTTCGGAGAAGCGGCCCGGTGCTTCGCGGCACATCTGGCGGGGAAGGGTGTTCCACCACCGCTGGTGTTTTGCGAGGGAACGACCAATCGTCCACCGTATTCGGAAGCGTTCCGGAGTATCGCCGCCGCGCACGGCGTCGAGCTGGTGGACAGCCTGCGCGAGCTGATGACGCGCGCCGACATAGTGTTCTCCGCGGTCGTGGTCGCGACCGCCATGCCGGTCGGCCAATCGATTGCCGCGTTGGTCCGGCCGGGGATGCTGGTGATCGACATCAACGCCTCGACGCCCAAGGCCAAGCGGCTGACAGCGGATGCCGTGCTGGCCAACGGCGGTGCCTTCGTCGACGCCAACCTGATGGGCGCGGTCAGCATCTATGGCGCGGCGGTGCCGCTATACTGCTCGGGCGATGGCGCCGAGCGCTTCGCCGGTTTGTTTGCGCCGCTCGGCTTTGCGATCGAGCACGCCGGCCCCGACGCGGGCACCGCAGCCGCGGTGAAGATGCTTCGCAGCGTGGTGACCAAGGGCATGGAGGCGCTGATCGTCGAGGCGCTCACCGCCGCCTCGCTGGCGGGCGTGCGCGGCGAGGCGCTGCGCGGCATCTGCGAGCCGATGGATGCGACGCGCTACAGCAAATTCGTCGACATGTGCGTGCGCACCGATGTGCTGCACGCCGAGCGACGCGCGGTCGAAATGGACGGCGTTGCGGAGGGGCTGCGCGAGATCGGCTTGCAGCCGATCATGACCGAGGCCACCGCCGCACGGCTCAGGACGTCGGCGCGGCTCGGCCTGCGTGATGAATTCGCGGCGCGTCCGGCCTACAGTGCCGACGACGTGCTCGATGCCTATGCGGCACGGACCGCCGGGTTGCAGCGCCCGTAGCCGCTGCGCTCGCCAGCAAAAAAGCCGGCGCGGTCGTGACGACCAGCGCCGGCTCATGCGTCAGAGCGTTGGGCTCAGTAGGCCAGCCCGGTGCCGGGCGGCTTCTCAAGCGCGGCGGCGAGCGAGCGGTATTCCTCGCTGTTGGTGCCGGCGAGCTGGGCGATGCGGTTGAGATGGTATTGCGCCTGGTCGCGGTTGCCCTGCTCGACCTGCCAGAGGCCGTAATACTGCCAGGTCCGCACATGGGCCGGGTCAGCCTTCAGCGCGCGCTCGTACCAGATCTGCGAGACCTTGTAGTCGCCGAGCTTGCGATAGGAGTAGCCGATCAAATTGGCGACGTCGGCACGGTCGTCCTGGCCGAGCGCCTTGAGCTGCTCGATCGCGGCGGCATAGTCGTGCTTGTCGTAGATCGTGGCGTAGGCGGCGTGATAGCCGGCCAGGAACTTTTGATCGTCGATCGCGGAGCTCTTGTCCTTCTTGGTCGACTTCTTGCCCTTGCCGCTGTCGGAGGCCGGCGGCGAGGGATTGTCGCTGCCCGCGGCGTAGGCCGAGATCACCGGCCCGGCGACAAGCGTCATCGAGAGCACTGCGAGGCCCACAAACTTTGTCGTCTTGCTCATTCCTGGTTGCTCCTGATCGTTCCTGATCGTGCTCGGTAATCGTACACCCAAGCCTGCTGACTTGAACACCCGGGGGTGCCGAACATTCCCGGCCAATGCCACGATTGCGTGATGCCGTGCCCGCCCATGCCGGGGAGGGCAACATGACAGAGATGTCATTCACATGAATGAATTCCGTCAGCCCCCTTCAGAACGGGTTCAGTGCCCGGCCCATAAGGTCACGTGCATTGATCGGTGAGGCCGACCATCCGGCCGGAGACCTCTCGATCCCGACGAGGAGGACCACCATGYTGAAGACSATTTCCGCMGCGCTGCTCGCCATGTCCGTGATCGCAGCGCCSGCGTTCGCCACCGAGGCCGGCAAGACCRCAACGCCCGCGCCGGTGACCACGACTGCCCCGGCGACCAAGGCCGCYCCGGTGATCAAGAGCGAGCAGCTGCCGTCGAAGGTGCGCAACGCCAATGCCAAGATGGGCCGCCATCACCACAAGCACTATCGCCATCACCGCCACCACAAGCACATGGGCATGTTGAAGGTGAAGGCGCCGAAGCACGTCTCCAAGCACGTCTCGGCCAAGGTCGCGACCAAGCACGTCGTGCCGGCCAAGCGCGGCTGATCGAGCGCGACTGAACCTGATCCGGAGGGCGTCGTTCGATCCACATTGCCCCGCTGCGCCCTCAGGATGCAGAACCGGCCCGCCTGTCCATTGCTTCCCCAATGGCGGCGGGCCGGAGTGCGTTCAGTCCCTTGCAGGGAGCGTGCTAATTAAGGCCGACACGCCGCAGATAGTCCTCCAGCGTGTCGAGCGCTTCCGAACCGACGATCGCGCCGACATAGCCGTCGGGCCGCACCAGCACCCAGTCGCCGGCGTCAAGCTGATAGGCTTTGCGCAACGCGCCGGCATCGTCCACGATGTCGCCGCGCGGTCCGGTGGTGTGGATGCGCAGGTGAGGGCGGGGCGCGACCGCATCACGCGCCACCTCGTGACCGATCAGCGTCCAGTGCGGCCCCTTGAAGAGCTGGAACAGCTGCTTCGGCTGACCGGCGGCGCCGCGCAACTGCGCGTCGGGGGCACGGTCTCCCGCGAGCAGGCCGCCGGGACGTTCAGGCAGCTCCAGTGCGAGCGGGGATCCGCCATAGCTGAGGTCGAGCTGATGCACTTCACGGCCGCGCCGCATGTCGCCGCGTTTGTTGGCGTCGAGCAGCTTGGTCGACAGGCCGAGCATTCCGGCCGCGATCGGACGCCGCTCCGCTTCATAGCTATCTAGTAACGTATCCGGTGCGCCGGCGATCACGGCGGCCAGCTTCCAGCCGAGATTGTAGGAATCCTGCACGCTGGTGTTGAGGCCTTGGCCACCGGTCGGCGGATGAATGTGTGCAGCATCGCCGACCAGGAATGCACGGCCGATCCGATAGCGATCGGCGAGCCTTGCGTTCATGGTGTAGGCCGACGCCCACGCCACAGCGTCAATCCGGATGTCGTTGCGGCCGCTGCGCGCTGCGATCATTCGGGCAAGTCCCTCGGCCGAAAGGTCGACATCGCCCTCGAGCGGGACGGGCGCCTGCAACTGGAACAGCTCGGTGCCGGCAAGTGGGCACAGCGCGATCTGGCGCTCCATCGAACCCTCATGGAAGCGGTGCCAGGCATCGCGTTCGAGACCGCTCAAGGCGAGATCGGCCACCACCGCCCGCACGCCGAGCGTCTTGCCGGGGAAACCGATATCGAGCGCATGACGCACGAAACTGCGACCGCCATCGGCGCCGATCAGGTAGCGCACGCGGATCGTCTCCTCGGCGCCATCGCGGGCTAGAACCGCCGTCACGCCGCCCTCATCCGGTGTGAAGCCGGTCAGCTCGCAGCCGAATTCAACCTGGTGGCCAAGCTCGCGCAGCCGCTCGCGCATCACGCCCTCGGTGAGGAATTGCGGGATCATCAGCGGAACCTGGTAGGGCTCGGTCGGCGTCGGATCGCTACGCTCTATCATCTCGCTGTCGGTGAAGCCGCCGTCCGCATGGTGCTCGCGCTGCGGCGGGTAGGGACCGCCGGCCGCGACAATGCGGTCGACAATGCCGAGATCTTCGAAGATTTCCAGGGTCCGGGGCTGGATGCCCTTGCCGCGCGAGCCGTGAAAGGGGGCATCCATCCGCTCGATCAGGCGGAAGCGAATCCCCCGCCTCGCCAGCTCGATTGCCAGCGTCAGGCCGGCGGCGCCCGCGCCGATGATCAGAACGTCAGCTGCGAATTCCTGTGTCATGGTCCTCTCCATATGTGTAGTATGCACATAATTGGAGGGCCTGGATGTCGTCAACGAAAAGGGTGCAAAATACACATAATCGTGAAACGGTACGGGCTCTGCATGAGGCCCTGATCGACATCGTCGGGGTGATGAACCGGCCGCAGCGCGACGAGCAGATGGTTCGCGAGGCCGGCATTTCGCTGGAGCGGGCGCTGTTTCCGCTGCTGGTCGTGATCGAACGGCGCGGTCCAATCGGGGTGGTCGAGTTGGCCGACCGCGTCGGACGCGACTACACCACCGTCAGCCGGCAGATTGCCAAGCTGGAAAACCTCGGCCTCGTCGCACGCCAGGCCGGCGCCGGCGACCGCCGGGTCCGCGAGGCGATCGTGACGCCGAAAGGCAAGACGATGACGGATGCCGTCGACGCCGCCCGCGAACGGCTCGCCGATGCCGTCTTCACAGGCTGGGACATGCGCGACGTGCAGGAGTTGGTTCGACTGATGCGCAAATTTGCCGACAGCATCAGAAGCGATGTGCTCGACGACGATGCCGCGTCGCGGCTCCAGCGTGCGAAAGAATGAGCCGGCAGCAATAACCGAGTTGCGAATTCCCTTCGGCCGCGCGGCGGTCTAAACAGACGGCCGGGGACTCATGACACAACGACGTTTGCGGATTCTGGCACAACTGGCGGCGATCGCGCTGCTCTCGATTCCGCTCGCCGGCTGCCTCACCAGCGATGACGGCGGCAGCTCCACCACCTTCACCGACGATCGCGGCGTCGCCAACCAGCCGTTTCCGGACAGGTACCGCGACCAGATCCTCGCCTTCATGCGAACTTACCTGAACAATCCGGTCGGGGTCCGCGAAGCCGGGATCGCCGAGCCGGTGCAGCGCACGGTCGGCGGCCGGCTGCGCTACGTGGTCTGCCTTCGCTACAGCGCAAGGGATACCGATGGCAATTACCGCCCAGCCCGCGAGCGCGGCGTCCTGTTCGTCGACGGCCGGCTCGACCGCATCCTCGACAACGCCGCCGAGGCCTGCGCCGGCGCGTCCTATGCGGCATTCCCGGAGCTGGAAAAAATGACGCGCTGACGCGCGGCGGCCTGTCGCAGCGTGCCCGACCGGCAGGTCTGACCGGATCGTTAGCGAACTCCGATCACTTTTCGGGGAGCCTTGAACTGCAACTTAGCCGCCCGCGACTTATATGCAGCCGAAATGCGGTTGCTTAACCGGTGAAAAAACCTTCCGTGCCAAGGAACAAACGGGCGTTGTTGCGACCCCGTCACAGTACGGAAACTTCACAGGTGCGGCATTGCCCCAAAGCAACCCAATTGAGGTCACGTTGTTTGTCTTAACAGCGCAACGTCGTAACGGGGATCAGAGATGAAGAAGTTTTTGCTGGGCACAGTCGCGCTGGCCGCTTTTGCGGGCCCGGCGTTCGCGGCTGACATGCCGGCCCGCACCTATACCAAGGCCCCGCCGCCCTATACCGCCCCGGCGCTGGTCTACAACTGGACCGGTTTCTACATCGGCGGCCATGTCGGCGGCGCGTTCACCGATGGCAACAACCTGATGGGCAGCGATGCGCGCTTCCTGGGTGGCGTGCAGGGTGGCTTCGACTATCAGTTCGCCCCCAACTGGGTGATGGGTATCGAGGCGCAGTATTCCTGGCTGCCGAGCTCGTCGAACAATGGCCTGACGTTCCCCGCCGGAACGGTCGTGACCGGCAACACCGACCAGATCGGCTCGGTGACCGGCCGCCTCGGCTACACCTGGGGTCCGGCGCTGCTCTACGCCAAGGGCGGTTATGCCTGGCGCGACAACAACAACATCACGGCGTCGGTCGGCGGCGTGCCAGCGGCGTTCACCACCGATGGCGGCCACAAGGACGGCTATACGGTCGGCGCCGGCCTCGAATACATGTTCGCTCCGAACTGGTCGGCGAAGGCCGAGTACCAGTATTACAATTTCGGCAAGACCACCTTCACCGGCGGGCCGGCCGACATCGTCGGCGCGAGCTTCCGGAACGACGAGCATACCGTCAAGCTCGGGGTCAACTACCGCTTCGGTTGGGGCGGTCCGGTGGGCTCCCGCTACTGATTGCGACGTCCTTTACCGAATTCGAAAAGGCCGGCCTTCGGGTCGGCCTTTTTTGTTGGCCCGACGCTTGCTTATTCAGCCGATATTCACGCCTGATCGTGCAATGCAAAAAATAATTCCTGCATTGCACGGAACTTTCATCGTGATGCGGTATTGTGCGGTTGCCGGGCTGGTGGACAAACAAACATGCGTAGCTTTGCGTTAGGGCTGATCCTCTCTGCGGTCTCCGTGCCGTGTCTTGCCCAGACCATCCTCAAATCCGAACCCTTGGCGCTTGCGCCCTACGAGGTCGTGTTCGTTCAGGACGCGTCCTGCGCGGCCGGCAAGGTGTTGAAGGTGACGGGCGCGATCCGGGGTCTGCATCGGCGCAAGATTTGCGTCTCGCTGGCCGCCGAACAGGCCTCGCTGGCAACGGCGACGCCGTAAGGGCAACACCGATCGCACTCGCGCCTCCGGCCCGTACCCGCGCGCCGGCCCCATCGGTGTCTTCAATTCAACCGCGGCTCCTGGCGCGCTTCACGATCGGCATCGGCCTTGTTCTGGACCGGGTCCTCATTCGGCTCGAGCTGGCAGGGCCGGATTTCGTAGTTGTTGTCCAGCACCGGACGCGGCGCGGCCGTCTCCTCCTCGCTGACGGCATCCACCACCAGCCCGGATTTCCTGGCGAGCTTCCACACGTCGGCCTCGGTCGGATAGGCCTTGCTCAGCTTGGCGTCCTGATAGAACAGCGCATACGGCATCGGTCGGTCCCCCAAACACCGACAACGCCGGCCGGCGTTCCCGGTTTCCTGCGAGATTGCCGTTCCAATCACGGAACCGTGAGCGCATTCCCGGGTAAGCATCTGAAAATGTGAGTCATTTCGGACCTTTCCCCGGCGAACCCTGAGTCCTTAATGGCTGGTAAACCCGGGAAAAAAGAATCCCCGGGACTCTCCGGGTAGAATCGCCGGATGCTCCAATCCATGAGAGCGATCCTTCAGACCCCCCATGAACGCGTGCACTGCGCTCTCGCGCTCGCACTGCTCGCGGCCTGTGCCGCGAACGTGGCGCTGGTCTGGTCCTGGCTCTAGGCTCTCGGCTTCAGTCAAACTCCTGACGTGGCGACCCACGGCGAAAACGCCGGGGCCGCGCGACGCCGGTGACAATTGACGGCCCCTCCATTCCTTCCCTCAATGCCACCAGAACAAGCGCACGCTGCGCCCGGCGCAGGCGAGCCGCCATCGGGTGGAGCTGACATGATCGAGATGCTGAAGGAACGGGTCAACGGCGACCCCGGTCTGGTGCGACGCGGCCGCTATCTGACCACGACCTTCCTGCTCGAGATCGGCAAGGCCGCCTGGCTGATCGCGATCCATGAGGGCCGGATCGTCGCGGTGACCAAGGGTCCATTCGTGATGCCGTCATCGGCGTTCGCGCTGCGCACCTCGGACGAGGAGTGGGACAAGTTCTGCGAGCGGCGGCCGCCGCCGGGCTCCAACGACCTGATGGCGCTGATCAAGCGCCGTGTGCTGAAGGCCGAGGGCGAACTGCAAGTCTTCATGGCGAACCTGCGCTACTTCAAGGAGGCGCTCGGCAAGCTGCGCCGCGCGGGAGTTCACGCATGAGCGCCAGATTCGAACCGATCGTCGGCCGCTACATGCATCTCGAACTGTCGGGCCGGCCGCACCGCATCTATGTCGAGGAGGCCGGCGAGGGCACGCCGCTGCTCTGTCTGCACACCGCGGGCGCCGACGGGCGACAGTATCGCGGCCTGATGAACGATATCAGTGTCACCCGCAACCATCGCGTCATCGCCTTCGACATGCCCTGGCACGGCAAGTCGTCGCCGCCGCAAGGTTGGCACGACGAGGAGTACCAGCTCACCTCGGCGCAATACACGGCGATGATCCTCTCCGTGATCGACGCGCTCGAGCTCGACAAGCCGATCGTGATCGGCTGCTCGATCGGCGGTCGGATCGCGCTGCATCTGGCGCTCGAGCATCCAGAACGTTTCCGCGCCATCATCGGCCTGCAAGCCGGTGCGCATGTCGATCCCTATTACGACCTGAACTTCCTGCACCGGCCGGACGTCCATGGCGGCGAGGTTGCGGCGGCGATCGTCTCGGGGCTGGTCGGGCCGGACGCGCCGGACAGTGAGCGGTGGGAAACGCTTTGGCACTACATGCAAGGCGGCCCCGGCGTGTTCAAAGGCGATCTCTATTTCTACAAGATCGACGGCGACATCCGCGCCCGCGTCGCCGAGATCGATACCAGGCGCTGCCCGCTGTTCCTGCTGTCAGGTGAATACGACTACTCCTGCACGCCGGAAGAGACGTTGGCGGTGGCGAGCAGCATCGCCGGTTGCGAGGCCACCATCATGAAGGGCTTCGGCCATTTTCCGATGAGCGAGAATCCAGGCGAGTTTCTCAAACACCTGCTGCCGGTGCTGGAGAAGATCGGCGCGGCATGACGCGACGGCTCGCGGCCCAAGCAAGCCGGGCATGACACGATCGGGGAGTGAGCCGTCTATTTGCCCGAGCGCGGCAAATCGCTGTTGTCGCGGATCGCCGCACGGACCTTGGCCATGGTCGTCGTGCAATATTCCTCGCGCTCCTTCAGGAAGCGCTGCTGCTGCGCGCGGAAGCTGGCAACCCGCTCCCTCACTTCGGATCCGAAGTCGCCGCGGATATCGAGCTTGGCGAACTGCGGAAGCTGAGCCGGCGGCGGCGGGACCTCGACGACGGTCACCGTCAAGGGCGGCGGCGCCGGCGGCAGGCCCTCGATCACGGTGGGTACCGGAAGCGAGGGAGGTGAGACCATCCTTGGGGTCTCGGCGGCAGGCTTGATCCCCGACACCGGCGTTGTTTCCAAAGTGGTCCTGGCTTCCAAGGTGGTCCTGGCTTCGGTCTCGGCCGTCGGGATCGTCGGCTGCGCGGGGCCCGGCTGGGGTGCCGCGGCCGATGGGGCGGTGGTTTGTTGAGCGGGCGTCTGGGCAGACGTCGGCGCCCCGGCGTCAGGCAGCTTGCCCTTCACCGACTGAACGAAAGCCATTGTCTGCGCGATCAGAAGATCGCGTTCCTTCATCCACTTCATGGCGCACCCTAAGCGCGCGGATTCCAGCAAAGCAACTCCGCGGAATCAAGCATCGGCCATCATGATGGTTGACGAAGACGCCTGTTTCGCAGGCGCGGTGACATAATTGTGACACGTAGCGGCCGCGAAGGCGGTCAGCGTTGGCCAGGATTGGTGTTTGGGACGAACGGGGTACCGACGATACGGATCGGTATTTGATCGTCCGCTGGCGCCCGATTCGTGGCCGGCCGGGACATGGCGCTTGCCGGCGCGGACCCCGGATCCAGCAGCGCGACGATTCCGGCGGCGGCCACGCTCAGCAGCGTAGCGGCGCCCAGAAGCGCGATATTGCGGTCGGCCTCGCGAGTCCTCATGCGAAAGGAAATACGTGAGGGCGCATCATGTTCCGGACAAATCCTGACGCGTTTTCGCGCGGTCTTGGCGGCGCGCTGAAAGTCAGCGTTGGAATCAGACTCGAAGGCACCCAGGGCAGGTGCCAAGTGAGCCAGGCATAGCAGCGATCGGAGCGGGCGAGGGTTCTCAGCCCGGCAAGGCCGTCGCCTCCGCGATGGTTGGCGCGGTGACGCCGGCCTCGATCATGTCGGCGTAGCGGCCATACTCCTCGGCCATTTCAAGCAGCTTCTCGCGCACCATCGCGTCGGTGACCTGACGGGCCAGCCGTCGCGCCTGATCGGACTGGAAGCGGTAATGTGCTGTGTCGGACATGGTGGCTCCTTACACATGGGTAAGGGCCATCGGGCAAAGGTTCACTGTAGGATCTGCGAGCGATCACCCAGCGCGGCCGGGACGCCGTCCCCCGCCTTGTCCTCGCGGACCTCGACCTCGAACCAGCCCATCTCCTTCAGCTCGCGCGCCTTCTTCTCGGCCGCGTCTTCATTGTCGCGCTTCAGCACGATTTGGCTGGTGCCATCACGGGCAAGGATCAAATAGGTCATTGGCAGAGTCCCATCCCGCATTCTGCATAGTCCGTTTTGGCCTGCAAGGACAGAAACAAGACGCAGGATGGGTGATCCTACGGGCATCTCCCCACGATTCCTGCCAAGATTCTCTGCGGAGATTTCTGTCGAGGTGCGGGGCGCGCGCATCCGCGACGGCCCGGGTCAGTGTGGAGAGGCTCGCCTGCAAAATAGTTAACGCGAGTTGACAGAATGTCGCACCCGCGTAATATTAATTGAATTAAATGGAGGGGTTTAAAGCGCGTCAAATCCTCTCACGCAAATATTTTAAATGGGGAGTACAATGAAAAATACGTTTCTGATCGTCGGCGTTGCTGCTCTGTTTTCGACCGTGGTATCGGTCGCCGCGAAGGCCGATCCCGTGACCGGCACGCTGAGTGCCACCTACTACGAAGTCCTCAACAACGGGTCCGGTGCGCCCGATTTCGGCGGCTCGGGCACGCCGAATGTCGCGATCGGCAGCGGGTTGGTGAACGACCGGCCGGTCGTCAGCACGTCCAGCCCGGGCGTGTCGATGTATGATCATTCCACCGGCCAGTTGCTGTGGTGGACACCGTCGGCAACGGTCATCCAGACCGGCACCGGCACGGTCTCGCTGCCTTACAGCAGCACGATGTACGCCCCGAACAGCACCGGCACCAACGATGCCGCCGCGTTTGAAACCGCGGTGCTGAAGGGCACGTTCTCGCTGTCGTCAGCCGGAACGGTCCACTTCACGGTCGGCTCGGACGACGACGCCTTCGTCTACCTGAACGGCGTCCTGATCGGACAGAATCCCGGCATTCACGCGATCACCGACGTCACGTTCGCAGGCAACGCAAACGCCGGCGTGAATACGCTGGAAATCTTCTACGCCGATCGTGAACGGACCGGCGCGCAGCTCGACGTCAGCGCCGACGTGGCACTGACGGCTGCCGTTCCCGAGCCGTCGACCTGGGCAATGATGATCCTCGGGTTCTTCGGCGTCGGCTCGCTGGCCTATCGCCGAAACCGCAAGCAGCAAGTGCTCGCCTAGAGCATCATCCGCGCATTGAAAAAGCCCGGCTCAAGCCGGGCTTTTTTTCGTCCCGGTGACCGACGATCCTGTCGCTGGCGGGTGCCCGCTGGGGCGAGGCGCGGCGGAGAAGCCGAAGGCTGGTGCCGGCTGAGGGGATTGAACCCCCGACCTTCAGTTTACAAAACTGCTGCTCTACCGCTGAGCTAAGCCGGCGAAAGGGGAATGATTTGCGGGCTCGCATAGCAGACTTGGCGGGCCAGAGCCAGAACCAGAAGCCCGGACCGTGGAAGGTTCGCATCGATCGCGCTGCGCCAGGCAGCAGAAAGGCGGCCTGAAGGCCGCCTTCTCGCCGTCAGCGCTGTGCGTCGGCTACTGGCAGGGATGCCGGAGGCCGTCGCTGCCGCGGAACCAGGTGCCGGGGGTGCAGACAAATCCGTTCTGCCGCGCATATTCCTCGCCGCCGATCGGGCTGCGGGCGTATTCGGGGCCGCCGAACGGCGCGGTGGCGATGGCGGCCGCTGTTCCAACCGCGCCGCCGACCACGCCGGCCGCGGCGTCGACCGGCGCGAACGGGCCGGGGTCATAGCGGTTGTAGCTGTCCTGCCAGTCGCGGTCGCGCCGCGTGGTGCGGTGGTGATAGGTGGTTGCGGTGGCGCCTGGTGCCATCGTCTGGCATCGGGCATCCGGATAGGCATTCGAGCAGCGCGCGGCGGAGCCGATGGTCTGTTGCGCCATCGCCGGGGCGGCGAGCGCCGAAGCGAGCAGGGCTGCTGCGCCGAGCATCTTGAGCTGTGTCATGCGAAGTCTCCTCTCGTCGTGGTGAGAAGCTAATCTCGCGATCCGGCGCGTGTTCCTGCGCGGCCTTGCCTCGCGATCAAACCGGTGTGAAGTTCCGCCGGGGTCCGCGCATGACGCGTTCCGGATCATGGCGCTTTTGATGAGAATGGCATGCACACACGCGACATCGACTACGCCGGCGGCGACGCCCATCTGCGCGGTTATCTGGCCGTCAGCGACACGGGCGCAAGGCGTCCCGGCGTGCTGGTCTTCCACGAGGGGCTCGGGCTCGGCGATTTCGCGATGGAGCGGGCGCGCAGACTTGCCGGGCATGGCTATGTCGCGCTGGCGGCCGACATGTTCGGCGATCGGCAGCAGGCCGCCAACCTCGATCAGGCGATGACGCTGATCGGCGGCTTGCGGACAAATCCCGCCAGGCTTCGCGCGCGGGCCCGCGCGGCGCTCGCGACACTCACCGCGCTGCCCGAGGTCGATGCCACGAGATGCGCGGCGATCGGTTTCTGCTTCGGCGGCACCGTCGCGCTCGAGCTTGCGCGCGACGGCGCCGACCTCAAGGCCGTCGTCAGCTTCCACGGCGTGCTCTCGACCACGCAGCCGGCAGCGGCTGGTGCGGTGAGGGCGAGCGTGCTGGTGCTGACCGGGGCCGACGACCCGCTGGCGCCGCCCGAACAGGTCGCAGCCTTCGAGAACGAGATGCGCGCCGGCAAGGTCGCCGACTGGCAGGTGACCAGCTACGGCAACGTGCTGCACGGCTTCACCAACCCGTCCGCTGACGGCTCGATCATGAGCTCGGCGCTTTACGACGCGCGGGCCGACCGCCGCTCCTGGGCGGCGATGCAAGGCCTGTTCGACGAGGTGCTGGCCTGACGATCACCGAGGACGCAGCCGTTAACGATGTCTGAGCGGGCGCGGCCGCATTGAGCCGATGCCGATGCTTACGCATTAGGCTTACCGGCAGTTTGGCCCGCGGCCTTAACCCTTCCGCCAAGGCATTGGACTAGGCTGAGCCTGGAACAATTCGGGACGCTGGGTGAACATGCGCGGACGACTGGCGCTGGTGATATTGGCTGCGATGACCTCGGCGGCGTCGGCCGGCGGCGGCTTCGACATCGTCGTGCCCTCGCGGCCCGGCGTGCCGATCATCATCAACGGCGTCGACGCCTCCTACGCCGTGGTCGAAGGCGCGATGGGGCTCGCCCGCAACGAGTCGCTGGTGCCGACCGTCTATGGCGGCCGCCCGATCGATCCCCAGCCGAATGTCGGCCATTATTATCCGAGCCTCGGCCGCATGCCGGGCTATGGCCGGCTCGAGATCGAGCCGCCGGCCAATCGCAGCCTGCCCAAGCCGGCCGAAAGCTACCATCAATCCTGGTCGGCGCGGTCTACGCCGCTGCCGGCGCAGTCCAACGAGCCGGTCGATCCGCCGCCGGTGATCTACGCGCCGCAGTTCAACGGACCGCAGCCGCTCCCCGGGGCGATGCCGCGGCCACCGCGTCCGAGAGGCCCTTAGAACCAACTGTCCAATCAAGAGCCCTCAACCGGGGGCGCTGAATAGCCATCAAGAGCTACGCGACGAACAGAGAGCATCAGGAGAGAGTAATGCGTCAAATGATCAAAGGACTGATTGCGGCGGTGGCCGTCATGCTGACCGCGCCCGCGATGGCGTGCGGTTTCAACCCTTGCGGTGCGCCGGTCTACGCCGCGCCTGCCGTGACCTATGGCTGTGGTGGCTGCGGCGGCTACGGCTACGGCTATGGCTATGCCGGATACGGCGCCGTCGAACGCCTGCCTGACCCGGATGCGGCCTATCCCAACGCGACCCAGCAGTACTATTACGTCAACCAGGGACCGACCTACAGCGGTCCGGGCAACTGGGCGCCGCGTCCGTACTACCGCGAAGGCTATGGCCGCCCCTATTACGGCTATCGCCACTATGGCTACCGCCACTACGGTTATCGCCACCACTACCGGCCCTACCGTGCGCACTACGGCTATCGCTACGGCTACGCGCATCGCGCGCCGGCCTATCACTACGGCCACCGCGTGCTGCGCCGCTATTACTGATCTCGACCGATCCGTCGAAACATCAGCGCCCGTTCGCGTCACGCGAGCGGGCGCTTCTCTTTGGTGATCGGTGAGGAGATCTATGCGGCTGCGCGATGCGGCATGCGGGCGATGACCTTGATCTCGAAATCGAAGCCGGCGAGCCAATTCACGCCCACCGCGGTCCAGTTGGGGAAGGGCGGCGTGGCGAACATCTCATTCTTGACTGCCGCGACGGTCTTGAACTGATTTTCGGGATCAGTGTGGAACGTGGTGAGATCGACGATGTCGTCGAAGCTGCAATCCGCCGCGTGAAGCGTTGCGCGAAGGTTGTCGAATGCCTGCCGGACCTGACGCTCGAAATCAGGCTCGGGAGAGCCATCGAGACGGCTGCCGACCTGACCGGAGACGAAGACGAGGTCGCCCGACCGGATCGCGGCTGAATAGCCGTGGGCTTCGTAGAGGGCATGCCGGTTGGCGTTGGCAGGGAAAATCGCCTCGCGCTGCGCCATCGCTTGATCCTTTCGTTTCCGTGTGTTGGCGGTGTGGATGCGCAGCCCGCCGATACGTCCTTCGCGTGCCGCCGCTATCGCATTTGATATACGCCGCGTATGCCAGTACATTAGTTGGCATACGGAGCGTATGTCAATCCATATACGTTGCGTATGTGAATTCGATGAGGGTGACCGGTGGCGGCAAAGCGACGCATCGAGACGATGGAAGAGAACCGCGCCAAGCTGATCGCGGCTGCGCGAAAGGCCTTTGCCAGGGATGGCTATGCCGAAGCCTCGATGGATGAATTGACCGCTTCGGTCGGTCTGACGCGGGGCGCGCTCTATCATAATTTCGCGGACAAGCGCGGACTGCTGTCGGCGGTGGTGAACGAGATCGACGGCGAAATGGCRGCGCGCGCGCAGGCGRTCGGCGYCCGCGCAGGAGGCGACTGGCAGGGGCTGCTGGCGGAAGGGGTGGCCTATATCGAGATGGCGCTCGATCCCGAGGTCCAGCGCATCGTGCTGCTCGATGGCCCAGCGGTGCTCGGGGATCCGTCGCAATGGCCCAGCCAGAGCCATTGCCTGCAAGTGACGAAGCAGACGGTCGAACGGTTGATCTCGCGGGGCATCCTCAAGCCGATCGACGCCGAAGCAGTCGCGCGACTGTTGAATGGCGCGGCACTCAATGCCGCGCTCTGGGTCGCGGCCAGCAACAATCCCAAAGCCGTCTTGCCGAAGGCCGTGGACGCCTTCACGCACCTCGCCTCGGGGCTGCTTGCGGGTCCGCTCGCTCCTGGTGCTCGCACGCGGAAGAAGTGAGATGCCGCGAGCGAGAGCGTTTTCGAGCGAAGTGGAGACCGGTTCGCGTGAAGAAAACGCGAAGACAACAACCTGGAGCCCCGTTCCGATTTCATCGGAACGGGAAAGGCTCTAGCCCATCAGCCCAAGCCGGCTGGCGCCGATATAGAGTGCGAGCACGGCGGCGTTCGACACATTCAGGCTCTTGATCTCGCCGGGCATGTCGAGGCGGGCGACGACGCGGCAGGTCTCGCGCGTCAACTGCCGCAGGCCCTTGCCCTCGGCGCCGAGCACCAGGGCGATCTTGCGCTGATCGCCCATCACCTCGGCCAGCGTGCCCTTGGCATGGCCGGTCAGCCCGATCCGCCAATAGCCCGCCTCGGCGATCTCCTCGAGCGCGCGGGCCAGGTTCACCACGCGGCACCAGGGCACCGCTTCCAGCGTGCCGGCGGCCGCGCGGGCGAGCGTGCCCGTCTCCGACGGGGCATGCCGGTCCTGCGTGACGATGCCGAGCGCGTCGAACGCCGCCGCCGAGCGCAGGATGGCGCCGACATTGTGCGGGTCGGTGATCTGGTCGAGCACCAGCACGATGCCCTCCAGCGCCAGCGTGTCGATGCCGGGCGAGGGCAGGGGATCGGCCTCCGCCAACAGGCCCTGATGCACGGCATCGGGGGTGAGGCGGCGGTCGATGTCGCTGGGACGGACGATCTCCGGGGCGACCCGGGTCGCGATATTCTCCTCGGCGAGCCGCTTGGCGGCGTTCTCGGTGAGGTAAAGCTTGCGGATCTGGCGCTCCGGGTTGGCCAATGCCGCCGCCACCGTGTGCCAGCCGTACAGAATCACCGGTCCGTCGGAACCGGATTCGCGCTCCCGCCGGGCCTGCGGGCGGCCGAATTTCGGCCCTTTCTGGAAGGGTTTACCGCCCTTGCCTCGGAAATTGGGTCTGCGGTCGCGATCGCTCATGGGAGGCTTGTGTCACGGGTGTCGAATATTGGCAATTTAACCGGCAAATAGGCGCCTGGCTTGGTTGACTTTGGGGACCGCCTTCGCCCATAAACGCGCCCGACCGCGCACCCGCTTCGGGTCGGCCGGTTATCAGCGTCATTTCGATGACCGGTCCGCCGCCACTCGCGCGGCTGGTTCGACGCTGTTGGACGGGGGAGTGTCCCGAGTGGCAAAGGGAGCTGACTGTAAATCAGCCGCCTCATGGCTTCGCAGGTTCGAGTCCTGCCTCCCCCACCAGCCTTCGCTCGCTTCGCGAGCTACGGCTAGGCAGGCCAGCAAGACTCCATCGTAGCGAAGTGAGCGAAGGCTGCCGCGCCGAAGCCCGGAGGGCGCAGGCGGGCTGGATCGATGCCACTGGCCCGTTAGGCGAAGCGTGTCGCCACTTCCACGAACGTTGGCTCGGCAAGCCAGCCAAGCTGCATCAAAAACGAAATGAGCGAGAGCGGGCTCTGTCGTCGGCAATCACGCACGGCCATGCACCAGCGCAAGTTCGCGTGATCGTCGGCCTTCACGATGCTGCCTCTGGTTGCGATGCCAAACTTCCGCAACAATCCGCGACTGGGATATCGACGTTCTCCCTGACGCGGTAAGGGCAATCGCATATGGCAGCGAGCGGCTTTGCTGTCTCCACATTCGTCATGGCCGGGCTTGTCCCGGCCATCCACGTCTTTCTCACGCGGAGACTAAGACGTGGATGCCCGGCACAAGGCCGGACATGACGGACTTTGTGGGGAAATCGAGCGCATATGCGATAGCCCTCCCTGACGCGGGAGGTGCTCGCGAAGTCTCGTGGAGGTCTGGAATGCGCGTTGTCTCAGCGATCGCATGTGGAATCCTGTCGTTGCTTGCAGCCTCTTCGGCGCAGGCCGAGGTCACGTTCAATACGGCGTCGCCTGTCCCGCCGCGCGGATTGATGGACATCACTGTGACGCTCAAGAGCGTTGCCGTGCCTCCTGCGTCAGTGCAGGGGGGCGACCGTGAAACGGCCCTGAACGAGATCAGGCGGGATCTCTACCAGGAGGCCAAGGACCAGTGCCCGATCCTCGCGAAGGTGTATGACGCGAACTGCCGAGTGACGTCCGTCAACATTTTCAGATTGCAGTCGATGCAGAAGGATGGCCCGCCCAGCTTTTCGATAACCGGGACGGCCAAATACGAACTGAAGACGAGCGACGGCGACACCAAGCAGTGATCGCGCACGGCTCGCCGCAGCCGCTACCAGACCTTCACTCCATCCTCCCGAACATCTCCACCAGCGTCTCGCGCAGCCAGCGCTGCGCCGGGACGGTGTCGTTGCGCTGGTGCCAGAACAGGCTGACGACGCGCGGCGGGGCTGGCAGCGGTACCGGCACGGCGTGCAGATGCGGCGCGTGGCGCGACTGCGCGCTGAGATCGCGCGGCAGCACCGCGATCAGGTCGGACTGCCGGACGATCTCGTAGGCGGCGTTGTAATGGTTGACGGTCGCGACCAGGTTGCGCGACAGCCCGCGCGAGGCGAGGAACTGATCGTAGGTCGGCAGCGTCCGCCCGGCGAGGCTGACATCGACATGCCCGGCGTTGAGGAAGCCGCGCGTGCTCAGCCGCTTCTGCCTGGCCAGCGGATGATCCTTCCGCATCATGCAGGCATATTCGACGGTCCACAGCGAGCGTGAGCGGATCGCGGCCGGCGGATGCTGCGCCTCGTTGACATAGACGCTCAGCACGCAATCGACCCGGTTGTCCTCGAGCCGGTCGCCGATCTCCAGGATGGTGTTGGGCATGGTGTGGATGCGCACCGACGGCGCCACCTCGCTGAACCGGATCAGCAGCCGCGGCATCACCAGCGAGGCGACGTAGTCCGACATCGACAGGCTGAATTCGGCCTCGGCGCGCCGCGGATCGAACGCGTCCTCGTCGAGCGCGTGGCGCACGTTTTCCAGCGCGTCGCCGATCGGCTCCCACAACGCCACCGCACGCTGTGTCGGGCGGATCCCGGTGGCCGTGCGCACGAACAGGGGATCGCCGAGCGCGTCGCGCAGGCGGGCGAGCGCGTTGCTGACCGCGGGCTGGGTCATCGTCAGCGCGCTCGCCGCGCGGGTGACGCTGCCCTCGGTCATCAGCGCCTCGAAGACTTTCAGGAGGTTGAGGTCGAGGGTACGGAAGGACACGGGCGATATTCACATTGGTGATGTGCTAGATAACAATTATAAATTATTCCGATAATCATGATTTGTCTATCATTGCCGCCAATGACCCCGCGGCGCGTGCCGAACCGCGGGGCGCGGAGGGGGATTTCATGTCCATGATCTCGGCGCGCATCGAGCGCCTGCCGTTCGCGCGTTTCCATGTGCACCTGCTGCTGATGGGCGGGCTGGGCTATCTGTTCGACGCGATGGATGCCGCGGTGCTGGCGTTCATCCTGCCGGTGCTGCGCACCGCCTGGAGCCTGACCAATGTCGAGACCGGCGTGCTCGGCAGCAGCACCTTCGTCGGTTATCTGTTTGGCGCGCTGCTGGCGGGGACGCTGGGCGACTTGATCGGCCGCCGCGCGGTGATGATGTCGGCGCTGGCGCTGTATTGCGCGGCCTCGCTGGTCAGCGCGGCGGTCGATAGCTGGCCGGCGTTCTTCGCCGCGCGCGTCGTCGCCGGCATGGGCACCGGCGCGGAGAGCGCGATCATCGCGCCTTACCTCGCGGAATTCGTGGCGCGGCGTTACCGCGGCGCCTTCACCGGCGCGCTGGCCGGCTTCTTCTCGTTCGGCTTCGTCGCCGCTGCCTTGCTCGGCTATTTCATCGTGCCGGCCTACGAGAATGGCTGGCGCATCGTGCTCGTCATCACCGCCGTGCCGGTCGTGATGCTGCTGTGGTGGCGCAGGTCATTACCGGAATCGCCGCGCTGGCTGGAAAGCCGGGGCAGGGAAACGGAAGCCAGCGCGGTGCTCGACAGGATCGAGGCGAGCTTTGCGCGCGAGGGCCAGGTGCTGCCGGCGCCGGTCGCCGAACCGGCGCTGCCTGCCGTCTCGTCAGGAACGCTGCTGAGCAATTTTGCCGCGCTGTTGGCCGGCCGCCAGGCCCGCATCACCACCATGACCTGGATCATGTGGCTGTCGATCACCTTCAGCTACTACTCTTTCTTCGTCTGGATTCCCGGCCTCCTGGTGCAGAACGGTATGAGCATCACCAAGAGCTTTGGCTATTCGCTGGCGATGTATTGCGCGCAGGTGCCCGGCTATTTCACCGCCGCGTTCTTCAACGAGCGGATCGGACGGCAGGCGACGATCGCGTCCTACATGCTGCTCGGCGGCGTCAGCGCGCTCGGGCTCGCTTTTGCCAAGAGCGATGGTGAGATCATGACGGCGGGGTTGCTGCTGTCGTTCTTCATGAACGGCACCTATGCCGGCGTCTATGCCTACACCGCCGAGGTGTTTCCGACCGCGATCCGTACCACCGGAGCCGGGCTCGCATCTGCGATCGGGCGGATCGGCGCCATCGCGGCCCCGATCCTGGTCGGCTATCTCTATCCGAATTTCGGCTTTGCCGGCGTGTTCGGCGTCACCACGTCCGTGCTGCTGATCGGCGCACTCACTGTCGTGCTGATGGGCGTGCCGACGCGGGGCCGATCGCTGGAAGAAATCGCAAGCAAGACCGCGTGACCACGGCGGCGTCCTGACAGGAGACTCTCATGCCAACCACCCTCTTCAAGAATGCCGCGCTGCTCGATCCGCTGCGCTCCGATCTGCTCGAAGGACACCACGTGCTGGTCGAGGATCGCTTGATCAAGGAGGTGTCTGATCGACCGATCGACGCTTCGGCCGATCGGGTCATTGATCTCAGGGGCAAGACCCTGATGCCCGGCCTGATCGACCTGCATGTGCACGCGGTCGCCGTCGAGCTCGATCTGTCGCAGCAGGCGCGGATGGCCAACGTGCTGGTGACCTTGCGCTCGACCATGCTGTTGCGCGGCATGCTGAAGCGCGGCTTCACCACCGTTCGCGATGCCGGCGGCGCCGGCTATGCGCTGAAGCAGGCGATCGACACCGGCCTGACCGATGGTCCGCGGCTGTTCGTCTCCGGCCGCGCGCTGAGCCAGACCGGCGGCCATGGCGACGGGCGGGCGCGTTCGGACTATCTGGCCGACCCGACCTGCTCCTGCTGCGTGCGGGTCGGCGCGATCGCGCGCGTCGTCGACGGCGTCGATGCGGTGCGCAAGGCGGTGCGCGAGGAGCTGCAAATGGGCGCCGACCAGATCAAGATCATGGCCTCCGGCGGCGTCGCGTCGCCGACCGATCCGATCGGCGCCTACGGCTATTCCGAGGACGAGATCCGCGCCATCGTCGCGGAGGCGAAGGCGCGGCACACCTATGTGCTGGCCCATGCCTATACTGCGGAAGCGATCGAGCGCGCGGTGCGCTGCGGCGTGCGCACCATCGAGCACGGCAATCTGATCGATCCTCCGACCGCGCGGCTGATGGCCGAGCAAGGCGCCTATGTCGTGCCGACGCTGGTCACCTACGAGGCATTGGCGAACGAGGGCGCGAAATACGGCCTCCCTGCCGCGAGCGTCGCCAAGATCGCCGACGTCCGCGATGCCGGCCTGCGCTCGCTCGCGATCTATCGCGAGGCCGGCGTCAAGATCGGGTTCGGCACCGACCTGCTCGGGCCATCACAGCGTTTGCAGAGCGACGAATTCCGGATTCGCGCCGAACTGCTCGGCCCGCAGGCGGTGATTGCGAGTGCGACCGTCGTGGGCGCCGAAGTGCTCGGCATGGAAGGCAAGCTCGGCCGCATCGCGCCGGAAGCGTTTGCCGATCTGCTGGTCGTGGACGGCAATCCGCTACGCGACGTGACGTGTCTGCTCGGCCAGGGCGAGCACATCCCGCTGGTGATGAAGGCCGGCAAGGCTGAGGTCGACAGGCTGGGCGGGTAGGCGCACAAGACCGGATCATCGCCCGATCGGAAGGCATGGCAGGATCATCGTCCAAATCGGGATTGAGCAAAACAGGCACAAGCCCGCGATGATCGCCACGAATACGAGGTCGAAAGGAAAAATGACGGAGGCCGCCTTGCTCGGGTCGTCCCATCCTTTCGTCTCCAGGAAGCGCTTGTAGTTGGCTTGGCCGGACTCCCGCACTATCCTCGTGAAGCCCGGCCAGCGAACGAGAATGAAGCAAAGCCAGAGGGCGGGGAACGCCGTAAAGAGGCCCACGAGCGCCCACAGCGAGGTGCCTTGGCCATTCTTGCTTGGGATGATCCAGCCGGGACACGCGCCGCCGGTCGGATCGACCAGGGCGAGAATGCAAACGGCGATCGAAAGCCATGTCAGGCAGATCGCTGCGCCCCATTTGGCGACCCGGCGGCAAAATGCCGGATCGAAATCGAGCAGGGGCGGGCTCTCGGTCATGGCTGCATTCTAGCGCATGACGGGATCAGGTTGAACCTGGATCGGCGTCGGAGCTTCACCTCGCCCCGAGTACGGGGAGAGGTCGGAACGCATCGCTAGATGCGTTCCGGGTGAGGGGGAGTCTCCGCACCCACAATTGTCGCCGAATTCGCGCAGCAAGCCCCTCACCCCAAACCCTCTCCCCGTAAGAACGGGGCGAGGGAGCGCAGCGCCGTCGCCTTGCGACATCATCTCATCCTGCCCTCGCATTTCGACCTCACCACACCACGCGGAATCCCGCGCTGCCCTTGTAGCCGTGGTTCGCCGCGGCGTCCTGGAGGCTGGCGCGATAGGTCGCTTCGCCGAACAAGGTGTAGCGGCCATTGGCCCAGCTGTAGCTGCCGCCGCCGCCGATCGAGCCCCACAGCCGGTCGTTGGCGCTGGCGAAGCTGGTGCCGGAGACGTCGACCTTGCTGCCGTCGAGGAATTCGTAGTGCAGATTGCCGATCGCGTAGAGGTCGGAGCGGACGATGCTCGTGCCGTCATACCAGCTCTTCTGGTGATTGAGCATGAGACCGACGCGGCCGAGCAGGCTGTCGGCATTGGCGAGCGAGACCAGCGCGCCGAAGCGGTCGGCGAACCCGTCGAAATCGACCTTCGAATAGGCGAGCTGCGCCTGCGGCGTCAGCGAGAAGCCGTTGCCGATAGTGATGCGCTTGCCGCCTTCGACGCTGAACGCATAGCCGAGGCCTTCATTGCCGTGGGTCATGCTGCCGACGAGATCGGAGGTGAGATCGGCGCGATAGAACGTGGTCTGCATCTGGCCGTCGAGATAGACGCCGTTGTCGCCATACCAGGTGGCGGTGGCGCCGACGCCGGTGCCCTGGGCGCGAATCCGGCCGCTGCCGAACAGCGAGTTCACATAGGCCGTGGTCAGCCCGTATTGCAGCGTGAGCCCGACGATCAGGCGGCCATAGCTGTTCTCGAGCGCGAGTCCGTCGAGCCCGGCCTGCGCCTTGAAGTCGTCGCTGCTGGTGGTCGCGCCCGTGGTGTTCGACGGTTGCAGGCTGGATTGGCCGCCCTGGACGCGGCCCCAGAACGCCGATTGCGTCCCTGAACTGTCCGCCTGCGCCGGCGGTGCGACGCCCATCCGCGCCATCGCGTCGCTCGGGCCGCCGCCCCAATAGCGGTTGCCGACGCGGTCCTGCAACGACGGCAGCGCGTTCATGCCGAGCAGCACCTGGGCGTAATTCTCGTAGAGCGGCACGCCGGGCTGATAGAGCGGGCCGGCCGGCATCGGCGTCGCCGGATTGACCAGGCTGGAGCGCAGATACCAGTCGCCGTCCGACGGCGTCGAGATGCCGTTCCTCTGCAACGTGTAGCCATAGGCGCCGGCGACGATCGCCTGCTGGCCCTGGAGCGTGTAGTTGCCGGCCAGCGTGAAGCTGCCGTTCGAGGCGCCGGTGACGTCGATCAGCTTGATGCCGTCGGCGGTCTGCGCGCCGCCGCCGCCGACATTGTTGACCCGCACGGTCGAGGTGCCCGACGTGCTGCCCGCGACCAGGCGGTCGGTGGCCGAGCCGTCGCCGCCGAGCACGGTGTTGAACAGCAGTGTTCCGCCACTGCCGGCATAGTTGCCGGCGACCGTCAGCGTGGTGCCGGGTGCCGCGCCAAACCTGATGGTGCCGGCATTGCCGAGCGATGCCATGGTCTGGTTGAAGCCATTGAGGTCGAAGGCGCCGCCGGCGTTGGCGACAAAGGCGGACGCGGCGCTGAACGTATTGGCCGCGCCGGCTTGCAGCGTGCCGCCCGACACCGTGGTCGTGCCGCTGTAGCTGTTGACGCCGGACAGGGCCTGGGTGCCGCCGGTGACCGCGAGCCCGCCGGTGCCGCCGATCGCGCCCGCGAAAGTGTCGCTTGCGTTGGTGATGGTCAGCGTCTTGCCACCCAGCGCGACATTGCCGCTGCCGGCGAGGCTCTGGATGCTGGTGCCGGTGCCGCTGAGGCCGGAGATGTCGAACGCCGCATTCGCTACCACATGGCTCGAATTGCCGATCGAGCCGGTGCCGGTCAGCGCCAGCGTGCCGGCCGAGATCGTGGTGACGCCGGCATAGGTGTTGGTGCCAGACAGCGTCTCGGTGCCGCCGGCGAGCGTCAGCCCGCCGTTGCCGCCGATCACGCCGGCGAACGTATCGTTCGCGGCGGTCAACGTCAGCGTCCTGGCGCCGAGATCGACGCTGCCGCTGCCCGACAGGCGCTGGATGCTGGTGCCTGCGCCGGACAGCCCCGCGATGGAGAACGTGCCGTTGGCGATCACCTGGCTCGATGCGGAAATGTCGCCGGCGCCGGTCAGCGCCAGCGTGCCCGCTGTGATCGTGGTCGCGCCGCTGTAGGCCTGCACACCGGAGAGGGCCTGCGTGCCGCCGATGAGCTGTACGCCGCCGGTGCCGCTGATCGTTCCAGCGAAGCTGTCGTTGGCATTGGTGATGATCAGGTCCTTGGTGCCGAGCGTGACGACGCCGGCACTGCTGCCGGCCAGACTCTGGATGTGCACGTTGGGGTCGGTAACGATCGAAAGATCGAAGGTCGCGTTGTCGACCACGCGGCTCGAACTGGCGAGGGCATTGCCTGAGCCGGCGAGGGCGGACAGCCTGAAAGTGCCTTGCTGGATCGCCGTCTCGCCGGTGTAGCTGTTGCCGGCGCCGCCGAACGAGAAGATCCCATCTCCGGTCTTGGTCAAGCCGCCGACCCCGCTGAAGCCAACCGGGGCGAGGACGGTGAACCCGTTGGTATCGATCGTCAGTCCGCCTGCGGCGATGTTGTTCTGGGCCGCCGTTCCGGCGGAGGCATTGGTGGTATTGACGCGCGCGCGGAGCGTCGCATTGTCATAGTTGATCTGACCGCGCGCATTGCTGATGGTAAAGCCAAAGCCGCCCAGCATCACCGTGGCGTTGCGCACGTTGAGCGTGCCCGTGCCCCCAACCGGTGTGCCGAGGATGACTCTGACCGTCGCGTTTAGTGTCGCGCCGTCCGTGACGTTGACGACGCCGGTGCCGGTGCTACCGACGGTGAGCGCGCCGGTCGTCAATTGCGATCCGGCACCCGTCACCGTCAGATTTGTCGACCCACCTGCGACATCGCCCATGGAAACATTGAGATTGGACGTCAGCGTGGCGCCGTTCTGAATCGTGAGGCTGGTGGTTCCGCCAGCCACGTCGCGGATATTCATATTGCCGGTCGTGCTGGTCGCCCCGGGGGTCACGCCGAGAACGACGGTTGAACCGGCCACGATATTGGGGTTGGTTCCGGACGTCGGCGCTGTGCCGCCGGACCAGTTCGAGCCCACCGTCCAGTCGTTATTGGTGGCGCCGGTCCAGGTCTGTGCCGCCGCCGTGCCCGCTGACAGTGCCGAGAGCGCCGCGACCGATGTGCTCAGCAACAGCAGCCGATGGAAATGTGCGCGGGCGAGGGACGACGCTACCGTCCGGCGTGGATTGCATGTGGTGTCACCAAAGTGTCGTGCGATCGTCGCAGCGCCGATGCATTCGCGCATGGTGCCCAGCCCCTTGTTCTTGCCGCCGCCTGGCAGGGTTGCATTTCGGCAAACCTTCGCCAGCCGCAGATGGGCGTCACGCTAGGTGACTCACCGTATGCTGACAAATGAAGGTTGCCGTGCTCGCGGTGAAACGAAACGCAGTGTGTTCGTGATGCAACGTCCGCGCGTCGCAATTAATCGATCGCTAACCAGTTGAGCCGTGCCGGGCCCGTTCCTTGCGCGAGTGTGTCTGAAAAATTTCGGAATATTAGAAATATACCCGTGAGTTGCCCGACATGTCAAGGAGCCTGGTCGAACGCCGGTTGCTTTGCATGGGGTTGTTTTCGATATTTTGGCAATGCGCCGTCATGCCGGGCCTTGCCCGGCCACCCGATTCATCCGATCACGTTACCGCAGGTGGCGTTGACGTCGACGTGTGGAAGCACGACATACCGCCTATCCAAAGCGCCGCTCCGGAGCCAGCCATGAATGCGCCAGCCACCATCGAATCACAGTCCGACGGCGTGGTGCGCTGGCTGACCAACGAGACGCGCGACGAGCGCTTCGTCGACAACATCTTCGCCGAACTCTGTATCCGGCTACAGCGCGCCGGCATCCCGATCAAGCGGGCGACGATGAATCTCCTGATCCAGCACCCGCAATGGCTCGGCGCCCGGATCGTCTGGAGCGACGGGATGCGTGAGGCCGAGATCACGCGGATCGACTACGAGGTGCAGCAGCGGTCGGAATATATCGGCAGCCCGGTCTACGAGATTCATCAGAGCGCCACCGAAGTCCGCGAGAACCTCGAACGCGAACCGTCGCAGGGCCGCAAGCACGCGCTCTACGACGAGATGCGGGCGCAGCGCCTGACCGACTATGTGGCGTGGCCGCTGCTGCATACGCTGGGCAAGCGTCATGTCGTGACCTTCGCGACCGATCGCTCCGGCGGTTTCGACGCCGCGCATATCGAAGGCCTGTTGAAGGTGCTGCCGGTGCTGGCGCTGGTCAGCGAAATCCGGATGAAGAACCGGCTGGCGCGGACGCTGCTCGAGACCTATGTCGGCACCCATGCCGGCGAGATGATCCTGGCCGGCGCCACCAGGCGCGGCAGCGGCACCACGGTGCGCGCCGCGATCATGATCTGCGACTTGCGGGATTTCACCCGGATCTCGGACTCCTGGCCGCGCGACGACGTCATCGATCTCCTGAACGATTATTTCGACGCGATGTCGGAGCCGATCGCGCGGCATGGCGGTGAAATCCTGAAATTCATCGGTGACGGTCTGCTCGCGATCTTCCCGCTGAGCGAGCCCAAAGCCTGCGCCAACCTGCTGCACGCGGTGTCCGAAGCGCGCGAGGCGATGGCGGCGCTGAGCGAAAAGAACAGCATGATGGGCCGGGCGCCGATGAACTACGGCATCGGCGTTCATGTCGGTGACGTGATGTACGGCAACATCGGATCGCGCAGCCGGCTCGACTTCACCGTAATCGGCCCCGCGGTGAACATGGCCTCGCGCCTCGAGGCCCTCACCAAGCAGTTGAAGAGGAACGTGCTGCTGTCGCGCGCGTTCGCCGATCTAGTCGAGCAGGATTTCGCCCTCGAGCATGTCGGCGAACATGCCGTGCGCGGCTTCAGCGAGCCGATCGARCTGTTTGCCTAYRRCGGYTGAGCCCGGTCGRTGAAYCCCTTGGCGAGGGCGTGATAGACGCCTTCCTTGCAGATCAGGCGCGAACTCGCRTGYGCGATCAGSGCCGCCGCCATCAGCGGCACGACCATGGCGTGATTGTCGGTCATCTCGGTGACGATCACGAAGGCSGTGATGGGRGCCTGMACCACRCCKGCGAAATAYGARACCATGCCGAGCAGCATCATGGCCGGCAGCGGCGCGCCGTGAAACAGCGGGGCGATGTTGGAGCCGAGCCCGGCGCCTACCGCAAGCGAGGGCGCGAAGATGCCGCCCGGCATRCCGCTGATCGAGGCRAAGGTGGTCGCCAGGAATTTCCACACGCTGAAGCTYSCSGGCAATTGCGATCCGGCTTCSAGGGCGGATTTGACYTGCTGATAKCCGGTGCCGTAGAYCGCKCCGTCCGASGCRATCCCGCARATCGCCGCCGCRAAGCCGCAGATCGCGGCRAAGCCGACCGGATRGCKCTTGATCGYGCGTCCGAYCGGGTTGGCRAAYCCGCGCGCCATCGCGATCAGAATGCGGCTGAASAGACCRCCSGCMAGGCCTCCGGCCACGCCGCAGAGCGGCACCGCGAGCCAGTCGGCGCCGTTGCGCAGCGCCGTCGCGCTGGTGCCGAAATAAGTGTAGTTGCCCATCAGCGCGAGCGAGGTGAGACCCGCGGCGATCACCGCGCCGATGATCAGGCTGGAGGTTCGCGTCTCGAAGGCGCGGCTCATTTCCTCGATGCCGAACACGATCCCGGCCAGCGGGGTGTTGAAGGCCGCCGCGACGCCGGCGGCAGCGCCGGCAAGGATCAGGCCGGGTTGGCGCCGGGGCGAGAAGCGGCCGAGCGCGAACATGATCGAGGCGCCGATCTGGACCGTCGGTCCCTCGCGCCCGACCGAGGCGCCGCAGAGCAGGCCGAACAGGGTGAGCAGGATCTTGCCGGCCGCGATGCGCAGCGAGACGAGACTGTTGCGCGCGGTCTGGTCGGTCAGATGGCGTGCCGCGATGGCCTGCGGAATGCCGCTGCCTTGCGCGTTCTGGAAGAAGCGATTGGTCAGGTAGACCGAGAGCGCGAAGCCTATCGGCGTCAACGCCAGCGAAGCATAGCGGAAATGTGACACCAGCGCGGAGAAGGCGATCTGCGCCAGATCGGCGAGCTCGGCGAGGGCGACGGCCGCGGCTCCCACCGCGACGCCGCCGAGCAGGAAGATGGCGCGGCGCTGCCAACGCACGGAGACGATTCGGAACAGCCGCCGCTGGCGGTTGGAGGGGAAGGTCATTCTGACGGCATTCTGGTTTATGTCGTGGTCCGATACGACACGGATCGCGCCATTCCTAGCATGCGTCGACGATGGGTGAAGCCCAAGAAATCAGCAAGACTTGCCGTCGCGGGCGTCAAACTCGAGAGCCGGGATACTCGCCCTCGGCAGCGGATGTTCCGCCGTCTTATCTCCGACGCTGCTGCTTTCTCGGAAACAGCCGGTCGCGGATATAGCGCGAGGTCGGCGTCAGGCGAAGTCCCCGTGGCTTATGCCAGGCGGCGCGGTCGATCTCCTTCTTGTCGCCGATCGCGAGCCTTCCCTTGGCGTTCTTGGCGATGAAGATGGCGTCGCTCATCCTGCGGCCGGAACGCTTGTTCTTGGCGGTGACTTCCTTCCAGAGACTGAGCCGGCCGAGCTTGAGCTTTGGCAGCTCCTCCTTGATCTCGCGCTTGAGGCAATCCTTCACGGTTTCGCGCGCGCGCCGGCGGCCGCCGGGGAACATCCACAGCCCGTCAGATCGGCGTCGAACCAGAAGAACCTTGCCGCGCTTGGCAGCAACCAGCTTGGAGGATTTGGCCATCTACTGCGCAATGATCGAAAACAGAATCGATCCCAGTTTAACTTGTCTAATCAAGTAGACAAGTTCTAAGAGGCATTGTTCCACAGTCATATGTCGGCTGTTTGTCGCCGACGAAATTTCCCGAATGCCGGACACGTCAGATGATCCGCGGATACGGCTCCAGCAAGACGTCAAATGGCAGAAGTCGTCAGCTGCGACGGACTGCCGCAACTTCATCCTGAGCTTGCGCACGTATGCCACGATCCCTCGCTGCACCCTTTCGCGCCATTGCTCGCTCGTTCGTCCAGCATGATCGCTTTCGTGAATGACCTATCGGATCCCGGCTCCGGCGGTGGGAACTTGGCCGTGCGTGTGTCTGCGAGAAAGCGCGTTACGATCCGCGCTGCCGCTTGACTTCATGTTCTTGTTTTGTTCTATTTGCCTCCTACCGTGAACAGGAGCCGGCCATGGACAACCGTATCAGCGAAATTCGCAGGCAGATCAGGGCGTTGCGCGTCAGCATGATGGAAGCCGAGGCGATCATGCGGGAGCAGGTCAACCGGGATGTGGACTGTGCCTTCGTCGCCGGGGACCTGCTGAAGATGCGGCTGGTCATGAGCCGGCTGGTCGAGGAGCGCAATGTCCTGGGCGACCGTACGCCGATCATAGTGCATGCGAGCGTCGCGCCGCGCCGTCGTGTGACGGTGACCGCCTTCGTTCGCCCGGCGAAGCGTGAGCTGATCGCCGAAGCGCGTGCGTGATGACGCGCTGAGAACGCGGCGGCTGCGCGCCGAGTTGCGCGAGCTCGAGTCATCCGTGAACCAGCTCAGGCGGGCGGGGCGCGACGGAGCGTCGATGCAGCTGCTGCTGTCGCGCAAGCGCGCCGAGCTCGAGGACGTGATTTGCCGGAGGAAAGATGAGAGAGCCGCTTCGGTATTTCAACGACAGCGATAGTCACGCGCCCTGGATCAAGGCGCTTGCCGAGGTCCGGCACATGGCAGCGCGGGAAGGCTGGTGCTTTCACCATGTGCAGGCGATCATCGTTGCGATCGATCAGTATGCGGAGGCGGCGCTCGGCAACCGCGAGTTCTTCCTCAATCGGCCGCAGACCGTCGGCCCGCTCAGGCGCGGCGACGTGCCGTAGCCGTCGCCGTGCTCATGGCAGCACGTCGGCCGGATGCTTGTCGCGGTGCTCGACATATTCGACACGGGTCCGGTCCGGATGCTGCACCAGCATGTTGCGACCGGTCGGGACCGGCTTGGGGCCGTCCAGTATCGCGGCGCCGACGTGGGGGAGATGCGCGGCGAATGCGTCGATGTCGTCGACCAGAAAGGTCAGATGCGTCGCCGTGAATGGCTTCAGGCTCTGTTCGGTGCCTGCAATGAACAGGATCGAGGCGACCTGCGCGAGCCTCAGATCATACTCCGGATAGTCGAAGCGAAGGCGCGCCGTTTGGCCGATCAGGGTTTCGTGGAACGCGACGGCCTGATCGAGCTCTTCCAGCGGCAAATAACGCCGCGCCAGGATGTTGAGTATCTTCATCGCTGGGCCCTCATGTCCTCATCCGTTGCGATCCGATCTGGTCAGCCGTTGCGACAGGGCACGGCGCCGGATGCGGAGCGCCGCGATCGCACGATCGATCTGGTCGAGCTTGTCCTGCATCACGGTGGAGCAGCTCACGCGCGCCCCACGGCGGCCGCCGTCAAGCGCGCTCAGGAGATTGCGCAACTCGCGGGTCGAGAAACCCGAGGCGATCAGGTCTCTCACCCACGCAGCCCGTTCGATCTCCGACGCCGCATAGCTTCGATAGCCGTTCGACGTCCGGCGCGGCACCACCAGGCCGGCCGCTTCATAGTGCCGAAGCGCCCGGGCGCTCACGCCGAGATGACGGGCCGCTTCCTGAATCCTCATCGCGATCTCCTGCCGAGGGCTGGCCTAGCACCTTGTCATTAACGTCAATGTCAAGCGCCGGGTTGCGCGCGGCTGCGCCGGGCACCGTCGCTGCGGATCCGCCGGAGCCTCGCAGGGGCCAAATGTCCCGGCGAGCCCGAGACCGCCGGGATGGTCAATCCGCTGCCGGCGACATATCGTGACGGTCTGCGGCCGAATCTGAGGCGGAACGTTCATCTCCGGGTCATCTGTATCCGGCCATCGTCGGCGCGGCGCCCGCAAGGGCGGCGGCACATTTGCGGAGGAGGTTTCGGATGACCAGGGGCTGGCAGATTGCGGCATCGGCGCTTGCCGTTGTCGTGATGGTTGCAACGCTGGGCGCAGAGGCGAACGCGGCGCAGTGCGGCAACGGGCCGGGCGGGTTCGAAGCCTGGAAGGAGCAATTCGCCGGCGAGGCAAGGGCCAAGGGCGTCGGGGAAACCGCAATCGGCGCGTTGATGCAGGCCCATTACGCCAGCGCGACGATTGCCGCGGATCGCGGCCAGCGCAGCTTCGGCCTGTCGCTCGAGCAGTTCATGGCCAAGCGGGGATCGGCGACCATCGTGGCGCGCGGCCGTTCGCTGAAGCAGTCGCAGGCGGCGATGTTCGCCTCGATCCAGCAGCGCTACGGCGTGCCGCCGGGACCGTTGATCGCGATCTGGGGCATGGAGAGCGGTTTCGGCAGCCAGCGCGGCAACCAGAACATGCTGTCGTCGATCGCGACGCTTGCCTATGACTGCCGACGCCCGGACTTCTTCACCGACCAGCTCTATGCCGCGCTGAAGCTGATCGACCGCGGCACTTTGTCCGGGAGCACGCGCGGCTCGATGCATGGCGAGATCGGCCAGACCCAGTTCATGCCGAAGAATGTCCTCGCCTATGGCACCGGCAATCTCGACGTCGCCGCCAACGCGCTGAGCTCGACGGCTAATTTCCTGCGCGCCCATGGCTGGCGCGCCGGCGCGGGCTATCAGCCGGGAGAACCCAACTTCGCCGCGATCGAGGCGTGGAACGCGGCGCAGGTCTATCAGAAGGCGATCGCCATCATGGGGCGGCAGATCGACGGCCAATGAGCGCAGGGCCGTGAGAAGTCCGGGTTCCTTCATCCCTTGTTAACGCAACGGTGCCCAGATCGTGGGGCGAAAGGGGCGGGTGGAGACAGGCTCCATGCTCAAGAACGGCACTTATGCGGCGTGGTTTCGCACGTCGCTCGCGGACGGCACCGGCATCGTGCATGTCGCCGACGGCAGGCTGTGGGGCCGCGACAGCATCATGCTCTACGACGGCACTTACGAAGTGGACGGCGAACGCTTCACGGCCGTGCTGACCACCAGGCGGCACAGCGAAGGCCATGCGACGGTGTTCGGAACCGACGATCTCGTGGTCCGCCTCGAGGGGGTCTGGAATGGCCCGATCGCGATCTGCAAGGGAAAGGCCGATGCGGTGCCCGACCTCGCCTTCGAGGTGACGCTGATGCCCAGTCAGGAGGTTTCGGCCGAGCCCGACGCGAACCTGCCCACGCCGAAATTCGACCCGAGCAAGCTCCCGAAATTGCCGAAGCGCTCCAGCCGCTGAAGGCTAAAGCGCGATGAGATGAGTTTGAATCGCCATCGCGCTTTGGATTGCTATTTTCGCATGATCCTTTCGGAAAACCGCTTCGCACTTTTCCGGATCATGTTCTAGGCATCGCCGGCGCCGGCCGATCGCGGAAACGGCGCGCCGGGCGTGTACAGCTTGGTCGCGCGGATTTCGTAGACCGCCGATGGATTGGCCCGGCGCAGCTCGCGCGCGGCGGCGATCGCCTCGTCCTCATCGGTGCAATCGATGACATAGAAGCCGAGCAGCTGCTCCTTGGTCTCGGCAAACGGGCCATCGATCACCGTGCCGTGGCCAGGTCCGCGCAGGGTGCTGGCCTTGCGGGTGTCGCCGAGGCGCACCGCCGGACCGAGCCGGCCCTTGAGCTTTTCGTGRACCTCRAGCAGGCCRGCCATGACRGTGGCGTCCTCCTGAGCGGTCCAGGACTTGACCTCGTCTTCGACGTGATAGGCCAGGATGGCATAAAGCATCGATGGTGCTCCTCGATTGTGCTGTGGCAGATCCAAGGACGTCTGACGACAGCCCCAGCCGACATTTCATCTGTAGCGGATCGGACCGGTTTTGTGTCGCGGCAGGCTGGCGAGCAACCCGATTCCACTCGGCCGGTTGACCATGCTCCGAACGCCAAAAGGCGCGGCGGAATTGCTTCCGCCGCGCCCGAACTTTCGTTGTCTCGCTGGTCCAGGGCTGAGAGCGCCCCGATGCCAGGCTGATTGCTCAGGKCCTAGCGGGCGATCCCAGCGAGGTGACAGCGCTTGAGACAAGACACTAGATCACCTCCTTTCTTTGTTGATGGGACAYCTAATATAGGGGGCGAATCCGTCACTGTTAAGGCCGCCAYYCGGCCGGTTCGGGCAYGGAACGAGGCCAATTGTACSGAAATTRGCTGTTTACCGGAGCACAAGGACGCACGCCGAAGCAGTTGAGACGGCCGTCCGACCGTGTTAGGTGATCCCGAGATGCGGGTGTAGCTCAATGGTAGAGCAGCAGCCTTCCAAGCTGAATACGAGGGTTCGATTCCCTTCACCCGCTCCAACCTCCAAATGTCGTGTGATCTGGCGCCGCTCGTTTCAAGCGGCCTGTCGTCGTGGCCGCCCGGCAGCGAATCGGTAGGTAGAGGTCGACATGCGCTCATCGACCGGCCGCGCTTGTTGTCCTCCGGAACGACCACGGCCCGATCGAGCTCGTTCCCGGGAGGGACGAGCCAGGGAACAGCTTCCGTGTCGCGTCACTCGTTCAGGCCATCAAGGACGGCCCGTGCCCGCCTGAACAGGATGCTCGAGAAGCCTTCCGTCAATTTGCTCATGGTCCCGTGCAGCAAGGACGTTGCTTCCTTGCGTCGTCCATCGAGGTCGAGCAACTGCGCCAGCCGAGTTGCGGCACGCAGCTCATAGGCCAGCGCGCCTTGGCGCTGCGCCAATTCGATCGCATCGCGCAGATAGTCTTCAGCGGATCTGGGGTGCGGTCCGTCGGACGAAGCAAGCACATCGGCGTGGGTTCTCAAGGCCTCCGGCAACCACCAATACATCTCGCAGGCCCTGGTTCGTTCGAGGGATTCGGTCGAAGCCAGGATGGCCTCATCGCTGCGGCCGTCGGACGCAAGGAGCTCGGCGAGATGCCCTAGAAACGGGACGTAGAGGTTCTCGTAGCGAGCCTCGCTCAGCCACGACAATGCCCGGCGCAACAATCGCTCGCCACCCTCCATGTCGCCCGTGAGTGACAGCATTCTGCCTTCGAAGCCCACTCCCGAGTAGTAGTAACTCTGCAAATCATTGTCGTGGGCCACTTCCTGCAAGCGCGCGATTGCGGTGGCGGCTTGCTCGAACTGCTCGAGGAACAGGAACAGGGACGCGCCGCACCACGACAACGCCTGACAGATCGATGTCGGATTTCCGCTTGCTTCCGCTTCGGAATGTGCCGCGATCGATGCCCTGACGGTGCGGTCCAGCAAGCCTTGATGACAGTAGGTCCGCGCGATGACGCATTGTGCGTAAACCGAGTGATTGAGCCCCCAGCGTCCGATCTGCGAGGCGTCGGTATGGGTCCGGAAGTATTCGTGCGCCCTGTGTGCGAATGTCAGGGCCTGCGCGTGATCGCCGTGGAGGAACAGCGAGGCGCTCTTCACGCTGTTGGTCATGGCGACGGCGAGCGGCTCCTCGACCGTCGCCGTCAGTGCTTCGACCGCTTCGGTCGCCGCCAGGGCGCTCTTCAGGTCGCCCCGCCGATGGAAGAAGACGACAAGCCCCATCTGCGCCCTGAGCTGCCATTCCCGGTCGYTGAGCGCTTTTGCAAGYACGACAGATCGATCCAGAGCTTCGCGCGCGAGCCCGGTCATGCCGGTGGTGAACATCACCGACAGGCCAAGCGCCGCCTTGAGGATCATCTCGTTACGACCGCCGAACTCCGCCGGCTCGAGGGCATCGATCGCCCTGGTCGTCCAACCCGTGCATTCCGTCAGCAGTCCATTTTCCAGCCATACCGGTACGGCGCAGGCGGTGAGGTCCACACCGGTCCGCGCGTGGGCAGGTGACGAGAAGGCCCAATTCAGGATGCCGCGCACATTGTCGAGCTCCTGAATCGCGGCCTGAAGCTCCTGAACGCGGCCGGGGCCAGCGGCGCATTTGCGCAGCGCGTCTGCAAGGCAGGACGCGAGGCGGGTGGCAAGTTCGTCCCGCTCCGACGTCTCGAGCAGCTTGGCGAGCGCGAAGGCGCGGGTGATCTCGAGCAGCCGAAATCTGGCGACGTCCGCCCCGATATCGACCGAAAGCAACGACTTGCAAACCAGGTCCGCCAGAATCGACGCCGTGTCGCCTTGCTCCGCCACGGGAACCACCGCGACCGCAGCGTCGAGCGTGAAACTTCCCGCGAAGATACCGAGACAGCGGAGAACATAGCGCTCCCGCTCGCTCAGCAGCTGATAGCTCCATTCGAGTGCGGCCGCGATGGTGCGGTGACGCGCTGGCGTGCCGCGATGGCTCTCCGAGAGCAGATGCATTCGATCGTCGATCCGGCTCGCCAGCCCCTTGACGCCGAACGTGTCGACACGCGCCGCGGCCATTTCAATCGCGAGCGGATTCCCGTCTAGTCTGCGGCAAATCTGTGCGGCGAGGTCCGCATTGGCATCGGTCAGTTCGAAATCATTGACGATGGCTGCCGCGCGCTCAACGAACAGCTGAACCGCAGGATAGCCAAGCACATCCTTTGGGCCAAGGCCGGTGGTTGCCGGAGGAACGTCGAGCGGCGGAAGACGGCAGACCTGCTCGCCCTCGATGCGAAGCGGCTCTCTCGTCGTCGTCAACACCCTGATTCCGGGGGCCGCGCGCAGCAGCTCGGTGATGGCTGCCGCCGCGCCATCGATCAGATGCTCGCAATTGTCGAAGACCAGCAGCATGGTCTTGTAGCGCAACGCCGCAGCCAAGCCCGACAGCACGTCGTTCGATCGAAATTCGGTCGGCAGGGCCGACGTCAACGCGCTGGGTATCAATGATGGACTGGTGATCGATGCGAGGTCGACCAGCCAGACGCCGTGCTCGAATTGCGGCAGCAGCGACTCCGCCAGTCGAAGCGCGACCGAGGTCTTGCCCACGCCGGGCGGGCCGACGACGCTGACGAGGCGGCCTTCCGCCAGCTTGCGCTTCATCGCCTCGAGCACGTCGTTGCGTCCGACCAGCCGAACGATCTGTGCCGGAAGATTATGCGCCTGGCGTGCCGCCGGATTGTCTCCAGCCGGCTGCTCCTCGTCCAGAATGCGTATCGGCGCCACGAAGCGATAGCCGCGGCCCGGACTGTTGACGATGTACTGGTTGGCGGTCTCGTCCTCGCCCAGCGCGCGGCGGAGCGCGGCGACTTGAACCGTGAGGTTCGCATCGACGACATGCGTATCAGGCCAGGCGAGCTCGACGAGCTGGTTCTTTCCGACAAGCTCGCCGGCATGCTCAACGAGTGCGATCAATATCTCGATGGCCTTGCTGCCCAGGCGGACGACGCGGTCGCCCTCGAACARCGTCCTCTTGGAGGCAGACAGGCGAAACGGCCCGAAAAGATAAGTACGCTCGGACTTGCTGGAGTATTCAGGCATCCGTCAGGCCGTCATTGGCTTCGCAAACTGCTCCATTACGCTGGGGGGCGTATGGTGTCCATCCCGCGCGGGTGATTGGTCCTTGACGGACCCTGAGCGTGAACCGGGATCAACGGGGGTGTTCCCGCTGCACCTGCACCGCCATCGCTTCCCGACGGGCCAGAACCGCGCTCATCGTGATACGTTCGGCCTCGATCGCGGCCAGCATCGCCAGCTCAACGGCAACAGTTGCTGTCTGTTCGATCTGATCGGCGCGGGCATGGAGCTGCGCGGTCTGACGCCTGCCGATCCACCTGGTCACTGTCTCGGGTGCGAACGCCGCGTCTCGCTCGAGGCTTTGCCGCATGATCTCCCGGAGCTCCACGGTGCGCTCCGAACGATCCTTCATCATGGCGCGCAGGGCGTCCAGCCGGGTGGTGAATTCGGGCTGGTTCGCGACCGGGCCACCGGTCAGCAAGCCGTTGATGCCGTTCAGGCAGACCTGAAGTTGAAGGAGGTGCAGACGCAAGTCATCGCCAAGCTGGTGCAGATTGCCGTTCATCGGAGCTCCGTCCGTTGATCGCGCGCAAGTCTTCAGCGGCATCTGGACGCAGCCAAATAAAACTTTCCAAAAAATTCCGCGCAATGGTCGCCTGGCAGGATCGATTTTTTGCAACGATTTATTCGGCGCGGGGAGGCGTCCGCAATAAGAATTCCGCAACAGCGTCCGTGACGGGACACGCGGAGAGCGGCCGATGCCCACGATTACGACCAAGGATCAAGTCGAGATCTTCTACAAGGATTGGGGCTCGGGTCAGCCGATCGTGTTCAGCCATGGCTGGCCGCTGTCGTCCGATGATTGGGACGCGCAGATGATGTACTTCCTCAATCGCGGATTTCGCGTCGTTGCCCATGACCGCCGCGGTCACGGCCGTTCCGCTCAGGTCGCCGATGGCCACGACATGGACCATTATGCCGACGATCTCGCGGCGCTGACCTCCCACCTCGACCTGAAGGACGCCATCCATGTCGGTCATTCCACCGGCGGCGGCGAGGTCGTGCACTACATCGCTCGCCATGGCGAGAGCCGGGTGGCGAAGGCTGCGATCATCGCGGCGGTGCCGCCACTGATGGTGCAGACGCCGAACAACCCTGGCGGCCTGCCCAAAGCGGTGTTCGACGATTTCCAGGCGCAGGTCGCAACCAACCGTTCGGGCTTCTATCGCGATGTCGCCGCTGGACCCTTCTACGGCTACAACCGGCCGGGCGCGAAGCCGTCCGAGGCGGTGATCCAGAACTGGTGGCGGCAGGGCATGATGGGCGGCGCGAAAGCGCATTACGACGGCATCGTCGCGTTCTCGCAGACCGACTTCACAGAGGATCTGAGGAAGATCAACGCGCCGGTGCTGGTGATGCATGGCGACGACGACCAGATCGTGCCCTACGCGGATTCCGGCCCGCTCTCGGCCAAGCTGCTGAAGAACGGCACGCTGAAGACCTACAAGGGCTTCCCGCACGGCATGCCGACCACGGAGGCCGAGACGATCAACGCCGATCTGCTGGCGTTCATCAAGGGCTGACTCAGGACCCCCGGGGAGGATTCGAGATGACGTGGGGCATCCCGACGCCTGTCTTTCTCCAGATCCATGTGGCTCTCAGCCTCGTCGGCTGCGGCCTGATTCTACCAAGGAGACCATGATGTCGAAGCTCGAAATGCTCACCCCGCAGAACAGCGCCATTGCCTTGATCGACTATCAGCCGGCGATGTACCAGGGCGTGCAGTCGCACGACCGGCTGGTGGTGTTCAACAATATCCAGATCCTGGCCAAGACGGCCAAGCTGTTCAAGATTCCGACCGTGCTCACGACGGTGGCCAAGGATACGTTCTCCGGGCCGTTYATGCCCGAAGTCACCGAGCTGTTCCCGAACCACGACATCGTCGAYCGCACYTCGATGAACTCCTGGCTCGATGSCGGCTTCCGCAAGGCGGTCGCAGCGACCGGGCGCAAGAAGTTCGTCATCGCCGGCCTCTGGACGGAAGCCTGCGTGATGTTTCCGACGCTCGACATGCTGAGGGAAGGCTACGAGATCTACATCCCGGCGGATGCYTGCGGCGACCTYTCGATCGAGGCGCACAACCGCTCGATGGACCGCGCGGTTCAGGCCGGCGCCATTCCGATCACSTCGTGCCAGTACCTGTTCGAGCTGCAACAGGATTGGGCGCGCCAGGAGACTTACGAAGGCGTCATGGACATCCTGCGTGCGCACTCGCCCTACGGCATCCAGATCCGGTTCTCGAAATGGGCGTTGGGCGAGCACGCGTCCGAAGGCGGCAAAGCTGCCTGAACCAGGGCTAGCTGAAGCGAGACCACGCCATGAAAATGTATCTGCTGTCGTTGGGCGCCGGCCTGCTGGTCGGCGTGATCTACAGTCTGCTCGACGTCCGCTCTCCAGCGCCGCCATTGGTGGCGCTGGTCGGGCTGCTCGGCATCCTGGTCGGCGAGCAGATCATTCCGGTCGGCAAGCAGCTGCTTTCGGGATCGGCTCTGGCCGCGGCATGGACCAAGGAAAACTGTACTTCACACATCTTCGGCGCGCTGCCCGGCCGGCATGGCACGGCGAATGCGGCCGACAAGACGGAGGCGCGCTCATGACGGCAGTGCCGGATTTCATCCTGCATCGCGGACTCTTCACCACGCTCGACCGCGGCAATCCGGCCGCGAGCGCAGTTGCGATCAAGGATGGTGTCTTCATCGCGGTCGGACAGGACCACGACGTGATGAAGCTCGCCGGTCCGGCGACGAAGGTGATCGACCTGCGGGGACGTCGCACCCTGCCAGGACTGATCGACAACCACCTTCACATCATCCGTGGCGGCCTCAACTTCAACATGGAGCTGAGGTGGGACGGCGTTCGGTCACTCGCCGACGCGATGGCGATGCTCAGGAAGCAGGTCGCGATCACCCCGCCGCCACAATGGGTACGGGTCGTCGGCGGTTTCACCGAGCACCAGTTTGCCGAGAAGCGGTTGCCGACCATTGACGAACTCAACGCGGCGGCACCCGACACCCCGGTCTTCATCCTGCATCTCTACGATCGGGCCTTGCTCAACGCCGCTGCCTTGCGTGCCGTCGGCTACGGCAAGGACACGCCGCAACCGCCCGGTGGCGAGATCACCCGCGACGCCAACGGCAACCCGACCGGCCTTCTGCTCGCCCGGCCGAACGCCAACATCCTCTATGCGACGCTGGCGAAGGGGCCGAAGCTGCCGTTCGAGTATCAGGTCAATTCGACCCGGCACTTCATGCGCGAGCTGAACCGGCTCGGCGTGACCGGCGCCATCGATGCCGGCGGCGGCTTCCAGAACTATCCGGAGGATTACGCGGTCATCCAGAAGCTGTCGGATGAGGGGCAGCTTACGATCCGGCTGGCCTACAATCTCTTCACCCAGAAGCCGAAGGCCGAGAAGGACGACTTCCTGAACTGGACCAGGACGTCGAAGTACCAGCAGGGCACCGACTATTTCCGCCACAATGGCGCGGGCGAAAATCTGGTGTTCTCGGCGGCCGATTTCGAGGATTTCCGCGTGGCGCGGCCGGACATGCCTCCCGAGATGGAGGGTGAACTCGAGCAGGTGGTCCGCATCCTGGTTCAGAACAAATGGCCGTGGCGGCTGCATGCGACGTATGACGAGACCATCTCGCGCGCCCTCGACGTGTTCGAGAAGGTCAACCAGGACATGCCGCTCGATGGTCTGCACTGGTTCTTCGACCATGCCGAGACCATCTCCGACCAGTCGATCGATCGCATCGCCGCGCTTGGCGGCGGCATCGCCGTGCAGCATCGGATGGCCTATCAAGGCGAATATTTCGTCGAGCGCTATGGCTATGGCGCGGCCGAAGCGACGCCTCCGGTACGGAAGATCATCGACAAGGGCGTCAAGGTGTCGGCCGGTACCGATGCGACGCGCGTCGCCTCCTACAATCCATGGGTCGCGCTCGCCTGGCTGGTCACCGGCAAGACCGTCGGCGGCCTGCGCCTGACGCCGCAGCGCAACTGCCTCGACCGCGAGACGGCGCTCCGGATGTGGACCGAGAACGTCACCTGGTTCTCCAACGAGGAGGGCAAAAAGGGGCGCATCGCGGTTGGCCAGTTCGCCGATCTGGTGGTCCCGGATCGGGATTACTTCTCCTGCGCCGAGGCCGAGATCGCTGACACCACCAGCGATCTGACGATCGTCGGCGGCAGGGTGGTCTATGGCGCCGGTGACTTCAAGTCGCTCGACGATGCCGCGCCGCCGCCGGCGATGCCCGACTGGTCACCGGTGCGCACCTTCGGTGGATACGGCGCCTGGGGTGACGCGGACCGGCAGACTTCCGCAGCGTCGCGGATGGCCTTCAGCGCGTGCGGTTGCGCCAGCCAGTGTTCGGTGCATGGTCACGATCATGCCCGCGCCTGGTCGAGCCGGATCCCCGCGTCGGATCTCAAGTCGTTCTGGGGCGCGCTCGGCTGTGCCTGCTGGGCGGTCTGATATGTCCGCTCGCGCCGATACGCCGTCGCTGATCCGCGGCATCCTGGCGTGGCCGGGGCTATGGCCTGCGGTCCGGCTTGCGCTGGTGTCGGCCTATCTGATCGGCGGCTTCACCAAGCTGTTCGATTTCGCGGGCGCGATCGCCGAGCAGGAGCATTTCGGGCTACGTCCCGGCTGGCTCTGGGCGGCCCTTGCCATCATCGTCGAACTCGGCGGCTCGGCGCTGGTGGTGGCCGGGCGCTGGGTCTGGTTCGGCGCGGGTGGCCTTGGCGTGCTGACGTGGATCGCGATGCTGACCGCCAATAATTTCTGGGCCTTGCAGGGCCGAGAGCATTTCATGGCGCTCAACGCGTTCTTCGAGCATCTTGGTCTCATCGCCGGATTGGTCCTGGTCGCGATGACCGCTGTCAAGGACAAGCCGGCGTGAGCCGATCCGATCTCTACACTGCCTCGAGGAGATGTCCCGTGATTTCGTCCAGAACGTTCGCAGCACTGCTGTTCGCCGCATCCCTGTCGCTGCCGCAGGTCGCGTTCGCGCGCGAACCGGCTCCGCACACGGTCTATGGAGTCGGGCCGCAATACGACACCACCCATGTCTATGTCGCGCCCGACGACGTCGACAAATTCGTGGCGAGCTTCCTGGCGACCTTCGGGGGCCAGAGCACCAAGCAGGTGGTCGCGACGGTCACGCCGACGCCGAGCAGCACGACGTCGCAGCTGTTGCAGACACCGGTCGGGACCGTCTCATTGTTCGGGTTCAAAACCCCGATACCCTATCCGTTCGGGGCCGAGCGGACCGGATATCTCGTCACCGACATCGATGCCGCAGTGAAGGCGGCGCGGGCGGCGGGGGCCGACGTGCTGGTCGCGACCTTTCCCGACCCGATCGGGCGCGACGTCGTGATCCAGTGGCCGGGCGGCGTCAACATGCAGCTCTACTGGCATACGACCAAGCCGAACTACGCCGCATTCCAGACCGTGCCGGAAAACCGGGTCTATGTCTCGCCCGACCGCGCCGACGCATTCGTCGGCAGCTTCCTGCGATTCTCGCGCGGCAAGATCGTATCGGACGACAAGAAGGCTTCAGCGACGGAGATCGGACGCCCGAACGAGACCTACCGCCGCATCCGCCTCGAGTCCGTGTTCGGGAAGATGACCGTGATCGTCACCGATGGACACCTCCCTTATCCCTATGGCCGCGAGATGACCGGTTATGAGGTCTCGGATCTCGACGCTGTCATCGGCAAAGCAAAGGCTTCCGGCGCGACGGTTCTGGTCGAACCGTATGTTTCGGATCATCGGCGATCGGTCATGGTCAGCTTTCCGGGCGGCTATGTCGCCGAGATCCACGCCGCCGCAAAGTAGCGGGCTTCGTGCTACCGTGTAGCGGGGGGCAAGCCGCCAGGCTTGCGGTGAGACAGATGACCCGGGCGTGCCGATGGTGAGGGGGAGGACGATCAGCGGCAGCTATGTCGCGCTGGGGTTGGCTGGCTGTCTTCTCGCCAGCCCGGCCGTCGCCGAGGACGCCGCGCCGGCGCGACCAGCGATCGAGATGAACCGCTGGCAGGAGGATTGGTCGGTGCTGGCCAATCCCGCACTGCGAACCGACGTGTTCGACCCGATCAAATACATCCCGCTGTCGCCCTGGGATCCGAAGAGTTTCATTTCACTGGGCCTGACGCTGCGCGAACGATTCGAGCATGTCGACGCGCAGGCGTTCGGCACCTCGGGCAACAAGGCCGACAACTATCTTCTGCAGCGGCTGCAATTCCACGTCGACGTTCATTTCGACGAGCACTGGCAGATGTTCGTGCAGCTCGAGGATGCGCGTGCCTTCGACAAGAACGTCATCTCGCCGGTCGACCAGAACCCGCTCGATCTGCGGTTGGCGTTCCTCGCCTATGTGAATGCGACCGAAGCCGGGACCTTCAAGGCGCGAGTCGGGCGCCAGGACTTCGCCTTCGACTTGCAGCGCTTCGTCTCGTCGCGGGACGGACCGAACGTCCGCCAGTCATTCGATGCCGCCTGGGCGGACTGGGAGACGGGATCGTGGCGCTTCATCGGGTTCGTCAGCCAGCCGGTCCAGTACAACAACATCCAGCCGTTCGACGACACCTCGAACAGCCATTTCCGTTTCCACACGCTGCGCGTCGAGCGGTTGGTGTTCGGGAAGGACGAACTGTCGGCCTATTATTCCTACTACGGGCGCGACAATGTTCGCTTCCTCGACGCCAGCGGTGACGAGAAACGGCACGTGTTCGATGGCCGCTTTGCCGGAAAATGGCAGCAGCTCGACTGGGATCTCGAGGCGATGGGCCAGCTCGGCACGGTCGGCGCCAAGGACATCCGGGCCTGGGGCGTCGGGGCCCGGGCCGGCTATACGTTCGAGCAGACCAGTTGGCAGCCGCGGATTGGTCTCCAGTTCGATGCCGCCTCCGGAGACCATCATCCCGGCGACAACGTGATCGGTACGTTCAATCCGCTGTTTCCCAACGGCTACTACTTCACGCTGGCCGGTTTCACCGGTTATACCAATTTGATCCATCTGAAGCCGTCGCTGACCGTGAAGCCCATTCAAGGTCTGTCCATCATGGCGGCGGCTGGATTGCAGTGGCGCGAAACGACGGCGGATGCGATCTATGTGCAACCGAATATCCCCGTGGCGAATACGGCGGGCACGGGTTCGGCGTGGTCCGGCGTGTACGCCCAACTGCGGGTCGATTATCAATTCGACGCGCATCTCACCGGAGCGATCGAGGCGGTGCACTATAAGGTCGGCGACACCATCCTGCGCGCCGGTGGTCATGACAGCGACTATCTTGGTATCGAGCTCAAATATGCACTTTGAGTGGGACGCATGACCCGAGACTTGTTTCGACCGCTACTGCCGTTGGTGCTGAGCCTCAACGCGGGCTATGTCGACACTGCGGGCTTCCTCGCTTTGCAGGGGTTGTTCACCGCCCACGTCACCGGCAACTTCGTCACGCTTGGCGCGTCGCTGGTGCTCGGCACGTCCGGCGCCGTAGCCAAGCTGCTGGCGCTGCCGGTGTTCTGCCTTGTTGTGATTCTGGCGCGGCTGCTCAGCACCGCGCTGATCCGGCGCCAGTTACCGGCCCTGAAGATCATTCTCGGCGTGAAGTTCGCGTTCCTGGTGATTGGCGCCGCGCTGGCGATCCATTTTGGTCCGTTCACCAACGGCGATGCCATCCCGGCCGTCGTCACCGGCATGGTGCTGGTCGCTGCCATGGCGATCCAGAATGCCGCGCACCGGATTCATCTGGCCAGTGCGCCGCCGTCGACGCTGATGACGGGAACGACGACCCAGATCATGATCGATCTCGCCGACATGTTGCAGGGACCGAAGCCCGAGACCGGGACGCCCGGCGCCCGGCTTGCCCGGATGTCGACCAACATCGTTGCCTTCGCCCTCGGTTGCGCGTCAGCGGCTTTGCTCTATGCGCGGTTCGGCGTCTGGTGCTTCGTGCTTCCACCGGCGCTGGCTTGCGTCAGCCTGTTCCTCCGAATGACGACGGAGGCGGAGAGCCGCAAGACGTAGATGGAAAACCGTGAATGAACGGCATGCTCTTGGGCGCGTCGGAGGGGCATTCATAGTACGCCCGACGCGGGGGCGGCAGCGGCGCGCTTGTGGAAGTCGTCACCCCCGTCGGGGACACGCTTGTCGCCTTGCGCCTCGGCCTCGTCGAAGATGCAGGCACGCCAGTCCGGGGTTGGACAATTGTTCGGCCAGGCGCCGCCGAGCGCCATGAACAGTGCGGCGACATCGGAAAGCCGGGTGGCCTCGGCCTGCACGCGCGTGATCACCGCGTTGAGATAGACCTGCTGGGCAGTCAGCAGCGTCGCCTGGTTGATCAGGCCGGTCACGAGCTGTTTCTGGATCAGCTCGAGACTGTCCTTGGCGGCGAGTTCAGCCTTGATCGCGGCCTGGACCGCCGGGGTGTCGGCTTGCAGGCTGCGCAGGGCGTCGGCGACATTCTGGATCGCGGTGATCACCGCCTGGCGGTACAGCGCGTCGGCCTGGTCGAGCGCCGCCTCGGCTGCCTTCTGCTTGTGGTACAGGGTGAACCCGTCGAAGATCGGCTGCGTTGCGCTTGCCGCCACCGTGTAGAAATAGGTCCCCGGGGTGACGAGCCCGGCAAGCGTGGTCGCCGCGCTGCCCGGGTTGGCCGTGATCGTGAAATTGGGCAGTCGCGCGGCGACCGCAACCCCGACTTGCGCGCTCGCCGAATGCATGAAGGCTTCGGCCGCCCTGACGTCCGGGCGCTGCCTGATCAGCGCCCCGGGCAGGCTGACCGGCAGATTGCGCGGCAGCGCGAGTTGCTTCAGGTCGAACTTCTGCAAGATCTCGTCGGCCGAGAATTGCCCGGCAAGTGCGGTGAGCAGGTCGCGTTGGATCGCGAGCTGCTTCTTGAGGGGCGGCAAGGTCTGCTCGACCTGCGCCAACGCCGCCTGCTGCGCCAGCACATCGGTCATCGCGGCCTGACCGGCACCGAGCTGCTTTTGCAGCAGGTCCAGGATCTCGCGCTCGATCTTGATGATGCGTTCGGTCCCGACGATCTGGCCCCGCAGCGACGCCTCCTGGATCGCAGCGGTGACGACGTTCGCGGTTAGCGCAAGATGGGCGGCCTCGAGCTGGAATTGAGCCTGTTCGGTGAGCGCGTCGAGATTCTCGACGGCGCGGATATTTGCGCCCCAGACGTCGGGGACAAAGCTGATGTTGAGCTGGGCGGTATGCAGGGTGAGGCGCGTCTGGCTCGACGGATCCGACGTCATGTTGTTCGACTGCAACGCGTCGGACGGTGTGTAGTTGATGCCGGCCTGCGGAAAGAACAGGCCGCGCTGCGCCAGCGCGTTGTAGTTCGCGACCCGTATCGCGGCCTCCGCCGCCTGCAAGGTCGGATTGTGGTTGACGGAGAGGCGGATCAGCTCGTTGAGTGGCCTGGAGCGGAAGGTCGCCCACCACCGTGTCGGAATGTCGGCGCCCGGAATGAAGCGCTGGGAGGCGACGTGCGGCGGTTCGGCGGCAGGGTGGGGCGACGTCAGCGGTTCGCGCGTGTAGCGCGCGACGTCCGGCGCCGGCGGTGACACGAAGTTGGGGCCGACCGCGCAGCCGGACAACATCATTGCCGCGAACGGCGCGGCGACCAGACAACGATAGTTCAGCATTGCAACCCCGATCGCCCCGAGCASGCGATGGCAGSCATGGTGATGCCGCCGCCGCTTCAYTCGCATGAGTCAACGAGGCCCGAACGCTAGAGCAGTTGGTYCYGCGCGAAACTGCGACTTRTCACGGCCYGCAATTGGGATTCGTCACAGTGAAATSCCGGAAGCGGCGAGGCATTGTYGKCGGCATTTCCGAACAGGCCGCGCACCGGTGCCGCGGACAGATGGGTCACGCCGATGGCAAACGCCAAGTCCAGAACGATCGTCGCGAGAGTGGTCGCCGGTGCAGTCTGCTTCCTCGCAGGAGCCTACTCCGTCAACTATCTCCAGCACTGGCTGCGGGCCGGGGCCGGACTCGTGAGCCCGGACGCCAACGCCAAGACGGACGCGGCGGGCGTGAAGACCGGCACGACCGACGGTGTCCCGAGCGTCGAGCTCAACAGCAAGCAGATGTCGACGGTCAAGGTGGAGCCGGTGACCGAGCAGGAGTTTCCGGTCGAGAGGACCGCGGTCGGCAGCATCGACTTCAATGAGGACATGACCCTACAGGTCTTCACCCCGTACCAGGGACGCATCCTCGAAGCTTTCGCCAAGGTTGGCGATGACGTGAAGAAGGGCCAGGTGCTGTTCACGATCGACAGCCCCGACCTGCTGTCGGCCAGCTCGACCCTGATCGGGGCGGCCGGCGTGCTCGAACTGACGACGCGGGCGCTCAATCGTCTCAAGCTGCTCTACGAGACCAAGGCGGTCGCGCAGAAAGACCTCGAACAGGCGGTGTCGGACCAGCAGGCGGCCGAAGGCGCGCAGAAGGCGGCGCGCGATGCCGTTCGCATCTTTGGCAAGACCGAGGCCGAGATCGACATGATCGTCAAGGAGCGGCGAGCCGACCCGAAGCTGGTGGTGAAGAGCCCGATCGACGGCCGCATCACCGCGCGCAGCGCTGCACCCGGGCTGTTCGTGCAGCCGGGCAACGCTCCGGCGCCGTTCTCGGTAGCCGACACGTCGACCATGTGGATGCTGGCCAATGTCGCCGAGAGCGACGTCTCGGCGATTCATGTCGGGCAGGACGTCAAGGTCGAGGTGATGGCATACCCCGGCGAAGTCTTCCGCGGCCACATTTCGACGATCAACTCGAATGTCGATCCCAACACGCACCGGATGCTGATCCGCTCCGACATCGAGAATCCGAAGCACGAGCTGCGCTCCGGCATGTTCGCGCGCTTCTCGATCAAGACCGGTGAACCGGTGCGCTCAGTGGCCGTGCCGCTCGGCGGCGTGGTCCGGGAGGGCGACGGGACCATGACCGTGTGGGTCACGACGGACCGCAAGCGCTTCATGCAGCGCATCGTGAAGACTGGGGATCAGAAGGACGGGATGCGTCAGGTCCTCGAAGGCCTTCAGCCGGGCGAACTCGTTGCCACCGATGGCGCGCTGTTCCTGAGCAACATGCTGGCGATCGGGCAGGCCGGCGGCTAGCGCCGCCCGCACTGAATTGCTGCCCACAATACGCGGACGGAAGACATAGGAAGAGGCCTGCGGTGCTCAAGGGAATTCTGACATTTGGTCTGGCGCGCCGCGCGATCGTGCTGCTCGGGCTGCTCGTATTCATCGGCGCCGGCTTTCTGGCGTTCCAGAAACTCAACATCGAGGCTTACCCCAATCCGGCACCGGTCATTCTCGAGATCACGGCGCAGGCTCCGGGCCTCTCGGCCGAGGAAATGGAGCGCTACTATACCGTACCGATGGAGATCGGGCTTTATCCGACGCCGGGCGTCGAGAATATCCGTTCGACCTCGTTCTACGGGCTGACCTTCGTCCGCGTCACGTTCAAATACGGGATCGACTATTACGCGGCCTATACGCAAGCCGCGCTGAGCTTGCAGCAGAACGTCACGCTGCCGCAGAACCAGGTTCCGCAGATCCAGCAATCGAGCCTGACTGGTGAGATTTTCCGCTATCAGATCGTCGGACCGCCGCATTTCGGATTGACCAACCTGCGCACGGTGCAGGACTGGGTGGTGTTGCGCCGGCTGTTCTCGGTGCCCGGCGTCGTTCAGGTCAATTCGTGGGGCGGCACCACCAAGCAGTACAATGTCGACGTCGACCTCCACAAGCTCGACGCCTACAGCATCACGATCCCGCAGATCATCACGGCGCTCGGCAATTCCAACATCAATGTCGGCGGCCGCGAGATCACGGTCGGCCAGCAATCGGTCAACATTCGCGGCCTCGGGTTGATCGATTCCGGCGGCACCGACGACCTGACGCAGGGCTATCGGACCCAGGATGTCGAAAACATCGTGCTGACGCAGCTCAACGGCGTGCCGGTCACGATCAAGGACGTCGCCAAGGTCGCAGTCGGGTTCGTGCCGCGGCTCGGCATCGCCGGCCGCGACCATGAGGACGACGTGGCGCTGTCCATCGTCGTCATGAATCGCACATTGCACACCAACGACGTGTTGCCGAAAGTGCAAGCCGTGGTCGAACAGATGAACCGCGACGGCACCTTGCCGCCCGGCGTCAAGCTCGTGCCCTACTATGATCGGAGTACGCTGGTGTCGGTGACGACCCGTACCGTGGTCCACAACCTCGTCTTCGGCTGCGCGCTGGTATTCCTGATTCAATGGATATTCCTCGGCAATCTGCGCAGCGCCATCATCGTCGGCGTTAACATTCCGTTCGCACTGTTCTTCAGCGTCATCATGCTGGTGCTGATGGGTGAGGACGCCAATCTGTTGTCGGTCGGCGCCGTCGACTTCGGCATCATCGTGGATTCGGCGGTCATCCTGGTCGAGAACGTGTTCCGCAATTTCCAGCAGCGGCCGGAACAGCGGCAGGAAACCCTCGGCTATCTCGCCGATGGAAGGTGGGGCGACGATCCGACCCGCGAGCGGATCGGCGCCACCAATGTCTGGACCGACCGGTTGCGGCTGATCCTTGCCAGCGCGTTGCAGGTCGACATGGCGATCCTGTTTTCCGCGCTGATCACGGTTGCGGCCTTCGTGCCACTTTTCACCATGCAGGGCGTGGAGGGGCAGATCTTCGGACCGATGGCGCGTACCTACGCCTATGCGCTGGCCGGCGCGTTGATCGCGACGTTCACGGTGACGCCGGTTCTTGCCTCTTACCTGCTGCCTGACCAGGTGCACGAGGCCGAGACCATCCTGGTTCGCGTCCTGCGCAAGATTTACGAGCCGGTGCTGCACTGGTCGCTGGCTCACCGCAAGACCATGGTCCTGGTCGGCCTGGTTTTCCTCGGGCTGATCGGATTGATGGGAACGCGGCTCGGCAGCGAATTCCTTCCGCATCTCGAGGAGGGAAATCTCTGGATCCGCGTGGCGATGCCGCCGTCGCTCGGCCTCGATGCCGGCACGCCCGCGACGGCGCGGCTGCGCGAAATCCTGCTCACGCATCCGGAGGTGATCACGGCGGTCACCCAGCATGGCCGCCCCGACAACGGGAGCGACGCCTCGCCGTTCTCCAATGTCGAGATATTCGCGCCGCTCAAGCCGTTCGACCAATGGCCGACCGGTTATACCAAGGAGAAGCTGATCGAGGAGCTGAACAGGGAGTTCACCGACGCCTTGCCGGGAGCGGTGTTCAACTTCTCGCAGTACATCCAGGACAACATCGAGGAGGCGATCTCCGGCGTGAAGGGCGCCAATTCGGTCAAGATCCTCGGGCCCAATCTCGCCGTCCTCGAGCAGTTGGCCACCCAGGTCCAGGCCGAGATGGAGAAGGTCCGCGGCGTGACCGATCTCGGCGTCTTCCACGTGCTCGGCCAGCCCAATCTCAACATCAAGATCGATCGCGAGAAGACCATGCGATACGGGCTCAACACCGGCGACGTCAACACGGTGGTGCAGGCGGCGCTTGGCGGCACCCAGGCGACGACGCTGCTCGAGGGCGATCGTCAATTCCCGGTCTCCGTCCGTCTCGATCACGACTACCGCGACAGCCTCGAATCGGTCGGTGACATCAAGGTCGGCTACAGCACGGCGAGCGGCGCCAACGCCTATATCCCGCTGCGCGAGCTCGCCACCATCTCGCTCGATACCGGTGCCTCCTACATCTATCACGAGACCAGCACGCGCTTCCTTCCCATCAAGTTCAGCGTCCGTGGCCGCGACCTCGGCGGCACGGTCGCGGAAGCGCAGGAGCGGATCGCAAAGAACGTCGCGCTGCCGGTCGGCTATCGCATCGTCTGGGCCGGTGAGTTCGAGGATCTCGAACTCGCCAAGAAGCGGCTGGAATTCGTGGTGCCGATCAGCCTGCTGATCATCCTTGTGCTGCTCTACGGCCTGTTCAACTCGTTGCGGGACAGCCTGCTGGCCCTGGCCGGCATTCCCTTTGCCATCGCCGGCGGCATCGTCGCGCTTTACGTGTCCGGCCTCGACTTCAGCATCTCGGCCGCGATCGGCTTCGTCTCGCTGTTCGGCGTGTCGGTGATGGATGGGATCCTGATGATCACCTACTACAACCAGGTTCTGGCCGGCGGCATGCCGCGGGTCGAGGCGATGTTCCATGCGGCGACCCAGCGCATGCGGCCGATGCTGATGACTGCGATGTCGGCCTGCATCGGCCTGCTGCCCGCGGCGATCTCGTCGGGAATTGGCAGCCAGGTGCAGCGCCCGCTGGCAACCGTCGTGGTCGGCGGCATGCTGATCGGGCCGATCATGCTGCTCGTGGTCGTGCCGGCGCTTCGGATGATGTTCCTCGGCCGCGAGGGCGAGGCGGAGGGCGCAGGCGGCGCGCAGAACCTGGCGCCGGCCGAGTGATCGGGTGGCGCTGTCGTGTGGCTTGAGGAGATCGTCATGAGAGCGAGTTCATCCCTGTTGATCATACTGGCCCTGACAATGACTGAGCCGGCTATCGCGCAGGACGCCGGCGGAGCGACGACGGCGGCCTCGGGCTCCGGTCAGGGCGGCGGTGGGACCTCCGCAGGCGGCGGTTCGGCGTCGCCGACCGGCGGCTCAGGCACCGCGTCGACAGGCGATGCGGCGAAACCCGACAGGGGGAGCGCGAAAGGTGGCAGCGTTGACGTCGACACGGCGTTTGCCCCAAAGGGCAAGAGCGCAAAAGGCGCGACGCCAATCAGCCCCGTCAGGTTGCCGGTCGCTGCTCCCGCTGCGGTTGCCGCGAAGCCGCGGCCGGTCGGCAAGCCGCAGGTCCCGGCTGCGAACGCGGTGGCCGTAGCGTCCCCGGCTGGCGCCGCGGCAGCGATCAAGCAGGGAGCCGGCCTCCCGTCCGCGAAGGTGCCGTCAGCCACCCGCGCGCCAAGCCCTTCCGCATCGGCTGGCGTCGGCACGCCGGGCATCAGCGGAACGGACCTGATGCGACCTGCCGCAAGGACTGCGGCGGTGGGCAGCTTGCCGAAGGGCGCCACCGGCGCCCTCAGCGGGAGCAGCTTCTCGCCCAGGCATCCCTGAAGATCCGGCAATGAACCAATGTATCGATCGGGTGATCGGCAATGAGCGGGGCTTCGTCGCGGAGGAGGTCGGTCGTGCCTAACCAACAATCCGGAACGACGTCGCCGGCGATGGAGCGGGGGCATCAGGAGAAGATCCGTGAAATCCTCCGTCTCGAACTGGAATGCGCCGCCGATGCGTCGTTGCGGAAAGGCAATCTGACTGCCGCCAGGATTCTCCGGAAGCTTGCCGAGAGCACCCGGCATGTCGAGGTGCGGGCGCTCTATGCCTACGCACAGTTACTGGACGACATCACGGCCCCAGCTGCCTCCTCGGACGAACTGCGCAAGATCGGCGGCGATTGGCTTCCGGCCACCGCCACCGAATATGTCGAGCGGCTCGTGTCAGTCCGACAGGCAGGCGGACAGGCGAGCGGGACGAGGGGGAAGCAACCGCCGTGAATGCCGCGATCACTGGATCGGGATCGGCAGCTCAAGGCTCGATCAGCCGCCCCGTGACTGCCTTGATCGCGGCCTGCGTCCGGGTCGCGACCCCGAGCTTGATCCGCGCGTTGTCGACGTGAAAATCGACCGTCCGCTTGCTCAGTCCGACGATCTTGGCGATTTCGGCCGAGGTCTTGCCGCGCGCCACCCAGGTCAGGGTCTCGATCTCGCGGTCGTTCAACTGCGCCTCCTTGGCCCAGACATCGGTTCGCGCGACGTGCGATAGCCGTGCGTTGATGATCGACGCCAGGATATCGAAATCGATCGGCTTGGTGACATAGTCGTCGGCGCCGAGCTCGCGTCCCTTCAACTCGTTGCGGCGATCGGTCAGGGCGGTGAGGAAGACGAAGGGCATGTTGTTGAAGCGGGGCGCGATCTTGGTCAAGTGCTCGAGCACTTCGAAGCCCGACATCACCCGCATGTTGATGTCGCTCAGCACCAGGTCGGGCATCGTCTTGAAGATGGCGGCAAAGCCTTCCCCGCCGTCATAGGCCAGGGTGACCTCGAAACCGCGCTCGAGCAGCTCCTCGGCGATCAGGGCTGCGGTCTCGCGATCGTCCTCGATGCACAGAATCTTCTTCTTGGTGTCCGCCATACTTCGCCTCTGGCCCGGAACAGCTCGAACAGGCTCGCCGCAGCCTTAAAATGTATCCCGGAACGAGGCAAATGTGATAAATCACAGTAGCGGCCATGCGTGAAAGCCTGTGATGAAATTCCCACAAGTTCGGATGGATTGGCCGCAGAGCCGGTGATCGCACCCAGGGTCACATGATGCGCAGGCGTTCGCTCAACTACCTCCTTTCCCTGGTATTTCTGTTCTTTTTCCTGCTGATCACGGCGTTGGGCCTGTTCAGCATCGAACGTCTGGGCGAGTTCAACCGGGCGTCGGCGGACGTCCGGGACGTCTGGCTGCCCAGCACGCGCGCGATCGGGGACCTCAACAACTTCACGTCGGACTTCCGCGCCGCGGAGGGGCGTTATCTGTTGTCCGCGAGCCACGAGGCGGGGTCGAGCAAGAAGGAGATCGAGAGCCTCGGGCGGGCCGTCGAGCAGGCCGAGAAGGACTACGAAAGTCTCCGCAAGTTGCCGGCTGCGGCCGAGCTCTACGCCAAATTCAAGGAAGGCTGGACGGCCTATCGCGGCATCGTGGACGAGGTCCTCGAGCTCTACGAGACCGGACAGGTGTCGGAAGCCGTCAACCTTTACCGGACGACCTCGCAATCCACCTTCGACGCGAGCAGTGATGCGCTGGACCGCGTCACCCGTCTCAACGTCGCAAGCGCGGCCGCCGCCAGCGACGAGGCCGACGCCGCATACAGGAATTCGCGCGCGCTGATCCTCGTCGCGATGGGTATTGCAGCGGTCCTGATCATGGCGGCGCTGTTCTACGTGAAGCGCTACGTCTCGAAGCCGCTGCTGGAACTTGCCGGCGGCATGCGCCAGCTCGCGGGCAACGACACCGACATCGAAATTCGCGGGGCGGAGCGGATCGACGAGATCGGCGAAATGGCCCGCGCGCTCGTCGTGTTTCGCACCAATGCGATCGAGCTGATGCTGAGCCAGCGTTCGCTGTCGCAGCAGGCAACCATGCTGGAGGAACGGCTGGCACAGGAGCAGCGGCTGAACCAGCTACAGCAGGATTTCGTGTCGATGGCCTCGCACGAATTCCGCACGCCGCTGACCGTGATCGACGCGCAGGCGCAGCGTCTGGCCAAGACCAGTCAGGTGACGACGGGCGCGGAGATCGCCGAGCGCGCCGGCAAGATCCGCAAGGCGGTGCTGCGGATGACCACGGTGATCGACAAGCTGCTCAACTCCTCGCGCCTCGTCGATGGCGATACCCAGCTTTACTTCCACCCTGTCGAGATCGACCTTCGCGTGATCCTCGATGAGGTCTGCCAGCTCCATCGCGATGTCGCTGCGCAGGCAAACATCCATCAGGCGCTTGGCGCCACGTCGCTGCCAGTGCTCGGCGATGCCAAGCTGCTGTTCCAGATGTTCGGGAACCTGATCTCCAATGCCCTGAAGTATTCTCCCGACGGCAGCCTGATCGAAGTCGCCGTTGCAATCGAAGGCGACCATGTCGCGATCGTCGTCCGCGACCATGGCATGGGCATTCCCAGGAAAGACATTGCGAGCGTGTTCGACCGTTACACGCGCGGCAGCAATGTGTCCGGAATCGTCGGCACCGGCGTCGGCCTCTATCTGGTCAAGATCGTTGCCGAGCTGCATGGCGGAAGCGTCGGCGTCGAGAGCAAGGAGGACGAGGGGTCCTGTTTCACGATCCTTCTGCCGCTCTCGCGTGTGGTCAAACCGCGGCGTCTGGCCAGATCGCAGCTCGCCGCCGCCGAACCGGACCACACTTGAGAGACGGATTCTTGAAGTAGCGGACATAGCAATCCCAGCTGACGAGGAGGCCGGCCTCGTGTCCCGCTTTCGCGAACCGCTCGAATCTCCGAAGCTCCGCCTTCTCGGATTTCATCTGTCGTTTCCTGCGCGACTTTCCCATCGGTGTGGCCCCGGTTTCTGGATGGGCATGGGCTGGCTGCGTAGCCGGAACCGGCCGCGGGCTTTGCCACGGTCGTCGATCGTGCAGCGATTGATCGATTAGGCGGCGAACAAATGCCGCCGTAAACTGTGACAATTGCCGTCCAACCGCTGGATTTGTGACAGTCGCGCTGGTGCGTCTAGCGCTTCCTGACAGGTCGCAAGGTCTTGTCGATCGCTGGCTGATCGCATCGACGATGCCAAGAGAACGGTACGTCTCCGCGCGGGCTGATCGCGACAGCAGACCCGCAGCTTAAGACATTGGTTATCACTTTGCTTTCAATTTCACGACCTCATTCAGCAAAGAGGCACCATGTCTGACATCACCATTCCCGGCGGAAAAATTCGTTCCTTCATCGAACGGATCGAGAATCTGGACGCGGAACTACTGGAACTGAACGAGCAGAAGAAGGAAGTGTTTTCGGAAGCCAAGGGCGAAGGCTTCGACGTCAAGATCCTCAAGGAGATCGTCAAGCTGCGAAAGCAGGATCAGGACGAACGCGACGAGCGCGAATCGCTGCTCGATCTCTACATGCGCGCCATGGAAACGGCGCCAGTGGACAAGGCTGCGAAGGCGGCTTGAGCTCCGAAGGCCGCGTTGTCGGCCACAGCCGGAGTGCCTCTCACTCCGGCTGTGGCCGGCGCATGATGCTCGCGATCGAGCACGGCTTCCGGACTGAATCTATTGAACCTCCGGGGTGGTTCGGTCAGGATGTTCGTGGTCGGCTTCAGGATGGTGGACAGCTACCGTTCAATGGCCGCGGACCGAGCTTTTGAATTTGCACCGGAGAATGCCAGATGAATCCCAGCGCTTCGAATGCTGATGCGCTTGTCATGCGCGATGACCATGATGGCTGGGCACAGCTCACGCTGAATCGGCCCGACAAGCTGAACGCGCTGACGGTCGACCTTTTCAGGGAGCTGCGAGAGCACGTCGCCGCTCTCGGTGATGATGAACGCATTCGCTGCGTGGTGTTGCGAGGCGCCGGGAAATGCTTCTCGGCCGGACACGACCTCGCGGATATCGGCGCCGGCGAGAAGCCTCCTTCAAAGGGATGGCATAGCGAGACGCTGCGGTTACTGGAGAGGTTGCCGAAGCCGGTGGTCGCCGCCGTGCATGGTCATTGCTACACCGGGGCGCTAGAAGTGGCTTTGGCTTGCGATTTCATTGTCGCCGCCGACAACGCCCGCTTTGGCGATACCCACGCGAAGTGGGCCCTGACGCCAGTCTGGGGCATGAGCCAGCGCCTACCGCGGCGCGTAGGCGTCGCAACCGCCAAACGACTGATGTTCACCGCTGACATGATCGACGCGTCCGAGGCCGTGCGCATCGGGTTGGCTGAATTTATTGTCCCGATCGATCGTTTCGACGCGGAGATCCAATCGCTCGCAGAGCGCATCGCGCAGAACTCGGCGTTTTCCCACGCCGCGAACAAGAGCCTGCTTGATGCAACGGACGGCCTGCCGCTCGACGCGGGCCTGCAATGGGAAATCCTGGAGAGCCGGGGCCGTGGCCCCGATATGCAGGAACGTATCGCAGCCTTTAAGAACAAATCCGGGTAATTCGGGTTGGCTCTTGGAGCCTGCTTCGATGTCCTGTGTCGTAGCCCTCCGATTCCATCGGAACGGGAAAGGCGCTAGTTGAGCGGAGCGCCGCCGGTCGAAATCGGGCCTGCCGGCTTCGGGGCGCGAGCGGCCGGCGGTTTCCTCGGCTTCGGGGCGGCCTGCGCGACAGGGGGGCGCTGCGGCTCGGCGGCGACCGGTGCCGCCGGCGCCATGGCCGGAGCGGAACGTTGCAGTGCGTCGACTTTCGAGGTCAGGGCAGCCAGTTGGTCGACGATCGTCTTCAACTGCTCCTGCTGGTCCGCGACCGCCCGGCCGAGTGTGGCGAGATCTGCTTCAACCTTCTGGTGGCTCGCGAGCAGGTCCGGCAGCGCCTCCTTGTCGCCCGCGGCCGTGTCCTTGCCTGCCGCCTCCCGGCCGAGAGAGGGGACCACCATCGCAATTTCGGGCCAGGCGTAGACGGCGCCCGCGCCTGCGAGGCCAAGGACGATCAACAACAGCAGGACCCATGGCCAACGGCGGCGGGGCGTGGCCAAGGGAGTTGACGGCGAATGGCCTTGCCATGCCTGGTCAGAATCGTTGCTCATGAAAGCTTCCTAGTCGCCCTCGCCAGCCGTTGCAATCGATGTGCAAGGCGGTCGGTGGAATGCAAAATGCCGACAGCCGCAACAGTGGTAAATCAAATGGGCATTCAAATAGATTCGATGATCCCCTGTATACGCGGTTCGGGGCAGGCGAGGGAGACTATTGTTTGCGGAAAGCGGAAAAGCGGCCGCGCGGGAGGCGGGGGATCTTCTGATCGCGATGGCTTGCAACCTGCCATCGAGCCGTCGATCGCCGATGAGCGCGATGCGCGCGTCGGACCATTCCGTGCCTGAATTGTGCGGACATTCGCGATGACTGCACCGTTCACCGCGGTGAACCTTCGCGAAGCCGCCGCTCCGCCCTTGCACCGCTGCGTGCCGCAGGCGGAGATTTCAGATGTGGTGCGGTCGGGGCGGCTCGCCGACCCGACCCCGCGCTGCGTGATTGCAGCAGCGGCAGTGGCGATCCCCGTGCGGATTGGATCACTCATGTCCTGAGCAGGACCGGCTCTTTCCGCGCCGCTGAATAGCGACCTTGCCCGAATTCGAGCGCCCGGCAGCGCGATCTCCCATTGACAGGGTCTCCAAGGTGATAGAATTATAACACAATAAGTTGTAAAAATAACACGATGTCATCATCGCATCAGCGGGTCGCGCGGCTGACGGGAGGGAAGTGGAATTGTCCGGTTCGATCGCGGCAGGGCCTCGGCCGTCGACGTCGCTGTTGATGGTCGGCGGCGTCAACAAGCGCTTTGGCGGCGTGCGGGCGCTGCGCGACGTCAATCTCGAGGTCCGTCCCGGCGAGGTGCACGCGCTGCTGGGCGAGAACGGGGCCGGAAAATCCACGCTGATCAAGATCCTCAGCGGTGTTCATGCGGCCGACAGCGGCAGCATCGAGATCGCCGGCCGACCGGTGGCGTTCGACAGCCCGGCAAGATCGCGCGAGGCCGGGATCGCCGTCGTCTATCAGGATCTCAGTCTCGTCGAGTCGCTCAGCGTCGCCGACAATCTGCTGCTCGGCCGCGAGCCGCGCGCGCGGTTCGGCTTTGTCCGGAAGCGCGAACTGGTCGCCAGGGCCGAAGCGTTCCTGGGCGAGCTCGATATTCCCCTCGATACGCGGGCGGCGGTCGGTTCGCTGCCCTTCGCCTACCGCCAGATGACGGAGATCGCCAAGGCGTTGATGGGCGAGGTACGGCTGTTGATCCTCGATGAGCCGACATCCTCGCTGACCTCGGATGAAGTCCGCATTCTGTTCGATGCGATCGGGAAGGCGACGCGCCGCGGCGTCGGCGTGATCTACGTGACCCATCGGCTCAACGAGGTCTTCGAAGTCTCGCAGCGTGTCACCGTGCTCCGCGATGGTGCCAACGCCGGGACGTTCGTCACCGCCGATACCGACATGAAGCGGCTGGTGAACGCCATCATCGGCACCGATCGATTGACGCCGGCCGCGTCGCGTACCGAGCGCGCGGCAACGCGTCCGCTCAATCCAGCGCCCGCGCTGTCGCTGTCAGGCGTGTCCAACGACCGGCTGTCCGCCGTCGAATTGTCGGTGATGCAGGGAGAGATCCATGGTCTCGCCGGATTGATCGGGAGCGGGCGCACGGAAATTCTGGAGACGATATTCGGGCTTCGGCCGATGCAGAGCGGCAGATGCGAGATCGAGGGTCGGTCTTGGCTGCCGAAGAGCCCGGCCGACGCGATCGAGCACGGCGTCGCGCTGGTGCCGGAAGACCGCCACGTGCAGGGCCTGGTGCTGGACCATTCGATCGAGCGCAACATCACCCTGCCGCGAATTCCGCATTTCTCGCGCTGGGGCTTCATGCAGCGCAGCGCTGCCGCCCGGCGTGCGGAGGCTGCGGTCGCCAGGCTGTCTGTGAAGGCGCAGGGCACATCCAGCCTGGTCAGGACATTGTCCGGCGGCAACCAGCAGAAGGTCGTGTTCGGAAAATGGAATGAGCCGCGGCCGCGCGTGCTGCTGCTGGACGAACCGACCGTCGGCGTCGACGTCGGCGCCCGCGAGGAAATCTACGGTGTGATCCGCAATGCCGCCCGCGACGGCACCGGCGTCCTCATCGTCTCGTCGGATCTCGTCGAGCTGATCGAGCTCTGCGACCGCATCTCGGTGGTCGTCGACGGATGCGTCGCCCAGACGCTGGTGCGCGGGGAAATCGACGATGCCGAAGAGCTTCATCATCTCCTTCAGATCTATCAGGCTTCCGGACAAGGCCAATTGCAAGAGCTACCCGCATGACCGAACTGACCGCGCCGAATATCGTTGCTTCGCCGACCCGATCCGATCGACGCCGCAAGCTCATGCAGAACCTGCTGCGCGGCGAGCGGCCTTACATGCTGTACATCGCCTTCGTGGTGCTGCTGGTCGTGTTCAGCCTGTCGTCGCCCTGGTTCCTCTCGGTCGACAATTTCCTGAATATCGGACGCCAGACCACGCTGGTGTCGATCATCGCGGTCGGCATGACGTTCGTCATCATCGCACGTCAGATCGATCTCTCGGTCGCATCGACGTTGGCGCTGTCTGGAATGGCTGCCGCGCTGGCGATGAGCCAGATCTACAACAGTTGGATCGTTGGCGCCGTCGCCGGGCTCGGCACCGGCGCGCTGGTCGGGCTGCTGAATGGCATCCTGACCACGCAGCTCTCGATCCCGTCTTTCCTGGTGACGCTTGGGTCGCTGAGCATGGCGCGCGGACTGGCGATGATGGTGACCAACACCAAGCCCGTCATCATCACCAACGAGACCTATTTCGCGATCTTCGGCGAAGGCACCTTCCTGGGCATTCCGGTCCCGATCGCCTGGACGCTGGCGGCGATGATCGTCGGCGTCCTGCTGCTGCACTACAATGTGTTCGGTCGCCGCATCTATGCGGTCGGCGGCAATCCGACCGCAGCGCTCTATTCCGGCATCAACACCAAATGGGTGACGACCGCGGCCTTCGTGCTGACCGGCGCGCTGGCCGGGCTCGCGGCGCTGGTACTGTCCGCGCGCTCCCATGCCGCACGGCCCGACGTCGTACAGGGCATGGAGCTCGACGTCATCGCGGCGGTGATCCTCGGTGGTTGCAGCCTGTTCGGTGGCCGCGGTTACATCCTGGGAACGCTGTTCGGCAGCCTCATCATCGGCACGCTCAACAATGGCCTCGTGCTGCTTGGTGTCAGCTCGCCGATGCAACTCGTCATCAAGGGGGCGATCATCGTGGCCGCGGTCGCCTTCACGAAACGCTAGAGCACGATCTGGAAAGTGTAGGGGCAAGGTCGCCGGCCTCCGGTCAATCGGCGACCAAACACGGGAGGAAACAATGAAGCCAATCTTGCGACAAACCCTGCCATTGACCGTGCTGATCGCGGCAGCGGCCATCTCGATCGCGCCCTCGGCCCGCGCCGAAGTGCCGGCAACCTGCGTCAAGGGCGTCGACCTCGCGACGCTTGGACCGAAGTCGATCGTCGGCCAGGGGCCGCATGGCGAGAAGGCCGCGTCGCCCGAGGTGCTGGCGCTGTCGGATGCCGAAGCCGCCAAGGTCAGGGAGAAGCATTTCAAGGTCGGCATCTCGATGCAGACCGTCAACCTCGACTGGGCGCAACTGCAGATCCAGGGCATCACCGACACGCTGAAGAAGTACGGCGTGACCGTGACGGGCGTAGCCTCCGCTGAATATCAGGTGGACAAGCAGATCGCCGACATCGAGAACACCATCCAGCAGCATCCGGACGGCATCATCTCGATCCCGGTCGATTTCACCGCGACCGCGCCGACCTACAAGAAGGTCGCCAAGGCCGGCATCAAGCTGGTGCTGATGGACAGCATTCCGACTGGCCTGAAGCATCCCGAGGAGTATGCCTCGATGATTTCGGCGGACAATCTCGGCAACGGGCAGATCGCGGCGCAGATCCTGGCGTCCTGCATGGCGCAGGGCGCAACCATCGGTCTCGTCAATTTCGGCGTCGACTATTTCAGCACCAACGAGCGCACCAAGGGCGTTCGCGAGTGGATGCAGAAGAACCGGCCCGACATCAAGATGAAGCAAGTCGACTTCACCGATCCACCGAAAGTGTCGCAGATCGCGGGCGACTTCCTCACCGGCAATCCCGACGTCAAGGGCGTGTTCGCGGTCTGGGACCAGCCGGCGCTCGATACGCTGAGCTCGATGCGCGCGCAGGGCATCGACATTCCGGTCACGACCGTCGATCTCGGCCTGCAATCGGCGATCGAGATCGCCAAGGGTGGCCCCTTGAAGGCGACCGGGTCGCAGCGTCCCTATGACCAGGGCGTAGCGGAGGCGATGGCCATGATGAACGCACTGCTTGGCAAGGAAACGCCGGCCTGGGTCGGCGTGCAGTCGCTGCCGGTGACGCAGTCGAACGTGCTGGAATCCTACAAGACGGTGTTCAAGAAGGAGCCGCCGTCCGAACTGACCGACGCCTGCAACAAGGCGAAGCCTGCCTGTAACTGATCTTTGGCCCGCGATGCGCGGTGTCGCAACGGCGTGCATCGTGGACGAAGCTGACCCGGGCGAGCCAGCCCCCGCCCGGGTCAGATGGCGCTGGTTACGTACTCGACCGGAAGGCTGCGGAAGTGCTTGCGCATGTCCGACGACGCCGCGCCGCCGACGATGATCCGCGAGAACGCGCCGATATCGGAGAAGAATGCCGACTTGAGACTGCCGAGCTTGCTCGCGTCGATCACCAGGGTGCTCTCCATCGCGGTCTCGATCACGGCCTGCTTGACGGCGACCTCGTGAAAATTCGAGCAGCTCGCGCCGCGGGTCCAGTGCACGCCGCCGGCGGAAATGAACGCCTTGTTGATCCCAAGCCGGCGCAGGTAGGACAGCCCGTCGTCCGACGCAAAGGATTGCGACGAGGGATGATAGAGCCCGCCCATCAGCATCACCTGCGTGCCGGGCCGGTGCGTCACGATCGACGCGACGTTCATCGAATAGCAGATCACCGAGAGCGGCAGGTCCTCGGGCAGGCAATCCGCCAGCGACTGCATCGTGGTGCCGCAGTCGATGAAGATCGTGTCGCCTGCCTTGATCGAGGCGGCCGCAGCGCGACAGGCGAGACGCTTGTCCTGGGTGTGCTGGTCGATCTCCTGCTCGAACGTGTACTTGATGCCGGTCGGCGACGCCGCATTGACGACGTAGCCGCCGAGCAGGGCGAGGGTCGCCTCCGGGCCGGCAAGGTCGCGGCGCACCGTCATTTCGGACACCTTGAGGAGCTCGGCGGCGTCCTTCAGGTGCAGCGTACCGCTCGATTCGACGGCCCGGCGCAGCCTTTGCAGGCGCTGGACGCGTGTTTCGTTTGGTCGTGCGTTCGAGATGTCAGCCATTTTGTCGCCGAGCTTGCTTATCCGATTGACAATGATCTTACAATGTTGTGAGTTTATCAACGTCGTTTTGTTACAATAATAACATCAGGTCGACCGGGCTGGTCTGGTGCCGGGACGGTATCGTCCTCGGCAACCGGTGAACCCAGCAGCGAGTTCAGGGGAGGATCACATGTTGCGATCAGCACATTCAGTCTATCTGGCGATCTCGTCGATTCGCTAGGACCCCAAGAGGACCCCAAGTCGCTAGGAGCCGAGGCGCCGCCATGACGCAGAGCGTCTTCATGCAGAATCCGTCCGCATTCGCCGCGCAGTCGCACGCCCCTGGCGGAGAGCATCAGCTCCCGCGCAACAGCGGCCGCGCGCTCGAGATGGATTGGGTCGACGACATCAGGATCAATCTGTCGGCCGCCGAACGGCGGGTCGCGAGCCTGCCGGGCCGGCGCACGGTCAAGAAGGACGCGCAGGCGGCGTGGCTGCTCAAGGCGATCACCTGCATCGACCTGACGACGCTCAACGGCGACGATACGGCCGAACGGGTGAAGCGCCTCTGCGCCAAGGCCAAGGCGCCGCTGCGCGCCGATATTGTCGAGAAGCTCGGCTTTGCCGGACGTGAACTGCATACCGGTGCGGTCTGCGTCTACCATCGGTTCGTCGGCGCGGCTGTCGAAGCGCTCGATGGATCCGGCATTCCGGTTGCTGCGGTCTCGACCGGATTCCCGGCGGGACTCGTCCCTCATGAACTGAAGCTGAAGGAGATCGAGGCGTCGGTGCGCGACGGCGCGCAGGAGATCGACATCGTCATCACGCGCGAGCACGTGCTGACTGGCGATTGGCGGGCGCTTTACGCCGAAGTCCGGGATTTCCGCGCCGTTTGCGACAACGCGCATCTGAAGACGATCCTGGCCACCGGTGACCTCAAGACGCTGCGCAATGTCGCCAAGGCATCGATGGTCTGCATGATGGCCGGCGCCGACTTCATCAAGACCTCGACCGGCAAGGAAGGCGTGAACGCGACGCTGCCGGTGACGCTGGCGATGCTGCGGATGATCCGCGTCTATCAGGAGCGCACCGGCTACAAGATCGGCTTCAAGCCGGCTGGTGGAATCTCGACGGCCAAGGACGTGCTCAATTACCAGTTCCTGATGAAAGAGGAATTGGGACGCGACTGGCTCGAGCCCGACCTGTTCCGGATCGGCGCCTCCAGCCTGCTTGCCGATATCGAGCGGCAGCTCGAGCATCACGTGACCGGCCACTACTCGGCCTTCAACCGCCACCCCGTGGGATGAGATGAGCGTCGCAAATTATTTCGAGACCATGGAGTATGGCCCCGCGCCCGAGGCGGACGGCGAGGCGCGCGCCTGGCTGGCGCGGCACGGCGCCACGTTCGGCCATTTCATTGCCGGCAAGTTTATCGCGCCGCATGCGGGCAAGTATCTCACGACGAGCGAGCCCGCGACCGGCAAGGTGCTGGCGCGGATCGCACAGGGTGCTGCTGCCGACGTCGAGGCTGCGGTCAGTGCCGCGCGCACCGCGCAGGCTGCATGGGCCAAGCTCGGCGGTCACGGCCGCGCGCGTCATCTCTATGCGCTGGCGCGCATGCTCCAGCGTCACGCCCGCCTGTTCGCCGTGCTGGAGGCGATCGACAACGGCAAGCCGATCCGGGAGACCCGCGATCTCGACGTGCCGCTCGCCGCGCGCCATTTCTACTATCACGCCGGCTGGGCGCAGTTGCAGGAGCGGGAATTCGCCGACCAGGTGCCGATCGGGGTGATCGGGCAGATCATCCCGTGGAATTTCCCGCTGCTGATGCTGGCCTGGAAGATCGCGCCGGCGCTGGCCGCGGGCAATACGGTGGTGCTGAAGCCGGCGGAATTCACCTCGCTTACCGCATTGTTGTTCGCCGAACTATCTGCCGAAGCCGGCCTGCCGCGGGGCGTGCTGAACGTCGTGACCGGCGATGGCGCCACCGGCGCGCTGCTGGTCGAAAGTCCCGTCGACAAGATCGCCTTCACCGGCTCGACCGAGGTCGGGCGACTGATCCGTCAGTCCACCGCGGGCACCGGCAAATCGCTGACGCTCGAGCTCGGCGGCAAGTCGCCGTTCATCGTGTTCGACGATGCCGATATCGACGGCGCGGTGGAAGGCGTGGTCGATGCGATCTGGTTCAACCAGGGCCAGGTCTGCTGTGCCGGCTCGCGGCTGCTCTTGCAGGAGGGCATTGCCGAAACCTTCCGCAGGCGCCTGATCCGCCGCATGGAGACGCTGCGCGTCGGCATGCCGCTCGACAAGGCGATCGACATGGGCGCGGTGGTCGCCCCGGTGCAACTCGAGCGGATCAAGTCGCTGGTCGAGACAGGGGTGAAGGAGGGCGCCGAGAAATACCAGGCGTCCGGCGCGATCCCTGCGGAAGGATGCTTCTATCCGCCGACGTTACTTTGGAATGTGCATCCGTCCGCCACGGTTGCAACCGAGGAGATCTTCGGCCCGGTGCTGGTGGCGATGACGTTCCGCACGCCGGACGAGGCCGTGATGCTCGCCAACAACACGCGCTACGGCCTTGCCGCTAGCGTGTGGAGCGAGACGATCGGGCTCGCGCTCGACATCGCGCCGAAACTCATGGCCGGCGTGGTCTGGGTCAACGCCACCAATCTGTTCGACGCCAGCGTCGGCTTCGGCGGCTATCGCGAGTCCGGCTTTGGCCGCGAGGGCGGCCGTGAGGGGATGTATGAGTATCTGAAGCCGAAGGCCTGGAGCGGGCGCAAGGCGCGGGCCAAGGCACCGCCGCTTCCGGCGGCGTCCGGTGTCAGCGCCGGGTTCGACGTGCCGCCGATCGATCGAACCGCAAAGCTGTTCGTCGGCGGCAAGCAGGTGCGTCCGGACGGCAACTACTCGCGCGCGGTGCTCTCGCCGAAGGGCCGGCGGCTCGGCGAGGCCGGCGAGGGCAATCGCAAGGACATCCGCAATGCGGTGGCGGCGGCGCGCGCTGCCGAGTCGTGGGCGCGGGCGACGGCGCATAACCGTGCCCAGATCCTCTATTATCTTGCCGAGAATCTGTCCGCACGCGGCGGCGAGTTCGCCCGGCGTCTCGCCGACATGACCGGCGCATCGGCCGCCAAGGCACGCATCGAGGTCGATGCGAGCATCGAGCGGCTGTTCAGCTATGGCGCCTGGGCCGACAAGTTTGAAGGATCCATCCACGCGCCGCCGCTGCGCGGCGTGGCGCTCGCGATGCACGAGCCGATCGGCGTGGTCGGTGTCGCCTGTCCTGACGAGGCGCCGCTGCTCGCCTTCATCAGCCTGGTCGCGCCATTGATCGCGATGGGCAACCGGGTCGTCGCGGTGCCGAGCGAGCGGCATCCGCTCGCAGCGACCGACTTCTACCAGGTGCTCGAGACGTCTGATGTGCCTGGTGGCGTGCTCAACATCGTCACCGGCGACCGCGCCGAGCTGGTCAAGGTGCTTGCCGAGCATGACGATGTCGACGCGCTCTGGGTGTTCGGATCGCAGGCCGCGTCGGCTGCGGCGGAACGGCTGTCGATCGGCAATCTCAAGCGCACGCTGGTCGATCACGGCCTCGCGCTCGACTGGTATGACAGGGCTGCGAGCGAAGGACCGATCCTGCTCCGCCATGCGGTGCAAGTAAAAAACATCTGGATTCCGTATGGTGACTAGTGACGTCACCTTGCGGTGATATCGATTGGGGCCCGAACCCACAAGAGTTCGGCGATTTGGAAGACAAAGGAGGGGACGCAACATGCTCAAGGGCATCAATCCACTGCTCAATGCCGACGTGCTCTATGCCCTGCGGGCGATGGGGCATGGTGATCGCCTCGTGGTGTGCGACACCAATTTTCCGGCCGACTCGATCGCGCGCCAGAGCGCGCTCGGCAGACTGCTCCGCATCGACAACGTGACCGCCGCCAAGGCGGTCGAGGCCATTCTCTCGGTGATGCCGCTCGATACTTTCGTCGACGATGCCGCGATCCGCATGGAGATTGTGGGGCAGCCGCAGGAGGTGCCTCCCGTGCAGAACGAGGTGCAGGCCGCGATCGATCGCGCCGAGGGACGCTCCTGGCCGCTGGTCGGCGTCGAGCGCCATGCCTTCTACGAGAAGGCCAAGGCGGCCTATTGCGTGATCGCGACGGGCGAGCGGCGCTTCTACGGTTGCTTCCTGCTCAGCAAGGGCGTCATCGCGCCGGACGGGGAGTGATGAGATGGGCAAGCATGGCGTCGCTGTCCTCGGGGTGTTCGTCGTCGACCTGGCGTTCCGTGCCGGCAACATGCCGGCGATCGGTGAGACCATCGCCGGATCGGGATTCGCCATGGGGCCTGGCGGCAAGGGATCCAACCAGGCCGTCGCGGCGGCGCGGGCCGGCGCCAGCGTGAGCTTCATCTCCCGGATCGGCAGCGATGCCTTCGGCGAGCTTGCGATCAAGACCTGGGAGGCCGAGGGAATCCGGCCGCGCGTGGCGAGAACGGCGGAGGCGCCGACCGGCGCGGCGTTCATCTATGTTCACGAGACGCGCGGCGACAACGCGATCATCGTGGTGCCGGGCGCGGCGGGCGGCATCAGTCCGGCTGACGTCGATGCGGTGGCGGATGCCATCCGCGACTCCAGGGTATTCGTGACTCAGCTCGAGCAGCCGGTCGATGCCGCATTGAGGGGGCTCGAGATCGCGCGCGCGGCCGGCAGCATCACGGTGTTCAATCCCGCGCCGGCGCTCAAGTTCGATAGCAGCCTGTTTGCGCTCTGCGAATATGTCGTCCCCAACGAGACCGAAGCCGAGGCGTTGACCGGCATCGCCGTCAGCGATCTCGCCGGCGCGCGCCGGGCCGGCGATGCCTTGTTGGCCAAGGGGGCCGGCACCGCGCTGATCACGCTCGGCGAGCGCGGCGCGCTGTTTCATGCGCGGGATCGTTCGCTGCACGTGCCGCCGTTTGCCGCCGGCAAGGTGGTCGAGACCACCGGTGCGGGCGATGCGTTCGTCGGCGGCTTTGCGGCAGCGCTCGCGGACGGCGCCGATCCGCTTCAAGCCGCGCGCTTCGGTTCGGCCACCGCCGGAATCTCGGTGACCCGGCCGGGCACGGCACCCGCGATGCCGCAGCGCGCGGAGATCGACGCGCTGCTGAGGGGGTGATCGCGCGATGATGCGGAATGATCCGATCAAGCATGTCTTCATCTGGCCGGCGGTGCTCGTCGTGCTGGCGATCTCGATCTTTCCGTTGATCTATTCGCTGACCACGAGCTTCCTGAGCTATCGGCTGATTCCGCCGATCCCGCCGCGCGTGGTCTGGCTCGGCAATTATACGACGCTGTTACAGGAGCCGCGGTTCTGGAACGCGATCTTCACCACGACGCTGATCGCCTTCGTCGCGGTCGGGCTGCAATACGCGATCGGCTTCGGCGTCGCGCTGGCGCTGAATGCACGCGTGCCCGGCGAGCGGCTGTTTCGCGTCGCCCTGCTGCTGCCGATGCTGCTGGCGCCTGTCGCGGTCGCGCTGGTGGCGCGCATGATCTTCAACCCGACGATGGGGCCGCTGAATCAACTGCTGTCGAAATTCGGCCTGGCCAATTTGCCGTTTCTCACCAACGGACATTGGGCACTCGCCTGCATCATCGCGGTCGAGGTCTGGCAGTGGACCCCGTTCGTCATCCTGATGATGCTGGCCGGCCTGCAAACGCTTCCCGAAGATGTCTATGAGGCCGCCGAGCTCGAGAATGCCAGCGCCTGGCAGCAGTTCTGGGGCATCACCTTTCCGATGCTGTTGCCGATCTCGGCCGCGGTCGTCTTCATTCGCCTGATCGAGAGCTACAAGATCATGGACACGGTGTTCGTGATGACGGGCGGCGGACCGGGCGTGGACACCGAGACGCTGACGCTGTTTGCCTATCAGGAGGGCTTCAAGAAGTTCAATCTCGGCTACACGTCGGCGCTGAGTTTCCTGTTCCTGATCGCGATCACGATCATTGGCGTGACTTATCTGGCGCTGCTGCGGCCGCATCTGGAGAAACGCCGATGAGCGGGCAGGGCCTAACCGGACTGTCGCCATGGAGCCGCCGCCTGGTCGCGCTCGGCGTGCTCGCCTGGTGCCTGATCACGGTGTTTCCGCTTTATTGGGTGGTGGTGACCGCATTCAAGACGCCGCCGGGCGTCGTCGGCGGGCCGACTTACATTCCGTTCGTCGACTTCACGCCGACCTTGCAGCCCTTCATCGATCTCTATCAGGGCATCCGCGGCGAGTTCTTCCGGACCTTCCTGAACTCGACCATCGTGGGCCTGTCGGCGGCGGCGATCGCCACCGCGATCGGCGCGATGGCGGCCTATGCGCTGGTGCGGTTTGAATTCAAGGTTCGGCTTGGCTCTGGGCTGGCGTTCTTTCTGCTCGCGCTCGGCGGTTACCTCGTGTTCAACAACCAGTTCGGCTTCACCCGGCCGCAGGCGCTGCTGCTCGCGTTTCCGATCGCGCTCTGCATTGCCGTCGCGATCAACCGGCTGCCATTGCCCGGGCCGATCCTCGGCAACGAGGACATCCTGTTCTGGTTTGTCAGCCAGCGCATGTTCCCGCCGATCGTCACGGCGTTCGCGCTGTATCTGCTTTACAGCGAGATCGGCCGGCTCGGTTTCCAGCTGATCGACAGCTATGTCGGCCTCACGCTGTGCTACGTCGCCTTCTCGTTGCCGATCGTGGTCTGGCTGATGCGCGACTTCTTCGAAGCGATCCCGATCGAGGTTGAGGAGGCCGCGATGGTCGACAATGTGCCGAGCTGGCGCATCTTCGTCGGCATCGTGGTGCCGATGTCGATGAACGGGCTGCTGGCGACGTTCATGATCACGCTGGCCTTCGTCTGGAACGAGTTTCTGTTCGCGCTGTTCCTGACCAATTCCAGATGGCAGACGCTGCCGATCCTGGTGGCGGGACAGAACAGCCAGCGTGGCGACGAATGGTGGGCGATCTCGGCGGCGGCACTCGTCGCCATCGTTCCGATGATGATCATGGCGGGCCTGCTCAGCCGGATGATGCGGTCGGGCCTGCTGCTCGGGGCCATCAAATAGCAAAAACTCTATAGGGAGGACTAGACGATGTTGCGACGGACGTTCTTGATGTTGACCACCTCGCTCGCGATGGCCTGCGCCGCGAGCCAGACGCACGCTGCCTGTAGCCCGGATTACACCGGCGTCACCCTGACTGTGGCGTCGCAGACCGGTCCGTATATTGCCTCTGCGCTCAAGCTCGGCGCCGACGAATGGGCCAAGAAGACCTGCGGCAAGGTCAATGTCGTTGAGTTTCCCTGGTCCGAGCTCTACCCGAAGATTGCGACGTCGCTGACGGCGTCGGATGCGACGTTCGACCTCGTCAGCTTCGCGCCGGCCTGGCTACCCGACTTCGTGCCGTATCTGAGCGAGATGCCGAAGGAGATGCAGTCCGGCAAGGATTGGGACGATATCGAGCCGGCCTATCGCGAACGCCTGATGGTGTGGGAAGGCAAGATCTACTCGCAGTCGATGGACGGCGACGTGCATACCTATACCTACCGCACCGACCTGTTCAGCGATCCCAAGGAAAAGGACGCCTTCAAGGCCAAGTACGGCTACGACCTCGCGCCGCCGAAGACCTGGAAGCAGTATCTCGACATCGCGGAGTTTTTCCAGCGGCCCGACAAGGGGCTGTGGGGAACGGCGGAAGCGTTCCGCCGCGGCGGCCAGCAATTCTGGTTCTTCTTCAGCCATGCGGCGGCCTACACCAACAATCCGAACTATCCCGGCGCGATGTTCTTCGACCCCGAGACGATGGACGCGCAGATCAACAATCCGGGCTGGGTGAAGGGGCTCGAGGAGTATATCAGGGCATCGAAGCTCGGGCCGCCSAACGCGCTGAACTTCTCGTTCGGCGAGGTGAATGCAGCGGTCGCCGGCGGCCAGGTCGCGGAATCGATCGGCTGGGGCGACACGGGCGTCATCGCGGCCGATCCGAAACAGTCGAAGATCTCGGGCAAGGTCGGCTCGGCGATGCTGCCCGGCTCGGACGAGATCTGGAACGCCAAGACCAAGAAGTGGGACAAATTCCCCAGCGTGCTTCCGGCCCCGTTCATGGCGTTCGGCGGCTGGCAGATCGCCGTGCCGAAGGCCGGCAAGAACCAGCAGGCGGCGTGGGACTTCGTCAAGACGCTGACCAGTCCTGATGTGTCGGGGCAGGCGGCGATCACCGGCGGCAGCGGCGTCAACCCCTATCGCAAATCGCACACCGCCAATCTGCAACTGTGGAGCAAGATCTTCACGCCCGAGGAGGCCAAGGAGTATCTTGGCGCGCAATCGGATTCCATCAATGCCAAGAACGTCGCGCTCGACATGCGTCTGCCCGGCTATTTCTCCTACACCGAGGTGGTGGAGATCGAGCTCGGCAAGGCGCTGGCCGGTCAGACCACGCCGCAGGCGGCGCTCGACGCGATGGCCAAGGAGTGGAATCGGCTGACGGACGAGTTCGGTCGCGCCAAGCAGCTCGCGGCCTATCGCGCAGCGATGGGGCTGCCGCCCAAGAACTAGCTCTCCCGTGAGACGTCCCGGATGATGCACGCATGTCATCCGGGACTTTACTTGCCGTCGATGAAGGGGCGGAAACAGGATTCCATGGCGCACGTCGAGATCGAGAACGTCAGCAAGGCATACGGGCCCTACAAGATCATCGAGGGGCTCGACCTCAACGTGGCCGACGAGGAATTTGTCGTGCTGGTCGGCCCGTCCGGCTGCGGCAAGACCACGACATTGCGCATGATCGCGGGGCTGGAGGCCGTCACCAGCGGAACCATCCGCATCGGCAATCGCGACGTGACGCAGTTGCGCCCCGGCCTGCGCAATTGCGCGATGGTGTTCCAGAACTACGCGCTCTATCCACACATGACCGTCGGGGAGAACATCGGCTACGGCATGAAGGTGCGTGGTGAGACGCGCGCCAGCATCGCAAAGGCCGTGAGCGACGTCGCGCGCGTCCTCGACCTCGAGCAATATCTCGACCGTCGGCCCAAGCAGCTCTCCGGCGGGCAGCGCCAGCGCGTGGCGATCGGCCGTGCCATCGTGCGCAGTCCGGACGTCTTCCTGTTCGATGAGCCATTGTCCAATCTCGACGCCAAGCTTCGCATCGAGATGCGGACCGAGATCAAGGCGCTGCACCGCCGCCTTGCCAAGACGATCGTCTACGTCACGCACGACCAGGTCGAAGCCATGACCATGGCCGACCGCGTCGTGGTGATGAACAAGGGCCGGATCGAGCAGGCGGCGGATCCGATCACGATTTACGAGAGACCCAACAACCTCTTCGTCGCGGGCTTCATGGGGGCACCCAGTATGAACTTCATCGATGGCGAGATCGTCGGTCGCGATGGCGCGTTCACCTTCACCGAGCCGTCAGGCACGGTGTTGAGAGTGCCGAAGTCGCGTGAGGCGGCCTATGCGGGCCATATCGGCAAGCCCGTCGTGCTCGGCGTCCGCCCCGATCACGTGTTGCGGCAAGACGCCCCTGAGGGCTCGTTCGTGCGCATGATGGTCAAGGATGTCGAGCCGTTGGGACCGCATACGCTCGTGATCGGGACCGTCGGTGCCCATCCGTTCACCGCGCAGATGCAGGTCGGCGTAGCCGCCGAGCCGGATCATTTCATCGACGTGGCTCTCGATCTCCAGCGAACCCATCTGTTCGAGAAAGCGTCGGGCAGGGCGATCCTCTGACTCGCGGCGCTCGAGATCGCTGCCCTGCCATGCCGCAAGCATTGCGGACGTCGCACTCATGACCGGGCTCGCGAGCCAGATGTATCCTTGAACCTCACGCGGTGCACCAGATCGAGGAATCGTCGCCGCATGAAATGCTCCTGACGACGAAATCGCCATTGTAGCGATCGATCCGTGATCAAGGACCGCCTGAAGTGAGCCATCCGGATGGCTTGCGTATCGACGTCCTGCTTGACCGGATCGTCGTAAAACCTCGCGATCTTCTCCTTCGCCATTCCGGGCGTTGTGAGCCATCGGGGGATATGCACATTACAAAGTCGATCAACGTCGTTTAGCAACCGCGTCACGCCCATGCCTGTGGCGGGGCAGGACGTTTGGTAGGCGTCTCCGATCAACACAATGCCGTCCTGGCTCACACTTGCGGCCGTCATCAGATTCATCGTCCAGTTTTGAACCCCGTCGACCGGATCATACGGCCTGAGATAGGCGGCGAGGCCCGGCATCGAGTCGCCCAGGCTCGTCGACGGGTTTCGCCGCAGTTCGCGGATCCACGGATCGCGTTGGTCGAGATAAGTGAAGAGGTTGGCCCGGAGCGTGTCGCCGATCGGGAAAAGACTGAGGTAGTCGATCCGATTGGTCGCGCCGCTACCGTAGCAAGTGAGCGCATTGAATGTCAGCCCAGGTTCGGCTGGGATGGTGAAGCCGAAGGATATCGAATGGCCTTCCGCCACCATGTGTTGACCGATACCCAGCCTGTGGGCAAGCGCGCCATTCATTCCGGTCGCAAGAAGAACGAGATCCACCGAGAGCGCCTGGCCGCTCGACAGCACGACCTCCTGCTTCTGCGGCCCGGTCTTGAGGGCCGTCACGTCGTCGATGATGAAAGCAACGGAAGATGGCAGTTGCGCGCGCACGACCCGCACGATCTCCTCGTACAGGATTCCGTAATGCTGATTGGGCGTGCGGTCGACGATGCGACCTGCGCGGACGTTGGCGATGTCCTTGAACGGGGTCGAAGCTTCGGCGATTGCTTTGAAGATGCCCAGTTTGCGCATCAGCTCAATCTGTCCACCTGCGAATTTTTCGACACGAAATTGCTTTGGATAGACGGAATGACGATCAATGAGTGTGACCCGATGGCCTGCCCGCGCCAGGACGACCGCCGCCAGCGCGCCGCAAAAGCCGGCACCGACAATCGCGATGTGGGCGCTGTTTGGCGTCGTGGAACTAGACATCGGGGTGAAGGGGCGCCTTGGGGCTGAAATCACCGTTGGATCTGGTCGTCGCTGCGGCTTGCGCAGTTCGGAAGCTGCACGAAGAATCCGCGTGCGGCCCGGTGACTGGCGAGCTACTGGAAATGGCGCGCGGAGATCTACGCGCTGACAGCTTGTGGCGACGCGGCTTTCGGTGGCCGGGATTCGAGCCCCAGGCAGTCGAGGTAACGCTCGCCGATCGTCTCGATCGTGAAGCGCTTGAGATGCTCATCCAGATCCTCCGGCATCGGTTGCTTGGAGCTGCTGATTGTTTCGATGATGGCTTGCGCCATCTGAGCGTCGTCGCCAACGCGAACGAGTGTACCGTATCGTCCTCCGGCAAGAATCTCGCTGGGGCCATGCGGACAGTCGGTGCTGATCACCGGTGTGCCGGAGGCGAGGGCCTCGACGATCACGTTGCCGAAGCCTTCCGCGATCGACGACAGGACAAACACGTCAGCGCCTCGCATGTAGGCGAGTGGATTGGGAGAGTATCCGAGGAAATGGACGCGGTCGGAAATGCCGAGTGAGTTCGCCAGGTCTTGCAGTTTGTCGCGGTCACCGCCTTCGCCCAGGATGACCAGATGCGCAGGCTTGCGTCGAACGACGAGCGCAAACGCGCGCAGCAGGGAAGCATATCCCTTTTGCCTGTGTAAGCGGCCGACTGCGAGGATAAATGGCTCTCCAGGGCCGATCGCCGAGGGAAGCGCGGGCTTGGCAGCAAGCTTGGCGTCAAATCCCTTGTGAATGATCGGATTGTAGATCAGGTGGATTGGCTTGTTTCTCAGGCCGGGCAGACGACTGAGCTGTCGCTTCAGGCCACTCGATACCGCTACGAACGCGTCTGCCGCGTGAAAGGTCGACGCGATCGCAGCCAGCATTGACGTGCGATGCAGCTGAATCGGCAGCGAACCTTGCTCGAGGAGCGAATTGTCGAGACGCACGACCAATTGATGGCGACTGGAACTCAGCAGCTTCCCGACACACGAAACGATATTCGCGTTCTCAACCGAACTGAGTACGGTTGGCGGACGCGCGGTCCGCAAGTAGCGCAGATAGGCTGGTACACTGAACATGACCTTTCGGGATTCCAGGCTGATGAGCCGGACGCCTCCCGGGACCTGATCCTTCAGCGAGCCGAAATATTTGCAAACGACGAGATCGACCCGCAATCCGCGGCCGACAAAATAATCCGCGAGGTTGAGCTGCACGCGCTCGGCCCCACCGCTGTAGAGCGTCGGGAGAAACAGCGCGATGTCGGGCGGCCGGGCGTCGGCACTGAGTTCCGATATCGGGATGTAGGATTGACCGGTCATCGGAAGTATTTCGCGATCACGAGAGAACGAACTATCGCGCCCACAAGATACGAGACGACGATCGCAATCGCGGCACCGTACAGCCCGAAAAGCGGGATCAAGACAATGTTGGTGCCGAGCGAGAGGCCAATCACGAACAGTCCGCTGAACAAGGTCAATTGATCCTTGTGACGGCTGTAGAAGACGCTTCCCTGCACCTCGTAGAACATGCGCAGCACAAACGCCAACAGGATCAGCCACAACACGGGAAGCCAATCGGCCAGCTGCGGGCGCTGCAAGTAAGGAATGGCAAAATGGACCAGCAGCCCCGCAGCGACGGCAATCGCGACCGAGATAGTCACGGTCTCGACGAGGAGGCCTCGATACACGTTCCAGAACGTTCCGTCGCGGCGTGCATGTGCGCCAATGAGCTTCGGACCGGATAGCTGGATGACGCCGGTGTCGACGAGATTGCTCAGCGCATTGCCGATCGACCAGAAGACCACGTAGATGCCGGTGAATTCGAGTCCGATGAACAGGCCGACCAGATAGCGATCGGTGTATTGCGCAACCGTGTTGGCAATGTCGTTGACGTACAGAATGCGCGAAGCCTTGAAATCGCGGGATAGCCAATCCTTGTGTTGCGGCGCTGCGCCAGGCCGGAACCAGGACCAGTGTCGAGTGGCTATCGCAAAGCCGATGATCGCGAGAATGCCGCCCCCGATCCAGAATCCGAGCAGGGTGTCGAGATCGCGCAGCGTTGGAAACAGGAAGGCGAGGGCGATGAAGGCGGAGATCCATCCGGCCGTTCGCACGAACATGAGCACATTGGCGAGGCCCGGCTGCAAAAGGTGGTTCAACAGAACGAAAAGGTCGCCATTGACGTGCTCAAGGAAAACGATGGCGACCACGATCATCGTCAGCGCAACCTGGTCGAGGTAGATCCCGACGCCCAATGCAATGACGCAGATTATTCCATAGATGGCTGCCTGGATTCGCCAATATCGGCGCAGCGTGGATACGACCTCATCGAGATGTTGGGAAACCGCGTTGCGGCTCAAGGTGCGGATCAGTCCCAGGCTGGCAACAACCGGAAACACAACGGCCATACCAGCGATCAGCCCGTACACACCAACCGTCGGCAGGCCGATAAACCGCGCGATGAACAGCGTGAGCGCGAATTTCGCCACGAGCGAAATCCCGCGCAGGCACATGATCGAGAGCGATATCAATGTGCGGCTGCTGACAACCGTGTGGAATCGGATGTTGGTAAGCAAAAATCTCGCCTTCGTAACGGTTCGCGAGCGGAGATATTGGACTGCGGAAGCGGCCACAGCTAGGTCTTATCCGGCAGGCCGCTCCAAGGTGTCTAGTTGGCCGCTGCCGTGGCGGTCCCGGCCCATGGCCGTGGAATGAACGACTCGCTCTGGCACCGGCAGTCGATCGCGTGGCGTCGCCGTCGCCTCTGATTGAAGCCGAGGCCGCTTGACGAGGCTTTCATACAACTCGATCAGGCCCTGGTTCATCCGGTCCGGTGCGAACATTGCGAGGTAGGTCGTCCGCGCCGCCGCGCTCATCGCCGCAAGATCGGAATGCTCAAGGACTTTCAAGGCCTTGCCCAGCCAACCTGTCGTGGCAATGTCGATCAGGATGCCATTGACGCCGTCTTGGATGAAATGCGGAAACGCGCCGTGATTGCTGCAGATCAGGATGCGTCCGGAGCGAAGCGCCTCTATCGCCAGCAGCGGCATCCCCTCCCACCGCGACGGCATTATGATGGCATCATATTCTTCGAACAAGGCGGGTAATGTTTCGCGAGGTACCCAACCTGAAACATGCACCTCCGGTGGAACGACGAGTCGGGAGCTGTTCACGATCTTTGACCCGACCAGGCTCAAGCTTGCGCGCTTCTGCTTGAGCAATTCGTATTCGCGCAGCAGCAAGTCGACGCCTTTTTGCCGATCCAGTCGTCCCACAAACAGCAGACGCCACGGACCGACCCGCTTGGCCGCACCGCGTTGAGCGGTCTGGCCATGAACCAGGTCCTGCATCCCGCTGACGATGAGCCTCGTCTTTGCGAGCGGAAAGCGGGCTCTGCGCAGGACCTCCTCTTCGTGAGGCGAGATCGAGACGATCGCGTCGGCGCGCCGGGTGAGCATGCGTTCGAGCGCCATCCAGAAGCGGGTCGCGAAGGTCTGCTCGGGACGATCGAACGCCCAGCAATGCGCGCAATAGACGACATGAGGCTTCCGACGCATCCCGGCGATCACCAGGCGGCCCATGCCGCCGGCGATGCTGCTGTGCAGGTGTACGACGTCCGGATCGTGACGCTGAATGCTTTGTCGGATAGCTGAACCGAGCGCCAGCATGGAACTGAGATTGCGGCCGGTTCGATGGTAGGTCTCGATGGCGCATCCGTTCAAAGATGCGATGTGTTCGCGCTGGGCCGCGGGTACCAGCAAGACAACGTTGTCTGCGCCGAACTGAGCTGTCTGATGGGGAATGATCTCTTCGAGATATGAAGCCAGGCCGCCGATCAAACTCTCAGAGACATGCAGTATCTTCATCACGAACCCGCGCTACCAATCTACATACGCGGATCTGTTTCTTGCGCCCCCGCGAAGTTCCCTTTCCGGAAACCTAGTAATGCATAATTTATACCGCATTTAAACTCTATATTTACCATATTCAATCAGGCACGCCTAAAATGCATAATGGCTATTAAATAGGTATCGGCGCGGCCTCGAGGATCACCGCGAGCTGGCAACCGGGAGATATTGAACGAAGGCTTTCGGTTCGATCGTCAAGACGCCGCTGCCGTCCGGTTGAAGCGCAGATTGTTGCCCGAGGTAATTGATCGCAGGGCCGATTTTCCGCCAGCCTGGCACGGTCACTCGTCTCGGGACTGCACTCCCTTCCGTTGCCCAGTACACGAGCTTGCACCCTTTGGTTGCGTCGTCGCCGCAGAAGCGCAGGATCGTGATGCCCTCGGCCATGGTCGCATCGAACCGCCCGATTGTTTCGTGCAGCGAGAATCCGCCGAGCTCATGGGCCAATGTCCGGAATGCCTGATACGCCGGACGTGGTCTGCCGTCGTAGCTCACCAGGCCGAACCGGTCTTCCATCTCATCGTCATTCGGCCCGACATCGATCAGGCAGTACCAGTTGGTAAGCCGCACCTGTTCCATCAGATTGATCAGGAACATTCGAGGTAGCCAGAGCGCCTGGGTGTCTTCCGAGATTCCGGCCCGGTAGACCGAGTCTCCCCACTCGGTGTCGATGATGGGCTTGCGCTTGATTCCTGCGGGCCAGAGGTCGAGATAGTTGGCGCGCAGAACCGCGTAGTCACGCGAGACGGTCTCAGGCGTTTGCTTGAAGCGATGCGTGTGCAGGCTCACGGCATCGAGGCAGCTCAGCAAGGCGTGGTCATCCAGCAGCGCCTGCATCAGGGGTTTCTTGGTGCGCCAGACGGTTGGCATCTGGGCCATGCCGGGGCCGGTCACGATGGCATCTGGCACGCGTTGCTTGATCGAGGCGCACGCTTCACGCGCGAGGGCCACATAGGCTGCCGGGTCCGGCTTGGGGGGCCAGAAGCCGGCCTGGTCGGGTTCGTTCCAGAGTTCCCAGATCGGGTTCAGCTGTCGGTAGCGGTCTGCCGCGGCCGTTGCCCATCGCGCATAAGCCGCGATTTCGGATCTGGTATATGGTGGCATGATACCGCTTTGGCGCTTGCCGTCGACCGCCGCGTCGAACGGTTTGCCGTAAAGCGGGTTCGGCCGGTTTAAAATGAACAGCGGCCGCAGCCCGCGCTTCTTTAATTCCGCGACGAAGTCGTCGTAGAGCGTCCAATCGTAACGACCGGGCTGCTTCTCGATCCACGGCCAGTTGAGATCAATTCGGACGATGCTTGCGCCAAGTCCGGTCAGAAAGTCGAGGCGCTGACGCCAATCCGGGCGCTTGAGAAAATGATCGGTGAACTGCACGGAGAGCCCGCTCGATACGGTTCTGCCGGGAAGGTCATCCGCCGGATAGGCCGAGCGGCAGAGTGCCAGCAGCGCCAGGGCGAGCGAGGCGACCCGCAAGAGCATTCGACGCGCAAACCCGGAGGAAAACAGGATGTCGATGCAAAACATCTCATTTCACCAGGATCAGCTTTCTTCGGGCGGGAAGCAGAGAAATCTGACATATAGTTTCCCGCGATGTCGAGGGCGGGTGCCGCTATGGAAGGGGACCGGAAAGTTATGGCACGACGAACCGTGTTTCTGATGCCAGTTTACAATCCGGCACGCGACGTCCTGCTCCGCACCGTGGACTCTCTGCTGGGGCAAACGGAGGCCGCCGACATCGTGATTGTCGATGACGGTTCGTTGCAGCCGGTCAGCGAGGTGCTGGGATCGCGTGAAGGCATCATCGTGCTACGGCTCGCGCGCAACGGCGGGATCACTGCCGCGCTGAACTATGGCCTCGAACACATTGTCAGCCTGGGATACGAATACGTGGCCAGGATGGATTGCGGGGACATCTCCGCTCCAGAGCGCGTGGCCAAGCAGCAAGCTTACATGGACAGCCATCCTGCCACGGATCTGGTCGGGGCGTTTGCAGACATCGTGGACGAGCGGGGTAACCATCTGTTTTTCGAGGGGACGCCCGGTGGCCGCGCCGCGATCGGACGCAAGCTCTACGACAACGCTGCGTTCAAGCATCCGACATTCTTTTTCCGTACCGCTTGCGTAAGGAAGTTTGGTGTCTACTCCGCGGACTATCCCCATGCCGAAGACTATGAATTCATGCGGCGCCTGTTCGAGCGGGGCGAGATCGACTGCCTGCATGACGTGCTGCTGGTCTATGAGAAGAACGCGGATGGCATCAGCAGCAGGAATCGTCGTACTCAATTGCGGTCGCGCTTGCGCGTGCAGCTAGGCTATTTTCAGCCTGCCAAGCCTGCTGCCTATGCGGGCGTCGTTCGGTCACTTGTCACGCTGCTCGTGCCGGCCCGGATATGGACCCGACTATCGCGGCTGTATTGGGATCGGCAGGACAAGCGCGTGGCCGTCAACTCGCTGCCAATGTGATGACGGCCTTGGCCGATTCAGCCACCGATCCGCGGAAGGGCTCGCCGGGCGTTCTCCTTGCCGGCCTCATGTGGCTCGCGGTCGCGCTGTTGCCGATCACGGGCCTGGCAGGAATTGGCGCGTTCGGAGAGCTGAAGGGATCCGCTTCCGTCTACGTCTTTGTGCTCCTGATCGTGACCTCGCTCGCGACAGCATCGAGCAGAATCCTGATACCGCGACCATTGTTCGTGTTCCTGAATTGCCTGCTCGTCTGGCTCGCCGTGACGACTGCGGTCAATTTCCCGGAAATTGCGACGTCCATGTTTCACGGGCGGAGCGGATTGAACAAGCTCGCCACGTCGTCGGCCGTCGTCATCTTCGGGATGGCGATCACCATCAGCTGCCTTGGCCTGCTGCGGCGGGTGAGCGATGTCGAGAACCTGTTCGTGCACCCGCTTGTGGTTGCGGTGGTCGCATGTGCGATCTTCGCGCTGCCGGAAGTCTGGTCGTGGTTTTCTCCCGCAGGCGAACTGATCTATCGGTTCTCGACCGGCCTTTTCCATACGGCAGACGATGAGCAAGGACGCGTGGCTGGCCGCCTGATCAGCCTGGCCTTCGAGGCGCCGGATCTATCCTACTTCTGCGGCTTCGCCTGCCCGTGGATGCTGTTTGCCTACCGTCTGCACACGATCGATCAACCGTCATTGGCAAGGCGCCTTGCGGCCGGCATACCCTTGGCTTTCGGCATCATCGCTCTGCTGTTGAGCAATTCGCGCACCGGCCTGTTGATGCTGGGCGGACTGATCTTCGCTGAATTGATATACTGGATCGGGCTGCGCGCCCTTCATCTCGGCATGGTGGCGTTGCTGGCCATCGTCCCTGCGGTCGCCGCGACCGGCCTCGTGCCGGTGCTCGCCCTCGGCAATGTCGCCAAGGCTGTCAACGACGGTGACGTCTCGACGATTTCGCGTCTGGCCCTGTTCAGCGCGCAACTATCGATCTTCAAGGCCAATCCGGTATTCGGTGTTGGATTCGGGCAATTCGGCTTCCATGCCGGGTCCGTTTTGCCGTCATGGGCCTGGGACAGCTATGAAGTCGTCAGATGGTTTGAAACGGTTGGCGATCTCCCGCCGACCTTCAATGTGCCGGGACGGCTTGCGGCCGAACTCGGGCTGCCCGGCTTGATGATCTGGTTTGGCTTCTGGCTGTGGGCGATCGTCCGGATCACGCGGTCGGCGGGTCAATTGCCGCGGAGGTCGACGGTCAACTATCTGAATGCCGCCTTGTTCGGCAGCATCATCAGCCTGTTGGCCGGCGGCACGAGCAACGACGCGTTCCGCCGTCCCGAGACCTGGATTCTCATTGCCATCGTTTCACTTCATGCGGGACGGACAGAGAAAGTACCTTGATCGGTCAGATCCGTCGGCCAGCAGCGGTCGTATTCGACGACACGCGGGAGTACCGTCGCAGCATCACCAGCGCTGCGCCACACGCCAGCCCAGCCAGGAGCGCGGCGATCATCAGACTGGTGCGCGGCGTCGTCGGCTTGTCCGGCGCGAGAGCCGGTGCGATGATGCGGGTGTTGGCGGTGTCGACGTTCTCCTGCTCGGCAAGCTCCTTGGCCCGCACCAGGAAGGCCTCGTAGATCGCCCGATTGGCCTCGACCACGCGGTCCAGCTCGCGCATGCGCACCATGGCTTCGGCTGCCGTGGACGCTTTCGCCTTGAGCGCGTCGAGATTGGTGGAAAGCACCTTTTCGTTTTCGACCGCGCGCTCGTAGTCGTTACGCGCAGCGGCGGAAATGCGGCTCAGCTCCTCGGCGATCAATTTCTTGTGCTGTTGCAGGCGTTGCCGGATGACGGCGACTTCCGGATTGCGATCCCCGAGCAGGGCGGTTGCGGATCCTTCCTGACGCACAATCTCGGCGTACTGCGCACGCAGCTGAGCGATCACCGGCGATTGAACGGCCTCAGAGATGGTGCCGACATCGCCGCCAGCCTTGATCGCGTTCTGTATCTGGTCGAGCCGGGCCCGCTGTGCGACGGTAACGGCGCGGGCCTGTGTCAACTGGGTGGACAATTCTTCCAGCTGCTGTCCGCCCAGAAACCCGCGGTTGGTGCCGATCAGGTTGTTTTCCCTTTTGAAGCGTTCGGCGTTGTTCTCTGCCTCCTGCACCCGGCTAGCCAGCTCGTGGAGCCGCGACGTCATCGAGGCGCTGACCCGTTTCGCAGCGTCGGCCCGTGCACGAATGTCTTCTTCGATGTACGCATTGGCGACGCCGTCCGTGATACGAGGCGCCTTGTTCGGGTCGCGGCTCACCGCGCTGATCGCAACGACGTAGCTGCGACTGGCGCGATCAACCCGAACGATCCGCTGGAGTGAACGCAGCGCCCTGATGTCCGCCGGCTCACTCTTGGTATTGGGCCTGAACAGTCCAGTCAGCGAAGCGAACAGCCCGCGACCGCCGACAAACTCCGGGTCATGTTCAAGGTCGAGCCGCTCCACGACCGCGCGCAGAACTGTCTCCGACCTGATGACCCGCATCTGGCTCTCCAGCAGGGCGATCGACGAGTCGTTGTTCTCGGAGCGGGATACGAGCTCATTCTGGACCGCCTTCAACCCTCGCGGATCGAAAAGGATCTCCGTGGTCGCTTCGTACTTCGCGGGAACGGCCACAAGGTAGAAGGCTGCGAGGAGGACCGCGGCGATCCCGCAAAGCAAGATGGTGGCGGCACCGTCAAGAAGCGTTCTTCCTGCGGACGCCAGGCTGATCATCGCGTCGTCAGATGACCGCGGATCGATCGGGGTAACCATCTTAGACCTTTCGCAGACGGCCGGTGGAGGAGGCCACCACCGCCTGCATACCAACTGAGACCCATTCTGGAACAGGACAATGTTCCAAACTGAAACGGCTCCGACCAAAGGGCCGGCGTGTCCGAAGGGGTCAGCAAGCCCCGTGCCGATCGGGAAAGCCTCGATGGATCATGGGTCTCCATGCCGGTCGGCTGCGGCGTGGCGGGTCTTTCTATTCGGCGGTTGAAGTCTTAGGTTGCGCAGGGTCCGTGACGTCGACGACCCTGCCGGGTGCATCAGCCCAGACAAGGTCCTTGATTTTGACTGCCGAGCTCGCTCGGTCGCTCATGGATCGGCTCGGTCGGCTTTCGTGGGGAATGGCCGCCGGCAGTCGGTTAGGGAATCCGTCTTGAAGTGGGTATTTAGCGACCTTCCAACCATGGGCTGGCCGCAATGAGCTCGGCATGCATCGATGCGACACCGTCGCTTGATCAGGGCTCCCGCGTTGCTTTGATTCTTCCCAGGCATCGGTTGCGCGAATGGCATCGCGAGCTGCTTGGGCATATCGGCAAGGTCCGCGAGGTCAGCGTATTTCTCGATGATCGCGCGCCGCCATATCCGTTGGCGTATCGAATGTGGTTGAGGCTCGAGCAGCTGATTTTCAAAAGCTGCGGCGTCGCCAGACCAATCGCTCCTGAAAAGGAATGGCGTCCGGTCTCGGCGCTCGGCGATACGTCGGGCCGGGCGGTCATCAACCTGTCGGAATGCCTTGGTCCCCATTCGAATGCTCTGGAGATCCGATACGACGGCGCTTTGGACAGCCGCGCACTGCTGGATCGGTTGCTGTCACTGACGTCGCCGTATCTGAGCGTGCAGCGCGCGGGCGACGAAACTCCTCTCGTCACATCCAGACTGGCTATCGAGGACAAATTCAGCCTCTTACGGGGGCTCCGGACCGCTTTTGCGCGATGCATTTCGCTTGTTCTGCGGGGGATGGAGCTGACGGAGGAGGGGGACGCCGGCACCGCAACGGAGGCAACAGCGTTGCCGAATGGTTCTCTACCGGCATTCGCTTCGCGGATGTTCGCCCATAAGGTATCGAACGCCTTGATGAAGCCGTTCTGGCACCAGGACCATTGGCACGTAGCGCTTCGGCGGGGTGCGCGGACGTTCAAGGTCATTGAAGACGATGGCGGGCGCTTCTACGCGGACCCATTCCTACAGACCTGGCAAGGGCGGACGTTTCTGTTCGTTGAAGAATATCCCTATGCCACCCGACGCGGACTAATTTCGGCCGCCGAGATCGTGGGCGATGAGCTCTTGGCTTCGCCGATGCCTGTATTAATTCGTCCCTATCATCTGTCATATCCGTTCGTGTTCGAGCACGACGGGGACCTCTACATGCTGCCGGAGACGGGCGAGAATCATTCCCTGGAATTATACCGGGCCGCTGAATTTCCCTGGAAGTGGGAGCTGAAAAAGGTCCTGATGGAGGGAGCCGTGTTCTCGGACGCCACGCCGCTGTTTCACGACGGCCTCTGGTGGATTTTCGTGACAGCGGACTCGATCGGTACATCGACACAGGACCAACTGTCGATCTTCTACAGTGACTCGCTCGGAGGGGCGTGGACCGCTCATCCGGCGAATCCTGTGAAATCCGACAGCCGTTGGTCGCGGCCGGCCGGCCGGCTGGTACAGCAGAATGGTCGTCTGTTCCGCCCGGCGCAGGATTGCGACGGCAGCTACGGCGCCGGCATCGTGTGGTTCGAGATCACCGAGTTGAGTCCGGAGCGGTTCACCGAGCGGCTAATCGTTACATGGGACGCGCGCGTGGAGTTGGATGCGACGGGATTGCACAGTTTCGACCAGCTTGGCGAACTTCACGCGATAGACTTCAGCCGTTCGATTGGCCGTGGGTGGTTGCGCAGGCGTGTTCGCACGATTGCGCCACGCAGCGGCGGCAATATAGACGCTTACTTTTCTCCGACCTCCAACCGCTTGCGGCTGGATCGGCAAGATAGCTCACTGTGATGGTCTTGCCGCCCGCGGGCCGATCGCACCGTCAGACTTAATCGGCTGGGAGGTGATCAGCGCGGCGGATCAAGCGCGATCTCCGGGATCGGCGCCAATTCGTCAAGCGGTCGCAGCACCTTTCACCGTGGTTTATGTGCGGGAACGTCGGGTCCGGATTTCCTCGTTCAGGAAGGACTGTAGACGCGGGACGATGAAATCGAGGAACACGCGCACGCGCTGCGGAAGGCGGGCACCGCCAACATACACGGCGTGAATCTCTTCCTCATCACTGATGACGTCCGAGAGCACTTCCACGAGCCGTCCCGCAGCAAGATCGGCACGCGCATGATAGTCGCCGAGGCGCGCGAGCCCGACGCCCGCGACCGCCATCCGCCTGACCGTCTCGCCATTGTTGGCGAGCAAGGAGCCATTGACGGCACGATCGACGATCCGGCCACTCTCCTTGAGCGGCCAGACTGGAGCGGCGCGACGGAAATTGAACCCGAGACAATTGTGCTGCGCGAGATCGTCGGCGGTCCGCGGTGTCCCGTTGCGCTTCAGATAGGCCGGGGATGCTACGATCTTTCGACGCGCGGCACCGACCCGGCGGGCCATCAAGCCGGAGTCGGCAAGCCGTCCAACGCGAAACGCGACGTCGGTGCGATCGAGATAGAGATCGACGATCTCGTCGGAGAGCGAGAGGTCGACGACGATGTTGGGATAGGCCTGCCAGAACGCGGGCAATTGTGGCTCCACCGCGAGAACGCCGAAAGCGACGGAGGCATTCACTCTGACGGTGCCACCTGTGCTCGCGGCCCCCTGGGATAGCTCGCGCTCCACCTCATCCAGTTCGCCGAGCAGTCCCTGGCTACGCTCATGGTAGATTTGTCCTTCGGCTGTGAGCGACAGGCGCCGGGTGGAGCGCTTCAGCAAGCGTACCCCGAGCCGCTCCTCGATGCGCGCGATGAGCTTGCTCACGGTGGAGGGGTTCATGCGCAGGAGCCGTGCAGCGTCCGAGAAATTGCCCGACTCGACCACGCGCAGGAACACCTGCATCTCGCCAACACGGTTATCCACGCACCACCTGTCCCGTCTGTGATTTCGCTTCACAGATACTGTGGAACCGCGACGGATTATCAAGCCCCCAGGCGTGACCTATTTCGCTGCCATGTCGAAGAATTCAGCACTTGATCTGATCCGGAAGCCCAATCGCCTGACGCTCGGCCTTGAATTGCCGCTGGACAATGACTGGTCGCCTGCGGGCGAGGCCCGGCGCGTGGTCGCGGGCCGTCCGCGCGGCGTTCCCGACCTGACGGCGCAGGCCGATCTCATCCGTGCCGCCGACGAACGCGGATTTGCAGCGATTTGGATCCGCGACGTGCCGGTGTTCGACGCAGTCAACATGGGCGACGCCGGTTCGGTCTACGATGTCTTCTCCCATCTTGGCTATCTTGCCGGAGTGACGAGGAACGTCGCGCTCGGTACCGCCGCGGTGGTGCTGCCGATCCGCCATCCGCTGATGACGGCGAAGGCGGCTGCCTCGGTGGACGTGCTCTCGGACGGCCGACTGATCCTCGGCGTCGCCTCGGGAGACCGGCCGGTGGAATATCCGTTGCTCGGTCTCGACTATGAGACGCGCGGCGAAGCCTTTCGTGACGCGGTGACCTATCTGCGAGCGGCGTGGCAGCCGGGCGGCCTGCCGGTGAACGACAAGCGCGTGCCGAGCCTCGACCTGCTGCCGCGCCCGGCGCAGCCGGCCATTCCGATCGTGGTGGCCGGGCAGGCAGGCCAGGATGACCGCTGGCTTGCCGCCAATATGGACGGGCGCTTCGTCTATCCCGGCGCTGTCGAGCGGATCGCGACCCAAGTCCAACACTGGTGTGAAGCGACCTCCGGCCGTGGCGCCTTCATCAGCGCCTTCCATCTCGACCTGCTGGATGATGCCGATGCGCCGGCCGAGCCGATCCGGTTCGGCGCACGGGTCGGGCGAAACGGCCTGATCGCGCATCTCAATGCCCTCGCTGGCGTCGGCGTCGATCACCTCGCGATCAACCTGCGGCGGTCGGGGCGCCCGCCGGGCGAGATCATCGAAGAACTGGCGTCGGACGTCTTGCCGGCGCTCGCGACCAACCCCGAGACCACCTCCGAGGCGCACGCCGCCTGAACATCAAGGATTGAAACCATGGACATCGTAAGGGCGCATGAGGCGTCGATCCCGGCACTCGGCTTCGGCCTGTTCCGCATGTCGGATGCAGAGATCGAGGCCGTGGTACCGGCGGCGCTGGAGGCGGGCTTCCGTCATTTCGACACCGCGCAGATCTACCAGAATGAAGCGGCGCTCGGTCGCGCGCTCGCCGCGGCCGGCGTACGCCGCGAGGAGCTCTTCCTCACCACCAAGGTTTGGGTCGACAACTACAGCGAAGGCAGGTTCGCCGCGTCGGTCGACGAGAGCCTCGACCGCCTGAAGGTCGACCAGGTCGATCTGCTTCTGCTGCACTGGCCAGCGGACAAGGTATCGATCGCCGACCAGGTGGCGATGCTGAATGCAGTTCAGGCTGCGGGCAGGACGCGTTTCATCGGCGTCAGCAATCAGAACATTGCGCAGATGAAGCAAGCGATCGCGCTCAGCAGGGCGCCGATCGTCACCAATCAAATCGAGGTCCACCCGTATCTCGACCAGGCCGCCGTAGCGGCTGCCGCGAGGGCGGCAGGCGTCGCCATCGCAGCCTATTTCGGGATGGCCGATGGCGCGGTCCCGCGCGATCCGGTTCTTCAGAAGATCGGCGCACAGTACGGCAAGAGTGCCGCACAGGTGGCGCTGCGCTGGCTGATCCAGCAGGGCTACATCGCGCTGTCGAAGACCGCCAGGCCGGAGCGCGTCGCCGAGAACTTCGCGATCTTCGATTTTGCGCTGAGCGACCATGACATGGCCGCGATCGCCAAGCTCGCTCGCCCTGACGGACGCCTGGTGAGCCCGCCCGGCCTTGCGCCGGCCTGGGATTGAGGAGGATCGTGCAATGAACGGGTCTATCTCGCAAACTTCCCCAGTGGCCGACGCGAAGCGGTTCAACTGGCCGCTGCTTGCCCTTGCCATCGGCGCCTTCGGCATCGGCACCACCGAATTCACGCCGATGGGGCTGCTTCCGGTGATCGCGGAGGGGGTGCACGTCTCCATCCCGTCCGCGGGCCTCCTCATCAGCGCCTACGCCATCGGCGTCATGGTCGGTGCGCCCGTCATGACGCTCGCCTTCAGCCGGTTCGGAAAGCGCAGCGCGCTGATGATGCTGATGGCGATCTTCACCGTCGGCAACCTGCTCTCGGCGGTGGCGCCTGGCTACACGACGCTGCTGTTGGCGCGTCTCGTCACCAGCCTCAATCACGGCGCATTCTTCGGCCTCGGCTCCATCGTCGCGGCCAGCGTGGTGCCCAGGGAGAAGCAGGCGAGCGCTGTCGCGACCATGTTCATGGGGCTTACCATCGCCAATATCGGCGGCGTTCCCGCCGCCACATGGATCGGTCAGCAGATCGGCTGGCGCATGGCGTTTGCCGGAACCGCGGTTCTCGGCGTCATCGCGATCGCGTCGCTGTGGCTGGCTTTGCCGAGAGGCGAAGCAGGCAAGCTTCCCGACGTGCGTCGCGAACTCCGCGTCCTGATGCATCCCACCGTCCTGCTGGCTCTGGCCACGACGGTGATGGGGGCGGGCGCCATGTTCACGCTCTACACCTACGTCGCTCCGGTGCTTGCGGAGCTGACAGGCGCCTCCGGCACGTTCGTGACCCTTGGTCTGGTGCTGATTGGTGTCGGCTTCACGATTGGTAACGGTCTCGGCGGTCGGCTTGCCGACTGGTCCCTCGATGGCGCAACGAAGATCTTCCTGGCCGCGCTCGCCGTCATCATGGTGGCACTGCCGCTGGTGCTGACAAGCCATGTCGGTGCCGCTATCGGCTTGCTGGTCTGGGGGGCAGCGACCTTCGCCATCGTCCCGCCGATCCAGATGCGGGTGATGCAGGCCGCGGCGGAAGCGCCCGGGCTGGCGTCGTCGATCAATGTCGGCGCGTTCAATCTTGGCAATGCGCTGGGTGCGGCGGTAGGCGGCGCCGTCATCAGCCTCGGTCTTGGTTACGCGGCGGTCCCCGTGGCTGGCGGCGTCCTTGCCGCGGCCGGGTTGCTGCTCGCCTTGCTCGGTCAGAAGCGCGTCGCCTTGCAGTCATGTGAAGCCTGAAACTCAAGTCAAGCGCACATCAGCTACACAACGTTCCCCATGAGTGAAATTTAGGAGACAAACGCATGGACCTGCAACTGAATGGCAAGATCGCACTCGTGACCGGCTCGACCGCCGGGATCGGCCTTGCGATCGCCAAACGGCTGGTTGCGGAGGGAGCTACGGTCGTGATCTGCGGCCGCAACCAGCAAAAACTCGACGCTGCAATCGGCGAGACCGGGGCGCGCGGTGTGCTTGCCGATCCGGCGACCGCAGACGGGGCGGCGGCGCTGGTCGCGGCGGTGCCGGACGTTGACATATTGATCAACAATCTCGGCATCTATGAATCGAAGCCCTTCGAAGAGATCTCCGACGAGGACTGGCGGCGCTTCTTCGAGGTCAACGTGCTCTCCGGCGCCCGTCTCGCCCGCAGCTATTTCCCCGGCATGATCGCCCGCGACTGGGGGCGTGTCATTTTCGTCGCCAGCGAAAGTGGTCTGCTCGTGCCGCCCGACATGGTTCATTACGGCATGACCAAGACGGCGCAGCTTGCGATTGCGCGCGGCCTTGCCGCCAACACCAGGGGGACGCGGGTGACAGTCAACTCGGTGCTGCCGGGAACCACCCGTTCCGAAGGTATCGTCGATTTCCTGAGGAGCGTTGCGGACGATCCGAACGCGCCCGAGGACCAGGGCTCGCGTATCGATCAGCTCAAGATTGTAGATGCCGTTCTTCGCCAGCATGAACTGATTGATCGGAAACTCCTGACCGTCCTTGGCCGGATAGATCTCGGATGCCCAGGTGTCGCCGCCGAAGGCCACGATTTGCTGTTCGGCAAGCCATTTGGCCGCTTCCATGCCGATCCCGGGCTCGACTTCGAGGAACGTCTTGTTGTCCTTGCCGATCAGCTCGAGCCATCCGGTATTGAAGAGCACCACGTCACCCTTGCGCAGCGTGATGCCTTCCTTCTGCAACACCGCCTTGATGTCGGCGACGGTGAACTCGGTGCCGGCCGGAACGATCGGTTGACCGTAATATCCGACCATGTCGAGCACGACACCTCGCGTCACCATGGGCGGCACCTTCTCAAGTCCCAGTTTGGTGACGCCCTCGACGGTGACGAAATCAGCGGCTTTGTTGCCGTTGTAGTAGGTGTAGTCGATGCCGATGTGGCCGATACCATTGAGCTGCGTGCCGACTCCCGTCCATCCGTTGACCAACTCGTCGTTGAATGTGAATTTGTTCGGTCCCTTGGTCGTGCCGCCGGCTTCGCCGGGCTGAACATTGTAGAGATGAAAGCTGCGGTGACGAAACGCCGGGAGGTTCTTGTCGATCGGAACGCCCAACGGGTAGGTCTTTCCGGTCTTGACCAGCCTGATGGCTTCAAGCGTCACGTCTGACGTCAGGAGGTTTGCGGCACCGATCTCGTCGGACGCTCCGTACTTTGAGGGATACCAGTCCGCACTTTTTTCCTGTGCCGCGGCTGATGCGGCCAGCGCGATGCCGGCGATCGATCCCATGATTGTCAGGCGCTTCATCGAAGAGTTCTCCTTCCAGGTCTCAGCGGCCGCACCCAGCGAACGCCTGCCATCGGTGTAACCGCACGGACCGGCGCGCATCAGACCCGCCGTCTTCTCAGCATTTGGGAAGCTGCTTCACAAATGAATCGGATCGAGGCCGGCGTATCGGCCCGGCGCGCAGGAAGGTGGTGGAAGCAGCCGGACCAGCCGCCGTAGGCGACGCCGCCCAATGCGGCGCCGGAGACGACGATCCCGGCCGGGGTACTGCTTTGCATGGGGTTGTTTTCGATATTTGAGTTGGGGCAGGTGGGCAGGCGATCAAAAGCATCGGGTTGCATTGCATCGATGTTGCGGGTAAGCAGCTGAGATGACATGGAAATTTTCCGTTGCGCCGATGATGGATTGGAGCGAGAGTTTAGGTTTTTCAGTAGGTTAGAAGACGTCGTGTGCGCAGCACGTGCACCGGGAGATCAAGGAAAATCGACCGAAAGCAAGCGTGAGCGGCCGCTTCGCCGGGGAACGTCGTGCAGCTCGCGCCAGTAGTCCTTGCGCGCGCGTGGCGTTCGTTCAGCAACCTTATGAGTCCGCTACCTCTGCAAGCGCCGCGTTTCGCGCGCGTCCAGTGCGACGCTGCGACGAACTACTGATAGTAAGTTGCATAGGTGCGCCTCAGCTTGGCTTTTTCGATCTTGCCAGTGGCCGTCTTGGGCAGCTCCGAAACATGGATAACGGCCTTCGGACATTTGAAGGGGCTTAACCGCTCGCGGATGGCCGAGAGGAGCACGTTCGCGTCAACCAATTGGCCGTCCTGCGTGACGACGACGGCTGTGATCGCTTCGCCCCAGCGATCGTGCGGCAAGCCGATCGCGGCGACCTCGAGCACGTCTGGATGTGCGGCCCGGATCGCTAACTCGACCTCGATCGACGAGACATTCTCGCCGCCTGTTTTGATGACATCCTTGAAGCGGTCCTCGAACCAGAGAATCCCATCATTGTCGAAATGGCCGGCATCGCCCGAGTGGAACCAGCCGTGGCGGAAGGCGTCTGCGGTTGCCTCTGGATTATGCAGATAGCCCGCCATGGTCTGGGGGCTGCGATAGACGATTTCGCCGGTTGATCCGGTCGGAAGCAGGTCGCCGCTCGGTGCCATAATAGCGACCTGCACGTTAACGGCGGGCGTGCCGACGGCACCGGGATGGCTCAGCTGGTGCTCCGGCTTGAAGAATGTCGAGACCGGGCTCATCTCCGTTTGCCCGAACATGAGGCTGAAGTCGCAGCCGAAAGTCTCGATTGCTTTGTGGAGCTCCGCCTCCGGCATCGGCGCCATGGCGTAGACCGTTAGGCGCAGGCTGGAGACGTCGCGCCGGTGCGCGAGCTGACGTTCGACGAGCTGCTGGATCATCATCGGTAGCGCAAAGAGCACGCTGATGCGCTCGCTTTCGATGACTTCGTGAAGAGCAGTGGCATCGAAACCGCGCTGGATCACCATCGAAGCGCCTGCCGCAATTGCCGGTGTGCAAAGCGCGTTGAGTTGGGCCGTGTGGAACAGCGGCAGCACCACGCTCAAGCGATCGTTCTCGGTCATTCGTGTATCGATCGCGGTTCCAAGTGATTCCAGGTAGATTGCGAGATGGGTTCCGATCACGCCCTTTGGCGCCGAGGTCGTACCGCTGGTGTAGAGATAGGAGAGGGGCGCGCGATCCTCGATCGGGACATCTGGCACGTCGGACGACTGACCGGCCGCGAGCGCGTTGAAATCGAGCAGCGGCACGTCGCCGATGCTATCGGGAGTCGTCGCGCCTAGAGCCTGTCCGTCGATCACGACGACGCCAAGCAGCTGTCGCGGATCTTCCACACCAGCGTAGAACTGTTTCAGCAGGCCCGCCTCGACGACGGCGGCGCGAGCGCGCGAGTCCTTCAGGACATGGCTAAGTTCGCCTTGTCGCCAGAGCAGGTTGACGGGGACGCAGACCAGGCCAAGCCGTGCGCAGGCGAAATAGACGGCCAGGAATTCGGCGCGGTTGCCCGACATCAGGGCGAGAGCGTCGCCCTTCTCGAGGCCCAGCGCGGAAAGACCATGGGCGACCCGGTTGGTCCAGGCGTCAAAGTCGCGATAGGACCAACGCCTCTCGCCATCGCAGATCATCTCTCGCCCCGGAAACCGCGCCGCACTACGGGTGACAAGGTCGCCAACATTGACACGGTGTATCAGATGATTGGTCACGGCCGATTGATCCTTGTTGTAAGAATGAATGCTGGCGAGGAAGTTCCCGATGCGGATATTGAAGGTGAGCTCTTTGGAGTCGTGTCGCCGCGACAGGCGACCGACCTATGAGTCCTTGCTCGTGAAATAGGCCGGTTTTCCGGTCGTCCATGTCTCGCCCCAGAGCTGGCCCCCTCCATCCACGGTCAAGGTCTCGCCAGTCACGAATCCTCCGGACGGACCTCCGAGATAGGCGCAAGCTTCGGCAACGTCCCACGGCGAACCCGCCCGCATCATCGGATTCGATCGTGGGTAAGCCGCGCGCGCCTCAGGCGTATAGACGTTCCAGCCTTCGGTCTCGATCGCCCCGGGGGCGATACAATTCACCCGAATGTTGAAGGGGGCCCATTCGACGGCAACGCTGCGGGAAAGGCCGATAACCCCGGATCTCGCGGCGATCGAATGCGCAATGCCATAAAGGCCGTGCGTCGTAACGACGACAATGTTGATGATGCTGCCCGGATATTTGTTGTCGCGCCAGTGTCGTGCGGCGGCCTGCATCATGTACCAGGTGCCGTTCAGATTGGTATCGATGACGGCATTCCAGCCCTTCACGGAGAAATCGATGGCTGGTTGTGGAAATTGGCCACCCGCGCTGTTGATCAGGCCGTCGACGCGGCCATGCTCCTGCCAGACCGCATCGAACAGCGCCTTGACGGCGTCAGGCTCCCTGACATCGACGGCGTGTGCGGATGCCTTCAGTCCTTTCGCCGCCAAATTGGATGTCAGGGCGGACAACATGTCACGATTGCGGCCGACCACGACGACATGCGCACCGAGCCGCGCGTACAACCACGCGATTGCCCGCCCGATGCCTCCCGCGCCTCCGGACAGCACGATGACCATGTCCTTGAGGGCGCCAGAAGCGAACACGGTCCGATGCGCCGCGAGCTCATCGTCCGTCAATCCCAGTCTGTCCGACTGCTCAGGCGCGTGATCGTCAGCCATGGGAAGCCACGCCCTTGAGGAGTTCGCCGGCGATAATCATCTTCCGGACTTCCGTCGTTCCGGCGCCGATCTCCAGCAGCTTGATCGAACGAAATAACCGGTTGATCTCCGACTCCCAGATGTAGCCGCTGCCGCCGTGGATCTGGACTGCCCTGTCGAGGACGGCGTGGCATGCCTCGGCGGCGTACATCACGGAGGCTGCCGTCAGCATGTGGATATCGCCGCGTCCGCCACCGCCGATCTCGAGCGGTGCCGCTTCCGCCAGCGTGCGATAAGTGAAGGTCCGCATGGTTTCGACCTGAACGTACATCTCCGCCAGCATGGACTGGACCATCTGGAATGATCCAATCGGCTTGCCGAACTGTTGGCGCGTCTGTGCGTATTCGATGGAGAGCTGCAAAGCGCGCTCCGAAACGCCAAGACACAGCGGTGAGACCATCGCGCGCTCGAGATCGAGCCCGCTCATCACGATGGCGACGCCCTGGTTTTCGGCACCGACGAGGTTGGCGGCCGGAACGCGGCAATCCTCGAACAGCAATTCCGCCGTCTGGCTGCCGCGATAGCCCATCTTCACCAGCTTCTGCGCCACCTTGAAGCCGGGAAACTCCTTCTCGACGATGAAGGCGGAGATGCCGTGGGCGCCTTTTGAGCGATCAGTCTTGGCGTAGACCAGGACAACGTCGGCAACGGGTCCGTTCGTGATGTAGATCTTGCCTCCGTTGAGGACGTAGTGATCTCCGTCGCGCCGCGCGGTCGTGCGCATCGAACCGAGAGCGTCGGAGCCGGCCCCCGGTTCGGTGAGGCCCAGCGCACCAATTTTTCGGCCCGCGCAGAGGTCCGGCAGGTATTTGCGGCGCTGCTGCTCGTTGCCGTTGCGATAGATGTTGTTGGCGCACAGATTGTCGTGCGCGACCCAGGACAGCGCCATCGCATGGTTCCAGCGCGCGAAGCCCTGCAGCACGAGGCCAGCCGCCACTAGGTCGAGGCCAGCGCCGCCATATTCCTCGGGGATGGTCGCACCGAAAAAGCCGTTCTCCCCGATCATGCGGAACGCGTCGTCCGGCCACCATTCCTCGCGATCCATTCGTTCGGAGAGCGGATAGAGCTCCCTCTGCGCAAAGCGATCCGCCTGATCGAGAATGGTTTGCTGCTGTTCGTCGAGCGCGAATATCGACATGCGATTGTCGCCGCTCAAACTGGCCTGGATGTGGTCATCCGTCGGTTTTCCTTCCCAGTCATTATGGACGTCGCGATCTTGGTGATCACGTGCTTTATAATGAATGTAATTCAGTTTAAGTTGATGTCAACATCCGGGCCGTCCGACGAGAGTCAAAATGAATGATCTTCAGTTTCATGCGACGTCTCGCTGCGTGCGACAGGCGCCGTGCAGGCACTCGAACCCTGGGGTGGTTGCGCTGCGATTTGCCATCCAGGATCTGAAAAATTCCGGAGTTACGATATGCCGGCGATAAGCCCCGAACGAATGCAGGACCGTTACGACGCAATCCTCGACGCGGCCAAGCGTGCCTTCGCCGAGAGAGGCTATGAGGGGGCGTCGATCGCCGAGATCGCGCGCATCGCTCAAATTTCCGATGGGCTTGCCTATCGCTATTTTCGCAACAAGCGGAACCTGCTGTTCGCCGTGCTGCAGAAGTTCTATGAACGGATCTTGATCGACCTCGAGACGCAGGTGTTCAGGAAGGCTCGCTTTCATGATCGCCTCGAAGCGCTGATCAAGCGACATATCGAGGTCTTCGTGTCCGATACCGACCTTTGCCGCTTGTTTATCGCGGAGGTGCGGGGCGCGAGTGACTACGAGGGCTCGGCAATCCAGGAGATGAACCGGCGCTACACCTCGGTGTTGATTCGAATCGTCAAGGAAGCCGTAAAGGCCGGAGAGGTGAGGCCGGATGTAAATCCAAAACTGCTGCGCGACGTTCTGTTCGGCGCGATAGAGCATCTTGCCTGGAGGTACGTCAACGGCAGGGGGCACCTCAGGGTTGCTCAGACGGCACGTGAGCTGACCGCCATGCTCACCATCGGCATTTGCGTGGGCGGATAGATATCCCGGTCGCAGAGCCTTTCCGTGCGATACCGGGTCCGATTCCCGAAGGTGTCCGCCCACTTGCTTCAGGCTCGGCAGCCGCGAGGTGGATCGCTGCGGGCATGCGAACGAGCCGATTGCATCGGCGCGTCGCATTTGTCGACGTTACCCCGGGTTGTTGAGCCCGTTTGCCCGAGTTGAACAGCTCACTTCTTCAGGAGTGGGCATTTCGACTCGGAGACCGGCCGGTATGCGTCTTCGCCCCTGACGGTCTTGACGATTTCAAGGTAATCCCACGGTTCCTTCGACTCGGACGGCTTCTTAACCCGGGCGAGATACATGTCGCGGATAACTCGGCCATCCTCGCGCAGCTTGCCGCCGTGCACGAAAGCGTCTTCGATCGGCAGTTCGCGCATCTTGGCCATCACCTTCGCCGGATCGTCGGTGCCGGCGGCCTGGATCGCCTTGAGATAGTGCAACACCGAGCCGTAGACGCCGGTGTGGATCATCGTCGGCATCACCTTGGTTCTGGCGAAGAACTTCTTCGACCATGCGCGGGTCTTTTCATCCATGTTCCAGTAGGAGGCCGTCGTCATGTAGGTGCCTTGTGCGGCCTGCAGTCCGATGGCGTGCACGTCGGTATCGAACATCAGCAGGCCAACGAGTTTCTGGCCACCCTGCACCAAGCCGAATTCGCCGGATTGCTTGATCGCATTGTCGGTGTCCTGGCCGGCGTTGGCGAATGCCACCACATCCGCCTTGGAGTTCTGCGCTTGCAAGACAAACGAGGAGAAATCGGCCGTATTGGTGGGGTGCCGCACGCTGCCGAGCACCTTACCGTTCAGTTCCTTGATGAAGCGCGTGGCGTCCTTCTCCAGTTGCTGGCCGAACGCATAGTCGGCCGTAACAAAGAACCAGGATTTGCCGCCTTCGTTGATGACCGCCGAGGCCGTCACTTTGGACAGCGCATAGGTATCGTACGCGAAATGAACGGTGTTGGGGCTGCACAGTTCGTCTGTCAGCGAGCTTGCGCCCGGCCCCGAGAGCAGGGCGATCTTGTTGCGCTCCCTGACCATGTTGTGAACGGCGATCGCGATCCCCGAGTTTGGAATATCGGCGATGGCGTCGACCTTGCCATTGTCGAACCAGTCGCGTGCGATCTGGAGGCCGACGTCGGTCTTCATCTGATGATCGGCACTGACGATCTCGATCGGCTTGCCGAGCACGGTCGGCCCGAATTCCTCGACGGCCATTTTTGCCGCTTCAACCGATCCGGGCCCGCTGTTATCGCGACCCCAGCTCGAAAGGTCGGTCAGCACGCCGATGCGGACGACATCGTCCGAAATCTGCGCTGAGGCTGTCGACGCCGTCGCCGCTACGATGACCAAGGCCAGTAAATAGGTCTTCACGTGTTCTCCCCCATTATTTTTGTGTTGGATGGTGGCGTAGTGCACCTCGCAGGCATGTCATCTGCGGGGCGATGATGGTTGCGATGAAGGTGGGTGCGAATTACCCCTTGCCGAATTGCGGCTCGCGCTTTTCCCGAAACGCACCGATGCCTTCACGCGCGTCAGCATGCGTCAGCAGGAATGGAAAGCCGTCGATCGCATGGCGCATCTCGTCGCCGCCGAGGCCGCGGTTGTAGAAGGATTTTGCCATTCGCACCGCAAGCTGCGGCTGTGATGCGATGCGTTCCGCGAACGCCATCGCGTCGGCAAGCAATCTGTCATTGGGAACAACGTGGGAAACGATCCCGAGCCGAGCTGCCTCCGCTGCAGTGAGCGGGTCGCCGAGCATGCTCATCTCCTTGGCTTTCGCACGCCCGACAATATCATTGAGCCGCACAATGGCGAAGCCGGGCAATAGCCCCAGCTTGATCTCTGGTACCGCAAAGCGGGCGCTCTCGGCGGCGAAGATGAAGTCGGAAGCGATCGCAAGCTCGAAGCCGCCGCCATAGGCAATTCCGTTGACGGCTGATATCACCGGCTTCAGCGCCCGCTCCGGGGCCGACAACACGCCCATGGCTTCGATAAAGAAGGCGCGGGCCTTGTCCGGATCGAAATCGAAGTTGCCGATATCGGCGCCAGCGCAGAACGCCTTGCCGCCGGCGCCGGTGATGATGCTGACGCGCACCTGGTCGTCGTTGTCGGCCCGCTTCAGGCCTTCGAGGATGCCTGCGCGAATGCCGGTCGTCAGGGCGTTCAGCTTGTTCGGCTCGTCAAGGGTCAAGATCGCGATCTTGCCCCGGACCTCATAGTTCACGCTTTCCAATCGTAACATGTGCTTTCCTGGAAATCTCGAGAGGCGGGCTATTGCAGGGCGAGGTCCGGCTCGACGACGGCGACGACGGCATTTCTCTCGACCGTATCGCCGGGCTTGAAATGGACCGCGGTCACGACGCCATCGACTTCGCTGGCGATGCGCAGTTCCATCTTCATGGACTCCATGATGAGGGCGGCATCGCCGGCCTTGACGCGGGTGCCGACCGCAACATTGACCTTGAGCACCACGCCGGTCATCGGAGCGCGTAGCTCGCCGCTGATGTCGGGACTTGTGCTGATGTACCGCAGATAGGGAATCGCGGTCATGGTGTGGGCGGCGCGCGCGTCGTGGACGAAGATCGCCTGATCCTTCTGGGAGATGCGTACGGTCTCGCGGCGCGTGTTCACCACAGTGGCGAAGTCTCCGTCAGGGAGCTGCGAAAGCTTCACCGAAATCCTGGCATCGTTGACGCCGATCAGCATCGTGCTGTCCGCCTGCAACGGCGCAAAGCGGATCTCCGCGCTGGCGCCGGCGCTCTCGAGGTGGAGAACCGGAATCGGCGACATGCCGTCGTCGCCTGTCGCCATCTGCCAGCCGGTCAGCCCGCTGGATTGCCAAGGGTTGTCGGAGCTGACGGCGCGCTGGCGCATCATCCAGAAATAGGCCCCGAGCGCCAACGCGTCGGCGTCGAAGCCGTCGGCGCGAGGCGTGAGCGCGTCGATCTGTTCGTCGATGAGGCGGGTATGGAATGTCGCGGCCCGGGTCGCGGGCAGGGCGATCAGTCGTTGGAGGAACTCCCTGTTGGTGATGACGCCGAAGATCGACGTCTCGTCGAGCGCGCTGTGGAGTCGATCGAGCGCCTGATCGCGGGAGGTCGCGTGGGCGATCAGCTTGGCCAGCATCGAGTCGTAATAGGGCGTCACGGTCGAACCGCTCTCGATGCCGGTCTCGACGCGGATGCCGTCGGGCGGAAACCTGACATAGGCGAGCTCGCCGGTTGACGGCATGAAGCCGTCGTTCGGATCCTCGGCGCAGATGCGCGCCTCGACCGCGTGGCCCCGGCACGTCACGTCGTTCTGCGCAACCGGCAGGCCTTCGCGGGCGGCGATGCGCAGCATGGTCTCGACGATGTCGATGCCGGTAACCAGTTCGGTCACCGGATGCTCGACTTGAAGCCGCGGATTGACCTCCAGGAAGTAATAGTCGGTGCCGCTGACAATGAATTCGACCGTGCCGACACCACGATATCGGAGCCTGCGGCCGAGCCGGACGGCGTCGTCGAGGATGCGCTGGCGAAGGTGGGGCGGTAGATTGGCGGCGGGCGCTTCCTCGATCAGCTTCTGGTGGCGGCGTTGCAGCGTGCATTCGCGTTCGAACAGGTGAATCACGTTGCCGTCGCCGTCTCCCGCGATCTGCACTTCGAGGTGCCGGCCGTGCTGGATCAGTTTCTCGACGATCAGCCCCGCGTCGCCGAAGGCATTCTTCGCCTCGCGCATCGCGGACTCAATTTCGTCGCGGAGCCCATCGAGGGTCGTGATCGCCCGCATGCCCTTGCCGCCGCCCCCGGCCGCAGCCTTCAGCATGACCGGCAGTTCGAGCCGGCGAACGCTGCGTTCGATTTCGACAGGATTCTGGCTCGGAACCTCGCTGCCCGGCACCGTCGGGACGCCGGCCGCGGCGGCCTCGCGCTTCGCCGATGCCTTGTCGCCGAGTCGTTCGATGGTTTCGGGCGCAGGTCCGATGAACACCAGCCCTGCGGCTTCGACCGCGCGGGCGAAGGCCGCGTTCTCGGCAAGGAAGCCGAAGCCGGGATGAATGGCCTCGGCGCCGGTGGTCTTTGCGGCAGCGATCACCGCATCGATCCGCAGGTAGCTTTCCGAGGCCGGCGCGCCACCGATCTCGATCGATTCACCGATGGTCCTGACATGCAACGCGTCTGCATCGGCGATGGAATGCACGCCGGCCACCGCGACGCCGAGACGGCGGCAGGTGCGGGCGATACGGCAGGCGATTTCGCCGCGATTGGCGATGAGAATCTTCTTGAACATGGCGGGTCTCCTGCCGATTACATCCGCAACACGCCGAAATCGGTGTGCTGATGCGGGATCCGGCCGGCCAGATCGAGCAGCAGCGCCATCACGCTGCGGGTTTCGAGCGGATCGATCACCATGTCGCACCAGGTGTTGCGGGCGAAATTGTAGGCATTGGCGAAGTCTTCGAAGGTTCGCCGGGTCGGCGCCATGTAGGCTTCACGTTCTCCGTCCGCCCACGTCGTGCCTTCGCGCTTGTGAACCTCGTCGCGGACCATCGCGAGCGTGGTCGCGGCCTGGTCGGGCCCCATGATCGCGGAGCGGGCATTCGGCCACATCATCATGGCGTTCGGCCGGAACGCGCGACCGCACATCGCGAGATATCCCGCACCATAGGCATTGCCCATGATCAGCGTGTATTTCGGCACGTTGGCGCTAGCCATCGCCGTGATCATCTTGGCGCCGTTCTTGGTGATGCCGCCTTCCTCCGCCTCGCGGCCGACCATGAAGCCGGTCACGTCGGCCATGAACAGCAGCGGAATGTCGCGCTTGCAGCAGAGGTCGATGAAGTGGGTCGCCTTCAGCGCGCTTTCGGAGAACAGCACGCCGTTGTTGCAGAGGATGCCGATCTCGAAGCCCATGATCCGCGCGAAGCCGGTAATCAGGGTGTCGCCGTAGAGCGGCTTGAATTCATGGAATTCGCTGCCGTCGACGAGGCGGGCGAGGACGTCGCGATTGTTGGTGGGAACGCGAGGATCCGAGGAGATCAGGCCGTAGATTTCGGCTGGATCAAACAGGGGCTGACGGACCTGGGCGACCGTCCAGCTCTGCCGTGGGATTTCGCCGAGATTGGCAACGATCTCGCGGGTGATGGCGATCGCGTGTGCGTCGTTCTCGGCGAGATGATCGGTCACGCCGCTGACGCGGCTGTGCATCTCGGCGCCGCCGAGTGCTTCGACGCCGACCTCCTCGCGAGTTGCCGCATAGACGAGCTGCGGCCCGCCGAGGAACATGGCGCCCTGGTTTCGGACGATCACGGTTTCGTCGCACAAGGCGGGGATGTAGGCGCCGCCTGCGGTGGAGGGGCCGTGAACCACTGCGATTTGCGGGATGCCTTCGGCAGACATCCTGACCTGATTGTAGAAGATCGAGCCGAATTGCCCGTCGTCGGGGAAGATATTGGGTTGATCGGGCAGGTTGGCGCCGCCCGACTGAACCAGGGTCACGCAGGGCAGGCGGTGCTGCCAGGCGAAGCGTTGGGCCCGGACGTGCTTCTTGCAGGTGATGCCGTAGTACGTCCCGCCCTTTACGGTCGGCTCGTTGGCGATGATCATGCAGGGGCGGCCGGAGATCATGCCGACGCCGGTGATGATGCTGCCGCCGGGCGGCACGCCCTCGTAGAGGCCTTCGCCGGCCAACTGGCAGAATTCGAGGAACGGCGATCCGGGATCGATCAGCGCCGCAATTCGTTCGCGCGGCAGCAACTGGTCGCGCTCCTTGTGAAGCTTGCGCGCCCGTTCGGGGCCGCCGATCGCCGCAGCGGCGCGGCGCCGCTGAAGATCGGCGACGCGTTCGGCATAGGCGCTGCGGTTTCGCTTGGATTCCTCGCTCGAGGTGACAACGTCCGATTTCATGATTGCCATTGCGAGATGTCCTGGCGGCTGCGCGGCAAGCTCATCGATCGCTTGCCACCTGTTTGAATCGTTCCAAGGGCTGGCGGCGCAATCTTCGTAAACCGGATGCGTCGCCAAAATCTAACATTTGTTAGAATTACTCGCGCGACGATGCAAGCAGAACTCATAGGTGCCTCTCAAACTTTCCTGAAGCGCGGCAGGGTCACGTCGTCGGAGATTTTGTCGAAGGCTAGCTCGACATCCATGTCGAAGTTGACGTCCTCCGGGTCGCTGCCCAAGAGGGTGCTGATCATGCGCGGCCCTTCCGCGAGCTCGACGAGCAACACGGCATAGGGCACGTCTGCCTTGAATGCTGGGCCCGGAGCCCGGTGGACCACGCTGAAGGAGTGAACCTTGCCGCGGCCGGTTGCCGCCCTGTGCTCGAGCTCGTCGCCCCCGCACGCGCGGCATATGGCCTGCTGGTAGTACTGCACGTGGCGGCATTGACGGCAGTGCTGCAGCAGAAGCTTGCCGTGTTGCAGGCCGCGCCAGAACGCGGCGGTGTCGGCGTCCGGTGCGGGCAGGGGCTTTCGGGTGGGCTCTTCCGACGCCATCACAGCGCGCTCCGTGTGCCCAGAATGGTCGTGGCGTTGGTGGCGAATCCCGCACCGAGGCTGTGCACCAGCCCAAGCTGAGCACCCTGGACCTGCCTTTCGTCGCATTGGCCGCGCAACTGCGCGATCACTTCATGGAAGTGGAACAGGGAGCCCGGCATTCCCGAGTGCGCGAACGACAGCAAGCCGCCATGGGTGTTGGAGGGAATTTGACCGCCATAGCTCATCTGTCCGTCGGCTACGAACGGTCCGCCTTCTCCCTTCCGGCAGAAGCCGAGGTCTTCGAGCATCATGATCACCGTGCCGGTGAAGCAATCATAGATGCCGGCGACGTCCATGTCGGTCGGCCCGTAGCCGGCCGTCGCATAGGCCCGCTGGCTGGATTCGACGGCGCCGGTCATGGTGAGGGACGGCATCAGGAAGATGTGCTCATGGGTGTAGCACTCGCCGCAGCCAAGGATGTAAATCGGCTTCTCGATCCCGAGCGCCTGCGCATGCTCGGCCGAGGTGAGGACAAACGCCGCGCCGCCATCCGATATCAACGAGCAGTCGAGCTTGTGATAGGGCGTGGTGACCATCGGTGAATTCAGAACGTCCGCGACGGTGATCGGTGTCGTCTGCTGTGCGCCGGGGGTGCGCGCGGCGTGGCGCCTGTGCACGACCGCGACCTCCGCCAGTTGCTCGGGGCTGGTGCCGAACTCCTTCATGTGCCGGTGGGCGGTCATGGCGAAGGTGTTGGCGACGGGGATGCCGAATGGCATTTCATACTGCTGATCCCGGCTTTCGGTAAGAGAGCGCAGCGCCATGTCCGGCGTCAGCCCCGTCATGAGACTGTCGGCCGCGACCAGCAACACAGTCTTGGCGAGGCCGCCATGAATGGCGGCCGCGCCGATGCTGAACATCGTCGCCGCCGTGGCGCCGGACACCTGCAGCGTGTTGGAGAAGGTTGGGCGGATGCCGAAATATTCGCTGAAGGCGACGCTGAAGCGGTGGAACGGGGAAGCGAAAGCGTGGCTGGACAGCACGCCATCCACCTCGTTCTTGGCGATCCCGGCATCGGCGAGGGCATTCCTGGCCGCCTCGGCGGCAAGCGAGAGCGGGCTGCGGCCAGGCACCTTGCCGACTGCAGACAGTCCAATGCCGATGACGGCGACCTTTCCTCGAAGGCTGGTATCGCTCATGTGGAGGCCTTCAGCCGGCGTTCGAGTTCGTGGCGCTGGACCTTGCCGCTCGTCGAGCGTGGGAACTCTGCAAACGCGATGAGACGGAATTCGCGTGGTCGCTTGTAACCGGCGAGCTCGCGGCGGCACAATTCGGCGAGTTCGGCCTCCGTCATGGCGGCATCGTCGCGGCAGGCGACAAAGGCGACCGGCGCCTCGCCCCATCTGGCGTCAGCGGCGCGCACGACGGCGACCTCCGTGATCCGATCGTCGCTCAGCAGTACGCGTTCGATCTCGGCGGGGTAGATGTTCTCGCCGCCCGACTTGATCATGTATTTGGCGCGATCGATGAAATCGAGCGATCCGTCCGGGTTGCGCCTGAACACGTCGCCCATGTGAAACCAGCCGCCGCGGAAGTCGCGTGCGTTGGTCTCGTCTGCCTGCCAATAACCGGAAAACAGCGTCGGGCTGCGGATGGCCAATTCGCCGGGCTCGCCGGGCGCGACTTCGTTGTCGGACGTATCCACAAGCTTGATCTCGCAGAACGCATTCTGTCGCTTGGATAGGCTGGTGGGTACTTTGCCTGGCGGGATCAACGCGCGTGTTGCCGGCGGCAGGCCGGTTTCGGTTGAGCCGAAGCTGTTGAGATACGGGGCGCGCAGCAGCTCGGTCACCTCAGCAATGGTGTGCGGGGGCACAAGATCGGCCATGGCCCCGCACACCCGCACGCCCTTCACCTTGCTGTGCTGCGTCTTCAGACCGTCGACAAAGGCCTCCACCATGCCTGGGATCAGGACTAGCCAGCCAATGTCGTGTTGGGACACGGTTGTCAGTAGCGGCTCCAGCTGGAATCCGTCGATCACAATGACAGTCCCACCACGCAGCAAGGTGGCAAGCGCGTGATCGGTCGATGCCATGTGGAACAGCGGGGTCCATGCGACGAACGTGTCGTGCGGCGCGATGCCGAGTTCGGAGGAAAACACCAGCGCGCGCATCACCATGGCGCGGTGCGAAATCACGGCGCCTTTCGGCAGGCCGGTCGTTCCGCTGGTGTAGAGAATGACGAGCCCATCTTCCAGCTGAGCGATACGCGGTGATGCCCGCCCATCTTGCAGCGCGAGCTCGCTTTCGTACTGAGGTCCGATCTCCAGGATCGGATACGCCTTGGCGGCGGAGGGAAGGTTTGCGGCGAGATCGGCCTCGACCAAGATCAGCTTGGGTGACACCAGTTCGATGCAGTAGGTGAGCTCGCGCTCCGACAATCGCCAGTTCAGGCAAGCCGTGATGATCCCGAGATTGGCCGCCGCCAACTCGATCTCGAGGTATTCCGGTCGGTTCCGCGACAGCAGGCCGAGCCGGTCGCCCCGTTGCATGCCTCGGGCGATGAGTACGGAAGTCAGGCGACGAACCCGGTCGAGCAACTCGCCATAGGTCACCCGCCGGCCGCGGTGTTCGATCGCAGGTCTGCTGGCATGAAGTTCGGCGCAGGCCTCGAACAGCGCGCCGACGGTTCCGATGCCGGATCCGGCTGCGATCTGGGTACTGAACTCGGTTGCCATCGACGTTTCCTCAAGCGCTGTCTTTCGACATTCTTGTCCCAAACCGGTGCTTGCGCCGGCGGATTACAAATTCTAACATCTGTTAGAAATAATTGGTAGCGCTTCTTATGCGCCAACAGCGGGAAGACCAACATGTCCAATCGGTACGCCGCCTACACCAGGCTGAAGCTCGACTATCCGGCCGAGCGGATCCTTCGGGTTACCTTCGATCGCCCCGAAACCTACAATTCCGTCGACGCCGAGACCCATACGCAGCTCACGCACATCTGGCGCGACATCGACAACGATCCGGATATCAACGCCGTGATCGTCACGGGGGCCGGAAAGGCATTCTCGGCTGGCGGCGATTTCGAGCTGATCAAGGGGCTGCTCGACAATCCGGCGGCGCGGATGGCCACCTGGAAGGAGGCAAAGGACCTCGTCTACAACGTAATCAACTGCAACAAGCCGATCATCTCGGCGATCAATGGCGTTGCGGTGGGAGCTGGTCTCGTCGTTGGTATCCTCGCCGACGTGTCGATTTGCGGCAAATCCGCGCGGATCGTGGACGGGCACACGCGTCTCGGCGTCGCAGCCGGCGACGTCGCCTGCATCATTTGGCCGCTGCTCTGCGGACTGGCGAAGGCAAAGTACTATCTGCTCACATGCAAGCCGCTGTCCGGTGAGGAAGCCGAGCGGATCGGCCTGGTGTCGCTGTGTGTCGACGATGCCGAACTGCAGAAGATCGCACTGGAAACGGCGCTGGATCTCGCGACCGGCGCACAGAGCGCGATCCGTTGGACCAAATATGCCTTGAACAACTGGCTTCGCGTCAACGGACCGCTGTTCGACACGTCGACTGCGCTCGAGATCCTCGGCTTTGCCGGCAATGAGGCGCGCGAAGGATTAGCCTCGCATCTCGAGAAGCGCAAGCCCGCGTTCCCGAAGGATTGCCCGATCTAGCAGCGATCGGTTCTCGCCAAAGCAACTGACGTGCTCGGTTGCTTTGGCGCCCAGATGAATCGGGGCAGGCCGCCTACGCCTTGAGCTTGCGCCGGATGTGCTCGATGGCCTCGGGGTTGGCGAGCGCCGAGAGATCGCCGGGGTCCTTGTCCTCGAAGACGGCACGCAGCACGCGGCGCATAATCTTCATGTTGCGTGTCCTCGGCAGGTCGTCGACCAGCAGCACCCGTTCCGGGCGGTACGAGGTGCCCATTCCGTGTACCAGGGCTTGAGCCAGCTCTTCGGACAGCACGCGGGAATCCTGCGTGGTGGCACTGGGCACGCAGGCGCACACGATGGCGGACCCCTTCACCGGATGGGGGACGCTGAAGACTGCAGCTTCCGCGACCTTGCCGGTTGCGGTCAGTATGCCCTCGAGCTCCGCCGGGCCGACGCGCTTGCCCGAGATCTTGATGGTGTCGTCGGAGCGGCCGAGAATGTAGTAGAGGCCGTCCTTGCCGCGCATGGCAAAGTCACCATGCACCCAGATCCCCGGGATCGTCCTCCAGTAGCTATCGAGATAACGTTGGTCGGCCTTCCACAGGCTCTTGGTGAGCCCGATCGATGCGTGACGCAGGACCAACTCGCCGACCTCGCCGTCGGGGACACGATTACCCGCCATATCGACGATGTCTGCGCCGACGCCGAGCGCCGGCCGGGAGAACGAGCATGGGTTCATCGGATGGTTCGGCGTGCCGGTGAAGATGCAGCCGCCGACTTCCGTGCCGCCGGAAATATTGATGATCGGGATCTTCGACTTGCAGACATGCTCGAAGAACCATCGCCACGGCGTCTCTGTCCAGGCCTCGCCGCCCGACGCAGTTATTCGCAAGCTCGAGAGGTCGTATTGCTCGACCTCCTCGCCATACCGCATCATGCTGCGCACGATGGTCGGTGAGACACCGAGATAGGTGACCTTGTGCTCGGCGATCAGGCGCCAGAATCGTCCTGTGTCGGGATAGTCCGGAGTGCCCTCGGCGACCAGCAGCCTGCCGCCCGCGAAGCTCGGGATGCAGGCGCACATCGCGCCCACCATCCATCCCATGTCGCTAAAGAAGAAAAACAGATCCGTTGGCTTGAAGTCGCCGCAGATGATCATGTCTCGCGTGACCATCGAGGCAATGAAGCTGATATGCGTCCACACGCAGCCCTTCGGTTCGCCCGTCGTGCCCGACGTGTACAGAAGGATGGCCGGGTCTTCCGCGTCCATCTCGGCGGTCGGAAGCTCTGGCCCGTCCAGGGCGATCTCGTTCCACCAGTGGTCGCGCCCCGCCTGCATGGGGGTATCGATTCCGAGGCCGCCACGGTCGGCCACGATCACATGCCGGACGCTTGGCGTAGTTTCGAGCGCCTCGTCGAGAACCGATTTCAGAGGGGCCGGTGCGCCGCGACGCCAGGTGCCGTTCGCCGTGATGACCGCTTTCGCTTCACCGTGGTTGAGCCGCGACCGGATCGGATCGGGACCAAAGCCCGAGAACAGTGGCATCACGATCGCGCCGATCTTCAGGATCGCGAAGAAGGCGGCGAAGGTTTCGGGCAGGTTCGGCATGTAGATCGCGACGACATCGCCCTTGCCGATTCCGAGCTTACGCAAGCCACAGGCTAGCCGTTCGACCGCGGATGAGAACTCCGCGTAGCTCAGCCGTCGCTGCTCGCGTCTGTCTTCGCCTTCCCAGATCAGAAACGGCCTGTCCCAGATGTCGGTTCCGCGATGCTTGTCGATGCAATTGAGGACGATATTCGTGGTCCCGCCAACGCACCAGCGCGCCCAGGGCTCGCCTCGTGCAAGATCAAGGATCTTCTCGGGCTTGCGATAGAAGCGAACGTCGCAGAACTTGAACACTTCCTGCACGAGCCAGGCCGGATCGCTGTCGGCCTTGACGGCGAGCGTGTCGTAATCCGGCTGCCCCGTAGCGCGAAGAAACGCGCTCAGATTGCTCGCCTCCGTCAGTTCCGCGGGGGGCGTCCAGAGATACTCCAAGGTCGCCATGTTGCCTCCTCCTGCTTCAAGAGCTGCCGCCATCTTCTTGCATTTGGCGTGCGGCGATGTATTCTAACAAATGTTAGAATTCAAGGAAGAAGATATCGTGACCGGAAAACCTCAGGTTCGCTATTCGGTCGAGGACGGGATCGCGACCGTGATTATCGACCGTCCCGAACGGAAGAACGCACTCTCGGTCGAGGCGATGAACGGCCTGACCGACGCATGGAGCACGGCCGAAGCCGATCCTTCCGTCCGGGTGATCATCCTGACTTCGGCGGACTGTGGAGTATTCTGCGCCGGGCTGGATCTGAAGCAGGCCGCGGAGATCCGGGCGAGGGACGGTGTGGATATCCTCACACGAATGCGCGATCCCATGCAGCACACGATGCGGAAGGTTTCGAAGCCGATCATTGCCGCAATGACCGGGTCCTTGATGGCCGGCGGGATGATGCTTGCGCTGAAGTGTGACATACGGGTCGGATTGCGCGGTACACGTGCCGGGATCACCGAGGTGAAGATGGGGCGCGGATCACCATGGGCGGTCCCGATGCTGTGGATGGTGCCGCAGCCGCTGCTGATGGAGATGGTGCTCACCGGCGAGACCGTGCCGATCGAGCGGCTTGCGGAGCACGGTTTCACGAACTCGCTTGAGGACACGCCGAACGCTGTGCGTGAACGTGCGCTTGAATTGGCGCGAAAGATCGTCGAAGGCGCGCCGTTGTCGGTCAAGGCGGCCAAGGCAAGTGTGCTTGCCGCAATGGACCTGGGACTCACACAGGGCGTGATTGAAGCAGAGCGGCTGCACGAGGAGGTCTACGCCAGCCTCGATGCGATAGAAGGACCGAAGGCGTTCGCAGAGAAGCGAAAGCCGATCTGGCAGGGCCGATAGAGCGGGATCAGGGCTTGTTGACGCCTTCGAAGATCAGCGTCTCCGTGCGGCGGGCCAGTTCGAGCACGGCATCCCGGTTTTCCAGCCTGAACCATTCAATGGTCCAATTGAGGGCACCGATCACGAACATCCGGAGCGGCACCACCTCCATGTCGGCGCGGATTTCGCCAGCGCGCCTGGCATCGATGAAGAGCTGATCCCAATACTCGGCGTAGGCGCGGCGCAACGGTCGGTGCGGCTTCTTCAGGTGCTCCGGCAATTGCCCATAGATGCGGATGTTGGCCGAGGTGAAGTCGCTGGTCTCAAGCAGCGCGACGAGGTGGGCCTCGATGGCGAGGCCGATCCTGCGCCGGTGGGATACTTTTCCGGCACTTTCGACCGAATTCTTCACCGTCTCGAACACGTGGCGGAGGCCGCGATCCAGCACCTCGTCGAGAATCTCCTCCTTGGAGTCGAAGTGGTAATAGATGCTGCCGGCCTTGATCTTCGCCCTCGCTGCGATCTGACGCAGCGTCGTGGCCGAAAATCCCTGCCGGTGAAACAGCTGCGCCGCGGAATGCAGGATGAGGTCTCGCGACCGCTCGGACTTGGGCGTTGACACAGCTGAGCCCTTGTCGGAATCGTCCTTGCGCCCTCGGCTTGCGGCTGGGGCTTTCGGCCGGCGTGACGCCGACCTTGGACCGGACCGGTCACCGGAACGCAGGGATGACCGCACCGTTCTCATGCTTGTCGCAAGCTCCATTTCGAAATATTGGCTCGCCGACCGTGCAACCAATGATCACTGTCGAAGCAGATTCCGCAGTTTATGGCAATATCCGGCAGGGGACATCTCGATTGTGCCTAGGTGTCAACGTGGAGCTGAAGGTGGAGACATCGTGGGTCTCGATCCCAAATTGACCATGTCGCCGCGATAAGTCGAATTTGCGCATGAAGCTAGGAAAATTCTGCCAAGGTCAGTCCTGGGGCCCCCCCCCTTGCGCTCGATCAGTGGCGTGCGCCACCCGACTTTCTTGCGGAGCGATATGTTCTTTGTGCCAGTATCTGGCTGAGTTCGGAAGGTCGCGCTTCCAGTTTGAATCGGCAGGGGAAGAGCGTTTATCCTGCTGTCGTCTTCTCGCGATGCACGCAGCCTACCATAGAGAGCTGCCATAACGGCCTCAAGGCTGTCGAGCCGCATTCGACTGAAGAGACGATCTGACACGCGTAGCTTCTTTCTGTCCTTTGTCAGCGGAAGTGCAGCGGTCGGGAGAAGGAAATAGTCGCGAATGCGGTTGTTGCCGCTGTCCATCCGAACCAAGAGCGTAAGTTCGGCCTTTTGGTACTTGAGCTTTCGTACCTCCCATCGGCGAGACTTGGCGTCCCCGTCCGAGACGGCGCGCGCCACCGCTACCGATACGGTCAATCCTCCGGAAATTGTAACAAGGTACAGTTCGTGCAAGAACGAGGCGTTCACGCCGCGCCCCCGAAGATTGATGATAATGTCATCAACCACCGAGCAGATCGTGCGATCAATTTCGACGGCGATCTCTAAAAAGCGGTACCGATTGCTGGGCCTGTAGCCGACAAGCTCATAGGCTCTCATGAGCGAGCCAAATCGCTTTGTGTATACGGCAGGGTGACGCACGCCCTTTGCGGCCTGGATGATGTGCACTGACAACCGGCCCCTTCGTCGCAGGAGAGCCGCTAAACTATCAAGCAACTGCTGATCGGTTTCCTTCTTGTTATTTGCGACTTCAGCGAGCCGCTTTCGTGTCCGAGCAAAAAGACGCGGATCGACGATACCTTCGAAAGCGTTGTCGTGGCGTATCCACATTTCAGGTGGGTTATCGACACGTCGCCCGGCGAGCTTCATCGAGCTGCGATTGAAGACGATATGACCCAAATAAATCTCATTCGCGAGGAGATTGCTGACAGTGAGCGCGGTCCATCGTTTCCCGCCGGGACTCAATATGCCTTTAGCGTTCAGCTCTTCCGCGATTTGCGTTCTATTTTTCTTGTGTACCACGAACGACGAGAAGATGTGGCGGACGATCTTGACTTCCGAGCTGGGCCCCCGGACGAGAACGACCCGTTCAGATTTCAAGTTCTTCTGTTGACCTCGCTCGAGCACCGCCTTACGCCTGCCGCTTGCGTCAACGAGCATCCGACGCAACCCGTAGGGTGCCGCTCCGCCTCGCCAGTATCCCCGGTCGACGATATTCGACTGACCCATGAACACATTTCGCGAGAGGTCCCGGCTGAAGCCAGCAGCTCCAGCGCGCTTCAAGTTCTTGAGGATCACCGACGACAGGCTGCCATCGTTCTCAAATTCTTCAGAGCAATAGTGAACCGATATTCCCGCCCGTCTGCAGATGAACTCGTAGCAGGCGCTTTCGTCGGTGTCCTGAAAACGTCCCCAACGGCTAATGTCGAAGACAAGCACACAATTGAAGTCCGACCGCCCACTGTCGACGTCATCAATAAGTTGCTGTAAACCTTTGCGGCGGGCAATCGTTAGACCGCTGCGCCCTGGATCAGCATAGGTGCGGACGATTTCCATGCCGTGGCGTGCTGCATAGACAGCGATGGCAGCGATTTGTATTTCGATCGAGTATTTCTGAGGATCGGACGACATCCGCACATATTGTGCCGCACGAAGGGTAGGACCCGATTGCTGATGCTCTCGCGCGGCGATGGTACCTACAGGCCTTTGCCCGCGCGGCATCCTTGCACGTTCTTCGACTTTGGGAGAAATTGATCGTGGCTTACGCACCATCGTAGACCTACGATATCAGTGCAATCGTGCAGCCGCCGCAGGTAGGTAATGTCGAGTATACCCAAATGGTTCCTTTGAGAGCCGGGACGAGCAGGGCTTATCCCTGCGACCTCATCCCGAGCCGCTGGCCACAGATGCTGCCATGCATGTCCACTACTCCGCCGAGGCCATATCAGACGTTTGGTCTCGCCGCTTACTCATTAACCGTGACGCCCAACGAATTAGCAGGTCGTCTGCACCATTCCGCCGACGCGCCTTGATTGGCACGTGATCTGTGGCGAAAGACCGGGAGAGGGATTAGGTGCCGTGTTGACGACTACCGAAGGTGTATCGACGAATTGCTGCCCTCGAAAAGCAAACGTCGGCATTTTCCCATCGGACGGGCCGCATTGATAAGTGAGCGTGTACCAAGTAACCGGTCCAGGCATGAGGTCCGCGACAAGACCACCGGAATGGCTTTCGCTATCGAGAACCTGATAGGGACCGGCACACGCTTGTGAAGCTTGCTGTAAGCAGCCAGCAGACGAAGCGTAACATTTCGCTGTGCTCACCGGCTTGCCCGACGGTCCGTTAAAAGAAGGGCCAGCAGTCTCCATACATCCCGACAGGCCCGCGGTCGTTGCAAGCAGCAAACACGCGGCAGCGATATTCCATAGTCGCATTTCCAAGTACTCCCCCAGCCGGTCCGATAATAGCTGCACTGAGGTTGTTGGATCAATCGAGCTAAGACTAAAGTTGTGCCCGCAGAGATTATGGTTCTCCAGGGCACCAAGTCGACGGAGATTCGTGGCTGAGATCTTGTTCGTTCACAAATCCACCAGGTGGCTGTGCTTGAAAGAGTGATCAGTTCGGCGCAAGCGATGCCTTGCATCGCATGTCGCGCTCGAACTCGTGGATTGGCCCCCACTTCGGACGCCTTACGATATCTAATGCCAGCGTCTGATCATCTTGCAGCCGAAGCACTTCCTCGAGGTAACGGTAGACGGCGTGCAGAGCATCGCCGAGGGCTGAGGACGGTTGGCCGTGCCTTGAAAGGCGAGCGTGCGCGCGTTCCAGGCCTGATAAGCAGGCGCCGGCTTCGGGCCGGGCTTGTGTTGCCGGTTCGGATAGATGCCCGACGGTGGTGCCGACATGCACTCCCGAGATTTCGAGCCCATACCGATCCAGCAAGCGGGAATCGGAAAGCGCGGAAGATTGTCAAGCTGTTGCGGCGCGGAATACGACTAGGCCACTGCGGTCCGTGGCACATGCCTCTGATGTCAACGAACCGGCCTGCCGGGAACGACCACCAGCGGCGGCCGTTGATCACATGGAGGATGACCATGCAGGACAATTCTGAAATGTTCCCCAACGCCGAGCTTTGGTTGGCAGCTGTGGTGAGCTGCACGCCCGCACTTCTGATTGCCGTCTTGATGATCGTATCGCTGATCCAACCGCAGTTTCCCGGCTGACGCTACCCGCACCTGAAGGCTAGATCGATATCGTGCCAGCGAAAGGTAGATAGGCCATCAGCACTCGCGCCAGGAGAACGTCAAACAACAAGCGGCTGGTCAAGGATGCAACTCAGCGCCGGGCCTCTTGCTCCGACTTCACCGAGTTGCAGCCATAGCAACGAAACACATTGACCGCTTCGTACTTGCCAACGGAGGAGAGCTCGGCCAACAGCGCCATATGACGACCGCAAGCGTCGCATTTGCATGAGAGCGCTTCTGTCTCTTGCCTGGACGTCGTTAGCATAGCGAACATCCCTGCGCTATTCCGAGGGGACGATCATGGGCCTTAAATCACGTGCGTTGTATCCGCGCGAATGGGGGCTCCTCGTTTTTTAGCAATACGCTTGGCGATCTTGATAGGCCAGATGGGTCATTCACATGCTCCGTATGGGCTAAGCGTCTGGCGTGGTCGCAGCATGGTAGAATGTTTCACTTCAGAATCTTATAGCGAGCGGTATGCCGATCAAGACGCCTCATTTCCAGCCCGAGAAGACAAAGGACGGTCGCTGGTTTGTAGCGGTCAAGACCGGCAATGGGCCGGATTCTCACATCGGAGATTTCGAAACGGAAGCCGACGCCGAGCACTGGATCGGAACCAAAGCGAAGTATTGGCCCGGTAGGGAGAGTTGAAGTGCCGGCTGGCAGGGGCTGTCCGCGGTTCCAAGTCGCGGGCGGCCCCAACTTCGGCGTTGAGCCGGTTGCAGCGGCATCCTCCAGATCCGAATACGTGGTCAGGAGGCTCGCGTCTTCGTCGACGCGCGGTGTGGGGCAAAGGTGGTACCGCGCTGCGGCACAAGCGGCTCCTGGCTCCTGGTGGATGGAGTCTGGGGCGGAGCCGAAACGAGGAGAATGAAGGTTGGCCGCTGGCTATTGCAACCCCAGGGCGCTTAGGAACAGCCAGCGTTCGGTGGACGTTGATGCTCAGGCAATAAGTCTGTTGGTGCGTCGATAACGTACGAGCGTCACGCGCAGGCGCGAGGAAGATCACATGGTTGACGAATTTTCCATGGCGCCGACCGCTACGCCAGAACAGCGAATAGATCAGGCATCCGAAGCGATCCGTCGTATGGCTGAAGACACCATGTTCGAACCCCGGCCGCAGCAGGATCGGTGGCTGCATCATTTGAGCGTAGCGACGAGGGCGGCTCCGCTTCAATCCATTGCAGTCGCATTTCTGTTAGGAGTTTTCCTGGCTCGTCGCTAGTCGCAACGTTGGTTGAACGCAAGCATCGCGCCGCGCCGGCATTCACTCGCAAGTTAGCCTCTTACTGAAAAGCGGTCGAACGCAGTCAGTGTCTGGATCTGGATATCAATGCCCGCCTGATAGATCGTGTCCTGCAGGTATTCGATTTCGATATTCTGATTGCTCTCGTCGACGTCGACGTACCAGGATCGCGGCCGGCCGTCGGCGCCGTCGCTCCAGCGATAGCCGCGGCGCTTGAGAGCGTCCTTCAGCTCGAAGGGCGACTGCTCGGCCCAGATCCGAATTGTCTTGCGGCGGGCCCGCTCGAGCAGCACGGAGAGCACGGTGCGATCGAACCCTGCCAGGGTGATCGCGAGAATCTCGAGCAGCGCAAGGCAATCGTCGACCGCCCGGTGCGCCTCATGAAACAGCCCGGCTTTCATCAAGAGGTAGGACAGGCGCGAACCCTCGAAGCCGAGGCTACGCCATTCGACCTCGCTGACCGAACAGGCCCAGGCCTTGTGGATGAAGAGGGCGGCGTAGCGCTCCATGAATTTGCGGTCGAAGCCCGCATTGTGGGCAATGATCACGACCGCGTCCGAGACGAACTCGCTGATGCGTTCGGTATCCAGGCTGTGGCCTTCGACCATCTCGTCGGTAATGCCCGTCAGCGCCGTGATCTCGGTGGGAATCGGGATTGATGGCTGGTTGAAGCAGCTGAAGGTGTCGATGACCCGGCCGATCCTTCCATCTGGAAGATAGGTGAACTTGACCATCCCGAGCTCAATGATCTCGTCGCGGGCAGTATCGAGGCCGGTGGTCTCGACATCGAGCAGGATTGCGGTCTTGGTCGATTGCCCGTCGCTGGGCGTAAAGTCGGAGCGGGGAACCAGCCGGCGCAGCACCCGGTAGTCGGGTGACTGCTCCAGCATGCCGGCGATCTCGGCAAGGGGCGGTTGAACGGTCATATCGAGCGACGGACGATTATTTGGTTGAGCGTCCGGCAGTCTAGCCGATCGGACCGGCGACGGTGCAGCAATGCTTGTGGATAGATCCTTGGCGCAAGGATGGCTCCCGAAGGACAGCTCCCGGCGGTACCGACCACCTTCTCCCGCGGAACGAACTCGGCATCCAGAGGAGGCGGCTTGTGCGCCGCAGGATGCGGACGGGCTCTCGTGGGCCGTGCCGCGTCGCGGCCTTGCGGCATCGATCCTCGCGTCAGAGCACGGAATGCCTCGATCACATTATTCGGAAAATACGAAATATGGCTGGACGAAATACCCAACTCACCCGTATCATTGTGGCTCGATCCCAGGTGAGGTCATCGTGATGTCGGATCAGCAGGCGAGGTCTTCGGACCTCGTTGAGATCGCCCGCAGAAGCGGGGAGTTTCGCAAGCACTATGGTGTAATGCTTGGCGCATTCCTTTACCTCAGTTCGATCAGCGCCGCGCGCCCGAGGTCAATCTGGTGGAGCGGAGTGCTGACGGCTGCGATCGGTGCGGCCGTCGTCTGGCTCAAGAACCGTGGCAGTGGCGGTTAGCAAGCGACACTCTTCGATGCGTTCTTCAGCGAGCGCGCCCGGTTACTATTGTGATGCGACCATACGCCGCATCGTCCCCTTGTCATTGTTGGAAAAGGGCTGTCGCCCGAAGAGGCGATGATGGCCGTTGGGTTTCAAAAGATCATCAGGCAGAAGATCTTCCACGCAACAAGTCGCATGTGGCTCCGGCGCGAGAGCCGCGATGACGGTCTGTGTGTTGGCAATGGATAGATGCAGAAAAAGTTCTTCTTGTTTGATTTCTCTGCGTTCTCCGCGCCGCGAGTTCCTCGCTCGACGGAAAGTATCTAACTGTTTCCATTTTACTGATGAGAAATGAAAGTGTAGGACTCCAAGCGCACGACTTTGGGTGGCATGGGGACCATGGAAGCGTTAAGTCCGGATTCGGGTCTGCAGTGTCTCGCGCTTCTTCTCCGGTTCCATCAGGTCTCGGTTGACCCCGCACAGATTGCGCATCAGTTCGCTGGTCGCGCGATCGGCGTTGCCGAGATGTTGCGTTGTGCGAAGGAGTTGAAGCTCAAGGCTCGTGCCGTCAAGGAAACCTGGACAGGCCTGGCACGCTTGCCGCTGCCCGCCATCGTTCAGCGGCGAGACGAGAGCTTCGTCATCATCGGCAAGGTGACCGAGAACGATATTCTCATCCAGGATCCGCTGGAGCAGCGGCCGCAGGCCATCAAGCGCGCTGACTTCGAGGCAAATTGGAACGGGGCCGTCGTTCTGATGACCCGGCGCGCTTCGCTGGCTGATCTGGTGCGCCGTTTTGATATCACCTGGTTCCTGCAGGCGATGCACAAGTACCGGCGGCTATTGGCTGAGGTGCTTGTCGCGTCATTCTTTCTGCAGCTGTTCGCGCTGGTCACGCCGCTGTTCTTCCAGGTCGTCACCGACAAGGTGCTGACCCATCGAGGATTCACTACGCTTGACGTCCTGGTCATTGGCCTCATTACCGTTTCGATCTTCGAGACGGTTCTCGGTGCGCTTCGCACCTACGTGTTCTCCCACACCACCAACCGGATCGATGTCGAGCTTGGTGCGCGCCTGTTTCGCCATCTGATCGCATTGCCGATCGGATATTTTGAAGCCCGCAGGGCGGGCGACTCGGTGGCGAGGGTGCGGGAGCTCGAAAACATCCGGAACTTCCTCACCAGTTCGGCGCTCACCTTGGTGATCGATCTTGCCTTCACCTTCGTGTTCCTCGCGGTGATGTTCTACTATTCGCCGCTGTTGGCCTGGATCGTGGTCGGCTCGTTTCCGTTCTACATCGCGCTGTCGGCCGGCGTTACCCCGATATTCCGGCAACGGCTGGAGCGGAAATTCGACCGCGGCGCCGAAAACCAGGCGTTCCTGGTCGAGAGCGTGAGCGGTATCCAGACCCTGAAGGCGATGGCGATCGAGCCGCAGATGCAGCGGCGTTGGGAAGAGCAGCTTGCCGGCTATGTCGGTTCGAGCTTCGACGTCCTGTCACTTGGCAACTGGACCAGCCAAGCCGTCCAGTTCATCAGCAAGATCGTCACGGCATTGACGCTCTATTTCGGGGCCCATCTGGTCATCGAAGGTCAACTGACGGTCGGCGAATTGATTGCCTTCAACATGCTTGCCGGGCGGGTCGCCCAACCGGTGCTGCGGTTGGCACAACTGTGGCAGGACTTCCATCAAGCGCGAGTCTCGATCGCGCGACTCGGTGACATCCTCAATACGACGCCGGAGCCGACCTTCGATGCGTCCCGCGCCGCACTTCCGCCGATCCAGGGCAATGTCACGTTCGAACACATCGACTTCCGCTATCGTCTTGACGCACCTCTTGCCCTGCACGACGTCTCGCTCAAGGTCGCGGCCGGCCAGGTGATTGGTATCGTAGGGCCCTCCGGTTCGGGCAAGTCGACCCTCACGAAGCTGTTGCAGCGGCTTTATGTGCCGGAAGCCGGCCGTGTCTTGATCGACGGCATCGACCTGACGGTCGCCGACGTCGCCTGGCTGCGCCGACAAGTCGGTTCCGTCTTGCAGGAGAACGTGCTGTTCAACCGCTCGATCCGCGACAACATCGCACTGGCCGATCCCGGCATGCCGATGGAGCGGATCATCGCCGCGGCCGAGCTGGCAGGCGCCCACGAGTTCATTCTCGGGCTGCCCGATGGATACAACACGGTGGTCGGCGAGCGCGGTGCGAGCCTGTCCGGCGGTCAGCGCCAGCGGATCGCGATTGCACGGGCGCTTGTGACCAATCCAAGAATCCTGATTTTCGACGAAGCGACCAGCGCGCTCGACTATGAGAGTGAAAGCATCATCCAGCGCAACATGCGGCGGATTTCCGCGGGACGCACTGTCTTCATCATCGCGCATCGGCTATCGGCGGTGCGGCACGCCGACCGGATCATCACCATCGAAGGTGGGCGGCTGGTGGAGGATGGCACCCACGATGAGTTGATCAAGCAGGCCGGCCGCTACGCAACACTTCACCAGATCCAGGCTGGGCTTCATGTCGTCGCCTGATCCATCACCCAAGGGCGCGGCGACCGCGGACGTCATTACATTTCGGAAGTCGCGAGCCGACACGGCACGTCAGTTCCTACCGGCGGCGCTCGAGATCATTGAGACGCCGGCCTCACCGGTAGGGCGGGCGATCGGTGGCACGATCATCCTGTTCTTCGCCATCGCCGTCGCCTGGGCGACCTTCGGGCATGTCGACATCATTGCCACGGCTCAAGGCAAGATCGTGCCGACGGGGCGGTCAAAGACGATCCAGCCGCTCGAGACGGGGACCGTGTCAGCCATTCATGTCCGAGATGGCGATCAGGTTGCGGCCGGGCAAGTCCTGATCGAGCTCGATCGTACCGTGACGCAGGCCGAGCAGCGGCGGGTAACGCAGGACCTGATCCTGGCGCAACTTGACGTCGCCCGTCTCGGTGCGCTCCGGGACAATTTCGATCGATTGGACGGCGCGCGAGACATTGCTGCACCAGCCGGGGTCTCGGAGCGCGACTTGGCGCGGACCCGCGCGGCGATGCAAGCGCAGGCGGCCGAACAGCTCGCCAAGATGGCGTCGATCGTGCGGCAGGTGGAGCAGAAGCGCGCCGAGGCAGAGTCCATTGCCGCGACCGTTGCCAAGATCGATGCCTCGCTGCCGCTGGTCGAGCAGACTGCAAAGATCCGTCGAGACGCGATGCAAATCCAGTACGGCAACCAGATCGCCTACCTCGATGCACAAGCCCGGATGCTTGACCAGCAGAACGAGCGGGTCGTTCAGAGCCGCAAGCTGGTGGAAATCGAAGCCGCCCGACAGGCTCTGGAGCAGCAACTCGGACAGACCAAATCCGGGTTCGAGCGGCAGGTGCTAAGTGATCTCTCCGACGCCCAGAAGAAGGTCGAAGAGTTGAGTCAGGATCTGGTCAAGGCCGAGCGCAAGATGAATGAGCAGGTTCTGCGCTCGCCGATCGATGGCACGGTCCAGCAGCTCGCGCTGCACACGATTGGCGGTGTGGTGACGGCCGCGCAGCAGCTGATGATCGTCGTGCCCGCCAACAGCCGGATTGAGGCCGAGGCGATGATCCCGAACCGGGATATCGGGTTTGTCAGCGCGGGTCAGAGCGCGGAAGTCAAAATCGATACGTTCAATTTCACCCGGTACGGCCTGCTGCAGGGCAAGGTTGTAAGTGTATCTCAGGACGCCATCGTGATGGAGAAGCCGAAAGATGGCGCCGTGGCAAAGAAGGGCGGAGCGCTGTCGGAGTCGAGCGAGCCAGAGGGACAGCAGCTGGTTTATTCGGCGCGAATTGCGCTCGACGGGACTAGGATGCAGATCGATGATCGGCTCGTCAGCCTAGCACCGGGCATGGCGGTCACTGTTGAGGTCAAAACCGGCACGCGACGGATTATCGAATATCTGATGTCACCGGTGATGCGCTACAGGCAGGAAAGCCTAAGAGAGAGGTGATGGCTCTTGCTCCACTCAATACGCGTGAGTACGCGACAGGCCGCTTCGGCTTGAAGCGAACGTCTGTACTCACATCATCACGGTTCACCAGCCGGCTATGCCACCGGCGTGCCGGCCGACGACAAGAGCGGAGCGGGGAAATGTCTGAGTTTGGGCGAAGGCAATACGATCCAACGAGCATTCGCACCCGCAGCGATACGTCCAATGTGATGAAGTGGCTTGTCGGTGGCGCCGTTGCGGTTGCGCCGATCGCAGGCTCCTTCCTGAGCTACAACATGTTTTGTCAACCTGCCGACCTGCTGCTCGAGCACAAGTCCTTAGCGGACAGGTTGCAAAGGCATGCCTCTGTTGAGGAGCTGTGGCAAAATCATCCGTCGCTCGAGACGAGGACGATCCCGATCGCTTTCGGCGACAAAATCTACAAGATTCCACGTAGCTATTTGGTGGATCTGAACGGATCAAGCGCTGATCCCAGAGAGACTATGTTCGAGATCTACGTTCTGCTTCCCAATCTGGAGCCCAGGACGGCAAATAATGCTGACAGGTTCGTAAAGGGCCCGATTTACGAGGGATACGGAGATCAGGTTAATGCGAGAATCCGCGGTGGGCAGAAGGAGTTGGATTGGTCCGAACGGAGGCTTCTATGGAAGCTTCGATGTGAGGAGAAAGGCTCGGGCGCTTTTCGCTCGGTCGAATTCGGGTACCAATTATGTGAGGCTGACTCCGATCTGTTTTTAAAGGATACGCCTGAAGGCCCTTTGATTTTCGCGTGCAACAAGGTTGCGGACAAGCGACCTGATTGCATAATTGTGGATCCAACCGGAGCCGGGTGGGGCGTTCTTACATTAGATTTCAGCCGCAAATACGTCTACCAGGCCGACGAGATAAGGAAGCGGCTTCGTTCGCTCCTCGATTCGTTCGCCGAAAAATAGGTCGAGTCTGCGCAAACTGCATCTGATGCCGGGAATAGTCGTGACTTTTGCCTCAGCGCGGCGGCGCGGAGAGTTCGAGAGTCGATATGGGGAATAGCGATGGGTACGTTCCATGGCGACGAGCAGGTCAAAGGGGCACCTAGTGCCTGAGACGTCTCGCCCAGCTGGGTTCTGGTTGGCAATGTACTACGTCTACTTTCACAGACGCGGTTTGCCGTTGTTTCAGCGAGTAGCGAGCCTCATGTTCCTGCTTCAATGCGCAGTGAGCTTGATCGCCATTGTTGTGTTCTGCATTGCTCAGTCCGCCGGTGGCGACGTTCGTCTCTTTCAACTGTCTTCGATCGCGCAAGCCTTTGCGGATGTCTATCCGATTGATCCCAATGACGCTTTTGCGAAGACGAGGTTTGACAATCTGTTTCTGCCGCTCGTGTTGATTTATGCGGCTTCCTTGCCGTGCCTCGGGGTATCGATCCTACGCAATCTGCCGTCTATCCTTGGCGATTTGCGTCGCAACTGGCAGGTTCTAGCGCCCCTGGCATTCTTCCTGTTCGGCCTTTGGCTCGAGCTCTTTGTTCCCGGCCATACGGTGCACAAGGATCTGCAACAAACGATTCTCGATGGAAGGGTGGTCGGATACGTCGTTCTGTTCGTGATCCTTCCTCTGGCCTTCGCAATTTGTGCCGCCGCGCTGCCTCTACCGAGGCGTCCAGTCGCGCCAAGTGTTGTACGTAAAATGGAGAATAGCGATGCCGACCACAGCTAGCGATGTCAAAGATCTCGCCGACGTCATCTCGGCCATCGGAGCGACGCTCAATTCGGCGTCGACTAGCCCACAGGCGAAAGCTGTTGGAAACTTACTTGGATTGTTTGCCAATTATCTAGGCTCGGTGGAGAGCGCCTATATCGAAGGGCACAATCTGGAAAAGTCAGCACCTGAGGTCGTTGGTCAGATATTCGCGGAATGGCTAGGCGCAAATGTTGGAGCCGATCTTGGCCTCTTACTCGCGGCAGCGCTTCCGACAATCTTGGAAGCAGTTCTCGGCGCGGCTTTGGTTGCCGAGGCCCCCTTACTCATCCCCCCTCTTGCGCTCGGGTTGATCGCGGTCGGTTTGGCGTGGGGTGGGGCTTGGCTGGGCACGAAAGCCGCCGATTTTCTCTGGGACAAACTGACTCCATTCCTGCGACATGAAAATCACGACCCGCTTGTGTTGGATCTCAACAACAACGGCATTGAGCTCTCATCATTGGACGAATCTGGCACACATTTCGACTTCGCGGGCGACGGTTCTTCGGAGCGTACCGCGTGGATCAACCCGAATGACGGAATCCTCGCGATAGATAGCAATGGGAACGGGACTATTGACAACGGATTGGAGCTATTCGGATCTGATACTGAGGACGGCTTTGCGGTTCTGGAGATCCTCGATTCTAATCAGGATGGAGTAATAGATTCGAAGGATGCGGATTTCAGCAAGCTGCGAGTTTGGAGAGATCTCAATCAGAACGGCGTCTCGGACCAGGGGGAGCTTGAGACGCTCGCAGAAGCGGGTGTTACTTCGATATCCCTAATGCGCATTGCCGTTGGAGGAACCAACGCCGGCAACCTAGTTGCATATCAAGGCGCATTTACGAACAGCAATGGTACGGACGGAATTATACAGTCGATCGGTCTGCAAGTCGATAAGCGGCATGCTGCACCGGACGAGGGTGATTTCATCCCCGTCGAAGGTGTTAGCTTGCTACCGCAGTTTACTGGGTCGGGTCTCCTTCACAGCGTGGCCTACAAGGCAAGTACTGATGGCTCATTCCGCGCAGATTGGACGGCGCTTGCGGATACCGCTCTGAAGCTCCCGCCTGCCGAACTGCGCGTTCGGCTCGAAGCGCTACTATTGCGCTGGGCGGGCGTGCAAGATGTTGGCCCTGCTGGTCGTGGGCCATACGTTGACGGGCGTCATTTGGCCTTCGAGGAAGCGTTCTTCGGCCAGACTTACGTGGAGAGTCGGCGCGGCGATGGGCTTCGTACCTTTCCGAGCACAGCTGGCTTCGGTTCGCAAATTGAAGCCACATTTCAGCAAATATTGAGTATCTTCGAAGTTGCGTTTTTGGCGCAGGTAATTCCAAGTGGACTAGCTCGTGGGACGATTAGTATTGCTGACGCGTTTGCGAGTCCTTATCTATTTTTTGGGGCATTGGCGTTAGACGTTCGCGGTTCTGATAGTCCGTCTCTCGGTTCGCCCGGAAACATAGTGTCAGTGCTCGATGCAATTATTGCGAACGCTCCAATCGGGGCCGGCGATCAGGCGACCTATCTCATTAGGGCCCTCTGTGGCCTAGACGGCATTGTCAGCGCTGCTTTTGATGGGGATCGCGCGGCATACGCCCGAGCTGTGGTCCCGCGTCTAGTGAACATCGCCAGCGAGACTCTGCGAGTAGTTGCAATTCACATCGCTGATGGAACGGCCTTTCTCGGAACCACAGCGGCCGAAGGTATCAACGGCACCTCTGGTCAAGACGTCTTCATCGGCGGCGGTGGTGGTGACGCGCTCAGTGGCGGGGCCGGCAGCGACATCTACGTCTATGCCAAGCAGGATGGCGACCTGTGGATCCGGGACAGCGGACCAACGACGGATACTGACAGACTTGTACTCACCGACTTGAATTCAGCGGACCTCACGTTCGACCGGATCGGCGATGATCTGTTGATCCACGTCACGGGGACACAGAGAACGGTGGCGGTCGAGGGCTTCTTCGCCGGACAGGGCATCGATATTCTGCGCTTTGCCGATGGGACGGAATGGGATCGGACGCAGATCAAGAATGCGAGCTGGTATCGCGGCGATGGATACGGCAACGTGATCAACGGCTCCGCAGGTAATGATATCATCCATGGCGGCAAGGGAGACGATCTGATCCGGCCGGGCGATGGCAATGACACCATTTTCTACGGTCGAGGCGATGGATACGACACCATCGATGATTGGACTGAATCGACCGCCGACCGTCTCATTCTGACGGACATCAATCGCGCTGACGTCGAATTGTCGCGCTCCGGAAATCAGCTCCTTATCAAGATCCTCTCGACCGGAGAGGTCATCAACGACATCAACTTCTTCAATCATTCGTATTCCGCTGAGGATTGGCATGGTCATGCGCAGGGGATCGACAGCATCATTTTTGCCGACGGTGTGACGCTCAACCGGGATCAAATACAGCAGCAAGCCTGGATCCGTGGAGATGACACGGCTAACTCGCTCGTGGGCTCACGATTGGACGATGTCTTTATCGGCAAGAAGGGCGACGATGTCCTTGATGGCAGCGAGGGAGCCGACCTTTACTTATGGAAGAAGGGCGACGGCAACGATCGTATCGCTGAGAGTTTGCCGTCTGTTGGAGACGTACTGCGGCTGAGCGACGTGTCGGCGGATGACGTTCGTCTGTCCAATCAGGGAGACACCCTGCTCATCACCATCCTGTCGACGGGTGAGACGATCCAGGTCGACAACATGCTCAACAGCGTCGGCAACCTGCACAATGATTGGAACAAGACATCGTGGGGGATCGAGTCGATCGAATTTGCAGGCGGCGTCACCTGGGATCGGCAAGCGATCTTCGAGCGTCTGGGCAGGGATTATCTCGGGCGGGATATCAAGACGTATTCGTTCTACCGGGACGTCGATGGATCGCAGACCCTGATCTATAGCTATTTCTACGATGAGTTCGGACACTATGGAGACACCTACGGACAATATCATTTTGGATCGAACGACTCCTACCGCGGGTTCGTCGATCGCGATGGTCACGACTACTACAATGATATTCTCAATGGTGACTTCGACATCGGAGGTGACGGGACCCTGAATGGGATTGGTCACAACACGCTGTTCGGACTTGGGGGCAATGACCTCCTGATCGGCGGCCTCGGGGATGACATCTTGGATGGAGGCGATGGAGACGATATTCTCTGGGGCGATCGCAGTCTTCTCAGTGGAGCTGACGGCAACGACGTTCTATTTGGCCGCGACGGCAATGACGAGTTGCATGGCGGCGGCGGTCTCGATCAGCTCATGGGCGGAGATGGCAACGACTATCTGTATGGCGACGCAGGAGACGACTATCTCGACGGCGGAGCCGGAGACGATACGTTCGAGGGCGGCAAAGGCGACGATATCCTTACCAACTCAAACCACGGTTTCGAGAACGGTGCCGACACTTACATCTACAGCAAGGGCGACGGCAACGACACGATCGATGACGGGGCGTGGGCGTCAGGCGGAACGACGCTTTCGGATACCCTCGTTCTCAAGGACATCAATCCGGCCGATGCCGTGCTGAGCCGCGTGGGCAATGATCTCCTGGTCCTGATCAAGGAGACGGGAGAAACGATCCGGATCGCCGGCCAATTCAGTGACGACTTTCATGCCGCGGGACAGGGACTGGAGTTCATCCGTTTCGCTGACGGCACCAAGTTTGATCGGATACGTATCCAGCAGGAGGCCTGGTACCGCGGCACGGACGGACGGGACGTGCTGAGTGGCGGGGGATGGAGCGAGGGCTGGAATGATACATTCGAGGGCGGCAAGGGCGACGACCTCATCGTCAATTCCAACTACAGCTTTGAGAACGGCGCCGATACCTACATCTATAACAAGGGCGATGGCAACGATACGATCGATGAAGGAGCCTCCGCAGCAGGCGGGACCAAGCTCACCGATACGCTCGTCCTGACGGACATCGACCCTGCCGGAATAGAACTGAGCCGGGTGGGCCTCGACCTTCTGGTCAAGATCAAGGAGACCGGGGAGACGATCCGGATCATCCGTCAATTCGATGACGATTTCCGGGCTCCGGGGCAAGGAATGGAGATCATTCGCTTTGCCGACGGTACCCAATGGGATCGTGTGCGGATCCAGCAAGAGGCCTGGTTCCGCGGCACCGACGGGCGGGACGTGCTCAGTGGCAGTACCTGGAACGACACGTTCGAGGGCGGCAAGGGTGACGATCTGATCGTCACCTCAAATCATAGTCTGGAGGACGGTAGCGACACCTACATCTACAGCAAGGGCGATGGTAACGACACGATCGATGATCAGGCCGCGGGTGGAAACACCCTTCCCGATTCGCTTGTCCTCAAGGATATCAATCCTGCCGGCGTCGAGCTCAGCCGTGCGGGCAATGATCTCCTGATCACGATCAAGGACACAGGGGAGGCGATTCGGATCGTCGGCCAGTTCACCGACGACTTCCGTGCTCCGGGGCATGGAATCGAGATCATTCGCTTCGCCGACGGCACTGAATGGGACCGGGCAACGATCGCTGGTACGACGGCAGCCCCGTTCTTCGCCGGAACGCCCGGGGACGATGTGATCATTGGCTCGGCCATCTCCGAGAATCTCTATGGCGAGGCCGGCAATGACATCATCGACGGCAAGGCGGGAAGCGACCTCCAGTATGGCGGATTGGGCAATGATGTGCTGGTCGTCAGCGTAAGCGAAGCTGGCGACAAGGACGACCTGAATGGCGGCGAGGGAGTAGACACCGCGGATTTCAGCGGCTTTGGCGCCGCAGTCTTGGTCGATCTCGTGAACTTCCAGAAGGAAGCGCAGACGACCGATGCAATGTCAGTGACCACCGGCACCCTGCGTACGATTGCCCAGATCGAGAGCGTGGAGAATGTGATCGGCACTGCCTTCGACGACCAGATATTCGGCGATGCCGGAGCCAATCTGCTGATCGGAGGCTCCGGGTCCGACATTCTGGACGGACGTTCCGGTGATGACGTCATCGAAGGTGGTGACGGTGCGGACACGCTGTTTGGCGGAATGGGCGATGACCATCTGCTCGGTGGAGCAGGCGACGATATCCTGAACGGCAACCTTGGCCGGGATATCCTGGATGGAGGAACGGGCGACGACGTGTTGTCCGGCGGTGGCGACGCCGATACGTTCCTCTTCGGTCAGAATTTCGGTAACGACCGGATTACAGATTTCGTGGCCGGAGCCGGGGCAATAATCGAATTTGACCGTCAGGTCTTTGCCAATTTCGACGCGGTGGTGGCAGCCGCGAGCCAGGTAGGCTCCGATGTTGTGATCGCGGCTGGAGCGAACGGCACGTTGACCTTGACCGGTGTCAGCCTTGCGGCGCTGTCGGCGAGCGATTTCAGTTTCCGTTCGTTCGACAATCTTGCGCCAACCAGCATTGCTGTAGCGGGTGGCCAGGTCCAGGAAAATGCTCCCGCCGGCACCGTGGTGGGCACGCTGTCGACCAGCGACCCGAACGTGGGTGACACCCATACCTACGCAATTGTGGGCGGTGCGGCTGATCTCTTCGAGATCGTCGGCAATGAGATTCGCGTCAAGTCCGGAGCTGTGATCGACTTCGAGGCAACCCCGCAATTGGCCTTGACCATTCGGTCAACCGATGCGGATGGTCTATCGGTCACATCGACCGTTACTATCGGGGTCACGGATGGACCCGATATCTTCGTCGGAACCGCCGCGGACGATATTCTGACCGGCGGCGTCGGAGCCGATGTCTTGCAGGGGCTCGGCGGGAACGATCGCCTGGTTGGCAAGTCGGGCAGCGATCAGTACCTCTATGCGGCCGGCGACGGCGACGATCGCATTGTCGAGACCGAAGCGGCAAATGACGTCGACCGCCTTGTTCTTGCCGCTGGAATTGCTCCGGCGGACGTGCGCGTTGGTCGCAGTTCTCTCAGCACGAAAGATCTGGTGCTCCGCATCGGGCTGTCGGGCACGATCACATTGGAGGGTCAACTCGCTGAAGCACCGGGGTCGGGGATCGAGCGCGTCGAATTCGCTGACGGAACAGTTTGGGATCGAAGTGCAATAGTTGCCCATCTCGAAGGGGGACTTATCCTCGGTACATCGGCGGCCGAGCACCTGACTGGATCGAGCGCGTCGGAAACCTTCGAGAGTGGCGGCGGCGACGACACCATGGAGGGCTATGCCGGAAGCGACGTCTATCGCTTTGGCGTCGGTTCTGGAAACGACGTTGTTATCGAAGACAATGTCGACGGCATCGACCGTGTCGAGCTCGTTGGGTTGAATTCTGACGCCATCGAGACCTTAAGGACCGGCAAGGACCTCGTCATTCGCATCGTTGCCACCGGCGAGACACTCACGCTGCGGAATCAGTTCGCCTGGACTCAATCCGGTGTCGAGCAGTTCGTGTTTTCCGATGGAACTGTCTGGGGGAAGGCGGATGTGGCTGCGCGGGCCGAGCAACGCGGCACGGACGGAAATGATCAAATTGACGGTACGAACGGAGACGACTTGCTGAATGGTGGTCGCGGTCAGGATGTGATCCGCGGATTCTCAGGTAGTGACACCTATTTGTACCGTGCTGGTGACGGAAACGACACAATAGATGATGGAGTGGACCAGGCTGCCGAAGTCGATACACTTCGCCTGCTGGACGTCGCGCCCGGTGGCGTGGCCTTGACCCGATCCGGCGAAAACCTGCTTGTTCAGATCTTGGCGACGGGTGAGATTGTCACCGTTGCCGGGCAGTTTAGATCAGGTTCATCCTATGTAGGAATCGAGCAAATTACCTTTGCCGACGGCACGGTATGGGATCGTGCGACCATCGCGGTCCACGCCTGGGTGCGCGGAACCAGCGGCAATGATTCAATTTCGCTGCCTGCCGATGGTGTCACGGTCGATGCTGGCCGGGGAGATGACACGATCAGCGTCTCTGGAGCCGGAAGCGACACGATCAAATTCGCTAAGGGCGATGGTCACGATACGCTTGATAATCCGGGATCAGGCTATCAAAGGGGCGACACGCTCGAGCTGACCGACATTCTCTCCTCCGAAGTCCAACTCAGCCGTTCCGGCGATCAAATGGTCGTCACCGTGACGTCGACGGGCGACAGCCTCACTGTCAAGTATCAGTTCTCGGGTGATGGCAATTCCAAGGGAGTCAGTCATCTCAAGTTTGCTGATGGAACGGTCTGGGATCGCGCAACGATTGCGGCGAATGCGGCGGTCCGCGGAACGAGCGGCAACGACACCATCAGTCCGCCTGGTGACGGGACTATCGTCATTCCGGGCCTGGGCGATGACAGGGTCGTGCTGACAGGGACAGGCGCGGATCGCATCTTGTTTGCGAAAGGCGATGGTCACGACACTCTCGACAACAGCGGTAGCGGCTACCAGCGCAACGATACGCTGGAATTGAACGATATCCTGCCATCGGAAGTTCAGTTGAGCCGATCCGGCGATCAGTTGATCGTCAAGGTGCCGGCGACAGGCGACAGCGTCACGGTTCTCTACCAGTTCTACAACGGTGGCAGCTCGGTCTACGGCATCAACTATATCAAGTTTTCCGACGGGACGATCTGGGATCGCGCGACGATTGCGGTCAATTCGCCGGTCCGCGGAACGAGCGGTAACGACACCATCAATCCGCCTGGCGACGGGACTATCGTCATTCCGGGCTTGGGCGATGACAGGGTCGTGCTGACAGGGACAGGGGCAGATCGCATCTTGTTTGCGAAAGGCGATGGGCACGATACCTTGGACAACAGCGGTAGCGGCTATCAGCGCAACGATACGCTAGAATTGACTGATATCTTACCGTCGGAAGTCCAACTGAGCCGATCCGGCGACCAGATGATCGTCAAGGTGCCGGCGACTGGCGACAGCGTGACCGTACTCTATCAGTTCTACAACGGTGGCAGCTCGGTCTATGGCATCAACTATATCAAGTTTGCCGATGGGACGATCTGGAATCGTACGACAATCGACGCGACGGCTGTTGAGTCGACTCCCGGATATGAAATCGTGCTGGGGACCGGCAATCAGCTGGTCAACGGCGACGGCAAGCAGCATCGGTACGTCTATTCGACGATCGGTGGTGATGATGTCATCAATGATGCAAACAGCCAATCGACTCTGCTGATGCAGGACATCGCTTCGACTGGCGTGACGCTGTCACGTGATCGCGACAGTTGGGATCTGGTGCTGACGGTGACCTCGACCGGCAAGACCGTGACGATCAAGAGTGAGTTCTCGCCTTATATCGGCGGTCTCGGCGTCAATTTCTCCGACGGTGTGAGCTGGACCAGGGATCAGGTCGAGCAGAAGCTCTTGGATCAGGCGAGCGCCGCCAATGGCGGATCGATCTACGGCTTTGACGGCCGTAATGACACGCTGGTGGCTGGGCTTGGTGACAAGTACCTCAACGGCAAGGACGGTATTGACACTTACATCTACACCTCGGCAGGCGGCAATGATGTGATCGACGACATCAGCGGCACGCTGGTGATGCAGGACATCGCCTCAACCGGCGTGACGCTGTCACGTGATCACGATAGCTGGGACCTGGTGCTGACGGTGGCCTCAACCGGCAAAACCGTGACGATCAAGAGCGAGTTCTCGCCTTACAACAGCGGTCTCGGCATCAACTTCTCCGATGGCGTGAGCTGGAGCAGGGACCTGATCGAGCAGAAGCTGCTCGATCAGGCGAGCGCCGCCAATGGCGGATCGATCTACGGCTTTGACGGCCGCAACGATACGCTGGTGGCGGGGCTGGGCGACAAATATCTGAACGGCAAGGATGGAACTGACACCTACATCTACACCTCGGCCGGCGGCAATGATGTGGTTGACGACACCGGCGGCACGTTGGTGATGCAGGATATCGCCTCGACCGGCGTGACGCTGTCGCGCGATCGCGACGGTTGGGATCTGGTGCTGACGGTGACATCGACCGGCAAGACCGTGACGATCAAGAGCGAGTTCTCGCCTTACAACAGCGGTCTCGGCATCAACTTCTCTGACGGCGTGAGCTGGAGCAGGGACCAGATCGAGCAGAAGCTGCTCGATCAGGCGAGCGCTGCCAATGGCGGGGCGATCTATGGCTTTGACGGCCGCAACGACACGCTGGTGGCTGGGCTCGGTGACAAGTACCTCAACGGCAAGGATGGCACTGACACTTACATCTACGCCTCGGTCGGCGGCAATGATGTGATCGACGACACCGGCGGCACGTTGGTGCTGCAGGACATCGCCTCGACCGGCGTGACGATGTCGCGCGATCGCGACGGTTGGGACCTGGTGCTGACGGTGACCTCGACCGGCAAGACCGTGACGATCAAGAGCGAGTTCTCGCCTTACAACAGCGGCCTCGGCATCAATTTCTCCGACGGCGTGAGCTGGAGCAGGGATCAGGTCGAGCAGAATTTGCTGGATCAGGCAAGCGCGGCCAATGGCGGATCGATCTATGGCTTTGACGGCCGCAACGACACGCTGGTGGCTGGGCTCGGCGACAAGTACCTCAACGGCAAGGACGGTTTTGACACCTACATCTACACCTCGGCCGGCGGCAACGATATCGTCGACGACAATGGTGGCGCGCTGGTGCTGCAGGATATCGCCTCGACCGGCGTGACGCTGTCACGCAACGCCGGCAATGACGACGTCATGCTGGCGGTCACTTCGACCGGCAAGACCGTCACGCTGATGAACGAACTGTCGCCATACAACACTGGTCTTGGCGTCAGCTTCTCCGATGGCGTGAGCTGGAGCAGGGATCAGGTCAGGGATGCTGCGACCACTTATACCTGGGTTGGATCGACGTCCAATGCGTCGCTGAGCGGAAACGCTTATGGCACCAACGTCTTCCAGTTCGGCGGTGGCACAGAGGTCGCCAACGGCGGCGCAAGGAGCAATTTCTACCAGGTGTCCTCCGGAACCGGGCAGGCGACAATCAATCTGCCTACCGCCTCGGGCTCGAAGAACGAGCTCGATTTCGTCGGGATCAGCAATGATCAACTCTGGTTCGGACGATCCGGCGACAATTTGTTCGTCGATCTACTTGGCACAAACACCAGCGTCACCGTCAACGGCTGGTTCTCCGGTGCCGGTTCGCAGCTGCAGGAGATCACGGCCGGCGGCCTGAAGATCGACGGGCAGGTCTCGCAACTCGTGCAGGCCATGGCAACCTATTCCGCGAACAATCCCGGCTTCGACCCGACCAGCTCGAGCCTCCACACCGTGCCGAACGATACGAGCCTGCAAAGCACGATGTCTGCGGCGTGGCATGCCTAAGATGGTGGATTGCCCGGATGAGCGCGGTATCGCGCTCATCCGCCGGCTGCGTTTCGGAGCGGCGCGCTGACTGCCAGGCGTTGTATCGCGCAGAGCCGGGGCCTTGCCCCGGCAGGCAGACTCACCATAACTCGGTCGCTATATCGTGACTGGGGACTTGCCGATGAATCGGTCGAAAGGGCTGCCTGACGACGGCTATGCTTTGATTGTCGATGGCCAGGTGAAGACGGAGTTCATGACTAGAGAGGGCGCCGAGGCCGGCGCCCGGGACTTGAAGCGGCGGTTTCCGATACTGCAAATCCGCCTGTATGACGCCGAGGCGAAGCGGGCCGAGCAAATCGCCTGAACGGTTGATGTCGTGAGCTGTGACCCGCCGCAGCGCCGGTTGCCAGCCTCGTTCATCGTGATCGGGCGAATTGGCTCAGCTGGCTGTTCTGCTATTTGTGGTGTCCAGCGCTCGGAGTGGCTGGCGCATCCGGGCTCCAGAGCCTGTAGCTCAAATTGGCAAAGAGGCTGATTCCTTTGCTGATCGATGCCGGATCGGAGCCCGAGATCGGAGTGCCTCCTGACGCGCTCGCGGAGATTTCGCTCGTAGCCCATACGGTCAGCGTGGCAGGACCAAAGTCATAGCCGACCAGCGCGCCCGCCGCCCAGACGTTGTAGCGGTTGGTATTGATCGCGCCGCCGTAGAACGAGCTCGATTTGTCGTTGCTGATCTGACCGACGTAGTAGGCGACCGGACCGACGGTCCATTTGCCGACGGTCCTTGTTGCGGTGAATTCCGCGTGCAGGATGTCGCCGCTCCTGTAGCCAGTCAGCGGATTGCGGGTGTTGATCTCGTCGAACAGGTTGGCTGTGAGATTCCAGCCATCTCTGAGATAGGATAGCTGGACGTTCGGCTGAATAACCCACCAGGGCGTGCCGACATTGCCGAGGCCGTTGGCGCCGCTGGTCGCACCGGTGGGAGCATAGAGGCCGAGACCGGCTCTCGCGTAGAAACCGCTCTCTCCAAGTTTCCAACTCAGTTCGATCGGCGCGATGAAGGTGTTGTGCAAACCCGCCGGGTTGATGTTGATGGGATCGCCTAGGTCGGCCATGAGCCAGGGCTGCGCGATGACCGCGTCGTACGAGGCCCCGAATATTGTCCATCCGGGTACCCAGAACAGGCCGGCGGTTGCCGCGGCCGCGTGAACCGATGTCGCGTTGCCATCGATGATTGGCGCTCCGGGTCCAGCGAGTTTTGCCTGATAGGTGAATACCTGATCGAACGCATAGAGGCCCGGAGGAGGATTGGATGCTCCATTCCCCACGACAAGTCCCGGCTTCTGCGCATAGCCGGCGTAGCCGAATTCAAACGACTGTGCGGATCGAGGCAGCAGCCCGCAAGCTGCAACGGAGCCGATCAGCAAGAGCTTCAGCTTCATATCGTTTCCCCCATGCCGGCGCTTGTGCACCGTGATTGATTTGCATCCCGGAACCCGTGGCCGCGAAATGCACGGTCGCTGAACTGATCCGGACGTGTGACAATCTTTGCGGGACGCCGCAGCGCGTCTTGACTGTTCGCGCCAATCTGCGCGGAAGCGCGCGGAGGATGAGCTGTCTGCTTGCCTTGCCGGCGTGGCCAGACCCGGCCGTGCTACCCGCGCCGCGGAGATCCATCAGGCGTGAAGTGTCAAGTCAGGGCATTTCGCATGGCCTAGATTGGGTGGCTGGACTGTCGGTCGGAATCACCCGGTCGTGCCGAGAAGGCGGGCAAAGCCGAAACGGCAGTCTCGACGTCAGACGATTGGCGATCGGAAGGGTAGGGAATGGCGGCGTGTTGCGCTCGCGCACTCGCATGGCCGTACAACAGGGCAAGGTCGACGATGAGTAACGAGAGGCGCCAAAGGACAAAGGCGGTCGCGCAGCATCCACTGGATCCGCTGACTGTCGAAGAGATCAGGACTGCGTGCAATCTGGTGGCGATCACGTCGCGGTCGAGGGAGCATTGCAGGTTTCCGCTCGTGCGTCTCGAAGAGCCCGGTAAGGAGGATCTTCGCCGCCAACCGGACGGAGAAACAATGCCGCGGCAGGCGTTCGTGCTGACACTCGACAGCGAGACGGGGGAGGCGGCCGAGCATATCGTCGATCTGACGCGGGGCGCCATCGTTCAACGGCGGCCTCTGCGGAATTCCACGGCGCCGTATGGTCAACCTCCGATCACGCTGGAAGATGTCTTGCGATGCGAGGAAATCGTCAAGGCGGATGCCGGTTGGCGAGCCGCCATGCGCCGCCGCGGCGTGACGGAGCAACAGATCAAGCTTGTTCAGGTCGACCCGTTTTCCGCCGGCTTTTTTGATCGAAGCTTCGAGCAAGGGAGCCGCATCGTCCGCGCCGTGAGCTATTTCCGTGAAGATATTCAGGACAATGGTTATGCGCGGCCGATCGAGGGGGTGGTTGCGGTTGTTGATCTCGTCCTCGGAAAGGTGGTGGACCTCAGCGATGACGAGCCGGTCATTCCAATTCCTGCAAAGAAGCGAAACTATGCAGCAGCCTTGAACCGGTCGCCACGCGCGGACATCAAGCCGCTCAACATCGAACAGCCTGACGGTCCGAGTTTCCGCGTGAATGGCTGGCAGGTCGATTGGCAGAAGTGGAGCTTTCGGGTCGGCTTCACGCCGCGAGAGGGGCTTGTCCTGCACCAGCTTGCCTATCAGGACGGGGACCGGAAGCGGTCGCTCATTCATCGGGCCAGTGTCACCGAAATGGTCGTGCCGTACGCCGATCCGACCACCAATCATTATTGGAAATCGGCGTTTGACGCAGGCGAGTATGGCCTAGGTGTGCTCGCGAATGCCCTCGAGCTCGGATGCGATTGCCTCGGCAATATTCACTATTTCGACGTTCCGGCGGCAAGCTGCTTCGGCGAGCCCCAGGTGATGAAGAACGCGATCTGCATGCACGAGGAGGATTACGGAATCCTTTGGAAGCACTACGAGTTCCGTAACGGTCTCTTTGAAGTACGCCGCTCGCGGCGATTGGTCATCAGCTTCTTTGCGACGGTCGGCAATTACGACTACGGCTTCTACTGGTACCTATACCAGGATGGGACGATCCAGCTGGAGGCCAAGCTCACTGGAATCATTCAAACCGCCGCGGTGCGCAGCGGAGAGCCATATCCATGGGGCGGGATGGTTGATGACAATCTCGCTGGTCCAACCCATCAGCACTTTTTCAATGTCCGCATGCACATGGATCTCGATGGTGGCGGCAACACGGTGACCGAGCACGAATTTGCGCCCCGCCCATGGGGCTCAGACAATCCGTACGGCAACGCGTTCGATTTGAGGTCACGCACGCTGTCCCGGGAACTGGACGCCAGCGCGATCGCCGACGGCCGAGTAGGGCGCTACTGGAAGATCACCAATCCGAATACGACGAACTCGGTTGGTAATCCGTCCGGTTACAAGCTGATCGTGACGCCGAGCCCGCTGATGCTGGCGCAGGAGGGAAGCTCGGTTCACCGGCGAGCGGGATTCGCGACCCGGCACGTCTGGGTGACCGCATATGATCCGGTGCAAAAATATGCCAGTGGCGACTATCCGAATATCCACTCCGGTGGAGATGGCTTGCCCGCCTATGTCAAGGAGAACCGCAACATTGCGAACACGGATATCGTCGTCTGGCATACGTTCGGTCACACCCATGTGTGCAAGCCGGAAGACTTTCCGGTCATGCCGGTCGAATACGCCGGCTTCATGCTGAAGCCGAACGGGTTCTTTGCCGCCAATCCCGCAGACGATATTCCGCCGGACCGCAATTCTCGCAGCGTTCAGGCCAGGGGAGACCACGACACGCGCAACAGCCAGCTGAGTGAGACCGCCAATACCTGTTGCCGAACCAACGCAGAGTGAAATCCCTTGCTCAAAATGCGGTGTCCTCAAGACGGTCCCCCGTCATGGTCGCAGGCGCGGCGGAGTGCCCCGGCTTGTCGAAGATCCCGCTCCATGAGACGCTACATGTCTGACGCTTTGCAGTTGCAGGCGGGGAGTTTCATGGCCGTGCGAGAGCAGAGCATCATTTGTGCCGCTGCGGCGTATGCGACGCTCGCCGCGGTCGCGGGGAAGGCAAACGATCTCCAGATACTGAAAGCGAAGCTTGGAATCGGTCAGAGCGGCCAAATGCCGGCGGACACTGCATCCTTTCCACTCGCAACATTTACCGCGGCCCTCGAAGTCACGGCTGCCGATCGCGGGGACGGCTTGCTGGGTCTGAATCTCGGCAAGTCGATTCAGTTCGAAAGCTTTGGCGAACTCGCAACACTTGCGCTCGCAGCGGCGACGCTTGGTGACGCGTTGCAGAAATTCGTTCGCCATTCTTGCGTTCTGCAGAGCAACTCACGGTTCGATCTCTCGGTCAGTGGCGATTTTGCCCGGCTGAGCTATGCGATCGTCGATCCCGCGGTGAAGCTGCGGCGACAGGACGCCTGCTTTACGGTCGCGGTCCAGCACGCATTTGTTTCAAGGAAGCTTGGATACGAGGTTCGGCCGAGCCTGGTGGAGTTTCAGCATACGCCTGGAATGGACGCATCGGACTATCATGCCCATTTTGGATGCCCCGTGCAGTTCGGCAAACGAGTGAATGCGATCTGCTTTCCCGCGAAATTGCTGGATGAGCCGGCCGTGCGCGCCGATCCTGGCCGCGGCTCGCGGCTCGAAGCGGTACTCGTTGATCGAACGAAATCGATGGTAAGGGGCTTCGACCTTTCAGCGGCCATTGACGCCTGGGTGGTCTCGGCCCTTTGCATCGGCGCGAGTGTCGAGATCGAACGAGCCGCCGGCGATTTCGGAATGAGCCTTCGTTCCTTCCAGCGCGAGTTGATGGAATGCAGGCTCAACTACCTGGAAATCCGCAATCGCGTTCGCTGTCGGATAGCGCGGCAGCTGCTCAGCGAAACCTCAACCGCGATCACCTCGATCGCGCACTATCTCGGTTACAGCGAGACCAGCGCGTTCTCTCGCATATTCAAACGTTTGACCGGTGTCAGCCCGTCCGGATACCGGGTGCGGGCTGTCCTAGGGGCACATCAACCGATCGAGACCGATACAGCCGATGGCGCAGCCTGACGGTGGGCGACGGTCCTGGAGCCACTACGCGCGAGCGGCTCGTGTCGCCCCTGTGGCAATGCCGGCAGTGGTCCGAGCCGCGGGAAGGTGTTTGGTCAATGCTATTTTGGCTGAAAAGTCGTCCTGCCAAGATGATTGTTGGCCTCGACCAGCTTGAGCAGCGTCGCCATGAAGGCCTTACGCTCCTCGATGGGAAGCGGCGCCAGCAGTCGTGTCTGCGCCCGCTGCATGGCGCTGAACATGTCCCGCGCAACCTTGTCCCCCGCAGGCGTCAGGCGTGCAATAGTCGCCCGGCCGTCATGATCGGCTTTGCGCCGCTTGACCAGGCCGCGCTGTTCGAGGCGGCGCAGCACGTCCGCAACATTGGTCCTGTCGATACCGATCTCGCGTCCGAGCGTGACCTGATCGGTGTCGGGGTTCATGCTGAGTGTCGTCAGCAGCGCGTATTGGACCGGCGTGATGTCGTAAGCGTCGCATTCCTCGAAAAAAATCGCATAGTTGATCTGGTGCAGACGGCGGATCAGAAATCCCGGCCGCGCCCAGAGTGGCATGCTCGCGTAGAACGGTTCGGTGTTCGACGTCTTCGCACGCTTGTCCATTCCCGTCATCCTTCGTTCCGACGGCCGCATCCGGGAGCGACCGTGTCCTTTCTGCCTTGAGGGCAGCGACAGCTGTGGATCACTGGCACAGCTCTGCCATGGGCCGCAACTGCAACGTCGTCTCGAAATAAGAGCTATACTGATCAATGGGTTACGGTTTCCAGAAAGCAGAGAATCAAAGTCCGTGCGCGGCGCCGCGAGAACGCTCGGTCAGAAAAGGTCCTTGCAAAGAAAAAATAGGGGGTATACCTCTCATTCTCGGAGCGCAGCGAAAATGCGACGTGAACGTTCGCAGCTTGCAGGGGGAGAAGGCGTTGACCCAGATTTCGATCGAGCATTCAGCGACAGTGGCGGCCAGGGGAGACTGGCGGCTCATCATTGCATCCACGCTCGGTGGACTGTTCGAGTGGTACGACTTTTACGTCTACGCTGCTCTTGCGGTTCTGCTGTCGGAGAAGTTCTTCCCGCAAGGAAACGCGACCGTCGCTTTCATGGGAACTTTGGCCGCCTTTGGTGCAGGATTTCTGGTGCGGCCGCTCGGCGCCCTCGTGTTCGGCCGCCTGGGCGATGTGATCGGCCGGAAGGTCACCTTCCTCGTGACAATGTCGATGATGGGCATAGCGACGATCGGAATCGGATTGCTGCCGACCTATGCAACCGCGGGGATCTGGGCAACGATCTCGCTTGTGGTGTTGCGCTTGGTGCAAGGATTTGCTCATGGCGGCGAGACGGGCGGCGCGGTCACCTATCTCGCGGAGTACGCCCCGGCGGGCCGGCGAGGTCTGCAGACGAGCTTCCTGCAAACCACTGCGGCCTTCGGGCTCACGGTGGCGGTTCTGATCACGCTCGGGCTTCGATCTGCACTCACGCACGATCAATTCCTGGATTGGGGCTGGCGTATTCCCTTCCTGATCTCGGTGTTCCTGCTGGCGATGTCGATGTACATTCGCAGTAAGCTCGACGAGACGCCTGTCTTTCGTCGCATGAAAGCGGCAGGCCAGATTTCGCGCAACCCGATCGTGGAGAGCTTCGGGGCGGCCGACAATCTCCGCAAGGTAGGACTGCTGTTCGTCGTCTGCGCGGGCCTCGGAGCGATCTTCGGGACCTGTCTGTTCCACTCGATGTTCTTCCTGAGCAAGACCCTCGGGCTTCCGATCCAGACGGTGCAGGGGATCGTTTGTGCCGCGGTCATCGCAACTGCTCCGCTTTATTTGTTATTCGGCTGGTTATCCGATCGGATCGGGCGCAAGCCGGTTCTGCTGGCCGCCTGTCTGCTTTCTGCCGTCACGACCTTTCCGATCTTCAAGGCGATGACGCATTACGGTAATCCGGCGCTGGAAAGCTTTCTCGAGCGGACGCCGGTCGCTGTGCTGGCAACGGACTGCCGGTTCCGGCTGTTTTCGCTGCCGGCAAGCGATTGCGATCGTATCGCCGCGCAATTGTCCGACATGGGCATTGCATTCGAGGTCGTGCGGACAGGCGACAACGGTGATGCGGAGGTTCGTGTGGCAGGCCGGATGCTTTCAAATCCGGACCGCACCGCGCTGCGCGCTGCGCTGGTGGCGGCCGGCTGGCCCGAGCAGGCGGATCCCCGGCAGGCGAATGTCGCGATGCTTGCCGTGCTGGTTTTTTTCCTCGATCTCTATCTCGCGATGATCTTTGCTCCGATCGCTGCATTCATGGCCGAGCTATTTCCGGCGCGTCTGCGCTACACGTCGATGTCCCTGCCGTTTCATCTGGGGGCCGGATGGATCGGCGGCTTCCTGCCATTCTCGGTTGCCGCCATGAACATGTATTTCGGATCGTTCTACGCCGGTCTTTGGTATCCCGTCGTGATCTCGGCGGTCGTGTTCGTGATCGGTCTCCTTTTTGTGCCTGAGACCTACAAGCGTGGCATGTGACGGATGGACTTGAGCATGGTGGATGCAACTACTGCGGATACAGCTTTCGCGAACGAAGGCATCGGCGCGCGGGTGCTCAGGAAGGAAGATGCGCGGCATCTTCGCGGCCGCGGACAGTTCGCCGGCGACATCAAGATTGCCGGCATGCGGGAGGTCGCATTCGTTCGCAGTCCGGTTGCACATGCGCTGATCACGCATCGCCGCAAGCCGGCGGGCCGGGAAGCCGACGTGCTGATTGCGGATGATCTTGCCGGCGTCCTTCCGATCACGACCCGCTCGTCGATCCCGGGCTACAAGGTATCGGACTATCCGGCCCTGGCGACAGACCGGGTGCGCTTTGTCGGCGAGATCGTCGCAATGTGCGTGGCGGCAACGCGCGCTCAGGCCGAGGATCTGAGCGAGCTCGCCGAGATCGAATACGACGAGCTCGAGCCGATCGTCAGCTGTGCCGCTGGTCGCCGGGCAGAGGCTCCGCTCATTCATGAGCGGTGGGGCGATAATCTGTTCCTTACGACCTCGTTCGATCAGAGGATGGAGGAAGTCGTCGCATCCGCGCCGGTCAGGGTGGATCTTGAACTTTCTACCGCCCGGCAAGTCATGCATCCGATGGAGGGCAAGGGGCTGGTGGCTTATTGGGACCACCGGGCAGGGCAGCTTGTGGTGCAAACCTCGACGCAGGTCCCGCACATGATCAGGATCGGCCTTGCTGAATGTCTCGGCATACCGCAGGCCATGATCAGGGTGATCGCGCCGGATGTCGGCGGCGGGTTCGGCTACAAATGCATGCTGATGCCTGAGGAAGTGGCGGTGTCATGGCTGGCGCTGACACGGAAGGAAGCTTTCCGCTGGCTCGAAGACCGGCGCGAGCATCTCACTGCCGGCGCCAATGCCAGGCAGCACGAGTACAAAATTACCGCATATGCCGACAGGAGCGGCCGTCTTCTCGGTCTCGATGCTGAGGTCGCGATCGATTGTGGCGCGTATTCGGTGTGGCCGTTCTCCGCCTGTCTCGAGGCAGCGCAGGCCGGAGGCAACCTGCCCGGTCCATACGATCTGCAAGCCTATCGATGCCGAACCTATTCGGTGGCAACCAACAAGCCGCCATTCGCTCCCTATCGCGGAGTGGCGCGACCCGGGGTGTGCTTCGCCATCGAGGCCACGATCGACGCGATCGCGCGCGCGGTCGGCCGTGAGCCATGGCAAGTCCGGCTTGAGAACCTCGTTGCCGGAGCTGCCATGCCCTACACCAACATTACCGGCAAGCATTATGACAGCGGCGACTATCCGGCCTCGCTCAGGGCCGTCAAGGAGATGATCGGCTTCGATGAGCTCCGCACGCGGGGAGGCCGGGATGATCGGGGCCGCTATCTTGGCGTCGGCTTTGCCACCTACACCGAACAGTCCGCACATGGCACCAAGGTTTTTGCGGCATGGGGCTTGCCGCTGGTGCCCGGCTTCGACCAGGCCCAGGTGAAGCTGACTCCCGACGGTGCGCTGGAAGTGCGTGCCGGCATTCACACCATCGGGCAGGGGCTGGAGACGACTCTCGCGCAAATAGCGCATGAGCGGACCGGGGTGCCGATCCAGCACATCCGGGTGACGCTCGGAGACACGGCGTTGACGCCGTTCTCGACCGGAGCCTATGCCTCGCGCGGCATTGTCATGAGCGGCGGCGCGGTTTCGGTGGCGGCCGGCATTGTTGCGGACCGGATCCGGGCAATCGCCGCGCATCTGCTTCAGGCAAAATCCGAAGATGTCATCTTTCGGGCGGGGCGGATCGTCGCCGGGGAGGCCAGTGTCGGCTACGAGGATGTCGGCCGTGCATGGTACATGCGGCCAGATCAACTGCCCGACGACGTCGATCGGGGTGGGTTGGAAGCGGTCGGAGCCTACAAGCCCGCAGTCGATGGCGGCGTGTTTTCCTATGCGAGCCATGCCGCGTCGATCGCCGTCGATCCGGAAACCGGCGAAGTTGAGATCCTCGACTACGCGATCGTCGAGGACTGCGGGCGAATGGTCAATCCGATGATTGTGGACGGTCAAACCTTCGGCGGCGCCGCGCAGGGAATCGGGACGGCGCTGTTCGAGGAGAGCCCTTATGACGACAATGGCCAGCCGCTGGCCTCGACACTGATCGATTATCTGCTGCCGGGGCCGACCGAGCTGCCGCGCTTCCGCATCCAGCATATGGAGACGCCGTCGCCATATTCCGCCCACGGCCTGAAGGGTGTCGGCGAGGGCGGGGCGATCGCGCCTTCGGCCGCGATCGTCAATGCCATCAATGATGCGCTCAAGCCGCTCGGCGCGGTCCTTGGCCAGATTCCGGCGACGCCGGAGCGGATCCTGACCGCTATCGCGGCCGCCGAAGCCGGAGCTGGCGTATGAAGCCTGCTGCTTTCACTTATTCAAGGGCGCGCTCCGTGGCCGACGCGGTCGATCAGCTTGCAGCCGCAAACGGCGAAGCCAAATTGTTCGCGGGCGGCCAATCGCTCGGGCCAATGTTGAATCTGAGATTGGCACGTCCTGGTACACTTATCGATATCAGGCACATTGCCGAACTGCGGCGCGTCGAGACGAGCAGTCAGCACATCGCGATCGGGGCGACGGTGACACATGCGGACATCGAGGACGGCAGCTTCGAGGATGTGAGCTGCGGCATGCTTCCTTTCATCGCGCATGGGATTGCCTATCGCGCGGTCCGCAACCGCGGCACGGTCGGAGGGAGCCTCGCTCATTCCGATCCCGCGGCGGACTGGATTTCGACCATGGTCGCGCTCGATGCGACGATCATCGTGCGGTCGGCGACAGAGCAAACACGGTGCATTGCTGCGGCGGATTTCATCGCTGGCGCCTTCACGTCTGCACTCGGCGCTTCGGAGCTCATCACCGGAATAGAGCTCAGGCGATTCTCTCCTGGCGCACGCTGGGGTTACTACAAGGTCTGCCGCAAGACCGGCGAGTTTGCGAAAGCGATCGGCATATGCGTGATGGATGAAAGTGCCGGCGCCTTCAAGGTCGTCGCGGGAGCGACCGAAGGACGTCCCATTGTCCTTGTCGAGGCCACGCGCCTGTTGCGCGAGGGCGGTCCTGACCGGGCGGTCACAGTTGTACCCGATGAGATCGGCCAGAGGCTTGCTCATCTGACGGCGAGCCACCGGCAGCAGATGAACGCGGCGGTATGCCGGAGCCTTGCCCAGCTGAACAAGGGACGCGGGAAGACATGAATACACTGGTTGCAGAACTCACGGTCAACGGCGCGCCGGTCAAGGCGATCGCCGAGCCCCGCACCCAGCTGTGCGAAATCCTGAGGGAGACGCTGAACCTGACTGGAACGCATGTCGGCTGCGAGCAGGGGGTCTGCGGTGCCTGCACGGTGCTGGTCGACGGCAAGCCGCAACGTTCTTGCGTGAGCTATGCAGGTGACTGCTCCGGAAGTTCGGTCATCACGATCGAGGGGTTAGACGAGGATCCGTTGATGGCGGCGCTTCGCGACGCGTTCTCCCGTCATCACGCCCTGCAGTGCGGTTATTGCACGCCAGGCATGCTGGTGACGGCTCGCGACATCGTGCTGAGGCTCGGCGAAGTCTTGCCTGGTACGATCAGAGAGGAGCTGTCCGGCAATCTATGCCGGTGCACCGGCTATGTCGGGCTGGTGGAGGCGATCGAGGAAGTCTCGAAGGGACGAACGCCGCAGCCTGCGACAACCATTCTTGCTGTCAAGGTCGCGGCGGATGCGCGAGTTGCGCGGCCAGTTTCGTTGCCCGTTCATGCGAGCCCCGCCGGCCTTCCGCAGCGCTCTGCCGCACAGGGCGGTATCGTCCAGCCGGAGCAGCGCAAGGGCTGGTCGCGGATCGAGCAGCATCTCGAAATCGGGGTACCACCCGATCAGGTCTGGCAGAAACTCAAGGACATTCGGGACGTTTCGAAGTGTCTGCCTGGAGCCGAGATCACCGAAGTCGATGGCAGCGCCATTTCTGGCCGGATGAACGTCGCGCTCGGCCCCATGAAAGTGGCGTTCAGCGGCGACGGGAGTGTCCTGTTCGACGAGACGGCGCGATCCGGCCGCATGACAGGCCGCGGCGGTGATTCCGGCTCAGGCTCGTCCGCGGAGGGCGAGGTCGAATGGCGTGTCGCGCCCGCGGAAAACAACGGAGACGCGGCGAGCCAGATTCTTGTCGTGCTGTCGTGGCGATTGAGCGGGCGCCTTGCGCAATTCAACCGCGGCGGCCTGGTGCAGGACGTCATCCAGCGCCTCGCCGCGATGTTCGCGGCCAACCTGGAGACGTCAATCAAGGGGGGCCCTGTGACGGCCGAGATCAAGTCGCTTGGCGTTTTCGATCTCTTATGCGCTGTCATCTCCGCGCGCTGGAGGCGTTGGCGCGGCAAGTAGCGTTCCGAGCAAATCCCGAAACAGGACAAGATGCAGCTTAATACTCAGTATACATCCTAAATTGCGATCAGCGGATGCCGCCTCGCGCCCAATATCTCACTGGCACAATCAACTGGAAGATCAATGCAATCCCGTATCCGAAAGATCGCTCTGGAAGAGCACTTCATGACGCCCGGCTTCGAAGGCTACTCGGAGACATTCACGCAGCATTTCGCGGGGCAGGCGGAGCGCGACCTGCAGCGCCGGCTCGCCAGCCTGTCCGACGAGCGGATCGGCGAGATGGATGCCGCCGGAATCCAGCTGATGGTGCTTTCGCAGACCGGGCCAGGCGTGCAGGTCGAGAAGGATCCGCATGTCGCGGCGCGAGCCGCCGCACGAAGTAACGATTATCTTGCCGAGGCAGTCGGCCGCCACCCGGACCGGTTGGCGGGATTTGCGAGCCTCGCAATGCATTGTCCGGAGACCGCAAGCCGTGAGTTGCGGCGGGCAACGAAAGAGCTCGGTTTTCTCGGCGCGATGGTGCACGGCCATACCCTTGGCGCCTACTACGACAGTCCGGCCTACGACGCGTTCTGGGAGACTTTGCAGGATCTCGACGTTCCGCTCTATCTGCATCCGGCGGATGCCGCCGTGCCCCCCGCAAGCTTTGCGGACCATCCGGTGCTATCGGGCGCAGTGTGGGGTTGGGGTGTCGAAACCGGAACGCACGCGCTGCGTCTGCTGTTCAGCGGGGTGTTCGATCGTTTTCCGAAGGTGCGGGTCCTGCTCGGCCATATGGGCGAAGGTTTGCCGTTCTATCGCTGGCGGTTCGACAGCCGTTTCGCGGTCTATTCCCAGGGCGTGGAGCTGGCCGGGCCCCCATCCTCGTATTTCGGCCGCAACATCTTCGTCACCACGACGGGCGTGTGCTCGCCCGCGGTCCTGACCTGCGTGATCGACGAAATGGGGGCGGACGCTGTGCTGTGGTCGGTCGATTATCCCTACGAGTCTGCGTTGATCGCAGCCGACTTCATCGAGAAGGCGCCGTTGTCGCCCGAGCTCAGGCAGCGGATCTGCGCGGGCAATGCCGAGCGGATCCTGCGGTTGGCTGATCGCAGGAAGCAGCTCCCTCACACCGATCTGGCGCCGGCCAGCGATGCCCTTTGAAATTGAGAAGATGAGAGGTCTTTGATGTCAGCAGCTCCATATCGCATCGGGCAGATTGTTCCGAGCTCCAACCTGACCATGGAGACGGAAATTCCCGCCATGTTGACGGCGCGGACGCTGATCCGTCCAGAGCGTTTCACCTTCCATTCGAGCCGTATGCGCATGAAAACGGTTCGGAAGGACGAACTCGCCGCAATGGACGCCGAATCCGATCGGTGTGCACTCGAGCTGAGCGACGCGCGCGTCGACGTCCTCGGCTATGCGTGCCTCGTTGCGATCATGTCGATGGGCCATGGCTATCATCGCGCCTCGCAGGCCCGCCTGCACGGCGTGACCGAGAGCAACGGTGCGGCAGCTCCCGTGGTAACCAGCGCCGGCGCGCTCGTCGATGCACTCGCGGCCTTGCGCGCGCGAAAGATCGCGCTCGTTGCGCCCTATATGCGACCGCTGACCGAGATGGTCGTCGCCTATCTCGAGAACGAAGGAATTGCGGTGCAGGATTGGCGCGCCCTCGAGATAGCAGACAATATCGAGGTTGCGCGGCACGATCCGTCCCGGTTGCCGGGAATCGTTGCGGGTCTGCATATCGACGATGTGGACGCGATCGTGCTTTCGGCGTGCGTACAGATGCCGTCCCTGCCTGTTGTGGCGGAAGTCGAAGCCCAGGTGCGCCGGCCGGTCCTGACAGCGTCGATTGCAACGACCTACGCCATTCTGAAGGCTCTCGATCTCGAGCCGATCGTCCCGGGGGCCGGCGCGCTGCTTTCCGGCGCCTATTAAAGATGGCGCCGAACATGAGAGAATCAGAATGACCACGTTCCTTTACGGCGCCAACGCTTACGCCAATGGAATCCGCCAGCACTATTTGCGCTATGGCGGACGGCGCGAGGGTTCTAACAAGGCTTGTGATCCCGTCATCTTGCTGCCCGGAATCACAAGCCCTGCCGCGACCTGGGGGTTTGTCGGCGAGGTGCTTGGGCGCACGTTCGACACATACATCGTCGATGTCAGAGGACGGGGTCTGTCCGAAGCGTCACCCGCGCTCGACTACAGTCTCGACGCCGAGGCGGACGACGTGATCGCACTGGCGTGTGCGCTCGGGCTGCAGCGATTCTCCCTGGTCGGTCACTCCATGGGCGCCCGCATCGCCATTCGCGCTGCGCGGCAAGGACCGAGGGAGCTTTCGCGCGTCGTGCTGATCGACCCTCCGGTTTCCGGACCAGGGCGTCGGGCATATCCGGCGGATATCAACTGGTACGTCCAGTCGATTGCGCTGTGCCGCAGCGGCGCAGGGGTGGAGGCTATGCGAGCGTTCTGTCCTACCTGGACAGAGGCGCAGCTCAGGCTGCGCGCGGAGTGGCTGCATACTTGCGATGAGCGCGCCGTCCGCAGCAGCTTCGAGGGATTCCATCTCGACGACGTCCACGCCGATCTGCCGAGTCTCGCCGTTCCAGTCCTGTTGATTGCCGCAGGGCGGGGCGACGTCATCCGGCAGGCGGATATCGAGGAGATGTCCATGCTCGTGCCCGCACTGCAGGTCGCCCGCGTACCGGCCGCAGGCCACATGATCCCCTGGGACGATGAGGCCGGCTTCTACGGCGCGTTCGGCGAGTTTCTGGGGGCAGAGATTCAATCTTCAATTCCATCGCAAAGGAGAGACCAAGATGCCGGTTAGCGACCATGAACTGATCGAGGCCTGGAAGAAAGTCCTGACGCTCTCGAAGCTCGAGCGAGGCCAGAGTGTTACCGTGCTCACCAGTGCATCGACCCACCCGCAGACGATGTCGACGGCGATCCTCGCGGCACGCATGATGGGGGCCATTGTCAATCGCCTCGATCTGCCGCCGGTTAACGGCGAGAAATCGCTCAGCCGTGACTCCCTTGCCTATCTCGGCACCACGCCGTTGACGGGCAATCGCTCGGCCATCGCCGCGCTCAAGGAAAGCGACCTCGTCCTTGACCTTATGACATTGCTGTTCTCGCCCGAGCAGCACGAGATCCTTAGTTCGGGGACCAAAATCTTGCTGGCGGTCGAGCCGCCCGAGGTCCTCGCCCGCATGGTCCCATCGAAAGCCGATCGATCACGTGTGAAGGTGGCTGCAGCGCGGCTTGGCGCTGCGAAGGAAATGCACGTGACGTCGGAGGCTGGCACCGATGTCAGATTCAAGCTTGGACAATATCCGGCGATCAGCGAGTACGGATTCGTCGACGAGCCTGGCCGCTGGGACCATTGGCCAAGCGGCTTCGTGCTGACCTTTGCCGACGAGGGAGGTTCGTCCGGAACGATCGTGCTCGACCGCGGCGACATCCTGCTCCCGATGAAGTCCTATGTGCGGGAGCGGATCACTTTCACGATTGCCGACGGTTATGTCAGGGAGATCGCGGGTGGCCTCGATGCCGATATCCTGCGTGATTACATGGCATCCTACAACGATCCCGAGGCCTATGCGATGTCGCATATCGGGTGGGGCCTGCAGCCTCGGGCGCGCTGGTCGACACTTGGCATGTACGATCGCGAGGCCACGATCGGCATGGACGCGCGGGCGTTCGAAGGCAATTTCCTGTTCTCCTTCGGGCCGAACAACGAGGCCGGAGGAAGCCGGACCACGGCCTGTCACATCGACATCCCCATGCGCAACTGTAGCGTGGCGCTCGATGGCAGCGAGGTCGTGAGGCGAGGGCAGGTGCTCGACACAAAGCAGGAGCGCAAGGCAGATGCGTGAGGCCGAGGCGACCTATGCGCGACAAGGCTTCGGTCAGGCGCTGCCATTGGACGGCCCATTCGGCCTTCTGATCGTGGACTTCGTCTGCGGCTTCGCCGATCCTGCGGTGTTCGGCGGCGGCAACATCCCGCAAGCGATCGACAACACCACCAAATTGCTCGCAGGCGCGCGGGCGCGGCGGTGGCCGATCGCGCATTCGCGGATCGTGTTTGCGGACGATGGCGCCGACCGGAATGTGTTCTCGCGGAAGGTCCCCGGCCTGTTGTCGTTGACCGAGACGGACATCCGGAGCGCGATCGTCCCGCAACTGGCGCCAGGGGACGGCGAGCTCGTTGTCCGCAAGACGGTGCCCTCCGCGTTCTTCGGCACTTCGCTCGCCGCCTGGTTCACTCAGCATTCGGTGCGGACGCTGCTCGTGGCCGGATGTGTGACCAGCGGATGTGTCCGGGCGAGCGTCGTCGATGCCATGTCGCACGGATTTCTGCCGGTCGTGGTCGAGGATTGCGTAGGCGACCGGGCGATCGAACCGCACCAGGCGAGCCTGTTCGACATGCGTCAGAAGTATGCGTCGGTCCGCCCGCTCAACGAATTGTCGATGCTCTGACGATTGGCATCGTCGGACGTCGCTGAGTTAGTGACATCGCGTAGCCGGACAGTCTCGCAAGCGAGCTCAGCGCAAAACGGCAAATTCCGCAACTCTATCGAAATCGTCAGTATACCGCGTAAAACCAGGGAGATTTGCAATGCAAACGAGACTTTTGACGACGATTCAGGACGTCGCGGATCCAGCTCACTCCGCGCTCATCATCGTGGATCCGCAGCACGATTTCTGTTCGGAGAAGGGCGCGATGGCACAGCGGTTCGGCTTCGACATGAAGGAGATCAGGGAAGCCGTCCCGAAGCTGAACGCACTGATCGAGGCGTGCCGGGCGGCTGGCGTGATGGTCGTTTGGGTACGCGAGGTGTTCAGCGACGACAAGATGCACCCGAACCAGAAGGCGCTCTGGGGCAGCGGGGACGACATCTGGTTGATCCGCGAGGATGGTGACGGAATTGCTTGGTACGACGGCATGATCGCGCCGGCGCCGGGCGAGCGCGTCATCACCAAATGGCAGTACGACGCGTTTGCGGACACCGAGCTGCATCTGCTGCTGCAAAGCCGCGGCATCAGGACGCTGCTGATGGCCGGGTTCACGACCAATGTGTGCGTCGAGACCACGGCACGCCACGGATATATCAAGGGCTACCATATCGTTCTCGCTTCCGACTGCGCGGGCGCACCCACACGCGCGGAACACGAGGCCGGTGTCTTCAACATCAAGATGTATTTCGGGCACGTCGCGACAGGCGCGGATCTCGCAGCGCTCTGGGACCGCAGTTCGTCTCCTGATCGCGCGAGTCCCTGACGGAGTTTCGGGCTGAATTCGCGGCCGTTCCGGCGGTCGCGCGGAGATCGACGCATGCCGCCTTCGCGGCGGCGGAATGACAATCACATCACAAGGGAGGTTTCCATGAGCGATACGGACTGGGTAAAGGGCATACCCTCGACCATGACGGCGATTTCCGCGGCGCATTTCGCCTTGCTCGAGGCCAACATGGCTTTGCCCCTGCGCGGAATCGAGGAGGCGGGCTACTACAATCGGATCAGGTTGATCGACGCGGCGGTCCTCGAGCTTTCGGCCGGAAAGTGGCTGTACAATCGGGCGACCGGTGAATGCGCCGACTACGCCGCCAGGACGTCGTCTGCGGACGATCTGACGGCTGCGCGCAGACATCTGGCGGAGGCCGAGCGACTGGCGGATGCGAGCCATCGGCCGGCGCCTGCCGGGATCGCTGAAGCCGCCGCGCAAGCGGGCCGTCTGTCGAGCGAAGGCAGGGAAATTCTGCACTATTGCGGCGTGCCGATCGCTCCGTCGATCTGTCCCATCGTCATCCTCCGTGGCAGCTCACGGCAGATGGGAGCGCAATATATCGAGCAGTGCGTGCAGATCTTCGGGCCGTTCGTATTTGAACATCTGCGCCGCCGTTCAATCGTCGGCGAAACCGGGCGGGTTATCCGCTCCTGGGAGGAGCAGATGCGGCGCCATACCCCGGAATTGCTGGAGATGGCCAAGGGAATGTCGGAGGCCGCGCAACGACTGGGCATCGTGCTGAGCTATGAGCACGCGCTGTCGATGTGGACCGATCTCCTTCCGCCCGCCACCGAGCCGATGGCGATGGGTGTTCTCGACGCCGAGGGTGGCGACCGGTTCGCCGGCTATCTTGCCCGCCGGTTCGTGCCGGCAGGCGACATCTTCGAAGCTGGTACCTGCTCGGGCGCCGCCGCCTGGGGTGCGGCAACGCAGTCCGGGCGCTCCTGCTTCGCTTCGTCGACGGACCACGACTATACATTCCAGGTTACGATCGTAGCCTATCCGGATGACGGACATCCATTTGTCTACACGCCGTTCTCGGTGAACGGCTCGATTCCTGGTCTCGGACGGTTCGGTCTCTCGGGCCATCCGGGCATGAATGCCGTGGGCGTCGCCTATGTTCATCATGGCGGCTATGAGAGCTGCGCCGAGCCGAGGGAGACCTGGGGCTACGGCGTACCGCGGGGTGCGACGACAATGCACATCCTGCGATACGCGAGCAGCGCGCGCGAAGCCAGAGAGATGGAGCTCAGCTATCCGGTCGGCGATACCGGGCGGATCCTGGGGACCGCAAGCGGATTCTATATGGACGACGGCTATGGCTATGTCCTCGAGGATCGCACGCCGGGGCGTCCAATCGTCCGCGAGCAGACAGAGGGCAGAAGCGGCGAGCGCTACGATTTTCTCTACGCAACCAACAATCTGCTCAGTCCCGAGCTTGGCGCCGCCTTCTGCCCGCCGGCTGGCGGTTATAGTTACGAACTCGAGGCTGGCTGGTTCACGCTCAGCCCCGAGGGACGGGGCCAGGCCACTCCGGGCGTCATCACCCGCCAGATGTGCACGGCGTCGAGCTTCGGACGCAATCGTTATCTTCACCGCGAGCTCGTTGCCCGAAACGGCGCCATCACGCCCGAGCGCCTGCTCAGCCTGTTTCGCCACGGACCGCAATTTCCGGTTACCGGCTGGGACCGGACGGGAAGCCGGATGCCGCAAGGACAGCTGTTGGACGCGTCGGTTGGTGGGCGGCACAATGCTTTCATTGCCTATGGCGAGGCTTCGTCTGGCCGCTACGGCGGGGCAGTCGGCATGGTGGCGCCGCGCAACGTCTCGACCAACGGGCCAGCGCACGGCTTCTGCTATCATGACGAAACCGGAGCGCTGTGGGACATCCGGCTGGCAGCGAGCCACGAGGAAATGGTCGACGAGGCTCACCGCGTGGCCGAGCAGGACATCGCGCATGCCTCGGATCTGCTCGCATCCTATCGAGGGGCAGAGGATGCCGCCTTTCTCGAAGGCCTGCTCGATCGGGCGAACTCCGAGCTCGAAGCCGGGCTCCAGGCCGGGTCGGCCGAGCGCGGCTCGTCCTCCGAGCCGGAACTCGCGCGTGAGGCGCTCAAGTGCAGATCTTTCACACGCGCCCAGGTGCGCGCAAGGCAGGTGATCAACGCATTGAAGCCGGCATAGTTGACCGAGGAGGGGCGCGGGATATGCCCGCGCCTCGATCCTGTCGCTGCCTCATCGATCGATCACGCGGAGGACATGTTATCGAGAAGCTCGCTGCGCAGCTGTGTCAGGATGCGGCAGAAGACAAGGGCGGGGAGCGACGTTGCCGGAGATTCCACCCCAGCAGCTGGGGCGTGGACCAGCGTCGTGCCTGCCGTGGATTCAAGAGCCGCACGCAACCCCTCGCATTGCAGGATACGCGCGCGGATGGCTCGCTCGATCAGGCGGTGATGGTCGTCGGAGCCGTAGGGGATACGACGGCCCTGCCAGTAGGCACCGCTTCGATCCGCGGTGTCACCTAGGTATTTCGCGGGCCAGCCGCTCAAGGCGAATGCGGTTCTCCGATTGATGTCATCCTCGCGGAACTTGATGCCCTGGATGAAGCCCTCGACGGACGCGTAGAGAGCGCCGTCCAGGACGAACGGCGACAGGACAAAGTTTGACAGTGCCAATCCCCGCCAGTCGGACGATGCACTCGAGATATTCAGGGTCTTCTGGGTCATACGGTTCGCCTTGATGGAAGGAGCAAGTCCTGAAATGGTCGGGAGCGAGCCCTGCAATTCCGCAGCCGTGAGGCCGCTGGAGTACCTTCATTCGGCCGGTTCGGATCCGACCGAAACGATCTGCCGCGAGCGGCCAGCAAGCGCTCCAAAGCCGGCCATGGCGGCAGCCAGAACGAGGCAGGCAACAAGAGGGATGGTCCAGCTGCCGAAGAAATCGTGCGTCTCGCCGGCCAGTGGAGGTCCGAACGCAGCAAGGAAATACCCGACGCTTTGCGACATTCCCGAAAGCGCCGCCGCGCGAGCTGCGCTATCGGTGCGCAGGCTCATGAACATGAGCGCGAGCACGAGGCCGGCTCCAGATCCCGCGCCGAAGCTCATGGCCCATGCGGCGGACCAGGTCGGTGCGAGCAGGAATCCTGCGATGCCGAGGGCCATGAGCGCTGCTGTTGCGATCGCGATTCCAGACTGGTCTTTCGTGCGGCCAACCAGCGGTGCCAGCAGAAAGCCGGGGAGCACAGCGGCGATCTGCATCAGGCCCTGCAAGGTGCCGGCCTGTGCCGCGGAAAAGCCAAACGCGGTCAGCATCGACGATAGCCAGCTGACCGTGATGTAGTACATCAAGGAGTTCGTGCCCATGTACATCGTCACCTGCCACGCAAGCGTTGATGACCATATCGAACGGCCCGGCAAGGCCGCGCGCGTGTCTTTAGACGGCGAGGTATGGTGCGCCAGTTGGGGCAGCCAGAGCAGCATCGCAGCGAGCGGGAAGACGATCGACGAAGCAAGGGCCAGCGGCCATCCCCATCCCGGCAGGTTGGCAAGCGGCACGATCGTCGCCGACGTCAGCGCGGCGGCACTGGCGGTCGCAACTGCACAGGCGCCCGTCACCGCCGGCGCCTTGTCGGCGAAGTCTCGCTTGGCGAGGCTTGGCAGCAGCACATTGCCGATTGCGACGCCGGAGCCGATGATCCAGGTGCCGAGATACAGGCACCAAACCGGCCCGAGAGACCGGGCGACGACACCGCAGGCGACAAGCAACAGCGCCGCGAGCAAGGCTCGTTCGAGGCCGCAAGCACGGGCGAGCAGGGGAGAGGTCGGCGAGATCGCGGCGAAGGCGAGCAGTGGCAGTGTCGTCAGGATGCCTGCCGCTGCCGAGGTCAGCCCGAGGGTGTCCTGGATCATCATCAGAACGGGTGCCGCGCCGACAATCGGTGCCCGGAGGTTGGCGCCGATCGCAAGCAAGCCAAGGAAAAGGAGCGCAGACTTGCCGCGTTGCGCGCGATTTGATTCACGAATGCTCATGTGTGGGCCTCTGCTGTTCGAGCGCCCTGACTACACAGTCGCAACCGCGGTGAATTCGCCGACTATGACAACCGACCGTCAAAAGTGGACAAAGTGACGATGGCAGCCAAGCTTTCGCTGCGAAAATTCAATGCGGCAAAACTCAGAACTCCCGCGATCGCCATGCGGGTCGACGTGTCAGATCACAAGAGCGAAGGGCCGGCGCACCGGCACAGCGAGGGACAGCTCGTTCTGGCGCTGAAAGGCGGCGTTACCTGCGAGGTTGCGAACTCCATCTGGATGGTCCCGCCGACCTGTGCGGTGTGGGTACCCGGCGGCATGACGCACAGCATTCGCGCGACCGCCAACGCGAGGATCTGCTTTCTGTTCGTCAAGGCTGGCACTACGCAACTGCCGACCGAGTGCTGCACGCTGTCAATCACGCCGTTGATCCGCGAGCTGATCCAGCATCTGGCCGATCTGGCGCAGGAGTTCGAGATCGACAGCCCGGCCGGCCGTCTGGTCGGCGTGCTGCTCGAGCAGCTCGTACAGATGCCTGTCGAAAAGCTGCATTTGCCGATGCCGGACGACAAGCGGATCCGGCGCATCGCCGAAATGCTCTCCGACGACCCTGCCGACCGAAGCACGTTCCCGACCTGGGCGAGCCGGGTTGCGATGAACGAGCGATCGCTGTCCCGGCTCATGCTCAAGGAGACCGGGCTGAGCTTCGGCCGCTGGCGGCGACAGTTGCACCTGCTCGTCGCACTGCGCGAGCTGTCTGCCGGCGCGACGGTTCAGGAAGTTTCGGGCGCGCTTGGCTATGAATCAGTTACCGCGTTCATCACGATGTTCAAGAAGGCGCTTGGCAAGCCGCCCGCGAGGTATTTCGCTGACATGCAGCAATCACGCGCTTGAGGATGGCCGTTAGTCTCGCCCAGGGAAGCCGGTTGATGGCAACGATCGAAAGCGCGTTTGAGGAATTTGCGGACGCGATCCATGTCGCCGAAGACAGGCGCGGTTTTGAGCGCGTGGCGCGGCGGGTAGCGGAACGCCTTGGGTTTCGCTGGTTTGCCTATCTCTGCCAGGCAGGCGAGGTCACAACCGTCATATCGTCCTATCCGAAATCCTGGACGCGACGGTACGTCGAGCGCGAATATGCAAGGCTCGATCCGGTGATGCGCCGCGCGGCTGGTGCCCCCACGCTGTTCAGATGGGATGGCGCGTCGCCTCCGGGAGCGACCACGGCAGCGCAGCGCCGTTTCTTCGAGGAGGCGGCGGATTTCGGCGTCAAGTCCGGGATCACCGTGCCGGTCAGGGCAGGGTTCGGTCGAACGGTTGCCTTCACGCTGGCGACCGACTTGCTGGACCAATCGACCCGCGGCCTCGTCGAAGAAGAGCGGGACTTCGTTCAGTTGATAGGACTTTATTTCCATGCACATCTGGCCGCCAAGCTTCGCGCACCTGATCCCGATCGCCGGACGAGAAGCCTGCTGACGCAGCGTCAACTTCAGTGCCTGTCATGGGCAGCGCAGGGCAAGGGCGCGATGGATATCGCTGTTCTCGTCGATATCGCGCCTCGAACCGTCATCGATCATCTCGAGAAGGCGCGGCGCAAGCTCGGTGCGACGACGACGGCTCAGTGCGTTGCCGAAGCATTGCGGCGCGGCCTGTTGTCATGAGTCGGAGAGGCATGCCGGTCGCGGGACCTCGCGACCGGATCTTCTGCGTTGCCGCGCGCGCCGAATTGCCGGGCGGGTGGGGCTGATTGTTCGCCCACAGGCGATCAATGGCAATCCGTCTCAGTCCTGGATGCCGGGGAGCGGCGGCCAACGATCCCGCCACGGCTGCGCCTCCTCATAGGCGGCCGCCGCGCACAGGACTGCCGCATCATCACGCCAGGGGCCGACGATCTGAAGACCGACGGGTAGTCCGTCCTGGGTCCAGCCGGCGGGCACCGAGATCGCCGGGTGACCCGTGAGGTTGAAAAGCGACGTCAGTCCGAGATGCTCAAATACCGTATTGATCGCCACGCCCGCAATCTCGCGGGGATAGCTGATCTCGATCGGAAATGCCGGCGTCGGCGTCGTCGGCGTCACCAGCAGATCGTAGCGCTGAAACAGTCCCTGCACGCGCAGGTAAGCCGATGTCTGGACCAGTTCGGCCTTGGTGAGGTCGGTCGCCGTCTGGTTTCGTGAGAGCTCCGCCCGCCACACGACTTCCGGGTCGAAATCGTCCGCGTGATCGGGAAGATATGGATCGACATAGGCTGCCCGGCGGCTGGCGTTGATCAGGCCGTAAGCCTCGACGGTGTCACCGAAGTCGGTGGTGTCGAACTCGATCCTGCAGCCCAGCTCGGCGAATGCGGCGAGGGCTTCCTCGCAGACCCCGGTGACCGCCGGATCGACCGGTACGCAGCCGATATCGCGCAGGTAACCGATACGCCGGCCTTCGAGCGGCCGCCTCGCGGCTACAGCTGCGCCGAACCCGCGCGCGCCGTCGCAAAGCGCACGCGGATCACGATCGTCGGGGCCGGCCATGACGTCCAGCATCAGCGCCGCGTCGGCCACGGTTCGCGTGATCGGGCCGTGGCACCACATGACCGCGTGCCAGAGCAGATTGTCCGGGTAGATCGGAATGCGTCCGTTGGACGGCTTCAGGCCAACCACGCCACAAAGCGCAGCTGGGCAACGGATCGATCCGGCATGGTCGCTTCCCTCGGCCAGCGGGATCATGCCGGCCGCAACGGCCGCCGCGGCGCCGCCACTCGATCCGCCCGGTGTAAGCGCGGGCGACCAGGGATTGCGTGTCGCGCCGAAGACTTTGTTGTCGGTCGTACATTTGGCGCCGAATTCAGGCAGATTGGTCTTGCCGATCAGCACGCCGCCTGCGGCGCGGAGCCGCTCGGCGACGAGCGAATCCTCGGTCGGAACGTGCTGCGCAAACAGCTTCGATCCAAACGTCGTACGGATGCCTTTTGTCAGAGTGGCATCCTTCAGCGCATAGGGAACGCCGTGCAGGGCGCCCAGCTCTTGCCCACGCATGACCGCCTGCTCCGCCTGGCGGGCTTGCCGTCGGGCATCGTCCTCGATCAAGGTGACAAATGCATTGAGCCCGGGATTTAGCCGGTTGATCCGCGCCAGCACGGCATCGGTCACCTCGACCGGCGACACTTGTTTCGATCGAACGGCCGCCGCCAATTCAGTTGCAGGCATTGTGCACAATGTATCGCTGGCATCACCACCGGTTGCTGCTCGATCGTCCACTCTTGTCATCTGCTAACTCCGTTCTCAACTGTCGCGGCTGAGCATCGGCCCGAGCGCCTGCTCATCGCTTGAGCCTAGCGTTCTGCGCGCGCCGCGAATTCGTCGATGCCGACAATCCGTATGCAAGACCTGACAAAGTGCGGCGCCGGCATCCGGCGACCGCAAGGGCCGAGGAGTATCCGGTCATCGATCTGGAATGCTTCCAGGCCGAGACATGTTGGCCGACGCTTGATGATGTTGGATCAATTCATCTACAAGTTGAGTCCACCTGTAAGAATCGCCAGTCGCTCCCGTCGTATCAATTTGATTTCGTGACGGGCATTCGTTCGGGAGGTTCTCATGCGTGTTGTCGCCGTCTCAGGTCATCATGTCGCCCGCCATCTTGAGCTGCTTCGCCAAATGTACAGTTTGCGATATCGCGTCTTCAGGGATCGGCTCAATTGGGACGTCTCGGCTTCAGGCAAGCTTGAACTCGATCTCTTCGACACGCTCGGCCCGAACTACCTGATCGCCGTCGACGGGGACCAGGTCGTCGGGTGCGTGAGATTGCTGCCGACGACCGGGCCAACGATGCTCGCAGAGACATTCCCTGTCCTGCTGGGTGATCGCGAGGCGCCGCGAAGCGAGAAGATACTGGAGAGCTCGCGCTTCTGCGTCGACACCCGGAGCGGCGGTGCGCGTGGATCAAGTGGCGTCGGCCGCGCCACTTTCATGCTGTTCGCGGCCATGATCGAATATCTGGACGCCGCAGGCGCCGATGCCATCGTGACCGTAACCGATATTCGCATGGAACGCATTCTGCGCCGCGCCGGGTGGCCGCTCGACCGCATCTCACCGCCGCAACCGATCGGCGAAACCATGGCGCTGGCCGGCTTTCTCCACAAGGCGAATGGAGCGCTGCTCGCCATGTATGAGCGTGCCGGCGTTGAGGGGCCTGTTCTCTCCGAGCCGGCCTCGCCGCGTGATCTGGGGACCATCACGCTCTCGTTCCACGATCGGTCTCATGGGCTGTCATGATGCTGGCGAACCCACGTCGCAGCCGCGTCATTCTGATCAATCCCGGGCGGGCCGAGCTTGGCTCGGTGCCAGATCCCGTTGCGAGGAGATGGCGGGAAAGCCTCGGGTTGGTTCCGGCAATCGGCGAGATCTTCGGTGTCGAAATCCATGCCGTCGGCGATCCGCATTCCCGGTGGCTGACGGACAGGATCGCCGACGCGATGTCCTTCCTCGCGGTTGATCCGATCGCCTTGTGGCGCCAGGACTGGTGGGCGGCGGAAGCCGAAGCGGCGGCGATCGAGCTCGTGTTTCTGGGCGGGGCCTGGCTCGACGAGGACGTCCTGACCGCCGCTCTCACAGCAGCGGGGCAGGGGTATGACGTTCGGCTGATGGCGGACCTCGCGGTTGCGCGGAACGAGGAGGATCGTCAGCTGGTGATCACTCGCCTTGCCCTGCATGGGATCGAGACCACGACGCTCCGGCAAACGATGCTGGAATGGGCTTCGAATCTCGACGGTCCCGCCATGATCCAAAGGGTTCAAGAGCTGCTGTCCTGATCGCGCGTCGAGCACTGTCCGTCGTGGACCAGACGGCCGGGCGCTCGATCGCACGCGTAGATCGCGGCCCGCCGCTGTTTTCTGGTGTGGTCCCGCGCTCGAACAAGCTTGTGCTTCTCGCCATTCGCCGGGACGGCCGTGTCAACGCTGCGATGGCCGGCATCGTTGCGCATGCCGTCAACGCGACGCACTTCCGTTTGTGAGCCGGCCTTGATGGCCGGCCCTCGTTTCTGAGGCCCCCGGAGGCGGGTGGACGGCGCTCCCGTCTAGCCCCGAACCGGCAGGCCGCAACCGCGCCTCACGCATCTCCAGGCGCGCTCCCTGATCCTGGCGCGGTCCTCCGCCTTCGCTTCGGCCGTTCCGGTGCGCCCTGCCTCGAGCGTTCGGGGCTGTTCGGTCGCTCATCGCCGCCCACCCCACCACCGGGGACCTGTGCGGGGAAGTGAACAAAGGACAGCAACATGCCAAGCAGACAAGGCAGGAGTGCGGAGCAGCCGCGCGCAACGCTTTATGAAGAAGTCACGGCCCGGATCATCTGCGAGCTCGAGCACGGCATCGTGCCGTGGGTGCAGCCGTGGGGCAACGCCAAGGCACAATCTGGTGTCGGGCTGCCATGCAATGCGGCCACGCGCCGGTCCTATTCCGGGATCAATATCCTGATCCTGTGGGGCAGGCTGTTCGATGCGGGTTATCCGTCGCAGCAATGGCTTACCTTCCGGCAGGCCATCAGCCTCGGCGGGACGGTCCGAAGAGGCGAGCATGGCGTCGTCATTTGCTACGCTGACAAATTCGTCCCGAGGGAGCGGCGGACGCCATCGCCGGATGACCCGCCATCGCCGCCCAGCGAAGACGGCGGACCCCAGACGGTCGCTTTCCTGCGGCGCTATACCGTGTTCAACGTCGCACAGTGCGATGGCCTGCCTGACCATTGTCATGCCGCGCCCTCGCCCTTGCCGGAACGCGAGATCGTGCCGGAGGCCGAGGCGCTTGTCCGCGTGACGCTTGCCGACATCCGCCACGGCGGGGCCGAGGCCTATTATGAATGCGACCAGGATTGTATTCAGCTGCCGCCGCAGCCGGCGTTCTTCGACCAGATCAACTATTACCGCACCCTGTTCCACGAGCTCGGGCACTGGACGGGACATGACAGCCGGCTGCGCCGTGATCAGACCGGTAGGTTCGGCTCCAGGCCCTACGCGAGCGAGGAACTGGTTGCCGAGATGACGGCGGCGTTCGTCTGCGCGACGCTTTCGATCCTCCCGACGGTTCGGCACGCCGACTATATCGGCAACTGGATCGACGTCCTGCGCGCGGACAACCGCGCGATCTTCCGTGCCGCAAGCAGGGCCTCACGGGCCGCTGATTTCCTGCTGGCGTTTCGTGAGGCAGCTCGCGCCGGCTCACTTGCGTCCCTCGATTCGCCGGAGACGCACCACGGCTGAAGCTGGGCGAGCACCACGCAGCGGGGCGGCAACGCCTCTGCTCCTCCGCCCCGCGCGGATGGCGCCGCCAGGCGGTCTCAGGCGGCCAACCTCGCCGATTCGGTCGGCGTGGCCCGTGACCCGACCGCTTGTCTGGCGTCTCCGAGTCGTGAATCAAACCCTAACGGAGCCGAAAATAAGCTTGCGGCACGGGCACGGCGACTCAGCCTATGAATTCGGCTCGCGCCACGAAAGGAACTGGACGGAGCTGCCCGATGTCAAACGCATTCAGCTTCCTTGTTGACAGCGGTGCCAGGGTGAAGCGGTGCGTGGCACACTTCGTGGTCGGAGGGGCGACGCTGACCGCGACGCTCGTGATGCTGGCGCGCGTTGTTTCCTCGCTGACGGTCGGGGGGTGACCTGTCGCGGGAGCGGACATGTGTAGCCCGGCCGTATCGAGAAATCGCATGGGCGCTATGGCTGCAGCACGGTTGATCCGGATGTCGAAACCTGTGCGGGTTGCAAGCTTTACGTTCGTTTCGCTCGTGATCGCCGCGATGCCGGCCGATCGGGCGCGTGCCGGTGACGTTGCCGGGCAAGCGAGCGTGATCGATGGCGACACCCTCGAAATCCTTGGAACGCGTGTGCGCCTCTACGGGATCGACGCGCCGGAGCACGACCAGCTCTGCAGGGACCAGCACGGCGCCCATTATCGTTGCGGGCAGGTCGCCGCAAACGCGCTGGCAGCCTTCATCGGCAGGCAGACCGTGGCCTGTGTTGAGGTCGATCGCGACCGGTACGGACGCGTGGTCGCGGTCTGCAGCGCCGGCAAGGTCGATCTTGCTGATTGGCTGGTGCGCGGCGGGTTTGCGGTCGACTGGCCGCGCTACAGCAAGGGTGACTATGCTGCGGCCGAAGCCGAGGCGCGAGGCGCGCAAAGCGGCCTATGGAGCGGGCGATTTGTCGAGCCGTGGCGCTACCGTCAGTGTACTGGCGGCGGTGGCCGCCCCAATGTCTGTTCCGGCGAAGGCGCGAACGAGCAGCGATAGCAAGCAGCCGTCAGGGCCAGATCCGTTGGAGGCGACCCGCGGCCCCAGCGAGACGGATCGGGTCGCCGGCGCAAAAAAAACCGGACCCATGTGCATCAATCCAGTGGCTGCTTGAGCCGTGTGCACATGGGGCCGGTCTGATCGTCGCCGCGGTGCCGGACCAGCACCTTGCGATGAGTCCGACCTCGTCATCGCCTTGATCGGCGCGACTGCCGAAGCCGCGGCGGCCTGGGCGCGCGGGAGAACCGCGCGCTTATTTCTTCATCTTCTTGGTCTTCTTGGTGACCTTCTTGGTCGCTTTCGCGGTCTTCTTCGCCTTCTTCGCTTTCTTGGCCATGTTGCTCTCGTGGTTGGGTTGGCTCGACGAATATGCGAACGCCGCCGTCAATCTGCGCGCGCACCATCAAGCTAATTTAGAACTAGCAAGATTGATACCATGTTCGGTTAACGCGTTGCCATGAGCGGATTGTCAGGCATGCGTGCGTGCCATTGATGGTTTGCGGATTCGCGGTCGCCGCGCGCGCCGTCTGCGATGCGCATGCTGATTTGGCGATCAAGTGCCGATCCGTCGAGCCTGCGTGACGCTGGCGCAGCCGTCCTGTTGCCCCAATCCGGCGGAACGATCATAAGTGCAACCTCAAGGCGTAGTGGATCTTTTTGAACATGCCGCATCACGGACGGGAACGGCGCGACAGCGGCGAATGGACTTTTGAGGAGGCCCGCTTCGACGCGGCCGATTGGGCTTGGGAGTTTCTTCGGCGCAACGCCAACTATGCGGCCGACTGGCGACGCTCTGTCCCACGGCAACTTCCGTGCCTGACACTGACCGACGGCACACGCCTGTTGCGGCTGCCGCGGCGGTTCCCGCACGCCGAAAAATGGGGCCTGCTGGCTTTCGCGGACCCTGCGCTTGCCGCGCGCCAGGAGCCGGTGTTCTGGCATGCGTGCGCGTTGAGAAGAGTGGTGCGGTTGAGAGCATTACCGCCGCACCAAAGCGACAGGGAGGGCGTGCAGGCGCTGGCGGACTTCAAGGTCGAGCGTCACGCGGTGATCGGTGCGGACGGCGTGCCGCTTGTGTTGATGAAGGGCAGCGGTGTGCATGTTGCGGTCGAACTCCATGATCTTTCGGTTCTGACCCGTCGGTTCCGGCCGGTGTTCGAACTCGAACGGCTATCGGAGCTCGCGGCGCAGACCGAACTGCTGAAGCGCCTGCAGCGGTTCATGGCAAGCGGGAGCAGCCCGTCCGCAACCGCCTCGCTCGGCGGCGACGAGCGGCTCCGCCAGGCGCTGCTCGCGCTCGACGAAAGCCTGAGCGGCAAGACCTATCGGCAGATCGCGACCACGATTTTTGGTGCGAAGATGGTCGCCGACGAATGGCAGGGACCGAGCCAGTTCCTGAAGGACCGGACACGCCGGCTGGTCGCCAAGGGCATCGAGCTGATGAACGGTGGATATCGCGATCTTCTGGGCTGAGCGGGAGGCGCTGCCTCTCGCTGGACGAGACCTGCCTGCACGGGGTGGCAAACCACGCCGGTTCATCTTCGCCACTCGGATTTCCGTGCGATCTGACGACGCTGCTCCTCGCATCCCGTGTCTTGCGGGCTCTGTGAGAAGGAGTGCCGGACAACATGACGAAAATGGAAGACAAGCAGCCCGACAAGCCGTTCCTGAATACGGCTGAGGCGGCCGCCTGGCTCAGGCTCACCAAGAACACGCTGGAGAAAATGCGCGTGCAAGGACGTGGGCCCGCTTACCGAAAGCACGGCCGCTACGTCCGCTATCACATCGAGGACCTCATGGAATTCTCGCAGGCCAGCAAGCGGAGGTCGACGTCCGATGCGGATTGATCCACACCGTCCCTTCAGAAACGGCACAATCCTCGCAACCATATGCGGCGGTATCGTCACGCTGTTGGTCGCCTTTGCCGATCGGGCGCCTCTCCTGATCTACAATGCCTCCGGCAGCGCGCCGCTCGGCTTCTATTATCTTGAGCGGCGGCTGCCGTTGAGGGGAGAGCTTGCGGTGCTGCGGCCGCCGCCTTCGATCGAGCTCGTGATCGTCGCGCATGAGATCCTGCCGCCCAAAGTGCCGCTGCTCAAGCAGGTGGCCGCGCTCGCGGGCGAGGAGGTCTGCCGCTCAAGGCAACCGGCGGATGCGGTGTCGATCGGTGGCAAGGTCGTTGCCGGAGTGCAGGAGAAAGATCATGCAGGCCGGCCGCTGCCGTCCTGGGAGGGCTGCATGCGGCTCGTGGACGGGGAGTATTTTCTGCTTCAGCCGCATCCGCTCTCGTTCGATTCCAGGTATTTCGGGCCGGTTCTACGTTGTGACATTCTCGGCGTCGCTCGCCCGCTCTGGACGTGGACGTCGGATAGCTGAGTGGCGGGTGGTGGCTGGCGCGTGCCCGGGGAAAGAGGTGAATTCCTTTCCGGTTTCCCTTGGCTTGAGTACGATTGGTTGTCGGTCAATCCTGTTCATTGACACGTCATCGCCGGTTTCGCGGCATGGGGTAGCAAAGTCGCGTTTCCACGACAGGCTAGGCGCCAAGCCGGAGCATTGCCTGAACCGTGACCTGCACGCGCCGCGGCCAGTTTAACAATTGTTGCCGCGGCCGAGCAGGGCGCGGCCAACGCAAGTCCTTCTCCACTCAGGGAACTGACCCGTCAGGCTCACGCCGATCGCCGCAGCCAGCGCGGCTGCCTTGCGCATGCCTTTGCAAGTCGGTCGATCAGTGCCGGACGCTCCGATCGCGTCGTGATTGCGCGCATCGCGAGCGATGCGGGCGGATGACTTGGGCGGCGCGACGGTCTCGTCGTGCTGAACGCAACTGGCGATTCAGTGCCTGCCGGGAGCGCTCCCGGCTTGCGATTGAGGCGCAGGCATGGGCATTCTGCTCGGTCGATGCCGCCGTATCCTGTGCTGTGCCGGGGCTGGAAGCCACGATCATCGTCGTCAGTTCGCTCATGGGCTCGCGACCAACGCACCCTCGAATGGGCTGATCAGGCCCGAGGGACGGCAAGAGCCTCGATCGCTTTCCCGCAACGGCTCACGCCTGCTTTTTTCCCCTGCCGCCAAGCGCGGCATTCCTCGCGGGAAGACAAAAAAGCAGGCTTTCGCCGTCCTCCGCTGGCGCTTCGGGCCTTGCGGCTGCGGGCCGATCGCTCCCCGGGCCAAGGACAGCCATCGAGGCTGCGATGGGCGCGGCCCGAGCAACAGAGGAAGATTACCATGGCTACCATCGGCACCTTCACCACCTCCGACAACGGCTTAGGTCATGTGCTGAGAAGTGTCCTTTAGCGGCATTGCCTGAGAGCCTGGCACGCAGACGTCCGAGTCAAGCGTTCCCGCAGCGTAGCGAGGACAACGCTTGACGCGGCGGCGACACGACAAGCTATTTGAAGGGGTGCAGGCGAAGTCCTGCACCTCTGCCACGTGGCGAACGGGAGAGCGCGAGGGGAACCCCTCGCATCTCAAGGAAGACTCGCGCCGAAGGCGCTCCGTGTATCTTTTATTCGCGTGCTGTCATCTGTCAGTTTCATCGACACGGTAAGCAC